>JAABUK010000003.1_pt1 | contig 607794 bp, 526 predicted proteins | sample 5559141 | NCBI WGS metagenome assembly JAABUK01 (sample SAMN10711869, study PRJNA513367) | rock metagenome | isolation source: Antarctica rocks | place: Antarctica: Victoria Land, Pudding Butte nord | collected 2016-01-03 | reverse complement strand
AAATATTATAGACTAGCGCTATATTTTATAAATATAGTATGTTTCTATTTATAGATATATAGTGCGAGATATAAAGGATAAAGAGTAGATTACCTAGAATCCTTAACTAAATATATCGATATCTTTATCGGCGCTAGCCCGATTTAGATAATTTTTATATCTTTGAAATCAGCGCTAAAATACGCATATTTCATACATATAAAGTGAATCATTATTCCGAACTTTATTTTTTGATGTTCCTCGGGCGGAAGCGCTAAACGTTAAACCTAGTACAGGAATTTCAACTTTTGACCCCAAGTTAGTAAATTAATAACTTTATATCCACTCTACGGATTCTTATAAAAGTAGGCGCGTTAAAAAGGGCGGACTTCACTCTATAATCGCTGAAATTATCATGGTTTTTAGTTCTATTAATATTAAGTAATTTAACTTAAACGTGCACATGGATTCCGCTCGAGAGGGCACATGGATTCAGGTCCCCCCGGCCCGGAAAAACTATTGTTCCCACATGGATCCAGCCTGGATCCATCAGGGCATTTAGGTTAGCGCGTCCTCCCCGGATTGGTCGAAGGTTGTTAGTTTGATACGGGTAGGACATAGTCGACCTTGAGAAGAAGACTTTTGTACTTTCGTCCTAACTTTCTCGCTTTCGTCCCATCTTTCATATAGGTATGGATCGATTTGGTAGTGAATCTTGGCGCGTGATAATTAAAGATTTATATAGGTATAGATTAATTTAGTAGAGAATCTTAGCGCGTAATAATTAAAAATTTATATAAATATAAATTAATTTAATAAGGAAATTTAGCGCGTAATAATTATTATTAAATAATAAAAATTCAATCGCGGTAAAGTTTTAAGGTTAAATTAGTAACGGGTAATAATATTTATCACGAATATTAATATTTTTAAATACTATTATCTAGTATAATAATTTAATAATAATAAATAATAATATTCTAAAACGGAGAAGTCAATTATAATACTATTAAATAAAATATTTAAAAGTTTGAAGGAATTTAAACGAAGCGTCTTTTAAATCTAACGTAATCTAGGGTAATAAAATATCGAGAGGATTTTAATATTTTAAAATATTATATAATATAAATAAAATATTTACTTTAACTTTTTTAAATATAATATATTTATTATATTTATTATATATATTTATATTCGAATTTTTAAATATACTTTACCTCGACGTTAATTAATTATTTAAATCTATTATTTCTTTTATTAAAATAATAGTATCTCTTTTATTATTTTTTATATTAGTTTTATTATTATCTTTATTATTATAAATTACGAAAGAATTCTTATTACCCCGGGCGTAAAAGTCTATTATATTAATATCGATTTTATCGGTAATTGTATCCGCCGGCGTAAGTAACTCTACTATTAAATATTCAAAATAACCGAGGTCGATATTGAAAATTGACAATTCAATCCAGCAAAAATCCAGAACCTACATATGTCGAGCGTCATTTACAGCCAATGGGATTACAATGCTATTTGGAAAGTTCTCGACGCTCTCTCTTATCGTAAATAGCATTGCAGATAATCGTGGCCTCAGCCAGCGCTTACGACAGAGTCTGCAAACCAAGGGTGGGCCAAGATCTCCGACGCTGACGGTCTTTTTGTGGCATCGAACTGCAGTATGGCTCGCAGTAGCTTCTTGATAATAGAAGCCTCGTCCTCACCCAGGTCCACCCCCTTCTCACAGTCGAGAAAAGCGTCAAGCGGCGGCAAGGTCTCGATGTCATCCGGAGTCTGATCCTCGCCAAGATTGCCGACATAATGCCTCGTTATCTCACCCTTTTCGTTGAAATATATAGATGACCGGGGATATCGAGCCAAGAACTCAGTGGGTAGAGGTCCCAAGGTGGCAGCCATTTGCAAAACATGGTCGTCGTCGGTGCTATCGTCGGTGCCCCCAACATAGTCGTAGCCTTCATTGTCAATGTCCCCTTCATGCTTGAGATCTTCTTCATGGCTTATCCCATCGTATCTGTGTTTTTCGTCTTCGTTGTCGCCGTTCCATTGAGCTTCGTCGTCCTTCTCTTCGCCAACGGTTGTGGGGTGTCTTTCTTCGCGATGTTCCTCGTCCTCGCCAATCAACATAAGGTGTTCTTCTTCATGCATGCCAGGAAGAGGGGGCATTACAGAAAACATCATTCTGCCCGTGATAAACTCGAACATGAGGCAGCCGAAACTCCAAATGTCCTGGGCTTGAGTGATAGGCTCACCGAGGATTAATTCTGGGCAGCGCAGCCCAAGTGGCGTTACGGGTTTTGCCGGCGGCTGCGAGTCGAAGAAAGCGCCTCCGAGGTCCGAGATTTTCATAAATAGCGGAGGTTCAAGATCCACATAGTCAAACAGGGGCTGCTTCATCGCGATATATCGTGGCAACGAAGGATCAGGCTTGCTGTCAACTTCTCGACCAGCTTCGGACTTGGGTTGCGCCTCCGAAAGCCGATTGCCTTCGAATGTGGCAGAGGGATCCGCAGATTGGGCCGGATGAAAATGAACCGTACCATCGGAGTCCTCGGTTCTGACGAAGTCGAACCCCTGCTCATCCACCTGTGCTAGCTGGCCCTCATGGACAGACGAAAGATCCTTCACGGAGAACAAAATATTACCCGGCTGCAGATCGCCATGCGCGATTCCGTTCTCGTGTAGGAAATCGATTCCGAGAAGCGTCTGCCGCAGGATAGACTTGGCCATCCAGAGGGGATAACGGCCTCTCTGATCCGCATCTCTATGAAGATCGTTTCCCATGAAAGGTTCTCCTGGCTCGCTAAGAAGGGTCCTTAACTTAGGGGGAAGATTCTCGAACATAGTCGATGTACTAGGACCCATGACATCGAATGCAAGGCAGCGATGAAGCCCGTTAGGACCCTGGTGCTTGAAGGAATCTAGGAGCGTCGTGACATGCTTCTTGCCGGGATGTTGAACATCCTCGCGAGATAGGTGTTCAAGTATTTTCGACTCGTTTTCTGTCGTGCTTGACTTCGCTGTGGTGACCTTGAGTGCAACGTATTTGTTCACCCTGACATCTGTAAGCTATTAAAAAGCCCCATTCTCTAGGGAAGTCACCAACTCCATACTCTCGATCTCTCACGAGCCACACTGTCGAGAAGGCTCCAGCACCAAGCTTCCTGAGAATCTTGTATCGCGATCCACGAAGGGTATCGCCAAAGTGTATTGGATGCAATTTTCCAGGCCCGTAGTCATCGAGAAATTCTGCTGTTTCGTCCAAGTATTCAGGATTCGGGTCTGATTCTAATTGTTCATCTTGCCCAACTGTTGCAACGATTGACGCAACGCCGTCTAAGGATGCGGCCCGAGAGGACATGTTATACAATTGATGTTTCCTGGTGGAGATAGCAGAAAGAAAGCCCTGCTGACCAAAAACTCGAATACAAGGCAGCATCAACCTCAATGGAATATTTACCGTTTGGGTGATACGGCCGATCATGCGCCAGTGTTCCAATGCTAAAACGTGCGTGAGAGAAACTTGCAGAAAAAGAGCGGGACATAAATAGTACTGTTGTAAAATCTTCTAGGAAGGAAGTTAGAGCACTAAGGCTGCTTGTCCATGTCCAGACATGTGTTGTTGGTTCAAAAATAGGCAATTCAGCCCTTGGAAGCCGCGCGCCTAAACACGGAACAAAGGCCTCAGGAACCAGGCAAAGGGTTATAGTCTAGAACGAATGTTTGTATTGTGCTAGGTAATTGGTTCGGTCGTATGATATGTTGTTGCCACGGACGCCAATCGAAACCGCACGTATGCGCCAAGAGATCAGCCTTATATGGCTTGGCACAAGGATCTGAGCTGAACAACGCGTCTGAACTTCTGTATACATCCTCCGTCTACCCCTCGCACGGGCAGTCGCACCGCGTAGCACAAACCTGCCATCTCTCCAACGTTAAGCCCAGCGTCGGGCCATTAGCTTATCCTTAGCCGTTGGGACTGTCCGACTTTCCAACCACAGTTCACTAAATACAGCAGTCATGGACTCGGATGGAATGCCGATATGGCAGGCCTCTGTTTGGCCTCAGCATTAGATATAGTGCTCGTCTCCCGTTGTAATCTTGCACCAAGTAATCTGCACCAATCTCCAATAGTGTTTGAAACAAGCACTGAGCTGCCGTCCCTCGCTGATCGTGCCGCCTGGAGTAGCACAGTATGTCCATAGGCGGGTTCTTTGTGCTCAATGTCTGCACCATGACTGGTGAAAAAGCTCCACAACGCATTCAAGACTCAGCGATGCTTTTCTTTCGTTCCGTCCCATGGACTAAATACCATAGCACCCAAATGCCCATGAAAGCCAGGGTCCATACAGGGTCCTCGTCTGAAAGTTTCAAACCAAGGCTCGAGATCATGTACAGTAATTGCACGCACGCACGAAGCTACGCTATTCAAGAAGTTTGCCCAAATGCATTCGTGAAAAGTATAAGAATTCTCGATATTCCAGGTACCCTTTAAAAGGCAATCAAATACCACTGCGTGCCTCAAGCTAAAACACCAGCGATTGTCAGTATTCTATCTCCATCGAGGCAAGAGTCGTTGCCCCACAAATAGCAGTCTTTACCTTCCCAATATCTCTTCCACGGCCTTATCTCTCCGGTTGAAAGCATGCGCTGTAGACCGGGCAGATGCCTTTGCCCAGTATACTCCACAGTTTTGGTGCGTATCACGTAGTATGGATTGATGCTGGATCCATGTGCCAGCTGCATACCCTTTCTGGACGAAGCATACACACCATTGTAGTGAACATCATGACTTGGAACGAAACGGAAAGAAACGCCTACAACACTAGTTGGCAAATTATTGCAATCGCCAACTTCTTCTTCGAATCTCCATTCCAGACTTCCTGATTTAGTGTGGTGGAACACCATCCGCTGCTACGTTCTCTTGGTAGATTTTGACTTCGTACAGCTCTCAACTTCCAAAGAATAGTCGCGAGACATGGAGCCACGGCCCGCAACTTCTTGTGGTTCTTCATCGTGGTCTCCCACTTGACTAGAGCTTTGACCATTGCATATAGCTACTGCTTCACGGCAACATGTGACTAATTCCATATGCTCGTTGCACAACGGATGAATTTGGTCTTCGGAAAGCTTTGTCGAAGACTCGGACCGCAGGTCGGCGACTGCGCTTTCAAGGCTACATTTCATCAGTATTAATGAGAGAGTATCGTGCCTTCTAAGCTGGAATGTTGGGCCAAAGCGGATTGTGAACAGGGTGTTCCGTGTCCAAGCTGCTTCGAGGACAGGAGTGGTAGCATTGACTCCAATTGTTTCCCGTCAAGATATCTTCTCCATATCTTTCGGTCGCTCTGCAGCTGATATCTGTGGGTCGATGGACGGATGTATCGGACATTTCCTTGAAGGATGAGCAGTCTCCTGGAGCTTGTTCTTCCTACGCTTACTACTTCCTAACGAAGTTTATCGTTACCAATCCGCAACTCGGTCTGCAGGCCCCCCTGCCTCAGCGCCATTGTGGACCTGGCCTCTTCGATGCCGCTCCGAATTGTGCCGAACTCGGTTGATAATAATTGCTTAGTCCCCGTGACTGAGGTCTGCAGATCACTACGCACGCTAGTGACCTCCGGATTAGGCTCTTTAACTCTCTCTGTGTTGATGATGTCGTGTTTCATGTGAATAGCTTAGGATCTGTGTAGCGGTACTTGGTGTGGAATATTCAGTGAGTCAGAAGCTTGTATTCTCTAGAAGCTACGAGTACTACTTAAATAGTAAATACTAAGTCGACGTATACCAAGCCGACGTACTAAGCCGACGTATTATAATAATACCCCCTAAACAAGAAAGGGAGGCGCCTACGCCGAATTCCATTATTATAAGTTCTACTACTAGGAACTAGAAACTCTTTTAATATAAACGAGCTAATATATTAAATCGAATTTAATTATAGTAAATCTATCTCTAGTATTAAAAACCGTCTTTTAAAACGAATCCGTAATACTATAATACTAAAATCGTTAATAATATATTTTAATTAATAGGGAATTCCTTCTTTAAGGTTAAACCCTTATCGCTAAAATCTATATTATTATATTCGAATAATTTGGATAAGCTACGCGGTCTAGCTAAATTTTCATTTCTTTAAATAATAAAATCCGCGCGGTTAATTACTTTAATTATCGATAGGAACCTATCGGTAAAGTTATTAATAATATTATTTAATTTTATTATTAATTTACGGTTCTATTTAATTACTTCCGCTTTATTCTTAACCGTAAAAATAATAGAAGTAATAAATATAGAAATAAAAATAAAAGTCTTAAAATTAGAAAATTAAATAAAAGATTTTATTTTATCTATTTATAATTTAATATAGGTATTCGTATTAAGAAATAAATACTAGAACTTCTCTAGTATTATAATAAAGTAAATAATCTTTCTTTATATAATATATAGGAGTTTACCTAACTCCGTATTATCGGTTTCGAGTATATAAATTCGGTACTCTAGTCGGGCGAAGTTTTCTTTATTATAAATTTCTTTATTATTAATTATATTAACCTCGGAGTCGTTATCGATAAATATAAATATAATATTTAAAACCTTTATCTTCCCCGATTTTTCATCGCCCTCGATTTTATTTTTAATAATTATTTTTATTATAGCGGCCATTTTATCTTTAGAAATAAATTTATTTATAATAACTTCGGCGATTTTTATATCCTCGGCGGTTGTCTCTACTACCTTCTTTTTTATAATAACCTTTAATTCGGTAGCGGCGGCTTTTTTAATAACGATAATAATAATAATAATAATCTTTCTATTTATAAAGGATTTTATTTTAATAACTATTTTCTTCTTTATAATAAATTCTATTTCGGCGGTAATAGTAATAATAACTATTTTTTCCTTCGTAATAAATTCTACTTCGATATTAATAATAATAATAATAACGGCGGTCTTCTTCCTAGTAATTATAATAGTTTTTTTAATTTTCTTATTCGTATTCTTTCTTCTTATAGGGCCTAGAAGAAACGAGGTAAATAAAATATACTTCTTCTTCTTCGTAATATTAAATATTAATTCGTTAACGTCGTTTTTCTTATTATTATTTTTATTAGAAAGAGCTTTATCCGCTAGAAAATTCTCTATATTTTATTTTTTCTCTTTAAGAGTATTATCGAGAAAGATAATAACTTTTCCGGTAAAAATTTTATAACTATTAAAAATATCGATTTATACTAGTTTAATTTTATATTTCCTCGGCGTAGTAATAAAAGTAGTTATCTTTATAGTAAAAACTATATTATTTTGAATTTCGTAATTATAACCGTATTCTATAGTATATTTACTATGTTTTTCGGTATTTATAAATTCGGACTCGTCTAGTTTATAGGCCTCGCTACTTTTTTCTCTATATATTTAGGTATATTTAAAAATAACGGGGTAAACCTACTTCTTTATCTCTAAATTTATAATCTTTACTATATACTTTTTATTAGTTTATATATTTTATAACCCTTCTTTAAATCTAAAAACCGTAGGCTAGTAATTAAAATATTCGGTATATAAAATTACTTTTATTTAAATAATATTCTAGGTTTATAAACTAAATAAATCGATAAATTTAAACGACTAGGTAATTATATTTATAATAATTTTATAGTAACCGGGGTTAAAGAATAATAAGGTATTACTTTTTAATTCGTTATTATCTCCCTCTTTCTACTCTTTCTTTAAACTAAAGACTTTTATTTTATAAACTATATTAATAATTTTCGTTCGGTAGTTATAAAGGCGAGGTCTAGTTATTAAAAACTAGTTATATAAAATTATAGGATAGAAAGTTCGTTATTTAAAAAATATAAAGAGTTGAATATAAAGATTTTTAAATAATAGTCTAAAATTCCTATATTATAAATTCTATTACGGGGTAATTAAATACGGAATATTAAAATTAATTAATATAACCGAGGTTAATTAATATTCGATAAATATATAATATTAAGAATATTTTACTTCGTTTAATATCTAGTTTAATATAGTACTAGTAATCGCTAGCGTTATAGGGTAAATCTAGCTAATAGAAATATCTAACTCTAGATTATTACTATAAAATAACTATAATAAATATTTTTAAAATCGAAGGCGGCGGATATATTAAAGAATTTATTACTTTTTATTTAAATTTAAAATACTAAGTTTTCTTATTTCTAATATATTATAATTTTCTTTTATAGTTTTTAATAAAGTTAGAAAAGTTCCCGAGTTATAATCGCGTCGGTTATTAATTATATTCTAGACTCTATCTTTTCTACCGAATAAAATATCGGTTATTATAATAATTAATAATTTTTTCTACTTTTTAGAATTTCTAGGTATTAATATCTTTATTAATATAAACGGCCTCCGGTTATTTAAATACGGGATAATTAAAAGAATTAATATTAAAAACTAGAGAAAATTTAAATTATATAATAAAGAAAATAAAATATACTCGTTAATAAACTAGGATCTTTAATTTATATACTAGTTTTTTTATTCTCTATTTAATCTTGAAAGGGCTTATATATTACTATGTAAATTTCTTCGTAATATCCATATTAATAAAGATATTATATTCTTTATAAAGGCGAAGTAAAGCGAAATTACCTTCCTTTAAAAAAAATAGTTAATATTTCTTATTATAGTTAACTTTACTATTTATACTAGCGAAGTCTAGGGTATTAATAGTATTAATTCGCGCTATAAGAGATTTTAGGTCTAGTATTTTAATAACCGCGATAAAATCTAATAACTATTTAGGTTTAAAATTGTATATTATTTCTATAAATATCTACTCGATAGAGGTCGACGGGTTTATATTTAAAATCGACTAGAGCCGGGATAATATAATAAATTATAGTTATAAATATTTAAAACTAGCGACGAAGAAACGTAGTATTATTATTTCGGCCGTTTAATTAATATATTTAAATTATCCGTTAATTTAAAAATAATAAATTATCGAGTAGAGTAAATTAACTTTTAAGTATTTAAATAAACCGGTTTATATCTCGGATAAGAATTTAGAGTCTTTATTAAAAAGAATAATTTTAAATAATTTTTAATTACCGAGTTTCAAATATTCTAGAAAAACGGCTAATTATTCGGCCGCCTTAAATATTAATTTTCCTATTATAAATATAACTCTTTTAGTTAGTTTATATATTATTAATATATATATATCGTAGTCTTTAATTAAGAGTAATAGGGTTAAGATAAAATCTAGAGTAAATATAATAAAAATTATATCTAGAGTATAAATTAATTATATAGAATTATAAAGTATATATCTTTTTATCTAATATATAAAGTATTCGGGGTAATATTTTAGAAAATCTTTAAAATAATATATTAATTCTTTAATATATTAAGAATATAAAATATATTCGAAATTTCTCGTAAAACCTAGGTAGCCTAAGGTAGTATATATAATAATAAATATATTCTTTATAATAGAGCTAGGGATATATATATATTTAATATCGAACTTTCTATTAATATAAAATACTAACCCTATATTTTCTAAAACGAACGAAAATTTAATAATATTTTTTTTATTAAATTTATCCTCTCTTTTTAGGATTTTAAAAACCTTTTTCTAAAATGAATCCGTTTCGTAACCGTCGATAATATAAATTTTAAAATCGTCGTTTAACTCGACGAGTATAGTAGTATAAATATAGAATAAATTATAAAACGTATCTAGTTTAACTAGATAAGAGAGTATTAATAATTCGATATTATTACTCGCTAAATAGGAGAGTATATTAAGAATAATATTTAATTTTCCTAGTTTATAGTATATATCTAGCTCGAATCGTTATAAATATTAAAATACTCTAATTAAATATAGGTTTAAATATAGTATAGAGATTATTATTAATAATATTTATTTAACGATATCTACGGTAGTTAAATAATTTATATATATAATAACTTTTAATATAGAAGATTTAATTAGGTAATATATCTTCTAAATTATTTATATTAAAATAACGATTTCTAGCTCGGTAGGTTAATAATTATTTTCTATATTAATAAATAACCTATTAAGTAATATAATTAGATATATTTTAAAATATTTTTTAAAAGTTTTTATAAAACCTTCTATAAGAGACTAGTCTTTCTAAACGTTATTATTTATTCCGTTATAATATATTATAATACCGAAGCCGAATTTCTTCGAAGTATCGAGCTCGATATATAGGGTTATATAGAGGTCGAAATATACGAGATAATAAAATTTATTAAATAATTATTATAGTATATTAAAGGATTTTAACTCTATTAAAATAGGATTAACTAGGCGAGTAGAAATAAAAAAGGATTTTCGTTCTCTTCTACTTTTTAGCGACGATTTTAATATTTTTATTTTATAATTTTAAAGAGGACGAGCTATTTATATATAGTAGGCGATATATATCCGAAGGTATTTTATTATTCCTAGGTACGTTTTTAAAGCGGATAATATTACGGGGAATTTAAATAAATTAATAATTTTTAAATATTTTATAGGAGTAAATAAATTAAATAAATTTATTTTTTATTTTAATAAATAAATATTAAGGTATTTAATAAATAATTTAGAAGTTTTTAAAATAACCCCGACCCGTTAAAAAAAAGAGAAAATAAGTCGAAGATAATAAATATACTCTATTAAAGTCATAGAATAAATAATAATATTATCGATATATTTCTTTACGAACGCTTTATAGAGTTATAGTAGGCGGTCCGTTTAGTATTAAATATAAATTAAAGAGTTATAATATTTTATTAATAGTATATTAAAGGTTTCTTATCCTTTATAAATAATTATTATAAATTTTAGTTTATTAATATAATATACGCGCTATTAATAAAAGAAAGAGGTTTTATCGACGTAAATAATATATTAATATCCCGAAATAACGGAAATAATATTGGACTATAAAGGTAAAGAAATAATATTATATATTAAAATTTAATTTAGACCGCGAATATTAATAATTAACTTTCCGAGATACTTCCCGTCGGCGAGAGTTTTATAAACAACGAATATTAGAAAATAAAACGGAGTTAGTTACTTAATATACTCGAGGTAGTTTTATTTTTATAATTTATTAAATACTTTATTTATAATCTATTTATTTTTTAATTCGAGTAAATAAACTTTTAGTTTATTTATAATCTTATTCTCTTAGTTAATATATAAAGAAATATATATTTAATCCTCTTTCGGTAAATTTACGAAGTTACCGCGGTTATATTAAATACTAGCGAACTCGTTAATAATATTTAAAAAGGCCGCGATAATAGATAATAATCTATATATAATTATACCGTTAAATAATACTATTTCCTTAGATATCCAAAACTCCGTTCTTCTGAAAAGAATTAAGAAAATAGTATTTATAAATAAAATAAAAATCTTTTTAATTTAATTAGTCTAGTAAATTTTTTTAAAAAATTTAATAACTAGGTCCTAGGCCTTTTTAGAAATATCGATATAATAATATTTATTAATATCTAGGTCGCGAACTATATTAAACTAAAAATATTCTAGTAGTTTAATTAAATAGTCCGTATTATTACGCGCGAGAATAATATAGAAAGAGGAATTAATAACGGACGCGAATAATAATATTTAATAATTATTCGTTAGCTCGAAAAGGAAATTATCGTTTTTAAGAAAATAGAAATACTCTCTTAAAATCGTAATTTAAATATATATAAAGATTATAACGGAGCTCTTTATATATATATTATAATTAATAAAAAGTCGTAGAGGCGAAATTAAGAAATTAAATAAAATATTATAACTCCCGATATAACTCTTCTTTTTAGAGATAACTAAATTAATATCTTTAAAATTAATAATATTTATTCCGATAAATATTTTAATATAAAAATTATTAATAATAAAAGTCTACCGCGCGATTATTACTTCTACGGGGTATTTATTCGAATTATATTAACCTAAAATATAAAGATTTAGATTTATATACTCCGAAATAATATATTTATTAAAGTTTATTCTTTATATTATTAAAATAGAATCGTTTTTTATAATAAAAAGATTCGGTATTTAAGAAATAAAAAAAGTATAATTAATTAAAATAATAAAATAACTAATATCCTAGTATATTAATTCGGGGTTATTTCTAGGAGTAAGTTTTATTAATATTTTAAAATAATATTATACGCGAATTTTTTAACGGGGGGAGGCCTCTTCCTTTAGGATAAATTTAATAACTTCGATATATATCGATTTATCCTTCTTTAGCGAAGATACTAATTTATTCTTTCTTTATAAACTAGATATATTATTTTCATTTCCTAAAGACTTTATCTTTTCGGAAGATTTAAAATATTAATTTAATTTAAAGTATTTATATAATTAATTATTAAATAAATACGAGGCTCTATAACGACGGTAGGTAATTAAATTCGTCGGTATTATAAAGACTACGAAGTAGGAATTACTTTAATATAAATTATCTAGGTAATAATATAAAAGATCTTCGTTTTTATAGAAATTTTTTAAATTTTAAAAATAAGAGTCCTTAAGTAAAATAAAGTTATCCTCGTTTTTTTAATAATTATAATTATTATTCTCTTCCTCGGTTTTATACTCTTTATTTTATTCCTCGGAAACTTAATATACCGCGGTACGAGGACGGTTAATATTATAAAAATCTCCTCTTTACTAATTTTAATTTTAATTCTTTACGAACCTTAACTTTAGAAAATAGTTTTATATAAATTTCTAAAAATAAAAAGAAGGTTTCGTAGAGTAAAAAGGGGGCTATTAAGGACCTAATATATCTACGACTCTTATAGTAATATATAGAGTTAATTTAAAAAGTAAAATATACTACTAAATTCAAAGTTATTAATAAATACTTTTATTTTATTAATAAAAAGAAAGAGGAAAAACTCGTTATTAATAACCCTATTAAAAAATTATATTATATAACTAATTAGAAAAGTCATAGCTAGGAAAAAGTTAAAAAAGTCGTTAATTTTACTAATTTCTATTTTATTACTAATAAAATTAATATTAATCTTACTTTTATAAAGGCCTCCTAGATTTTCTAATCTATAAAAAGTTTCGGTAATATTTACTTTTTAATTTATCTTTAATAATATTATAAAAGGCGTTAATCTTAGAGTCGAGTTAATTTAAAAAATTAAATAAAAACGTAGTAGGCTCCGGTTCTATAATATATATACGAAATTTAAAATATATTTTCGTATAAGTTAAAAGGAGTTAATTATAGAAAAATAAATCGGCCGTCTTTTTATAATAAATAATATCCTATATATAAAAACGTAGTATTCGTTTATTTTTTATATTTTAAAGCGAGTAGGAATAAATTTTAAATACTTTTTAAATATCCGGGGTTTTTATTTTAAAATATTTTTTAAAAACCCTAAACTAGTACTCTATACCGGTATTTATTAATAGGTTCTTTTCTATATTACTAAATTCGGTAGTATATTAAATTAAAATATTACTACGAAGTATTTATATTATATAAAACTTAATATTATTTTCGTTATTCGTTTTAACGAGTTACTTTAGCCGGTTAATCTAAACGAAGATATTATAATAATAGATATAATATTTTAAATTAATGATAAATTCGTCGCCCTCGAAGTTTAGGTCGAAATATCCTAGATCTTCGAATTTTATATATTTATTTTTAACTAGAGCGTTAATAGTAATTAATATACCCTAGATATTCGTTTTAATAAATTATTAAATAGTATCTTAAATCTACCGGTCTATATTTATTAAGCGGCCGGATTAATATTCGGGTTTTTATAATCCTAAATCTACTATTTCTTCGTTATAATTAATATATAATATAATTTCTATAGAGGTCGAGTTCGGATAGTATAAAAATAATTTAATAAATATATTTCTAATAAACGGAGGTAGGTTTATAAATATATCTTTTTTATTAAAGTATTTATTAATATATAGGATATTAAAGAAGAAGATAATAACGATTTAACGAAGTATAATAATATTTATAATTTAATTATAAAGTTATTAAGAGTTAAATACTAGAATAAATTAAAATCGTCCTTATTATTCTATTACTATAATTTACTCTATTAACGGTAGATAAAAAACTAGGGTAATAATATTAATAATAATATAATTAATAACTCTTTTTACGGCTTTAAGAATCTCGGATAATTATTAATATCTTATAAAAATAAAAGAAGAAAGTTCGTATACTTATAATACGATTTAACCGCTAGGTAATTAGGGTTTTTCTAGTTTAACTAATTTAAATTATTAATACTTCTTTTTTTATAAAAGCGGATTAAATAATAAAAGACTATTAATTTTTTATAAATAAAAAGTTCGCTTCTTTAAAAATAAAAAGATAGTTATATAGTATTTATATAACGAACGGCCTCGAATATAATTATAGAAATAGAGACGAAGATTTAAGAAGTAAAAAGGTAAAAGTAAAAAAAGTTTTTTCTTTTCGTCCGTAGAGAAGAATATAGATCTTATTTTACTTTTAGCGGGGTTCGACCGCGCTTCTCCGTTTACGGGAAGGCGTAGGCTTCGAAAGCCGACTTATTAAAGAAAAGTACGAAATTTATTAAATTAATACGTCGGAAGACGTAGTTTTAGAAACGTCGGCGGCGAAGACGTAAACATTATAAATAAACGGGACCAAGGGACTAAAATTTCTTTATAGGCGAAAGAAAGGGTACTAAATAAAGTAAATAGTTATAGAATAGTATTCTATTAGAACGATGGCGGAGGATTTAGTACCGATTAGCTGGTGCCGTATGACTAGTAACCGGTAGTATAACTCTTTCAAGTAGAATGGCTTAAAAGAGTCATGATTATGGCCGTTGCTACTATTTTGTAGCGGTACTTAGTGTGGAATATTCAGTAAGTCAGAAGCTTGTATTCTCTAGAAGCTACGAGTACTACTTAAATAGTAAATACTAAGTCGACGTGTGCCAAGCCGACGTGCCAAGCCGACGTATCATAACAATCTGTCTGCTATACAATGGTGAATTTCCATAGCGCCCAACGACCGAAAGTGCAGTATCAATGCGCCGTCCAAGTCCCTCTAGCGTTGCAGGATGTTGCTCAATGTCTCTCTCATCTAGTACCCTTTTGACATTGTTTGCAAAAGCTTTAAATTTACCAGGCTTCTTCTGGAAGGTGGTGGAAGATTTCTCAATTTCGAAGAACTCTGCTTGGCAATCTTGTAGTAATGACTGTAAGGCGTTAACCGAGAGTCTATCTTTTGTGATGAATATAGAAGTGCTGTAACGCTTCACAACTTGATCGACTTCTTGGAGGACATTTTGGAGATGTCCTAGCTTTTTAGTCAGCCTCTATATGCTCTTAGGCGCCTCTTTCACAGCGCGAAAAGAATTGTAGAGCGAGGCCACCAGATAACAGGTTAGGTCCGTGAGACCAGCAAGCGATGCAGCACTTGTGATTACGGAGAGTGGCTCTGTCATTTTGTGCGGAACGAAAACAAGAATGAGGGGGACTATATACAGATTTGACAGAAAAGTAGGCAACACTCCGCTCTTAGTTCGCGGGGTAGTGCGGCCATCTTGGCCACTGATACAAGGCTGGCCCGGCTGGCAATACATAATAAGCATTGACGGACCCGCTGGGTTATGGCTCATGTCCAAGGAGATTACGAAGATCGTGTCATGCTCAAACATTAGGTAGGGTGCGAACAATTACTCCACTGATAGGCGGTCCATCCAGTGGTATCTTAGCATCTGCTACCGGAAATGGGAAAATCTGTTTAGGGACGACTCTTGAATCTCACACAACAATACTTTATACTGGCGCAACATCATGAGTCACAAGAATCTGCACTCCGCCCATACAAATTCCAGCCTCTTTCCTTCGATTCAAAGGTATTCATTGGGGCACATAAATGGACACTCCCCTGATGATTACCAAGACCTTCTCTGAACGGAGGGAGCACCCGACCAGCCAAATGGAGCATTATCATCTCCTATCAGATGAATGCCTTTGTTGATCTTGCTTTGAATTGCGCCACTAAATCATCGGAATAGATTAGTTGTGATCACCTTGCATGGAGACTCGACCACAACGTGTGTACCTAATCACTGCTGCCTAGATTAATCTAAGAGATACTTAAGGTCCCTTTCGTACTTCCGACTTCACACCCTTTCCAGTAACCTCGAGATCGTGGTATCCGTTGTCCCGCGGCCTTATTTCTCAAAAGGGTAGAGCCCGTCAGCAACATGAGAAGTCTTTCGGAAGGATGGGAAGAGTCGAAGATATTCTAGCGGCCGATTCGCCCCGCTTTAAGTCACGGGAGGAACCGCGAAGGCGCCCGCAAATGGCCCCCGGAGCCGCCCAGAAAGCTTCTCGTTTAGCCTTTTACTGTAAAGTAAGTTTTTCGCAATCAGCGGCAATGTTCACCTTTACTTCCCAGAGTGCCCAAAGCCAGTCGCCTTTCTCTTATCGTGTTTCGTCACCCCTCGTCATTCCCAGATACATGTTCTCAAGCTCAGAACAAGCAAGGAAATCCTTCCGTTATCATTGGGATCACTATGGCAAGGGACCCATATCTCACATGGAATTTGGGCATGCACGATCACTCACATGAGCTTGGTCGGAAATCAGGTGCCGAGTTACCTAGTATGGAAGGTGATTGTGTGCTCGAAAGAAATTCACTGGTCGTTATCTTGCGAATACGGCATAGTCCTACCTTTGGCAGCTGCGAGTACACGCTACCCTGACTCGTACAACGATCGCATGGAATGGAGGGTATCCACTGGATAGACTTATCTTATTACTCGGCCCTGGCTCGACGTTGCCTCTATCGGTTTCCGGCCATGGGGAGCTAGATTGAGGCTAGAAGCGCTCGGAGGAGTCCTGCTAGATGCCAATTGGTTGGGAGGGAGCATAAGTGAACCATCAACTGCACGCAGCCTCGGTCGTGAAACCATGAGGGGTTTGGACTATCGGGACTGGGCAGGTGAAGTGAAGGAAGAGATAAGACTTTCTGGCAGGTGTTACGCGCTGCTATGCCCCCACCAATTGCCTCGGGTGCGGACAGCGTCTATCTCACGATCGCCCTTGCTTGTGTTCAAAAGCCGCCTCGTAACCCCCTTGGACGCCCTCCCTTCTCTTCTATCACTCGCCATACGCCATGTCGTCCTTCGCAAAGAGATTTGGCTTCGGCCAGAAGGGTGAGGCTCCCATGCCCAACGCGACCTCCAGCCCCGAATCAGCCTCTACAGAAGATGTCAAAGAGAAAGGCCCCGCAGCCGTCTCGACGGGCGTCGATTCAGCTGGCAGGCACTTCTCTGAGGTCGAGGCCAATACGACTCTCAGACAGATCAAGAAGAAACATCGATGGGACCCCAATCTCCCAGAAGAGTTGGAGGAAGAGATCGAAGAGACTACAGATGAGCATAACCTTGCTGGAGAGCTTCGTCTAGTCGAGGAGTTCGTGGAGAACTCTCCATACCCTGAAGTCCGCGCAGCTGTGCGCAACGTAAGTATACCCTACACCCAAGTCGTGATATAGACTGAGCATAGGTTCCAGTATGACGAGGATGTCCCTATCAACACTGTCAGAGCGTGGGTACTTGGCATACTCTTGACAACTATCGCCTCGGGCCTCAACGCTCTCTTCGCCTTGCGTCAACCCGCTATCACCATTACCTCCTTGACGGTCCAATTGGTCGCATACCCTCTTGGAGTGGCGTGGTACCACGCTATGCCCACTCGCCAATTCCGCGTCTTTGGGAAATCGTTCAGCCTAAACCCCTGTCAATTCAACATGAAAGAGCATACAATCATCGTGGTCATGGCCAACGTCAATGTTGCTGGCGGTGTGGCATATGCTACGGATACTCTTACAGCACAACGAGGTTTTTACGGACAAAACTTTGGATGGGGCTTCAACCTTCTCCTATGCATATCGACCCAGATGATCGGATATGGTCTGGCTGGTGTATTCAGGAAGGTCCTGGTTTGGCCAGGTATGTCCACACCTCGATGCTGAACCTCAGTGCACTAAAGTCTCCTAGCTGCCATGATCTGGCCCACGAGTCTGATCAACACAGCCCTTTTCTACGGCTTACACGATCAGTCCCAGACCGATCCTGCGAAAACGGACGGCTGGAGGATTTCACGCTACAAGTACTTCTTCATTGTATTTGCAGGCTCTTTCACTTGGTACTGGTTCCCAGGCTTCATTGCACCGTTCCTCAGTGTCTTCTGCTTCGCTTGTTGGGCACGCCCAAACAACGTTGTGGTCAATCAACTCTTCGGCGGCTGGAGTGGCATCTCGCTTCTGCCAATCACTTTCGACTGGACTCAGATCTCGGCCTATGCCCAGAGTCCTTTAATTCCACCTTGGCACGCGATTGCAAACACCATGATCGGAGTGGTGCTTTTCTCCTGGTTCACCACCATTGGGGTCCACTATACTAGCACTTGGTATTCCGACTACCTACCAATTAGCGACTCTCAGAGCTACGATAACACTGCCAATCTGTACAACGTGAGCAATATCCTCACCCCAGATTTTACGCTCGATCTGGCCAAATACGAAGCATACTCGCCGTTGTTACTTTCCACCACCTTCGCTTTGGCTTATGGTCTATCGTTCGCAACAATCTCCGCTGTCATTGTTCAGACTGCGCTCTTTCATGGCCCAGATCTATGGAGGCGAGTTCGCAATATCCGGACTGACGAAGAAGATATTCATTACCGAATAATGAAGAAGTATAAAGACGTGCCTCAATGGTGGTATGCCTCGCTGTTCCTGATCATGCTTGGTGTTTCGCTCGGTGTTTGTCTGGGCTACCCGACCAACATGCACTGGTGGGGCTTCTTCGTCGCCATGATCATTGCTATTGTCTGGTTCGTGCCTATTGGCATGATCCAAGGCATGACGAGTGTTCAGATTGGTCTGAATGTCTTCACGTAAGTCCATTTACCCAGGCCTCTCGCGAATGTTTTCTCCCAAACTAACATGCCAAAGCGAATTCATCACTGGCTACATTCAACCCGGCCGCCCACTCGCCATGATGCTCTTCAAGACCTACGGCTACATAACCATGGCACAAGGTCTCTACTTCGCCCAAGACCTCAAACTGGGCCAATACATGAAAATCCCCCCTCGTTCCATGTTCATGGCACAAACAATCGCCACCCTTTGGGCCTGCATCGTACAAGTTGCAGTGCTCGAATGGGCTCTCGGCGGCGCTATCGCAGATATTTGCACCCAACACCAAGCCAACAAATTCAATTGTCCCAATGGTCGTGTGTTCTTCAACGCCTCCGTTATCTGGGGTGTGATCGGCCCGCAACGTATTTTCTCTGTAGGAAGCTTGTACGCCAACCTCCAATGGTTCTGGCTCGCCGGCATCCTCGCTCCCATCCTATTCTACCTTCTCGCCCGCGCCTTCCCTCGCATCCCCTTCCGCTACCTCTCCGCACCCCTCATCTTCGGTGGCTCCGGCCAGATCCCACCCGCAACACCCCTCAACTATCTTGCTTGGGGTATTGTCGGCTTCGTCTTCAACAAGCACATCCGAAACAAATATCGTGGATGGTGGATGCGATTCAACTACATCACTTCCGCTGGCTTGGATGTAGGATTGGCGATCTGTACGATTGTGATTATTCTGTCGCTTAATTTGACGAATACCTCTATGCCGAGCTGGTGGGGAGTGAGCGCTGCTAATAATAATGCCGATAATTTGGATACGGCGGTCAAAATTGTGAATCCGGATCCGAGTGCTACGGGGAGGTTTTTCGGACCGACGGCTTGGTAGGCGGGGGTGTTTGGGATGCTTGCAGGGAGAGGGCAGATGATTGCGTGCAACTAGTCTCTTTTCTTGATGACGACGGTGATGACGACGTGTAAGCTATGATGAATACCTACTTCCTCATGAATCTCCAAACCAAGACTCATCCAGAAACATCGTGGATATTTCATATCTTTTTGTGGTCCTTACTGTGTCCCCTCGGTTGTAAACTTCTTTGGCTGTATCAAAGGAAGCTGGAGCTGAGGTAGAGACTTGTCCCATTGGTACACTGCCATAACTGCTACTATCATAAGCACAGGAACATTTACTGGTGGCTGGACGTGGGTGGCACTGACTTGATCACACATACGACCATCGAAGCTCTAATCTTAAATGTCGCGTTTTCGATATGATCATTGGGCTTCAGCTGGCTTGATCAACTTTGAGCAGTGTTAGAAAGCTGTTTTTAAGGTTCCTGCTAATTACGCTGGTAGAACCACATCAGGATTCCGGAATAAAACCTTTTGATGCTGTTCTACAAGATGTGGAGCTTTCTGAGATTCGGCGCGGTATTGAACGAGCATAAACAAGAGACATGAAGGTTTATCCTCGCAGGATATCTGGGACGCTCGCCAAGTTCTGCTTTCTAGCTACTCTCACATACACTACCAAGCCCGTGGTCAGTGTCAAAAGTGCAAGATAGGAGGAAAGATAGATTCATTCTTCGGAGTATGGCAGACATACTGTTATATATAGAAAATGCCGGCCCACAAGCTTGTTGGAGTTCTAGCGTCTTCTCATTCTGATACAAACAGTCTTGTTGCACCACGTGATCTCAGCCGTGGCTTTCCACATCTTCTATGATTGAATTTGGAGCGGTGCAATGCTGATAACTGAATTTCAGGGGCAAACATGACGGTGAATTACATCCTTAATGCGGCTCAATAGCCCAAAATGCTGGGGGCTCCATTGCTCCCACAGGCCTGTAAGCGATGGCATAGTGGGGTATTGAGCCTTGTAAGGTTGACCTTATAATCCTTTGGAATCGAGGCCACGAAATTATCTAGAGGTGTCACAGAGATCTCACAGCGCGCTTCGACACAGAGCTCACCGTTAATAGAGTTAAGACGAAGATGACGCTTTGCAGCTGTTGCCAGAATATCCCCGACTTCTTCTTCGAGGGCGATGCGGCGAGCGAAAATGCATGGACAAAATATCAGATTCCCCATATGCCCGTGAACTATGCATAAATCGGCAGCTTCTGGGTGAATCATCTCTTCTGGCATTGAAGCAGACTTTCTACCCCCGGGAATGCAAGCAAGTCATGGGACCAACTTAGGACTTGCGAAAATAGATCCCCACCAAGCGTTCAATCTAAACGTTGACATCGATGATGTTAATCATGTATTCTACTATCATGTGCCTACCTCTTTCGGTATGTGGCTATACTTGCTTGAAAGAGTTCGACTTTGCACTGACTTTGTTGAAGCAAGGCGTCCTCCGTATGCTCGACTGGAAATTCCAACTGACGAGACGGTAGTAAAGAAGGCTTGAATTAATGAATGTATGGAGTGCCATGATAAGTGCGTCGTTACCACAAAGGCGTTTTGGCCTACGAGGCTTCTTGACTTGAAACATTCCCAGGGCTCTCGCAATCTGGCGTTGGGGATGGAAGGGATAGTTCTGTTGAGAAAGCATCATATGTGACTCTAAGCCATTGTTGGGGTCCTTTACCAAGGAGGACAGCTACGACGAATAAGGCCAATCTAGCAGAGCGCAGAGATAGTATTGGCCTCGACGAGCTGCCGCTAACATATCGAGACGCTGTCGAAATCACCCGCCGTATCGAGACAGCTCGTACTGCCCATCGCCAACACATTTATAGATCTTGTACGGATTGGGATCAACTCCGCGAACTCCTTTGAGGTAAACTCGGTCGCCGGGTTTGTAGATTTCGGGATACTGTTGGAAGAGCATGCCGTCAGCACGAGATCTCTGACTGTCACAAGATCATTGAAAGCTTACGCTGAGTGACAATGACGGATTCTGCTGGTACCGGCTTCTCGTATCTGGACCGGCTGGGTCTGGCTCGTACCTGTCCTTCATGTTGGGAGCCTGGTAGCCGTTAGTAAACCGGTGGGGGTAGAAAGCCTTGCGAGGCAGACTGAGGGATTTAGGCGCTGACCTGGTTGTCGCTCATCGCGAGAACAGGCGTTTCAAGCCGAACTTCGGGAATCACTGAGGGAGAAGATAGCGTTTGATGTTTGACAGCTTGATGTTTGCAAGGCTATACTCGCTTCCTTATAGTGTCTGCGATGGTTCTTGCTTGCCCGTAAGGCAATAGATAAGAAAGTAAGCAGGTTTGCCTGTTCTTGCCTTGTGAGGGGTATCACTCCATACACGACATCTACCTGCAGCATCGCATCGCATGTAGTGTCGCGCAACACGGTCCAACATAAAGACAGTTCTCCGCGTACAGTCCTCCTATTGCAGAAATGAGATTGGAAGGTGGTATGAAAAGCGTATTATTGCAGATTGAAATTGCTAAATCGCGCTACAGACGCGGCACTGGTCAGGCGAAGCCAACAAGCTCCAAAGAATAACATATTCTCCACTTTCACTAAAGACCGCCAAAAGAAGTATTGAGTTGGCGTATAGACATCCCATCTGATTCCTAATATACAAGCATAACACCCGCTTCCAAAACCATGTTCAAACGCAAAGCCATATACATTATCAGGCACCGGATGTCTCGAAGTCTATGACAGGGAAGATCCTATTCTTTTGCAAACGCGTTCATCTGGTGTAATACATCCCATCTAGCCAGGCTGATTGCCGTTTGCACTGGCGTTGTGGGAGATTTTCCGTGACTTGGGAGCTGGCGCAGGCATTTGATCAGGCGAAGCGATCCGTTGTCGTTTGCTTCGTCCCTCGTTCTGTTCAGGCCCCATCACCATAGCTGGCGTATCGCCCAGCGACGACTCATTGGAAGGTGGCGAAGATGTGAGACCTAAGCTTGTAGCAGAAGGATTCCACTGAGAGAAAGAGCCCTCGGTAGTCATTCGACGAGGAAGAAAGCTGGTAACGAATGTGCCGGGCCCAGGAACGTCGAACTTGTTCTCGCTTGAGACGTTTCCATTTGAATTGGCGCCCATGGACGACTCTGCTTTTTCAGGTGGCCAAGTCATTGTCTTCTTCCTCCGATCTCGAAGTTCCTCTGAATGCTGCGGCGTATCATGACGAACAGCACTAGTCCAATCATATACCGCTCGACGATTCTGCTTGAGACGTAGCTTCATCAGTCGCTTTGGGGGTTCTACATTGTTCTGGTTGTTTTCCCTCTCCATGTTCATAATCTTTCGAAGTTGACGTCTCGTGTGCATTTTCTTGATGACAGGCAGAAGTAGCTTCGTACGGTCCACGAACCGCATGAAGTCCTCTATCTTTTCCTTGGGCGCATGAAGACCCTCAAATCTGATCTGGTCGACGTAAGGTAGATATTGGAGTTGCAGTGCGAGCTCATTCATCACAGGACCATCGGGATTCTGATTAAGTCTGAGCGTCAATTTGAGATACGTACCATCTTCGTTTTTCGCGGTGGGGACTGGAATTTGAGGACGGAGCCAGATTTTGCCATAGCTGTGGCGGGCTTGATCAAAGAGAAAAGGCTTGGTATCCGACACGCTATGATAAACTTCGCGATACAATTGCGAGGTACAAAAGCCGTTAGAGTTATGATCCAATAGGCGTTCTATGGTGTCGCTGAGTGTCTTCGTGAATGATCGTTCTGATTTCGGCGCCGGACTTTCTTTGTCGTGGGCTGCCGAGGTTATGAGCTCGAATTTTCGCTTGCCGATATCTTCGCGTGCAAAAGCATTCGCAGCAAAACAGCAGTCCATGATTACGAGTTGATCGCAAACGGGGAGGCGGAGGCAGGTTTGGATATCCTCGAAGAACGCGATAGGGTCTCCCAATCCATCGTTTTTGATTTTCCTATGGGAAGAGGTAGTTAGCCACAGAAAGAGGAAATAGGGAGACACACGTCGGTGCCTCTGATACGGGCCAGGAGCCACGGAACTTCTTGTGCTGTGCACGATTGTATTCCCACCCACTTACGCTGCAAGTTTGAATTTCTTTGACTTCCCCATGTATCCATGTCCACCATAGTATATAATCGCGAGATTCTCAGGACTGTCATACTTATGACAAAACTGAGCCAGCTTCAGATGGAGGGCAGTCTCCCTCTTTTCAGATGGAATTTCGTAGTAGTCGGTCTCGAAATGGAATCGGTTCTGAAAGAGCTGTCTTAACCTATCCACCTAATCGGCGACCGTCAGATGATGGCAACTGTTATAGACCCACATTCACGAACCTCGCTCTCTTTGCAGTGCATGTCGTCGGCCTCCCATGTCAAGAATAGCGCCCCAACGCGAGTGTAGCCTGTTTTTCCATTCCGATAATGACCTTCGATGGTCTTATTGAAGACGATCCGAGCTTCATTGAACTGCTCCTCGCGGCTTTTCCGCGTTGGTTCGGGAGACTCGCGAGATGGCGCGTCGTTGACTAGGTTGAGAGATGCTTTGGGAGGTTTAGAGAGAGGCGCCATTATCAGTGGTCGGTGTGACGCAGGGCGAGTAGTTCGAAGCTTTAACCCGCTGTGAAGCGAATGATGCCCACCATGACTTGCATTGGGGGACCCCACCACTTATATCTTTTCGATAGCCTTACGGAGCAGTCCTCCCGGCACCACCGCTTTGCTGCAGATGAACGGGCGGGGCTGTGTGGCTCAGCCGCAGGATTGGAAGCCGAGCTGAAGAAGGCTGATAGGGTAGGACAATGGTTGACTACCGAGCGTTGATGGGGTGATTCTCATTACCGCTGTCATTGTAGTTGTGGGCTTATCAAAGCATGACCTGGAGCAGACTGCAGCAGTAAAGAGGACTTGAGGGCCAAGATCGAGCTAGAGTTCAATTGCGCTTACCAGACATGGCTAGCGTGGACCCACAATTGCTATATCGCTTCTTAGCTGTATGTCCTCTGGTCTGATATTGAGGAATTTGCGTATCGGACGAAGGAGAGTTCATACCGATACTATTCTGGTTCGGGATCTGTCTTCATTTGCAATTCTGGTCATGAGTTTTGATTCATCATGTATCATGGTGTCCGTTATAACTCTAAAATACAGCAAGCTAATGCCTCCTATGTGCTTCTTCCTCCACTTTAGGGCTGCTGCTCTTATCCGCTTCTCAAACATGAGATTCTTTCCTCATCTCCTCAATATCCTCTTGCACGAGCTGCCTTGTGACACCCGTGTTCGCGACCTGTCCAGTGAAGCTCGCTTGCGCAACCTCTTTCATAAATCCCAAGCTTGTGACGGTGGTCTTCCAATAGCTAATGTACTTTGCCTTGACTTCAATGAGTGCCATACGTGGGTCTTCTGGTTTACCATTGTGAACACCGTCTCCTAGATCGCCGAACCAGGCCGCGGTTCCCTTGGAGTATAGCTCCTTGATACGAGGGTCGTCGTTGGAAGCCGTCTCGACGGTGCCGGTGACGGAGACCCAGTCTTGAGAGGAGGAGTTCTGAAAGGTGACTTGGGCTTGCTTGTCGTTGTCGATGTCGGTGAATTTGTTGGAGTGCTTGTTGGCGAGGAAGAGGAAGTCTGGCCCGACACGCTTAAAGGTGTCAGCGTCGAGTCTTCAAGGACTTTTGTGTAATCGGACATACTTTGGCAACGGCCATTGAGCGAGACACTGGACCAAGGCCACCACGGATGGTGGTCAGCAGGCCAATCTTCAGACCATCAACAGTCTTATAGAACTCTTCTATCTGCTGCTTCTTGGGTGTTTCATCGTCCCATTGCTTGGAGACTGATGGGTCGGTGTGGGAGTTGACCTCTTCGGCTTTGAGTGGCTCAGGCATTCTGAATCTGGCAGTGATTGCAAATGGTCTGGAGGATGTTGTTGTGAATGCGGTATGCTTGAGGATTGATCGAGTTATTCGAAATGTTTGTATTGATGTAGTTGTGCGAAGTAGAAACATTGAGGATTAAGACATAAGAAGAGGGTTTCGAACAAGCCATGACGAAGTGTGTTCGTATTCGCACCTACCATTACCAACGTTGAAGCACGTTATGAGTTACATCATGATCGATCGATCATCCTCCATCCTGTCTTGATCTAGAATCAGATCTGGCACTGGCATCTGCAACCGATGATGCGGGGCAACGGGAAGAGCCGTTGTGACAGCAGAGCAGGACTGACTTTGGTCTGAGCTTGCTACGAGTATATGTAAGGTAAGGTAAAGTAGTTTTCGAAGAATGAGCAGAGAGCAGACTTCCCCAGATATACCACTCCTATACTGATTTCGCTATGCCCCAAAACGACATCGAACATTAGCTGAACAAGCCCGTATCCTACAAGCTCCACATAGATGGACGAGCTCCTCTCAATCACAAAGCAAAAGCTCACCCGCGCACGGTACCCGGAAGAATAGGAAGATATCGATGACCATAATTGGACCCTGGGAGCCAAGATCCATGGTTGGAGAGGAGAAGAGGTAGCCAACTAGCCGCCTAAAAACACAACTAATGCCGAAGCCTGCTCTATAAACAGGCAAAGACCAACGCAGAATTCAAGCAATACAAGGTCAATATAGACATCTCGAATTACCGTCCCCAGATCCTCTACCTTGCCCATCACCGCTCAATCCATCCCAATGCCATACCCCTAATCTTCGTCCACCGCTGGCCCGGCTCCTTCCGCTAAGCACGCAAAAACCTACAACCACTCACCTCTCCACCCTCAGAAGATGATCAAGACTTTCGTCTCATCATCCCATCCCTCCCCGGCTACGGTCCCAGTCCCACCCATAAAACCCGCTTTCGGTCCCGCCACCACAGCCCGGGGCTTCAAGACTCTGATGGTAGATACCTTGGGCGATGGAAACTTCGTAGCCCAACGCGGGGACTCGGGAGGTTTGATCACGCGCAACATGACCACGCAATACTCGCAACACGTCCGCGCCTGCCACCACAACCTCTTCCCCTGCGGCCCCCCACCATTCTACAAAGCGCCCCTCACTATGGGCAGACTGGTTCTGAACTCCTAGCTCTACACTCCACGGGAGAAGGAAGGGCTAAAAAACATGCGATACTGCCTCCGCGAGCAAAACGGCCATCTAAAGCTCCAAAGCACACCCTCCCAAACCCTAGGCTTCGCCCTCAACGACAGCTCCACGGGCCTCTTAGGCTGGCTAGTCGAGGAATCCCACGAAGGGATGGATAACGCCCACTACACGATGCCGGACGAGGAAGCTTTGACTTTCGTGATGATGCACTGGATGCAAGGCGCGGTTGGGAGTGAGTAGTTTTTTGAGAGAGATTCTGTGTCCGCCGCAGGATTGGATTAGACAGGTGGGGGTTTTCAGATGGCACGAGGAACACATTGAGGGAGGGCATTTTGCGAGTGTGGAGCAGCCGGATAGGTTGGTGGGGGATTTGAGGGAGTGATTTGGGGGGGGGAGGTTGTGAGGGAGGCGATGAAAGAGTGAAGTGCTCAATGGGTGGGGTGTGAAGGTGCTGTAAGATTACATAAAGCACGGATGCTCATTCCCCTCCATTTCCGTCGTCTCCTCCGCCAACCCCTGCTTCCTATCCAAACTATACCTAAGGCTCTTCCTCCTTTCCCCACTCTCCCTCCTATTCCCCCCCGCCTCTACATCATTCCAGCACTCCTCTCCAAGCCGTACGTCCCAATCATTCCGCGTATCCCACAGTCCTTTAATCTGGCTATTCGTCTGAAGAACCCTAGATCCGTCTTCTATCTTTAGCCTGGAGAATACTCTCGGCCAGGATACTTTGAGCCCCGATCCAGCATACTTGCTGCCGCTATTGCGTTTTCGGGATAGGAGAAAGAAGCTGGAGGGGGGGATGGGGCGGAGGGTAGGGAGGCAGGCGGCTATGACGTAGTTGGCGGGTTCATTGAGGGTCCAGATCGTCCAGATAAGGGAGGTGTCTGGATGTGTCGATGAGATTATGGTGGGTGAAGGGGGGGTGGGGGAAGACGTACTGCGCGAGAAAGTTGATGTGTTGGTGGAGAAGGGGATGCTGAGACGAGCACAGCTTGCGATGAATCCACTGTCTCTCAATCAGCAAGTAGAGAAAAGGTGGTAGCACAACGAGCGCGATACTCACATGATACCGTGCAAAAAGGTAGCCGTCAAAGCGGTCTTCGCGGAAACGTCTATCTTCAAATGCCACACCAGCGGCATCGGCATTGCAAGCATCACAGCTCCCGTCACCACATTGGGGATGGCCATATACTGCGCATTGGCAAACACGTCCATGCATTTACCTTTAGGCATCGACTTGTCCCACGCAAAGGCCTGGGGAGAGCACTGGGAAATAGCGGTGAAGGTATTTGTTAAAGCTGTTGCAATGACGACGAAGCCGACCAAGTAGGCTGTGATGGAGAAGCCTCGCTTTTGCGTGGTGAAAACTCGAACGTAGAGGAGGAGAATGGCGCATTTAGAGAAGCTGATTGCGAGGCTATAGACTATCATCCAGGCCATGTTCATCTGATTCTGATAAGCAGGGTTCGAAGGCCTTCTGGGGTGTCCTATTAGCTTACCTGTGCGATAGTATCACCCTGAGAGGAGCTTATTCTCGGGACTAGTTATTGATCCGTTTAGTCTAGCATTCTGGATAGAGTCTGGTTCCTGCAATGATTTTAGAAATATTCACATGTGATAGCGATGGCGCAGAGCCCTGTAGTCAAGACCATTGCCAGTAGCAAGACGTAGTCATCTTCTGCGAGGCCGGACTTGTTGAGCCTTCGAGACACGAAACGGCCAGACACCAATAGGATTTGCATCACGATCAGCACGCCAGCCACAATGACAAGCTTGTTACCGCCATCCTTGTAGTCAGGGACATTCACGAAAGAGTCTAAAGCCCCCATTATGAACTATAATGCCAGGATAGATCTCTGACAAATGCAGGACTCAATGAGACAGTCGCGGGCTCATAAAATGAATCCAAACCCTAGATGAACGGATCACTGACGAATTGAGGAGGACACCCCCGTCATTTATGATGCCTCTCCGAAAACAGTCGACAACATCTTCTCAGGCGGAAATCTGCACGGCCATGCATATGCTCCATAATACACGAGGGCTGGTTCGTGCCGCCTAACGGGAGCAGTGTACATGGAGGTCCAAGTTGCAGCCACAACGATATCGTCAACGCCTCGAGCCTTGAGACATCGATATATGGCTTGTCCTGTGCTTCGTTGGCTATGCACTAAAGATGTCAAAACAGGTACCCCTGTCGCTGATACATTGGGGAAGGATCTTGTGCAGGTCCGGGCTTCAACGACATGCGATGCAAATAGATGACTTTATAAGCGAAAGCTGAGTTGCCGGCGCGAAGGGATGTCGCTAATCATTGCGGTCCCATTGACATCCTTGGGAAAGTCGAATCCTTGCATTGATAGCAGCTCTATGGGATTTACCGTCGTACCTGCACGCAGGGTTTCGAAAGAGTGGTCTAGAAAAGACTATCAATGCAAGCCCTTGACCGAAGTATGCATGTCTTTCGTATTACCAGTAAGAGTTCAATCGAGCCAGTCGACTCGCTAGAACATCTCGACTTGAAAATAAAAGAAAAGAAGGGAACATTAAAGATATCAGGCCGTAATGGTGAATGTTGCATGAGCCGGTTCGCGAAAGAAATCTTACTCGCTCGAGCGGCAGAGACTACACGTCAGCCGCTGACGAGGAGCAAGAAGAGGCGAAATGGATGCCGGTCCGCAGCGCCACATATTCAAGGCAACATCTTCAAGTCTTGATGTTAGAGAGCCTTTGCAAGGTTTACAAAGACGGGACAAGGACGGGTAAGATATGTCCCAATCATGCAGCTCGACTTCAATGCGTCCACAGCGCGCGGCCGAACCTGTCTGTTGGGTAAAGAGGTGAGCATGCTGGGTCTCACGAGACTGCGATTTCAAACACACCGGAGGAGACCACTTCCAACCGTGGCAAATCCACGAAGGACCTCCGGCCCAATTGAAGTATTGTTGGCTTAGGTAGGATATTGCCGACCAACCTCGACTCTCGAGACGACAGCAGGTTGAAAAATGCTACGCAAGCGCGGCACAGTATCTTGACGCATGGTTTCGCTCGTGGGACGGAACAATATGCGGAGAATCGAGACCGAGAATCGACAATGTAACGAAAAGGCCTGTTCAACGTTCATACCAAGGCGAAGAATCTAAAACAAGCGGTTAGAAGAAGGAAAGAACTTGGTTGGTTTGATCAGATGAAAAGACGAAGTGCTGAAACCCACCGAAAACCACCTTTCCCACTCGAGCCATTTATGCGAGGGAAGGTGAACTTGTGACTTATAAAAATGGATGAACGTTGCAGTCTTATCCCTGCTCCGAATAACTTGTTAGAATTATGACGTCATCGAGATCAGAAGTTACGGCTAACTGATCAGGCAGGGGGCGGCGTAGATAAGCATACTTTAAGCAACAGCCCAGCCCAGCCCGCCCCAACCCCACGTGGTTGCCAACGCTAAACCTGGACGTCGAAATGAGTGGCAGTCTTGGCAGTCTTGGCAGTAAACATGAATCCCCATGACCTTTGCAACAAGAGCTCTGATCAACAAACGTTCTGTGACATGTCTATAGCGCTTGATGATCTGAGTAGATGTCATACCAAGGAAGTTGTCGATGCATGTTCCATTCTGAAAGGTAAAAGACGCAAATATATCCTTTCACATCGACTGCCACTTGTTTTGATAACCAGCCTGGTAGAGCGAGTTCCAACTTCCAACAGGCTAATCCCAACTTGTCCTACTCGGCTAAACCCAACACCAACACTAAAACTCCATTAACCTTTAGTTGCCCAAGCATGCGCATTCCAACTGGAACTGCACGTGGTAAAGGTTTCGGCTCAAGAATGGTCCAACTATCTTCTACTACCGTGTCTCGGCGGCATACCCGCCGAAGCCTGCTGATCTTCGATGGTTCCCCGTTGGCTTCATTATATATATTAGTCGCTTTCCGCCGCATGCCTCTCCGCCGCATGTTTCTGTACATACGATCATACCCTGTATTTTCTGTGGATTCTAAAAATGTATCACGACCTGCTCAAGCGTTGTGCCTGGCTTTCATTTTCAATCTCGTGTGCTCTTGCTTCTCAGAGCAGCGGAAGCGCAGGATCAACCGGAAGCTGTGGTGGGGGCGGAGGAGGTGCATCTGGCTTCACGATCACCGTTGTACAGCCAAGTCTATGCACCAGCTCGGCTCTACAATACTCGCTCAAGACCGCTGTACCTACAGGCCAAGTTCGAATAGCTGCAGATCAAACCGCAGGATGGGGAGTCCCGGGATCAATCTGGAACTTCACACTGGACGACGGGGCAAAGTTTTCCAGTCTTGAAGCCCCCTGCCAAGGCTCCGCCTGCACCAACCTGGTAGGCACTACCAATATGCAATCGAGCGGCCAAATCACTCAAAACTCTGATGGAGTCTGGTAAGTAGCTTCCGTCTGCCACCACTCGATGTCTTTCTCTGACAAAACCCAGGTCACTCAATGTAACCAATAATATGTGTATGTGACGCTTCGATCTTTCGCCCCTGCGCCTTTAGCTAATGTGGAATAGCACCCTCTGTTGGTGTTTTTGGTGTGTTCTGTGGCGGTAATCCTGTCGATGGCAAGGTCGACCTAATTATCACTTCTACCCCTCCTTGTGCTTTACCTATCGCGCAGAACTGTACGAATTCTACTTTCGACCCCTCGGCTGATCAATGGGCGGCGTACTCTGTCGACGACTGGCTCTCTAGATACATGTCTAAGAACAGCCTTCAAGATTACCATGCGCTTTACGAGAAATTAACCACCGACTATCTAAGCCCAACTGAGAAACACGCTTGTACGAGTTTCCATCATTTCCCAATAGCTCAATGACGCCTTTGACATTGGCTAATACTCTATCAGTGGTTTGCACACCCGATTCTCCTGATTACTCTTGCACGCCACCCTCCGGAACGAATCTTCAACAACAGTGTTCATCAATTGACGCTACACAAGGCCTTCTGGCTCTTACGGGCCTCGTGCGTATTAGTAACGTGAGTCACAATGCTCGATTAGAACCTTCTCAACCCGAGAGTTACTAAGCCCGTCGGCTTTTTTCCTTCTGCCCCAAATGGAGTATACCCTTTCTTGTTCGCTGACTTGAGACACCACCAGACGCTACACGCATTATGGGAAAGTTTTCAGTACGTGGGGAGTGACGTCTCGTCGTGGGTCAACAACATCGTAGACCAGTTCCTTGTACCATCCATGGAGCAGAAATGGCAAGCGATCGTATCCGCTGTTTCCTCTATTATTGGTGTCCTTGCCTTTCTATTCACGTTCGTCGATGGCTTGACGGAGGGTGCCACAACCGGAGTTTTTCTTGCAGTTATAGTCGGTATCACAAGCGCCCTTAGTGCAGCGTCTAATTTCGCAACTGGATTCTGGAGCCAAAAGCCCGATGACACATACCTTACGTATACAGGCAACTACGACCAGGGTATCAATTATTACGTTGACTACATGTCGAACTCCACTTCTGACCTATGGTATCCCTCGAATCCTGCAGGTCTCGGCGCCAGCGTGGTAGAAAATTCCATGAAACGCGGAAGTTGGACGAACATTGGCGATCCCTTGGACGTCCCCCATCTCGGCAACTCTATGAAATACTTCTTCGATACCCTTCTAGTCACAAGTCTGATCAACCAGATTTGGAAGAACAACGGATTCTTCATCGTCTTCATACCTTATGGAGAGGTTACTGACTACCTACGGCAATCTGACAGTACTCCTGGAAATGTATCATTTACATCAGACGAATGTAACAACCACTGGGTCAACGATCCCAAACGGACCAACTACATCAGCTGTAACCTCAACTATGGCGGCAAAGACGGCATGGCCGTCCTCACCGAGCCCTCGAGTATCGGAGGAACCCTACCTCTGTCAAAATCCAAATTCACCGCACCGGAGATCGCCTTCACCTTCAATACCGACGACGCTATGCAAGCTTCTCTCACCGCTAATTCTCAATACGGCTTCAATTACAACTTCACGACCGAGCAACTGGAGAAGGACGTCACCGCAGGCGCCATCAAGATAGATACGGAGTTCAAGAGCTTGCCAGCAAGCACGCCAGGCCTCTACAACCTCGACGTCTGCGTCATGACCCAGAAGAGCTACATACCCGGCTCAAGAGAGTACATCGTCGCGAACCAAGACTGGTATTACTTCTGGCCGGATCCGTGTATCTGTGCGGGTTTCCAGAGCCATGGGCAGACATTCTCGAATGTGGCGATTTCCGCCGCAATTAATGCGACGACGACTGATTCGAAGGGCGAGAAGTGCATGGACCAACTACAAGATCTATCGGGACTGGTTTCGGAGAGATTCGGTGGAGGTGGAGTGTGAGAGGCCATTGAGCCAAAATTGGTCGAAATCCTAGCAGACAGGATTTGTACATTGTTGATAGTTGGACAATTATAGGGCATGTTTTGGGCGGTGGGGGTTTCCTCGCGGGTTTTGTAAATTTCGGATATCTAGCAAGCGGCAGCTTCATTTCGTGTATGTTTTCCTAGAGTACCATTTCTAGCCTATACCTTCGGGTATGCACCGAGGGAGATGGGCCCTTTGGGGCCACACTCTTGTCTTCGAGTGCCAATACAACCCTAGTCCTCCCTCAAGGTGTGCTTCATCCATTGAGTAGCAACGCTTAGATTGGTTACCGAGGGAAGCTCCTCATGAGCCGAAAGCTTTCTGGAGGGGTAAGATTGCCTTCCATACTAGCCTCCTCATATGGAGTGCTACACAGATCAAATGAATCAAAAAACGTGAGTTGAACTAGGCTACCTTTTTACCAACCGCCGTTTTGATGAAAAGAATGGCTGGAGAATCGCTTGTTGGCCTTGGACAGGTTTGAAGATAATCTCGGAACAGTTGACTCAGACAGGCTTCTTTGCCACGTGGCTCTTGTACGATTTTGTCGGATGTCTTCATGGCCTCAAAGAGCTTTCCTCTGTCCCGAATGCCGACGTGGATCCCGAGTTGGAGAAGCATCATTCCATCCTTGCGATGCACGCAATGCGTTGTGTTCACCTTTCAAATGGACAGTCAAGCACAAAATTGCAAGGGCAGCAGATCAGCCACTGCAGCTTCGCCTTTGCAAGAAGCAATCTCGCTAAAATTCCAAAACATCAAAATAGCGTGCCTAATGTTTTCCACGAATTCCTCTTTCTCGGTGTGAATATGGGAGGAGTGAAGCTCCCTACTGTGACCCTCGCAATGCTGGATTGTTGTCGGTACAAATATTCAGTGAGTGATTCACGTCTTGGTACTTTATTGAGCCTACTTAATTGTAGGAACTCGAGGAATCAGGCAATTCTTGCTCCCTTGAGAGTCGGCTCCGAACAGAATTTAGCGGTTGCAAAACTACTGCGAAAGCTTGGCAATGTCGATCACTGCAACTCACACGTTTTACTAGCAAATTGCATGAAATCGCATTACCAGACTTTATGAACTCTTTATATCTATATATATCGCTCAATACTATTCAGCCTCACTCACAGAGCCTCTTTTGCAGCAGTATAAAGCCGGCCAAGGTGGCCAGTATATCGATATCTAGGAGGTTTAATCGGCCCATATATATGGATATTCTGCTCCCACCAATATACAGTACTTATATAGTAGTGCGTCCTGACGGCAATAGCGCTAGGCTTCTTATGAGTCTGTAGAAGCATAGACGCCTGGCACTTGCTGTTGGTGTCCAGCCTAAGGTTAGGCGCTATCGCGACGCGGGTGAGGGAGGGTGGACGGTAAGGGAGGGGAATAAGAAGAAGGTGCTACACCAAGATCAGTATATACAGACGCTCTAAGGGCTTTAACTCTACCTAATACGGTGCAAAATCGTCAATTATATTGAATCAATGCGATTTCATATCGACATCTTTTGCATGAATTTCGCACACGCTAAATAAGCTAAATGCAGCCTTACCACTTTGCCATCCCGCAGACTACCGTGACTACTCACCGGTGATCCTTCACTAGGGTGGCAGTGAGGGTGGCAGTGCGGCTCTTCTGCCGCACACGTGAAATGGGATGGAGTCCAATAATGCTACGCTGCAGCTCCGCAGTAAACAAGTACCTCTGAGCTGGGGGCCGAGGCGGTCAATGGCTTAGGCAGCAGTGCATGCAACCGAGTTACTTACATAGGTCCTCACCGCGATATGGCTAAAGATTGATTGAGTCGTGTGCATCACTGTTTCTTGGATTTACACACGCTGAATATATTCTATGTCAACTCTCTCTGGGTACCCTACGAGTTTTGGCACTCTTGGGATTGAGGCTTACCTTTCTGTATCCAACATCCCCGCCATTATTACCGAATGGTCAGCCTTATTCCCACTCGCCTCTCATCTGGCTAATCAGGGGGAAGACCACCACATGGTGGGCGAACTCGCTCTTGCAGGCCATCTCACTGTGGGACTATTTCCCAAACTTGGTTACCTCGATGGCATACGGCGACTACTACAGGGCGGATCAGACTTCTTCGACAGAGCAAACGCTAAAAGCGGCTCAAGCTACAAAGTCTGGGACGTCAATTGGGGCAGTGTCTTCACACGTGCTAATGGATCAGCAATTTCTATCATCACACATTATGCTTTGCGCAAGCACCCTAAAGCAATCCGGATGCCCGAGGAAGTTTTGGCGGAACCGAGAAAATCTTCAGGTGCAACGCCTGCTGCCGTTCCTGCACCGGGTCTACAGACGAAGATTATAACTGAGCCAAGCTTCCGCCGTCATCAGGACCTTCATATCATTCGCATGAGTCGTAACAACCACACTCGTACCGTCCGGGGAACGGTACTTCGCCTCATGGTATCTCGATTCGGAGATTTCGCCTACTACTTTGTCCTCCTCGGGCTAATTGTCGTACTGTGCTTGCTTGGTGCTTTTGGCAGTGCGGCCGTCGTATTCAACGGCCTAATTTCTAAGCTCGTCTGCCGGCTTCTGCGCGCCGAGAGACCCTCAGGATACCTTGAGAGTAACGAAAACCACGAAGCTTGCATGCTGAGTGCGGTTCACGAGAACGCTTCGACGTGGTACCTGTACATGGGAGATCGTGGCGTGATAGATTGGCTGCTCAACAAGACGATGCTAGCAACTCCATCAGCAAGCCGGCTACAGATGGCATACTTCCGATTAGCCCACCCCTTACAGCTGCTAGCCATGACGTTTGTCGCTGCCCAGAAAGGAGTGGACGGTATCGTTGGATATCAGCCTCAGCCCTACTATGCTTGGCATGTACTATAAGTAGCAGTATCCTTCCATAGATCATCAACAAGTCGTTCCTCACATTCCAAAGGGTTATGAGCCCGGTTTAACGCACGGCGTTACTACCAGAGGCGACTTCCTTCGTATAGACACTTTAGTCTGTACGTCGTATTCAAGCATAAGCTACGGGGTCGACGTCCGCTGCGTCTAATTCTACCCCAAAGCAACACGCGACTTCGACGAGCGATTTCCACTATTTCGAAGATCATCCCGAAATAGGATACCTCCCTCCTACGATATCGACCACGATATCTTTTAGACAGAGCCAGAAGGCCAGATACGAGTCATCGGAATTATCGGTATCCGATCGGCGCAGGAAACGAGGCCGGCCAGAGCGGGATAGTCTTTACGGGGCCTAAAACCAAAGGGCTAGGAGGATAGAGGAGGATAGCGGGAGTACGCAGGCCAGTGTTAGGGGAGCCGAAGGATAGCCCAGATACCTATACGCAAAGAGTACCGGCCATACACCAAAGCCCTGTACGTCAGGCACGTCAATATATCCACAGAACTCTTCCCGATTTCCCTACGAACGAAAGAGGTTTACGGGTTTAATGAGGCTTGAAAGCAGGATATACACGCAGATACGACATGGATTCATGGGGAGCTACGCCAGCATACGGTTTTTTCATTAATAGGGGAGCGTTGGATATCAGCCTCAGCCCTACTATGCTTGGCATGTACTATAAGTAGCAGTATCCTTCCATAGATCATCAACAAGTCGTTCCTCACATTCCAAAGGGTATCAGCCTCGTGGTCATCCTAGTGGTCAATTACGGCTTCCAATATCTCTTCGGCGGCCACAAGATGGCGAGGCAATGGCTTGAAGCTGAGCATGTGTCAGTCGACGCGCATACGTTCAGATTCACTGGCCGTACTCCGATGGTCGGCGCTATCCATACAATCAGTCAAGCCAGGGATTCTACATGGATGGACACATTGATTACACCAGCCCGACGTATCAGGGTCTGGCTTGATGAGCTGAGGTGTGATGAGGGTAAGAGAGCTCAGCTGGATATTGATCTGCAAAGATTGAGCATTTCAGACAGATCTTGGGTGTTGCTGAATTCACAGCTGGCCATCAAAGCGGGACGACTGATACAACGCACATTGAGCTATGGAAAGGCAACTGAGAGTCTGTATGTGAAGGGAGACTCATAACAAGATACGAGAGTTTTCAGCTCAGGGGCGTCAAGATGGCGGGTCAAATACGATTTCACGGTCGCGCAGCGATCATCGAATTGCCCACATCTGTGCTATAGGTTCACAAGTTATGAATTTAGGTACATGGAACATTTTTCGGCAAGCATGGCAGCTGGTTGAAATGATAAGATCTGGAACCCTATGTCGAGCCATGACAGGTAGAGTACAGAGTAGAGGCCAATCAAGGCTTGTACAAGCCGTATTTTAGTAGGGAGTCCCATGCTGGCCTGTCTTGATCATGTTGTAGACAGCAGATTTCTAGTCGAGCGAGATGCTGTGAGTATGTTGATAAATTGCGAGGAATTGCAAGGGTCAAGTCGAGCGGCCAATGCGAACTAGAACTCTCGTCTCGGGCGCCCTCGAGGCCGGAACAACTCTTTACCCCCATCATCTCATTCAATGTCCGATGGTTATGAACATCACCTTTCTCAGGACCCTCATTCTTCTTGTCCACGAGATTTCAGAGCCTACCAACCTCCACAAAGAAAATCCACCGGCTGGCCTATTCATTGAAAACTTGGTTTGTGGTCTTGGGAAATCTGGTGGTTTTGTGAGAGTTCAGTATGGCGGAGCTTCAAGGGCCCCGGACACAATATGGCCCAGAGACTGTATACAGATGTATTCGCGACTTTAAGGCCTTGAATCTGGAGACGCCTATGGCAAAACTCGATGAGCACGAAAAGACCTGGCAGCTCCGAGAGTTTTGCGGACCTCTGGTTGAAGCGGTCAAGCATCCCACGGAACATTTAGCATGCCTGCATTCAGAGTTTGTGAAACTGCTACCTACGACTCTCGATCAACATCCGAATTCGTGCTCAGCGATAGATATCTCGGATGACTCAGCTCACATGCTCCATGCAAAGCAGTTACTATCTCGGCTTCCCAGTGTCCCCCAAAGACTCTTGACGTTAACGTTGAGCAACTCGAGAATGAGCGCAAATAAGGGTACCATTTGGGATGGTATCAGAAATAGCCGTTGGGCACTGAAATATATCATGCCAGAAGCTCGCTCTCATTTTCAACTAAGTAACCCGGATGATCCCGAGTCTATCCTCCGACTCATTGGGAATATACAGGATATTGCCTGGGCAAACCTCTACGTTACGTCCTATATCGATACGAACAACATGATCTTCCTGCTGAGAATATCATCTCTAGGCCATGAACCGGACTTGGACTTCGCGCGTAGCTTTCAGAAATATGTAAATCTACTTGGGGAGCTCATTCACGAATACGAGACTCTGGTGGACGCTGCGAATCTTGGATATGAAGAACCCTTCAACGACCCGGCTCCATCGGTCCAACTTCTTAAGGCGGCTCTTTTCCCTAAGGTGGCAGAAGACCACGTGCAAAGCCTCAGCATCTTGAAAGCATTTCTGTGGTCAGCATGGCAGCGTTCAATCACGCTATACTTCTACTACGTGATCGGTGTTCAGCTTTGGCAGGGGTCATCATCAACTTGGAGCTCGCTCTTGGCAGTCAATGGCGTACGCCGACTCATCGACCTCGATGCCGAATTATATCGCGGCGATAGCACACAATACCTCTGTAATTGGGCGTTTGAGATGCTCCGGACGAGCAGAACCTCCCTCGCACTAGACTTCCGCCGAATGATCTCTTTATTTGATAGACATTTCCAGGATAGTGGGGGCCGCTGCATCCAAGGATCTAACTCAACATGCAAAGGCGACCTGCCCGAATCTTGCCAAAGGTTTACAGGCTCCGAGGCGAAGTCGCAGTCGTTACATGCCACAGGCTGTGACGGCCATTGTAGCCGAATTCGGTGGAGTGAAACTTCCTATAGGCAATGCGCAAGCCCCAGAGCGGTATCAGCTGAGAGGCATGAGACTGTACTCCGTTACCGCAAAGCATCTCTTGGCACCATGGCGATATCCCATGTCTGGAGCCACGGACAGGGCGGTAGACCTGAAGACGGCATCAACGTGTGTCTTCATAGGCGATACTGCAATCTGGCCGCTACTTTCGGCTGCGAGTCTTACTGGATCGATTCGGCCTGTATACCTGATGATACCCAGCTACGAAAAGAAGCAATCATGACAATCAACGATATCTTCTGTGATAGCAAAGTCACGTTGATCAGCGACAAAGACTTGCAGTCGAATCTACTTTCCTCTCCACCCTCCACACGAGACCTTGAGATTTTGCTATCAGTCTTGCTAGTTTGCGACTGGGGAGTAAGAGCCTGGACTATGCTAGAAGCCATCCGAGGGAATAAATCAATTCACATATTATGCGGGAACGACAAGGCTGTCAGATTAACCGACCTCTTGCGCAAAATCCACAGTGAAGGTGCCGTCGACCTTGCTGTCCTCATCGGGAGTGCACAACATCTCTTACCTTCTTTTGATGCTGGGTCTGCAAAGGCAATCGAGGAGACTGGCCATTTGCTCAGTCAGCGCCATGCGTCGCGAGACAACGACGAGATTACGATTTGGGGTCTTTTGAGCAATCTTGAAGCTCCCAAGAACGCTTTAGGGCTCTGGCAAGCGCATAGCGAAGTCAATGCGGGATTTCTCCTCTCTAGCGCTCCACGTATACAAGGGCAATGTGGCTATGGTTGGGCTCCGGTGACTCCCTATATTCGGCCTTGCAATCGGTCAGTACCGCTGCAGAACAATGGGAAACACAATTATAGAGTACGGTATCCATCGTACGACGGACGTGGAAGCTATTCGGCCAAAATTACCCCACAAGGTCTTTGGAGCAAATGGCTTATTCATGATCTAGATGAGAATTACATTACCGAGCTCTGGGATGCGTGCGTTGACGAGATGATGCCCACACAATGGACGGATCAACATCTGGAGAAGCCACTATTCACTGAGGACTCTCACAAAGAGACGCAGAAGTTTGAGCGCCCAGACTATGCAAATGCCTGCTATACCTTGAAGAACCTCTTGACCACGCCTAATATCAAGGTCAGAGTTATCAGACCCGTCGATAGTGAAGGTGCCGCTCCCTATGTAGCGAACAACGCACGAGGTGAGGACTTTATCATCTTGGTTATAATTTGCGTGTGTACTGGACTCGATGAGGTCAAAAGTCATGACAAAGAAGAGAGAAATACCTATACCGACAAATGGCAATGGAGTGGCGTCTATGAATGGAGGGATGACTCTCATCCAGACTGGAAGATTGAAGCAATGCTGATTGTGTGAAATGACCTGAGGTACAACGGTATCCCCACTATGGTTATGAGATGACTGTCTTACTTGTTGAACTTTTTCTTAGTATGAGTGATCCTTCAACACTTCCTGAATTGATTGAACAGACTTGCTTGGCAGTCCATTTAGGTCTCTAATAAAACACGGCCTTCAGATGCTTGCCGTTTCGCTTATTACAAAGGCAGCTCAATATTGGTCGCGAAAGTCGTGTAAAACTCGACTAACATCCCGACCAACGCGGAACACGCGCTAAGATTGTCGGAATTTCCATTAGCAGAGGTTTGCAAGCGGAAGTATCAGCCGAGCTTATAAGAAAATCATAGACATGGCCTTTCGATGCCTCTTGCTTGAAAGCGTCGCTACAAGAACCCCCGCGCACTCGAGCTCACTACATTCACCCAACAGAAAAGAGCTCATATCGCAATGAACGCCTATATACTTCTGCTGCTGATCTCTTCCACGCTCGCCATCAACACAACGTCTACTCTTTCCAACAGCGGCCCTTGGTGTGCGACCAGCCCATCGGTGGGTGGCGGAAACCCACGGGCAGCGGACTGCCTGACGCTGGCCACCTTCATCCTCGCGACCACCACTCATCGTTCGCAATATGTCCAATTTAGCCTCTATCCGTATGAAGGACAGATCAAGCTTCCTTATACCCGAAGCAGTGGCACCTGCGAACTGTTCATCATTATCACGACAACAGATCCTACGCCAATGGTGCCAGTGACGTCTTCATTCGATGAAGTTTTGCGGAAAATGCTAGACGTGGTGGGCTCTTGCCTGTTGAACAACCAACCCGAGACGAGTAATTTTGGCGGTGTGGCAAAGATTGGGGTGAGTGATAGGTTGACAGTGGCTATTCGCGCGACGAGAGCGAATGGAGGAGTGCAAGGGAATGAGACGCTTGGGTTGGGTGATATGAGTGGGTGGTTGCAGGACATCTCTTTGAGTTGATCTCCTGCGTTGTTTTGGACAGAGTGGCATTCGAGATGAAACCTATTCCGTGGCAAATGCTGGCAGAACAAACTCCAACAAATTCATGTTAAAATCCTGTAACAAATGGCTCGAATCATCCTCCAAGTCGGTTCCATCAAAAACTTTCCGCCGCTCCACGCGCTTTCACATAGCGAAGTGTACTTTGCTGCAATGCATAGCGTTGGTATTTCATGGTCGTCTGGGATTACGCTCATCACATATATTAGGGCCACATTCCCCAGCATCGTCGTAGATTTGAGTACGATCAGATTCTTCCGAATAGTGATGACGTCATGCCAAGCCACAGCCTGCAAACGATTTCACGTGTCATTTCAATACCTTCCACAACAGCCTCAATCCCTTGTTACCTCTCATACCAGAAAGACATAGACAGAAAAGAATGTCTTCATCAATTCCCCAATCAATGAAAGCCTGGCAATTCTCCCAGACCGCCGGCGGCCTCGAGAAGAACCTGAAACTCAACAACACAGCTACCTTACCACCAAAAGCCAAATCCCTCGGCCCAGACGAAATCCTAGTCAAGATCCTCTCCACGACTTTGAATCCAGTAGACTACAAGATCGCCGAGCTACCTTTCCTCGGCCGTCTCGCGATCGGTATGCCAGCAACTCCAGGCCTCGATTTCGCGGGCAAAGTCGCAGCCACGGGAAGCAACTCCAGGGATCTGAAGCCTGGACAATTAGTTTTCGGAAGGCTTGATGGACCAAGCAAGTTTGGGACGCTAGCTGAATACACAGTAGCACATAGAGCTGGCTGTGTGGCTCTCCCCGATGGTGTGAGCACTGATGACGGGGCGTGCATCGGCACTGCGGGCGTGACAGCTTATCAAAGTATTGCGCCTTACGTCAAGTCTGGCGATCGAGTTTTCATCAACGGCGGTAGTGGCGGGACGGGCGTCTTCGCTATTCAGATCGCAAAGATTTTGGGCTGCTACGTCGTGACGAGCTGCTCGGGTGCGAATATCGCTTTGTGCAGGTCTTTGAGTGCTGATGAAGTCATTGATTATAAGAAGGATGATGTGGTTGCGGAGTTGAAGAGGATTCAGAAGTTTGATCATGTGGTGGACAACGTTGGCACCCCAGCTGCGTTGTATTACGAAGCTCATAAAATCACAAATGAGGGTGCCACGTATGTGCAGGTTGCGGCGACCCCGAGTTTCGGAATGGTCTATGATCTCTTGAGCCGACTGCTGTGGCCGGGGTTTTTGGGTGGAGGGAAGCGGAAGTTTAGTCTTATGATGGCTGCGAATAAGCCTGATCAGTTCAGGCAGATGGCGGAGTGGATTGGGCAAGGCAAATTGAAGGTGATTGTTGATGAGGTGTTTGAGATGGACGAGAAGGGGCCTGTCAGGGCATTCGAGAAGTTGAAGACAGGGCATGCAAAGGGCAAAATTATTGTGAGAGTTGCAAAGTCTTGAGAAGGATTCTTCTGTGTAATCCTAGGTATTCACTTGCTTTCTCTACCTTTCACGATATACCAATAGCCATTGAGGTAATAAGTCGCATACCGCTCCACGAAGTTATCAAAGTAGGGGAGCACGCCACTCCAGCGATTCTTCTCCATCCGCTTCGTGAAGTGCGCCCCTTTCCTTTCGAGGACTTTCTCCTCCTCAACAGCCTCTTGCTCGTTGTATGTGGTGAACAAAGTCGGGATACCAAGATCGAGGATTCGGTCGACAGTGGGCCACCAGGTCGTGGTTTCAGCCTCATAGTGGCCTGAGTGGAAAGCTACTATGAGGTCCGGCGGATGTTGAGTGAAGAGCCGAGATTGCGTGAAGTCGTGATAAAGAGCATTCGTCATGAAGAACTTTCGCGGTGGTCGTCCCATAGCCTGGCAATTGGGACAGCACTCAAAGTCCAGTAATTCTGAGAGACCCTCGCGGTCTCCAATGTCGGGGCCGATATAGCCCACCATTAGATTCCTCAGATTGGGGAGAAGGTGAAATAGCTCCTCGGTCATCCTTCCTGTAGCCAACTCCTGTTCAGTGGCGCCGACGATATGAATAGTGAGGCTAGTGCGGGAAACTAAGTCTGCAAGCTCAGATTCGAGTCCGGCAAGGATGGTGAGTATGTAGGTGCTTGTATCCACAGCGGCTTTGAGAAAACGGCAGATACGTTGGTATTCCGCATTGTCATCTGCCGGACCGAAGTCCTTCGTGATGTACGAACCAAAAGGACTGCTCGAGATGTCTTCGAAAAATTCTTTCCAATTCATTGCCGAGCTGAGGGGTCTATATGTCGTGCGTGGTGACTGGGTTGGCAATTGGATAGCGACCTCGCCAGTGGCTTCAGTATGCTTGATCCTGACGAGCTCGATTTCTCCATGCTCCTTCAGGTCTGCACACTGTCTAACGCGATGTTCTTGCTCACTCTTGGAGCGACACTCGGAAGAGCAGAAAAAAGCGAGCTTGCAGTCGGTACAAGAAACTAAACGAAAGTCCTTGTCCACGTCATCAAATGGTGTTCTTAAACAGGCCTCGCACTTGGGTTGACATCTAGGGAAGTGTCAGTGGAAGACTTCACAAAGGCACACAGGTCATATTTAGGCTGCTTACTGGATAATCTGTCCCTTGTTCATGTGGTGTGGCTTCTCTTTGCCATTGTTGTCCCTCTCGACCATCACTGACAAGGAGCGTTGATACTACGGTATGGAGTTAAGACTCTGATATAAGAAGGAATTGACGAGCCGTCTCGCAATTATTACCTGCAAGTCCTTGTACTCGTCCCATTTAATTTTGTTCTTAGCTCTCGGCCCTGCGTTAACTCGCTGGAGTTGTTTACAAAGCGTTTTGTGTCCCGCTGCCCAATTCTTTTTCTGGCATTTGGGACTACAGTATCTGATTTACTGACTCAGCCCGTCGTATGGTATCATCAATTCTAGACAAGCGTCAAAGTTTGGAGTAACATACACTGCCCTTTTGCAACCTTTACAGCGGCTCAAAGCTTTCTCACCAGGGGCTCGGCCACTCCTACATTCCCAGCACAGATGACCTGCTATCGCCAGCAACGACAGGGCAACATTGGTATGATCATGAATGACAGACGACATGTCGACGTTCCACGAATAGATATACAATACTAGAGAAGTGTGTAAAAGGACAACAAAAGGGCTCTAAAAATATCGTGACTTTTCAGGTTGCTCTGTTTGTCGCGTTGCTGCCAGTCAGCCGCCGCGACGCGACAACGCTAAGCCTCTTTCTCAAATAGTTTGATTCCTGTCACAACCCCATGTCGATCCTCAGGAATATGAGTCACGCGATTTCCATCGTTTCAAAACCCAGAACAATGTAAACCCGTCCACACCTGATGTTACACCTCAATCTGGGCATCCAAGGCTGCCTCGGTAAGATTTGCAATTGCCTCTTGTTGGCGCTTAGCAAGTTCCCCCGCTCCCCTTGCCGTTAAAAAGTGTGGATCTTTGGCGTGAATTTCGGGAAACCCATGTTGTATTGATGCATAGTATCTTCGACCACTTCTAGAGATGCGTTGTCGTTGGCATTTTCGCCTAGCAGCAAGACTTTGTCAAGATGAGTCTCGTTAAACCGCCTCGCGCGCGCTTCAGAATGGTCGGGATGCTCTAGCAGATAATCTGAGCCCAGAGTGTAGTGGGCTAGAGATGTTGTGTATTCGTCGTCATATAACGGAAACGCTATTTTCACATGATTGAATCGCACTACCAGAGTACTGTTAAAACACGAAAGCGACAGCGTCTGCTTAAGGGGTAGCTTTTCTTCCTCGGCAGCACGAATTCAGAGAAGGTGTAGTTTTTGCAAACTCCGAAGCCGTAGCCAACATAGGCTGAGGACAATTCATGAGGCAGCCCTTGAAATCAATTTCCAAGTCCTATCACTATATTCGATAGCCTCGACGATATTGTCACTACAAAGCCAGAAAAATCTGGGCGGGGCGGCAACGACTGCGTATATGCGATGTCCGAGCTGATGTTCAGTCATGGCTTTGTCGTCTCATCTCAGGCTAAGTGATCAAGGATAACTTTCAATGGATGCGGGCTTTTCCTCTTTTTAGGGCTTCGTCGAGTCCTACCTGGTAAATGTCTGCCGACTAGCCTTCAAACTTAGCAAGTGGCTGTGCTGCATTTAGACACATTACGTTTCCAATTTCTGGACGGCCGTTTACGCACAACCTACGCTCGCGTACTCGACTGCTCAGTTGAAGCGAGCAGCGAATTTAAACACCAGAATCCGACAATCTAGCACTAGACCCCCGTCATTACCAAGCCAAACTTTAGGACTCAGGGTCTTCGTCAGCTTAAATTTTGGCGTTCACTTCCAATTGGAATAGTGGGTGCGGTATTGCAGTAATATCACATCACCTTGATATAATAGCCGAGCAGCATTCCAAGCTCCGGAAATCGTCCAGCTCACAAGTAAGGTCATATCTTTGAATGAAGTCACCGTCTGCCTTGTCATTACATCTCTCCATGCAAGTAAGTTACATGATATAGTACCAGCAGACAGGCGCGGTATAAACAATCTAATCTCGCGAGGCGCCCGGAGCGGATGTTGGTCCCAAAATGGTGCGATTGGAGGAACTTGTTTTTGAATTTCTTAAGACGTGCCTGCCAAGAAGTTGTTTTGACAGCAGCTCCACCGGGAATATCTGCTCTGTGGCTAAGGATCACGATCAATGCTCGAGCTTTCGCGTCCTGTATGCGCCGCACTATCGTCAAACCGCCTGGGTCATTCGTATAGGCGCAAATTACTTCGCGAAAAGTACTTTCATCTCCCCACGCGCGCAACCCAAAAGTTCGTGGAGTTCTTGAAAACTTCGAAACCATACTATACTCTCATCTTTCGGCCTCACGCCCAACTTTATCTTTTATACAGCGTATATATTGCTTCGCAGGTCGCCACATCTAGAACTTGGTATGCTTTCCTTCTATAATATCTCCTGTCAGTAAGCGCCTTTTGGCGCTCATTCTTGTCGGCACACCTCTCAGATCTGCCGGTGCGGGCGTCTTTGTAGGACCAAGGTTTAGTCAAACCTTCGCTCCATCATCTACACTCTCTACATCCTCCACAGCCTCCTCAAGCGCTACAAGCACTCCAACAGCGGCATTCAATTGCAGCGATGTCAGCACATCCACGGATCCGTCATGTTCGGATGCACTCGAGATGACCGATTGGATGTTCAATTGGAATCGCACGACAAAAACCTACAATAAGACTGAGATTTGGTCAAATTGCTTCCTGGGCCAGGCATATGGGATACCGAAATATGACTGTTCAAAACTCGGTTCTATATCTTGTATAGCACCGAGACTGGGTTTCATACCGACTGAAGCGCATATATTCTATGCAGTATAAAACATCTATGGTGAGCGTTATGTCCTCTCACCCGCAATAGCAGAAACTAATGAAAGTGAGTGATTCTCAGCCGTCGAGCAATACTTCAGCGTTTGGCAAACAGCCTTTTACGCCATAAGTTTCCAACCCGCGATCAACAATCTCGTTTCCATCCTCTCAGGTGCCGGCGGTACCCTCACGGTCGGAACCCTCCTGGCCGCCGTCGTCGGCAATTTCGGCCTCGATCCAGCCGTCGACGAGACTTTTATTTCTATAATGCCAAGTGGGAAGAAAGCGGCTCCCTTGGATACAGGCATGCTATATATGTCCACTCAGCTAGGCGTACTCTCGGAGGAGATACTTTTAGAATTGTCAACGAATAATGGTCATTTTGTGCTGATGGCAATGCATGGGCAAATGATGACATATACGGGAGAATCATTGCAGAGACTCGAGTCGAGTCTAGCGAATGTTGTGCCAGCGAGTTTTTCGACTGCCGACCGGGTTCCTAAATCGAACAGACGACGTGGTTTTGCCCGATGAATCGAAGTCGAAGATCACAGTTCGGCGGAGATAGCATATTATACGGCTGATTAACCTTTTGATATATGATAGAAGTTGTCTTTTCAAAAAAGGGTTAGGTAATCTGCAGAGCCTACAGACCTGGCAGATTGTCCTATTCTTCTTTTTGGTTAGCGTAGCTTTCAGATAAAGGAACCCCTTGCACTGCGAGCCTTTGCGTAGCCTTCTCTCAACAAGGCTTTCAAGATTTGGCGGGCTCCTCCTTTGTGCTATCCTCCATGGCGTCCTTGACAGCAGCGTCAAAAGCTTCGACTCCCTAACCGGCCGAAGGGTGAAAGATATGATGACTCGAAACAATCACAGCAGCCTCCCGAGCACACGAAAAAAGTCATCAATAACCTGCAAAGGAAAAGCTCAAAAAAGCGCACAAACCACTATGGGGTGTAACCTCTACGTGGCCCCACATCCGATATCTCCTCTCTGTCAAAATCGCACCAAGGTCACAAATTTGAAGATTGAGCCTACCATACGCAATCAAACACCCTTGTATCACACCTCAGTGCTCGCAAGCAGCAGAACAGCGTTCTCATACTATTCCTTGCATCAACCTCCAAACTTATCCCGCTCAATATGCGCACGTGCGCAAACAGATTTCTGTTCTTGATGTCCGCGTACCAATGAGCAGAAGTACTGAGGCTCCAGGCACTAGAGTAACATTCCGCTCCCTGCAGGATTGGTATGTTGAGAAAACGATCATGTTGAAGCCTAGAATTACAGCCAGTTTGACGTGCTATAGGGAATAGGGGTCTCGGTGTCGAATCTCTATTCAGGCCTTTCCGAACTAAACTGGTGAGATGACCTCAGTCTGTGGAAAGCATCTGCATGAAATCATACGCTGCCAATATTGAAATACATCGGCAGTCATGTTGTAGCTTCGTGGGTACCGTGGGGACAATGGCCATGTGCTATGTATAATTACTTAATCAAAGAAAAAAAATTGCTTACAGCCTCTTCGAAGTTCGTCTCAGAAATCGTAGCAAGGCACACGTGACATTTCATGTATGGACATAGGAATTAGCGTGTGCAGAAAGCTGTAGAATCCTTGGCATTTTTTATTGTTTTGTTTTCCCCCACCACAGCCCCACCACCGGTACCAGCTCTACAAATAACTCTTCCGATTTACTTAAATTACATGAGTAGATAGCTCTATTCAAGACGACTTCAACGCCGTAGGAATCAGCTTGATCAAATAACTATAGTAGAAGATATCAGGGACTGAAATCTTGGCTCAATAACTACTAAACACTACTAAACGGAGCAAGCCGACTAAATATATCTTGAGCCTGATAACTCAACAATTATTACCTCATTATTATTGGTCCTAAGGCGTTAGAATCGCCTTAAATAGAGCTAGCTACTCATGTAATGTACCTAAGTAAATCAAAAGAATTATTTGTGGAGCTGGTACCGGTGGTGGGGCTGTGGTGGGGGAAAACAAAACAATAAAAAATGCCAAGGATTCTACAGCTTTCTGCACACGCTAAAACTTCGAGAACGCTTGACATACCGTACACCCCTTTTTCCTCAAAAAATGCTTCAACATTCGTTGTGTCGAGCTGCTTGTGTCGTGGGCTTGTCTTGTACTGAGATTGTCCATGCAAATCAATTCACCCTTCTGCTCGCTACCTATCCTCACCTAGTTCATCCATGGCGTTGAAGAATATTCATATACATTCACGCCGATTTCGTCAAAGCTAAGCTTTGAAAAAACAGCGGCAATGCCCTTTCATCCGGACGGCTTCCTCCACGGAGCGTTCCACTTGATAGGAATGTAGGGTCATTATCCTCAGACTCTCGCGCGTAGGCAAGGTTTCCCACAGCCAATCCTCGGTCGGTAGCCATATTGGATGAGGGACAATAATGGCATCGCCTTCACAGTCTGATTCATTGTCGGGGCGTCTGCTCATCCTCTGAAGGGAAGAAGTGACCCCAGCCCCCGGGGTTGGCTTCCTCAGTGAGCTCGTCCTGAGCCTGAGACTTCTTCCACTGAGATCCTCTCTGCGGAATGGGTAGAATCGTTAAACTGTGTGCATCGACTCGCTGAAGGTCATCCGACGATTATCCCAAGTGTCTGGGTTGGTCACCATGATTTCATCAGGCACTTCTATGACTTCTCCGAGAGAAAGCTTGGCGAAGGACTGCTGCTCCTTGAGCTGGGAGGGGTTAGAGTTGGTAGACTCGGATCCGTCGAGGTAGAGGATTCCGAGCCAGTATCCGACATTGGACGCTGGGTTTTGATAGGCGGCAGCGAAGTCACCTCCAGGAGTCTTGTGATCGCCGCCCGTCTTCTGCTTTCTCTTCGTCGAGTAAAGTTGTGATTGTCCTTGACCGATGCCAAATCTTGGTCGAGGTAACAGGATCGCAGGCGTATTAGGACGTCATCGCGTGTGGTTTTGGTGAAGAACTGTTCGGCTTGTATCTCCACTTCCAGTGCCGCTTCATAATCTCCCAGCACCAGGAGGGTCTTCGTGGAGTTGTGAGTGTGCGTCAAGAGTATTCGTTTTTGCACAACCAGTTCTTGCTCGTGCTCGAGAAGTCGATGGGCTGCGCTATTGCGTGCCTCACGACAAGCTGAGAGACATTTCTTCAGCAAATCGCCATCTTCATCCGGAAAAATGTCTTGCCTCGCTTTTAATTTTTCTTCTTTCCAGAAAGCATCCTAGGCCGGCATTTCGCCTTGCTCCGCGACCTCCCGCCCATCGGGAAGTCCTGGGGGCGCACACCAGGGGGCGCACAGCACAGTTCGTATTTAGCTGTTAATGCCGCAGTATATGGATTTGTATTGTAATCCATATATAACTCTAAGTACCTCCGTATCAGCTAGTTAATAACTACCTTTTGAACCGCATATATATAAATTTTCTACCTCACCTCTATCCTTTCTATATATCACTATTTATATCGTTATCGCCATCTTTTAACGCCCCCCCTTATCGCCCCCTAATCGCCTCCCCTCTCACCTCGCTATCGTTAGCCTAAGTCGTTAGCCCAAAAAACCGATATAGTTTTATAAACCCGTCCTCAATAGCTAAGAAAACCCTCCTACCTTATCCGCTCCGCCCGTATTTAGGCGGCGATAGCCTAAGCCTACTCAGGTATAAAAGTAAGCTAAAGACGAATCGTAGCCTCGCGGGGTAAAAGTAAGGAGTCCTATACTAGAGGCGGAGGTTAATACTGAATCGTCTAGCCCTTATAAGGAAGCGACCTAGGAATAACCCTATTACCGCCATAAACATAACGAGCGGGAGTCGCAGGAGCAGCGGATTATTAACGCGGCGTTCTTAAGTTAATTCAGCTAATAGGGCGGAATAATAGGGTAGAAGAGTAACAGCGACGTATAAGAGTTATAGATAAGGTGAATAAATAACAGCTATATATACTAGAGCGATATACTGCGCTGGCGTTTAGAGCAGCGACGGTAACAACTAATATAACTATACTTAGATTTATATGAGGATTATATACAAATCCAAGTACTGCGGCATTAACAGCTAAATCCGAACTGTGCTGTGCGCCCCCTGGTGTGCGTCCCCAGGACTTCCCGCCCACCCATTGTTTTCAAGTATATATTTATGACGATAGTGACAATAATTGAACAGCGCCTTCTCAACTCGGATCTCACAAAATGTACAGAGCTGATACGGCATAGTTCATTCCTCTGAAGTCTGAAGCGCGGTCGCCAGGGCTTACAAAGTTAGGGGGTTTGCTCCAGGAACAATGGCAGCACACACGAGATCGAAGACTCTCGCTACCTGCACAGCCCGCTGTTTGTCCTCGAGCATCACGGGTATCAGCATAGTATACCACAGGTCCTTGGCTGCTATATCCCAACGGTGTACCGCTGCCAACCGTACCTGGCGCCCCGCTTCAATGGTCTTCGCTAAAAGCGGAGAGGCAATCTTGTCTAGGAGGAAGACATCGTCATCGAACAATTTTTCGTCACGGGCATACTCCACAAAGAGCATCCAGCCGGTAAGATCAAGTTGGCGAATCGCCTCCCGGGACCTTTGACCTAAGGTGTTGCCAAGGTCATATAGGCCAAAAACGGTCAGTTGTAGTGGCTCCTTGAGCTTGCTCTCGAAATTTTCATAATAGCAAGCCTAAAGCTGCGGAGCAAGCCAATGTAGCAGGGAATACCTGATGAGGAATGGGATCCCTGAGAGTGCTGAAGACGTTATCGTCTCTTCATGAGATGATTTGTATGCAGAAACATCTAAACTCGTTGCCTCTAGGTCAGGTTCTTGAGGATCATCCTGTTCGGACGTAGAGTCATCTGAACTCGGTGCCTCTTGGTTAGGTCCCTGAGGATTGTCTCGTTCATATAACCCACAGCTTTTTGCTGGGCAGAGCTCCTGGAAAGTACGCTGCTAGCAGCGATAATCCCGATCATTAGGGATGAATAGGCGTGATGAAATCTCCAAGGGTTGCTTTTGAGCTGCTTCCCCATATTGAGACTCTTCCACGTCACCGCAGCGGACGTTTGCTCGAGGGATATCGCTTGGCTTAAGGGTGTGTCCATAATATGTTGGCGAGACTCGCTTGACAGGCTGCATATTTGTTTTTGCATATGTCAGGTTGCTGGATGGCTGTCCCAATTTCTTTTGTCAGCATCCGCTCTCTGCGTGGAGTCTAACCCCTTTTCGAAGAACAGAGGAAAGAAAAGGTCTTTGGAATTTTTGACATACCCTATACATCCCTTGTTCTCGCAAACAATGCCTCGAGGCTTATAACACCGTACTCGGTGTATTATGCCTTTGTCTTGTGCTGGAAGTGCCCACGCACAATGCCTTTGGCTTTCCACGTCTCCCATTGAATGAGCATTTGGTGTTGGCCATGAGTCATATATTTTTATGTTCCAAGAAAATGGCGTTGGTAGGAGTATAAAGAAAAGAGTGTTCTAACAAAGAGAGAGCCCGTATAGCAAGGCGCCGGTCACACTTTGCACCATCACGATGGCATTCACCTTTGTTCCTACAATTTGTGCTCGATATGTGGCATTTTGGAAATGAAGGAGAGCAAGTGGACTGAAGCAAACGGTTTGTTCTTTTTGCAAAAGTGAGTTTGCCTCAGCTTGGCGTAGCTTCCCTGGCAGGCAGCCTTTGCAATGAGCGGGACTTGCCTCGAGTCCAATGACTTGGTTCAACCACAGCAGCTCTTACCCATTCTGCACCCTTCAGTCAGCATGTTTTCTGCTGCAAAATCTGCTGATTGATAAGCCACGTATGAGGAGCAGGAAGACTAAATAAGCCATGCATTTTGGAGTAGTGAAACGGTTTTGACTCCCTAACAAAGATTTCTCACGCTCAATGGGAGATGAAAGATGAGGAGGTCACTCAAAACATTATATACCTTTACCAAGTCTCCATCGTGGAGACGAGAGCCGGGATAGCCACGATCCCACTTCCCACCACGCATTTGATGGATTTCCCTACGGTGTCGGCCGCACGACATCGACAGTGGGCAGCAACCCGAGAGAAATTGCATCGCTACTAACGGACTAGGTAGAGTGCGACCTTGGTAAAGAACACTATAACTCAGCGCCCATGTGTTGCGAAAGCCTGGCCTTCCGGCGGCGATTTCAATCGCAGCGTCATCCCCATACGGCTATCACCCTGTTAGCCGACATTCAGCTCTGGCTCGTTCCTACACCAGGTAAGCTTGAAGCTAGAAGAAAAAACTTTATATGCGTACTCTAATATACCGACTCCCGCCTTGCTTGCACTGAAGACAAGCGCCGTTAGTGATGTCCGAATCACATGCCAACCTATTCTGGCTGTATCGCGTGCACTAGGATGGCATGCGTACTAGTTACGACAGGGTATATAGACAGGGGAAGGCCGTGTACAGAATTCTTATTGGGAGGCTTTCGCTACTTGAAGGGTGGTGTTGTTGGAAGAGCGACGTGGGACGATGAGGCGGAGGGGGAGTAGAGCCGTCCACACTCGCACAAAGAAGCCGCGGGAACGCCACCCAACTCTTCTGGTACGGATTGGAGCAAAACTCGAGGATTTTCGGGCGCCCTCTCCGACTGCTTTCCCTTCAATATTATGGTGTTAGTGTTGGTGGTATTGATGTGAATTTGGGGGTTGGTGTTGACAATTGTCTCCAGATTGCTGTCGCTTGAGCTTCAGACTTGGATCACCAGCGTAATGCGAAAGTAGGTGATCGGTAGAGGATACCAACTTAATTCTGCTTTGCCTGATGGGAGACATGACGAGGATTGATCCAACAGTATTCAAACGTAGGATGCTTCTCGCCCACCTTGTTTATTTCCTTTTTCGCTGCACTTGCTAACTTTTTCTCAAGGCTCATTTCGCAAAGGCTTGCAAGACTGCACTAGTAGAACTGCTCAGCAATCGGAGCGGTCTCCGGATTCTCCCAAGGTGACCCGGATGCGCTGTCTGAGTGTTCCAATTCCCACAAAGCTCCGTCTGAAAAATAGAGAGATTGAATTTTGGCTATTTCACTTCTGGAAAGTTATACCGACGGGTACAAAGGTGTACCTCCAGCAGGTTAAAACAAAATGGGGATTGGTCAACAAAGGACGAATTAGTTGATTTGACACCAACGATTCTCGAGATCCGTGTGAAGATCTCTCTCTCACTGACAGGGCACATTGCTCTCCGTCTTGCTGGTACATTCCATCCATGGCAACGAGGGCATTGCGTGGCCGAAGGTATATATATAGTGCCCAATGGAACGGGAAGACTTGAACTCGTCACCTCAAGAAACTATTTGCAGGCCAGTTAGATTCGGGTTGCAGACAAAGGATGGAGGAGGAAACGACTTGCTTGAAACCAGAAACCCTTCAGAACGTGAATCCTGCTTTGAAGCAAATCTCTCAATCGTCATCAAAGGTATTCCAAGTCTCAATGAAAAGAGCTGTGCTCGGCGAATACAACGTTTCTCGATCGTGGTCTCCACTTTTGCAGCCGGGTTCGATGATTAGTGCGGTTGTGGGGTGTTCTCTGAGAGCTGAATATATATACATATATATAATAACCGACTGAAAAAGACCGAATCCTAACGCCAGAAAAGCAACAACCAAAAATGAATACATTAGAAATGGGACAACAACCAGGATAGTCTGACATTGGAGAAAAGACTCTGCACTTCGAAATAAGCCCATCATCAGTATCCCCACCATCAACGCCGACAAACAAAGAAACTTGGCTTGGATCCAATCCTCTTCCACCGGGGAACCGGTCTCCGTTCGATTCAATTTGCTCGTTTCGTACGTCATCACACACAAAAGAAAAGCCCGCAGGGCTCCTTCAGCAAACAACCCGAAATGGCATCGCTCTCGGGTCCCTGCAAAATGACGTGGACAGCACGAGAGTGGAAACATAACATCAAAGACAACAGTCAACGCATCAGAACACGAGGCCGTATGAGGAAACCAGAAAAGACAATATTTCGTATAAAGGAACTGCTAGCTAACTGAAGCTGCTCGGCAGCAGTGCCTTGGCTACGGTATCAATCATTTGAACCTCAACGCCGATGATGCCTCTTTCAATAGACCTTCTCATGCAACTCCCCTTTGCATCATTCATGAAGCATCTCGTAGACCGCACACATCATCACCATGGTCCTAGGTTCCCTTGCCGACCTGCGTCTCAAGTATAAATACTCTCCGTATACGCGTTAACCTGCATCCCCTTCTCCGCCATCTCGGCATCTCTCAAGAAGTCCAACGGCATCCATACGAGATGCCCGGTAATCTGATCAAGTTTCTGCCTCACCTCCTGCGGATCCATAAACGGATCATGCAAATGCCCCTGTTTGAACTTGCTATGTCGGGGTAGGAACGCCGCATAATCATCAAAAGTCTTGATGTTGTCATCTGGGTCAGCGCGGAAGAGATGCCGAAATAACTCCGTGTTCCGAGTCGCGTTCCCCGTCCACATATCCCACACCTTATCGCTAAGAGGGTCAGCAACGAATTCGTACTCTGGGCCTTCCATTATATCATTGGGGCAGACGTCAGGTGGTTGGGCATTGGGGTCGTCGGTGGCGTCTAATTTTTGAGCTGCGAGCAGGCCGAGATGTTCGCGCCAGAGGAGGCGGCGGAGGGTGGCGGCGTGATGGCCGGCTTTGTAGGGTTGGCCGTCCATGGTACTGTCGAGGAAGTTTTGGTCTTCCATTACGATGGAGAGTTCGGAGTCGTGGATACCGAGTTGGGACTGGGTTGTCTGTTAGCTGGGGGGTTCTTCACTTGGAGAAATGGAGTTGGCTGGGACAGGGAAGAAAGCATACCCGATCGTTGATGTTGGAACTCCCGCAGATAGCAATCCGATCGTCAGCAATTAGTAGTTTTCCGTGGATATACAGCTCCTCCTGCACAAAATTCTCTTTCTCACTCTCGAGATCGCCGTCCCATCCCTGCTCGCTGACTTTCCCGCCATCAAGCATCGCAGTCCTCGCAATACTATCCTGCTCTGTAGTGTCTTCACCTCCCGGCCCTGATTCTTCCCTTGAAGCCTCGAATTGCCGCTTCTTGTCCATGTTGCGTTGCACTTCTTCGTTTTCGCTATTGTCTTTATGCGCGGGATTCTTGTCGGTGCTGTTAGGTGCGCCACCTCCCATGATTTCTTCGGCGTTGGCACGCTGCACTTCTTGGTACGTTATGCCGGATTTTTCTTCTTGTCTCTGCATTGCGGGAGTCTTGTTCAGACGGTCATAAGACCGGAGGTTGAACATAAAGATGTGCTGAGTGGGGTCGACGCCTTGCGCCTTGATCTGTCCAGAAATGGAGTGTTCGCCGCGGTGAATAGATTTGTACTGGTAGTCCATGATTGCACGAGTACCCATGGCAGCATCATCGCGCAAGTCGCCTGCGAACCCTGGTATGGCAGGGATGATGATGATGACGCGGAACTTCCGGCCTTCTTTCCCTGCCTTGACGCAGGCATCTACGATTGCTCGACCGATGGTGTTGTGGACGGGTGCTTGTTCTTCGCCTGTTGCGGTGATGAAAAACTGATTCTCGATGTAAACAAAGTGCTGAGCGTTTCTGATGACTTCGGAGTATGCGTTTTGAATACTGTGCTCCACGAGGATACCACTACTCCAATCGCAGCTACTTCGAACGACTTGCGCGTGCACCGTACCAACGTGGCCATGCGCCCATGGCTTGTTTTCCAATGGGGAAAGTGGATGATGATGGTATCCACCCACAGGGAATTTGGGCCGCTGCACAGCGACCAGAGCTTCATGGTCTCCTTCTCTCCCTTGCATTGTCAGCCATGGGTAGCCATCATCCCGCTTGTATTTGTCACGCTTGACAAAATTCCAGCGCAGAACAAAGTGCTCCGCAATGTCATATACACAGCCTCCAATCAAACCCATCGCCACGTCATGCCATGGCATACGTCCATAATCCGCCTTGCTAAGCTCGTTCGACTTCCAGTCGTTCACGGTTTGAAAATCCATGATGCGGTTGTTGTTGAAATCCTGGCCTGGAAAGACCTCATTGCGGACTCCTGCAGGATGCACATCTGCCAATGGGTGCTGCCTGTCGTCCCATCTACCAAAGCATAGATCTAGCCCTCCAATGAAGGCCAGCGCATAGTCGATGACAATAAATTTCTCGTGGTGAGCCCAGTAGAAAGTCATATCCCCAGCATTCTCAAACACATTGTGATCCGGATGCCTCATGACCCTGATGTTCCCATGCCCCGGCGTTCCCGGTGGACATAAAGCATGCAATGCGTGTTTCGTATGGGCGCTATTGCATGAGATGGCCGCCTCTACCTCCTTGTAGACAATCACATATATCTTCACTCCTGCCTCTGCTCGTCTCTTCAGCACCTGGTCTAACCTCCACTCTTGGTTGAAGTAGGGCGGCCTCCTTAAAAATAGTTCTGGACTTAGCCACCAGTCCTCGATATAGATCGTCTCTTTGGCCTTTTCCAGTGCGACTGATACAGCCCAGAAGTAATCTCTGCCGTCGACATACCACTTGATCTTATTCCCGTCTCTCTCAGGCGCGAAAGACTCGAAGCGGTGGGACTCGGCGATGAGTGTGCGTTTGTCGTCGGTTTCTTTCTCGTGTTCTTCGTCGTGACGGTGATTGGGGTTGACGATGTTGTGGAATTTGCCAACCTTGGACTTGAAGTGGTAGAAGCCTTTCTTGGCTTCGTAGAGGTGGGTGTCTGGTGGTGAGTTTGGTAGGTTAGCTGTGCAGTCAAAGATTGAGGGGATTCCTTTACCCTTCATCTTGTCGCGCAACTCTGGAAAGAGGTCTGGGTGCTTGAGCTTGTCGCTCATTGAGCGCTTCTCAGCCATGTTGGTGGTGCGGTTGCTTTGGTGCTCGGAACTTGAGATCGGCCGGTTGGAAAGACTTGAGGTGGAGGTGGAGGTGGAGGTGGGATGTAAGTAAGGAGGATGGAGGGGCTTGTTTGTTGATGCTTCAGCCGATAGCCGGTACTCGCATCATCTTGGCTGTTGCTTGGCTGGTACTTGGCGTGGTGGAATTCCTGCTTTGGAGCAGACTTGTACTCTAAAGTACCTCGAGCACCCAACCGACGAATCTTGGACCTTCTAGATACCTGAAATGGATAGGAAGAGATCCAAAAAGCAGGGTCCGCAATTACTTCACTTTGGCTCCCTTGTTCTGCTCGCTGAAGTGCCCTGAAACTGATGACCTAGGTGCTACCGATCATATATCATCGACTAACTACTGGTACGATCACACTCGTCGGTCCGAATTGACAAGGTAGAGTCTACCTACTTTTAAGGTATACGCGTCAAACTCCGCAATTTACCTCTGTATCTCTTCCGAGATCCTACGCCATCCTACAGGCCTACTAAGCACTTCCACCTGTGCACTCTGAGGACTTATCCGCTGATTTCTCGTAACAAGCTTGACACGGCGGTGATTTCCTCTCCGCTTGTCTAGGAGGACAGTCCCATCCGACAGCCTCTCATCAATCAAAAAATCTACCGTTGGCTGCGCTATCGATATTTCACATTCTGTCAGGAAGGAAGTATGTTACATTATATCAAGCCGGAAAAAACGCCAACTCCCTTCCACCATTATCTCTTCTTTGGAAGCCAAAGCCGTCCTCATTCTGCCCTGAGATTTCGTACAGTACTGCAGGCACTCATCCATCTTTCGAATGCCACCATTATACTCTAGCAATTTCTGATCTTCTCATTCCCAAGCCATGACCTCTAGAACAGTAAGAGCTGTCAAGCGAACGCGGCTCAAGTGCGTGGGCATTTCGGCTTCCTCTACGCGAGGAAACTATTTCCGCTAGCTACGAAACATCGCTAATAAGATCTTCTTTGCGTTCATCTGAGCATTGACCAAAGGTCATATAAAGTATATCGGGACTGTCTCTGCTGTGACCCCTCAAGTTCACTAGGAATCGGGTAGTATCCTGGGACGCTCAAGAATCTAAGTCGAAGCGCGTATTGCCACCGGAGCAGCCTCCGTACACATGGTGCGCGAAGAATATGCCGTTGACTATGTTTTGTGGCTACTAGCGACCACAGAAGCGCACAGCCACAGAGTCTACATCATGAGTGCCTCTTGCTATTCTATTGGGTCGAGCCGCACAAGCTGTCCTTTGGAGCAGTTCACAAAGGTGGGTCAGCGGTAGCTGTTCGATCAGGCTTGTGCCCGAAAACCCAGCTTCTCGAGATACTTTCTCACGGCTCGATATCGCACGCGTGGCGTCTCGCGTGCAGATTTTTTGCATAAATGAAGCGCATGGGCTTAGGGGTGGGACTGTGGAATAGGGCCCTTGAGGACATTCGATGTTTTCTGTGGAAACGCTGGATGAATTCGTACTTGAAGAACGCCATACAGCATCCATGGTGGAGACCCTCGACGAAGAAGTCCATCTCGAGAAGCGTAGGGAAGCGATGAACGCCAGGGAACCTAACTCGGAAGCGCAGCTCTGAAAAAATATTGAAGCATTCCAATATACCGGCACGAGCTCCTCCGATACCAATCCTCCCACCCACAACAGCCACGAATAGTACACAGTTCATAACAACGTCCCGCCACAACGCCACAACCACGACTTGACAGCCCGCGACATCCCAGCCTGCTGGCCCCCCAACCTATCCAACCTCCCCGTCAGCAATCCCACCGACTGCGGCGAGGCAATCCTCACTCTGCTCCACTGGCACTGCTCCACAGTCGCCTTCACGCGCACCGCCCTCTGGAACGCCGCCAAAATAGGAGCCCACGGAACCTGTGCGATCTGGCTGATACCCAATAATCCCGACCCCGACTTCCCGTATCCCGTGGTTTATATGTTGCGACTCTTTTGGACGAGAGTCGCTAGTGAAGTGCAGGTTGCTTGTATGAACGAGCAACATGGGTGGAGAGGTGGGGCGATTGGTATGGGGGGGAAGTTTGCGGGGTGGGATATTCATTTTGATAATCCGCCAGTAGGGTCGGTGGGAGGGGATAGGGTGGGAGATGGTAGAGAGTCTGGAAGAGAACCGGTAGCGTGAATGGCTTTGGAAGTGTTGGATTTAGCGGCTCCAACATACCAGTCCTCACGGAGTAGAGGTGGTGATGAAGATTTCTGAACTGTATATACACATAAGGATACTCGAATACTGGCTCATACGAGAAAGCTTATTTCTGGTCTAATAAGAAAACTGATCGAGACGATTACCTCGAGAGACAAGAAGAAAGATAGGAACAGAATCATATAATTCAGCAGGACTAGAGCACTCTTTTTGGTCGCTGAATACCATGGTTTACATGATACGCCCAAAGATTTCTTTCCAGGCATCCTCGAATATCGCATCCTCAGCACCTGACCTAAAGACGTATACGAGCCCAAACTTACAATGCGGCAACCAAGCGTCCTTCGACAACGGTATCTTCCCACGCGGCGTATTGCCACCCCTCTCAGAATTGATAGTCGTCGGCTGACCAGTGGGATGAATATTGTATCCGTCATCGAGATAGATGAAATTGATCTTTTTCCCAAGCACATCTTTCACCAGTGGGTTGAGAGTAATGTGGTCGTTCTCATTAGCGATTCGCCAGGAGGAGCCGTATAGAGATGCTAGGTTCTCTGTAAATGTACCTGCGAAGAGCTCCAGCCCGACTTGGAAGCTGCCGGGGGTTGTAGAGATCTTCGAGTTGGGGTTGAGTTCCTATTGCCCCTTTTTGGGAATCACCTAGGAATTGTGTGTAGCAGAGGCTGGCGTATGATGTGGCGAGCGAATGGCCCTGACATGTTCATTTAGTTTAGCAGCGAGATGGTAGAGTAGACGCACCATAACGTGGATCTTGATAGGTTTGCCCCTTTTGTTTGGATCAAGGCTTTGACTAAGCCTGCGAGAGCTTCGGCGATGATGTCTAAAGTGAAAGATGTTTGGTCTGTAAACCCGTAGATTTTTGGATTTACGTATCGATAGGAACCTGTTTCGCGTATTCCAACTTGGCGAACAACCTGTTGTAGACTCCAGTGGAGACACAGGTACCATAGAGATATCCGTTAAGAGCTTGTGTGGGTTGGTAATTTCCATCGACAAGCCATTGAGACAGGCTTTGTGACTTTGTCCACTACCGCCGCAGTCAAGATCAACGAGTGTATCGTACGTTGTAGCAACCGCATACTTTGAACGCCAAGCCGATAAAAGGCAAATGAAGGTTCTTAGGGGTAAATGCTACGAAATGAGCGCGCGACAAAAGCATTTGAGAGGTAGTTCCTTACTCCAACAAGATCTTTCAGGTTGGACCTATTAGCGCAACGATGTCAAAGCATCCACTTGGTATAAAGAGTTTACTTGCACGATTTGGACATTCATTCCCACATGGCAGCCTGTTACTGGTTGGCGAGGTATGGTATGGTAAGAAAATTCTACACTTATTCTTGCTATAACCCCCTTCAGCACTACGGAGCAGGCTCAGGGTCGAGTCAGAATTCCCTTTACAATATCCATCGACCGCCTGCACCCTCTTGTTCCTGTAGTATAGTGTTGTCTATCATTTATTCAATCCCTGCTTTATATTGTTTTCTATCAGCTTCCAGTCTCTGTAGCGGATTCAGAGTCTGGTTGGGAGACAGTTCTGATCGTAGCAATACCTAGCATAGGTGGTACAGCTCTCCATAAATGAAAGGAAGACATTGTCCCAGTTGATCGGAGTTCTGAAAGGATCTATGAGCTCAATACCGCCCAACAAAATTCAACCATCGATGACAATTCACCCTTGCTGGCCACCAAAGACTTCTGGAAGAGATTGTCAACCATACGAATGGGCATAATTCAGGAGAGCATATAACGCACGATTAGCGACAGCATTACTGACATTGCTTGCCTTCGCAGTGCTCCACGCCTTTAGATTCTGCATGAGCTCGGAAGAGTCATCTCCCGGACCGCCCACAGGCGTCCCTTCAGGAGGACTTGTTGCGAGTGGGAACTGGCTCAGTTGATCAAGATAGTTCTTGACAATGGCGTCTCGTAGTTCTTCCATGTTAGGGGCAGATTCATTCACTTTGTGGTCTTGAACAGAGACAACCAAATAGGCGAGACCGAGAGCGTATCGCTATGAGATTGTGACCTTGGAGAAACCGAGGAAGAAATGTGAATTTCAACAAGAAGAAAGCTGGGGTCCTGGGTTAATATATCTGTCGTAGGATGCTTGTACTAAGCTCGATTAGAATACGCCAGCACCTCAATTGCGACACCTTGCAGAGCAGAGCCGAGTGGAAGCAAGGCGCTATTGAGTTGGCAGCAATTCATAATGCTTGAGGCTGGCTGAACTGAGCAAATCGCCCTCTGTTGCGGGATCATTTGGGCTTCGTCGCCAACGCAAAAGGGAGTTCAGCTGGCGTTCTGCACGCCCCAAAGAAGTGGTATAGGACTAGACGGTATCGAGTGCGGCACGTTCGAAGGTAATTATCATTGCAAAAGGAAAGGTAGACAAATGTGGCTGGCTGAAGAACATTCTTTTTTGACGGCGGTCCGGCTCGAAGGCAAAGCCAAAGTGTGATATCCCATGCATGATGCATGATGCATGCCACTAGCATAGTTCTTTGGCGTATATAGCACTAGCAGAACCCCTGGTCGAGACCCTTTTGTTCCAACACATCTATATTCATCACCAGTAGATAGTAATACAAGCAAAGATGCTCTATTGTCCACCCAGTATTCCACCCTCACAGTGTATCGACATGGCGCCAACAATGACGCTAAAGCGCAACAACGCCACAGAAACAGAATATAATAGCCTCGCTTTTACAGAGCCTTGCTCGATCTCCTATCCCTCGGCGTAAAGTAGTGACTCGAGATACTCCTTGGGCTAGTTGGTGTGCCGACTACACTCCCCTCGTTTCTGGGCAGCATTCCCATTCTGCTCTCACCGCACCTTCTCAGCAGGCCCTGTAAAGCCATACGAACTTCCACTCCGGGTTCCCTGTTTAGCAATTTTACACCAAGCGGGTAGAATGTTTCTATATGCTTTTCGAAGTCCTCACGTGGAAAATTAGTGTAGCCTTCCATTACGTCGACGACAACAGGGCGCCAAGCTTCGATGTTGCGAGGCTGAGTCTCATCGAGGAGGACGAAGGAGCGGATGATTTCAGCGCACAGACTATACATTCGTTAACGAACGCTATCAGGGTATTTCGACAGGAGGTTTCCACGTACGGTATTAACGCAGCTTCCGTCTCCGCTCGACTCCTCCTCCGCTCTTCACCTTCATCGTGATACATTCGCACTAAGATACTGACATAGCACGCCGCACTTCCGCTCTCTTGCTTGAGAAGATTAGGCGGCTGCTTCATAAAACCTTCTCTCCACAGCCTCATGCGCAGTTCTTTGTTGTTGTTGAACTTCTTCGCAAAAGTATAGCTGCTCTTTAACAAACCCATCAGGCGCAAAAGCTCCGAGCTGGGAATTTGAGCATAAACTGCGTCGTTAGAGAAGAGTTCGTTGACTGTCTCAATCATGAGGAGTTGCAAGACACAGCGTGTGATGATCTTGTTGAAGAATTTCCTGCGCGCGGCGGTGACTACGACAGGTTGTTGTTGGAGACCCGACTGAGGGCGATAGTCCTCTAATTCGGTTGGTGTTTTAGAGAGAGGTGGCGAGGCATTGTTCGTACGTGTGGAGGCAGCCCTGGATCGGGTCAAAGACGCAGTGTCTTCCATGTTCCCAGCTATTGAGGCCTCCTGGGTATGATTGCCGCCTGGCTGAGCGCTGGCGAACGTTGAGGCTGTAGGTGTTGGCAATCTTTCCAAGGCCAAATCCTTGACGCTTGCTGCTTGGCTTTCTGAAGGTTTCCGAACGCTCTCGTCTTGGCCGATAGAACTCGAGTCTGATGAGGATGAAGCTGCAGAGAACAATTGATACGCAGTGGTTCGATCAAAAAGCTCAACAAAGCTCCCGACAATCTTGCTCCAATGCTCAGGCTGAAACCTGGACACATTTTGTAATATGAGTTGTTGGAGGCAGTTGCTTCCAATACGAGCAATAGTGTCGTTCTCTTGACAGATGCAGAGTGCCAAGAGGTCCAAGAAGCGATCCAGCATATACTCCAAGGAGTCGAAATAGTGCGTGAAGAGTGTGATCATGTTGCGTAGTGCCTGAATCATGGTAGTCGAAAGCCAAACCGACAGGTCTTCGTGGCTCAGGACGTTCTTCATCTCAGTCTTCGACCTAAGTACCATGAAAATTGGGTAGAGCAGCTGTCGCCACAATGTGTCCCAGAATTGTGGTGGAAAGTCGCCTCCGTAATCTTGCAAGATTTGGAATAGGTAATTCGATGCTCTACATGATTTCAGCTATCGCAATGTAATAGAGAATTTGTTACTCACTGTGATCGGACTTCAAGGTCGTCCCCAGTCATCAGTATGTCGTGGAATGCAAACAGTATGGGGAACCAATATTGCTCCTCTTGTGTCTGCCTACTGATAACCTTAGGAAGACCATCCCTTTCTTGGGCCGTTCCATTCGTGAGAGTTCCCGCGCGATGAGACAACGGGCATTCCGGCGTCCTCAGCATTTTCGGAACAGTGGACTTCAACGTTTCAATTGCGGCCAAGGACTTCTTCTGGAACTTGAGATTCTTAGAGAACTCAGTCAAGCAGACAACAAGATCCGCAAACGCTCCTTGAGAGATGACTACGCCAAAGCGAGTATTGTAAACCTGGCTGACGTGATCGTAGGCAAGGTTTACGATAGCCTCTGTCAAACACGTCAGAAAATACACTACTATATATTAGCTTGAGATGACAACATACCGTGAGGTTCCCGAGCAGCAACGGTGAAGACGCCGAATATTGTCTTCCAGCCAGATCGGATGTTTTCACCTCGCGCTTGGATCATCTGTATCAAACACCGAAGCACCATATCCTTCACTGTCACAGTGGAGCTATTCGCCATGACGTGCTCGAAAGGCTTTAGGAAGTCTTTCTGAAACTTGAAGCCTGGGAGCTCCTCAATCTCGAGGAAGCGCATGGACAGTTGCCGTAACGAGTCAAGCGCGAAAAAGACAACATGAGTATTCGCGTGGCAGCCGACCTCGTTGAAATGGTCTCCCAGTATTTGCCAGATATTAGCCCATTCAAATCTCACCCGGGCCATGTTGTAGTAGCTAACCTCAACCAGTTTCTGTAGGCTGTAGATACGGGGTGATTCGCTTTGACCTGACGACTGAATCTCTTGCCAGCTAACTTCGCTCAACGCCCGAACGAAATGTACAATAGCGTCTCCCGAGAGCTGTGCCGTACGGGTGAATATTTGATCGGCAGCCCTGATCATATCTGACGACCGACTCTCATTGGCTATTTCTAGGTGGTAACTCGAATTATTGGCTTGGGGACCTGGCCGTCGGGGAGGCTGAGCAGGGCGACGCTTCAAAGAATGATCCGCCGGTGCTTTCTGGATGCGAGCTTTATTGACATCTGGAACAGAGCCCTCGTCCACACCTCCCGAAATCAATTGGAAGCGATCCAGTTGACTGACGCATGTCAGGACGTCCCGCCAGGAGCTCTTCAGTAAGTTTCCTTCTGTTCTCGCAACTTCCAGCAGTATCTTCAGGGCTTCAAGGTTTTTGGCCATCATCTCGCTCAAATTTCCAAGATTTGTAAAGCTCGCAAGGGCTGTGACGAACGCTGTCCGCGGAGTGTCCAGTTCGAAGAGACAAGTGATCCGGATGCCTAAGTGGATTCCCTCCAAGCAGAGCTTGATGACTTCTATGTTCTGAGTGGTTTGCATCTGACCAGAGAGTCCCGAGAAAAATGACATCCAGGTCACATCGAACATTGGACCAACGTGCTTGAAGGACGTTGCTGGCATGTATTTCGGCAATGCATTCTTAGTGATTCTCCGCTGGGATTTGATCATGTTCCGAAGACGCTGTTCCGCCTTCTTCGACATCTCTTCGGAAGCTTGAGCATATGCTTCTCTTTGCAGGTCACGACCAGCTGTGAGGAAAGCCTGACCAACTCTCGCTGCGATACCACTAATGGCGGCCGGCTGAGGCATCATGCCCAGAGCTGCCGCATTTTCTCGCTCGGTGTACAAGACAATCTCATTCTGCGCGATGTCGTCGTAGATGCCACCAAGGTATTCATCTGGCAGATTGGCATTGTCATTGATGCCTCTGTTGTTCTTGATGAAATCCTCTACTGTCATTCGTTTGCCCTTGATTTTCAAACTGTGCTGGTCGGTATTCAACATGATGACTGAATAAGCGAGAACATAGGCTGTATCAGCATTGGCGAAAGCGTTTGGATTCCCGGTTATGTATCGCTCTGCAAATTTGAGCATAAAGCGATCAATCTTTTGCGCTTCCCCTGGCAGACGGAAGCTCTGCAAGAACTGTCTGAGGGCATCAACAAATCGTCTGCGCGTGAAATCCATTGAGTCAACAAAAGCATGCATAATGGCGATGTTTTGTGCATCGCCCTCGCCAAGGTACTCGCCAATCATTGACTTATCCAAAGCCTCTGTTTGTAGAATGAAAATCGCGATGTCCTCCGGCGAGTCACTGCTGATGAAGCCGTCGGCTAGCAGCGCCTTGATCCCGCGCTTGGGCTTGAAGTTGAATTGTCGAATGCCATTGTTCAGTGCTGTCTTGCGAAGCTTGGCCTTCTCGAGCTGCAAAGGGTCGTCTTCAAGTATAGGCGTTGAAGGCGCAACGGGCGTTTCTACTGTAGACATCCTAGGAGACCCAGCACCTGGCGCCGGATCCAGAGAACCTCTAAATCGATCTACGGAATCTCTCATGTCATCAAGCTTCGCTGCGCCTGCTGCGAGACTATCTTGAGACCAATTGACCAAGGACCGCAATGTTCGGACTAAGCTATCCAGAGCTTGTTGCTTGAGAAGATAATCCAAAGGTAAGTCCCATTCATGATTCCAAGGTTGGTTGAGACTCGCGGTGGTCAAGGAAGGCGGAAGTTTCCCGTGGTCGTGCCAGTCAAGATCTGAGTCAACCTCCTTAGTGTACTGTTCTTGGTACTGCTGCTGCTGCTGAGCCGAGACGATCGTAGGCGGAATAGACAGGCTCGATAATTTCGACAAGTGTTCGATCACACGCTGAAACATATTGTCTAGAGCTGTCGATTCACAGTCGTAGTTCAGGTACATTTCGACCAAAGCCTTAGGGTCTGTCGACAACCTTTTGAGAATCTTCATAACGTACAACTTTTGAAAGCTTGGGGCATTCTTGCGCTCTAGTATGGCAAGGTAGATCTCTTTCAAGAAGAGCTCGATTTCTCGCTGTTGCGAGTCAGCATTGATGGTATCAAATAATGATGCGGATGACAAACCTTCAGCATGACTCTCATATCCTTCAGCATCAGCCAAAATATCTCAGCACATGTCTCGAACACTCGTCTGACAGAGCTAGCTCCATTTCTACTAACGCTCAAGCGGAGATATTGGTTGATGGCTTGCCCGAAGCTAGTAGGCTCATTGTTTGTACCCCGAATAGTACAAAGTGGCGATGTGAATACCGCCATGTGATTGTTCAATGTAGTACGGATAATAGCAAGGGAGACAAGCTTTGAGCGCATGTTAGACGAGTGAATGTCTTGTTGTTCCTGAGGTGGTAGCTCCTTGTGGCTTAGCCGGCACATCGACCTGAAGACTAAGAACGCATCTTTCACGTAAATCTCATCGTCTTCGTCTTCATTGGGAGTATCGGGTCTACTAGGCTCTTCATCTCCATCAGTCATCGCTGGCTGTCCCGAAGCAGTCCGCAATGTCTTCAGTGGTGGCTTCGCTGGGGTAACCATTGTAGGCGCATTATCGCCAATCTTCCTATCGTCAAAGCTCTTCGCATTCTCTAAGCTCTGTAACGTCAATTTTTCACTAGGCTCTTTCGGTACTGGCTGGTCCGACGCGACGGTGGAGTTGCCTTCCGACGTCCCGTCCTGCTCGGTTGCCCCATCATCCCTGTCGTTCGATTCCAATACGGGACTGCTACCATTAACTTCGACCTGACTGCTGTTGACGGTACCTTTCCCAGAGCCCATCCTCGCTAGATTCAACCGAGCTTCCCTCATCGCTAATCTGGTACTAACTCTTTCAAACACAGTGCCAACCATCTGTGTCAAGGTTCCCTGCGCCACCTGCTGATTTGTATTTGACTTTGATAGTAGGAAGATGTTGTAGACTTGTCGGACAGCTTTAAGTAATCCGGACCCGTGCACAATGAGCTTATCGTTGAGCACCGCGGCCAACAATGACTTGACAATCTGTAGCTGCACTTCGTATGGAGTAGCTTCGTTCTGGAAGCATTCGCAGATGGTTTCAATTGCCCGATCGATTAGTGGGAGTTGCTGTTGCTGGCCGGCTGCTGCAGTTGGGTCCTGTGGCTCGGCGGGGACGGAAAAATATGAGTAGCTGATAAGCTTACCGATACAATCGAGGGCCGTAGTTGCGAGAGGTATGCTGGATGTTTCGGTCGCGAGACGCAAAGGCTCGAAGATGACATCGGGGCTTGGGGAGCCATCAAGTCGTTTGATTGCATCCAACGCTCTCTGTGCGGCTTCACCAAGCTTTCCTCTCTTTCGAGCTTCCTTTGAAGCTGCAATCTGCTCCAAAGCTGAGACGACGAAAATTATTGAACTGAGCGGCGCTGATGGCCGCTTTGCAGAAGTCGTAGCCTGTGTTGCCTGTGTCGAAGCGCTATCAGACCGTTCTCTATCACGAATATCTGTGCCATTCGATGTCGTGGCAGATGGAAGGGCACCTATGCTTCTTGGCGTAGGTTGTGGCAGACTCCGGTCATCTTTTTCTGGCGGTGGAGGGGGAGCCGGAGACGTGGACTCCTGTCGCTGTTCTGCTAGTATCTCTATATCTGCCGCTTCTTCGGGTTCCTCCTCGTAGGCTGGGCTGGCCGAGCCATGGGTATTAGGTGATACTTCAGCCGGTACATCAGCGATTTTTATCTCGTTGAAATCTCTCTTGTAGTTCAGCTCTTCCTTATCACCAGCTAAGCTCGCATACTGTCCACCTCCGTTCTCCTCAGTCGCCCTGTATTCGGGCTTGGAGTCCGCATCCCCTTCAGCGCCATTGGTATCAGCTGGACGCTCAACCTCCTCACCGCTCGCCATAGGGGAGATTCAAGCCCCAGGCAGCCGTCGAAGCTCTTCTTCCTGTGGTGACCTGCTCGTTCTGCATCGAGCTTGTAGTAGATCAGGAGCTGAGCTAGTAGGTGTAATAGAGCTCAAAGCGCGAAGATGTTTGTTTCATGTCTCGTAAGAGTTTTGTTCACATAGAATTGGTAGACACTCTGTCTTGTCGCTGATTGGTGGTGCTTTCGGTATCTGGCATTATGTTTCTCCGCTCTTGGCGCCAAGGAGCAGCTCCAGCCCAACATTGACCGAAATCGCCCTAAGAAAATCACCGCCAAATCTCAACAAACACCGACAATAGTCCGTCGTTGCATAGTGAAGTTCTTCACACAATGCGCTCTTCATAGTCGCTGCTGAAGGCAGTCACTCTTTTGTTCAAGTGAGGGTTTCAGCACACTGCCGCAATGGCCACCTCTGTTCTACTTCGTGCGCCAGTCCGAGCTTGTTCGAGAGCTTCGCCGAGCTGCATCGGAGCTTCTAGTATATCAAGATCTCGGAACGCTTCAAGGTACGCAGCGAGATTTTCTGTGGCTACTTGAGCTACAACCCTACGGCGATTAAGGTGTACTGACATGTTCGCTTTTTCCAGATGTATACCAGCTCTTTCGACTCTTGCGCGTTATTATGCCTCAAAGTGTACGCCCATTCACTCACCATTATTCTAAGAATCTGGGCTATAGCTTAAGTTCCAACAGCATTCCCCCCTCACACTGTCGTTAGCATGCCAGCTTTATCGCCTACAATGACTGCGGGTAATATCGGGACATGGCAAAAAGAAGCTGGGGACACAATAGCGCCAGGAGACGTATTGGTCGAGATTGAGACAGACAAGGCGCAGATGGACTTTGAGTTCCAGGAAGACGGTGTACTTGCTAAGATTCTCAAGGATTCAGGGGAGAAAGATGTAGCTGTTGGCAACGTGAGTATAGTGTCTCTGGGGGATGGCACGTGCTGACATCAGTGAAGCCAATTGCGGTCATGATCGAAGAGGGCGAAGACGTCTCAGCATTCGAATCATTTACGCTCGACGATGCAGGAGGTGAAAAGGCCCCACCGAAAGACGCACCAAGGGAGGAGGCAGCCGAGTCATCAGAGCCCCCAGATTCTGGATCGGAAACTTCACCCTCTACTCTCGACAAAGGCAAGGTCCAGAAAGAGAGTACGCCGGAAGCGCAGGAGTCGGAATCGTCGGGAGGAAGACTCGAGACAAGCCTAGACCGACAACCGAACGCTAGCCCATCAGCCAAAGCCCTCGCTCTTGAGAAGGGCGTACCAATCAAGCAGATCAAAGGCACTGGTCCTGGTGGCAGAATCACGAAGTCCGATATTGAGAAGTTCCACCCTGAATCGACCGGCGCACCAACCACTGCAGCAGCGGGACCCTCCTACGAAGACATCCCTGCCAGCTCTATGCGCAAAACCATTGCCAATCGCCTCGTTCAATCAATGAACCAAAACCCTCACTACTTTGTCTCCACAAATCTCTCGGTCACCAAGCTCCTTAAACTCCGTCAAGCACTCAATGGCTCAGCCGACGGTAAATACAAGCTCTCTGTCAACGACTTCCTCATCAAGGCCTCCGCCGTCGCGTGCAAGAAGATACCAGCTGTGAATTCGAGCTGGCGCGAGATCAGTGGCCAGGCCGTGATACGGCAGCATAACACTGTCGATGTCAGCGTTGGGGTGGCTACGCCTATTGGTCTGATGACCCCTATTGTTAAGGGTGTCGACAGCTTGGGCCTCGAAAGCATCTCAGCACAAGTCAAGGATCTGGCCAAGCGAGCAAGAGATGGAAAACTAAGACCGGAAGAATACCAAGGTGGAACGTTCACCATCAGCAACATGGGCATGAATGCTGCTGTCGAGAGGTTCACAGCCGTCATCAACCCTCCACAAGCCGGTATTCTGGCTGTGGGCACCACACGGAAGGTTGCCGTTCCTTCCGGTGATGACGGTACTGGAGTGGAGTGGGACGACCAGATTGTGGTCACAGGTAGCTTTGACCACAAAGTTGTCGACGGCGCTGTCGGAGGAGAATGGATTAGGGAGTTCAAGAAGGTCGTAGAGAACCCCTTAGAGCTGATGCTGTAAGAGGTGAAAAAGTGTCGCTAGGATTCTTGCTACCTATGTACGATTGATGTTGTACAATTTGGCAGGAAGATGACCATTCGTATGCTTGTGCTCGTGGTAGTATTGCGTCTAAAAGAGTGGTTTGGCAAAGTGACCCCTAGCATCATCACCCTTTGCTGCCATATATTTGTGGTACCGATGCATTCCCCGTCCTCTTCTTAAATCTACTCGACAGTCGTTGTTTTGCGAAGGCTTCCCTGGGGTCGCACAGTTCCTCGACGATTCGATCATAGTGGAGGGATAACCACGCACAGCTATTGCACTTCTTCTCCACTCGACATGCATCCTTTACGCGCGTTGTAATTGGTCGTCTTCTTAAACCATGCTGAAAGCCAGCCCACTTCTGATTATGTGTACGGAGCTTCCTCCGACGTTCAGGCGCAAGAAACGGCTCCTGGCCGCATATCACATATTTCAAAGGTGAACTATACAGGAAACTCGAATGACACAACTATTTCATACTCAAGACTCCTTACAACTTTTGAGTCCCTCTAGTCGGATAGGACAACTTCGTGCATGAGTACTGCTCAAGGCGATTTAACTCGTCAGTTGGCAAAACTTTAAATTCCCTTTCCAAAACCCTCCTCGGTCAGGGTCTCCCTGGCATCTCACCAGCAGTAATGCTCACACCATGGACTCTACCAACGATCACCCTCCTCCTCCTCCACATCGCCACCTCCCTCGCCTTCGCCCTCACCCCGCCACTCCCCCAACCCCTCACATCCCTAATCCTCCCTTCCACCTCCTCCCCTCTCCTCCTCAACACCTCCCTTTCCTTCTCGCAAGGATTCCTCCGCGGCGCCTCGCAGCCCTGGCCCTCCCCACCCCGGCGCTTCCCCATCCCCAATACCAAAGACGGCCACCTCCTCCTCATCGCCCTCGACACTTCCACCTATTACCTCCCACCCGCCGCGAACACTACTTTGCTTGGGCTTATCCAGGAACTCGGGATCAGCTTGAGTGGGCTTCCTGAGAGGTCATATATTGTACACCCGCGACGAGTGTGGGATTCGTACGCCACGGAGGGGGTGTCGGAGTATAATCGGTATGTAGCGATTGACCTCTTTCTCTCGGCGACATCTTGTAAATGTGTAATTGTCTTTGAGGAGCAAGGTCTGCAGTGGAAGTGTTTTTGCTCTCAGATTTCATGCTATGGCTCGATTGCTGTCCTGAAGGAGAATCACTAATTGAGGAGTTATGTAGGATGGTGACGTTGGAGTTGCATCCGGTTGTTAGTGAGGAGAAAGGTTTGAGGAAGGAGTTGGGGTTGGTGGCGCTAAAGGTTTTTGGGGACTTGGTGGGGAGGTATGGGGGGATGAGTGGGAGGGTGGATATTTGGGAGGTGGAGAATGCGAGGGGTGGGTTCGGGGTTTATATTGATGAGATTGGGAACGATGCGTGAAAAATGAAATGGTGTATATGACAAACAGCACTTGGAGACCAGGCATGAATTCCAGTCAGTTCCAGAGAAAATTGAAAGTCATTGACAGGCTCGTTTGATATTGGGGCCGGGTCTTGCAATCCAATGATTTGGGTAATTCCTTCTCGTTGGACATGATGATGTCTTCACAAGTCCTCTACCTTCTTCACGCCAGCTCTATGTTCTTTGCTTGCGTCTTGAAAGGTCTTGCCTTGCATGATGTCCTCTGCGATCCGCTCATCGGCCTCGACTTGACTCGGTATCAGGGCTATCACCTTCCCCGCTAGATCCTTAGGCAAGCACACGACCCCATTGAGATCGCCTATCAGATAGTCGCCGGGTGAGATAGTGGCATCTTGGTCTTCCGACTGGAGTCTGACTGGCGTATTGATCTACACACGTGTCAACAAATGCAAATTCTTTCATACAAGCTGGGAGCTTGTTTTCGTACCTCGCTCACTCGCACAACCTCATAAGGACTCGTGGTACCGACTTCTCTTGCGAACACTGGGTACTCGAGGCCTCTATGCTCTTGCAGGTCACGTATCCGCCCATCGACAATTGTTCCCACTGCGCCTGAGTGCTTGGCTCGGTTACTCATCAAGCCACCATAGACAGCATTGACGATTCCTGGAGGCGCGGAGATGAAGACAACGGAGCCTGACGGAATTCTATCAATCTATATTGGAAAGGAAGTAATCAGGCTTTGATCCTCTCAGCTAAAGATGTTAAAGGGTATTATGATACAAAAGCCAAACATAGGGATATCTGGAAGAACTAGTAACGACTTTCGTTGTCTTACATAGTGGCCTTCAGGCTTTGGGTCCGTTCCATGATTTTTCCTTACATACTTCACAGTATATGCAGGACCGACAATCTTCGTTGAGCCTTCTTGACGCTTAGGTGACCACATGGTACTTGAAAGAAAACTCAGCGAAAGGATACATATGGTTTAGACGTGAAGGTAACTTACAGGTTGCTCAGAAACCCACCATGAGGGTGGCCCAGCTTGAGGAGTGCATCTGAGACATCGCAGCTGCAGCAATACTCAGCGAGGGTACGCATCAGGTGGAAATTCGCATAAAGTCCGACGCTTGGTATAGAGGTCCTGGCATTGAAGAACCTACGTGGAGAAATTTTGGAGTGCCTGGATTACGGGATCCGGCGCCATAATTTTGAGCAACGAGCAATTCAGACTTCACGACTGCCCTACAATCAACCTTTATGGTATCAGAAAACCGGAATGGCTCCCTTTTTGGCTTTATAGGATTCAAAAAACGGGTGTTTGTAGTGTAAAAGCGAGGGGACAATAGGCTCGGAAGTAACAACCGAAGCTCTCCCGGTTAGAATCTATTGAATATTAGGTCGATCTCTTTACCTTATGTAACTTTCCTAGGAAAATAAGAAGATTATCCGAAGGTCGTGACTTCGAATCTCACTCCGAGCAGCATTTCAGTGCAGTTTTTTGTGTTTTGGGTGAGAGTGCGCTGCCCGAAAAAGGTCTGGAAGCAAGCAAACTTAGGCGGAATACGCTAGTACAATAGAATACGCCTAGCGTCACTGAAGCTTTGTCTACATCATCGGACAACATCTTTTTTAATTTCATGCGCTCGGCACAAATCTACATGTCAATGGACACTAGCTCACGTTTGAAGGCCTATAGATATCAGCTACTCTTCGGCGCCTACGTGATAATCACTGGGGCTGCTATCATGCGAGTGGCAAGACAGCCATACTCGCGGAGTATGAAATTCGACCAGATTGAGTCTATCTTCAAAGCCACTACTTTGGGTGCTGTTTTACTGGGTATTGGGATGAGTGGGAAAATTAATGAGCCGAGGAGCACCTCTAATTGATTGACCCGACGATTGGTCTTACCGGCGCCTATTGCATAGGAGGCTGTTGGTAGATCAGGCCTCGAACAACAGATGGTCCGAACAATTGAACCTTCTTGATAAGACATCTTCCTTCGGTTACGGCTTTACCAGGTAACGCACACCCAATGAAGTTGCCACAAAGCTCAGGCTCGCGAATGCCGCAGCAACCAGATATACAATCGAAGCCTACCAAAATCATCAGTACCCTCTACGTCATCAGTCATCCATGATTAAGCCACACACTCACACCTTCGCGGCATCACTCCATTTTGGCTCATCTAGCAGAGGGTTAATCACCACCGCCGTCAGCTCAGCAACATACCAAATGATCGAGTAACTCAGACTCATGAGCGAAGCCTGCCAGACGAAAAGCATGAAACGGCTTAATTTCGTCTTCGTGTGGGGAGATGATTGCGTGCCCTTATGAGCCGATTCCTGATCGTCTGGGCTAATATCATATCCGTGGTCTCTGGAATGGCTAGTGTTTATTGATTGCCAAGGATGATGGAGATAAGCGCGGACATGATGCCGACGTACCAGAGAGCTGGACCGGACCAGTGGCTGGAGGGTAAATTGGACCATGAGAGGCATGATACGAGGGCCGTGAAGAAGACGGCTCCCTAGATGAAAGGAACTATGCCAATAGGCGACTTCACAAGCTGCCTCGTCAACGAGTCGGGCGTTAGATGACGGGTGTACTTACGGCGACTTGCACATACTTTTCCTCCCTAATCTTGTACTTGAACCATCTAATCGATAGTTCAGGAACCTTAGCCTCGTCATCATTCGCGATTATGCAAATGATAGGTCTGCGAGTATGTTTGTGAAACACGTGACCATAAAGGAAGCACTGCCACAAGGGCCACTGTGTCGAGTACAAGGCTGCCGAATGCCTCAGTCAACTGCGAATTTGTCAGTAGAATACGGCATGACTCGCATTGTCTCTGGCGCACCTCCAGAAGCTTTTTGAAGTTGAAATGGTAAGACTTAGTAGTCCTGACTGTCCCAGTGAGCTTGGTCCGCAAAAGCAGCGCTCGCTAGCTAAAACAATGACTTTTGACCCGCGTCGTGACGTAGCTACTGAGGCTGGCCTGGGCCTTCTCTTGGGATCTTCTATGATCTAAGATTCGTGTTCGAAGTATGATACTTGTGCCTGAGTGAGCTGAGTCGTACCTGATTGGGCATGCGCTGGATAGCGCTACAACGGATATAGAAACACTGTATGACCAGTGACTTTCTCCCTGAGACGAAGTGCAGTGGGCCTGTTTGAGTCGGGCTGTTGCCATGTATCCACCCCCTTTTCCTTCCTTGAGCGCGCCTTGTGAATATGCGGGTTTGATCAATGGATAAACACTTCGTAAGCGAATAGCAAGCTCTCAATTGCCACACTTTCACAGAATATCTAATCCGCCTCCATTCCTTGCTTCGGAGGAACAGCTCTGCTAGAACATTGTAAGCTGTGGTGCCTTTGCGAGCAATATGTATGGTCGCCTCGAGCGTAATTTAAACCTGTAGATGAAACATCATGAAAACGATGTTTCTTTGTAAATTATATGAAACGACGATATGGAGGAATGATGGATCCATTTAGCCTGTCGCCTTAATTTGATTTGCAGTAGCCGGGCCCGTAGATATTCTGATAGCTACCAAGTTGACCATTTCATCTCACAGCTGCTAAATCATTGGAAAGAGAGCTGTTCGAAACGTTTTCTTACATAAATCATGCCCAAATTCGAAAGTTAGTATCACACTAGGTAGCTCGAAGAGGTGTCTCAATCCTTCATAGAATTCGGTCTGCCACTGCTTTTTTTACACAGCCTAGCTTCCGGTTACCCACATGGGTGTTGGTGTCGAACTCGTCTTGGCAATAGTTAAGATAGCTTCAACTCCCGTAGACCTTTTTGATTGACGACGTCATTCAGTCAACTTGCCCAACAACGGGCACCACAACGCACCCGACCCAGAAGGTGTAAACAAGAGGTGTATAGATACTCCCAGCAGCGGATCGGTGATTGCATTGAGGGAATAGGGGTTGAAACCCTGTTATGCTGGAATTAGGCTTGATGTACAAAGCGTCACAGCAGCCTTGAATCTTGTTCAAACACCATCGTTCTAGAGTCCCCGAAGAGCCTGATTCGAGAGCTGAAAGATCGTCCTGCCTGAAGAGTTCTGGAGCCTGGGAAGGTAGATTGTGGTAGGAACTAGTTTTGGCCCCTTCTAGCGTCCTTGCGGGAAAACCATCGACCCCGCGCTGGAGGTAGCTGTACACTTGGAGATGCCTCGTGATGATGCACAGATCAGAGTAGTTCCCTGACCCAGAACGTGTATATAAGAGTTCCAATTCGATGAAGAACCAACTACTCGGGCCGCTTTTTAATGTTAGCCGACAAGCATTGACAAACTCGTCTCTCCCCAACACGAAGCTCTTATATTTGTGAGAGTGGGCGACGACTTAATTCAAGACATTAGAAATCACCTCGCCAATTTTCACAGTTTCAAGCGGCGTTGTGGGAGCGCTGTGTTCAGAATTGACGTTTTCTTGGCTGGCAAACATTAGAGACCCGCCTGGGTAAACCCTCAAGGAGGGATTTCGCTAGCAGTAGTGTAGAGCCCGACAGTATGGTAAAGCTGGTCGACTGGATCCTGCAGTCTAATCAGGGTCTCATGTCTCTGGCCGTAGAAGGAACTCGATCCATGCAGCCAACCTTTTTGGGTGATCCCTTATCTAGATTTAGTATGGAGGTAGATCTCTGCGCCCGGCTTCTTTAAGCTGACGTCCCCTTCACGCCTTGTTCATGATCTCTCAATTCTTCAAAATCTTCCAGGTGCAACAGCGGGGCAGCAATGTAGTACATTTATTGCTTCAGCCTTGCGACTGCAGGCGCTGCTGATCTTGAGCGCAGTGACATAGATACGGCTCGCCTATCGGATGTGGCGATGGTCGCTGGGATCTTTTGCACGTGCTTCAGCTGAACAACGCACAGACTGCTTGCTCAACAAGCATCGTCAGACACACCGCAGGCTCAATTGAGGTCTATGACACACTCACGGAGGAAGGTCTAATGGACTCGTAGACTAATCAGCACAGCATACTAGGTATTTGCCCAGCAGTGCCCGCGGCCATTGCTCTTCCCCTTTCCGAACCTGTCTTGGCGTTTAGAATGCCCTCGAAGGTTTCACTCCATCAAAATCGACAACAACACATCCTTCAACAACATGCTCGTGTTGGAATTCGAATCTTGGAAGTTCGGTAGGCATACGTGATGCTTTTGTCGTGGAGAGCTCGATGACACCACTCTAACGCCGCTTCTTTCGTGAGTGTCAGCTGGCAACGACGTTGTGGACGTAGTTTCCTTGAAAACAGCATTTCCATATGTCCTTCCGTGAGCAAAACTTTGCCTTCGACATATTAATGGTGCTGTCCCACTCATGACGCAACATCGCGAAAGGCATGCTCACCGCCTGTGCTGTTCTCAGCTGCCGAATCTACGAATAAGAGCACTCCATTTGGAGAAGGAATCCGGAGTTCCCTCCAACGATTGTTGTGCGATCGAGCTGCATCATTTTGCCTCAATCAGGCCTAATGCTCGCCATAGTTCGATATTGCTATAGGGAGCATAGCCGTGGGAGCTGCAGTCAGCGTGCAATCCTACCAGTGCGCGTGTGCACATCATCGCGTGGTATCTGTAGTGCTTCGATCGCACTAACACTGGCATCGCGTACGTGTTTGGCGGCAAATTCGCTCTCGGTAAAGCTGAAACCCAAATATGTAACAGCAATCTTCAGCTAGTACTTTGCAATCCTGCCAACTCAAAACGCACACCACCCCACCCCACAAACGGACAAGGGTGCATACGGAAATAACCAGTCACATGACTGACCATTGTGTTGGGAGCCAGGAACAGGGACCTATCTCAGAGGATACCACTACACCGGAATCCAAGAGGGGGATCTATGCAGGAAATATATTTACAAAGCTCCGGGCACTCGGCTAAGCCACCAACTTGGCGAGCTGTCACCGATCACATCCGGCGCGGGGGTTCCCCGAGCTCTCACTCGAGTCAGCAGCCCCTACCAATCACTCCCACCTCCGCAACTTTGGGGCCCCAACATCGATCATATGTCAGGTTTCTTTGAATATGCAACTCGGAAAATTCCTACGTCAACCAACAGCAGGTTCATTCAATACCCTAGGACCGCGATTAGCTCACTGCTTCGAATATCGTGGGGTCTCCCCTAAACAATTTGCGATGCCATCCATTACGTATTTTGCTGTCGGTCGGGTTGCTGATGTTCTCACCTGCTGTTTTCGAGGATGTCCGACGACACCCTCAGAGGTCCTGCTTCATATCAGAAACCCTCGCTTCGGCCATCGGACCTCTTTCAGTTACATCATGGAAATAGCCGGAGTAAAAGAAGCGCGAAGCGAAATTGCCTTTGCCATTTGCTCATCTAGCACACTTTAGGGGTTGGTCCAGATCACGTCGATCAGCAAGCTTCTAAGTAATCTTGGCATAGAAAATCTGCTAACAAGGATTTCAGTTCTGCTCAGAAAAGGAAACAAGCCTTGAATGCTTGTACCTTGCCACGGGGTCAGCGCGTCCTCAGCTATGATGCCCAGAGCGTAGGGATCATGGCCCAAGACAATTGAATTACCGCCCCTGCAGAATGCTCTACAGAGTACGGCCGAAGGATCGTTCTCGAGCTGCAAGTAGCCCTGGGAAAACATCGCTTTTTGAGGAAAAAAGAACGGTTCTTGGTTTAAGCGAGCTGATCGATGAAATTAAGTCGATTTAAATCCTCTCCCAGGGCTAGCTGCGAGACGTTCATTTGGTTCCATAGTGCCGGGACCACACGTGGCAGGAAGTTCCCTTATGACGACGCACGTTTCACGCTTAGTTGTTTACTGGGTCAGCCAGATCGCTGGAACATGTTGCTGCCCAATGATTGTCTTTTGATCCTGTAAGTGTACGAGTTAGGAACGATCCAGCGAATCTTAGAAGGAGCCGGCTTTCGGGCACGTCGTGATAGCCCACTCTAGTCTTGCAGTAGCGCTACCAACGCGCCTCGAGGAACACCCTAACGATAACCATCATGAGCTTTCTCGCTTCTCGTCTTTGCTCTACTGAGTATAGACTACATTGCCTCAGCAGATGGAGTTTACGACGATGCAGACGCAGCTTACATTATACATACAGAAGAGGGTTCCTGACTAGAACAGCTTTGCTGGCTACATGTTCTACATGCCGGAGCCATTAATTTGGCACCAGCGAGGGATGGGCAAGTTTAACAATTGCGTTGAGCTATCCAAGCTTGAGCTTGAGCTTTGACATTTTTGTCGGATCCGGCTCTCTTGGCCCCGTCCTATACTTTCACTGGCGTCCGCGATCATCACGTCAAAAAGCTTGCTAGAGCCAGTGCCAGCTCCTATGATTGGCAACCCCCAGAAATAGGCAGAATGGCGCTGCTCGTTTTCGTTGTCGGTACTCCACTCAACGCATTCCTCTCCTTTCTACACACACGCCATAGTCCGCTCCTCCAAAAATTTGTGAACGTAAATATGCACGCCAAAATCTTCAGACCACTATTAGAAATAGCTTTGGGCTACGAAATATTTGCGGTGCCACGTTTATTCTCCTCACGCAACTCACGGACCCAGTGAAAGGAACCAGACACACGAACTATGACAAACAGTCCTTGATCATCGTGGGATGCCGTAGAATCCGTCCCACACATACCGTGTGACAGTCCCGCGGTAGCGACTTGGGGACCCAGCTCCCCGGTTCCGAAGCCTTGTTGTGCACGGATGTTTTGCAAATATCAGGTGACCATGCATACTAATCCTACAGCATCTCGTCAAATTTGCTGCCATTGGACAAAATCCGTCACAAAAGCCATTCGTGATGTCTGCGGGTCTTTCTCGCTTGCCTTGTCCACGATCTGAGACGGTGTCCCCTTTCGTCAATTCCAGATTTCATCTGAAGAACCATTTTCTCCACCTGAGACACCACATTCTACACCTCACTCCATAAACATAGCAACACGGCGACAAGTTCACTCATCAACCACCTGAAAGTACAACTGAGCTCACACCAGCACCACCTCCTTTCTAAGGTCCCAACCTCGACCCTGCACATCAGGCTTCAAGCACTCCAGGAATTCACTTCCACGACTTCCAAATCTCTCGCGCCCTCAGTCGACAATCCAATCAGTTCAGCTCCTTCTGCAAGGACCGCCAAACTCTTACTTTACCGTCACGATGCCAGGAGGCTGCGCTCACTCATGGGTGACCATCAAATCAGATACCAATCTCCTCCAGTGGAACTGCAGTAGTTGTCACTCTGGTCCCCACTGGTTCATTATGGAGTGTGCGTATTGCAAATTGAAGAGGTGTCGACCTTGCAGCCAAAAGACGACCTAAGGCAAGAGCCTTCTACTATGGAAACCCTGAATGTAAGCATACTTCTACGGTGCACCCTCGGAATGCTCGATAATATAGACCTACATCGCAGACTTCACCTGCTGACCTGGATCATTTCCAGATCAGAAAACCTGCAGTCGGCGTGGTCAGAGCCAATGACATGCCTTTCCCGATTGGGTCACTTGCATGCGTGCGCCGGAAGCGCTACACTCGAGGCTTAGCATCGGATAACGTGCACTTTGCTTCGTACCCTCATACACATATGAAACAGTGCTTTGGACGGAGCTCCCCTGATAGGTGGAGATGGTGATGGTGATGGGACTTTCGTTGAACCATTTGGTCAAGCACATAAAGATACCCAGCTTTGGCGCTTGCTTTCTTTCGTTCCAGTATACAATATACGACGAATATACGAGATTTTGATTGCACTACCTCTTCCTCCTTCCTGATTTCCATCCCATCGAATACTAAAACACCCCCCTCTCTCTCTCGCCTCTATGCCGAATCATCCCCCCCAATCCAAATCGTGGAGTCACTCATTTAGGCTTAGGGTTGCTTCCCAACTCCTCGCCTCCATCCACCTCGCTTCCAACCCTCCTGAACCCACCATACCATCCCTCCATCCTCGCAACAAGCAACACAAGTCGAATCAGACCGCACATGCCATTGCCATCCCGACAAGGTCCGCACCGCATGGTCTTTCGGAGACTTTCCCCACCTATCCATCTGTATTACTGACCCAGCGACGCGAACGGGTTGTTCCAGCGAGGAGTGGGGGGGATTCGTTTGTGAGGAGAGGGCGTTTGTGATGGGGATAGGGGTAGGGGTAGAGCGATATTGAATAGAGGGGTGGGGGGTTTTAGGGGTTTGGGATGGTTGGCGGTTGGCGGTTGGCGGTTGGGGATGGCGATGGTGAGGATGAGGAGAGGTTGTGGGGTTTGTGTCATGAGTTTGACTTAGATGTTGGAAGGAGGGAGGAGATTGAGGGGTTTTGAAATGGGATTTGCGTTGGGATTGTGTTGGGATTTTCGAGTGGCTGCGAGGGGAAAGATTACATACAGTGCTTGCCATGGAAGAGCTTGCGGTATGATGTGTATATGAAAGTCACAACACTAGCTGGCTATCTTTTATAGTCTATCGCGTTCGAGGGATTTGGTATCGAGGGTATGTGCTAGATAGCTCTGGATGCTGTTCATCAAAGCTGCGCAGCGTTTGTGGAAATGATGTAATTGGTAGTGCTTTGACACGCGAGGGGAGAAAATGTTGGTTCTACTCTTTCAGTGCTATTTCATCGGAAGTAGAGGAGTATGGCCAGCCTATCCCTATGTTTATTGTAAGTTAGGCATCTTTACTAAAACCGCTGAGCATACACAATTCTAGCACTAATGCGCTTCAAAATGAACGAGCCTCGCCTGCGAGGTGAATGCAGAAAAGAGAAGCGTAGACATATTCGCTAGAGACCATAATGTGATGCAACCTGTATTGAGGAATAGCGGTCAGAAAAACAATTACCAATCTCTGTCGATACGTATTTGATATTTCGGGGTGGCAAGTAGGTGGTTTTTGGTGAGGTGACTCAATTCTGGCGCAGCATTGGGTACTATAGCCTTGGACAATCATACGCGCTGTCCCTCGTAACTCAATTCTGAAACCATCTCGCAGGGGAGACAACCGAGGTCCAGGACTATGCCCGTCGGTAAAAAGAAGCAAGCACAAGCGCACATCTCACCTGATTGCGGAGGTCGATTTTTGATGGGAAGAACAAGGAGGGTTGTGTGGCGAGTATTTCGCAGCCAATATGCTATATGTAGCAAGGTTCAATGTCTGCAACTCGCCTCTCGGTCTGCGCCGAAGTTGGAAGGGTCCGAAAGGGGCCATCAAAGTCGCTGGGTCGTTTTTGGTGGTGTACAGGACGGCAGGGGTTGATATGCTACTCTTCCATCTGTGATATAGCGACACTGTTGAACCGTTCATGATAGGAAAAGCGCTACCATGAGCGCCGGTAGTTTTCGTACGTACTAGGAACAAAGCATACAGACATCAGACGCATGCGTTGAAAACGTGCAGACGTGACAGACGTCTCTCCTCCTAGCATTAGACCAAAACCAATGCAACAGCGGTTGGCAATAAATATCCAATGCTCGCTCATAAACTCCCAACCCCGTCCTTCCTCTGGCAAGCACACTTTTCCTCGCAAACACATCCCCCTTTGCGCCCTCGCCCCAGTCCCCGTGCTGATCTGACTACCTCTTCAATACCGCCTCGTAGAGTGCAGCTAGTCCGCCTATGCCTGCGCCGATGAACATTCCCGTACTTCCACCCGGTACACCCTGCTCAACAACAGCCTTGCTCTCGACTTTCATGCCATTTCTCACATACACAACCCATGCGATCAACGCTTTGGTGGCATTGAAGCTGAGCGCGTCGTATCCCTCCCCTTTCAAGTTGATGAAGTAGGCGCCGATGAGCGGTAAGGCGATAGATGTGATGACCCACAAGCCGACTGGGCCCCAGAACGCCATCGTAAGCAGCGCAAAGAAATTGGGTATCTTGATCGAGAGCTCATTCGTTCCAATCGCCGGAATAGCTGGGATAGTGGTCAGATAGCGTAGCGGTAGTACCTCACCGCGTAGACCGACAGCTTCGACGAATAGCGCGAGGAGTTCAATTGACGTGACGGTGCTGAGGTTGCTGCGGACGGCATCGAGAGTTCCTGGAATAGGCGAGGCGGAGATGTATTCAGATATTGATGTGCGCATGGACGAGGTCTGGGCGTCTATCTGGCTTGCGAGAACGGCTGGCGATGGGGGCAGGGGAACGCGTTGGGCGATTGAGAGGGCGCGGGCAGGTGTGCGTTTGGTGAGGGCAGTGGAGGCTTTGGAGATGGGGGAGCTATCCTCGCTATTACGCCCCTTATCAGTATACTCTCGTCTTGAGATCATAATCGCGCAGGCAGTCGTCATCTCATACGACGCGCCGTAACACAATTTGGTGTACTCACTTCAACTCCTCACGCGCCTTAATCGTTTGCCTCCTTCTTGGCTTTGTCGCCTGCTCCGCTGGACCCGGATTATGCTTCACAGGACTCGCTGGATCGACGCCAGCGTAGAAGGGGGAGACTTTAGGGTCCTTTTGCAGTGAGGTCTGGTTATCGCGCAGATGTTGTTCGATAGCCATTTCGAGGTCGGATTTCTTGAATTTCTCGTATCTATGGTCGCGTAGATGTGAGTATCGGGTTCCCGAACCTATAAGGGGGTGGGGAGATTGTACCCTTTGAGACCGACATGGTCAGCGATTTCCGTGAGGTCGCCCTTTCGCTGCTTCTGTAGCCAGGCGTTGGCGGTGGCCATGGTTGAGAGTTGCGGGGACTGAGTCGCGTATAGTATGCGACTGCTAGCGATGTAGTTTGGGAGCAAAGCAAGTGTATTTGGTGTGAAGCGAGATGGTTGAAGGTGACATATTTACTGCTGGAGGTGGGTTGTTTACATTCGCGTGGGGATTAGCGCCTTCTGACGGTGAGCCAATCAAGTTACACCAGAGCCCTTGGCGTGTGAGATCAGATCTGGTGTACCAGTAAATGCACTTTACGTTAGTGCAATAATCTCTGTGTTCTGCTTTTGAGATTTTCGAAGTCTTTGTTCATGTTGAACAGAGTTGAAGCCGAGAGTCTATGGTCTATTGCATGAAAATGCGAGACGCTCCTTACGCTCCCATATGCATCTTCCATAATGTACACTGCTCGTTAGAGCAGACTCGATCGATCCATAACGCCAACCCATATATCACACCCGTTACACCGCTTTGTTCCCTTCGGTTCTGAGCCACGGGTGAACAGCCATTCGTCTTAGTAGCATCTGATAGAGAACCAGCATAGTCCCGCTTTGAACGCTCGTCCAGACGACCCGTGGGCCTACTCCTCGGAAGAGACCCACCAACCCCTCGGTCTTGTATATGACTCTCAGCCCTGTCATGACCGATGAAGTGTCCAGCTTTACCGCGTCCAGTCTATGCAATGAGGTGTTCGGAGACGACGTTGAAATCGTTCGCCGGGGCTGTGATGCTTGCATAGGCTGTAGAGTGTGAGAGGTTGGGGCACGATTCGTGTGTCGCATGGGAGCCATCTTCGCCGGCAATACTTGAGCTTTGGCAGCAGGGGCCTCAGTCTCTGGCGGGTTGATTTGTGTCTGGATCCTGGTCTTCACGACATCGAGCGGACAGGTCATCATCCCAGCCATTCCTCCAGCACTCGCTGCCGTGGCAATCTCAAGGCCAATGCCAATGTCTCTGCTCTCTGCCCATTGCCTAGCCCACTTTTGTTCCTGCTCATAGAAAGCGAATTGCAAAGCCGAGAAAGGTAGGTCTCGGAAAATGGTCGCTTGATACCCATAGAACAGTGCAGAGACGCCTTCCTGCCGCACAATGGTGCGAGCAGCATCTACCGTATTATGGTAATTATATCCCGAGTTGAAAAAGGGATTGTTGTAGCGGCCTTGGAGTTGAAGGCGGGTCTTGAGGACTTCGGAAGGAACGTAGACGAAAGACGCAGCAAAATCGGCGACGAATCCTGGATCTGTTAGCGACCTGTTTCAAAACTTACGTACTGATTATATCATACCACCAGCGAGATAGGCTAACGTAGGATTCACCCCAGCTGCTAACATCTTCCGCTTGCTGTATTCATACGTCCCAAAGAAGATGATGGTCCCGGGAAAAGATCCCAGGAAAGCCGGTGTGACACCACTATATAATCCTCTCCTAAAGCCCTCCTGGCGAAAGATCTTTGTGTAGGCTGAGGTGAGTGATCCATATTTTGGTGGCATGTGAGGGTCGCCTTGCTGGCGGGTCTTGACAGTATCAATCGAGTGCATCAACAAGTCCCCCAATGTCCCTCCAATACCACCGGCTAACATACACTGCCAACTGTGTCAGATACCAGCTCCATTCTAGTATCATCGTCCGCCTAGCTCGTAAACTTACATGCCAGTAGGGCGCTCGAGCCGCCTCTTCCTCCTCGTCCATCGGCTCTGCATGTTCTTCTTTCCCCATCCCGCGGATGATGGCGACGTTATTGTTCCCATGCTGCTTCAGGTCCACGTACAGTGCTCCTCCCTGGTCGTCTGGTGAGGTAAGATGGGATGGACTTGTGTTGAACAAACTGACGACCCAGGACATGGCCCCACAGGGCTCTGCGACTGGAGCAAGCAGCAATGGCGGTATTATGAATTCATCATACGATCGTAAACGTCTCTCTCAAAAGCAACACCCAGATATTTCAAGAGCTTGTTGTTGCGATCAAGAACCATGATGCGTAGTGACATTCGCACATTCTTGGCAACAACAATTTTGGCCAAGAGATCTAATCTTATCAGACAAAAACCTGCGATTCCTCGCGTCACACATACATGATTCCGTTCCTTGACTCATGGAGCTTTTTTAATATGCTGAGCACACTCCTGCTACCTTTGCATCGTCCTCCTTTGGCATACTCTCGTGATGAGGCGCGCAAAGATCTTCTCTGGCTCCTCTCACCCTCTCCTCGTCGAAGCCATCTGCGAACGCCTGGGCACCTCACCTGACAATGTTGATCTCAAGGAACACAGCAATGGCGAGACCTGCGTAGCCATCGAGACCTCGATACGCGACCAAGATGTCTTTATCGTCCAGAGCGGCAGCTCCAGGACCAACGACAGCCTTATGGAGATGCTGATCATGATCTCTGCGTGCAAGAGCGGTTCTGCGAAGTCCATCACAGCTGTCATGCCGTGAGTCGATCGATTTTCTAGGGAGAAAAGGCGAAGCTAAAGGCCACAAGATACTTTCCATACTCCCGCCAATCGAAGAAGAAGTCACATCGTGGAGCCATTACTGCACGCCTAGTCGCCAACCTACTATCCGTCGCTGGAATCCACCATGTGATCACAGTCGATTTACATGCACCGCCTACGCAAGGTTTCTTTGGGAAGCCCGTCGATAATCTACATGCAGAGCCTCGAATTGCAAGATGGATAAAGACCAATGTTCCAGATTGGAAGGAGGCAGTCGTAGTCAGCAAGAATCCCGGGGGTACAAAGCGAGTCACATCACTAGCAGACGCCCTCAAGCTTAACTTTGCCCTTGTTACCACAGAGCGGAGACGCACGAATGGGAATGAGAATGGCAATGGTAGTATAGAGGATAGTATGCTGCTTGATAGGACCCTAGACAAAATGGGCGTTGGGTCAAACCTTTCAAATCACAAACTGGGGGATATGGATAGCAGTCTAATTAACGGTACTGGGTCTGATGGATCACCACGAAACTCACATCGAAGCTCGCCACGGTCAGCACCTCAGCCCAACGGCGTCCCTTCCACATCAATACCTTTTCGAAACCTGCCTAATCACCGCGAGCACGGCTCCAGTCCCTTGGTCCAATCTACGCGCCTTGACTCAGCATCACCTCCGACCTCTCGCATACCCATCCAAAGACAGTCTATTAATGGTGGGCCCGCTAGAGCGTTAGATCTCGAGCAAGACGAGGAAGATTCAACAGAAGAATACACCGACGAGCGAGCCCGAGAAGTCATCACGGGCCGTCTCATACATGGTCACATAGTAGACGATGATGCTCCTTCACCCGTCTTATCTACCATGTCGAGTTCCATTGCCACCCTCCCGGGTGACGTTATGGGTCAACCCCAACTTGATGGTCTTGACCCAATGACCTCATCCTTTATGTCTACCGTATCACATCACAATGCAGCCGAGAACGCCCTCGGTGGCTCCATACACGATGCCACAGCACACTCTGACGACGAAGAAGAAGGCTACCAAAATCCCCAACTCGAGCACACCGTCACCCTCGTCGGCAACGTTCGAGACCGCACCGTCTTCATCATCGACGATTTGATGGACCACTGCGGGTCTTGGATTGCCGCAGCCGAGACGGTAGTCATGAGAGGCGGTGCAAATAAAGTGTATTGTATCGCCACGCACGGTCTGTTCGGGAATGACTCACTCGAGCAAATGGAGGCTTGCGATTGCATTGACTTTATTGTCGTGACGAATACGTATCCGATTGATCCAGAGAGGGTGAAGAAGTGCAAGAAGTTGGTGATACTGGACTTGAGCCTGTTGCTGAGTGAGGCTATAAGGAGAAATCATTATGGGGAGAGTATTAGTGCTCTCTTTCAGCATCACCAGGAGTAAGGAACCATTGCTGCGAGGGAAACAAGAGACAGCATGCGGTACGTGAAGATGTGTAAGACTACCTAGCTGACGGTTGATGGCCCACAGTATGTGATCAAGAATAATCATGATCTATTACTGCTTCCATATTACGATTGCTATCTACGATACAGTCCTGCTTTCTATGATCCACACACCCAGCGATGCAGAACCTTCGGGGTACTGCAGGAACTCCTCCTCTTCCATGAGGTTGTTCTTAACGGAGCGTTGGCAGATTTACTATCATCGAGGACCGAAGGCACTTCTTTCAGCTACTCTACGTGGCACCGACTTTCGAGTTTGGATGGGAGTCGTGCAAGATAACGCTTCGAACATTAGAAATGCTAAACATGTAGATTTGTACTATGTTCCTACTCTAATCGACCATTCTATTCGGTATTCGGTAGGTACTTGTATTCCAGTATTCCTAGTATCATTCTCTTCGCCAAAATCACTATCGTCGTTCTCACGCCCGAAATGAGAACCCTGGTCATGTTTCATCCCCACCATCTCCGCTGTCTCTGGGTATAAATGCTGCCTCTCTATCCTCTTCGCTATAGTACTCACTGAAGCCTTTGATTAATAATTTCAATTCAATGCTTGCTTCCTCGCAGATAGCCTTAGTCTTTCCGTCAACGGGCAAGGGAATTTTGATTTCCCAATGCCTGAATGCAATGGACTTGAGGTCAATAAGACGCTCCTTCTTCATTTCTGACATCCCGTCGAAGAGACCCGCAAGCAGCTCTGGGTTTTCCTCAAAGCGTTGATGATCTGCAATGCAGAGTTCTTCGAGAGAAGCTGGCATAATGTCCACCAATCGGGCTGCTCTATACTGGTCACCTTCAGCTTGTATGAGCAATCCAAGGCTAAGGCCGAACTTTCTCAAACGTGTAAAAGCTCGGAGAGATCCAGTAAAGAATTGCGATCTATTCAGTCCTATGTTATTCAAGCCATTAATGATGATATGAAGACTTGTTAATGTATCCTGCGCATACTTGTCGAGAATCTCGATGAGCTTCGGGGCCCTAATGGCTCTCGTATCCTGTCAATCATTGTAGTCTTTGTACTCAAATCGCTCTAGCTTTTTCAGGTGACTGAGAACGCGAACTATTGCCTCTGGTTGGTAGTCCTCCAGACCCCAAGAAGAATCCAAAAACGCTACCCTCGTCACTTCTGATATCGATGTAGGGGAAGGCCAATGATTGAAGCCTTCACCTGGACCGTTGTGTAGTATCGTCGACATAGATGGCAACATACAAAAGGCTTCGAAGAGGCCGATGTTCCGGGCTTCCCAATCAAGACTTAGGCGAGTGACACATTTGAGCTTGCTCAAAGGTGCCGGGGTCTCGGTGTCCTGTTCAGGCATCTTGTGGGCCTTGAGGATGTGTTTTACCACCGTGAGAACATTCCAAGCACCCTCCTCACAGTCGGCGATGATGCTTTCAACATTTGGTAAACGTACGAGCAGCAGCGCGAATACGACCTCTGGATCAGCTGTGTCAAGCTTCTGCCGCCAGTGGTCCATCTCATCGTGAGGTATGAAGAGACAGTCAGAGATGTCGAAGAAGTCTTGCCAGACTCTATCGCTGGTTTCAATGTCTAGATGGGGGAAAGGCCTAGCTGGGTTTTCGGGTACGTAGGCCCAGCCAGGAATGAACCTGATGCGCTTGACATTGGGCGTGAGATGGGGATTGAGGAGTACATCGGAGAGGCAGCAAGTATATTCACGGTAACACGGAAGTGCCAAATATTTAACCTTGGGGCAAGGGGGTACCGGAGGCCAGACCACTTCTGTGTACTTCTTCTTATACATCCTATGCTCTTCGAGGATCTTATCGCTCTTGTTGTAGAGCTTCTTGCAGCATAGGACAAGGTCTTGGATACCCTCGGGGCACGTCTCTTTGATCACCAAGAGCAAAAGTTCGTCAGGAAGTGATATCAGCCGACTCATATTGGTAGGATGCAGGCTTGGATATTATGATGAGGAATCGTTAGAGCTGAAGAGACTAATGGGCTTCATAGAGATGAGGATGATCATGAATCCAAGTTGGGGATGTAAGAAGGCGTCTAAAAGATGTCTGAGTGGTGTGGAACGTTGTATTGATCGAGTGGAACGTTGTACAGAGTCTTGTATCCTGTTGATTTCCGGAAGATAACGCTGCGAACATCTTCATATTCATGAATTTGAGAATTTGCCTAATGAATGAATGGCCAGGTACGGGACGCAACAGCGTCCAATTGTGTGACAAGGTCTTATCAACGCATACATAAGATAAGCTTCATGTGACCGAACATAGTGCTAAGATACTAGCTAGGTGATCGTTGAGTCCCGAGTAATACCCATTCAAAAAGTTAGCACAGCGACCCAGCACAGGAGAAGGCGATTATGACCAATCACTGCTCTCCCTGTAGGTCCCTATAATCTGATTCCTCCACCTGTATGTCCTTGTCGAGTACGATCCCATTTCGAGCACCGTAGCCGTGGCCTTGCCGTTTGTCACCTTCCTCATTTACAAAGCCGACTTCTTTGTCCGTCCAAAGTACGGCACAGGGCTCAAGGCTACCTCCCTCATTGCCAAGGTCATACCTACTTGCCCATAAACAGCAATGGCCTCCTTCTCCAAAGGTAAACATAGCGCGCCCCGGAGATCATCACTGTGCTACGTGAACGCTCTGATTCTGAAATGTTGGAAGACGTTCCTTCTTCAGCTCTGGAAAATGGGCAAACAGTTCAACAAGCACCGTGGGCTTTTGCAGCAAAGGCTTAGGATCCTCGATACTAAGTTCTTCGAGCGAAGCCGGCATGATATCCACAAGTCTTGGTCCCTCCCAGTGACCATCACGATGTCGGAAAAGCAGGCTGAACTTGAGATTCAGCCTCTTCACAGACCCGAAAGCGCGTAGAGAGCCACAGAATGATTCATGCCTTGCCACGTTCCCGATTTGCCACAGCCTGGAATTGACCCTGAGGTCCCTTGGTGTTGTCCTCGCGTATTTGATGAGAAGGTCGATCACCAGGCTGAAAGCCACCACCCTGAATCTCTAGAGATGTAACATTGGACATCGGCGAATTGCATCGCCAGCGATTAAACAACTCGCAGGGGCAAGACAAGAGTATGGCGCGTAGTGACGGTAACGTAAACATTTTTTCAGAGAGGCCAACGTTCAACCCAAAATGTGAGAGACCCAAACTGTCAATATATCTCAGCTTACGCATAGCAGCGAGCTCCTCTCCACTGTCGACCGCATTTCACTGGCTATTGCAATACCTTTGAACATGGTAAGAATTTCACTGCCTCGTCGGATATCATTCGTCGTTAGGCTTCTCAGCTCTGGTAGTCGCCAAAGCAGTAGAGCAGATACCACTTCCAAGTCGCACCAATTAACCCTTGCGCGTCAGAGCCTCTGAGCGGCCTGAGGTACATATGGGCATTCGGCGACGTTAAAGAGCCTCTGCAAGATAGGGTCCTGAGTCGTCAACGGCAAATTCGGGAATGGTTTCCCTCGAGTCCGTAACTTGTTTTCAGAGTATGTGAGGTAGTCGAGTCGCTTGCCGTAGGGTGCGAGACGGGGTTCGAAGAGGAGGTCGGAAAGACAGGCGGGATTACTATGGGCTGCTAGCATGGGGTCAAAGTCGTCGGGATTCCATTTGGAAGTTAGAGGCCATCTGAGTGCGGCGTATTTTGACTTGTTGTGCTTGTGCTGCGCGAGGAGGTTGGAGCCCACTTTGTAGAGCTTTTTGCAGGAGAGAACGAGTTGTCCGATACTGTGGGGGCAAGTGTATTTCATGATGTTCTGAAGGACCGAGTCCGCGAGACTGAGGAGTTGAACCATATTGAATGAGTGCGGGTTAGCAATGAATGCAGGAATATCAACGTTGAGACTGAGGATAAAATTTTGTCCAGGATGACTGAACCGATGGAAATGACGGAGACTGAAGAAATGTTGATAATGAAGACATGTAATGGAGATGAAAACGAATTGTGACATTCGCACCCCACAGGAACCGCGTGGAAGTTTATACACACTCAGGCAGCTGCTTTGAGTGATGGATCCAGATTTAGCCTTTGTCAAAATCTGCTGAAGCTTGCAAGACGAAATGCAACGGGATGAATCATTAGGCAATATAATAGTCCTCGATGTTTGATGTTGAAAGCAGTAGTTGTCCGCGTTGGGGCGTAGCAACACTTGTTTTCTCTGGTAGCACATTTCCAATTTCAAAAAGCCGGATTTGGGATAGTAACCAGAAGAAGCATAAACTCCTTGACAGAGCATACCAGTAAGGTCCCTCATCGAAGCAATGGTTCCACTATATCATGGCCCGCTCCGTATATTTCTTTCAAACCATTCAACGTGAGTTTTGACTTAGAAGATTGCATGTATTTGAAGCTATGGCGCCCTGTCATGATTGCGCTCCAGACACAATTATTGGGTCCCATCCCCCTTCAGCGACATCCCTTTCCACAAATATCCTACAGACACGGTGCAGTACTAATCCCTAATCGTTCTCTTCGGAATTACCAAAGTCCTAGCATATTAGTGTGATGACAAAGGCTCGGCGTACAAGATCAAAGTAAACGATGATATGCCACAAGGCTTGAAATTGAGGTCGAAGGAAACACTACATCCTTATGGTCTTCCTGCCACCCGTCAGAGCTTCTGCGCCCCCCTGGGTCGATTCAATATCTTGATAGTAACGGGATAGACACGGCCAAAACTCGAAGAAATCAATGCCCATAGAGAAGATCACGGAATTGGCACGTTATCGCTCCACTCTATGGATACCTGAAGAATACGCAATGTCAAAGCGGCAGTGGAAGTGCAATTCCTCATTCAAGTTCGCTCCTCGTACCATCGTCACCACATCCATCAGTCTCTCCCGTGCCCACCATCCTAGGAAGCTTTGCCAGCATCTTCTTTCAAGCTCACGATCCTATTCAACACCACCTTCCTTTCAACACTCTCCTTATCCATGCAAAAATAGGCCACTCTCAACCCCTGAAATCTAACAGTCTCGAATCCAGCATCCTTGTTCGTAACATTCTTCTCGCCCTCCTCCTCAGGCCACGGTGCTCGCCGTTTGATCTCCTCCAGGCCTGTCTCAATGATGGCATTTGGGTAAATCTCTTCGCTTTTGGGATTGAGGTCCTTGAGGAACCCACCTTCCGCAGAATCTGGGTTGTCGGACTTGAACAGGGAATTGAAGATGCGGACTTCGGCTTTGATGGGTGACTTGTGCGCTGCTGAAGAGCCGACCCACTGGATGTAGGTCTTCGGCTTCTTGAACGCCGCGCCTTCTTTTGGCTTCTCGTATGTAGCATGAACAGCGGTGATTAAGCCGGTGATCTGGTCTTTCTCGAATGTGGTAGCTTTGACGGGGAAGGGTACCTTGAGCAGACCTGTAGCTTTACCGGGTGCGAGGCGGAAGTAGTCCTTGCTGTCTACCTCGCGGAAGTCGGAGCGGTCAATGTAGACTGTTTTGGTGAAAGGGACTTTGTGGGTTCCCATGGCGGGATCTTTGCCGAAGGGAACTTCGACTTCTTCTACGTAGTCGTCTGGGAGGTTGTCGATGATAACTGGGATTGGGTCGAGGACGAGCATTAGTCGGGGGACCGTTTGTTCGAGGTAGCGTCGGACTGTCTGCTCGAAGCGGACGATTTGAATGTTAGTAAGAGATGTGGAAACGCCAAGCTCATTGACGAAGGAGAGAATGGCGCCTGGTGGGACACCGCGTCGCCGCAACCCAATAAGGGTGAAGAGGCGTGGGTCATCCCAGTCTCGGACTATGTTTTGGTCGACGAGTGCTTTGATCTTTCGCTTTGAAAGGACTGTGCCAGCCACGTTGAGTCGGCCATATCTTGCTAATTTTTAGTATATGGTCGCACAGAGTTTTTGCAAGTCTAGACTTACTCTCGTTGCATGGGTGTGTAAATCTCAACAGCCTCACACAACCACTCATAAGACGTCCTCGACAACTGGAATTCTGTAGTACATAAAGAATGCGAAATGTTCTCAAAGCTATCGCAAAGACAGTGGGTGAAGTCATAAGTCGGATAAATCCTCCATTTATTGCCTGTACGATGATGCTCTTTTTCGAGAATGCGGTATGCTGATAGATCCCACATCTGCGGGTTTCCAGATTGAATGTCCTGCTTCATTCGCAGGAAGGCTTCTCTAGGCCTATACTTGCCATCTCTCATTGCTCTAAACTCCGCTAGTGATTCTTCAACAGGCCTGGTTCGGTGTTCGCAAGCAATTCGGGGACCATGATTCTCACCGCCTCGTTGCAGCTTGATCTCCGTATCTTTACGCATGAGGGGTCAGTACGTAAATGTCACTTGTGATTTCGTGGGCCTACCTGTACAATGACAAACATAGGCACCATCTCGCTTTATGAGGTCTTCTGCCAATTTGTAGAGCTTCTCAAAATTATCACTCGAGTAGGTGACTTTGAATGGTTTGAACCCTAACCACTCGATGATCTCCTGGATGGCAGTGAAGTATTTCTCTTCTTCAGCTTCAGGATTGGTGTCATCAAATCTGAGATAACAGATCCCTTTGTGGTATCTCGCAAAACCAAAGTTGATTGCAATCGCTTTACTATGGCCGATATGTAGATAACCGTTAGGCTCTGGCGGGAACCGAGTAACAATTTCTTTTGCTGGCTTCTCGCTATAGACAGATTTCAGGAAACCCTCCTTGAACATAGACTCTGGATCTATAGGAGCCGCTGGTACATTGGGAACTTTTGGCTCTTTCTTATTTGGCGCTGGGTTTGGTTCCTTTGGCTGTTTGGATTGCTTTTTGGATTTCTCTATCTTTGCTTCTTTTGGTCGTTCAGGAAGAGTTGAGGTTGTCTCTACTTGGGCATCTTCTGAGTCCCCCATTGTCTTTCCAAGTCTGTTGCGTGTTAAACAAAATTGTTGAAAAGAACAGCAGCAATGTTGATATTTGGCGCTTAGAGTCATATTGACATGGCGCTAATGCAGATCCGGAATAACGTTTCTCCGTCACCGGTCGCCTTACCTTCGATTTTCTGAGAACCCATCTTTCGCTTGATGGTGCTCGCCGTCAGGTGTTAACTTGCATATCTCTTGAGCTCTCTACGTAGTCTTGGATGTCGAGATGTATGCTACGTATCTTTGCGAAACGTTACCAGCAAACCGCTAACATAGATCCCAGGGCGCCTCTCGTCACGAACCCCCAGATCCAATCCGCCACGCTACACAATCCTCTCCCTCTTTTCCTACATATGTACATATGGCCGTTCCTTGCAATATGGCCCGTATTTTTCGCTATCTATCTCTCGGAGGAGAGGTACAACACATACATCGCAGGATCTGAGTGGACATTTGTCTGGGCTGGCTCAATCGTTACGGCGCAATCCTTGACCTGGCTTTCTACAAAGTGGAATGTCAACATCGACTCCCTGTTTACATCTACCACGACTAAGGATGTCCGAAACGCGAAGTTGATCAAGGTGATACCAGTGACGAACGCAGGATCCGCTGAAATCTGCAAGCTTCTGAGGGATAATGTGAGCATCTCGAGTGAGAATTTGCGGACCGTTATTGATAAAGTATATAGGTTGGTGGAAAGCAGAATCTGTCTTTCCTGTTCCAGAAGCGGAGATTCCTCTACAACGCAGAAGATGACAGCTTTGCGCCTCTTTCCTATGACATCGATAAGGAGCCAAGACCGGCAATCGAAACCTTTCAAGAATCGCGCGGCTTCACAAAGCAGGCGGAGATTGATCGCATACAGCAGCACTATGGAGACAACACATTCGATATCCCCGTTCCCACCTTCACAGAGCTATGGAAAGAGCATGCAGTCGCGCCGTTCTTTATTTTTCAGATGTTCTGCGTGGGTCTCTGGCTGTTGGACGACTACTGGTACTATTCGCTGTTCACGTTGGTCATGCTGGTCGGATTCGAAAGCACGGTTGTTTGGCAAAGACAGAGGACGCTCAACGAATTCCGCGGGATGAGCATTCAGCCCTATGAGATTTGGGTGTACAGGCAAAACAAGTGGGAACGTATCACAAGCGATAAGCTGCTACCTGGAGACCTCGTGTCAGTCGGCCGAACTAAAGAAGATAGCGGAGTGGCTTGTGACATGCTCCTGGTGGAGGGCACTGCCATTGTGAATGAGGCTATGTTGTCTGGAGAGAGTACACCACTACTGAAAGACTCAGTCCAACTTCGCCCCGGAGATGCGCCAATTGATCCGGAAGGGCTCGACAAGAATGCCTTCCTTTACGGTGGTACTAAGGTTCTCCAAGTGACCCATGGAAATGCCAGCGAAGATGCGCCTGAAACTATCCCAACTTTCGCATCTGGTGTCAAGCCTCCTCCCGACAACGGTGCCATGGCAATCGTTGTCAAGACTGGCTTCGAGACGAGCCAAGGTAGCTTGGTGCGTACCATGATCTACTCCACAGAACGAGTATCAGCGAACAATGTCGAAGCGCTGCTTTTCATTCTGTTTCTCCTCATCTTCGCAATCGCTGCTTCGTGGTACGTCTGGCAAGAAGGTGTAGCCAAGGACCGGAAACGCTCGAAGCTCCTGCTGGACTGTGTCCTGATCATCACAAGCGTAGTCCCACCAGAATTGCCAATGGAGCTTAGCCTTGCGGTCAATACCAGTCTTGCAGCACTAAGCAAGTATGCGATCTTCTGTACAGAGCCTTTCCGGATACCTTACGCTGGTCGAGTAGACATCGCATGTTTTGATAAGACTGGTACCTTGACTGGAGAGGATTTGGTCGTAGACGGTATCGCAGGCCTGCAGCTGGAAGACAAGAACGCCAAGACCGAGAAGGACGGCGCTCATAGCAAAGTCACTCCTGTGTTGGATGCCGGCCAGCAGACCACGCTTGTCCTTGCTACTGCCCATGCACTTGTCAAACTCGACGAGGGAGACATTGTGGGCGACCCGATGGAAAAAGCCACACTCACATCACTGGGCTGGACTCTCGGCCGCAATGACACTCTGCATGGCAGACCAAGCACCAGTGGCAAAGGGAACTCAAGTGGCGGAGAGCTCGTTCAGATTAAGCGACGATTCCAATTCTCCTCATCGTTGAAGCGCCAAAGCTCGGTCGCAACTGTGCTTACCACTGACCGACAGACAGGTAAGAAGGTCAGAGGAACCTTTGTCGGTGTGAAGGGTGCACCAGAAACGATCCATACAATGTTGGTCAAGACACCACCAAACTACGAAGAGACCTTCAAGTACTTCACACGGAACGGAGGTCGAGTCCTGGCTCTAGGTTACCGATACCTCTCAGCAGAATCCGAGCTCGGCCAGACCAGGATTAACAACTTGAAGCGCGAAGAAGTGGAGGCAGATCTCACATTTGCTGGCTTCTTAGTATTGCAATGCCCTCTCAAAGACGACGCTATGAGCGCAGTCCGCATGCTTAACGAGAGTAGCCACCGCTGCGTTATGATCACTGGCGACAATGCACTTACAGCAGTCCATGTCGCTCGCCAAGTGGAGATCATCGATCGTGAAGTACTCATTCTTGATGCTCCTGAGCATGATGACAGTGGCGAAAAGCTTGTCTGGAGAAGCGTCGATGACAAGATCAACATCCCAGTCAATCCCAGCAAGCCATTAGACCCGAAGATCATAGAGGGGAAGGATCTCTGTGTCACTGGTTATGCACTGTCAAAGTACAAAGACCAAGCAGCTTTGCCCCAACTTCTGCGCCACACCTGGGTCTATGCCCGAGTATCGCCGAAGCAGAAGGAAGACATCCTCATCGGGCTGAAGGATGCCGGATACACAACGCTCATGTGTGGTGATGGTACGAATGATGTTGGAGCCTTGAAGCAGGCTCACATTGGTGTTGCGTTACTCAACGGATCCCAAGACGATTTGAACAAAATAGCCGAGCATTTCAGGACGACTAAGATGAAAGAGATCTACGAGAAGCAAGTTGGGATCATGAAGCGATTCAACCAGCCACCACCGCCTGTGCCTATACAGGTCGCCCACCTCTACCCACCAGGCCCACAGAATCCTCACTACCAGAAAGCTATGGAGCAACAAGCACAGAGGAAAGGAGCTGCTGGTGCCGTAGCCGCGAACTCCGAAGCAGCTGAGAAGAAGGATGTCGAGATCATCACGTCGCCGGGCGCGAAAGTGCTGCAGGATGCGAATGGAAACCTCACGCCTCAGCAAAAGAAGCAGATGCAGGCCCAACAAAAGGCAGCTGGCATAGCGGACAGATTCACTTCCACAATGATGGAGCAAGAACTCGATGAGAACGAGCCTCCTCGAATCAAGCTTGGCGATGCCTCAGTCGCTGCGCCTTTTACCAGCAAACTTGCGAACGTTATTGCTATTCCCAATATCATTCGACAAGGACGATGCACGCTGGTGGCGACCATACAGATGTACAAGATCTTGGCATTGAATTGCTTGATTAGTGCATACAGTCTCAGTGTGCTCTACTTGGAAGGTATCAAATTTGGAGATGGTCAAGTGACAATCAGCGGCATGCTCATGAGCGTGTGCTTCCTCTCCATCTCTCGAGCAAAGGTATTGATTCTCACCTCCCTTGATTCGTCGAAACATTGACACTCTATCTAGTCCGTTGAAGGCCTATCCAAAGAACGCCCCCAACCCAACATTTTCAACCCCTACATCATCGGCTCCGTCCTTGGCCAATTCGCAATCCACATCGTCACCCTCATCTACATCTCCAAATATGTTCAACGCCACGAGCCTCGCAGCGACGACATCGATCTTGAAGGCGAATTCGAACCCTCCCTCCTCAACAGCGCCGTCTACCTGCTCCAACTCATCCAACAGATCTCCACCTTTGCCATCAACTATCAAGGCCGGCCCTTCCGCGAAGGCATAAGAGAAAACCGTGGCATGTATTACGGTCTACTCCTCGTGTCAGGAGTCGCATTCAGCTGCTCCACAGAATTCATTCCCGAAATTAACGAGAAGCTTAAGCTTGTACCCTTCACTACGGAGTTCAAGCTCATCATGACCACGGTCATGGTCGTGGATTATGTCGGGTGTTACGTTGTTGAGAAGGTCCTGAAGCATTTGTATAGCGACTTTAGGCCTAAGGATATAGCAGTGAGGCGGGATGATCAGGTGAGGGTTAAAGAGAGCAGGAAAGCGAAGGAGGCGTTGGAGGCGCTGGAAGAGAGTAAGGCCATCGTTAGTAATGGGGTTATGTGATTGGTAAGCTAGATAGACCGCGTCCACTTCTAGAACAATTCCTTTCTTACCCGTGGTACCTTTCGAAAGCAGTAGTTCAGCATTCTCGTTATGTCTTCTCTACAACTCATTGAAACTTTTGAGTCATGTATAAGTATCACTTGAACCCCTCTTTGGAGCTTTAGCTTGAGAAACGGACTACACGCTTTGTGCAGAATACCTGGCCGACGATGAGCCTCGTAGCGCTCAATCAACATACTCGTCAGGAAGAAACATCAATATACTATGGCGAAAACATCTTTCCTTTCTGCAATCTCAGTGCAATTGATCCCTTTCTAAGTACCGAACATCCACTTCACTCAGCCAGATGCGAGAAATTCGCGTTGTCCTGGGATCCCATCCCGCGGAATGGCAGCAAGAACTCGTGATCAAGACCTTTTCTAACACGAGAAAGTTCGAGGTCTTCCAATCCAAGGAGATCGAAGTGTGCTGTGATGAACTATGGCGCCACCCGAATTCACCCGCAAATGATCGAATGGACGTACGATCTCCACAGTGATGCTTTGAGAGTCCTTGCAACTTCCGAGTCGCTCAACCTGGTCAATTCCACACTCCACCTCACCCACACAGGAGTTACCGATGACGCCACTGAAAGCAAAATCACAGCTGATAAGATGTGGGCACCTCTGTTCTGATGTGATTCTAGGCGACGCAAGATTAGCCTGAATAGCGTCCTGGTTTGGCTCGACGTCAAAAGCAATGATCCGTCTGGGAATTTGCGCTGCGAAGATCATGAGAAGAGATTATTCAACAGGATCGAGGATAGGGATGCTGGGCGTGATGCAGATGTGCAGAGGTACCTTACGCTTGACTGGGAAGCTTGAGGCAAGGCTATTAAAGAAGGGCACGAATACTCCTCATGCTCATTAATTCTGATCGTAGCGTACAATTTGAATGGTGGGACGTCGTGCGTGGTCAGGTCAACGTTTTCGATACTCTATATTTCGTATGTGCTATCTTCCCGCTGGGAAGGAGGATGGTGTGACGGCCTTGTACCTAGCCTCTACAAGGGAATCGAGCAAATTTTACGACGTCAAGATGCTATAGCCGCGGCTGCCTTAGGTCTTGCAACCAATGTTCTTCTAAGCTAGTAACCCAATCTTCCATTTCGTTCAACCTGAAAGTATACGAAGATATATTGATTCAAATTGGGCCAATCATCATCAATGCCTAACCCGTTTGACAGGGTCGAGCTGAACGACTACGTGTACTTTAGCTTTTGCGAACACTTTGTTGGCAGAACATATAGATTCTTAGGGACGACTCTTTGCCTGATCGGTCGCTTGGCGCCGTGGTAATTAGCACCGCTCTAGTCCTAGGCCAACATCTTGCAAAGAGAAAAAGTTAATTTTGAATTGGGGTTAGGATTTGTAGACACGCGCGACTACTCAAAGCGCGCCCGATGCCCGGCGTTTCCATCTTAGAGCAGTTCCTTCCAATGGAATACAATCATCTCCTCACACCTCGTAAATTCTTGACCTTGTGCTATGGTAGCTTCTTCAAGTTAATCTGGGCATGCTTGATTCAATTTGGAGCATCATCTACCAGTTGACAAGGGTCTTGTCTAGTCGGGCTACCAACACTTCAGTCAGTAGAAATCGCTACGAGATTACTGAATTGTCCTGTGCAGTGGTGGGTCCTGCCCTTGCCATTGAACGATACGCCTTCAATAACGTTCTCTAGGCTTAGTCTCCAGTCTAGGCCCCAATGCCTAGAAAGATGCCGCTCAAATCCAGCACGGGGCCACGCCCAGTCAAGGTGTCCCAACCATCCTTCCTCACTCTGCCCGCCGAAGTCCGCAACATGATTTACCACCCCACCCTTGTCGCCGAAAAGCCTCTTGAGGTCCAAGATCTGCATTTGTCGGACTTTAAAGCAAAAAAAAAGAATGGGGACTGCCGATTGAGATCCACATATGCAGCGCCCGACCATGCGAGCGAGGATTGCCCTGAGGCACCAGGAGGATCATCATACTCTGTTTACTCCCCCCATTGGTACTCCCGTACGCAGACTTGCTCCTTCAAAGACCACAATGTCAAGTTTCAGAAAACGTCGTACACATCAAAAGTGCCAAACTACGTCAACCAATTAACCGTGGCATTGCTTGCTGTCAATCACCAGATCAGGTTGGAGGCTGCGTCGATCTTCTATGGCGTCAACGTTTTCTCATTCGACACAATGAGTTCCGTTATCCCATTTCTGAAAGATCGGACAACGGAGACCCGCAAGTTCGTGCACAGCATACAGCTCAACCTTCCTATCTATGGCTCTGATTGGTACAGCGTTACCACAGCTTACAACAGACCAGATACTTGGAAGAGAGTATTTGCCTCTCTTGCAAAGCTTCCACACCTGAGTCTAAAGAACGTCTGCATCTGGATTAAAGACGAGTCCAGCAAAATGTATGTCGATGATCTCGAGCTCGGAACCAAGCATATGAAATGGCTTCATCAACTTAGCAAGATAAACAACCTGGACAAGCTGGGTGTAGCTTACACCTACGGGCAGTGGGATCGGGAAGGCGGCGATCCATTTCTTTTCTATTATGTCCAGGGCGCCCCACGCGAAGAGAGGAACAGCCAAACCGAACAAGAACTCTGGGAATTTCTAGCTCCGAAGATGCTCAAAGCGCCCGACGACCTGAATGCACTTCTGGAGCGTCGCATCTGGGATTTTGAAAACGACCCCGAGGCTGACGTAGTGTTCGATGAAACTGCGAACGATGAGAACGATGAAACTGCCAATGATCAGATTTCGGGTGACCTAGATGAATGGCCACACTAATGATGAAAAAAGCTCAGCAAGCTCGGTATCTTCTATATGGTAGTTTGGGAGCTGGTGCATAAGATCATGCTTATGCGATCAAAACATGCCTCTCGTTTGCAATTTGCTGAAGATCTATGAGCTATGAAAGTCGAACGAGCTGAACTGAGGGATGTCGCTACGAAATCTGGAGGCGAGATGGAGAGAGCATGAAGACATTGGAATGGAGAAGATGCCACACTAATTAAGAAGAGAAATAGACAAAGGTCGAAGAATCATGCCTTGCATCCTGCTAGCACTGCATAGCCAAGCAAAGTAGCGGAATAGACTAATATACTTGCAGATAGTGACTGCCAGAACTCTCTTCGCTTGCTCCCTACCGTGCTTCCTCTGCTGCTTACCTCGTAGACATAGTATGTATATTATGAAAACAGCTTCACTTTGGATACCAGAGACAAAAGCCCGAGTGATATTCGCCAAAACACATAATCACTATGACCTTGCCTGAGTCTCCACAGATTGACTGCAACATCACGAGCTTCAAAATATGGCTAACACTGTCAGAAATTTCGTGTATTCGGATTCGACTTGACAGCAAGACCAGGTATTGAAACCCCTAGTTTGGAGTCAATACTGACCTCTTGCCCTTCCATATTATCGCAACAGCTGGTCCAGAAGCCGTAACATGCGCTTTGCATGCTGGCTCGTTTCCATTCCGATAGCACCATACCAACGTCTAAGATCAAGGCTAATACCACCAACACCGTTTCCTTGCTATTTGATAATATCGTAATGTCAGGTGCTGAGGTCATAGCCAGGAGTGCCAACACTGGCTTCTGCCCTATCAAACACACAACAAAGGTACTATGGCCACGGCTAACACAATCAACACCGGCTCTTTGCCTCTCGACGTGAAGATAATCTCGGAAACCGTTGCGGCCGATAACACCAAAATTGGCTCCTTCCCCTTCGAGACCACGTTAAAGCGACAATCCAAGTCCAGCCACTGCGACAGATTTCGGTACCATACCCATCGATCTTACCATGGCACCGAAAGCTGAAGCTATGGCGAATACCAACACCGGTCTCTTGCCTTTCGAGGTCTCCTCACCATTAGCGAACGAAATTCCAGCGAAACCAACAAACGTGGAGAGGATGCTCATTGATCTTCACTATTGCACCAAAAGCTGAAGCTATGCCTTACATTGAGACCGGCTTCTTCCACTTCGTCAAGCTTCCTGGCGAGGTTCGGAATAAGACATATCGATTGGTTCTGGTGGTAGACCACCCTTTGAAGATAACAAGTCTGCCGCCATGCGAGTACGAGGCAGAGCACACATCCGGTTCTATCAAACTGAGGACAGAATATATTCCATGGGCAGCCCTCACTACAGGATAAAAAACCTTTATGCTGCGATGAGTACCGTGACTACCTACCGCTTCGAAAAATATGGCTTAGGAAAGCATCCTTCTGTTTCCATGCTGATGTTCTGATCCCTTGCTTTCCGTGATTGGATGGTAGTAAATCAATCCGATGCCCGACATATATATTAAGGGGTACGCTGACTTATCCCTCGTAGGAAACGATGTCCGTCTACTATGCCGAGAATACATTCGGCTTGACTCTATTACCGCCCTGCTACCATTCATGCTAGATCGGCCTGAACGTCAGGAGTACAATAAGAGCTGCGAGATCACCTTTCATATGGATAATTCGAAAATGTAGACCTGGCTATCCCCGACATTCCACAGCATCACGGGATGGGAGAATGCCTTCATCTACCTTGAAAACTATCGGAGATTCCGCCTGGAGAAGCTGAATGTCCTCATCTACGACCCGCGTGGTCTGATGCGGAACGATCAATTCACTACAGAATCATAACCGCTCTGGATAAAGGCCATGGCTCCATGTGCGAGCTTCAAGAAGTAGTTTCTATGTATTCTCGCGGTCAGTCACTGAGGTTATGGCTTTCCAACGGGGAGTATTGACGTCGACTGTTGTAGCTTCGATATGGAGGGCGTAGACTACAGTGATGGCGAAAGAGAAGGTCCGCTCCGGATGTGGCGATTGAACAGCAGTGACCCAAACGTGACCCGTCGGACGCAGATGTGGAACTTTTTAAGCCGAAATTGCTGGAGAAGACTGGGAATCAACAGGACGCAAGTACGCTTCAGCAGCGACGAATATTCGAATGTTGTTGCGAGATCGAGGATAGAGAGAGCCGGAAGATTAAATTCTGGTACCGGGATTGATCTTCTGGGTATCTTATCATGTTCGGTTGAGCCATCGCCATGCTGTTTTATTGAGAGTATGCTATAGGGGTAGCATACCTACTATTTACCGTACGGATAGGAAGAACGAAGACGAGATATTGTATATTGTACATCTTACAATTACAAACCCTGCATCGATTTTAATTTATGATAGATCAACATCATGCAATCAGATCAATTAGATATCCCCTCCAAATGAGATAAAGGATATTCTTTTCCAACACCATTACACGTGTGCAGAACCATCCGAACCTAATAAAATACTGCGACGATGGTGAATTTGTCAGAGCAGTAAAGGCTCATTCAAATCATCAACAAGGCGTCAGACGACGAAAACATAAGCTGTTCGAATCAAAATAGAGGCTGTATGAGACAGATGCCCTGGTTGGTTGTTATGGTCAATGTAATTTGGAAGTGCTGAGTCTCGACTACGATAAGCGTACCGCCCACCAACTTCGAATGACAGACTGTTGTAATGGTTAAGGTACACAGACATGGAGCCTCCTGGCACCGAAGGATCTTGAGAAGTGCGGCAACAAACCCACAGCCGATTGCCATTGCAGATTCCACAAATCGGCTAACCAGCAGGGGGCATAGGGTATGGCTTTGAGTTCATAGTCGGAAGATGGATAAGACTAATTGTCTTCGATATGTTGATCCTTGCATTGGAAGTACTCACAAGCCCGAACAATTGGATTATTCAGCCTCGCGCATATGTATCTATTCTTAAACAACCTGAACAGGATCTTCATCACGTTGATTTCATCGATATAGTAGGTTTCGCTATCGGTCAGATCGCACTCGTAAATGGGTAAACAAACAAGGCAGTATGATTTATGTTAGCATCAGATTTACATAGGTGTCCTACCCTTGCATGACGGTCGCGCTTGTTGAAGGGTGGGGACTGATCAAAGCTTGCTCTTGGTTACTGCAATCCACTCTTTTTCGTTTAGAGATAGCGAACTTCGACTTCATCTTATACTCGGGGGTGTTAGCAAGCGCTAGACCAACAATCCGCGAAGAGTGTACATAAGTGGTAGTGGCCATGTATCTACAATAACCCTGAGCTCTGCATCGACTACACAATTGGAGGAACAGACGATTGTAGACTGCTCCAATTTCATTCGTCACGAACAAGGTCACACACAGAAATTACTCTTGGTCTTCGAAACGGCGAAGTCCAGCCCAACAATCACATGATACTTCACTCCTTCCCCTTCCCAAGCCCGGATGAGTCGCGCTTGGATATTGAGACTTGGAATGGGAACGCCTATCAAAACCCCCACTCTCACAGTACTTCTTTGCTCAAGGACACGGCCCATTCATCAGGTGTCCAAGCTTTACCAAGCATTGCTTTGTCGACAGAAGTCATGGCCCGTGCCCGTGGCAAAGCAGCACGGTTTCTTTCGTCAAGAAGTGCGCACTTGCTCCCATGTGCACTTCACTCACCCTTGAAAGCTCGCTTCTTCTCCGTTGAAGAAGCTCAATCATTTCATCAGCAGACGACATAATGATGCAAATTCTGTCTTTTCTGTCCATCTGCACGCTCATTGGAGCATCTGTTCTAGTCCACCTAAATTTTCCTTCCTTCATGCTTCAGCCAAACCTCAGCTTCCAAGATCTTTCGCCTCCAAATACTACAAACGCACATAACGCAACAAGTGGCCTTTTGCAATGGGTAAGTAGATGTGGCATGCGTTAACGATGTATTCCATAAAGGTAGATAAGAAATTGCTTAGTCAGCACGTGTACTTGCTTTCTCCGCCAAGCGGCCAAGGCACTACTTCCAACTTCCTATCGCATTTCAACCGCGACGGCGATATCAAGCATAATGCACCTGGGCTGAGAGTTGACTTACAGGCCGAGATCTTTCTTGCTCTTCAAGAGGACTGATGACCTGACCGGCGTAGCTGTATCACCTGCACCCTTTGCAATTGAACTTCTCATCCAGCCCCCATCATGGTCCAGTGGAAGAAGCTGTTCGGCATCGACAACCAGGACCGTCGTGGCTTTCGCGACGAAGTGCGACATCGTAAGCATAGTCTATCCTCTGCTACATGCGCGTACTGGTCCCCATTGGCTGACCGAAGCTCCCAGTCCTCCCCTCCAATACCAGGGACCTCATTCCCTCAGCTATGCCTGCAGAAGCAGTTACCAAAGTCGCCCTTCGCCTCAAATACCAGATCGAGCAAGTCATACCGTGTGAGCTCGAGGAATGGAAAGTCACAAAAGCCAATTCGCCCGTCATCACGCGGAGAGTCATAAAGACAGCGAAGGAAGCCGGAGGCAAGGAGCACGAAGCATGTGTGGTATATTGCCTACTAGTGTGCAATCGATGGTTCAGACAGATGGCAAAGTTGGAGCTGTGGGATGCGGACTTGCATGATGTCAGGGCGACTGCTTGTGAGGTGCTGGCAAAGCAGCTCATTGAATTGGAGGAAGACCAGGAGTACCTACTGCAAGACCTGCTACTAAAGCGCTACTCCATTATCGTCAATGGCGAACAGACTGAGCCGGCCAATGCTATAGAGCGAGCTTCCGATCTCCATACCCTCCGTGTCATCGGGTCGTCTGGCTACCAGAAGTGCATCAGCTATCTATGGAAGGGATGGCTAATCCAGGATGACCAGTATCCATCGAATTTCATTGCTTGGGATAAGAAAGTCAATACTAATTACTGGGATCATTTCGATCCTGACCGGATGCGCGCCCCGTTGTATCAGAATGCCGTACAAATCTTTTTCTCTGTATTTTACTTAGCGCTCTACACAGGAGCGATCAATACCATCAACGCGAAAGGAGACTTGGATGTTGTCGAGGGTATACTATACGTCATGACAGCTGGCTTCATCTTCGACGAGATCGCCAAATTCTGGAAAGTCGGGCGGTACTACATTGGTTTCTGGAACGTCTTCAATAGCACACTTTACGCCCTTCTCTGCGTCTCTTTCGTGACGCGCCTAATCGCATTAGGCCATCCTGTTGGCGATCACCGGCGGATCAAATTCAACCAACTCAGCTATAATTTTCTAGCCTTCAGCGCGCCAATGTTCTGGATGCGGCTGCTGCTATACTTAGATACGATTCGCTTCTTTGGTGCTATGCTGGTGGTGCTGAAAGTCATGATGAAAGAGTCACTTATTTTCTTCGCATTGTTGATTATAATCATGGTTGGGTTTCTACAAGCGTTCATCGGCATGGACCAAGTCGATGACAACGCTAAAGTGACGAGCTTCATCATGCAAGCAATGTTGAACAGCGTCATGCAATCTCCCGACTTTGATGGATTCGAAAACTTCGCGCCACCGTTTGGCATTATCCTGTACTACATCTTTACATTTGTAGTGATGGTTGGTGCGTACTATTTGAATCCTCTAACATGAATGAAAAGTACAAGATAGCTAACCCGTCCCAGTCCTCCTAAACATCCTCATAGCCCTCTACAACAGCGCCTACGCCGACATAACTGACAACGCCATTGACGAATACATGGCGCTCTTCTCCCAAAAAACCATGCAGTTTGTGCGCGCACCCGACGAAAACGTCTTCATTGCGCCCTTTAACCTTGTGGAAGTGTTCTGCCTCATTATCCCCTTCGAATGGTGGATGTCAACTCCCAAATACGAAAGTCTCAACAACTTGGTCATGGGCGTGCTGTACTCCCCACTCCTGCTCATTACAGCGTATGTAGAAACGAAGCAGGCGCACCGCGTCAAGAGGAACCGGAGGAGAGGTGAAAGTGATGAGGACGAGACGGAAGAGTGGGAGCAGTTGGCTGGGGAGTGCGATTTCGAGGCTGATGGGTGGGCGAAGAAGGTTGAGGGGACGAAACCGAATGTGGCGACTGATCTTGTTGTGGTGGAGGTGAGGGAGTTGAAGGAGCAGATTGATGCGTTGAGGAAGATGATTGAGGCGAAGGGGGAGGGTGGGAAGGAGAATGGTGGTACATAAAGCTCCACAAAATCAACATCATAATAGCATCAGACTGGCCGAACGGACAAGCGAGCAATGGTGTGCACGTTGATGCCGTGACGTAAAATAAGACCAACCCTAATGATGAGAATTGCACTTCGCATCAGGCGTTCCATTACACCGCGACTCCGAAGATTCCCAAATCGATAATCTTATGCGCTGCTTCACCGTGCTATGCACAATGACAAGACAGGCTCGATGAAGTATTGGCATTGGTGCGGTGCTTGCGAGCCCCACTACTTGTACAGCTCCGGAGCAGCCTCATGTGCGCCAGTGGGCGCCAACACCACATGTTGTATCATTCATGAACGCTTTTCGCATGTCTCATAAGCACACTAATCCATTTCCTCATATCGTCTCCACCACACCCCCCTCATCACTCTCACTAACACTCTCATCGCCACTAACCTCCGCATTCTCCTTCTCCCTCTTCTCCATCAACGCCTGCAATTCCGCATCATCATTCTCCGTCACCGCCTTCGGCGCCATCTTAACCACACAGCCCCCATTCGCCCTCACAATATTGCCTTCGATCTCTTTGATTGCTTTCTCCAAACACGTTATCCCCGTACTCTTTTCCAAACATTGCGATGTCAAAACGTAGAGGGGTGGGGAGACGAGTTTGACCTTGACTTGGGCGTCGGGGGTTGCGGCGTTGAGGGCTTCGGCGGAGCGGAGGGCGTTCTTCACGGCGTCGATGCCTTCGTAGCCGAAGCAGGTTACTTCGACGTCGGCGCGGACTTTTGTGGGTTGGGGGGTGAGGCGTTTCGAAATGTATGACTGGAGCTCTGCCTTGACGACTTCAGAGGGAAAGTTTACTTCGGCCCAGACGTCTGGGTTGGTTATTGAGAGCTTGAATGCATCGACAGCGTGTCCGTATTTCTTGTTCAGTGGCCAGCCGATATCTTGGTATAATATTTCCATGGGGGTTTTTGTTTTCTCGGCTACGTGGCGCATGATTGAGGCAACCATTTTGCCTTTGTTGAAGCGTTCTTCGCATTTTACTATGTCTTCGTGGGAGACGCGACGTTTAGAGAGATCGATATAGCCTAGGCTACTGTCAGCACCACGCCTCGTCTAAATTGAAGCTGCGCAGAGGTGGATCCCACCCTTGTCTTTGTCTACTCGTAGCACGACGACCACTTCGTTGCGTCCGACGCGGATGAGCTTTTGGATACTTCTTATACGTCTCCGGGAGAGTTCGGAGAGGAGGATCATGCCGTCTATGTTGTCGTATTCGAGCAATTTCACGTAGGCGCCCATTTCTGCTATCTGCGAGGTGGGGGTGAGTCATGAGAGTCCTCGGTGTGAAGAGGCTGCGGAGGGTAGGCATACTTGTTTGACCTGTAGATGAGATTAGTGCGTTGTTTTGTGAGGGGGAAGACGGGACGTACATTGACCATGACGAACTCTTCAAGGTCTGGGTATTTGTTCTCGTAGAACCGACAATTCGTTAACGACATGGCCGCGGTTGATTACTATGTTTCTGCGCTTGAGTGGCGCTGTGTATGTCTAAGACAGTCACCAGAGCGCTGGTATGTATCTGATCAGGATGCGGAGAAGAGAGTTGTCGACAATGGTCGCAGAATGCCGTATGCAATAGGGTCGCGGAGTCACAGCGCGTCTTGGCAATATAAAATTATCCCAGGCGTTGTAGGGCTGAGATGTTCAGCGCTGGTGTCACCAAAAATTGCCCCTCCCTTCGATTTTCTACACGTCGGCGACTTCTATCTCTATGATCTGCCTATGGCATCCAGCAATGCAGGTTAAATCCAAACGTCTCCGAGTGCTATGTTGCTAAATATGAGGGTAATTTTCCCAATTCTTACCATCTAGTTCTCGGGCCAAAGATATGGCTAAGCGCTCTCACGCGGTGCTTTCGGAATCAAAAACTTATACCCAAATTATCTTTTTTCTTGCGAGTAATATTGAAGACGAACATCCAAGTCCTCAATTCGCTATCTTGTGAAGCAACTTTGATATAACGTCTACCGATCCCTTTCAAACTACAACTACCATCCCAGCCACATGAAGCTGCAGCGACGGCCAAGAAGCGAATATCTGTACGGACACTTCGCCCCGAGCCACCTGAAACAGGAAGGATTTGCCAAGCTCTGAGCTTGGGCCGGAAGGACCCAAGGGCCAAGGATTGAGGGCGATGTTTTACAACCTTTAGCGAGACCAGTCACCACATCTATTAACCGCTCATTGTGCGTCAGGCACCAGCACGAACGATGAGCCTTGCCTTCATTACGTAGGAGATCTCAACGCCGCAAGCTCGAAAATGGCACTTATGCGCTACATCTTGGTCTAAGCAGGGGTGAGGTTTACAGACAAAATGAGCCCCAAACATAGCCAAGTCAGCCTTCGCCGAGCTGCAGGAAGCTATCAGCCGCATTGTGTGGGGGATATGTAGATAATGGCACGCAGCCCCGGTAGGAAGCAGTTTTTCTTATCCTCGCAGCCTTTTCATTCTTGAAAAAGTATTTCCCCACGGTCTACTTTTTCTATCAGTGCATTCAAGATGTTCGAATCTTTCACAAACAAACCCATCGCCTCCGATGCCGCACCCCAGTCCACCACCTCCCACCTTCCCCAAACGGGCCGACACCACCCATGCCCCAGCTATCGCACCTGCTGGCCCGGCCTGACCATGGCTTCATTCTCGCCCATCAACCCCCCCACCCGCGCCCACCTCTACCGCCGGCTCAGCATGATTGTGATCCTTGGCCTCGACACTTTCGTCTCGATTCTGTCCATACTCTCTCACAGCTTCGGCTTCAGCATCATTCCACGCATCCTCATCGCCGTGCTTCATTTCCTGTGTGCGGCGTGGTTCTTGCACTGCATAGGGCGTATGTATGGGGAAAGGACTGTGTTTCACAAGGTGTTTGTGAGGAGGGATTTCGATATCTTTCTAGGCGGGCTAGTTGTGGTGGAGTTGGGGCTCGTGTTGTGGTACTTTGCCGGATTGACGCATAAGACTGCGGGAGCTTGGTGGGGGTTGGATATCGCTGAATTGCTTGCGCTGTGGGGTGTGGGATGGGTGGCTTGGTGGGGACCGCTTGAGACGCAGCAGGGACAGCCGGAGACGATGGTTGTTTGAGATAATGCGATTTCAATCCCTCATCTTGACAGCGAGGAGCGTGAGACGCAGTGACCGAGGAAATTGTGAGTATGCACAAGCAGTATGGGTGTTATATCTGGGGGAAAATCCTAGATCTATGCATGACAATCAAACCATTTTATTGATTGCATGTTTGAGTACGAGGTCAAAAAGAATCGTTCCAACAGGGGAGATCTAGGGTTTCAGCATAACGCCAGTTACTGCCCCTCCCCATCCTCACGCCGTCACCTGTCATCTTCCCACCCATGCGCTCTTCCACGTGCTTCTGGGTTTGATTTCCACAGCCACCACGTTTGCTCCGGGTTTTCTGGTGGCATCAAGAGCCACTCTTCTTGCACTTTCCGGACGAGTGCTATATCTTCTTCTAGAATAGTAAAATCTCGATACCATTTCCCCATCAGCGCAATATCAAGGGCGTCTCCAGCGAAACAGACAGCCGGCCAACATTGACGCATCTTATAGAAAACCATGAAAACACCAAATCTAGCATTCCAGGCTTCGTTATCATTATGCACCGTCGGCATCTAGTATCCAAAGCTTGCGTTGTTTTCAGCTCATGGTCGCGCTCGCACATCTCACCAATAGCCTGTTTGGCTTGAATAAAGCATACAGCACTGTTCAGATAATCTCAGCCCTCTAGATGTTCGTTTCCCAGCTCCTGTGTAATTTCGCGCAATTTGTAAGACCTCCTGGAATGGAATTCTTTCGATCCTGCTTTCTACTCTGAATATATCGTTCTAGGTTCTGAGATCCGATACGCCTTCCACGTTCATTGTTGACGCCGTCCACAGGGTCTTGAGGTCAAAAAGCTTCCTTGAACTGCTTCTGGACGCTTTACTTCCATCATTGATTGTGCTACTTTCAATCGGAGGTTGAAGGGACGGTCTTCCGGTATTGGCGATATCTCGAGTGGGTTGCACACCGTAGGAAGGTCTTCTGAGGCTATCATGAGACGGTGAAGGCCACCTGCTTCGAATGATGCTGAGTCTATGGCCAAGGCCGTGCATACTGCTACCTCGAGGCTGTAGTGCTGGAAGGCACGACGCTGGTCATATGTGGCAAGACAAGGTATTTCCCGCCAGTCCAAGATTGCGTTTCGTCTTGCCGATATCTGTTACTATGTGTACAAATGTGTTTTTTCGGTACAGAATCTCGTAGGCTTCTTTGTAGATGATTTCGTGGTGCGCAAAATCGCTGGTTGGGAATTATGCTGGTACTAGCTGTTCGAATGGTTTGGCACGCTTAGTGTTAAGAGTTAAGAGGAGATTCTTGTAGATTTCGATCCAGATTTCAGGGGGCAGGGTCAGGAAGCCTTTGTGTGAAGTCGCCGTATTGCAGTGTACGTGAGTCGTGAGCTGTTGCGTATATGTAGTCTGGGATAGATGATGGGTAGCTTCCTCGTCAGGTGTGCTTTGCGGAAGGAAGAATTTGTTAGAGTAGATTTGGGTAGATGATAGCGAGCCAACTTAATCATTTTTTGGATCCATATTTTCAATGTAAGCTTTTGGCAACCGCTAAGCAACTTAATTACGAGTCAAACCGTAGTTCAGGGCGTCTGGAAGCTTAAAAGCTGTACCTCATAGGCAAAAGGCTTTCAAGTCCTTTAGACCATTAATTCATGGGGAAGATCGAGTTATAAAACCTCACTAGCTTCTAGAATCTACCGCTGTAGAGAGACTAGGAGCCTCCTCACCATTCGCTTCGCTGATGCTATATGATATCTTACTAATGCCCTTTCGGCGACTGATATTCCGCAAAACCACCTTTCCTACCAAACTCGTGTCCGGCACATGCGTCCCACCACATGGGTAAGCACCTGCTCCTTCGATATCCACAGCCCGAAGAAGCTCTCCATCGATCACCACCACATTTTCTGGCACCACCGCACACTTTTCTTCCATCTCCTGCTTATTCCACCAGTACACTTTGACTGGTAGCGCACGCTGTACGAACCGGTTGGCCTGGTCTTCTATCGCGGCTTTGTGTTTCCCGTCGATGACTCCTTTGAATTCGACAAATGCTGCATCAGGGTAGTGTTGGGCTTTGAGTTCCACAATACCTGGAATCGATTGGGCAAGATGACGGACAGCAAGCCCAACGATATGGCCACCCGTGTGAATACGTGAATTGAGATCACGCCTGGCTCCTGCGCATATTCCGGAGTCAGCATACTTCTTAAAAGCAAAACAGAAGTAGAAAGCCATGGCTTGAGACTTTTTTCCGGGGTTGAACCCGGGATAGATTCCGAAAAGTGCCTTACCATCGATGGCTTGTTCAACGCTCTCACCCTCACCAAAGATTTTGGTGCTCTCGGGTTGAAATCTACCGAAATGAAGTATCTGACCATGGGGGCCATTACTGACCGCCAACACATCGAAAACCGCAGCGTTATCCGAGTCCAGAGCCTTCATCACTCCTAAATCATATGGTTGGCCACCACCCTGAGCGTAGAAGACAGTCTCGGCCGTGATCACCACATGGCCATCCATTTCTTCGGGGCTCTGCTTGAAGTCTGGGTGATTTTTAAGAGGTCTGAATGCATTTTCATTGGCGGCTAGCTCAGCGGGAGATAATTCGGCAGACATCGTGCGAAGATAATACTCCGAGATTTTTTGAGTTTTGATGACTTTCGTGACATGCTTACGAAGAGCTTCGTTGTGCTGGTATAATGCAACCGTACGCGCAGATGCATCCATTGCTATGGTGACAAGTGCTCGTAGCATATGAGATCTATGAGTTGTTAGTTAAATAGATGGACAGGTGACACAGAGTGGCGGGGTGGATAATTCACACTGTTGGTAATCCGACCGCGAGGCCAAAAGAAAAACCACTATAAGCCCATGACAAAGGCTCGAGAAAGTATTGTTGTACATCGAAATTGTGGTATCATTCCGTCTTAAGAAGATGATAGTACGCAAAACCTCTCTAAAAGTCCTTCGTTGGAGAGTAGTGCGCGTGTACAATGTTGCTGTTCTACGCCAAGGCGAGACGGATTTGGATATTTACAATTCTAGCAAGATTTTCGTGTCTGGATTGGGTATTTAGTCTTGTTGCTGCGTTCCACACGAAGTCCTATGTGTTTATCGGAAATTATGCTATCCTTTGATAACGTGCTGGTATTCTAAATCTTGATTACACTACTCTTCCAGCCAAGAATACCTAGCCCAGTTCCTATCTCTCCTTCCCTAATATCCGCTTGAGCTCATCTGGTAGGATTATCGCTCTTATCCCTCGTCTTCCATCCCTCTGAGATCGATTAAGGCCCCCACGGCTATTCTTATGCGCAAAGCCCGACATATGCTGACAGACGTCCCTTACTGCGCTTTGGAATCGTACGTTTTTGGCGGCGATTGACCTACGGTGGGAGGACCGTAATTGACTTGAGGTCCAGCATTGATGGGGTGGAGTTCGGGTACATAGTCTTCGGTATAGGCTGGACCGCCGTTCGCTGCTGTTTCTCTCTTCTTCTGCGAGTCTTTGTATAACTTGTAACCGAGTGTGATGCACATGATAGCGGTGACGAGGTCGGAAGAGGAGGAATGTATTTCTTGGTGTAGAGTTGGAGGATTGGAGAGCTCCGAACTTTCGATATGGATTGATGGACGGATCTTGGATGCAGATCAAGTAGGACCTCGAAAAGATTCACAGGGATTGAGGTGTGATCTGGAGACTCGGTCTCCATCGAGGAGCAGCTGCTTTATAGGAGAATAAAAATGATAGAACAGCTGTCAGCTGTGTCATTGTCCTCCAATAAAATAATTTTAGAGTACGCAGCCGCACAGAGTGGCTGTCCCATGGTCGCATAATTTCCCATAACATCAATACAAGCTACTGCTTTTGATTGCTGACCGCGAGTCAAGTCGGTGGATTTTCCAGGATGGAATATTTCTGCGAAGTGCTGGGATGAGATTGAGGCCAAAATTTTGAAAATCTTCACGAAATGTGCCGATTTAGGTTTAGATAGCAGCTTACGAAATTGAAATGCTGCGGCTTAGAGGACAAGAAAGCACGAGAAGCGTCACAGAATACGACGAGCACCATGGAGGTGTGGATCACGATGTTTGAGATTAGAAGATCGTGCTGCCGTGCGGTCTTACTTAGTACGCGCGATCCGATTGTACCGTTTCAAGATATAATGGAGGCCAAAGTTCGGTCTGGCCAAGAGTAGGTATTGACTTGGCCATTAGGTATAATCGGTGGGATTTGGGAATATCACCTCTTTCGCCCCGATCACTGAGGTAGTGTACAAAAAAAAGATTCCCATCCAGGCCCGTAGTACGGCGGACGATAGGCCAGGGTAGGACACAATCAAAAATCCAAAAACCAAAATTTCAAAAACCAAAAAATGATCTGCGGCCCCACCGCGCAGGCTTTAAAATCCAGTTTTATCAACTATTACTAACGTTAAAGATCAGTCGTTACTCGTATAATTCCCTCTTTTTATACTTACTTTATTTATTATATAATAAGAATAAAATACCTAAATATAGTACCGGCGGTCGTATAATTATACCTCTTAAAGATTATAAAAATAAGATCCTTTATCGTCTTTTTATATTAAAAGAAATATAACTATAAATTATTAAATAGTTTAAAAATTATAAATTTATTTAAATTAATCCTTATACGCTCCGCCGGCGCCTTTAAGTATAAAAGGCTCTATAAATTATTTATATAAAAATTTTAAAAGAGTTACGAGATTATATTTAATATATAGTTTATCGACTCGGAGTTTATAATTAAAAGATATTTAATTAATTAAAAAATAAAGATTATAAGATATTAAAGGATAGTTTTATATAAGTTCGACTAGATATAAATCTATAATGAAAGGAGAATAACCGAGAGGCTTAAAAATAGGCGGATAATATAATATATTAATTTATATAATAAAAGTTTAGGAAAAACATTATATAGGGTATAAAACGAGAGTATTTAATAAAATATTTTTAAAAGAAAGACTAGCTAGTCTTTAGGTATATCGTATAGTAAAGTTTTATTTTCTTCTCGTATTATATAATAAAGCTTTACTCTTTTTTTATATTATATATTAATAATCTTAAAGATCGATTATTTAAATAATACCGGGATCTACTTTTAATTATCGTAGAATAATAATTATAAAATATATAATAAAAAAGGGGAGAATTTATCGTCCCTAGTCCAAATCTTATATAGTCGGTCGATAACTACGATAAATTAACCGATTTTAGAATTAAGATTTACGCTAGAATTAATACTTATATACGTTATATCCCCTAGTTTTAATACGGTATTACGAACCGTATATAAATTAATATTCTACGAGGTTATTTTAATACTATTTTCAACCTTAGATTATAACCTCGCTTCGTACGATTAAATTATAAATTAGAAATAAAAATAATAGCCTATATATATATCGTATTATAGTAGATTTTCGAACTAGACCTCGAATTTAAAAAATACTATATATACGGTACGAGTACTTCGAATTAACGGATCGAGTCGTAGTAAACCTAATTAACTAAAACCGTAACTAGGATATAAATTTAATTCATCGGAAATCTTCGTATAATAAATTAATTCTCGAAGGATAGGAACACGGATATAATTATTCTCCTTATAATTTATTTTCCCGTTATCCGTCTATAAATCGAGTAATTTATAGATAATTAAAATATATATTAAATTCGTAAATAGCCCTACCGCCTAAAAACGATTTCGGGGAGATTATATAACTTATTCTAATAACTAAAAATAAGGATTAAAAATTATAACTTTAAAATAAATACCGAGAAACTTAAAGAGTTTCGGCGGGATATTATTAATTAAGATAAATTAATTTCTTTCTATTTAAATATTTATATTATATAATAACGGTAAAGTCTTTTATCTCTAAGATTTATATTATATAATAATATTCAACTCTTTATCTTTATATATATATTATATAGTTACGGTCGAGCCCTTTCGTCTCGAAGATTTATATTATATAATAATATCTAACCCTTTTTATCTTTATATATACGTTATATAATAAATATTAAACCTTTTCCGTTTAAGTATTTAAATTATATAATTAATAGTTATAAAGATCCTTATTATTCTAAATTAATAATACGAGGCTAACTTTCCTATATAAATAAGAATATATATCTTCTACTATCTACCCTTATATAATATAATAATTTTCTATATAATCGAGGCTTTAATCCCTATTTACTATTAATAATTTTTAAATATTAACGCGAATTACCCTAGTTTAAATACTATTAAACTCTTTATATAATAATTAGTAATTACGAAATTAATAGGTACGAGTTTAGATTAAAATAATATTCGAAGTTAAAAAGTAGATTTAATTAAAATAAACTAGATTAGCGACCGATTTATAATATATTATCGGGGAATTTATTATACGAAGAAGTTTTATCTAAATCCTTCGAGGCCTAGCTAAAGACTTTAATAAATATTATATAAATATTTTCTTATATAGTAATTTATTTAGTCTCTTATCTAATTTTTAAAATTTCTTATATAATAGTATTTAAATCTTTTTATATAATAATATTTAAATCTTCTTATATAATAGCCTTTAGACTTTCTTATATAATAGTTTTTAAACTTTTTTATATAATAGTCTTTAGACCTTCTCGTATAATAATCTTTAAAATTTAGATTCCGTTATATAATAATTTATTTTCTCTTTAACTTCCTTTTAACTTTATTATATAATAGAATTAAATAAAGACGAGCCTCGGATATAAATATATATATATCTCTACTCTTAATAAATATATACCCGGGATCTTCGATATTATAAAGTTTACGATATTATAAATCCTCGATTAATACGAGCCTTATCCTTATCTTTTTATTATTATATAGTTAAGTTTATTAAGTAATTAATATCGATAATTTATTTAAATTAAATTATATTTAACCTATTTTATTATTAACCCGTATTTAACTTATTTTATTACTAGCCGATCTTTTTACTTATAAGATTAAACGCTATATAAACGAGCCTCCTACTCGTACGTGATAATTAAAGCCGGTTCTACCTAAATTCGAATAAATTAAATAGTGAATATATTAACTAGAGTTACCCCTAGCCGATTAAAATAACGGACGGAGTATTAATTCTTAATAACCGTTTATATCCTTTTATATATACGAGAGGCTAAAGTAAAAGAAGAGGTTCGCGTCGTATAATCAAAATTATATTATTAAATTAGAACGATAAATTACCTTTACTCGGTACCCTCTACTAAGTTAAAAAACGAAGACTTCGTTAATTAATTAAAGAACTTGGGTTAATATATAAATATAATTATATAAAGTATAACCTACTTTAATCGGAGGTATCCTAAATAATAATATTATATATTAATTTAATATTAAGTATTTAGGTATTTAGGCTCTTTAATTTCTTAATTATACGATATATTTACGTTATATATTTTTTAGATTCGGTAACTATCTATATCCTATAATACGAAATTCAAAATTATTTCGATTTTATCGAGAATACTTTTCTACTAGAGCGAATATACTTTCGGAAATTATACTATAACTACCGAATTCTTATTAATAAATAGTTCTTTATTTAAGTAGTTAAGAATAAAATCTTATATAAACTACTTAAAAGTACTTTATATATTTATATAATAAAATAACTCTTCGAGGGTAATTAATTTAAAAAAACGAATAAAGATAAAGAGTATATAATTATTTTAGTTTACTAAAAACTAGTACCTCTTAAGTAATTTAATTTATCGAAAATTAAACCGGAATTCTAATTTAAGGAAGAAGATAAACGGCCTATTAAATAAAAACCTAGTCTTTATATAGTAAAGAAATCTTATCGTCGTATAATAAAATCTGAATTTAAGCCTTTTATAGTAATTAAAAACGAGCCTCGTATAATAATTAAAAACGAGCCTTATATAATAATTAAAAACGAGCTTTATATAATAGTTAAAAACGAGCCTCGTATAATAATTAAAAACGAGCCTTATATAGTAATTAAAGGCGTACTTTATATATAAAATTTAGAGTTAGAACTAAAGCCCTAGACGTTAACCCGGAAATAGTCTTATATAAAACTTTTTTAAGGCGATAATAAACTTCTTAAGAATTTAATTCGTTACTACCTCGATTATATAATATTATCTTCGGTACCTCTCTCGTTAAGTAATCGGATTTATATAATATTATAAAATCGAAATTTAGAGTTTATTATAAACGAAGTAAATATAATTATTCTTATTAAAAAATTCTTACTAAGAAATTCTTTTTTAATATTACTTTATAGTAAACTTTAGAGCCTATATTATAATAAATCGAGATTACTCCTATCGTCTTTTATATAAGAGTCGATAAAATTACGTTTATTACTCGTACGACGGTAGGTACTTAGTAGTTTAATCGTATAATAACTAGGAATACTCGGTAATTTAATTATATAATAATTAAGAATACTCGTTAACTTAATTATATAGAAATAAATAATACTTCGCTACCTAGTTATATAAGAAATTAGACGAAGATAATAAAGAAGATTATAATTTAGGGTAATAAAAAGGGCGAGGGAAATAAAAAAAAATAGAAGGGTAATATATTTTAAAAGTTAAATCTCTTATATAATAAATAAATTTAAATAGAAGTACTTTTCGAGAGTTTAATCTCTCGTATAATAAATAAATTTAGATAGAAATATTATTCGAGAGTTTAACCTCTCGTATAATAAATAAGTTTAAATAAAAGTATTATTCGAGAGTTTAACCTCTCGTATAATAAGTAGGTTTAGATAAAAGTATTATTCGAGAGTTTAACCTCTCGTATAATAAATAAATTTAAATAATTAGGGAAGTACTATTCGAGAGCTTAACCTCTCGTATAATAAATAAATTTAAATAATTAGGGAAGTACTATTCGAGAACTTAACCTCTCGTATAATAAATAAATTAGAATTATTTAATTAAATAAGATATATATTAACCTATCTTTACTTTAGTTATATAAATAATTTATTAAAGTATTATTAACTCGTATAATTTATTAATTTTAATTATTATATAAAAGTATAGGCTATAATTAAGCCCGCCTAAATAATATATTTACATATACTTTTATTTAAATATCTTATCGTACTAGCCCGTACGTTTTTTAGAGGCTCGAAAAAAAGTAAATTATTTATTATATAAAGACTACTACGGAGATTACTTTATTTAATAAATTAATAATAATATCTTTATTATTTTTAATACCCGCCGATTCCGACTCTAATTCCCCGTAGTCTTCCTATAACTTTTTATTTTCCTCGTTTTTATTACCGTCCGACGATTTATCCGACGGCGCTCTAAGCGTACCGTTATATATAAAGTAACGAACTATATAGTTTTATTATTTATAATTATTATACGACCCGCTAAAGTAACTAGGTAGGTACTAGTATTTAGGGAATATTTTCCCCTTATTAAGGTTAATTTATCCCGGTATAAAATATACCGTATAAGGCCCGGCTACTCGGCGGAGAGTAGGAGCGGCGAGAGGAAAATATCTATAACTCTATACTAAAATTACGTTAATATATAACGGGCGGCTTATATAAATTCGCGCTACCGTTATAATTAAAGGCCGAGCGGCGATATTTCGCTTTAAAAGGCCGAGTACGGCTTAACTCGGTATAAAATATATAAAGGGGCCGAGACCCTAGTTAACGATATTAAACTAGACGCGGTCGCTAGCGTAATTAAAATAATAAAAAATAACTACGTTTATTTAAGATATTTATACGATAATTAATTATTATATAATAAAATTAAAGAGTTATATAAAGAAGAGTTAAAAGATAAAAAATATATATAATAAAAAATAAACGTATATAATAAAGAGGAAAAAAGAAAAAGAGGAAAGAATTATATAAAGAATTTTTAATATAAACTCTTAACCCTACCCTTTATATTATATAAATTAATTACGTTATTATCCTCGGATATACTTTATAATCGATTACGATATAGTTTATATTAAGAATAATTTATTATATAATATTTTAAAGTTAATTAAATAGGAGCTTTATTATATATTTAATTTTAAATACTTTTTAAACTACGGTTCCTTAACTAGCTCTAAATAATTATATAATAAATCTTTAATATATTAAGAAAAATAGTCTCTTCGTATATAATCTAAAGTTATATTATATTTTTAAAGTATTATTATATAATCTTTAAAAACTAGTTAAATAGGAGTTATTATATATAATTTATTTTAGGTATTAATTAAACCTTAGTTTTTTAATTAGTTTTAGAATATTATATAATAAATTATCTAAATACCGGGAATAGTAGTCTCTTCGTATATAATTTATAATTATATTATATTCTTAAAACGTTATTATATAATCCTTTAAAGTTAGTTAAAGAATCGTAGTTTAAAAAATACCTAAAATTAAATAAACGGAGTAACTTCTATTAATAACCTAATAACGATTTATATTTATATAAGAAATAATTAAAATAAATTTATACTCGTACGTAATTTATATTCTAAACGATTCACTATATAATCACCGTATTATCGTTAGCGGATTATCTGGTTTTAAAGCCTACGCGGTAGGGCCGCAGATCATTTTTTAGTTTTTGAAATTTTGGTTTTTGGATTTTTGATTGTGTCCTACCCTGGCCTATCGTCCGCCGTACCGTAGGGCTGAGTCGCGTATTCGTATTCAAGTCCTCTGGGCCGAGTCTGAACACTGGGAAAATGACGAAGAGCACCCCATGACGCTTTCGTACTCGCAGCAGGCATCAAATAATGCAACTGTGTAGCATGCCAATACGCAAAGTACACCGACTCCGACTTCGCGTGCCCGGCTTCAAAGGGTGCGCTTTTCGTAGTCACGCAAAGTGCATTGCGAGCATACCTTCGTCAGAGGTAGCATGCGGCTTCACCATTTCGCCGAATCCATGAAACGTGGCAGCCTGACGGTACCGTACTCGCACTCGCACTGCTAAGCGATGACTTTGTTGAGGTCATGGTAACTCGGACTTCCACGTAGTCTCACCGAGGAATCTATATAAACCACCTCGAGACTTCCTCCTTCTGTTTCTCATCACCACAGCAAGCATATCACAGCCAAACTAAATATCAATCCCAATCAATTCAATCCAAACCCCAAATCAAAGCATCTCCAGCAGCGTCAGGTTTTACCAGACCATCCCCCAATATGTCTCAAGGAACCGACGCCTCCCACGCCGTAGGCGACAGCATTGTGCCCCAAAAGCTCCAAGAAGTTCTCCCTCAGAAAGTCGAAGAGAAAGTTCCTAACAGTATCCACGATACTGGCGACGGCGCCGATACGACCGGTAACGCTGGTGTGAGTCATACCACTGGCGACAGTGTAGTGCCCAAGGCTGCGCAGGAGGCCGTGCCGAAGCAGGCTGAAGAGGTGTTGCCTGAGAAGGTGCATCCGACAAATTAAAGAGGTACGAAGTGCCGTATCATTCTGCAAAAGGGGTTTGCTGACGTCGAGGAATAGATGTGTAACTTTACACCGCTTTTATGAGACATGTGCGGGAAAAGATGTTGCTTGGGGTGGTGGAGGACTTGTTTTAGTTGTAATTAGACGTGGCACATGATTGGGCACTACGTATTCAAATATACGCAATCTAGACTGTTGTAACAAACTTTTAAAGTGAATCATGTCGAGGTGCTACTATTGAATTGGTGATGACTTATAGTGCATTAGTTGACGAGGAGTCTTCCTTTCTCTTAATCATGTCCCCAAAGTTAGCCTTGATCGAGCGGTGTGGGCAGACACTATGTCCCTGCGAGTTTGAACATCCATGAACAAGATTCGACCCAGCATCGGCCGACGAAAACAAGTGTTTAAGCATGTAAAGCATTCCACTGGATGTTGGTACCATGTTCCACCCGACTCACAAAGCATGTAAATCCTCATCTGCATTTCCGACTCCTCAAGCTCGTCCCTCCTGAAGTCCCTAGCATCTCATCAGCCTCGACGACATCTGACCTCAAACTCGGCTTTCACAGCTATTTTACTATTCACAAGGCACATATAGTCAACACGAGCCGCCTACTGCATCTTCCCGACGGGCTGCTGCTCAAGATCATCGAGAAAATACGTCCGGACGGCATTGAAGGCCTGGTCTTATGCTGTAAGAAGCTCTATAATAAGAGCGACACGATTCTTGAAGAACACAAGTTAAACAAATTGAGATTCATAAACATCCCGTGGCCTCTGTATGTGCGTAGCACCTTTTTACCACCCAAGTGGGCCCCAGAGTTTCCTAAAAACACCTTGTGCCTATCGAGCTTGCTTCAAGAGCCTCATCTCGCAGTCTATGCCAGAAACATTGCGTTTTACCCCAACAGGACTGACAAATACTTCAATGACATGAAGGAAGATTTCGAGCGCTTGTTTAGAGACAAGTCAAAGCCCTTTCCCAACTCTGCTATCATGACCAAGGACCGTATCTGGCAAAACTGCCTCGACATTCTCAATTGTCCATATATATCACGGGACCAAGTCAGCGACTGGCGCAGCAAGCTAGACAATGGCGATATCGAAATCGTGTCAGCCCTGTTGCTTGCACATCTACCGGAGCTTCGACATCTTACTTTATCTCATCTCTCTTTCGATCGCAAGGTCCTCACTATGCTCAAGAACATTATCAGAACTAATGAGCTCGCCGCTAAGGGCGGAAAACATCCTTTCGCTCTGAGAAAGCCAGAATTCATCTACGACATGATCATCTTGGAGGAAGCCCAGATGCAGAAACTCAAAGTGAAGGTGTCAAGGCTGGTGAGGACGGCGAAGTAGATTTGTATAGCATCTGAATATCTGATTATTTGCTCGTATACTGACGACTATTGTAGTTGGGAGTGTGGGCATTGCTTACAGATGTGAGAGGGCATGAATGATGATCGAAAATTGCACGTCGTGGAGGGTAGATGTTGTACGATAGATCAACGATGATGATACAATTTAGATCTCTGGATTCAGATACACAGGGTCTTTAATGCAGAAAAAAAAAACCTATCCGACATGTTGGTTTGAAAATTTCCGTCCAGACGTGAAGGGGAGAGAGTTGGAGCAAATTATCCTGCATTTTCATCTGATGCTGATATCTTTGCATTATGCCAAGAATATTTTTACTTGACTCTCATATCGTTCGTTGCATTGCAAAGCTGGTTTTTCAGGTCTTAGTCATAATTCGTAGCTCATAGAAAAATCCATCCAAGAGCTTTATGATCGCCCGTCGAAACCACCAACGCCTTGCGTGAAAACCGTTCCCAACTACCAGTCTTTCAAGAGATTACTTTTCGGCAACGCCTCCCCGGAAGTAGCCGCCGCATCCAATGGCTCCTTCTCCATGGGCTTCTCAATTTTCTCTCCATCATCCTTGCTCAGATCCGGCGCCTCGACCTTTTCGCCCTCTTCACTAATCTCCGTACCTTTCTCTGACGCGGCTTCATTAGGCTTCTCTACAGCTTCCCAGCCTTTATCCAGATCTTCTGAGTCGGTCTTGAGCGTCTTCGCCGCAGCCTCATCGGTTTCGTTGGTGGGTGCGCTTACTGCTGTCTCTTCTGTAGTTTTAGGCTCTTCTGCGTCTGTGGACTGCCCTTGGGATGGCAGCTCCTCCGGTGTAGGTGGAAAAATCTTCCTGTGGCGCGAAAACACGTTAGCAGGCCCCTCCAATCGTGTGACCGTCTTTATGCCCATGTACTCGGATAAACATACGGTAACCATTCCCCATAAGACCTCTCATCCTTTGCCTCGAAACAACAAAACACCACCCTCTCCAACCGCCCCTTCTCCTCCCCCTCATTATCCTCCTCCTCCTCTAGCCACCTCCTAACCTCCCTGCTCGCAACCTCCGCCGCCTCTTTTGGCGGATACCCATACACCCCCGTGCTCAAACAACTGAACGCGATACTACCTCCCTTATCAGCCGCAAGGTCCAAGCTCATCCTATAACACGAGCGTAGCAGTTCAGCGGGCTTCGAGGAGGATTGGTGTTTTGCGCGGTGGTATATGGGCCCGACAGCGTGGATTATGTAGGAGCAGGGAAGGGCATGCGCGGAGGTGATTTTGGCATGGCCTGTTGAGCAGCCGTTGAGGGTTTTGCATTCGTCGTAGAGGGAGGGGCCGGCAGCGGAGTGGATTGCGCCGTCCTGGTGGGGTATTAGTGGGGGGGTGGCAGTAAAAAGTGCTGGTACGGCGATCGATATCTAGAGCTCAAAGATAAGGGACAGAAAGAGTAGGGGAATGAACGTACAACGCCGCCTCCGCCAAGTAGAGATTTGTTTGCTGCATTCACTATAGAGGTGGTCGCGAGTGTGGTGATCGAGGTGCGGATGAGTGAGATCTTGGAGTTGAGGGACGACGATGGTTTTGGGAGGGGCGTTTCTGTGGAGTCGGACAAGACAGGCTGGAGTTTTCCGTTTTTGTAGAGGTCTGATATGGTAGGTATTGAGGATAGAGGCACGGGAAGAGACATCTTGACGTGTGGCGCAGTCAGTCTGAAGCTATAAGTGCGTCGTGTGTAGGGGTTTGATGGGCGAATTGTATTGCGAAAGATAGCGTGCATATATATGACAAAGTGAATTGTGTCACACGACCTGTTACTGTCAAGCGCCTCGCAGCTTCACTTCGCCGGAAAGCGTCGTCTGCACCTGCCCCATTTGCGAGACTTGGCGCTTAGTCATGCATCGACTCTCTCAAATTCCAAACATTTGGAGCAGGCGGTGGTCAAAATACTGGCGTCACGGCAACGAAGATAATTCAACAATGGTGACACTTACGTCTAAGTGATCTATTGCAGAGTTATGGATGAAATCTAGATCTAGGTTTCTTTCATGGATTTCATAGCCGTAGGATCGCTAGTCGCAGATCTACAGAGGCTGAAAGTTAAAGGTTTCTTTTCCTATGGCTAGCCCAGGAGATTCAATGTTGGATCCAGATCAATGAACATCCATATTGGGTAATGCTGTTCCCAATATCTGGTCCTATTTCTACTAGCTAATTGACCGCTAAGTGCCACCTCGGAACTTGCCTGATGGGTATCTAACCATCTACCACACCTTACCTTCAGAACAAAACCACCATATAACTTTGCCAATACTCAATGGCCTGCCGGCTTACCGCTTAGCACTCCGGATATCTGGGGTGAACGAAGCACAAGATGGCCGCTCCAACGTGCAACGATAACCCGCAACGCCTGCATTGTGATTTGAAGCCCCCAAGCTTCACATTGGTATGCTAGCTGCCAACAACCTGGCTGGATGATCGACATGTGACTCTTATCGTTGTCTACTTGTTCTTTGCTTACTGTTTGGCATTGTTGTACTGCCTAAGTTTCCTGTTGAATATTTTCGCATATTTTGATACTCTAGCAAATTTTTTGATATAAGAGTAGCTACGGGTCAAACACAGTACCGCTTAATCCTTTCTGTGTCTCTTGGATTCTTTATAATAATACTAGCTTTAATTGACATAGCATATTGAGCCCAAAGAGGTAATGGCGGCGAAAATGGAAACGCGTACTTGAAACTGCTATCGGAAATTTCCTTAATCGTAACCCTCATCCGCAGCTGCAACTCTTCCGGACAACATATCGGCCAATCTACACATTCCACTGCAAATCCTTTTACTCACCCATCCTTTTATCCCAAACCCTCTCAAATCTTAGATCTACCCCCCTCGGGCGCGCACTCACAATCCCCGGATCGGGAGCAAATTTTTGTTGACAGTCAAGGCTGGAGAGGAGCCAAAAGCGTGGCAAGATGGCATTCCGTTCTCCGTGTTACCGCAGAGACCCTCGCATTCATCATTGTTCAGAATGTCCATGCCGTCGCAGTGGCTGTTGCTGAACGCGTCATGGCATGTATTTCCAGGTGGCATAAGATCTGCGGCGGGAGCTGGTGATACAGTGGTAAGGGAAAGGACGCCGAGCATGGCAGCGAGTGAGATGGAGAAATACATTCTACTCTAGTGCGGGAGTGGGTGATTCAGGATGGGAGAGAGGAATTTCTCCTGAGAGAGAAATGTTTCGTGGGTGCGCTCTGGAAAAGCTCAGCGTTCGGTGTTCGGCATCCGTAAAGACCGGACTCCATGGAGACTGATTTGGAGTCTATCGAGAGATGGTACTTCAGGTCTTTGAATTGCAGGAATACCGTGGGCTCATCCGACTTCATGGATGGGGATTTCTCGAGACTTCGCTTCATCGCTTGATGTTACCGAGCATTTCTAAGCGCCTATAATTGTCTATTGCTTTCGGTGTTATGTATGTTGTACCAAAAGGGAGGCGTGGCCTTCATTCCGTGTCCAAGCTTCTATTTGTCGCAGGAACATGCATCCTCGATTGGTATCGATGTTCGAATGCTTGACGCGTCAGCGATTGCTAGACGTTAAGCTCTTGTTCGCAAGACCTCCAAAGTCGTGACGCATTTGTACCCGTACTGTAAGACTTCGATTGTCCGAATTTCTAGCCCTCCTTCCAGAAGCAAGTTTTTCGTCGAGACTTGACATGACAATTTCGATGCGTCCTTGCCCTACAGGCTATCTTCTAGTGCAAGTCTCATGAGCTATCTGGTCAAGCTCGGCCTCTTCCGACGTTAATGGCGTAAAGGTAAGCTCGCTTACTTTTGTGGCAGCGTTTTGGGAACCAAATGCTGGACCGGAAGCATGTGATCGAGCGAACGATATCAGATATAACCTTGCCACTATTGGGTACAACTCGTCATTGACATATCAAAGCATGCTCAAGAACCATGTCCCACTCAGGCAACGCCGATTATTGCGTACCCGCTGCTTGTGCTTACTCAGACTAGTAAAAGCCTCTCAGCACGATTTGCCATGTATCTTTGGGATCTACCTGCGTAGGCCCAAACGTAGATGGGGAAGAGAATAATGATGCTACTGGGGCATGACCTAGAGTCTAATTTATACTGTTGCAGTGCTGTCTGATGTTCTGCGCAACTGTCGACGAAGAAGCATATGAATAAAATCAACCCATTAAAGTATGACATGGACGGAGAAGGGGTGGATGATTGAAAAAAGACCTCTTATTGGGATTATAACGAAATTGTCGAGGCCAACCATCAATACTCTCCCGATTCCAAGGCCGTACGTCCCTTGGCCCCACAGCTGCCAGCTCGATTCTGGAACACTCTTTCGATTTCTTTGCAGACCTGCTGCATGACTTCTTCTGTGCCAGCTTTGCCCCCGAGGTCAGCAGTCCTGAAGCCAGCTTCAGTCACGTTTTCAATACACTCCATGAGCCCATCCGCAGCTTGTTCTTCTCCAAGCCACCTCAACATCTCAGCTGCCGTCCAAAAGGTTCCCACAGGGTTCGCGGTGCCTTTTCCCACAAGATCAAATGCACTCCCGTGAATTGGCTCAAACATACTTGGGTTGGTTCTCGTCGGATCTAGGTTACTAGTGGGCGCAATACCAATGCTCCCAGCCAGACTAGCTGCCAGGTCACTCAGAATGTCTGCGTGGAGATTCGTGGCAACTACAGTATCAAGCGTCTCCGGATGCAACACCATCCTCGTGGTCATAGCATCAACAAGCATCTTATCCCACTCCACATCAGGAAACTCCTTCGCCACAATCCTCGCCACCTCATCCCAAAGCACCAACCCACTCCTCTGCGCATTACTCTTTGTAACCACACACAATTTCTTCCTACTCCTCTTCTGCGCCGTCTCAAATGCAAATCTCATCAACCGTTCCACGCCATATCGGGTAAAGATCGCTACTTCCGTAGCCACTTCCCACGGCTGCCCGATGTGCGTGCGCCCGCCTTGGCCTGCGTATTCGCCTTCTGTGTTTTCACGCACTATTACCCAGTCGAGAGAGCCGGGTGGGCAGTTGGCGAGAGGGGAGGTGATGTGCTCCTACGGATCCAAACAATATGGCATTGTACTTCTTCAACTCCTCAAGCCCACCTTCTGGTATATATCGTCCATATTTTTTGTAGTAGTCACTACTCCATCCGAAATGAGCAAATTCCAAATCAAATGTCCCCAATACGTGGGCTAGCTTCTCGAGCACAGTGATGCCTGCACTGATGACTTCGGGACCGATGCCATCGCCCGGGATGGAGGCGATGCGGTATGTGGGCTTCTCTGGGGCCACAGGCATGGCAGGTAGGCAGGTAGGCACACCATGTTTGCTACTCGGAAGTCACTGGGTAGCTGCTTCCACGCCATGACGTTCCGAGAGTTGGAGAGGGGAATTGTCAAGTCTTGGCGTGGGTGGCGACTTCCAATTTCGGTTTGCGTGCTGTGGTGCTCTGACAACCAAATTCCCCCCCGTTCACCCATGCTTCAACTTCCCAAGTGTAGCTCGCCTGATTGACTGGAGAGAAATACAGCCATCTTTCTGCCCTGCCTTGATTATGTCATGCATATTCTAGTGCATCTCGCGCTACTCTGAGGAATTCTGCATACACGGTGGTTAGCTCTCGCGACGGCCTCAGCGGTATTGAGAACATGCTCGCCGCAATCACTGTCATATTACTCTACATCTTGTGCCTCGGTCTTGATGTCTCGGCACTTTTCGGCTGGTAATTTCTTTGGTGTTTTTAACCCTTGCTTTCATAGAGGCTGGATCTGTCGCCGGACCCATAAGCCAGCACTGTCCCTTCTCATTCTCCTTATCATTTCTCATTGGCGCTAGTGTCTTTGCTTTTCGCAGACGAACTTACTTGAGATCAATCATACATCTCAAGATCTACGCAGTACCCACTCAAGCGGTCAAGATGACTGTAAACCTTAGCCTATGTGGGTTCGCCGCGGGCATATAGAATTTTTAGCGAATGAGCACACTCGGCTTAGGAATACCTGAGACTCACTATCTGGAGCCGATCTGGCCGAGGGATGCCAGCTATTATGCTAGGGTGCTTTCGGGAACATCGAGATAGAGATGCTGGTTATACTGTCATTTGAGAGAAAGAGAGTTATTCCTATGATTCTTGGTCGCTTCGATCCATAACACGATCTCGACCTATAGAAAGCTTCATTATATTAAAACAGAAGAAGGATGATGCCGTTTAAGATATCAAGGAATTCCTACGCCAGGCGACCCAGCGATTGTACCGAAGCAAAAGCCATCCTTATCATCGACGTTATCTATTCCATGGCATACCTGGAACTGGTAAATCGAGCTTCGCCACTGCACCTGCCGAGTATTTCAAGCTCGAAATACATTCAGTATCTAAGAACGACGCCACAATCACTCCAGAACGCCTCGCAAAAATGTTTCGGAAATTTCGGAACCCCTCTATCGGTCTTCTCCAAGATATAGATGCTTTCGATACTACAACCACCGAGCGCGGATCCTCACCAAATGTCCAAGTTCAGACTTATCAACCTTGCAACACTTCTATCTGGACGGCATCACCTCGAAAGTCCAGGTTTGAGCGTCACTTTGGATCACAACGCAATTCTCCACTCGGGATTCCCGGCACGGGATAGTGCCTTGATTCAAAGCTGTTCATCTCGTTACCAGATGACCTTTCCACAGCCACATGGCAGTTGTTGACAAAGCACAAACTGATCGAAGTATCTTGTCTGGGTAAACAGCCAGCTTTGAAGAGCCCTATAATCTCCAAAGCCCTAAAAATCCTCTACAGTCAACTCTCGTAGGTATTGTCACGTCCTTTCTGTGCGAATGACATCACTCTATGCCGAGGCACTTGGAGACTCGGTCTCGATGAAGTCTGGCAGGTCCACCATCCTTTGCCAACAACAGTGACGAACGCAATGATACCTAATGAACATGGAAGCCAGTCCATCAACGAAGGTGCCCAGGCGAAGAGAGCAGCTACCTGGCCAAAATCCCAATGATCGTCGTCATGGCCTTGATCAGAAGGACTGAGGGCTTTTGATTCTTGCCGCTGGTATAGGAGTTGCCATACATTAGCGAACAAGGACAGAATGCCGATCAGCGTGAGCAGAGAATTAAAACAGGTATGGAAGATGGCTCGATGGTGTTTGCTCATCCTCACTTCATGATAAAGATGAAACCAGAGCGCAACAACCACTACCACAGCCATTGGCATTACAACATGACTCCCAGTCGGACCTAGTATAAAAGCAAAATTCTTCAAGTCAACATCTGGGGTCAGGCCGTGGTACGCTAAGCAGACTTGTGCTAATGGCTTCAATTGTTCCGGCAAGCTCAACAATTGGGCCTAAAGATTACGTTTTCAAGCCCAAGTCCGAGCCAGAAGTAGAATTAAAAGAGTTGTCTAGTACGAAACACCACGAGCGTAAGATTCCAAAATGCTTGGTTGTGCAGTGCTTGCAGGAACTCACTCTCAAACAGTGGCGGATACTGGTGAGCGGTGTAGATAGCAGCAATGATGGTAGCGAACGTAAAGATTGCTGTGCTATCAAGGTAACGCAACTGTAGCTCTTCCAGACCCTCAGTGTACTGGCCGAACCTAGTGCGTAACCTTCTGTACTTGACGAAGCGAAGAAGTAACCATTGAATCGGGCCCCACAGCTATGTGAGTGCAGTTTGAATCATATACGAGGTAAAGACATACGGATGTGTCAGCCTGCTGATTATTTAGCGAGGGCCGTAAATGGTGAATATGCCGATGCCTTCCAAGTCCGCGTTGCCGTGACCGTAAGCCTGGGAGCAAACGTCGGGACACGCTTGAATAATGGCTGAATCGATATGCTGAGTCGAGGCTGTTTGCACGATATCAATGGCACTGCTGAAGTTGACGGAGCCGCTGTAAAGGCTTGCTCTTGCGCTTTCCATCATTGACCGCACCGATCTAAGATTAGGCGTTGCTGACTGGCTTTGAGCGTCTGTCTCATGCTGTTGTTTCCCCACCAGCGGTCATGCAAATACATGATAAAATTCCAAAGCAGAAGTGCTATCTAGGGGAGCAACTCTTGTGTTTCAGCTCTCCCTCTGGTTGTTAGCTGGGAAATCGTTTGCCAAAATTATTTGCTCTCTCGTCTCTCATCATCTGAACAAAGCAGAAGAGAGCACACACTCGGAATTAATTGATTTGAACGATTCACTGGCCTGCTTCTACTAAGAGACAGAGCGTAGGTAAGCACAAGAGCCTATCTTGTCACACTGCTTCTTTTGTGGTTCGCAGTTTTTGAACTACCGATTCTAAAGCCCCTGTCTTCTGGGTGATATCGCTTCCCAGGTCCATGAATCACAGAGTACCAGTGAATATCCTACTTGGGCGAGATTACTAAGTAAAGCCTCGCCTTACTGGCTGGCACTCCATCCGCTGACCCCTAAAGACACAGTCGTACCGCTCATCTGGATCTCACTCGTATAGACCTGCCTTACTGCCGAATTGCTATATTCCTGATCCGCATGAAAAACAATCCTCGACCCATCCGCCAGGACATCCGCTCCGCCCGGACTGAACAGACCTTCAGTGCCAGTCACCAACAACGGCTTGGCACTCTTCGTATACGGCCCTCGAACGTTCATAGCCGTTGCATAAGACGTATCATAGTACGGCCCATTATAGCAATTACTGCTGAAGAAAAGAACGTAAATACCCTCACTGCTCCTCACCAAGCTTGGCGCTTCGATGTACGGGCCATCGGCGTTGCTGCGGTTGAGCAAGATCATTGGTTCGTCGATGGGGGTAAACCCGTCGGAAGAGACTTGTTGCAACATCAATGGTGTAGAATACTGGCCGTTTTCTTTTCCACATGGCCCGCCGCCGCCGAGGGAATTGCCGTCGACTTTGTACACGACGTAGTTTTTTCCGTCTTGATCGGTAAAACCTGCGGGATCGATGGCGCCGCCTTGCTTTGCAGGGCAAGCGATTGGATCAGACAAGGGGGTGCACGGTCCCGTCACTGATGTGAAAGTTGCGGCGCCAATGCAGTGCTTGGACTCGTCGTCATTTGAGGTCGCTGAGAAGTATAGCACGAAATGGGTACCAATTTGGATTACATCGGGCGCCCAGACGTTGGAATTGTTTGCAGGCGTCCATGGTGGGAGTGAGGGCATTGCGTCGAGGACGTTGCCCTTGTTGTCGTTTAGGTAGGTCATACTTTTCATGTCATCTGTGGAGATGGCAACAGGCACATGAGCGCCGCTAGAGGTGGTTGAGAAGGCATAGAATATGCTCTCCACTTCGATGATGGCTGGATCTGGAAAGTTTTCCTGCATGAGCGGCTGGATGGATGGAGATTTTGGGATGGCTGGTGGTACGACAGAAAGGCATGGTAGGACACTGCTGGCAAGCAGCAAAGATGCGATCTTGGAAAAAGACATTATGTGTGTCACTCAAGGGAAAAAGAAGAGGACAAGATGTTCTTGAAATAATTTTCGGACGAATGAGAAGATTCGAAGCTTGGGAAGGAGAGTGGAGGATAAAGACAACAATAAAGAGAGAACGTAAGGACTGTGAGTTCAGCTAAAGCTTTTAGTGCCTGATTGACAAGATCCCATCATCATGAAAATACTGGGGGCTGGCCAGGCCCTTTGTACCTCTTTGGCGGTCGTTCACATATTGGCTTCAAACGGCACGCATTGATCGACCCCCACAACGTAATTACCGTCATTAACATGGACGGAGGCAAGACAAGGTCTTGGGTGTCTGGAGGCATCCATGTTGTGGCTCCCGCATGATTATCCCGAGCGGAGAATTGAGCGCTTGTAGAGATCTCGGCACAGGCCGTGTCCGGCAAGGCTTTGAAACGTGAGCAATCTACTAACGCTGGGCTGTGTGTGCACCTTGTTTAAGGCTCTCGAGGACCGTCCATAACATTTGCGACCCGTACCCAGAAGCTCAACCAGGATGATAAACCGGGAAGCATGAGAACTTGAAAGCGCAACACCGCCCTTCAATCCTCACAGCGCCAACTCCCCCAGATTTCTCCAGCGCACTTTTTCCCGGGTGCCGGCTTTTGTGCTAGCTGTGTATCACAAGAACGAATTCTGTATAATATTTGCGTCCTCGCCTGTTATAGCAAGCGTGCAAGCCAATCGATGACCGTTGTTCTGAATGATGGCCCATTGGAGGGGAGAGCCTTCTTATATGCTATGCCCCAACTGCAGAGATGAAGATTTGAAGACTTCCTCATTGTTGGAAAGCCAGAATATGTGAGCCTCTTGAGGCCAAGGACTGTGAAGTCCGTTTCCTATTCGGCTATACATCCGTAATACTCCTAGGGTGATCATCTTGAATGACATGCTCGATTTGTGACTAAAATGTTTGTATATCAACTTTTGCAAACTATAACGAAATAGGCGTGGGGTGACTGTTGACCAATTTTCCGTCGCAGTGGCCGAAATTGCAATCTCCCCTCTGACAGATATTATAACCCTGCTCATGGAGCAGGATAGCCGTCTGATTTTCGAACCCGAAGCTGATATCTGAAAAGTGGAATAATCATCGAAAGCGTCGTCAGGCTTTTGGGGCGTTAGACATTGACCTCTGTGCTGAACACGGACCAGTCCTGCAGAACTTCGAAGCTTTTCGAAGTCAAAGCATGGGTCTTAGAGTGTCATGACAGGCTCACCCCTCTTGAATGTTCTCCCATGAGGCCGATCGCCCAAAGAGCCATACCCATAAGTGAACGAACCGTTGTAATAGGAGGAACGACTGCTTGATTATCTATAGATGGGGTGGTCTATTTATACTTGTTCGGCTAATCCATAGGGCTTGAGTGTCGTGAGTGTTGAACTCCAACACGAATTTAAGAACGTTCTCCCAACCACTTCTCGTAGAAGGGGTCACCTACCAATTGGACGCTCGTTGGGCTGAAACCCAGGGACCCCGTGGGTGCACCCTAGAGCTCATTCTCCAAGCCCAAAGCCGGCATGTTCCGGGCATGACTCTTGTCACCTAAGCAACCAGCTCTGGGGCTATCTCTAGGTGGCTTATGGGCCTCAGCCCTACGAATGTCCCATCAGTAGGTGTGTCCCAGAGGTAGGTGAACCCTTCCATATGTGTGCTTGAGTGAGGTAAATGTTGTAGCTTGAGGATCCCGTGAGAGTGCGATCAGTATCACCTCACGTAGACCAGTTTATCACGCCTATTGTCCCCACTTTTCTCAATTATCCTCCTCTCGCTCACCCATTCACCGTCTTCCGGTCCACGAGGCCCTACGCTTCGTAGAAGACAATACCATTCGTCCTGGCGCAATCGTTCGTGCAAATCTTTTCCCAACTCCTTCGCTTTCACAGTATATAGCGGACGAAATTTTTGCCTAAACCGATCTTGTCCGCTCCCATCCAGCCAGTGGTGACGCGAATTGCCGCGTTGATAGTCGTCGTCACTCTTTTCGCCTCGATAATTGGTCGTCCCGTAACCTAGATAAGAATTCCGCTGCATTGTGGGTTTATGAAGGCCCGTGTTCTAGGTAGGGTTCGGATCGTAGGTAGCTGCGTTACCGATTTCGCGGAGATCGTGCCCAGCGGTTTTCGGGTCAGGGTAGGAGTAATCACCTCCACATGAACTAGGATATGAAGGTAGACTCGTCCTGGGCTCGATACCGAACTCTATAGAGGTCGAAGGTGTATGAGAGATCTGAGCGTTGGTTGGGTAGGGTCCGCAATGAGTCGGGCTAGGGGCAGTCGTAGGGGCAATGTTGGAACTGTAGCCAGCTGTGCTTTGACTGTCGTAGGTAGCATAAGAACAGGACTTTAGGTCAATATATGGATCACATATCAGTCTTGGATCTGTGTAGACATCTTTTGTGGTTTGAGATGAACGTGCCCCGTGGCTAGTGCAGGGGTCATCCCAGCAAGCGACAGGTAGCGCCCTGCCTGGCAGAAGAAGCCTCGCGCTGCCGAACCCTTAAGCGAGGGTTGGGGTAGAACATATTAGTGCGCTAATTTCGATGTTGGATATGCGCCTCGCTGAACACGTTGTGAGATACGATGAAGAGCATTAGAACATGAAACGAGGGGCTGCAGAGAGGAGGAAAGGAAGCTGAGACGGGGCAGCGCCGCTAGCGAGGTGCTGGCAAGGCTATCGTAGCATCCAGAGATGGGATAGGACGCACGCCAGGACTTGTTTTGGAAATCGAGCTATGTGAGCAAATACCAAATTAAATACCTGGTAGACAGCAACGGTTGGGTGTGTCAAGGATAACGAGCTCCTCAATAATTGACATACGCGCTTCTGGACGCTCCTAGCATAGAATATAGCCTATTCTATGTGGCAAGCCAGCTCTGTCTCCTTTCTCTCTACGAGGTACTAAAGATTGCTATAGCAGCGCTCTAATGAAGGGCTACAGGTCCAGACTTTCTGCCTTGGACACAATGCTTTAATCTGCGACAGACGACCCCAAGACCATAACCAATACCCTTGACTATTGCGACGATGAGAAGATAAATTTTTACGACAACGATGCCGATAACAAGTTGCTTTGGAGGAGAGCTCGCACTTTCTCTGGAGGCCGTGATTAACCCGATGGCGCTAGCGTCTAAGCTCAAGAGGAATATGGCCAAAGCCAATAATATGAGTCCGATAAATGCAGCCAAGTTGACATTAGTGTAGTCCGCAGACCTGAACTTATATAGCCCACATAGAAAGCCCTTAGCTTCATCGGGTGTCACCTCAATGTAGCCAGGTTTCTCGCGGTCTTCACCAGTGGCGATCTGCCGAGCGTCATATTGGATACGAGCAAGAGAGGTGGCGAAGAGCTGGCTCGCTTCGACTTCCCACTGATTTGGGTTCAGAGGAGTCGATATGGACTGGCTAATGCTTTCTTGTGCGAGTAGTCCCGAGCCTAGGCGCCATTTGATTGAATCGTAGATATTCGAGTTTTCCAGAGACCACTTCATCAGCCAATATGCTGGGGTAGACGGTACTTCGGGAGGCACTGCTTCACGCATAGACCAGCATCTTCCACCATCAGGAGAACAGAGTTCGCTGGTGTCCACACAAGCCAATGCTCTAGCTCGGGGATCCGAGTTGTAATAGTAAGGGTTACGTAGACCTTCAAAGTGACGGGGCTCGGTTGCGTAGAAGATAGGATCATAGCTCGGCGCGACGTGATAGATGTGCATCGAGGATACGAATATGATTGTCAGCGTGCTGTTCCCTGGGGCTTTCAACTCGTTTATTGGTTCCCAGTAATCGTACTCAGGGTAAAGCGAAGAGAAGTATGTACTGCTCGATATCAGTCTCTAGTAATCATCAATAATTCGGTTGGAGCTGTATACTCACTTTACTGAATACACTGGTACAAGCCACTCAAATGGACGGCCGGACGTGTTGAAAGTATAGTTTACGTTGTCCTTTGGTCCGTAATAGTAGTGGTGGCTTGGCTCGTCCGTATTCGGAGAATTTCTTTTGACGTACGGCTCCGATAGGTTCAGTGGGGAGCAGCTTGTCCTACGTCGAAACATGTGCGTCACTGGATAGTTGACACCAATAATACTAGCATCAACGTAGCCAGTGTCAAAGGTGATGGCGGAATACAGACCGCCAAAACACAGCTCAGGTGATGGAAACGGACAAGGTTGCTGGATTTTGGTATCAAATTTGATACTTTGGTTGTAGAAGATCCTACACAACAGGCCATCGCCCAGGTCTGGGTTGTTGTAGCAGTTTCGGGAATACTGACTCGCTTGGGATTCCTTTTGATGATTATTCAGGTCGTCGCGATAAGAAGCCTCGTCACCTGCATTGTCGTCGAATTGCCAGATACCACAATGCTGCGAGGAAGAAAGTCCAGTCTTATCGGAAGCAATTTTGGCAGAAAGTACGCCTACCATTGTCCATGCAAGGAACACGCCAAACAGGAGGGCTATTATCAGGAACATCGCTGTGCTTAGCTCACTTGCCTTCCTGCCGCCTCGTACCACATACTTCACACAATACCATGCAAATTCGCGACTACTTTCGGAGTCCTCCAACATGTCTAGCAGGCTCTTCCCTTTGTCTGCTGATGGCGCCTCTCTTCGCGCGCTAACTCCTGATACCCGTACTGTTGAATCTGTTTGCGGGCTATCGTCTCTTGACGTAGCTTGCGCAATCGAATCGTCTTTCTGACCAGATGGCGCATGCACAGACTGCTCCTCGCCATCTTCATTAAGCGCAAGTGCAGGATCATCACTCGTTTGACCGTTGTTAATCGGTTCTTCAACGACACTATCGCGCTCGTTTTCGCGACAATAACCATCTTGAACTATCGGCTCTTCGCCAGGCCTGGAATGCTGTGCTACGCCATGTTGTGTCGTCCCCTCGCCCAACAAAAGGTTCTCATCATCAGCAGAATCAGGTGAAGATGATGACGCTATAGAACGTGCATTGCTCGTATTGGTCCGGTGCCAGCCGCGAGAGCTGAGAGCCCAGCAGATAAAGCTTTTGACAATTTTGAATGCATACGGACTTGTAAGAGCAAGGCAGACAGCAACGACACCAGTCATAAAACGCGACCCAAAATCCGTGGCCAGTATCTGTGGTTCTAGCATTACAGGTTGTTAGATTAGACATAGCGTACGTAGCGTCCCAGCTTACGATCAATCCACCTACGACTGTGATCTGTCCAATAGCCCGAATACGCGTCATTAGCCGTTGCCATAGTCTTGATCACCTCCAGTGAAGTGAGCCGACGCAACAACTGTTCGACTGACGCGTTACCGATGTCTTTGAGCGCGATTTTGATATATATCATCAAAATGATAACACCAAGAGCAGTACAACAATACTAAAGGCTAGATCTGTATCGTCTCTTCATAATCGAATACAAGAAAACTTTCGACGAAGAAATTGATTTGCGGAATTAGTTCCGCAATACTTGGCGCGCCAATAATCAATATCTGATTGCGTGAATTTCATCCTTTCGCGATTCCAGGAGGGACCCTGGAAAGATGACTAGGCCCTTCAGATGTAATATGAAGCATCTGGGGAGTAGTAAATCTTGCACCAAGAACACAGAGTCCAACCTTCTCTCAAGGCAACGAGCCTGTCTTGATATTGGAATTGTACCGGTAGCCGCTTATTACCCGCAATTGCCTGCTCGCCGCCATCGTACCTGACAAGCCGAAAGCCTGTTCAGGCACGATGCGCTCCTAAGTTAAGATACTTCGTGGAGGACGTGTGTGATTCTCTCTGCATTTTCTGTGAGCGCCCACTGCTCGGAAGCGACGTGTATACGTTGCCGACGAAGCTAGCCTTGACAGGAGAGATTTGGAACATTGCTTTGATGTAGACAATATACATGGACAGTGGCTGTGATGACTCTGAGTTGGACGCAGGGTACTTCAGCCGCGGAACCAGCTCGGTATACCACCAGGAATACGGAGCTCTAATTGGACGTAGCTCTAGCAACAAGGGGAGAAATATATCTAGCGTCGGTGATAATAAGTTGGTAGGTCTAGGACCAGCAAGCATGAGAAATGGCGATGAGGCTTGGTTGTTGGCCGGCGCCAGAACACCTTTTATATTTCGACGTGGTTGGGGCATGCTATAGTAAGTCCCAATAAACTAACTCTGATTCGAATCGCTTGCTGACCAGTATCTGTTTGCTAAGTCCACGGAGTCATGAACGGGGAACTCGCATTGAAGCAGAACGTAATCGATTTGGATTAGTATGCAATATTGTGATATGCAGCTTACAGTCGTATCGTTGCCATTTCCGGAGTTTCATAATGCGTCTAGAGCTCCGTCTATTCAGATCAACGCCACAGAAAATTAGTTCGTAGCTCTCTCCACAAAGCTTGCCAATTCCGCGGCCTTCTCCGCTTTCATCAGACTGAAATGATTCGCTTTGTCCAGTGTCTCAACTACAACATTTGTCGCTCCAAGTAGCGCGTCCCACCCGGTCGGTCCAAAGTTGGTCCTATTATTCAGCAGCCAGTTCATCTCCTGTGGACCGTCAGCTCTAGGCTCTAGCCTTCGATCACCAGGATTCTTGCAAACTCCGTCTTTTGCCCACAGGATATGCGTCTTCGGACCATGGCCGCGAGCAAATGGCTTTGCGCGATATTTGTTCAAGGAGTCACGAAGGTAAGGAAACGAGGAATGAGCCACTTGGGCGGCTCGCCCGATCCAAAAATTGAATGCTGCTGAAGTACTCGTAGAGGCGTGGACGAAGCTTTTCAAGCCCGATAGCGAAAGAGCGAGCCCATCAGAATCAGGCGAGCGACGGTCTCGCAACAGCGTTCGAGTTCCTTGAGCGGCGTCGAAGGCATACATGCCGCCTGCGGACCATCCACCCAAGTAGTATGGGCGGTGAGGTTGGCGGCGGCGGACTTCAGCTAGGTAAGGGGGAGTGAGCTCTTCGAGGTTGCACTTCATGCTGCCAGCCACGCCCTGCTCTTTCAATTAAATGAAGGTCTCCAAAATTGCCGTGGAAGCTGGCCGGAAAATTAGAAATCGCAGGAATGAGGCTCAATTCAGCATTGCTCAGCTTAGGGAGCAATAGAACCTGCTCGGGGACCCAAGCCGGCCCTACATTAACATGGGCTGACTTTGCTCATATAACCTAAAGAGCATCTTACAGAAGATCTCTCTCCCTCCGTGGTTTCAACGGAGTGAAGCTTACGTTGCGGTGTGAAAGGAGGAAATGAAGCGGAGTGCAAGAATGGATAACGCAATTGGTAGGGATAAAGATTTTCAGGCAGGTGGCACCACAACCAAACTTTCGATACCTCAATTATCTCGTGAAAAAGCAACATGGGGTCCTTGTCTTAGGGTATGATCAACGCCACATCATCAAGTACATCGACCACACCGAGTCAAAATTTTGCGCTCCCACGCTTCGACTCGTCTTTCAGCACCCCACTCTGTCGTCTTGTCAGGCCCCCACTCTCTCGGTACATCGAAGAGACCTGCACCGGACAGAGTTATTTGACAACGATAGTACTCTTATTGACGGCTTTCTACATCCGTGCTTACTACCTTACTTGTCCTGACGGAAATAGCCTACCGCCTTAATTTCCATCAATCCGTCTCACGGCCATGCTACCCCTGCTGCAAATGCCGTATAAAAAAGCGCGTACACGCGGACCTAGATTTCACTTGCTCAGAAGGAAGATTCTGCGAGAGAGTCTGTCTCCCATCATAGTGTCCCCCTTAGTATAGACGGTAAACACTTTCAAATTAACGCCATTAGGAGGTGCAATCCACATTCGCACGACCAGAATTATCTGAAGTAGCCTATCTTCGCGTATTCCGTAGAGAATCCGTAAAGATTCCGCACTTTATGGAAATCCCGCATCCCGCCCGCATCCTACCAAAGTCCCGCCAAAGTCCCGCATCCCACTAGCCATTACGAATTCCATATCTATTATGAATCCAGCCCGCATCCTGCCTGTATTCCGCAAAATATCCCGCCCGTATTCCGTATCCCGCAGTGATTCCGCATCCCGCAAGAATTCCGCATCCCGCGCATCCCGCCCGCAATCCGCATTTCGCAAAGATCGCATCCGCATAGATTCCGCATAGATTCCGCATAAATCCCGCATTCCGCAGAGAATCCCGCATCCCGCATCCCGCAGAGATTCCGCATCCCGCATGAATTCCGCATGAATTCCGCACTCCGCAAAGATTCCGCCTGAATCCCGCAAAGATTACGAATCACGTATCCCGCAAGAATCCCGCAGAGGATCCCGTATAAATCCCGCAAGAAGAATCCCGCATCCCGCATCCCGCATGAATCCCGCATAAATCCCGCATTCCGCATGAATCCCGCATAGATTCCGCATCCCGCAAGAATCCCGCAAGAATCCCGCAAAGGTTCCGCAAGGATTCCGCCCGAATTCCGCCTACCGCCCGCATTCCGCCCGCATTCCGCATCTTGCAAAGATTCCGCATCCCGCATTACGAATCCCGCCCGAATCCCGCCAAAATTTCATCTGGCTACCAATTATATATCCCTTAACATCTTCAAGGTAATGTCGATTCTTGGAGACGTCAATATTGGGGTAAAATCACTTAGAAAGGTAGCTTAGAATCAGAGGACCAATTATTTATTGCGGGATGCGGAATCTTTGCGGGATCTTTTGCACTGTTGTGCTGACTACCTTACCAATAGGAGCTTGAACGCAAAATCGAAGAAAACCGCGGGAGCGAGATTGCACACCTGAACAAGTCTATTCCGCCTAATTATCTTCTACACGCCAGCAGAGGAATGACTTTTCTCCCCATATTCACACCGTACCCTGCCATCTCAAACGCGATCTATTTACCGCCAAAGACCTTGACCCTCGCCTCAACATCTGCAAACTACTTCTCCACCCCACCCATAGGCGGGCCGTTCGGCGTGCCAAAGAAGAGTTGAGTGCGCAACTCCCAGTATGCTGGCAGACTCCACTCAGCGTTGTTTTTCTCTGTAAGGCCCTTCTGGTAATGTTGCAGGTTGTAACCGAGGCCTTCGGCGCAGAAAGCAGTTCAGGCTGAGACGAATCGCGAAATAGTAATTGTAGAATGCAAGGATCAAGAAGAGAGGGGTGCAGGTTGTGAGCTTACCAACGTATTGAGCCATGCCGTTGGAATACTCGCCCCATTCTGGGAAAGTCTTGATCAAATTGCCTAGCATGGGCAGCATAGCGTTGACGGCTTCGGGGTCATCGTAGAAGGGGACCTGGTACGGTCGTCAGTATCTCCTAATAAGAATGTGATACACCGCAGAGAATCGCCTCACCATTCCATGTGACGCCTTGTATGACTTCAAACTAGGCGAGATGCGGCTGTGGAAGAGTGCCGGAGGATTGGTCTTACTGGCGAGTTCGTATGCCATATCCCGAATTTTCTCATGATCTCGATGTCGCAAGATAACAAGGCGGCCTGATTGGGCGTGAAAAGGGCTGGGAGTGTGAAGCATGGCATACTTCACGATTTCTTCGATGCGGGCGTCGGAGATGGGAGAGTCTTTCTTCAGATCAATGGTTGAACGGCGCATGACGGTCGCTTCCAGGAAGTAGAATTTGGAAGCGAAGGTGGTTGGGTTTGCTTTAGATGGGTCTGCCATGTTGAGCTTTTGATGTTGTTCACCAGGTCTATTATACTGACTGAGGTAGTTTTCGAGTTGAGATTGAAAATCGTCTAAAGAGGTGACTTGCAGGGCAGAGGGAGAGTGAGAAAGAGAGGAAGAGTTGGAGATTGCAGGCGGTGAGAATGACGACGTTGGGGAAAGGCCGCGGCTGACAGACTGAGAAGCTTAAACCAGTTCGTTTGCGGGGACCGAAGATCTGATATCACAGTGACCGGCCCGAAGCGCTAAGTGCGAGAGCTCAGCCTCGCCCCTGGCAAAGGGCAGGCTTCTGTATTTGAAAAATGGCGCTCGCTTTTCGGCCCTTCGGTCTTCTCTCGCTCTTTTGCGCGGAATCAATTCCAGGAAAGAACGAAGGAATGTCAAGGTAGCTTGGAATTCTTTCAATCCTAAGCTAGCCTATTCGATTAGCGTTATCGCTTGAGGCAACGTACATAATTCCGTAAGAAAGGTGGCAGAGTCTCCTGCCGCAGAGTTCCCAACATTGAAGATCTAGCCACGCCGACAGTCTTGATGCGTTCATCTCTTAAATCTCTGCTGCTAGTACAACGAACACTGGGCTTGCAGACGCCGGAGCGGGAATTGTGGATGCTTAATGTGCGAGCGTCGAACGGGTAACCAGGAACGTAGCGAAGTACATTAGGAGTGCAGGGCCGAAAATTATGGCGTTTTCCAGTCAAACTGTACCTTAGTCAATTGGTGGCGGGTAAAAAGATTCAGGTACAGATGCAGATAACCTGATCTTGCTTTCAAAGCGCACCATGTCGCTTCAAGACTGTTTGCACTTCCTGAACAACAGTACGAACCCATTGTGGAATGCGTGCTCGTTGGTCGACGATGACTCTCTCTATGTCTAAGGAACATACTATTGGTACCACGCAGTCTCAAGACGCATAGCTCCCACCGACAAGACTCCGGGTCGATGCGGCGGGTCGCTGCCATGTTGAGGTCGAGTAAGAATGGGACAATAGAGATCCAGTACTTCCTGCAAGTACTTGCTCGTTTTGTATGTGGTCCTACAGCAGATACTACTATCAGGCGTAAAATTCCTTTTCTGGTCAACAGTGCTGACTGCGTTGAATGTGGGTCGCCATGTGCACACCATCTGGTGGAACCTTCTCGATCTGGATCCGATTTGAAAGATGTTAATCAGCACTAGTGTAAGCTTACTCGAAACGTATTGTACCTTGGTCATTAAACATAGGTGAGGCAAAGGGATGGTTTTAGAGGCAGGGAGCTGAAGTACTATTGGGAAAAGCAAGGAAGCAAGGAGAGATTTCTACTAATCGATGCTATATCAAGATGGCTCCTGCGACTCACCACAATCAGGTCCGATCAAGATATCTCATCTCCGTACAATGGGTTAGCGCGACCAATTTTTCGCGCGAAATTCACCTAGCTTTTTGTTAAGGCGGATTTTCTACCTAAAGTGGATATTTGACCGCATGCAACCTTGGCTGGAGCAATCAATTGCGGCACAACATCCCCAGTCAGCGGTTGTTTATTGACTTGTCTCCCCGACAATAAATTCGCAATTGGCAGTCCAGGAATTGACAGCCCATCAAGCCCTTTGGTCTTCGAGAAGCCGACAATATCAGACTTGAGGCGACACGGTTCATAGACATCGATGGCCGAAGGAAGTACTTAGGCACAGAAAAGATCTACGATAAGTTGCTGAGGGTGACCAGTGAGATATTCAAGGATAGGTTGTATAATTCACCTGTGATATAGATGGGCGTTGTAGCCTCTAAATACAAGTTGCGCTATTAGCCTATGCAAAAAGCTGTAGAATCCTTGGCATTCTTATTTTTTTTTCTTTTCCCCACCACAGCTATACTCCCCAGTACTGGCTCTACAAGTAACTCTTCTAATTAACCAACCTTATATGAGTAGAGAGCTCTGCTCAAGGCGATTCTAACGCTGTAGAAATCAGCTTACTCGAATAAATAGGGTCGAAGATATCAGGGGTTAAGAACTTAGCTTAAGACCCACGAAACCGAGCAAGCCTACTACCTATATTATAAGCCTTATAACTCAACGAATACTTTCTCACTTGATCTAATTTCTAGGGCGTTAGAATCGCCTTAAGCAGAGCTATTCACCTATATAATGTTAGTCATCTTAGAAGATTTATTTTTAGAGCTGGTACTGGGTAGTATAACTGTGGTGGGGAAAAGCAAAAAAATTAAAATGCCAAGGATTCTACAGCTTTCTGCATACGCTAATACTTTTGCTTAGTCATCGCACTGACATCATCTGGCGAAGCGGACCCGAGTATTCATGTGAGTTTCTCCTTTTATTCTTCTTTCCTCTCCTCTCCTTTTCTTGAATCGATGCGCGCCTCGAGGTAAAGACACTAAGTGAACATGTTGTCTCTAGGAGGAGCCAATTGTATGGTCGAAAGGCCGCCGATCCCAGAGTTGGGATCGATCCAATGCGACGAGCTTAACCACACCACCCATAAGTACCAATGGAGATACATGTATCACCGCTATATAAGAGTGCGAAAAACTGCCAAGACGAATACTCACAGTATGCAAAGCCGAGGAGCCTGCCCAATTCATCGACTTCTTCAACCGTCGGCTTGGGAAATTATTCAGGTTGACCGATGCGGTGAGGCCAAATGTGCTATCATATACTTCCGTCTAGATGGACTGTCCTCCCGAGGCCGCAGGGCCATTGCATCAAATCTAGGTCGAATACATCATATGTCAAGGCTCTAGATTGATTTAATAATTGACTATTCGATGTTAGATACCACCCAAGGAGCATGACCATAGTGCTAGATCCTTGGCTCAATGATATGCTCCAAGATCGACTTTCTCGGCTTATCGTCCGAATTCCCAGGACAACTAGGAGCTCAATGTCTCTCAGCCCAGGAACACCTCTACAGACGTTAGCATCGAGGCCGATGAGTCCTTCGTCGACGACGATCATACAGGCCAGCGTGGTAATAAGCTTCGTTGTGGAAGAGGTCAAGATCGGGGTGTCTGGTGAGAGACATTCGCTCTTGGAGTCCAAAGCTCGGGTCCCATAAGCCCGCGAATAACGAGTGTCACCTATAGAAAGCAACAGACCAAGATCTTAGCATTTTTCTGAAATGGGGAGATGGTAATGAAAGCATGATACCCTCCATTGTTGCTGGAAACGGAGAAAGAGGCACCCTGCCAATGATTTGGTAGCTCTAAAATGTCTTTCTTCAATATCTAAACCAATCCCTTTTAGTCAAGCCTCTTTTCATTATCTGTCATTCTGTGATGGTTGGTGTAGACAAATCAGCGGATAACAGAGGCCATGAAGCGTAAGAACGTGCAAGACGGAAGGCTGTTCGAGGTCTCATTTTGACGAACCTAATTTTGTCTTATATGGTCTTATAGGAAGGGTCTTTTGCAACGGCGCTCTGCAAACAAGGAACTCGAAAATCCGACAGCTTATGAAACCTCTTTATCAGCCAGTCATACAAGATCCTCGGTGAAAACATGACAGCCCTAATCTTAAAATAGATACACTGTAAGACTAGTTGTACTCGGTTCCCTTGTCGATCACCCCCATTGAAGGTTCGGACGGGACCCGAAACAATCACGAGATAATCATTGATTACGCGCAACAAAACATCGTGCCGTTCGCAAATTCCGCAGGAAAAGCCTTGCCAGCTCCATCAACCTGACCAGTAGAGACTTGTCTCAACGCTTTGCATAGGCGTGATACTTTACTACCCCGGCCATCATGTTGGAACGAATCAAATCGCCTACGCACATCCTAATCATCGGCGGAGGTCTCGGTGGTCTCGCGTTAGCCCATGGCCTCAAAAAATCATCCACCCCCTTCCATGTCTTCGAGCAAGACCCCACACCAGAATTCCGCGCACAAGGCTACCGGCTAAAAATCAACCCCGATGGAGCAGCGGCTCTCAAGAGTGTGCTCAGCCCCGAGATGTGGGAATACTTTGAGCAAACCTGCACGGACAGCAAAGTTGGCGAGACCGACTTCAACGCCATCGACGGCTCTATACTTGCAAGTCGAGCTGGCTCTGGGGTCCGCAGAGAGATGAAGGTATGGACCGCTGATAGGACGGGTTTGAGAAGGATTTTGCAGGAGGGATTGGAAGGGCATATTTCCTATGCAAAGCAGCTCAAAAGCTACGCGATCACGGACGATGGTGTAACTGCCGAGTTTAAAGATGGCAGCACTGAGGAAGGCGTTCTCATAGTTGGTGCCGACGGCGTCCGATCTGCTGTCCGCAGACAACACCTCCCCAATCATAAACCATTGGACACCAACGGGAGTTGCATCTACGGCAAAACGCCACTGACACCGAAGCTCATGGAACGGTTTCCGGCGCGTGCTGTCAAGTGGATGACATTGGTATATGACAAGACACCTACCACAATGATGCTAGATACCGACGAAACTCCGCTGACGTTGCTTTTGGAGCCTATTCGATTTCAGAACAACGAGTACAGGGATAAGTTGCCTATGGATTACATCTACTGGGTCCTCATTGCGCGCACGGGCGTCTTCGGCAAACCGAGCAGCGAGCTCCTTCGTCTCAACGGTGAAGAATCCGCAAAACTCTCACTGGAGCTTACCGAAGAATGGCATCCTTCCTTCAGAGTGTTATTAGAACTCCAAGATACCACACAATCATCTATCCTACGAGTCGACTCTGCAAACCCAATTATTCCGCCGTGGGAATCTTCGTCACGGGTGACGCTGATTGGAGATGCGATTCATGTAATGTCGCCTTGTGGCGGGGTCGGTGCAGTGACTGCAATTCGCGATGCTGCTCTACTCTCGAGGCTTATAAGCGAGGTGGGAATTACGACTACGAGTATTGCCAAGTATGAGAGTGAGATGAGGAAGTATGCTGGGATAGGGATCCAGAGGAGTTATCTTGGGGGAAAGAAGATATTTGCTCAGCTGCCTTTTGAAAAGTGTGAAGTTCTAGACATGTAGCGCGTTTGGCTATATGTGTCCATCCCAATGACATGGTAAATACATAGAGTTGGTCTAGCATTTGATTTCACTCTCCACCTCCGGCTTTCAATCGTTGCGATCAGGAAGAGGTCATGCAACACGACTGAAGCGCAAGGATGCGTGGAGGGACTTAAAGTATCAGGTCTGTGGTGGCGGATTCTCAATCTCCGAGGCATTACCATGCATGTTCTCGGATCGTTGCAGAATTCTATAAAGCTATGGGCTTCCTTTGTGCCCTGCTATCTAGTGAATCATACACGCGGTGACCGAAAATTGCCCAGTATCGAGCCGGCGAAGTCCTTCAGCGTTACAGCCTTGCATTAAATATCATAAAATACAAGGGCCCTCAATGCTTTCAAAGCAAGGTTACCATCACAATCTCAATACTGAACCTTTTCCCCCAGCAAATCCCCAACAGAAAAACCACATTAATCAATTCTGCAATGGCAATTACCACAGCAACAAAACCGAACCCCCAGTGCCTCCTCTGCTGGCGTCTGCGCGTCCTGCAAGCCCGACATGAGCGAACAAGGCTACCGCAAGCACCTGAGCGTCGACCATCCCGCCTTGGTCAGTGAAATGATGGTCAGATACGGCTTCGGGCAATACACAGTAGTGCGTACCTTCACGGCCAAAACCCATCATTTCTCGCATCTTCATTATTGACACAACATCAGAGACACAACACAGCCGAAACCCGCGAATAAATGGAACAGTTCGTCGGCCCCCAGTTCCAAGGAAAAGCGGATTACTATTGGGTTGTTCAGTGCATGTTCCGTGATGTGTAGGATATTTTGAGGATGAAGAAGGAACCATTTTGTGTTGAGAGGGTTATGCCGAATCATGAGAGTTTTGCGGATACGACCAGATCTAAGTAAGTGGACTTGATCAATTGAGTATTGTTGATAGGAATGAGGTCGTTGACCCCAATAGGATGACGCTTGGCTGGATTGAAGTTCATGTGAGGGATGGGAAAGCTTTGAAAGGGCGAGAGTAAGCCTGAGTTGGACAGTCGCAAGAGCACCTGCGAGAACGATGGTGGTGGATAGAAAGTTGGGTTACTCAGCATGTTTCAACAAACTCACTGGGTTGTTGTTTACACTCCTTCCTTGTAACGGTTCCTGAAGTATGTATACTGCAATAGCAGTCCATTGTTACACAATACCTGGCTGCTTTCGACTTCTTTTCTCCGAAGTTACAACATCATTCGCATGCGGGCAGGAGGTGTTGCCAACAAGACCAGCACATTGGCCAGAATTCAAATCGATAACCTACGGTCTCAGCCGCCTGATTTAAAAAACTCGAAGATCATTGCATTGTTCTCATTCAATACACCACCTCATCACCACCCTTCGACATCTACTTTGGTCCTTCGACGTGGCGCGCATCTAGCTATTTATCAGATACCGCCAGACTGGAAGAATTCAATTGGAACTCTTCACCATTGTCGTTGACATCATGCCCGACCCCCGCAACGATTTCGACCCATTTGTCAAGAAACTCCTGCATCTTTTCGTTCGGGTTCCGCACTGCATTGAAAACCACACAGAGGGTAAGAAGGCCATTCCACGAATGAGATCGAGTAGTCCTAAACAACGGCACCGGTGTTAGTGCACGAAAACTAGCTTTTTGATAGGCTTAATAGGCTTGTGAGGGTGAAGGGGTAAGGGAGCTGCTTACACGGCGGTCTGCATGGTATCTGTGGCTAATTGATAGGAGTTGAGGACCAGATTCAGCCCCGCATGGCCTGAGATAGGGTATGTCCCGCGCAGTTGCTGAGACCCTGGGGGATCTGACACAAATATTGGGCACGTCCTAGGCTTGGTGACCAGCTCGAAGTTGCTATAATAGTGAGAGTTTAGGGTCGGGCAGCTCCCATCGATATTGAATGTTGACTCACCTATTGTTCACCATCCACTCAAGAAGAACTTTAGCATCTGATTCCATCATTGTTGCTAATCCTTTCTTGTTCTTGATTTCATCCCATTGATCGCTGATACAAGCGGCAGCCTTCCACAAACCATCTTCGTTATGTTCCTCAGTCTTAAACAGATGGCAAGGGACTTTCATCGGCTGGAGGCCGATTGCGAGGTTCACGTATCTAGTGCGGTCACAGTACTCCGGGATAAGGTGCCCATTACGCAAATCCATAGGCGAGCCGCTGTAGTATATTTCTTCCGAACTTGGCTTGGTTTCGGATGATTCGTAGACTGCTTTCAGCATTGTTGCATGGAGGAGGCTGGTGAGTTTTACGCTGTGCTTACGACTTGAGGCCAGGAGTTGCGGAAGAAAGTTTGGATCATCGAAAGTGTGAGAGACCAAGAGGGTGCCTCGATGTTCGCGCTCCGGGCCCAGGATATCAGGCCGATAGATGGGAAGTCCGACATCAGGCTGTAAGGGGTATTCATTAGTCAATTGAGCACACGCATTCCCAATGGGTGTTATACCTTATGGAAATCCATCAATCCTGGTACACGTTCAATTGGCATGGCTGTGCTGTCCAGCCCCTCTATCTTCTCCAGGACGACCGCTGCAGGCAGAAGTAGCCGAGTTTCCTTGCCCCATACGATCTCTTCATCGGGCAGAGGATCCGCCAGACGGGCAAGAAATTCATTGACAACAGCACGAATTCCCGATCCATCGATGAGAGCATGGTGTGTGTGCAGTAGGATATCGAAATTTTGGAGCTCCGGGTTTATGGTCTCTTCTGGTGGGACGATGAGGTAGAATAGACAATAGTCACCATCCAGAGTAGGTAGCGATGACTCTCGACTAAGGCGCTCCCTCAGTGCGAGCCAACCTCCATCCTGGCAGATGGTAAATACTGTTCTCTCTGCCCAGCTCTCGATACCTTCACTGGACTCTATGTTATAGGAAGCTGTGTTGAAGTCCGCCACTCGAGCAGCAACTGTAGGGTACTTCCACCGGGTCTGACAGATCGCTTTAGTAGCACGAGCGTGCAGGCGGGAGATGTTGAAGGGTTTCAGCTCGGAGGAGTAATTGCGACCCTGGAGTGAGATGCTGGCACCCATGTATGGGCAGTTTTGGCCGTAGAGCACCTGGTTGACCATCGCGAACATCCGTTCGAAGTTGGCGAATTGACGTGTCATTGAGCTAGATCCATCGTCGGATTTCACCCATGAGTACCTAGAGTGGTCTTCACTTTCGCCCGCGGCCGTGGAGTGAGGCATGGTGTAAGATGGTTAAATTTAATGAGGAGATAAGGTGTAGGTCTTTGGGACAGGGAAGGCAATAAATAAGAAAGAATATTGTAACACATCAACTCCAATTTTAGTGTGTCCAGCTCCCTGTGACAGCTTGTCATCACTCTCCTTTTCAGGACATTGTTCTCATTCGCTCAACAAATGTCACAAGAATCTGCCAAGGAATCCCTTCGAGCTCTTAGCGCCACACTCCGAGCATTTGTTTGGATTCCGAGAAGAAAAGCGCATTAGGATTACAACAAGATTTTGTCTTTGATAAGAGAAGATCTCATTGCATAGCCGTCACCCCTGGCTTGTGTAGTCATATATGGAATGATTTGTTTCTTCAGCCTCCGAAGCAACAGGCCTGCCTATACTTTCACACGCACTGTCGAGGAAGCCCAGCCTTAGCAGACTAAACATTCATCCATCAACTCGTGCTCGTTAGCATATGCATGTTCTTCTCTCGAAAGCCGCCCTGTCGAGGAAGCGTAGCCTTAGCAAGCTAAAATTATTTGTATCAACTCGTGCTCGCCAACATATACATACATTTCTCTCGAAATCTGTGAACATACCTATCAATAGATTGTGTTGTTGTTATCACCAGGCCGTATTCACGTGTGGCTTTGCTTGTCGTAGTGTCAAGACTCTAGAGAGCAATTACATCACGAGAAGTGAGACCTCCACGAAACAACCGATTAGAAGCCTCACTACTGACTCAATGGGAGAACAGTAAGATCTCAAGCACACCGCTCATACTCCCCCGTATCGATGATCCTCATCTCTCCATCAGTCAACTCAAAACCATAAAAGTCCACATTCTCCTTGATCCTGTCTTTCTTCACAATCTTTGGCAACGGCGAATATCCCGTCTGCAAACTCCACCTCATCAAAACCTATGCCGCCGTCTTTCCCGTTTTCTCCACTTCTCAAGTTTCGGAGTCAGTATTACTACTTGCGGCTAGGATTTGAATTGTGAGGCATGTTTAAGAGATCCCACTGAGCAAGGACTCCCAAGACGCGTCTTGCGACTCGAATCATAGGACAGATCAGGAATATCCAGTCGAAATGTACGTTACTCATCGGCTTCAACAACAGATCTACCAACTTTTTTCCCCTCGTTAGCGGACAGAAAGCCTGAACCACAATCACCCTCTCCCGGCACCACTCAACGATATCCCTAGGCGCAAGTCAAGGTTGCAATTCCCACTGTCCCACGGAAATGACCCTATCCTTACCCGGACCGCGTTCTAATTCCAACTCCCTGATATAAGCCTCCAACTCCTCGATACGATGTACTCCGTATTTCGAGGCGCCGATACTTCGGACCTTTCCAGCTTCTTGAGCATCGACTAGTGCCCTCCAAGCTGCTTTGCGCCCGCTGGGACCTCCGTAGGAAGCGTGGATCAGCATCAGGTCGATTTAGCCGAGACCGCTGGTGCCGAGGCTTGATTCGACTTGAGAGAGAGTGCCGTGGTAGGAGAAGGCGCTGGAGTAGACCTTTGAGGTGACGAAGAGGGAAGGCCAGGGGAGGCGGGAGGATGCCATGGCGCGGGCACACTGGCCGGAGTCGAAGTAGCAGATTACGGAACCGCTCTGGGGTTGTGAGCTGGGTCATTTAGAAGTAAATGCAGAGAGGGGTAAGTTTGCAAGGGGCTTTTCTTTCAATAGGTACTCTAAAATAACAGGACTTTCAGGATTTACAAACAAGCTCTGAACGAAAGCTGCAATTGGGAAAGGAATCATGGCCTTCATAATGTTCTGTAACGAGCACTGTGTCAATTTTGATAAAAACAAGACGTACGTGTATAGCCAGCTGTAAGCGCATGTCCTACAGTAATTTCGGTCTCATTAGGAGGCCTTCAAAACGAATATGAAGGCTTGTCGCATGTCTTTACACTTGTGAAATACATCTCACGTTCGAAAACCTTTTACAACAATCAGCATGCCAATATTTCGTTCGATCGTTTGAGGCTCACCCCAAAACCCAAAATGCGCATTTCGAACCCGGACTTCATCCGCAGCCCCGGGGTAATATCGAGACCCGCCATAGCTTTGCAAACTTGATATTTGCTCGATGGAAGGTATAGTAAGGCAAATGTGGATCTTGAATTGGATGGGAAAGTGCGAGTGCTTGTTTAAATCAATTAATGTGTGTGTTGGCGTTGCATCGCACACAAAAAGCACGTGAATGCAAGCCTCGCAGCCTCAATGCTCCGAGAACCGAAGGACGGCCTTGTCCTCAGTGTGATGCGTTTTAGGGCCTGGTCCAGACTGGAACAAGCCAGCCTTGGCATTCCTTCCGCACTTCGGTCATTTCCAGAGAGCGACACTTTCCGAATCATGAAAGGCAGCCAACTGTGCACAACGCGGAGAAGACAAGGTCATAGTATCCACAAGCATTTAGCACACATCCTATTACGTGATAGACTTTGGATAAAGGGCTATTCGCGTGCACGAAAAACCAGCGAGCGTTGTGACACAGCATGGGCAATCTACGGCCATTCCACGAAGCAAGGTTGTTCCAGAAAGAATGCACAGCACAGACATGATTTTTACACTTAGCCAACCCTCGATGAAGAAGTCGAAGAAAATTGCGGAGAGGTGAGAAAATCAATTCACCGTGACGGCCCTTCCACCTCGGCTCCTCGAAGTATCCTTACCACGCACTAGAGGACAGCTTGCTCAGCGTAAGGCTTGGAGCTCGTAGACTCGTACATCATCTAAAACAACGGGCGACGGCCTCAAACGCCTTTGCGGTAGGCATGAATGATCTCATGACGACAGTAGGCGGAAAGAAGAATGGTTGAAGCTTATGAAAAAAGGAGATTGCACAATGCGATTGAGGTTTGTTCTTCGAGTCAATTGACTGACCAGTATACTTACAAAGTTGGCTTGTTTGAGCCTCAAGTACCGATCATAGACGGTCGCCGGATATCGAGGGCCATAGTATCGCAGACCGGTAGCTTTTGCACCTTTCCAGATTTTCTACTAGAATAGTAACAATCCAGTGAAGGCTGTTGTCTTTCGGAAAGCCAGCATACGCTTCGTCAGCCGTGGCCGTAGTATTCGATACTCAAGGCAATCATAGGCGAGGACGCGTTAGCGATTTCTTCGAGCAATACAACATAGATGACGTACGCCAGCATTCGGTCTCAATCGCTGTCAATATATCCGGTAATGCCAAATCTTCTGCCGGTATTATCTTTTTCATGTCTGGTTGTTGGTAGAAGGTAGAAACAAAAATCAGTTATTCGAGGAATAGAGCAACTTTCGCGGAATTGGTCCCGCGATGCTTGGCTCACGTTACCAACCGTCCTCTCCTCGTCCCGTTGTTCTGAAGGTCTACATCTGTCTCAAATCTCTTCTGGAAAGTACTCCTGTAGGATCGATTAATATAGACAAGAGAATAATGCTCATGTGCTAATTAAAATTGTGCGGATGAAGTGGAGAAAATAAAATCATAGTCTAAACGTTGTTGATTTTGGGCTACTCTCTCTGGAGATTCACCATAAAGACCAAAACAGCGTAATGGCGATCAATCTCCTCAAAAGGCTACAAGCCTACCTGGAACCTTTGGCGTTCCTCATCGTAGCCGCTTATGGTCTGCAACAGCCTGTCAAAAAACCCATATCTGCAACTCATGAGTATACTAGGAGCGTTGCTAATTCTCCTCGAAATCGCTATCTTCCAAAGACAAACAAAAGACGTCTCAAGCAAAGCTAGACTAGTCGATCGCATTTTCGGAAAATTTTGGCTCCGAATGGGTATGTCTTCGTGCCTCACAGCAAAACTCATAAAACGCAAACTCTGAGGCATGAGATCAGACAAAACAATCGCAGCAGGTGAACTCGGCACCGCCCTCCCCGCCCTCGACGCCCAAGCCTCTGGCATAGTACTCGAAATCGGCCCCGGCACCGGTAACCAACTCTCACGCTACGACCTCTCCAAAATCACCAAGATCTACGGTGTAGAGCCAAACACCGATCTCCACGGCAAATTGCGCGCCAATGTCAAAAAGTACGGTCTCAGCGACATCTACACCATAGTCCCTTGTGGAATCGAAGATGTATCGACACTTTATGAGTATGGGGTGGTGCACGGCACCATCGATACAGTGATGAGCGTGCAAGTCCTCTGTGGTGTTCCGCAGCCGGCGAAGATGGTGAAGGAGATGTACAAATTGCTGAAGAAGGGTGGGCAGATGATTGTTTATGAGCATGTTCGGAGTGATGATTTTGTGAGTCACGTTGTGCAACGGCTTTACAATGTTGTGTGGCCATATGGGATGGGGGGATGTCAGTTGGTGAGGCCGACGAGGGAGTATTTGATAGAGGCTGGGAGGTGGGAATGGATGGATTTGGAAGGGCCGAGTGAGGAGGAGGGGTGGAGTTTATTTCCGCGAGTGCAGGGGAGGCTTTTGAAATGATTGTTCGGATGATTGGGGATGGGAGTAGAACGAGTTGGTGTAAATGTTCGATGGTAGGGGTATATAACGCTAGTAACGAAGCACTTGGCCAACGAAGCCAATCAAGCCACCATACGAGCAGGCTCGTCACTGATCTCGTGGTTTTCTGTAATCGGGGGGGGCGCTGGTGGACGTAGCAGCTTGCCACTCTCGTCGACGCCTTCGAACATCGCGAAGCCTCCACCGTCTCCTCGGTCCCTATGTTTCAGGACCATATCTCTAGCACTCGTCACGTCTCCCCATTTGACTTCCCACCCTGTACGCACCACAGAACTCGGTCTCATCAACGGACACTGCGCAAAGATCTTGACCCACAGCCTCCTCATATATCGAGGCGTCACTTCATGAGGCGTACTCAAAAATCCTTGGCCTCTCACAAGGCCCTTCGTGTAGCCTTCTATCCCAAGCTGCCCACGGCGGGGGACATTACCTTCCCACGGTACCTCCCCTGAAGCCAGCTTTCTTATCCTTTCCCACTCCATCTCTGGCAGCGGTGGCATGATCCTATCAAGCGCCTGTGCATACCATCCTCTCTTGATATTCCGCACTCTTTTCACTGGCATTGGTCTGCCCCAGCTATTCGTTTCGGGGATCCGAGGCGCCAAAGTGGGCGCTTTCGATCTTGAGAAGTGTGACCGCTTTCGCCTTGCCTGAGACTTGATCAAGGCCAGTAGCTGTTGCGAGGGTTGAGGCACGCCTTGCGAACGTGGGTCCGAGAGCTTTTCGATCGCTACTTGATCCACGGGAATGTCTGGTATTTTCAGGTTTTTCAGAAGTTGATGTCGTCGTTTGCCCAATCGTCCGTACGTCATTAACAAGATCTTGCCGAGATGTTGCAGATGTCCATCATTCGCGCGCTGTAGGTAGAGAAGGCCTTTGCGGGCTTTCTTGAGAAGAGTCGGCCGTCGTTGCTCAATCACTTTGGTGCGCTTTCTACGGAAGCTGGTCTTTGGTAGAGCATTGTGAGAGTGGTAATCACGAAACCTGGAGATCACATGCCCTTTCATGTATCCTCGAGCTACTGGATCCGGGAGGTAGGTGCATTGGCGGAGAAGGGCTCGGAAGAGGTGGATAGTCTCCTCATATTGGGTATCACTGATACCCCAGTACTTTGGGGAAGCAAGGCCTCTACTGTTCCCTAGTCTCCATAATCGCATGCTGCTCCAACGAGAAGACAAAGCAAATGTTTATGACCGCAAAGGTGCATTTGTTGCGGAGCAGATCAAAAGAGCTGTTTTTCTATACCGGTCGGCGCGTCGGGAATCCTAGCAATAACCTCCACGAGTATTCTAATGATGTATAACACACTTGGCAGGTGTTCCTGTTGCTCGCACCATGAATCTCACATGTATCTGAGCCTCTCGTACTGAAGAACAAGAAATGCTCACGGCCAAGAAAGCACTTTAAGGTCCGTAAGGCTGGTTAGCGTCGCACTGGAACGACGCGAAAATCGACCCCTCTCGCGACACGTCCTTGAACAGTCACGTCTGCAAAATAGCATTGCCCACCAACCGACTCGAATAGGAAAGAGATATCTATGGTGGTAAATACTTACACCTCGAGCAACATCATGAACTCTATATAATGAGAATGATGCTGATATTGCCTGCCCAGTAAAAAGCGCGGTTCACGTGCTAACCGCCTCATTCCTTGTCAGCGCATTTCGAAGGGTACCACCAAATGGCCTCCGCAGTCCACGCCGGCTCTCCTCCCTATCCTCCTCCGCCCACATTCTCTCAAGAAAGCACAGGATCCTCCATCAACGGCATGCATCTTCAACACTCGGCCCTAAACTCCTTTGACGGCCCCCAATCTGTCGCCTCCACCCCGACTCCGACACCGCCGGCCTCGAGACACCAGCAGATCATGCCTTACGGCAACTCAAACTATGGACAAGCAAACGGGACTCATAGCCAACAGACTACATCTAGGCATTACCAGGATCTCAAGCCGAGCGTTCAACAGCAGCACTATGCGCCAGGCCAAAAGCCGCAGATATACACTGTATGGCTACCTCGTGCATGCTTTTTTGCTTTGTGATTTAGTCGCTAACACACTGCTACCAAGGCCGTCTATTCCAGCGTTTCCGTCTACGAAATGGAAGTCAATTCAGTAGCCGTCATGCGAAGACGCAAAGATTCTTGGCTTAACGCAACTCAGATCCTCAAAGTCGCAGGCATTGAAAAAGGAAAGCGAACGAAAGTCTTAGAAAAAGAGATATTATCGGGCGAACATGAGAAGGTTCAAGGAGGGTATGGCAGATACCAAGGCACTTGGATCAGCTTCCCGAGAGGTGTAGAGTTTGCTCGCCAATACGGGGTAGAGGAATTGCTTCGTCCATTGTTCGAGTATGACATGGGGCAAGACGGCATGACAATGCCTGGGCAAGGAACACTCGATACGCCTACCAAAGAGCAAGCAATGGCCGCTCAGCGGAAGAGGAACATGTTGAACGGTGCATCTGAGGGTCAATTTCCAGCGAAATCGGCAAATGGAACCTTCTTCAAGAATATCTCGAAATCGGCGGCCAATGCCGTAAACGCGATCAGCAAAGCTAGGTTCGACTCACCAAATTCGCGACCAGCCAGCGTGAACCGCCCATTGAAGCGGCCGTCGCAACAGGGCGCAAGCCAAGACACAGCGTACGCAGGAAGCAGCCAGCAGAGTATGCAAAGCTTGCATTCCGACAATAGCTTTGGAGCCAGCCAGCTTGACCCGGCGCTCCGCAATGACAACAATCCTTACTCTATGGCACACGATTTCCAGACCAATGGCGATGCGGAAGGACCTCCTCGTAAACGAGTCCGACATTCACAAGGCCAAGACACGTTCGCATACGGGATTGATGGCGATTTTGATACTTCCATGAGAAATTTGACACCAACAGAAGTCAACGAGTCTTTTGCATACCAGCAAGCAGCGTCTCAACACAACATAGATTACACTATTACTGGACTTTCGCCGCTTCCCCAGCCCACGAGTAATTCGGCAGTCGAGAAGCAGCAGATGCTGACATCGTTGTTTCTGGATCCAACACAGCAAGACTTTTCAAACCACCCAGCGTTGCTTCGGCTATCAGGAGACGAGCTCGACATTCCCATCGATCCGACTGCACATACAGCCTTACACTGGGCAGCTACTCTTGCGCGGACGTCATTACTAAGGGCACTGATCAACAAGGGTGCTAGTATCTACCGATTGAATGGAGGAGGCGAGACAGCATTGATACGCGCCGCTTTGACTACGAACAACCTAGACCAAGGAAGCTTCCCGGAGTTGCTTGAGCTTTTAGGCCCTACGATCGAGATCAGGGATGGGAGGGGACGTACTGTCTTGCATCATATCGCTGTGTCTTCAGCTGTCAAGGGACGAAGCTCGGCATGCCGCTACTATCTCGAGTCACTGCTTGAGTTTGTCGTTCGACAAGGAAGCGCTCCAAACAGCCAGCAAACCTCATTCATGGAACCGGCCGCTGCACCACCGTCGAAGTCGATAGGCCTGGCCAAGTTCATGGCCGAGATTGTTAACGCAGAAGACATGTCTGGCGATACAGCGTTGAACCTGGCAGCCAGGATCGGCAACAAAAGCATTACGCAGCAACTTCTAGAGGTCGGCGCGAATCCTACAATCCCGAACCGTAGCGGTCTCAAGGCTGTGGATTTTGGCATTGGAGGGGATCCCGAGCTTCTAGACATCCAGTCAAACAGTCAAATGACGAGGCTGGAGAAGCACCCAGTCAATAAGGTGGCTGAGAGTAGTCAAGAGCTCATGACTTGTATGTTCCCTTGAGCTCCCTTACGTTTTAGCTGCTAAAATTATCCTGCGTAGCACTATCGACCCTCCTCTCTGACACGGAATCCTCTTTCCGCTCCGAGCTTCAGACGAAGCAGTCCCTAATCGATCAGACCCACGCCAAACTCCGCGAGACAACTTCCCTCCTCACTGAGGAAAAGCGTCGCCTAGCCGATCTCCAGCGTAAATCTGAAGAACGCAAAGCCCTACGCCAACGCATTGCCAACCATCGACGAGCCAATGACTTGCAGCGCGCCCAGCTCTCCCAGCTGTTACTCGCAAGCGCCAAACCAGGAGACCATCCAGAGGCCATTCGGCCGAATATTAAAGTTTGCGAGGCTGACGCAGGATTGGAGGTTGATCCTAGTATTCTTATTGGTGCTCACGATGGAAGTCGGCTACCCCACCAGCGCGAATACCTTGCTACACTACCGCCAACACCCGTCCTCAGAGCTCGCGCAACAGCTTACAGGAAGAACAACGCGCATCTTGAGACGCAGGCCAAGAACTTACAAAGTCAGAGCAGTGAGCTAGAGGCGCAGTTGCGGAAGGTGGTCAGTCTATGTACAGGCATCGACGAGGGAGCTGTGGATGAGATGGTGGATTCGCTGAACGCCGCTGTGCAGAGCGAGGGCGGCGAAGATGTCGAGGTGGGCAGGGTACGAGAATTTCTGAGGAGAGTGGAGGGTGTTGGGGAAGATTAGGTGTGACAACCTCACGCTATGTACGTGGATTGGTCTATCGCGTGCATGTTGGGAGATCTTCCATCTCGTTCTTGTCAATATTCTAGCATTGGGGCTAGCGACGTGTTGAGAATTGCATGCATAGTATGCGGGGCTGGTTCTGGATATCCCATGGGGTAAATCAGTCAATGAACGCCGTTTTCAACAACCCATGCTTTCTCTACAAAAGGTGTGACATGCGCTCCAAATTACAACCTGACACGAGTAGGAATAGTGTGGCCCGCAACTCAGCTCCTGTCTACATACATTATAGAGAAGAGCGCGTGAACGCCCAAGGGTGTAAATGACATCGAGGACGTCTAGGCGAAGGGCGGCGGTGACAAGCTAAAGACGGAGAAGCTATAAATTCCAGGGTCGGGGACGAGGTGAGGTTGATTCTAGATGTTCAATCTCAAAGTTAGCTCAAGAAAAAACCCTCAAATAGGGATAGTGCTTCATCGTGTTGTGATGAAGACCGCGGGTAGCCAATTTAGCGCAGCCAAGATATCAGATTCTTATCGCTGATATCAAATTCTTATCGCGGAGAAGATGGGGTTGGGTTGAAGGGTTTGATCACACATGGTTGGGAGAAGTGGGGTTTGCTCGGTTGGGTTGATATGATCTTAACAGCTTTGCCGTCTCCAAAGAGGCATCATCATGTCCACCCATGGAATCATTCATGTCGTCTCAATATGATGCCTACCAGCCCTGCCCACTACCATTTCGCATCCTTCCTTCCCTGAAACTCCTTCAAGATCCCCACCTGCCTCTCCAACGCCTTCAACCACACCTCCGCTGTCTCATTCACCTTCCCCATATCATCTCCAAGCTTAGAATAGAAGTCCTTCCGGTACGGTGTCGCACCCATTGCTGCGCTGAATAAGGGCTTGACCATGAAGCTGTGGTGCGGTTTCAGAGTGTTGCCGTAGGCGTGCCGGAAGGAGACGGAGAGCTCTTCGGAGGGGTGCTGGATGTTGTGGCGGATGGCTTGGGCGGTGAAATCGAGACCACTATGGGATGGGATTGTTAGTGGGGGGTGGGGCGATGGGGATGAGGGGAATGGAAGTACCGGACGAGCCAAAGGAGACCTTCAGCTGCGACGTGTTTCTTGGTCTTCAACTCATTCAGGACGAGCGATTGGAGAGTTTCTGAGTCGGCGGAGGTGGCTAATTGGCGGTCGCGAACTTTCTTGTATTAGTTAGTCTGCGGAAGCTTCCGTTTGGTGGGGAAACATGAGACCTTGATGTTGCCCACCATGTCATTCTTGACTGGTGTGAATGCCACTGAGCCCAATTTATCTACTCGATGGTAAGCACTGCCCTTAAAGGTGCGTGGAGGGAGATCTTACCGAAGAGCGTGGTCAATGACTCCGCAGCCTCGAGAAAGTCGCTTGTTGGGATGGCGTTGTCGTTCTGGGCGTTCACTGGGACATCCACGAAGGATTTGTGGAGCGTGTCGAACCATGTGCCGCCGGCTGGGTAGACTGAATTGGATGAAACTGCCATACTTGCAATTGGGGGAGTGCAATGGCTTTATTGACTGTACAGAAGGCAGCTCAAGGAGGGTTAGAAGCGCGCGTTTGGCGGCAGAATTCAATGTCTTGGCAGCATCATGTGAAGGACTTCGAATTAAACTCATGACTTCTCTCATTAGTACTTTTGTTGTATCTACTTTGTTGTTGTATCTCCGAATCTTTGACTGCGGGACTAGAAGCTTTGGAGGAGGCATTTTCGTACGCAGATGGCACATAGGCCGCCGCCTGAGGATCCAGAGCCTTCACCTCCGCATAATGTGGAGCCTGGATCTTATACTGCTCTCCGTTTGGTCTATTTAAGACTTCTGCTGAGATAGAGGAGAGGTGGCTGATGATCTCTTCTAGCAACATGCCTCGCCCGCCCACATCCACCTGACCACCCGCCGCTGTTTCATCGGTCCCATCCCCGAAGGCTGGCTCAAGAGTCATCGCAAGTCTTGGTACTCGCGATACATAAGCTTGGACTATTCTTCGAGGGCCGCAAAATTCTCAGCCGCAGCGAACATATCACATCAGAGGCAGATCACCGGCCTGGATGGTCCTTCTGCGACTGCTACAATTTCGAGAAGCTTTCCCCAGCCTGAGGATATTGACGAGGAGCCGGAGGAAGACAAGCCAGACGATGATGCTGGCGACAGTGCTGAAGAACTAGGGGGAGATGACCAGGATGGCGAAGTCAATGAGCTGGAAGCCCAGGCTACAAGAGACGACGGACCTAATGCCACTACTCTGGAGGAAGAGCCTGAGCCCTCCAAGCCGAAGGGACGGTCAATGTTCAAGGACAAGCTTAGTCCAAAGCATTCCAAGGACGAGAGTAGCACGGCTTCGTTCGTTACAGCACCCATGAAGCAACCAAAAAGGAGCACCTTCAGGTCGAGTCTATCTCCCAGCAGCTCTCCCAAAAGCCCACCGCCTTCTTCGTTCGTCACCGCTAGTGAAGGCCCGAATCCACGGAAGTACACTGTCGAAATTTCGAATGAGAGCCCAGGAGAAGCGAGCAGGAATACGGAGCCACGGTCGGCATGGACAGAAGACACTCCCCATACCCCTGATAACGATATTCAACACAGGGCGAGCACTGGTGACGTAGCAAACCCAGACAATACCAATTCGACCGCTTCTTTACTCCACCATGGCCAGACTGAAAGTCCTGTTGCTGACTCTCCGAACATCCAAGCAAAGGACTCGGCGCAGGCACTCGATCGAGAAGGAAGCTCCAACCCGAAAGCGACTGCTCATGGAATTGTCAGGTTCAATCTCGATGATAACCTCGACTATAGCAACGCCCGTACCGCCGCGAAGATAGGTCAAGCCGGCCATCGAAAATTCTGGAGACGACTGCGACAAGGCTCTACTCACCCTGGTGAAATTACGAAGATGGAGAAGATGCTGGTGCGGGTCGATTCCACCATGCAGGATCTCCCATCAGATTACAACGAGAATGACAGCCTGAAAACATCTGCTCGAACGGTCGAGAAATGGCGAGAATTCGTGGTCGTTTGCAGACAAAGCACTACGGAGGATGCTGATTTTTCGATACAATTGTACAAGACGCGAGTCATACCGGCGAAAGAGACGACCCATGTTCAAAAACGCTCTACTCATGAAATACCTCTGGCTCGCAAGACCACTCGAGTGAATCTCTACTCGTCTCTCGACAAGACTCTTGTGATCTGGGTACCTTGGAAGAAAGGCACAATGATGTATATTTTGCGAACGCATTCCGTCGCTAGTGCCGTTGAATGGTATACCTTTATTCGTCACAGCCTAGGTTGGCAGCGCTGTACAAGCCTCCAGGTCAGCGTGCCAGATCTGAGCGTGACGTTACAGCTTGAAAATACTTTTAGTGAATTAGAGACCTCGATGAGTAATGCACAAGCCGCACGATCAGACGACGCCGCTATTTCGAAGACCATGGAAGCGGAAAGAGCTGTCGCAAGTAACATCATACGCAGGTCTCTCAAGATGCTAGAGAACAATCCCGAGTGGGCGGATGTCCTCGAGAAGTGGCTCGCTCACGAGAAGATCGGATTGGCTTGGAAAAGGTATGACCGCTTAGAGTGGGTCCACGGCGTGAACGAGCAGAGAATGTACGGCACGCTCGCTATGCAACAATCACATGAGCTCGAGCTGAGGCCGAAGGAACACTACCCTACCACCGCCAGGCCCACGAAGAAAGAGCCTATGGACGAGCCTGCACCTGTCGAGGGCTTTCTCATACGGCTGACTTCGCAGAAAGGGAACGTAAGACGGCTTGGAAAGATGTACTTCAAGCGGCTTTACTTCACTACGCACAATCAGTATCTTTGCTACTGCAGACCAGCTAAAGCTCTGCCTCCCCCGCCACCAAAGCTGTCTCTTTCTCAAGGTACTAAGGTTCCCAAGGCGAGTGAGATTGTTGACAGCGCGCCCTTGATATATGCCGTCAACCCTTATCCGAGTAAAGATGGTGAGATAGAGTGGATCAATCAAGGAACACCTGCTAGCAAAGTCAAACACGACGAGGACGCATACAAAGAAGCAGAGCGTAAGGTCAACAGTATGCTTCACGCTGAAGGGTACATTAACCTAAATCACATCATACGGGTGCAGAACGCTCAGAGAGGCAACTCACCAGCGGATGCAAACGTAGATGAAGGTCCAGATGTCGACTTTCACGAAGAGGTTGAGGACACAACGCGCGATGATGGTAAGACTGATCAATTCGACGACAGGCGTACCTTTGAGCTTGTGATGAAGAACAAGCTCATTATTAGGCTGCAGGCTTACAATGAAGTGACAAAAATGGAATGGGTGCACAGACTGCGGAAGCTTGTGGAGTACTGGAAACTGCGCCTCGCTAGCGATATGGACCTGCTAAAGGAGGTTCGCGGGCTAAACCTGAAAGTATTGGAAATCGACGAGGAGTCGGAGGCATACATCGGCCAATTTGGATCAAAGTGGGAGGTCACCCGATCAGTAGCTTCCTCAAAGCTGTTCAACATGTGCGGCATATCTTGCTGCCGTGCTATCACGATGTCAGGCACTCTCTATCGCAAACCAAAGCGCCGCTCGCTCTTTCAACGGTGCGACGTGATCCTTTGCCATGGACAGCTTCTCATCTTCCATGGCAGTCTCCGCACGATGACAGGGGCTGAGGTCTCTCATATCCAACACGAGCGACAACACTCCATTGATCTCAAGTCCTGCTACATTTATTCGGGCCTCGTAACGCAAGATGATTTGCTCTACCAGAATCGGACCTTCGATAGCAATCATCCAGGCCATCACGCCTTGCCTCGAGTGTACCTGGAGGATGGTTGGACCAGTACGGACGAGGATACAATGACTTGCTTCGTCATTTGGCAGCCGCAGACCAAATCATTCTTCAAAGCCAGTGAAGAGATGGAAAAAGGCGGAAAGAGGAGCGCATTGCGGAGAGTCAGTCGCTTGGGCGTCCCAGGTCGCAGCATTGTCTTTAAGGCAAGATCGAGGGCGGAGAGAGACCACTGGGTCATGAGTATCGGGATAGAGATCGATCGGTTGCAAGGCGGTGAAGACATCAGGATTGTGGATAAGAAGACTTAATAGTCTAGCTTTTTTAGATGTGTCTTTAGCGTGGCGCTGCTGGGAGCGGTACCGGCGTTCTATAACCGTTAATGGGTGCGTGCTGGGTATGGGTTTGGGTCTTGGTACATACCTCTTCGAGCATTTCTATACACTCTAAGCCCTTCATCCTAGAAAAAGTGCCTCGGAACCACCCATTTCCCTCTCTCCCATCTCCAGTAGATTGTTGATGTACTCAGTAAAACTCAATCTTCTCAACCGCCCCCTTCCCCTCAACAACCCTCTCACTCCCCCTCCAATCCTCCCACCTCACCCACCCCGCCCTCCCAAGCGGCCACACAACCCCCACCACCTTCCCAACAACCAAAGCCTTACTAACCGGCCCATAATAATTACTATCATAACTCCTCCCCTCCTCACCCCCATCCCCCTCCACCCACACATGGCCCACTGGCACCTCCTCCATCGGCACCGGATACGTATTTTTCGTAATCACCCCATCACCCTCTAGCGCCACAACCCTCTTCACAGCCATTTTTTCAGGATTATGAGGTGTCCAGAATGCGATGATTTCGCCACGATGGAGATTGGAGGCAGGGTTCCAACAATTGAGGATCAGACGGTCGAGAGAGAGCGTGCGGTCGTAGTCGGTGTTTATGAAGGGGTACATGGAGGCGCCGGTGACGGTGGAGATGGTGAAGAGGTGCGTGTGGATGAAGTCGTAGGCGGCACAGCCGGCGGCGAAGGTGAAGAGGAAGTAGAGTGATGTGCGAAAGAAGGGGCGCTGGAGGGGAGGATGGACATGCTGAGGGGTCTGGGGAGTTGGAGGGGATGTAGGTTTAGCTGTGGTGGAGGTGGTGGTTGTTTTTGTTGTAGAGGTGGTTTTGATTTGGGCAAAAGGCGCTCTCGGCGTTTTATTCAGGGCGGAGAGGGTGCGGTGGGAAAATTTTGAGGGCTGCAGGCGGATGGGGAGAGGTGCATGGCGAGGATAGCGGAGGAAAGGTGGCATTGAGTGAGTTGAGGAGGAATGGGATTGGGTGCAGGATGATGTTGATATGTGTCACGTGAGTGCGGAATTGCTACGCCAAAAGGGTGGGAGGGTTTATCTCAACTACCCTTGTTGTACGAGTACCTTACCTTAGTATCTATCAAGATTCATCGCGGATGCAGTCCTCGCGCGCTTGGGGAAGAAAACATGAAAGTTATCGTGGCATGCTTTCAAAGTTCCTCGTCTAAACGCTGTAGGATTCCGAATTTCATGTCTCCGCCCCGCCTTCTCGAATCCTTCGCGCAGTGACCACCTAATCGTCGATCTCCCAACTGCGGCTGATTGTAAGAGCTGACCATAGCATTCGGCTGGTCGCTGCGCCACTGTACAATGAAGGCGAGCATTCTGTGCTTATGGACCTCATGACAACTGCCGCTTTCTAGGAGCTCCTCGGCTCGACGCACTAGAGTTGCGAAACAATTTCGGTTTTTGCAGGAGCGCCACTTCCATGTCGGAAGATACCAGTCGGGATGGCATCGCAAGGTCATGCACTCAAGCTGGTGTTAGTGGCGACGACACAGTCCGCCTGCAATCATAAGCAGACGTTTATATTCAAGCAGCTGACCCCCTCCCGCCCTCCCTCCCTTCATAAAACCCCACCATCTCCCCCTTCGCCTGCATCCACATCCCCCTCAACTCCTCGTCCAACTCAATATTCAAATCCCAAAACTTCTCATGCAGACTATGCGCCCCCTTCTTCACCTCCTTCATCGTCGGCCAACAAGTCGAATACACGTAATTGATCTCCTGCCAGGGCATCGGGCCATCTCTCCTATGCGCATAATTCAACAAGCCTTGCTCCATGGCGTTGCTATCGAAACGTTCAGGGATAGAGGCGATTTTCATGTAGTAGTTGAACATGGAGATGGAAGGTTGGAGGAGGAAAAACCCGCCGCTGAAGTAGGAGCCGGGGGGTTGGGGCCAGGGGTGTTGGCGCTGGTCGATGAAAGTTGAGGCGGAGAAGATGTATTCATTAGGTAGGGGGCCTTCGTCCTCTTTCGCCAGTGTAGTATTAGGCGTCTGAGTCGCAGTAGTCGGGTCATCGAAAATCGAATCCATACGTTCGGCGACGAGCATGTCGGAATCCAGAAACAACAACTTTTCATACTGCGTGAATTCCAACATGCGCAGCTTGGAGAGCATGTCGCGCCAGCGGTCTATACCCGGTTTCATCCATTCCTGCCTTAGTTTCTCGACCACGACGACGGTGGCGCCGTCGAGGCGGAGACGCTCGATTTTGGAGGGCTTGACGTCGTCGGTGCAGATTACGATGAAGGGGATGGAGGTGTTGGTGCGGGTGGAGGGCTGGTGGAGGAGTTGGTAGGCTAGGACGCGTGTGCCGATGAAATATTCGTCTTCGGAGTCGGTGATGTAGGCGTTATTGTCGAGTTTGGGGTTGGGTGCGAGGAGGGTGACGTACGCGTAGGGAGATTGGTGTCCTGGATTTGCTGGGCGTGGAGAGGTTGGCGAGGAAGATGAGCTAGTGGGGAATTCGAAGAGTCGGTAGGGTGAGAGGGTCATGATCCAGATGCCTAGGAGTACGAATGCGAAAAGGGCTGCTTGAATTCGCTTGTTCAAACCGCATTGGGGAGTACCCTGCCAGCGGGGGGTGTCGTGAGGGACATTGAATAGCATGGCGGGTAGTACCGGGGATGATTGCTTTGGAATATATGCACCATACATTGGGACGATATACGAATGCGCAAATGAAAGACAAATAATGGGAGACAATATAAGAAAAGACGACTGGGAGACAATCTTTCCTACCTTTGGGGGACGCCTGAGCTTTGTTTCTGTCCAACGAAGGATCCATCCCTCGGAACGCCTGGTAATCACTGCGCCTTGTCTCTGTTAGGGCTGTCATATTTAATGAGCGTTTGTTGGACGACGAGCGACTAGTTGTTTGAGGTCAGAGACTCTGTCAAGAGGGGAAATATCCCATTGGTGGAGAATCCTTATGTAATTAGTGCCTGGGCGGCATGCTTTTCTCCGCCATTTGTTTGTTATTATTCTAGCATCCTGGATATCATGTATAGCTGGCCCATAGATAGCTACCAGTGATCAATCAACTTGTTCTATGTGTATTGAATAGTGCTACAGTGCCATATTGACGAGATCCTTCCTTTTCTGGCTCAGCAATGGATTGCATTCTCGCTAAATTTGACTGGGACCATTTCGCAAAGCGGCTCCAACCGTACGCTACGTTTCAAGCTGCCAGCCGAGCACGTGACTTGAGAGCCTTGCCCTGCGGGGTATCGCTTGCGGTGTTGGTCAAACTGTTTCAGCCTATAAGAATCAGCGACGAGGAGGGTGCTGTGTTGCAATTATTTCATAGCTGTTGGTCTTTTCACCCTTTGTTACTGATGAGAAGGGGTTGATTCGCATATATTAATGGACAAAAGCAAGCTTTGCACAAGCTTTGTGCTTCCAACATCAATGCGAACACCGTTGGCGCTTAGGAGGTGTCGATCAAGTTCTCCATAGCATTTTTGCGGTATTACCGTATTGCTTTCGCCTGGCTGCTGATCTTGGATTTTCGCAGAATTGGATTCCTCAAGAGGGTTTGAGCTCTGATACCGAGGATAGATAGACAGGAATAAGATGACAAGAGCGTAATTCATGGCTTTGAGCACTCATGAGTACGCTTTCATCAATCAACAATTACTCTTCAAGTTCTATTCTATTAGCGTTCACGGTCCATCTTGAGGCTACAGTACGCGTAACCGCACTTACACTCGTTGTATTCCTCTGGTCATCCTGGCTTCAAAGACGCGGACAGTACGATAGCAGGGCCACTCGCACTCGTACTAAGCATATCATATCGTAGGATCCTAGCTCAAGCTAAGTACGAACCACGACTGATCCGACACATTATCACGTATGATCTTGGGTAGTATAGCTCCACACAAGCAGAGAGTATGAATATCGGCGCTTGTAATGAGGTATCAATTGGGGTATCACAGCTCTAAGCGAGGGCAGACCACGACTATTCTCGCGCACATGCGTTGTTTTCCACACTCCCCGTTGCTCATTAGCGTCCATTATCTGACCAATCCGATGCTCACATTCATCACTCATTAAGCTAACCATTGCTCACATATCCTCCATTACCCTATCCTCAAGCTCCAATTCGTCCTCCATCTCCTCATCCTCACGCTCCAACACATCCTCCATCTCCACATCCTCAGCTTTAACCGTCCCCGCAGCAGCACTCTCCATACTCGCTTTGCTTCCCTTCTTTCCCCCTCTCTTCCCCCTCTTCTCCCCATGGGCCTTAGCCTTGTGCGTAAGCATGGCACCTTTCTTTGAAAAGTCCTTGTCACAACCAGGAAAGTCGCACGGCACTCTGACGAAGGCTGGATCAGTCCATCCGGAGCGGAACTCGTCAAATGTCAGCACCACATTTTCAGCATTGTCCCTGTAGTCAGCCCAGGCGTGTAGTAGGCGCCCTGCCTGGTGGAAGGTTTCTTTATTCTCTTTCATGTGGATATCGACGCCGACCTTTGAGACGAAGGTGAGTTTGCAGATCCCGCAGGAGAAGAGGCGGGCGGGAGGATGGAGAACTTCTTCATGAACGGTGTACACGTGCCCGTGTCGAATGCCTTGAACGGGCTCCAGGAAATGCGTCAGGACTTGCATGGGGGCGATCAATATGTCTGTAGCTTGCTGTTGAAAGCGCATTCCCCACTCCAGGACATTTACCTCCCCGCCACCGAACCAGCCGGTGGGAGTGGTGAAGACGACTCCATCGCGAACGTCTCCGTGGTCCTTGTGCGGGTTCACGATTGCTTGAATCAGTAGAGCTTGGCTTGAGAAGCAGCCCATCTCGCCAGCATCCAGCACTCCGAGCTCCCCACGTTGACTTCGCTCCTGGTATGAGGTCCAGTATTCATGCCATTTCGCTGGAGCTAGAGCCTTGAACCATTTCGAGAGGAGGATGTGCTGCCATTTGGTTCGATAGAGGTACGCTTCCACTGCGGCAGCGGCTTTCTTGCTTGATGGTCGCGCTTCGGTGTGGATGCCAAAATTGCGACCGCCCGTACCTCTCCAGAAGAAAAAATGATAGACGCCGTACGCTATGTTTGCCGCTTTGGCATTGGTTGACTCCTCTTTGAAGTCAAGAGCGTGGCGCGGATCTGTCACGATTGACGTAGGTGGTGTATAGATTTGGGTCAATGCCCACACCGCATAGTTTGTCAAGCGGGTAAGTTCCCGGCCAAGACGGCCCCAGGGAGAGGTCATCCCACCCTTAATAAACCACGCGAGTGGCACGTTGTCCGAGGTTTCAACAACACTGGACTTGGTTATGGTTGGAAAGGACTTAGAAAGGTCCCGGCAACGCTCAACATAGGCTGCATCAGTGTCCACGTGCGGGATGCTACCCTTCAAGAATGCGTTTTTCCAGGTCTCGTAGTTGATGTTGAGTGTTAAACGATCAAAGGTTGCGGTGCATAAGCCCTCACCGGCTGTCACGGTACCATTGTGTTGGAAGGTAATTTTGGGGAGAGGAGTCAAATTTGTAGACATAGTTGGTAATAACCCGTGATAGTAGACGCACAGTTGGCTTTGCCTAAGACTTCAGTACTGTTAAGGCCGGTGTATGCTATTGTAGAAGTTATAGAATCCGGGCAAGTGAGGTTTAGAAATCTCGGCTTATAAGCTCTACGGCTTATCGGAGCCCGGCCATTCTCTCGTCCGCGAGCTAGACAAAGTTTTCCTCGTTAGCATTCACTCTTCTCCAAACTAAAGGATACTGGACACTCCAAAATGCAACGATCACCAAACATGACAGTCATGGTACTCAGCAATACCACTACAGCCCTTGCCTTATGCCCCTGACTCCCAGATTTGGCTCGTGTTGAAAGGTCTATGGCGATAAGGATAGCAGCCTTGCCTCTCATCTTAGACGTTTTTCAACTCAAATTCCGCCCAGATTGCTCGTGCTGCAAGCAATGTTGCCAAGAAAAGAAAAGGGTTCTCACGTACCTACTGGCTGCCCTGTTGCAGTGAGCTATACATATATGTATATATTGGCCCGGAATGTATTAGAAGTTCAATGGCAGTGAAGTATCCGGGTTAGCAAAGATAGTACCTCCCTCCCTCCCCTACCTTAAGAATGAATTGCCGGACCTATAAATGATCTTTTCGCATAGGAAAGGGAAGCACAACATTCATTGATGTTCTCTTCTAGCAAAGCGCATCACTAACGCAAGTGACCACAAGTACCCTAGCTACTGAACACTCACTCACTCTGGGACTTTCTGGATTCTTACATCATGCTTTATAGAGTGCAACAGGCTACAATGCAAACAGGGAAAGAGCCAAATACCCGTGTTCATGTGACCAGACTTGGCATGCTACTACGGTTAATTTGGCTAGAATCTCGCTTCTTCTACACTCCATGTGATAGTGTTCGACGATTGCTGAGCTCAACCTGTTGCTCCATTCCTCATGATGTTGGTCGCCCTTTGCGATATGATCAGATGATATGTGGTGTGAAAGCTGTTTGTTTGCCATCCGGTCGCCAAACTAACTGGGGTAGTGGACCGCAAGAGGCCGCATGCAAAGGACCTGGGACCCGCAAGTCAAGCTTAATGCTCAATAAATTGTATGAGGAACGTAGGAAATGGTGTCATTGGTGTTGGTTGCGGTCGATTTGAACAATCTCTGGGCTCGGCGCTGGAAGGGCTTACTATGAAACAAGGTTCGTATGGAATCACTGAGATTCTACTGCTTTCAGAAGTAAACAGAAGCAACTTATTTGGTATTGTCGTGGTGTAAAGTGATGCTGGGTAAGGAAGAGCAAGAAGAAACGTCGTCGAGTGGGGGCCAAATCGGAAACGCCACAAGCGCGGAAGACTCCGCGCAGGCCTCAAATGTTGCTCCTTCCACTACGCGATGAACGATTTGAGTACTGAATAGACTACAACGTTAATGATTTGACGGGTCGAAGATGGGTCTCTAGAGTTAAAGACTAGCTACAGCGGCATTGCTGTTCAACCGCGCCCTGAAAGTTGGCCTTCCTCAGTCTGGCCCAGGGTGGATATAGACTACGGAATACGCTGAGCCAGACGCGGTGTCTCAGCGGTCTCCACTTCTAGTCGACCCCAGAGAGGTCGACTGAATGCCGTGCTTACCATTATGATACCTCAGCTCGAGGTGGTTATCAAAACCATGTTTGGAATTCGAAGATTGATTGAAAGTCACACTTTCAAGGAACCTGAGACGAGAGCCTTTGGAGTCTCCGCCTCATGAGCTTCAGCTGGTGGCAGTAACACTCGAAAATTTGGAGCTCAGTTGGGCCCGGGTACGAAGTAAGACTGGTAGGCATCCGCATATGATTGCGCTGGTGATCTCTGCTATTCTATATATAATACAAGACTATGTCAGTCGCTTAGAATTTTATAATGAAGAGAGAAGTCCTACTTAGGTCCAACCACCGTCGTACCGCAGATACCATGTTGCATCTGGACCATCTTCCGATCGAAGAGGGTAACACAATCATAGGATGCTCGAGATGCAAGCGCTACGAGCGATCAGCAACAACCCATAGTAGGAAGCCAAAGGGAGTCACTTACAAAATCCCGCTAGCGAAAATCAAAGATACTCCAAGCTTCTTTCTCCATGGCATTTGCAACTTCCAGACCCACAACATTGGAGTATAAGTACGATTATATCTGATATCACAGTGAAGGTCGTGGAGACAGAGTCAATCATGTGCGGAAGTCGTCACACAATGATCTGGAAGCCAGGGGGTCCAAATGTTAGCTCTTGGGATGCATAGGAAGATATATGAGACTGAGGGTTAGATGGAATCCTGTGTTGGCGAAGATGACAGCGTGTATAATGTAGAGCCTTACGCTCGTCCGGACATTGGCTATTCCTCATCAGGGGCAGGGTTCAGCCCTGTCTAGATTTCTAACTTAGCCTTGGCGTGGGCAGGCCCTCTCAGCACAAAGAGCAAGCAGCACCCAAAGCAATTTTGTGTATTCCTGTTGATGATTGAACTATCACCCGCCATTGACGTAGACTTATAGCAGCAATCGACCCCCAAGCTTGAGCCAGACCTCATATCACAATGGCCTCCACCGTCGCCTCTAACGATGTTACAGTTCGCTTCGCAACGGAAGAAGGTCAATCCCCCTGCAGCCCGCGACTTCAATCCTCTTACCCACTGCACCAAACTGAATCCTCACAGACGTCCCAACAATTCTCGCCCTCATCCACGAACTAGCTGACTACGAGCACGCCTCCTCCGCCGTCCTAGCCACCGAAGAATCCCTCCTCTCCACCCTCTCCTTCCCCTCCAAACCCTTAATCGGCTATGCCAAAACCCTGCTCCTCTTCGCCCCCTCTTTCTCCACCCCAGAAAATGCAAAAGCCACCACCCCACAATGCGCAGGCATGGCTCTCTACTTCACCAATTACAGCACGTGGCGGGCCGCGCCGGGAATCTACCTAGAAGACCTGTTTGTACGGCCAGAATACAGAGGGAGGGGGTACGGAAAGAGGTTCTTGGGAGAATTGGCGAAGGAAACCAAGAGAATTGGGGGCGAGAGGTTGGAGTGGAGCGTGCTGAAGTGGAATGAGCCGAGCATCAATTTTTATGAGGGGTTGGGGGCGAAAATGATGAATGAGTGGGTGGGCATGAGGGTGGATGACGAGGCGTTGGAGAAGATGGCGAGGATGGCTTAGATGGAAGTCACCCGAGGGCAAGCAATCACGCGGCGGGTTGAGGTCAGAGTAATGGCGGGCCATCGAAGTCTGAGGAGCTAGGGGCCGCGACAGCCAGGCAAAGGCAAAAAGGAACAAAAGCAAAAGCAAAAGCAAGGCAGTGCAAAAACGATGATCGAACAACGTCAGACTCGAGCCGACAACCTGGGGGAGTCAGCATGGATCCTTGAGGGTTCTATGACTCACACATACCCCTTGTTTAAGAGATAAGTGCGCTACCAATTCCGCCAGCGGTCCCGAACGATGATGGTGAGCTTGATGGTCTACTTGATCGATTTGTTGCATGGGGTGCGTCGTGTTTAGTGAACATTTTGTACAACAATTCCGGGAAGATGACGGAGCAAACATGCCAGCTTCTTCGATTGCGAGACTCTAAAGGCAAGGCAGACGGCAAGGAAGCCGGAAAAAATTACAAGATTTGTGAACTGCGTTGGACTCAAATCAACAACCTCCTGCTTCGTAAACAAGCGCGTTGCCATTGTGCCAGCAATCCGTTCTTCGGTCTGTACTCCGGCATGATAAGCTATACGTAGGTCTGTTCAAAGGTTGGGGTGAAATGCGAGAAGCCGTTGAAAGCTGCATCTTCCCGCATGCCTCGTGGCACAAAGTTTTCTCTATTTGAATACAGCTCTATCTTTGTGCTTTCCTATAACATCTACATGCGGTTCAATATGGCTACTACGTATTTGCACCGAAAGTGCAAAAAGAAATGAGCTGTGTCACAGGCCACTTCGGACTCAAACCGAAAACCCTTTCTTTAGGAGACAAATGCGCTGCCATTTGCGCCAGTAGTCTGTTTGCTATTGGGATACCTGCTTGACGTGGTACTTGGACGCACGTGAATGTGACTTCGTTGAAATGACTTTGGTTGGATGGGAACATTGGCCCAAACAAAGCTTGCATGTTTGCTCCGCGGCCTGCGTATATCATGGTAGCACAAAGTCGCCACCAGATTGCTATCCACGTTTCGGGTAGATCAAACATGTGTTATTGGCGAAGTGAATAACGAGGTAAGTAGACGTGGCCGTAAAAAGCGAAAAAAAAATGTGATCTTACACCGACTCGAACGGTGAGCCTTCTGGATATCCATTACTGGAATCAGATGCGCTACCATTGCGCCACAAGATCTTCCTGGTGTGGGAGAGGCTCACTATCTGCTTATATATACAAGGTGGGCGTCATTAGTAAGACGAGAGGGGAACGAGCCCGTTGGGGGCAAGACATATTCGATGCTCTCTCCGCGCCTTAGATCATTATTTGGCTAGATGGATAGAAGTAATGTCTATGATGATAGTCAATTGCACAGTTGGCAAAAAGAGAATGGGTTGCATTGGATGTGAATCAATTACCTCGATAGTCGTTAGTCGAGGCGCAGCATTCTGTAAGTTATATACCATACCTCGTACTCTTCAGGCCAGCGCGCTCCCAATTGCGCCTGCAAACCTTCGATCTCTGCTTTTGATCTACTATTGATATTCGTGTGGCAAAGGTTGGGGTCAATTGAAGCAGGAGCTGGCCCATTGAGGTGGTATTTTGTGATCAGTTATCGCACTTGATGATTTTGGACATGTGCCCTTGGGTATCATACAGTACCTCCAGTATCCTCGCCATCTGGCATTACGAAGCTAGACTGTCATGTCTTCAACGGCTTCATGATAGTGTCAATTGCCTCTTCAACATCCCGCAAAAGCTTTCGAAGAGAACGCTGTCTCTGCCCTGCAACCAGCGCACAGCCACCTCAACATGGCTGCCGTTGCCGCTTTGCCAGTGCACTTTGAATCCAAGTGCCGTCTCATCTTCGTTCATAGTGTCGTCCTCATGATGTTCCGAGGAGCCTGCCTGGTTGGAGCTGGTTGGACTCTTTTCCATTTTCCGTCTCGCAGCTCGGCTCCAGACGTTACCTTTCGCGAAGCCGATACCGGTTGTCAGCGCTGGCTTGTACTGCCACTGGAGGTCTAGGGCTTTCAGTGTGTCGTTGACCCGCTTTGTGCAAGAAGCTATGTCGCCATGTTGGAGGTTCAATATGGCCTCAGAAGGAAACGGCAACAGATGCTTTTGAAGCGTGGCGGTTCCTCTGGCAACAGGCTATGAATTTTGTATATCAGAAGGGTACCATTCATTTTACGTTTCGACTGTGGCATACCTGGCTCGGCCTCATATTTCCCCAGCTCCACGCAACGGCCCATCGCTTGGTCTTGTTGCCCTGGACGAGGTCTTTGACGGCCCAGTTCTCAACGCCTATCGCTCTCAATCTCTTGACAATGACCTCGACACTGGAATACTTCCCCAACATGCTGGTATACCATTGACATCGATGCTTCAGCATCTTGCTTTCCTCGATCATACGGCTCACAAACGCCACTTCCCCACCTGGAGTCACCATCTCGACATCCACTCCTGTGCATGCTGAGTGAGGCGGTCTGGACTTCGCCATCGCCGATGAGAGGAGGTCCCCCGTGGAAGCGTAGAATGGCGGGTTGCACATGGTAAAATCGATGCTGGCCTAGGCATGAGACCATGGGCATTGCTGAAAAGAGGCGGCACTTACCTCCTGAGACCTAGAGGATCGAGTGGGATGAGTGGACCATTCGCCTTCGTCTGCAGGGGACGGATCCTGGATTTGAGGTTATTTTGAATAATATTGCGCTTCGCATAAGCCAGATTCTTCTCGTCGATGTCTGCGTGGTGTCAGACTAACGACCTCAGGTTCAACAGTATGACATTGTACCTGTACAGGCAAATTTCCATGTTGGCCGCTGAGAACAGCCCAAAAGTGGATAGATGCAGCTGGCCCCCGTCCCTCTAAAAGCTCGGGTCTCAGCTCGTAAACGTAGGATGGGTGCAAAGATCATGCTTACATGTCAAGGCCAATGACCTCTCGCTTGGGATCGTACGTGTCAGTATAGCTATCGCTGGTGGTGTCGAGCAAGTCTTGGATCCATAGAATGTAGTTGAGTCTTCGGACACCATTAGAATTGCAGCTTCGTCTTTTCCATTGAGGACATCTTACCGATTGGGTACCTAGACAGAAGATCAATCGGTGTTTTACATGATACTGAAGGATCATACTGGAGGACACAAGCGATCATCTGGCAGCTCTAGCTTAATCCCAAAGTCCCGCTCTAAAAGGCTTTTCGTGAGCTGTCTGGAAAGCTTCAGCGATTATTTGACCGACTCGGCAGTCACTGCACATACTGTACAGCTTCGGGATTACTAAAGTCCAATTGACCGTTAGGCTTCAGGCTAGAAGATGGTCAGCTTCTTGAGATTGGGTCCCTCCGAGTTTAGGTGGTTATACTGCTTATTGAAAGCGGTCGATTGTATTGCCAGGGCTGCAAAGTCGATGGCATGTTCGTAGATGTTCCTCTGCGCCATCCTGAGTGAATTCTGCTACATGCTTTGCACAATCGATGTGCGCGCGCCCAAATCGTCCACATAAAAGTGGGTACCGGACTTAGCTCGGGTATAACAGCGTGCCGCACAATTCCGTACAGGAGAAGGCTTGGCATTGGGAAGATGTTCTGCCACGACTTTCTCCAAAACTTCAATAATCATCTTTGTGGGTAAAGTATTGTGCAAAATGAATGCTGACTACCACACGGCTCTTACAAATGCTAGTGCTTGTGTTGTTCTCGGTCATGATAATTCTTCACCTTCGGATAACGGCACAAGCTTGGAGAGCTGCAATGGTGACTGGATCCAGTATATTTCCAGTCGCGTTGATACCTTCGTAAGTAATGAAGAGCATGGATCTGATGGTCACCAAGCTGTCTTCGAGCTGGGTATTGCTGCATTCAATGCATTCCTACAGGCTAACGTTTCCGGTCCTCCCTTGTCCTGGGACTCGGCCAAGGCAGTCTTCCCACAGACAATCTTCGAAGGTGCAAAGGCGACTCTAGAAAAATTACGGAGGCAACTCATCCTGGGTCTGAGTGTCGATGGTGAGGCTGTTTACCTACTGACGCCTCATGTTGAATTGTTTTGCTTATCGAAATGTCTTTTGAATCATCAGCTTCTCGGACAAAGCCCAGAGCAGACACTGGGTCGATTGAGAGTCAACTTCTGGCACCAACGGCTACTATCGGACATTTCTTCAACTTTGCAAGAGCTCATCTACCGTGACCTAGGCCTGCTTGAACCGAGCATACTCACCCAAAAGTCTGAAGTCAAGGCCATCAGTCCAGCACAATTTCTCATTGAACGGGCAACTATTCACATACACTATGGCTTCGATGTAAAAGCTAAAGACGATCTATCTCGTGCAGCTAAGGAGCGGTCCTTCCATTTCGCCTTGACTGGCAGGCTTGGGAAACGTACCAAGTTTCAGCAGAAAGAGCTGAGCCAGCTTGTAGTGCTTGCCGCTAGCTCGCAGGATGATCAAAGCTCTCCGGTAGAGCTGCTCTCAACTAACACTGCTTCACAATCCACGGCGGAAGAAACAGCAAAGCAGAAACCGCAAGCGCTAGATCTGAACGACGATACGCTCTTAGAGTCCATTGCGTTTACCAAGGATATTGACTCAAAGCCCGAGGCGGAAGCAGATCAGGCGCTGCCTCCATCTCTAAGCTCCCTAGATCCTGGAAATCAGCCTCTTTTACACCCACTTGACGCTATCATTATCCTCGCTACAGCATCCTCAATTACCAACACATCGCCGACAGACGGCCTGACCAGGGAGGAAACTCTACCCTATGCTGAAAGGGTACTGTCAGGTGGAAGCTCCAATTGGCAAGTCTACACACAAGCACTTTTAGTCAGAAGTCGGATCGAAGGTTATAGGTCCCGTACTATTGAGAGAGGGGTGCTCCAGCTGCAAGCAGTCGTCGACCAGGTCATTGCCGAGACCTCTGGCTTTACAGATGCCAGTGGTTCAGCTATCGAGCAAGGCTCAGTAACGAGTTTCCTTCCACAGCCGAAGCGGTCAGAATCGGCTCCAGCGTCCGAACGCCTTCTCTACATCCATCAGCTAGCCTCTCCAACTCGGTGGAAGCTTGAGGCAGAGCTTGCTGACCGCTGGGTCTCGCTTGGTGGTTTGCGTACGGCTTTGGAGATCTACGAGCGCCTGCAGATGTGGGCTGAGGTCGCGCTCTGCTGGGCCGCCAATGACCACGAGGAAAAAGCTCGCAAAATCATACGGCGTCAGCTCTACAACCCCGTAATCACCATGTCGACCGAGAAGCTACTCGAGGACGACGAAGACAATGATGTTGGAGAGTACAGGATCGAACGAGAACCATTACCAGCTGACGCTGCTCGACTCTTCTGCATCCTTGGTGACATCGAGAAGTCAGTCCGTGCATACGAGCGTGCCTGGGAGGTCTCTAATCATCGGTACGCTCGCGCCCAGCGATCATTGGGCAAGTATTACTCAGCAGCTGGTGACCTGGCAGAAGCCGACGAGGCTTATGTGAAGTCACTGAAAGTAAACCCACAGAACCATCAGACATGGTTCGCCTTGGGCTGTGTCAGACTGCTGGGTGAAGATTGGTTTGGTGCTGTTGATGCTTTTGGGCGCACCGTGCAGATCGAAGACACCGATGCCGAGTCATGGAGCAATCTTGCAGTCGGGTTGCTGAAGCTGCCGCCAAATATATCGCCAGGCAACTTGGATGAGTCCCCAGCAGATTTGAAGCAGGCCAATGGGTCAGCGATGCTGGATGACGAGGACGAGCCAACAAACAGTCTGGCAATTGACCCTCAAAAACACGTACGAGAAGCTCTCGTGGCCCTTAAACGAGCAGCTGTATTGAAAAGAGAATCCTACAAGATCTGGCAGAACCTACTCAGCGTGGCGGTCAAGCTATCGCCTCCACCCTACGCTGACATTGTTGTCGCTCAAACACGACTCATCGATCTTCTCGGTGCAACGGAGGGCGAAAGCTGTATCGACGTCAAAGTTGTGGAAGGCTTAGTAGCACACCTCATTGCATTGTCAAATGACATTGAACAGCGCGAGCCAACCGGAGAGAATGAAGGGGCAGGGGCCAGGGCCGGGAGAGGACTCGAAAAAATGATAACCGAACTAGTCCAGAAGAAAGTGACACCACTGATTACTTCGTCTCGACGATTATGGCTGGTAACCGCGAAACTCTCCCTGCATCTCCGGCGCCCGTCAGCAACGCTGTCGGCATACGAAAAGGCTTGGCGTGTCACTTTGAACCAACCAGGATGGGACACTAGTGCTGGCACCGCTGGGGCTAAGAATACTTGGGTGGAAGTCACAGATTCGACTATAGATTTAGTTGACGCATACGAAAGCCTTGGGGAAAGGTCCAAAGAGTCCGGCATGGGAGCAGGCGAGCTCGTTGCTAAGGACTGGAAGTTCAAGGCAAGAAGTGCGCTGAGGTCGGTACTAGCGAGAGCCAAGGAAGGCTGGGAGGGCGATACAGCCTACGAGGCGCTGAATGAGAGGCTGCAGGAGCTCAAAAGCGTATGAGGTCCCTGCTGTTGCTTCGGCCCAAGCTTATGACACCTCAAATTCCACATCGTCCCTTGCTTCCACGGCCCAAAGAACGTTGCCCTCATTTTTGCTTAATTCTCGTCTTCAATTTCTGAAATTCATGGTATCTACTAGGGATCTATTCTTGGGTTGAGTTTTTTATTCTAGGCTGGTGCTGGTTCTTCAGATGCTTTGTCTAATCCCTTCACATAACCAGGATGTACCGCGCAATATAAAAACCAAACTATCTCTTTAACGAAGCTCTCGAACGAAGATGCAAAGCCAAGCTTACGCAGTAATGAAGTAATGGGATGTAAGAATTCCAGGTCCAGGCTGGAAATCCAGCCAGATCTTTCGCCCGACAGGATCGAACCATCTTCGGGACCGATTGGTTACCATTTCAGATCCAGGCATTGGCGATCACTAGCCTCCTTCGAGACGCCCCTCCCGAATTCAATATACCAAGCATGATCCTCGCTCTCACGCTCCTTTGTTGGCATTCGCTCTCCTACTCGATATCCCTGGAAGGCAGCAACATCAGTAGGCCTTTGAAAACCTCTCAATCTCTCAACCTCTCTGTAATCAATGGTTCTGTTACACTTTCTCCATTCATCTCGATCGAGCCAAATCATGACTCCTGTTCATCCCGCTACACCAGCGGCGATTGTAAATCCACCCAAACCGGAACCCCACAATTCTAACTCGCTGAAGTTATGTATACGCAATGGCAAGACCGGTCAGTGGGACACGAAGGAACCTGTCACAGGCTCAAAGTTGCAATGCGAGATCCTAGGAGTATCAAGAAATATCTTTAGACATGTTCAGCAGTGGTGTAAGGAAAAGTCTTAAGATATGCTTATACGTCTTTAACTTCGGTTCTGGCTGTGAAGAGGTGTATTATCGACCAGACCAGCTATCAGGACGGCAGTGTTTTAACAAAGAAGAGTTCCACACTCTCGAGTTGTGCCCTGGTTGAAAAGTAATTGGTGGAAGGTTGTTACATGATAAGATGTAAACCCTCACTATCTTATTTTAACGTGGATCGAGTTGGGACATTGGGCGAAGAGTCGGTCTTGTAGCGCCGAACATGCAATAAAAACAATTCACAATGCCTCCATCCGTCCTTGTGGAAAAGGAGATTTCTGCATACGAGCGAGACGGGAGAATCTAGTCAACACTTATCCAGATTCACAGTTCTTCCTCTGTGAACATGGGTTTTCCTTGTCGCTTAATGATCAATAGTGAGATCCTTGAAAACGTTGAGTCGCACAAACAAGCATGAGTCATACGAGAGAAGAGAATTTTGTGTTCTACAAAGGGTTCACTTCGCCTTTGCTATCCATCTCCCATCTGTTCAACTTAAATGTACTTTGATCATCGATTATCTCGATCACAGCTCTTACACGTAAAACAAGCAAAGAGAGTACTCCGATCAGCTCGCAGCCCTTGAGAAATCAATCGCCATGTCCCATGAGATACAACATAGCTTTTGCGATGGAGCTTCATCTAAAAAGCGAGAAGGCGAGTTACATCATACTTCTTCAGTATTTGGCACCAACGGATGTGGGATCATCAATGGAGATGACTACCCAAGATCTGTCGACTATGGAGAGCACGGTCTAGACCTCATGATGGAATACGGGGACATCAAAGAAGACATTTCCTCTGAGGCGAAACCATCAGAGAAATCAAGTGCTCTTGTAGGCACAGCATACGAGTCTGCTTACTCAGCACAGAGTGAGGGTCCTGCAGGACAATACCCACTTCCGCATTCTTCTCAGCCGCCGCGAAGACAAGCTCCCCACCAGCATGAGCATCCTACACCATTCAAACATCTTGCTTCTAATAGCGTTTCGCATTATTCAAGAGAAGGCCGAAGTCGAGGAAGACGACTTGCACATCGACCAGAGCCCTATCCTCTCCACTTTGAGCAAAAGGCTGGACAGTCTGAGATGCCAGAACCCCCCAATTGGACTTTCCTTGACGACAGGTGGGAGTATCGAGTGGTTTGGGCCCGTTGGCATCATTGCTGGCGGCACATACATGGGATTCAAGGGGACGACAAGATGTCGAATGAATTGGGTTCGGGTCGTGCAGGGAGGTTCTGAGGTCGATTCCAAGTATCAGGCCCGCTGAGCAGGATAGCGACTGTAATTTGGATCATGCTACTACAGGGGATAGTGACGAAATTCTTGGGCCGTGTATGCATAATGAGCGCAAGTCGGTTCTAGCCTGGTTCAATGTCCCCCCCGCCCCCCAATCCCCCGTAATCGCCAATCTCTCCGCGGCAGGCTTCAACGAATAGAAGCCATGAGCCAAGCACGACATCTGCATCTGGTACTTCAGGAGTGCTATAGGTCATTACTCACGAGTGCATCGAGACTAATCTTATAAGCTACCTCAAGGAGATATCGTCAATCGCCTTTAGCTTTTGAGGGGCCATGGCTGCGTCCTGGGTTTGACGGTCACGAAGATACAGGGGTAAGAAACAAGGTATTTCATACACTGCTCATATTTCCCTTAAAATGCACCTAGCTTCACACATTGCACACAATCAACAACAAAATCGAGGATTTTCTCTGTCTGGTACTAATTGTCAGCGTCGTCGCGTGGTTGCTTAAGGAAACCCTCCCCTGGTTTACAGGAAGGCATTGACCGATTGCAAGATGCCCATTACCGTGATTCTCGGGTCATAAAAGAGCGCCCGATTCTACGCGATGTGACTTTCATGAGTCTAAAGTCCTCAAACTACGGAAGCAAGATTCTGCAAAATTTCAAAGGTACTAATTCTTTCAACCCAACGTAGTACTTCGTACAACATATCACAAATTGGTTTTTCGTCTTTCTCACCAACAAGATAGAGGCAATCAAGTTTGTGACACATTGTTTGAAGATCTTTGTTTCTTGGACTCTATTATTCCGCAATTATTCATTATAGCACTATTGTAAACTTGAAGCTGTGTTACACACAAGATCTGTGTTACACAAGATCTGCCTTACACAAGACCAATGTTTCCATCCGTGGACTTACATATATACATACGTTCCATATGAGTAATCACTATACTCGGATGGAGCTGATGACTGCGCTTGATGGGAAGTACGACCAATCATATCACCACTGCAACACACTTATCAACTGGCTCGATCTGTAGATAAATTGTAGCACATGATCCCAGCAGACTCGGATCTGTGTTACTACTTGTTGCAGATTGATTGTAAGCTATTAGGAGTGTGGTAACACAAAGTCTCTACCACAACGCTTCATCTCTTCCTACCTGAATTCCTCTCGACCTGGTATACTCAGCCTCGCACGTCTCACAATAAACCAGATAGCTGATCACTCACGCTCGAGGATGGCTCTTACACACATCGCAAGTACTCACATTCTTGCTATGAACACCGACAGCCAGCAGGGACCGCCTTTGATGAGGCTGCCCCTTGAGTTAAGACAGATGATTTATCGCTATCTTCTTGTAGCACAACATGCAAGACTAGAGCATAATATGAGGTCGGAAGATGTAAGTGATAGCTTGACTAGGTAGAGAATTGATCCTGATGTTACGAAATTCTAGTACAATCGTCACCGCAGGTCCATACTTTGTGGTGGTGATTACACATACGAATTCCATACCAACATATTATTCACGAATCGCCAGATCTACGATGAGGCTCGCGAGTTGTTCCTGAGAGAGAACACCTTTGTTCGAATGATCTCCCAACCAAATTCGTTGTCTGGTGACATCCTCGAAAGAAGTGGGCTTCCAATGGTAGCAGGCGGTATAAAGGCGGGAGCATTCTCCCAGGTTGCTATGACCGTCTCTTTTGATCCCGTTGTTCACGATGGGTGGTTTAATAGTATAGGATTGAACTATGGTACGGCCGCTGTTGAGTATGTCTTCATGGTCGAGGACTTACCCGCCTTCTGTACAACCTTCCTTTACGTGGCCAAGACCTGTGATAAACACCTCAGCCGCGCGACACTTCATATCGCAATCAGCGCTGAGCTTGAGAGGAACTTCGTTGACAACCAAGATGGCACACCACAGCCTCGATCGGAATTGAAAAATCTTTTGGAGCCGTTCCGCAAGCTTCATAACATGAGCACTGTCAATATCACTGGACCCGGGAATGCCACATACAAATCAGAGATCATCGCAGACATGTGCGGAAGGCGGGCTAGTGCTAAAGAAACATTACAAATGGCATTGGCAGCTCTCGATCATGCCGATGAGATCTACAACGATGGCAGTCTATCTATGTCGATGTCCATATACAAGCACGGTTTGGATGCCATTCGGGGGAGTTTCTTTGATTCTCACGAACAATACGAAATCTTGGATCAAGGGCGCCTTGCCGGGATGATAATGTACCAGTAAGTGAATTTTTTATGAAATCATAGAATGAACTGATAGAAATTCATCCTGAAGTGAGGTGGCAGACTTGATTTCATATTCCTATGCGAAGCCATCGTCTTCCTGATACGCTATTGGAGCACCCTGAATAAATCGCTAATTCCAATCTTTCACAGGGCATGGCGAGACACGGAGGTCAAGCTGCACGCCCGCATTGCTGCCTCTTATCTGGAACACAATAAACTAAGAATGGCCCGAATCTATGCTGAGCGCGCGTACGGTCCAGTCCATAGCCACGATGACAAACACAACGCTCAGAAGCTTCCTCTTGGCGTCCGCCCCGAATATGGATACGCATTTGCGGATGTCCTCCTTGTAGCTGCCAAGATAAGCTACCAACACGGAAGAGTCAGAGAGGCAATTGACGAGCTCAAGGAAGCAGCTAGACTTTCGCCAGGTGATGATGATGTGCAACGACTCTTAGAAGAATACATTATTCGATATAAGAAGTGTGAAGATAGACGTAGAGAGGTCCGTGAGCGGAGGGTCCGCAAGCAGCATAGGAATTTCGAGGGTACGTTCATTGTGCAATCGCCAGGCTCTAAGGCCGGTTGCAATGCCAATCTCGCCACTGTTTCCACCTCGCCTACTAACGGAAATATCTCTTAGACTTGATCCACGTTGCTTACATGCATGAAAAGCAAGCAGACAACGCATTTCGTGCAGACGACTTCGCCCAATCCCGCCGCAAGTATGAAAAGGCTCTCAACAGGTTAGAAGCCGCAGAAAGCTTGGAGGTCGCACTCCCCTATGTGAACAATCATACAATGCGAAAAGGCATTGGAGACTTCGAGGGCTACTCTACTCGAGAAGTTCTTGTCGTATTCAGATTGAGACTTCGTGCCAGTCTCGCCGCGACTTGTTTCAGGCTTGGAGAATTTAAGACAGTATGTGACTGGGCAGATGCCGCTACCGCCCCGGACAACAAACACTGGGATGAAGAGAAAGAGTGCCTCCAGTACTATTCGCCCAAAGACCATATCAAAGCGTACTACAGCAAGGCTGTAGCTCTTGAGCAAATGGGCGACTTGGACGAAGCCATTCAGGCGCTCATGTTGGCACGGACTCACGACCGTCATCATCAGGAAGTTCGAAAAAAGCTGATAGATTTGGTGACTTGCCAGAAATGACAGAGCGGAGAGTCGAAAAGGTTTCGAAGGGGCACGCTGGCTTTTCCCAAAATTGACGGATGAATGACTTAAAAGTTAGTATGGACTTCTTTATGCAACACGACTTCTCTTTGATGCCTAATCCACTTTCCGAAGAAAATGTCGCTTACCAGGGGTGACCTCCAAGCGTCATCTTCCGGACGCTGTGAGCTCCAATGCATGAAGTAAGCTTATTCTGAACTCATACTGCATCTTGGCCATTGGAATTGTGAGATCATGTTCGGTTCTTTCGTACAAGATCCTCTATGCATGTCAAACCGAAGATAGGATGCGCCCCAATCAAAGTACTTCCAAAAAGAACGAAGATTGAAGAAAAAGCTCATCACAAGTCTCAAAATTCTCGCCGTCCGTCGGCCGTCTAGATCCCCCTTGGGACTTGAATCAGTATAACCATTCAAGATCTCCTCTCAGCCCCTGCCCCTGGATCCCCTTTGATAATCAGTACGCTCGAAATGTCCCCTCACAAACCCTGTTGACCCCAATTAGATGCATGTAAGTATCCACATCCGGCTCCAACGCCTGATACAATTCTGGAGTCAAGAGCGCATTAAAAGCTGTACAAAACCAGCGTATCGCCGTATCGTTCGGATTTGGTGGGTAGATGGTTCCCATATCAACACTGAAACCGAGGCAGGGAACATTGCCGGTCGCATTTGCTTGATATGCAATACATTGATGTAGACAGAAGCTGGCGATAGAGGCTTGGGAAAGCGCAATGTTTGGGATCTCGGTGTAGTAGACGTTGTGCGCGTTGACGAAAGAGTCTGCAATATTATGGTTGATGGTTGCGAGTGCGTCGGGTGCAATGAAGTTTGATTGTGCAGCTATTTCGAGAGCACAGACGAAAAGAGTCCACGATATGATTGATATAAGTTTCGTACTGGGCAAAGGAAAGCGCTTACTAGGATCCAGAGAATGGAAGACAAAAAGCAACGAAGAGAGACAACGAATCCATATATGCTTAGATCGCTAATTTTTCCATGCTCTGGCCCGATCATTGCCAGGCCAGGCACTCTCAGCCGCAAATAAGTCTGCGTGAAGCGACGTAATTCCTCGCGCAAGACCTGCATCCTCGTCAGACTCTGTGGCACTGTTGGTCGGAACAGAATCAATGCCGTAACGAGGAATCTTGAGCCGTGTACAACGCTGCGAGAGCGTGTTGCAAACTTTTGGTCAGTGAGAAGCACTGACTATCTGTTTGCTGCAACGATGAAGAACTATATGATTTTCGCACGCTCTGATTAGAAATGATCAAAAAGATAATCACTCGTATGCATATATCAATCATCATGGTAGCTCATGTTGTGCCCATCATCTGGCCAGGGATAGGCTTTCCAGTACTAGTCCTCCTCAGCTTATCAACCTTTTCTCTGCTCTTACTAGTCGTCTTCATCAAAATCTTCGTCAAGGACTCAATCTCGACTTTCATAACTCCATTCCCAACTTCGTATTCAAGCACAATTCTCAAGTCTCGGAGTTCCGTCTCCAAGTCATCCCGACCCTTGGAAGCTGTCGAGCGGCATTGCCACAGTTCTGCCAACGCAGGTATCTGCGTTACCTGTTCCACTGTTCTGTGGATACGTTCCCATGAGTCTGAACAGACCTGCTCACCCTGTTCATAAGCTTTATCGTTCTGACCTGGCTCATTTTGGAGTCAGCATTGACTCATTATGATTGGACATTTGGGTATCAAGACATGTCTCAAGGCCATCCTTGGGTAACGACCCACGATTTTACTCTGGAGACATGTGCTGACACCCGAGAAGGGGCATCGAACAGAAAAAGAAACTTTAAATTGTGTCTTACGGAGGGCTAAATATGTATCCAGTAGATCAAACCGAAGCCTGAATCGGAGCGACTTGAGAGCATTTTCTGCGGTGTCTCCAGCAAACTTTCCGTCTGCAATGTCCTCATATATGTGTCGCGTACGGTGTCCGCGTGGATGTGTATGTTCTAGAGCCGTTTCAAGCTGTGCGGCCTGCTCGTGAGTCCTCTCTTTACCCAAGATGCCCATGAATTTTTTATCAAAGGCTAATATTTTGGAGACTGACTCAGCAGCAGTTGGGGGTTGCCTGGACGTGCTGGACTCAATGATCTGCCTAAGTTGAAGGCTTGCGCAACCGCTATTGTTAGTCTGTACGCCGTAGAGTCAACGAAATGGATTCAGAAGTATTGGAACATGGCACATCGAAAACAGAGACTTTGCTACTTGCACAATGTATTGCGGTGTGGAAGTGATACGGGTAGCTTGAGTCAGTTTCCGACCCCTTTTCGTTAGATATCTGTCATGTTTCAGTCGCTTATTCTGTCGACCTGCGCCTACATAAGCTGAAGCGAATTGGATTTGTGCTTACGAGACGCTCGTACTTCAGGTGCATCTTCGTGGATTTCGTCGATAGAGGGCAGCGGTATACTTTGTCTCGGAGCTCGGATGACGGGTCGAGAAACAGGAATACCTGTCTGTCTGTGGTACTACAGCTTGAGTTGTGGGTCTGGTCAAATTGGGGCCCAAGGACTCCATGTCTGTTGCGTCCAGCTGGGTTCGCGCTGGTAGAGTTAGGGATAGTTGATAAAATTTCTGAAGCAAATGGACTGATGTAAATATTATTATTTGATGGAGTATGGGAAGAATAGTGGCAGTTTATATTGCATGCCCACGAGGTGCAAATTAGCGCCCGATATAGTGCGACTTTGTGCTCATCGTGCTACAAGGTTATCAATGCTCTAGAAATTATGCATTGGTGCCGTGCTAGGCTTTGATAGTAGACATTATTCATCTAAGAGATTCAGCAACTCGGGCATACCCTTCATGATCTCCTCGACGCTTTTCCCAGTCTGACTTTGTACCTCTTTCTCCAATACATTTAGCTCTGCTGTTGACTCTGCTGTTATCAAATTTTGTGCCTTGTCGAATTGGAATGCCTGGTAGTGTTTGGGGTCAACATGAATTCTTTGAGGGCGTAGCTAGCAAGACATATCTCCGAACTAGACTTTGGGTAACAACCCATGATTCCACCCCAGGGACATGTCTTGATATGCCAGAACGGCTTTCAAAAGGGGCCTTACCATGTCAAGCTCTCCAAGCGCCCTCTCCATTTCACCCAATCCCTTACTTGCCATGGCCCTACAGAACCAAAACCGAGCCTGTTGGGGCCACCTTGTGATGTGTAAGTTTTCAGTGGCGCGGTTTGCAGCGATTTCGGCCCATTCGCGAGCCTTGCGATTCTGCCCAAGCGCCAAATGTGCACGTGCCAGCCCGTATCTTAGCTCAGACTCAAGGATGCATCCTGCCCTGATCCCATTCTGACCTATAAATCTGCCAGTTTTGATGGCGGCATGCCCTCCAGCTAGGTTGAAACCGGTCTCGACGTATTGCATCCCCTCTTCACATAGCGAGATAGCCAGCGCAAAGTCTTTGTTGCTGTAAGCCTCGTTTCCTACGTCATTCAGATCAGACACTTTGAGGACCACGGCCTCCGTCTCTGGTGGGCTTTTGCAAACACTTCTCTCAACGTCGTAGCGGTACTGGTCACTCAGGAAGCCAAAAATTTCGGCGGACCTTACGCTATGAAGGCGGCAGAATGGTTCGAGAAGCAGTTTCACTGAAGGTAGATCAGAGAGAGGAGACTCGGGTACTCGCTCGATGCTAGCCTTGACGCGGTCGAAATGAACGTACAACCGTAACAAAGACGATTCCAAGAGACAACCTAGTCGCCAATAGCCGTGTATCCCTAGCAAAGCTTTGCAGAAACCAGGTAACTCGTCGTTGGTTATCATAAGGATGGACAGCTCGTCCAATGGTTTCAACCAATGCGTTTGATGTAGTGGACCCAAATACACCTATGAGCATATCAAAGTCAGCCTTTCCTTTCATGAACAACAAACGTGGGTCACGAGACATGTTCCAAGGGCATGAATTGGGCAAAACCCGCAGCCCGCTTCTGAAATACTTGGCCACAACCCGGTGTATAAACAAATTTAGGAGAAGACCCCCTTAAAAGCGTACATACCCCCATGGAATAGTGGTTGAAACCGTCCGCAGCGCCGCCTGTTGCAAGAACGCAGACCGTTTTCATAGATCTTGTGACCTCACTCTGTTCGAGATCTCGGAGTCAGCACCTTCTCATATGGACAATAAACAGGGTACGAAACATGAATTTGGTGCAAATCAGGTGAGAACCCTGGGCTTCCTTGTAAGACGTGTCGGCGATACTGAACGTAGATTTCAGTAAGCGGGGATAACCCCGAAAAGACCTACATTAAAGAGAGTCTTCACACACACGAACAAATTTTCTCGGTAAAATATATCGCTCGCCTCGTCATGGATCTGGCGACTCGTACGGAGCATTGCGGTGTGGAATCGGTAGTGGTACGGAGGTCTGCGCTGCTCTAAGGTGATGTGGCTCTACAGAGCACAACTCGTCAGCCCATTCTGAGTATTGTGATATGCTTTGGGGAACTAGATCTGAGCGGACTGGGTAACGTATACCAGAGGACCATACGTCAGTTCCACCTTAGTGTGCTTTGTAGACAAGAGATAGCGATAAATACTATTTCTGAGCTCAGATGGCAGTCTCAGGAAAGGGAACGTCCCATGGACTGCCTCCATGTTGTCTGTCTTCGAATATTGCATGATACCGTTCGGAGTAGCAGGCTACGGAGGTAGGTAGCAGTTTGACAGTGCTTATTCCAGGTACCAAACCTGTTATGAGTACGGCGTCGAGCCGGCTATTATGAGAGGTGCAGAGTGGAGGGGGTTCATTGCTGTTGCTGTTTCGAGCTTCGAACTATGTCGCGACTGAGTAATGTTGACGATTTTGAGTCACCAAATGTATGACAGAGGATGTATTGGTGTGACGTTTCACGCGGGTGCTAGAGCGGCTTGCCCTTTGTGTTGAGGCAAGGAGCAGGTTTGTTACACAAGGTCAGAACTCGGTGAGGTATTTTACCCCCTTGTTAAGGTATGAAATATAGATATTACCACAGTATTAGGACTCTGTAAGGTAGCTTACCTCCATGCTCATGCTAGCCAATGGAGCAATGTCATGAATCGTGATTATCATTATGGTAGGGCTTTTAGAATCCGTCCCAGTGTCTTCCTCCACGATCATCTCACAGGCAATATACTAGGAGATTGTACTCCATACGCCCCAGCAAAATCCAGCTGCCCAAGCTGTCCCTGCACCTGATCGATCTCCTTACCCAGATCCTCAACATTTTGCGCGAGACTACTAACTTCATCGAACTTCCTCCGCTTATTAGCAACGGCCACTTGTCCCTTCACCAAGAAAAGCTGCTCCTCGAGCACAATCAGAGTCTCGCGCAGAGTCTTCTCCTCGGCTTCAAGTGCTGATACGGCGCTGCTGCTACTCGCCATTGAAGCGGCATCGGTGTCGTTGTACTTTATGGATGCGAGAGCAGTGGTTGACTTTCTGTTTGTGGCGGGCTTGCCGTTGGGTGTGGCGTGTTTGAGGACTTTTGGAAGCGCTTTGAGCGGGAGCATATGAATCTGGATAAAATTTGAAGCCTGATGATAGACAGCCTTCTGGAGCGTTTGCTGCGCGTGTGAGTCGGTAGGTAAGTCACGAATTCGGCGGGCTGCAGTGTTGTATTGACCAAAGGCGTCAACGAGTCGTTTGCGAGTTTTTGAAGCATCGGCTACTTGGGCTGACGTGGGTGGCTTTTCGGGGTCTTGTAGGATCATGAGCAGCCGCTGGAACTTAGGCAGCATCAAGCGGATGCCTCGCTCAAACTGGACCAGATTCTCGTATGCTCGCAGGTCTGGAGGTTTGTGTGCGAGAGCGGCTTGAAAGTCACTCCTACTGAATACTGTACTTCTGCAATCCTTGCACATCCTGACGTCTACATTGACCTGCCCAATTGTCTTTTCTGTTATGTTGTCAGTCACTGAAATCGTCAGTCCGAGAAGAAATAAAGCAAGGAGGTAAACATACGAGCTGCGACAGTCAGACCGACCTCTTTGGAGCAATCCGTGAGTGGGTCTCCACAAACTACGCGCCCACACAGCCTACAGTGGTGTCTCCTGAACGTGTAATTCGAAAATTCCTGCTGGCAGAACGGGCACCGCGGAACACTGGCATCCTCTTCCCAATCTACTACTGACTGTTCTATTTGCTTTCTCTGAGCCTTAGCGCCTGCCAACGGCCACAGTAGACTACCTGCTGTAGCCTGCTCCGTAGGTGGATTAGCCAACAACTGCGTAAGCTTTGTAAGTCGCTTTTCTAGCCTCGAAACCTCTAGTAACGTCTTGTCAATCGTCGTCCTCCGAAATCGCTGGAAGTCTACAGTGTGATCCCTCTCGAGTCCATTCCGGTCATTGTAGCCTTCTCTTGACTTGTAGCACGTCTCGCATACTCGACACCAAAGACCCCTTACTGGCTCGTGTTGAGCCGATCTTGAAAGCTTCATCTGGTACTGAGTATGCTCGTTGCAAAATAACTTCCCACAATGTCTACAGTTGACACTTCCGTTCGCTGACACAAGTCGCTTCCCACATTCTGGCTCAGAGCAGGCATCGTTGGATCTGTGTGGCTGCGAGTGAGCCCTGGTGACGACCTCGTCTGCATCTGGCTGTACAGGTTCAGGCGTCGCTGTCGGTGTAGGGGTATTCCCAGGCCTCAAGGTGGGTGATCGAGGGGCATCGTCCGGATCGAAAACATCAAAACCTTTGAATTTCTGATTGAGTACTGCTAGGGGCTGGAACCGTTTCGCCTTGACCATTTGCTTTTTGAACCAATCCTTTGCCTCATCTTGCTGCACTTCCTCGAGGTTCTTGTGATTGTCATCGAGATGTCTGTTCAGCTGAAGAAGTGTGACCATCTCTTCATTACATATTGGGCATGCAAGTCTCGAGCTCGCTGCCGCAGTTGCTGCATTCTCAGTCTCGCTCTGATCTAGCGAAATCCTGGAGCTGATGTCCTGTGCGTCCGTCGAAGGTTGGGAGGTAGAAGCGGAGGAGCTGACGGAAAGAGTACTGCCTGAAGGCGAGAGCAGACTCGAGTTCCTCGCAGGATAAGTTGCCGATGGCGCGAGATTCTTTCCACTCCCAAGGACTCTTCCGCCCCCAAGCTTTCTCGCAGACATCTTCCGCAGGATCCTCGAACCTCTGAATACTGGACATTCGAAGGATTTTTGTCCATTGCTGTAACGGGGTTTCGGCTAAACTTCGGCCCGATGTCTACATATCTATGCTGCAAATCATTGTTTGCTTTTGCATCATCTTTTCACGACAATGCCAGAGGACTTCCCACCAGTAGAAGGCGGAGGCTCATTGATCCTCGCCTGGCAGATCAAGAATAAAAATGTGTTGGTAGTGGGGGGCGGGGAGGTCAGCCAATCCTCGAATTTTATCATTCATGGCCAAGACCTAAAAGTCCGCAGGTAGCAGCAGGCCGAATCCTCAATCTTCTCAATGCCGATGCTAAGGTGACGGTCGTCTCTCCTCGCTCAGGCCTGAATCCAGAGGTTGCCCATCGGATAGAGAAAGGCCAAGTGACCTACCACGACCGCAAATTCGAACCCTCTGATCTTGATGGCGTTGATATGGTCCTTACTGCGATCGACGACCCAGCAGACTCCACTACAATTTGGAAACTATGCAAAGAACGGAAAGTAGCCGCAAACATCGCCGACGTGCCTCCAGAATGCGACTTTTACTTCGGTAGTGTGCATAGAGATGGCCCGCTGCAGATCATGGTCTCTACGAACGGCAATGGGCCAAAGCTTGCGAGCATTGTGCGAAAATCAGTAGCAGCGAACCTGCCAAAAAATATTGGAGCGGCGGTGCAAAAGGTTGGCATGTTGAGGAAGAAGCTGAGGAAGGTGGCGCCGGATATTGAGGAGGGCCCGAAGAGGATGCAGTGGATGTCGAAGGTGTGTGAGCAATGGGATCTGGAAGAACTAGTGGAGATGGATGAGGCGGATATGGATAAGTTGCTTGGGTTCTACAAGCCGGGGACGATACCAAGCTTTGAAGAGGTACGGCTGGGGGAGGCATCCGAGGAGTTTGCTTTCGATGGCAGCTTTGGATGGTACATATGACACGAGATACATCATGAGCATGAGTGGTGGAATTGGGATTGCATTTGATATGATGAGGCTAGGCTAGATCACAAGGGCCATTCTATAAAAAGTACCTGTTGGCACATGGGTGAAGTACGGCAACCTCGTTTTGGTGGTTCTAGCCATATACTGACCACGTGGTAGACAATCTACTACTATCTCGCCAAGTTGCTTTTCTTGCATTGAACTCTCGTCATATTCAGGACGTGAATGCGCTTTCCCTTTTGAGTGACGTCTTTGCTTCAAATGGTAGGCAACATCACCACCCTATTCCAGTAATTCTGTCATGCAAGCAAAATTTAAAACTCATTCTTTCTTCCTCTCACCAAGCCTCCACATATAGGCTGCGTTCCCCCATGATCCAATCTGCAACAATGTATCTCCATCTTCTCATACTGCTACTGCTTGCACGTAACATGTACCTTGTCCACGCCGTGCAAATTGGACGTGACCTCCCAGGGTCTCTCATTGATATTTCAGCAATCTCGTTGATGACCACCCGCCACATCGGCTACGTCGACCAAAGAATACGTCAAAATACGTACACGTCCCTCAATCACGAGCAATGGCATCACCGCAACACACTTTCCCCTCCGATTGACTCGGCAGAAACCCTTTCAAGTAACTCTTCAGCCTTGGTTCCTCCCACTACCGCCTCAACTAGAGCTGCCAATGCCTCTCTACACACAGCGTCGGACACGACCACTCTCAAGCTAGCAAGCCTTAAAGATCGGCTCCACACCACCATGGCACTGGAGGCGGATGGCACAGAAGCCTGGGATAAGCAGACTGACACGGCTTGCAGCGCTGCTTTGAGCGCTCTTAACGGCGTCGTATCCAACCCATCCGGCGTATCAGCCTGCTACAACATCCATAACTTCAACAGCTTCAACGGAGCATTTCAGGTAGATCTACGACTCTATCGGATTGGTGCGCCTACTGGTGATTGGGCACAGACGGACGGTACGGATGTCAATCTAGAGTTGACTTACCCCGAGGTTACTGTCAATGCAGGCGGCTCATTGAAGGACAAGAGAGAGGTAGTAGGGATCACACTGCCTCCTATTCAGAAAGACGATGCTAGAGCCATGTACAGGATGAGGTCGAACGGCTCTACACCAAAAAAGTTCGACCATTTGACCATTAGCGGCCAGATCGATGGGGACTTTCGGGCGGAGATCATGCATGAGTAAGGAGGATTCCCGCTCATGGAGTATCACAGTCGCTGATCGCCCTATACAGAGCCAACATCCGCCTAATCCTTACACCAAATATCACATTCTCAGGCATCACCTTGGACGGTAAACCCATCAGCGCCCAGCTATCGAGTGACGACGCTTCCTTTGTCTTCGGTGCCTTTGTCACCAATTCCACCATGGAAGGAACATCTCAATCAGCAGAAGCAGATGGTCAAAACGAGTCGGTACTACTGGGGAGTGCGCTGGTATTCAACCCCACTGGCTTGATTATCACCAGTGTCTGGGCGCTGTTGCTCATGATAACGATGGGCTACGGAACCATGGTTCGAATACATGCCAGAGACACCTACAGGCAAAGATTGAAAAGCAGATTGCATTGCGGTAGAGGCGAGAGTCGACAGTCATAGTCCAGGAGAAAAGTTGTTCATGCCGTAAGATGGTGCTTGATTTTTGGGGTGGGAAGTATAAGATGGCGTCAAGTCAAAGGCAGATCACACACATCCGACAGGTTTTGCAATAAACATGTATCATCTGGAATGAGACTTTCGTCAAAAATTCTCCTTCAACACCCTTTGTTGAGCATAGCCAGGTTGTTGATGATTGGCGCATCGGAATGACTATAAGTAAGGCTTCAGAAAGAGTCATGTTCATTCTATCCCATACACCGGTAGAGGGTTCGTTTATAGGGCTGAGTCCCGCCGCCAAGCCAAACGAACCCAATTGCCACCGGTGCATGGGATAGAGACAAGAATTTAGTATATGTAGCAATACATACAAAACGCCCAGCATTAGGTATCATTTGTTAGCAATAATTATGCGGAGAATATGAGGAAGTTTGCGAAGGTCTGACTCAACATCGGCATTGACCCAGATGAGCTTCACAAAAGCCAAGTTTCGCTGAATGATCGCGACGGGGGTGTCTCGGTTGGTTGGCGCCGAAAATAGAGATCTGCCGGGCCATGTTTTGAAATCCAAGGCTTGATGGCAGAGGACGCGATGTGATAGAATGGTGACTTTGACACCATAATCCACGGTGTGACTGGCAGTCATAGAGATGCAACTCAGGAGAAGAACCCAAAATGAAGCACAATGCGGTGAGAGCGAGACTGGATCCTCGGCGTTGATTTGCGGATAACGTTGGACTTACCAATCTGGAAATAGCGCCAGAAAAATTCCACCACCAAAAATTTATTCAAAAAGCCCCAGCGTACCAGCCTCACACAACTTTTCTTTTCTCACCCACTCCACTCTTTCTTTACAAAGACTCTTAGACCCGGTCTTCTCCTTGCGATAGACTTCTTGTGTTTAATAGAACGAGAGCTATTTAGAGCGCGGTATCCGCGTGGGCTTTCACTCCTGCAACATCCCCCGTCTGCATTCAGCAACGCCTTCTTCAAACCTCCGAATCAACATCTCCTCCAACCTCACGACTACCCTCATAAATCTATCTGAAAAGATGCCCTCCATCGACGTCATGGATTCCGCACCTTCGAACGCCGCTACACAAAAGAGCGAGAATCAGAAATCAGTCAAGGTACTCGACGAGCTGCTGAATCAGCTCACAATCTCGAAGACTGCAGACGAGACCAGTGCTGCTACTAGCAACATTGCCATCTTTATCAACGGCGACATCGAGGAGCACGATGCCCCCACGAAGTGAGTTGCCCCATATCTATTGCGAGTTTGAGTGCCTGGCATAGTCCGTTTGCCACGGTCGCACGATTGCCACGGTTCCACAGTCTTTTGCCATTGACTGACTATTTTACGCAGAGCCGTTGAAGCCTTGAAAAAGCAGCTTACCAACAAGAAAGACGCAGGTGCTCGAGAGCGAGGTCTCAACGCCATCAAAGCCATTGCAGAGCACTCTAACGTCTCCGCAAACGTGGAGCCATATCTGGTGGTGCTCCTTCCTCCCACCCTTGCCGCCGTTGGCGACAAGATGAGCGCAGTCAAGATTGCAGCACAAGCAGCTGCAATTGCTACCACGAAAGCCATCAATCCCAATGCAGTCAAGGCTATTGTTCCCGCCCTCATCCACTCAATCCTCACCACCCAGAAATGGCCCGAGAAGATGACCTGTCTGGAGTGCATCGAAACACTCGTCGAGAGCGCCCCTACACAACTTGGACTACGTGTCCCAGACTTAATTCCAGTCATATCGGAAGCTATGTGGGATACTAAGGCTGAGGTCAAGAAGGCCGCCTACGGCACTATGGAGAAGGTCTGCAATTTGATATCGAACAAAGATATCGACCGTTTCATCCCCGAGCTCATCAAATGTATCGCCAAGCCAGAAAATGTGCCCGAAACAATTCATCTTCTAGGTGCCACTACTTTCGTCACAGACGTCCACGAACCGACCTTGGCCATCATGGTTCCACTTCTCGACCGTGGACTGGCTGAGCGTGCCACCCCTATCAAGCGAAAGGCTGCAGTCATTGTTGACAACATGAGCAAGCTTGTCGAGGACCCCAACATCGTGGCCTCTTTCTTGCCTAAGCTCATGCCTGCTCTGCAGAAGAACTTTGACAACTTGGCCGAGCCCGAAGCCCGTGAGAAGACCAAGCAGGCTCTTGACACCCTGGTTCGAGTTGGCAACGTGAAGGATGGAGTCATCCCAGAAGTCTCCCACGCTGGTGATACAACTACCGTTACCGCCATATTGAAGGAGATCATGCAGTCGAATCATAAGGACAAGGTCCACAAGCTCGGCCCCGCCATTGAGTTCATTGCTGCAATAGCTGGCCAGCTCATAGATGACAAAGACACCGATTCTACGAGTTGGACCACCAGCACTCTGCCATACATCACCGCCATTGTTGGCGACGCTGACTCGAGACCCATTGCGGATGCACTTCGAAAGCGAGCCTCTCCAGGTGCCGCTGATGAGGCCGAGGAGGATGAGGATGACGAGCAGGGTGAGGATCTCTGTAACTGCACATTCAACTTGGCCTACGGTGCAAAGATCTTGCTCAATCAGACTCATCTCCGTCTGAAACGTGGCCAGCGTTATGGTCTTCTGGGTGCTAACGGTTCCGGCAAATCGACTCTCATGCGTGCTATCAACAACGAGCAAGTCGAAGGCTTCCCTAAGAAGGATGAGGTTAAGACCGTCTTCGTCGAGCACGACCTTGACTCTGCAGATACTGAGCAGACTGTCATCGGCTGGACTATGAAAAAGTTGGCTGAGGTGGGGTTGACCACAGAGCAGCCAGCAGTGGAGGCTAAGCTCACCGAATTCGGCTTCTTCAAAGAGCAGTTCGAAGGTCCCATCACTGCTTTATCCGGTGGATGGAAGATGAAGCTGGCTCTTTGCCGTGCTGTATTCGAGGATCCTGATATTCTTCTGCTCGATGAGCCCACCAATCATTTGGACGTCAAGAACGTCAAATGGATCGAGGAATACCTCACCAACTCTCCCTGCACTTCGATCATTGTCTCGCACGACAGCAAGTTCTTGAACAATGTCATCCAGCATGTCATCTACTACGAGCGCTTCAAGCTGAGGAGATACCGCGGTAACCTACAAGAGTTCGTCAAGAAGGTCCCATCTGCACGCTCTTACTACGAGCTCAGCGCCTCCGAAATGGAATTCAAGTTCCCAGAGCCCGGTTACCTCGAGGGTGTCAAGACCAAGGCAAAGGCCATTGTTCGTGTCAACAATATGACCTTCCAATACCCAGGTACCCCCAAACCTCAGATCCAGGATATCACTTTCCAGTGTTCTCTCGGTTCGCGTATCGCCGTCATTGGTCCCAACGGTGCTGGTAAATCCACTTTGATCAACGTCCTCACTGGCGAACTTATCCCAACCATTGGGGACGTCTACACCCACGAGAACATCCGTATCGCCTACATCAAGCAGCACGCCTTTGCCCACATTGACCACCACTTGGATCTGACGCCATCAGAGTACATTCAATGGCGTTTCCAAACAGGCGAGGATCGCGAGACCATGGACCGCGCCAACAAGATCGTTACCGACGAAGACGAGAAGGCTATGGACAAGATATACAAGATAGATGGTACTCAGCGTCGTGTCATCAGCATCCATTCCCGGAGAAAGTTCAAGAACTCTTACGAGTACGAGTGCGCTTTCAAGCTTGGTGAGAACGTTGGCCTGAAGAACGAGAAGTGGACGCCCATGATGACTGCCGATAACGCCTGGATTCCACGTTCCGAAATCCTTGTCTCCCACTCCAAGATGGTTGCCGAAGTCGACCAGAAGGAGGCTTTGGCCAGCGGACAATTCCGTCCCTTAGTCCGAAAGGAGATCGAGCAGCATTGCGCCAACTTTGGCCTTGACGCTGAGCTTGTCTCTCACTCACGTATGCGCGGTCTGTCTGGAGGCCAGCGTGTCAAGGTGGTGCTTGCTGCTTGTTCGTGGCAGCGACCTCATTTGATTGTTTTGGATGAGCCTACTAACTACCTCGATCGTGACTCGCTCGGTGCTCTGTCAAAGGCTCTCAAGGCATTCGAAGGTGGTGTTATCATCATCACTCACTCTGCTGAGTTCACTCAGAATTTGACGGAGGAGGTGTGGGCAGTTATGGATGGCCGGATGACTCCCTCTGGACACAACTGGGTCAGTGGGCAAGGCTCTGGACCACGGTATGTCACTTTTAGATCTCGCAACTCAATGACTTTTTGAAAGAGCATCACTGACTCTTTACAATAGTTTGAAGGGAGATGGCGAAGAAGAAGAACGCTTCGACGCCATGGGCAACAAGATCGACTCCACCAAAAAGAAAGCCAAATTGAGCAGCGCAGAATTGAGAAAAAAGAAGAAGGATCGCATGGCTAAGCGCAAGGCAGGAATTGAGGTCTTCTCCGACGAGGATTAGGCGCATATACTCCACGACAAAAGCGATTTTGCGGCCGACAGCATAACGGGAGGTTTCCTATGTTCAGGCGTTACTATTATCTCTCACGCAAGTGGAAGTGACACCGGAGTGTTCAAGGGCTTCCTACTTGTAGGTTGCTGCCCACGGTCTCATGGAAGCTTGTCCGTGTAATGCATTGAGAAGTATACGCGATCGATGACATTCCCTTTCATTTTATGTGCGTGGTGCGAGGCGATACAGATAGCTACATAGAGGATAGATTACTGGAATCGAAATGAGTTTTTCAGCACGCTACGTTTTGATGACAGCCCTGTTGTGAGATGTTCTTAGGTCTTTGTGCTGCCGTTCTAATCAATCTTTGTGTTTTCTACCTTTTACTGCACTGCCTCTAAAAACTATACACCACCCTTCCGCACGCCCATCGTCTCCCTCTCCACGACCACGACCACCAAACCCCACCCCATCCCCACAAAACCAAACAAACGCGCACTTTCCCACTCCGGATTGCAACAAAATTGAATACATCACAGCGACAGCACACCATCCCTTGGTGCACTGTAATACACTCATTGTGATCGGCAGCTCCTAGTACAGGGGTACAAGATAAGAGATTTTGCTGATCGAATGCCAAGTTTTCGGTGTGGTGGAGTGTGAAAGTTGTGGGTGGAAGCGATGGAGACTGGGACTGTTGTGGGAGTTAAGGTGGGTGGTGGGTTGGTGCCCTGAATTGCTAGATGAGACTGAAGAGTTGGAGCTCGACGCCTCGTTTGCGCAGTTCTTGAGAACTTAGTCTGGGATCAAACCATGTCGTCTCGCCGGTGTTGATGTATCTGTACTGGTCGTAATATTCTTCTTGGTCGTGTCTGACGGTCTCCCACCCATTGGGTAAATCTCCAAGCCTTGGATCACATTTAATGTACGTTCTGCTCACGGGGTCAAAAATGCTTGTGCGTCACGTCCATCCGCAGAAAAACGACTCGCGGGTACCCAGTCTTGTGCTATCGGACCGAGAAGTCCTTCGCCCCACCTCAAACCGACCACGTAGCTCTCTCCTATAACTTGAAAACATGCACAATTCATCACCTGTCTCGACCATGCCAGGAGCTAGCCCGATATAGCCTTCCTCGCTCATGATGAGGCTTCTGTTGTAGACTTGTAGGTCTAAATCAAGAGCGCTACCTCTAGGGCAGGTTTCGTATGTATCTTGTAAAGAGCGAAAATGGCTAATGTGTAACGCCAATAGCTCCCATAGTGCACTTCTACCTTTCTCAAACTTCATAGCATCATTGTCGGAACTAAACTGCTCGCTCAAGGGATCAAAGTACAATATCCGGCAAAAGGCCTCGGAAATAGTCCCACCTCCTATATATGACGACGTCCCGAGGTCTTCGCCCAATGTTATTTCATGCATTGCTCGGATTACTTCGATAGAGGAGGAGTCTGGCCCTAATAATGGGAGCTTTATAGCTCGCTTTACAATATCAATCCTTTTCCCGACCACCTCCAGAATTCTATCTCCAACAAATTGCACCTCTGCAGCCGAATTGCCGCTGGCGTAGGCGAATGGTGGCAAGTGCCTTGTGTTTCGAGGAACGTCAAGATGTGGTAATCCAAGTCGGCCAATCTGCTGCATCTTTCAGATAGGCGCATCTTTGAAGGATAGTAAGACGTGAGAAGTAATCAACAGAGTTTAGGACCACTTCCTTATAGACTTCACAAGGGCTCTTCAGATAATCGGGTACGATTGATTTGGCCTCATTGTGGTGTAGCATACTTAGAAGTGCGTACACTCTGTCTCTGGAATCCGTGCACTGGCACAATTCGGTAATATTTATCAAAGTCCAGATGCTCCATTCGATGGTCTGATCTTGATTACAGAGTCTTGCGAAGTAATAGACCAAGGATAGACGACTAGACAAATTTTGCATCTCGATTTTACTCAAATTGTACTCCAAGTAGTTCTCGCCAAAATCCCGACTGCGGTAGACAACTCGCTCCATGAAAGCTGTTCGCGACCGTATTGTAGTCTCGCATTGGGCTTCGTTAACCTTAGCTCCTGCCGGACCCACAGCCTTTCAAATCACGGGTTCTGCAGCAGATACAGAAGTGAACGCCAGACTGCATTATTGAGTTCATCGGGGTTCGAGGCGCGCGAACTGTCTGTTCGACGTGGACGGGACTTGAACCTCTCTTGCAACCAATCGAATTCCATTTCTATGCTTAATCGGTGCAAAGTAGAAAACGCAAGGGAGCTGTCAGGGTTTCCGAGACCCAGCCAGACGATGACTCGATCCGCCATGGAGTAGATGTTTCCCATTCGGCCAACTTGCTAGCTGCGCTCCGATACATCTTGCTGATTGATGCAAATAGCATCGATCCAGAGAATTCGAGATTTAGATCTGCGTCGAAGATATGGCAACGCCAAAGCTAGGTTTTGAGTGACAGTCAAAGTTTTCTGCCGACCATAATGTCGATTGGATTATCCGTTGAACCCCAAGTATAAGAGAGTGCCTCGTCCTTCGGGTTTTTCTTCTTGGTCAATTCCACGACCTTGATGAGGATTCGCATTGGTGAATTGAAGCTGCCTGGAAGTAGGGTGAGAAGCCTAATATGTTTAGAATTCGGCTTGAGAGGCTTGTATCGGTACGCATCAATCTCTCGTAGGCGCATTGCGAGAACCTTTCTGCCTTGAGGACGGTTTCGCTAGCGGTATCCATTTCCTTGTCTCCAACCTGGCAAGGCTTTACCCGTAATCTCTCGATGTTTGGGTGTTTGTGTCGCTCTTTGCTGATTTATTGCGTCTTATTCTGAGCTCTGTGCTTACAGAGTGTTAGGTACAGTAGATAGATGGTACCCTGGAGCGAGACAGACGAATAGTAGAACCAAGGAGAAGACTTTCAACTTGCAAGAGCACATGACAAGGACAAGTGAGGCAAGGATGGGGGGCTGAGGTCCTCGACCTCTTGCAGGAGCTCAGCCTCAATCAAGGTCATTACTTCCATCACTAGAGAAGGATAGTATGTCATCAGACTGGACCGAGCATAATTGTCCCAACGAAAAAGTCTTAGACTCGGAGCAGCTTGTTGCAACAGAAATCTTGTGGAAGGAAGAACCAAGTTGAGAGAACAAAGGTCTTGAAAAGTGGTATGGTGAGAAGATGGCATTCTTGGAGTATTAGATGGGCTGCATAAAAAGAAACCATATTGTCATTACATTCCATTATCGTGAAGCTCATCCGTCGTAAAGCATAGCCAAGGATCATTATACAGGGGCAGATAAAGTAGTTATGAAAACCCACCATGTACTGCTCCAACCTCATCCAAGCTCTCCATAACCATCCATGTAGTGATTGAACCACCCATTCAAACCCACCATGTCCCACTCCAGTACCATCCCAAATCACCGCTCTCCAAGTATCACACCCTAATAATAATCATCCCTCCTGCTCCTCCCCCCACCACCAGCTTTACCGCTCCTCCTCTCATATCTCTCATCATCCTCATAATCACTATAATCATCATACTTCGCACTCCTCCTACTCCCTCCCACCGAGCTGCGGCTCCTCCTACTATCCCTCTCCTTATCCGGATTCAACAGACTCTCCGCCTTATCTTTCAACCCATCAAGCAAGCCCCCACTAGAGCGACGTCGATGGTTCGAGCTGCGCGGGCGATCCGGGTCTTCGCCACGTTCGAGGCGTTTCTTCTCTTGATGGCGCTCATGCTTGCGTTCGAGTTGGTGAGCGCCGTAGGCACCTGCTGCTACGCCTGCGAGGGCAGCTAAGGGACCATTGCCGAGTTCGTTGCCTAGGAGGCCACCTGCGGCGGCGCCGGCAGCGGTGGCTCCCCATTCTTTGCCTCTGCTCTTGGACCGAGCCCTGCTGCCATCCTTGTCGCCGCTGCGATGTCTGGAGTGGCTTCGAGAGCTCTTGTGATAGTGCTTGGAGCTGCTGTGCCCTTTCGGATCGAGGTAGTCGGAGCTGCTGCGGCCTGTGGAGGGGCGGTGTGAGGACTGTGAGAGTTGCATGTTGCTTTGGGAGGGGTAGTGGCCGTCGCCACGGGAGTCGGAGTGAGGGCGCGTGGTGAGGGCGCCAGAAGCGTACGAGTCGGGTACAGGGGGAGCATATTGCGATGGTGTGTAGCCCTGTTGGGTGGGTGAGTAATAATCTGAGGGGCGGTATCGGTCGCCCATCGTGGTTCGTGTGCGGGTCTGGTTACTTGTGGTATATGTCGTTGTGAGGCTTGTGGATCGTCCCGTAGCTCTTTCAGTACTTTTGGAGGGTAGGATGTGATATGTCTTAGGGTGAGTTACCGGTGTAATGTCGAAGATATGAAAAGGCTGAAGCTGAATAATATATCAGGCACCTTGACTCGAAGGCGGCGGGGTCTTTGATAGGGCTGACTCTAGCGCCGTGATTTCACCGAAAACCTCGCTGCCGTGCCGATCCGAAGATGATTGTTGTGCGTGAAGAGGGCTGAGCACGTTAAATGCGAGTCAACGAGTGGTTTCTAGAAGTTGAAATGAAAATTGATGCGGATAGCCTTGGTCGGAGCCTGGGTGAGATCAGCGGGTCACTGCCACTCTTGGCCTTGGCACTTCTTGCGTTGCGAAAAGCGCGCGAGGGAAATGCGTTGCATTTTTGCCTGTCTGTGGCTAGCCATACATTGTTGAGAGCGATACCTTTTGTGCGATGTGACTGGTCGAAGCCCCATAATGCCCTCATCCCAACGCCACTCCATATATAAAATTCCGTCAAATTCCGTGGATCTGCCGGCGCCGATGCCCTGTGTCTGGACCTTCCCATACTGATACATCCGCCTTCCTCTTCTTCGATGGCGTCGTGGGCAGGTCTTCTTCACCAAAAGTACCTAGACTATTTCGTGACGGTGTCTCGAAGTTAGCCCTGCGAACACTCGATAGAGGAGTAGGTAATTGCAGCTGTTTGTCCAGCAGCGTCTGCTCGCTAGCCGGCTTTGCACCGAAAGCTGGTTCGTCGAGCTGGTCTGCGAATGTGGCGGCATGGTCCATCAGTGGTCGGTGCCTTTTTAATGAAGCCTGTTCTTGGAGAGGCCGCCTCTTCTTTGGCGAAACCACAACCATAGGTACGGACACTTTCTCGTTCGGAGTCGTACTCGAGTCACTCATAAAGTTCTCCTTGTCTTCGTGCATATCCGCTTCGTAGAGTGGACGCGAAGTGGCCTTCGTTGTCTCCTTCCCAATGCTTTTCACAACCCTCGGCTTCAGCTCACCCTGTATGTGCCAGATATCTGGCCTATGCTTCCTCATCGCCGCAACCCATTCGTCGCAGTCCATAGCTACCCAATTGTCGATCACACCTTTCCATACGCTCTCAGGGGGCTTCGAGCGGTTCACAAAGATCACCTTGCCCTTCCCTCCACCTCTTGCATGGACAGCCTTGGCGAACTCTTTCACCAGTATTTTCAAGCCATGGACATGCATTGACGTACCGAGTATCAACAACACATCCGGCGATAGCGCCAGATCGTGCGCCGTAATCGTCCCCAAAGCATCAGCTGACGGGTGCTCCTCCCCATATAGAACGATGTTCGGCCTCAGTGTTCCAACCTTGGTACTCCGCTTCCCTCGATTTCGTCGGTCCTCATTGGCTATCGTGCAAAAGTGGCACCTTGGCGCCTTTCCAGTCAGCAGTCTTGCTTCATCCTTGTCCTTCCATTCACACGTCTGTAGACAGAGCGTACACCTTAGATTCTCTAGTTCCCCATGCAGCTGTACAACTTCACATCCTCCATCGAGGTCACCACCAGGCATGCTTCGCGCTGGTGCATTTGGCCTCTCCAAGGACTTCTTCGTAAAGCGCGTTCGATTGCCCTTACCTTGGTCAAGGTCCGTGCTAAGGTCTAGCCTCGACTCTAAGCCATCGATGTTCTGGGTGTAGCATCTTACGAGTTTGCGTCTGTCTCGCAGCGTCTTGATAAACCTGTGGGTCGGTGTGGTGCGGTGTACATCTTCGCGTATGGTCTTTCGCAGCGAGGCGATGAATCTGTAGAAGACCGATGTGCTAGTTGGATCTTTCCATAGTTGGGCATCGAAGAGGTCTTTGCCTTTGATGTTTGTGGGGATTGATGGCAACTTCGTGGTAGGCACGTCGTTGTGAGAACGTGTGGGGAGCGGTATTCTTTCCTGTGGTGAGCGCTCAGTGTCGCCTGCAGAGACAGCGTCGTGCTGTGCTTGTATGAGGGCGTAAAGGCTTTCTTCGGATCGGAAGTCCTGTAAGAAGTGATTAGGCTACGCCTGCAAGGTAACGGAGCGGAGTAGCCATTGTCACATACCGGAATACCACAATTGGTAGATATCCCAGCACCAGTGACCACAACTACTTTCTTCGCCGCCGCGAGAGTATTCGCGATGTTCTGGAGCTGGCGATTATCGGCCTTGTGCACTTCGAGGATTGGCATGGCGATGCAGAAAGCTCGTGAATTTACGTGGATCAAGCACGGCCTCCCTTGCATACACAAAGAAGAACAGAAGACATTCTAAGCACTGAGAGTGTCAATTGGAGGTCCTGGGGTTGGTGATGGAGCGGAGTATATCAGAAGATGCGCGTTCCCTGGTGGACGCGTAAAGAGCGTGCTTACATTAGCGCAGCCCTAGTCTATTTAGCGGTTGCAAAACTCATGATAATTCTTAGCACCTGATGTAAAAATTATAACAGTATTATAACTCTTAGCCAAACAATCTAATCAATAAGAGATAGCGGTTACTGCGATTATAACGGCATATAGAACTTAAGAATTGAATAAAGCATGATCGAGTTATAGTAGGTAAGAAATCCTGTACTCCTAGGCACGATCGTCTTAAAGATAATCTATATACAAGCTGCAGTGTTCAGTCTCGCGATTCTAAAAATATTATAACAAACTAAATAACTAGGATGTTTGTTAACATAATCGGGTTTGAATCTTTGGATCAGGTGTATGTGGCATGGATCTATTATGCCAAGAATTATCATGAGTTTTGCAAGCGCTAAATAATAGTCATAGCAGCACCGGCACGTGCGGCAGCATTCTGAACTTCAGATTTGTCTTGATATATGTAGGTCTTGAGAACAACCGTCTCTATAAATTGGTTATGGCTCTGTCTATCCGTAATTGTTGAGGCTTTGCTTTGGGAGAGTGTTGGTAGAGTCAGTCAGGCCCATAATCCACTAAATCGAAAGCCTGTCATGTGCGTTCCAAGCAAGGCTCTCGTCCTCATGATGTTGTAACATTCCCACCCTCCCCAATCTGCAGACCCTTCTGCCACGGCACAATATTCCCACTCCCAACCCAGCCCCACGCCCCATCCCAAATTTCGAAATCCGCTCCGAAATAATTGCCTTTACTATACAACGCACCCCAGAGCCCAGCCATGGTACTATGCAAAATCCCATACGTCAAATGCTGTTGCCTCCCGCCCGACCTAGGCGCCGGATTTGATTCACAGAGCACGATACAATCCCACTTCTGCCGGAGAAAGGACCAGTCATCGTAAGGTATTGGGCCGTCCCTACCAATTTTGGCGATCGTTTGGCGGAGCTCGACCATAGCTTCGGCGAGGATTTGGCCGAGGTCGAGTTTGGGGATTACTTGCTTTTCGTGATAATAGAGGTAGAGGGTTGTTCTGGTATCGGGGACGTTGAATCGTACGCCTTCGTGGCTGGCGGTGGCGGAGGGGGATGCGGATGCGGATGCGAAGTAGGCGGCTGGGATGCCGGCGTTGGCGGTTGGGTTGGCGCTGATGAGGGGTATGGAAGCGGCGATGGTGGGTGGTTCGGTCCTTTGGTAAGTGATCAGTAGTGATTATGTAGGGCAAAGGCAATGGAAGTCGCTTACGCCGCTGCCTTCAATTCCTTGACTTCATCGGCATCTAGAGTCACCGGACTCCCACCAGCTAGGCTGAGAATACTCTGGCCCTTGACTACTTGACCAACGGCATCAATCCTATTGACAGCCGGATGTCTGGCTTCAAGCTGCACGGCGACTTCAAGGAAGGGGGTGGACCCATCGAGTATTGAACAGCGAGGTTTGTCCGCCGTATCTACAGATACTGAATGAAATCCAATCGCATCAATACTATTGACAGTTGGGTTTCTTACTACCAACGTCCCAAATGGCTCGCAGGCGTCGCTGGCAATACTTGCAGGAGTGGAAGCGGAAACGGGTGCGGTTGTAGATTGTGGTCTGGGGTTGTTGGCGATATCAACCAAATGACCGATTGCTGGATTCCTTGCTTCGAGGGAAGCATGAATTGCTGTTGCTGTCGGTGGGCTAGTAATCGTACTGTGATGTGATTTAGTGGAGTGCGACTTAGGGGCGACGACATCGATTCTATTGACAGCAGGGTTCGGTATTGCTGTAGCCAGAGAACTCAATACTGCTAGAACGCAACCGAACATAAGATTATGCGTTGTCGTGGGTTTGCTTGCAAGCATCGTATCACAGTGTGACGACTGCTTTGTGACCAGAGGATCAAGGCAATCTTCAACCTAGGCTGGAATTCGTTGTCAACAAGCCATCTCATTGAGAACTTGGGATCTGGCTTGCAAAGAGTACACCATCCAAAATCTTGGATTTATTTGAAGCACAGTTGGACGCACACGCGACAGGCTACACGCGCTTGGAATAGTCTATTGGTATATCCATGGCTTGTGATTGTGAGACTAGATGTGGGAGGTACAGAAACAAGCGCATCAAGATCACTTATCAATTGGAAAGTAAAGAAGTAAGACTTTGTAGCGAACAGATCAGGAGGAGCCGGAGAAGGTTCCTACCAGGCTAGGAGCTCGAATAACTACACACGCAGGGAACAGTTCCGGATCATCCCACTCGCCAGAGCCTAAATCGACTGCATACTGAAACACGTGCCTTTCGTGGGATTAGATAGCGGTCTTGAAGTTCAATGGAAAAGTGCAAGCCTCATGCCGTGGATTTTGTCCTCAATTGCAGCGCTTGTTCCATCTCCAAACGCGGTATATCGCGCCACAGGATGCCACGCGGTCATGCGCTGCATGCGCTGAGAAGTGAAAGGGTACAGAAGGTAGCGACTGCATAGTAGGTCCAATGGCAGAAGCTGCTTATGGCTCATACAGTTGCTGCTACGGCTGAAGTGCTGATAAGAACAAGCTGTCGCTTGTGGGCTCAACTCTGGTAGATCTTCGTGGACACAGTGTCTGATAGGTCCTCGGCGACAACAGAATTAGGAAGAAGGCGGTCCTCAAGCGCCTAGCAGTGATTAAATCAGGAAATCACCAATCTTTAATGAATTTCCATTCAGTGAAAACGAGCTTGACAGAGTTAGAGCTAGTTCTAGCCCGTCCCTAGCCCTTCCGAAAGTACCCGCAGGCTTTCAAATTTTTCGCCCCCACCTGTCACTCCACGGGAGTGGAATCTTCCAATTGTACTTTTCCCAGTCTCGAATATGTTGGACGCAACAAAGGCTGCTGAAGATGGGGAGTTGAGTCACAACCTGAAGGAGCTAGTAATTCTTGTGGAATTTATAGTTACCGTCTAAAAATATATAGTTTCTGCTTTTAATTTCTTAATAGAACTACTAAAATTTAATAAAAGTCTCGGAGTAACAACAACTTGAAATCTATCACACTGCACAATGTCTAGCCATCACCTCGTTGTTCCCGTTACTCCTCCTTCGCAAAGAGCACTTTCACGATTATCAAATCAATCACCTCACTTGGAGAATATCGACTGCTCTCCAGAGACTGCCTCAAAGCTCAAATCGTTAAAACGGAAAGCAAGGGTACTCAATGAACAGCCCTCACCAGCAAAAGCTAAACCATTCCTAAGCTGGCGCGTGAGATGCGTGGACAGCGACCTTGAATATTTACAGGTCTCTGTTCAAGCATTAAAGGAAGCATCTCCCGATTATTTCAATGATGGCGAAAAGTCTCGCTCTGAACAGTTGGCGGAGGCTCACGGACAAGAAAGAAGATGCTTAGAAGAAAAGCTGTTCTTACTCTCGCAGTCCAAGTTTCTACAAGAGGATCTCGAGGACAGTACAACTTCGATCGAGGAAGCTTACATGCAAGAGCTATATACCTCGTGGGTCCTGTCCAGTGAGAAGGGATCGAAGGAGAAATCGATCAAGCAAACTAGACTCGGTCGTGGAGATTTCAAGAAGCAGGTGATCAAGTATCTTGACGCCGAAGTCGCAGTCGAAGGCAACACTGACCAGAAACTGCGTTATTGTAACATACTTGGAGCGTGGATTCCGTCGGGCTTTACAAAATGCGCTCATATCGTACCTTTTTCATTCGAGGCAAAGGAGCTTGGTCATATGTTTGGTACCGAGAAGGCCGCGCTCGAGAGCCCACGAAACGGACTGGTGCTCGCTTCTAAGATCGAAGAAGGCTTCGATAACGGGTGGATTGCTATTGTTCCTGATGGTTCGGTGTCGTCAACACCTACAGTATGGAAAGTTGTTGTCTTGAACGACGCTGTCCTCTCAAACACGGTTTACACCGACATTACCAATTCTACATCACGACAGCTGTGGCGGTGGAGGGTAAGCTTTTCTCTTTCCTACCTTTTCAACATGCTAATACATCACAGGATCTACATGATAAAAAGCTGAGCTTCAACAACGACAATCGGCCAGCGCGAAGATATCTTTACTTCCGCTACATAATGGCTTGGATTCACGCCTCCCGCAAAGGCTACAAAGATTTCAAAGTCAAGCTTCCACCTGGTCGTATCTGGGCTAGCCCAGACAAGTCTGATGGCTATCTACGCAAATCAGTCCTGAGACTCCTAGATCGAAAGGTTGGAGACGAAGATCTCCCAGAGGAGATGCTTGAGGGCGGTACTTTCGAAGACACACTCCCCGCGACGGGTAACGCTGTCCGCGACGAAGTGACAGGAATCTATACAGTCTTGAGGCTGCGAGACCATCTGAGTGGGAAGACCGTATCAGCAGAGGAGGACGAGGAGGAAGAAGGGGATGATTGATTGGCAGACGCCGACACGGCGAAGACTTACTATCTTGAGCGTCGAAGTACGCTACATGAGCCACTGGAGAAGACAAAAGGGATTGCCAACGGGCATGCTAATGGTAATGGACATGCTGACGTATCCAATTGAGCTGCAGTTTCTAGCTCAAAAAGTCAACGTTCTCGCTCAAAGACGTTGTCCAGCCGGAAGGTATGCCTGATCGTTGTATTGGGACTGCGTTACTAAGATATGCTATTAACAACATCAGAGATTATTGAACAAACGAGATGTATTACTACGCAGTATCAGTGCTTCCTCAATGAATGATCGCCTCTCACAAAGTCATCACGGCTTTCTTTTGATGCCTTCAAAACAAGTTAATCTAGTTTTTTTGAGTACATTGGGGATTCGAAAGTCCTTGCCTGCTATTTCAGATCAAGCACTGACTGCAAACTTTCATAACCACCTAACTACTTGCAAACATCGATTGCTCACCCATATTCACGCGATCGCCACCACCTGCACCAGGTTTTCCGCGGCCTCATACAGGATCAGTACCATCAGGCTCCTTTTCACAGTTATCAAGATAATCGCCCTTGAAGCCAGCATTCGAGCTGCCATTGGCGAAAGAGGCGAAGGTCTCGTCAAGGCTTGGGCCGTGGTTTTTCTGTGCCCCGAGCAATTGTTCGAAGTCTGGGCCGGGTTGTCGCATGTTCCCGGAAATCTCCAGGAGGCTAGAAACCTGCTCATTCCCCTGTTTTCGGTGATCCCCAAGTGATCCCTCTTCCATATTACGCCTCAATCCATCACCATCCTGCTCACTCATCTCAGCCTGATTCCAAGGGAAGCGTTTATCCCTCGAATCCTCAACGAGGGCGTCCACAGCAGCTCGACGCTTTGCGTCCTCTCGGGCCTTAAAGTCAGCATCCCCCACAGCAGGTAGCGCTGCCAATTGCATATTCTCCAGAGCCATCACTCGCATCGTATTCTTCGATCGGGCTTCTTCCCTACGCCTCGCCTCCTCTAGAGCATCAGTCTTGGCGTCTTCGTCTAGATCGGGGTTGATGCCAAATTTTCGACACTCGAATTCTTCGGCACGCAGCTGCTCTGCATTTTTTGCTTCAGTTGAAATCGCTACGCCCCCGAAAATCTCCGTGCGTTCCTGCGAGGTTAGGGAGCGAGCGTTGCAGATTGGCTCTTTGGTTGCGGGGTGTGATGTAGATGGTTGGGCTGTATCAGTGTTCTCGTCACGAGGGAGGGTTTCGGAAATTTGGTTATCCATGGTATTGCTCGACGTTTGTTAGCTTGCACTGATGGTTGTTCTGAAGAGAGAAGGTCGGGGGAGGTGGTTGTTGATAACAGATCTGTAAGTATTGCCTGGGCATAAGGATATTTGTGTCAAAGCTGCGGGTATGCATTCTGACTACAATGCCCCGCGTCTGGTAACACTTTCAGGACGATTGTGAGAAAATGGGACATTTTGTTGGAGTTGTATTGTTGTCGAAGTTTACCGTTCAAAGGTTGAGAGCAGTAATGGCACAATGGCACAATTTCATTCAATGGCTTGGTTGTTTGTGTAAATTGGTACGGCAAATGTCACGTAAGTAACCATGACTCCATCCGATAGTTCGATCTTATCATAACTGTTCAACTTCGACCATTCTACTGACTAGCGGCGTCCAGGCCTCTTATATCGAGTCGCCAGGATTCAGACTCCTCACCATAGCGGTCTGATATGATTTAGGGGCAACCTAAGCTCCGATCGACAACAATCGGTACAAAGTGAAGGGTGTTCCATGGTTTAGGTCAAGGTTGTCGTTGATCGCAGAAGTTGTTGTGGTGTGGAGGTGTTGAAAAGAGATGTTTGTTGTCATCGCGACGGAATGCTAGTATGTGTTGGCCTTGCCTTCCTTTTGAGTGTGGATGTCGTTGCTGATTAGTGTTATGTGAAATGTGTGTCGCTTAATACTAATCAAGGACAATGGCGATGATGCCGGATAATCTCAACATAAGTGAGCTATTCAGCAACCCAGCAAATGCTTTCATCGGTTAAACATAAGTCCGAGACAGTCAGCGGAATGAACACAGTAACTGATATAAGAATGAGGTCGGACAGCTGTGTTTGATTGCATTGATGTAATTGACTATCTAAAATCAAACATGCATGAGTCCTGGCGGAATCGCCGATGCAAGTTTTTCTGCTATGGCATGCACAGCGGGCACTTAAAACAACGATCATAAAGAAGGCAAGCTACGAAATCCTCAACTACAAGCTCTTCTCAACAAGTTCAGTACCCTCCGTCCTCCGCCTAAATTTTTTTTCAGGAAGCCTTCCTGACGCCTTTGACTAGCATGTTGTTCCAGACCAGGCAAGCCACGAATGGAAGACTAGTGCTTCAAACCTCATGGCCAATCATCCCCACGCCTTATCCGCTCCGTCATCTCATCCATCGAAGCCCAATGGCCCTTAGCCCACGTAGGCGCCCACAGCAATTCTTCATCCAATATGGCCTTAGCTTGTACGGGCGCGACATTGTGCACAAAACGACCGAAGCCTATGCCCCTAGCCCATGGCGACCACAGCGATTCGTCGACAGATCTAACGCTAGCTCGTCCGAGCTCAGCGGGCCTCGCACCAGCTGTATACCGATTATTGCTTGCGCTGTCGTTCGTCGTTGCGCGGTGTTGACCCCTCTGCTGGTTGTTGCGGATTCTCTCCTGATGTGTCACGGTACTGCTTGAACGGGAAGCCATGTTACGAGCAGTATTGGGTGCTTGACGATGACCTACACGATCACGATGCCTTAGAGAATGATCGTGTCGAGTCGAAGGCTCTGCCATAGTGGCGCGTGATGGTCGGTGACCATGCGCACCAGCTTCGGGGTCGTTGTTAACGTTATTTGCACGAGGCTGGTACCGATGCGTGTATCCATTGTCCACATGATGCCCATGTTGACGAGATCCAGCGCTGTGGTGAGCGTTCTCCGTGCGAGGATGGTGTCGATGCTCATGTCCGTGGTCAGCATGATGGCCATATACGCGAGCTGCGGAGCGACTCCCGCCATTCCTGCTATTCACCTGACCATCATGTACTCGGTTGCCATGATCTCGACCATCAATACCACCAGCGTGCTGCTCTTGGGAATCGTTTGTCTCATCGCGACGCGATGCCATATCGTATTGACCGTAATCACGTCCTCCATGGGCCTTAACTTCCTGGCCGTGGAAGCGATCGGTAGGACCATTTCTCGGCTTTTTATGCGCTTCGATAGATGCAATTCCTGCCTCGGGGTATGGATAATTTTCTCCATTGTACAGAGAAGCTATTGCCACACTCTCACTTGAATTTACCGCAAGCCTCTTAGCATCTTTCCAAGCTCGACGATATTGCACTTCGAAGGGCTCTCTCGAAGTTCGCGGGGCGGTTACCGCCACCGGTTCGGGAATATTCTCCCCCTCTACCAGGTCTGGTAGACTCGCGTTGTCGACGCCAGATGCTTCAGAAGCACGATTTGTCTCAGCCACATCGTCTTGAGACTGCTCCGCCATTTCTGATGATGAAGAGTTTTTGGGCTTAGAACCTCCGGGAGGTCCGAAATTCGAATTCGAACTGATCAAATTGGCATCGCCTGAGAGAAGAAGACGAAATTCGCGGTCTTCGAGGGCAGAATTTTCAGGAGCACCGAATATGTCTGTATGAATGTCGAAGTTGCTGAAGTCATCGGTGAGATTGTCGAACTTGCATCTAGTGCGACGTGTCCGATCGGGTGTGCTTGTGTCCGCCAGCTTGGGAACGTTTTCAAACTCCACTAAGCCAGGTAGGCTGGCATCATCATCCGTAGATGCTCCAGAGGCTTGAGATGGAGGGGTATATTGTCCATTGCTCTCGTCGCTCTCACCCCTGATACTAATAATTGAGTTATCTTCTTGTGTGTCTCTGATGGCACTATCAGAGACTAAAGAGATGTTCTCTGCGGGCTCGTCAATGAAGTGGAGTCGCTCCAACGCCTCTTCGTGGAGCCTTGGAGCAACAGTGTTGGTCGCGGGCTCATCGTAGCGGGTCATCTCTGCCCTTGGTGCAACTTGAACTGCTGTAAGTCACTTGCTGAGGAGGAGTAGGGATTTCTAGACCAATGTTGATGAAACAGATTGAAATATGCGAGGTGGGAAATTGGTTGCAAGGAAGGTGGAGGAAGAAGCCTCGAGACAGACTTTAAGTGGATAGAAATGTGTCACCCTAAAAGTGTTGTACAAAAGTGTCGCCTGATTGACCAAGGCGCCTTGAGTCACACGAAGGAACAATCTGTGGCACATGACTAGGCAAGAAAGTAGTTGCACGGAATGTTATGGCTATGCAGGAAAGAACCGAAACCCTTGTACTAATTCAAGCACGCATGCTCTGTCTAACGTCCACGACTATCTACTATCGAGCGATCTTATAATTCGACCCCGCCCACGACAATTCCACTCCTGATGCTATTAATTCGCCTGACTTCATGCCGGTCCTGAACTTCGGCCAAAGCGAGTATTCTGACCGCTTTCGGCCATCTTGCTTCCATTTATGTCATTACGCTTGGCCTGATAAGACTTGCGAGAACGATGGCTGAGTTGTTGACCAGATCCATAGTTGCCACGGAATACTCTATGGCCAGTGCCAGAGCGCTGATGACCTGCGTTTTGAAAGCGAACGTCACCGTGTGGGCCACGCCAACTGCCTTGTCCTTCGTAGGGTACGTGAAACTGCCGCTGCAGACCTCCTTGGGAATATCCTGTCCGCGGCCAGTTCAAGACGCGGAAAATACCGTCAGGGGTATGTATCTCTCCATTCGAGTCTGGAGTGAAGTATACCGCCGGTATATCTTTATTAGAGCGATCGGTGGGCGGCGAGCATAGTCCCCTTGAAATAGCATCACCTAGGAGCATCTTTCTCTCGCGATACATGCGAAGTCCACCGAATTGAGGGTCAAGGCTTTGATAGGAGCCGATGGTGTGTTTCATACCATTTCTCCTCGCCAGGTTCATCTTGTAACCTGCACGTGTATACGCGGAGTGATCATCGCGAAGATTGCGGCTGAGATCCAAATTGCCTGAAGAGTAACGGTCAGCAAGTTGAAGCCCACGTCTGCCGCCATGTGTGGGGCTTCTGTAGGCCGGGGACGTGCTCTTAACACGCTCTACGGCATTGGCTTCAGAGCCGTGAGAGTAGCCGCGATGTGGAGCGCGGCCAAGATTGGAGACAAAGTTGTTCTCTAAGATCGCTCTATCGGAGGGGTGGAGGTCATGGGGAAGGCTCGCACTATAATCAGCGAGCGATGACATCCGGTCATGAGGATGATGTACAATGTATGGACGTGCCCCTGGGTTTAGAAGCCGTTCAAGCCGATCGTCTGGGCTTGAGTTATAGCCGGACACTGGGATACCAGCAACCTGGCTGGCGATGCTGGGATTATCAATGCCAACCACAGGGGGACAAGAAGATTTGTCGACGGATTCATTCGTAGAATCCGAAGCGTTGGTGAGTGTATCGGGTGTATGGATCTCGTCCGCTCTACCAACAGTCTCAGCTTCCTTTTGGGAAGTCTCTTCGTTTGCCTGTTGATATTCGCGACGGTTGAGCTTCATCAATGGTTCGTTTCTACTGCTGTTTCCAAGAAGTTGCCCGGTGCGGACTGGGTTCTCTGCCGTACGATTATCGCTGGTGTCGAGATGGAGACCCTCAATGTCGAGGTCGAGCGAGGCAATTGACTTCTTCTCAACGAGCTTATGATTCCGAGTCATGTTGAGCGCGTGTGATCGAATGTATTTTGAGGTCCGATGCTGTTGTGTCGGTCGATTGGGGCCGGTGCTGGTCAGAAATACTGGCTGCAGGAGTGCTCAGGCTGGAGTAGTACGTTTACTGGTAGAAAACATCTGTCTGGGTTGGAGCAGATGTTCTTTGAGCATGTGGTTTGTAGTGTAGAAGGAGGAAGAGTCTCTAATGTCTGTGTTTATAGCGAGAGACGAGTGTCGCACATGAGTGTTCAGAAGACAAATGTTACAGACTTTCATCTTGGAAGAGGCACTTCCGACACTTAAGAATCTCATAATCACTGCACTCATTTCATTGACTGATCCAAACAGTTTTACGCAATCTATTGGCTGACGCCATGGAAGGACAATTCAAAGCAGGCTTGCATGTTCGGTCCTCAATAACTGCATACTGAAGGGCAAGAAACAATGTCCTTCTCAACACCTCCACCAATGAAGAGCACCGTATCTCTGACTTCGGCCTTTCTGAGTTGCTGGCAAGAGCGGCGCAGTCTAATCCTGTTAGTAAATAGCTGACTTGCTGTAAGGGAAAAGGCTGATCAGCATACTTAGTATTCGGCCTCCACACTCCTTCCGCGGCGAAACCTATTTGCGAGCGTTTCCCGATGACGGCTATCATACTGGCTCATCATACGCTGTGATGTATTGCGAAAGATTTGTTCATATTCCCCGTCGTACTCCTCAATATCAGAACCTCCGAAGGTTTCAGTCTCGTCATCGTCCGAGTATTCAGCTCCTTCGTATTTCTTTCGCAAAGCCCGGATCTCGTCGACAGTCTTGGATTCAGCTTGACGAGCGACATACTGTATCCACACAATCATCTCCTCAAGAAAGTCTTCGTCCTCGCTGTGAAGCAAGACACAGCTATCTATGATGATGTCGAGAATACTCTGAAGCTTGGCGATTTGATCGTGGTTGCGATTGTAGCCACGACGGCCTCTGTTAGTCTCTTCTTCATCAGGGTTGTCCGTGAAGCTCTCATCAAAGCGGCGACCAGGGTAAGGCGTATCCACGTATTCACCACGGGAGTGCTTTCCACGGAACATAGGTTCGAAGGAGCGGTCGCGACGACGGCTCAAGGCACGGGTATCAAGAGACCTTGGTCTGCTCTTGCGCTGACTATTTCGAAACTCGCCGTGATGAGTCTTGAAGGCAGGTTGAACTTGGTTTCGGATCCCCTCGAGGATGAAGTCGTGTAAGCTGCCCTCCGCGTCGGTTGTTGATTGGTCATTGGTTGATTCTTCGCCCTTGGGCTGGAGTTGCGATTGAAGCTCGGTAATCAGTTTTTCGTTCTCTAGCCTCAACCTCAGCATCTCATTTTCGGCCTCCAATCGCTCTTTATCTTTTCGTAACTCTGAGAGCCCGGCGGTGGTATTTTGCCTTGGATTGATTGGCTCCAGCCCCGAACGCTCCATGGGTTTCTCACCAGCTCTCACGTCTGTTTGCAGAGTCTCTAGACAAGTTGCTTCGCGCTCTGCAATCTCTTTCCTAATCACAGGATCGAAGCACTCTTTCTCTGATAGCACGTTGAGCCAATTTGGGCTCGGATAGGTCGATGCATCTTCTGAATCCGTCGGAATCTGCTGGCTACGTCGCGATGGGACGTGCTCGGCTTCTCCTTGGGTTCGCCTGGCCGCCGGCTTAGCTTCGGTGGGTCGATGGTTCTGTACCATGATGTGAAATACTGTCGAAAGCACGCTATTAGTTGATGCGAACCTTGATGAAGAATTTGAAAGATTTGGCCGAAGCCGCCCCAGTGTTTTTCATCTGGTAGGTTCAAAAGCCAAGTCTTTCATTGTGCAACATACCTTGTTCAAGTTATTTCGCTGAGCGCAAGAGTAAGAGATGTTGAGATATTGATGATGTTGTGTGCCGATCAAGTCTTAAGGAATTTCAAGAATAATGAGATTATGAGAGGGATGGGAATAATTGCAGGAGGTCGAGGAATTGGAGCAACGATGGATGTTCTTATAGCAGACCACGATTGGCGAGGCGAGTCATCTCGATCGGTGTCACGCAAAACAAGTGCCACAACGCTTTCAGGTTGGAGGCAACAGCGCCAAAAATAGTGACCGCTTCTATTCGCCTCACTCGAGAACTAGGGCCTATTGCTTCCGGACACGAAGTTGGTACACACCGAACTATCCGCTATTGGTTACGAAGCCTTCAAGCAGTCCAGCCTCAACTAACGACCGCTTGATATAGGGGGAGTGACGCAATACGAAACACCAAATCGCACAAAGCAAGGCTGCAGTCGCGACCTGCCAAGCCGATGGATTTCGAGGTGCACAATTTGAAACAAGCCATCATTGTCTATGTGCAGATTCCGTGACATGCATATAGCTCGATAAAAACAAGTCTCTTTGTGGTAGACCATCCACCTATTGATCTTTTCCGGCACCCTTGCCTGTCCGCTGACTAAAATCGCTCGTTCAACTTCAACAAATTGAAATATTCCTGGAACATTGCATGCAATCACTTGATCAATAGAACGCCTCATTGTAGCCCTGGGTCGCCTTAATGCTAGCTCTGTAATCTCATGGATACATGCTTGTACTCGATCGACTACGCGACAGCAGGCATACACAATGAGTCACCTGCAAAACCAAACATCTAAAGCCACATATTCACCCAGTTCACCCAAGTCACCCAGATCGATTAGCGAGAGCTGTCGTAATCACCTCAAGGACACCAATAAGTCCACCGGTACCGAAAGCGTTCAACATCTGGTCTGCTTGCTGCTGCTGCGCTAGTGTAAGTGTGGGAGTCCCATGATCGGCTGTGGTCCTGCGCCGGCCTATGCCGAGGCGGGAGAATAGCCTAGACAAACCTCGCGGAGCTGAAACTGGGACTCGTGTTGAGTGACTTTGAGAGCTGGGATCGCGCGTGTTGGGTACCTGGACGTGTTGATCGTGTGCATGCCGACTCGATGGGTGGGAGGTGGCTACTGGAGTAGGAGCAGCAGCTTGAACCCTCGACTGTTCAAGCACATATGCTAGATTCTCGGCAGACTCGTATGGAGGTGGGTTGTCTTGCTCGGGAGCTGCTTGCTGGCCGGAACTATGATGGGCTGAAAGATCGGACTGAAAGCTTGCTCGTGAAGGACGATGGGTCTCCGCACTAGCCTGATTGGCTGGTCGTCGTTCGTATGTCCTCGATGAATTGCGTGCATACAATGAGGTCCTTTCTGGGCTATCATACCGAGTTGATCTCCGATAATCATTGTTTCGTAAGACAGCTACTTCGGGATATCGTTGCGAGTGCAAGTCATTGTAAGCTGCAACAATTTAGATTGGTCTTGCCCATGGCTTGAGTAGGATGCTGTTCCTGATGATACATACCTCTAGCTCTGCCTTCTAGATTGCGATATGCTGTCGCAAAGTCTCTGCCCCGACTACTGTAGTAAGGGGGGCTTGGCTGTTCATCATGATATTCACATTCGATGACCTCGTCAAGAAAATCCCACCATCCCTTAGAACGAGCATAGGGCTCATTAGCATAGTAGCGGCGTTTCTCATTCTTGAACTCCTTGGAATTAGGGCGACAATGATAGAAATATCGGCAAATTGGAAATTCGCGCATGTTGCCTGCAGTTTGGTGGTGACCAAAGTGAAAGGCTATGAGTCAGGCCTGAAGGTATTCTCGTTTCTGTGAGCAGAAGGACGATTTCGAGACGTAGAAAAAAGCAAACGTCTTGGACATCAATAGAGATACAAGAAAGTCCAAGAACAGGGTAGTACGTACGGATGCACTAATTTTTGGTAGTACACGGAGTCTGCAGATTGCCAGCTGACAAAGTCCAAGAATGTGACCAAGATGGGGCTCGCCACCCCGATGAAGATCTAGCCGTGGAACATGAGAGTCGCGGAATTGCAATAGACCTAGGCTGAGAGCAGAAGAAGAATTGGTTCACTCAATTGAGCGAAATTTTCAGCCTGGCGAAGACAAGTATCGGCCCTACAATAAGCTTGCCCAAATACGAAGAGTGTCCCAGATATGTTTCGGTCATCAAGACAACAACGATCTTTCACACATGACAAACAGGCCCGGAATATTCGAAATCACCCAAAGAATAATACAAAAAACATGATTTAGGGTGTTGAGTTGATATCTTAGTATTCACTTCCATTGCTGGATGCATTCAAACTGCTTAAGAAGAAAAGTGTAATATTGAACGCTCGCATACCCAGCCAAGAAGCCAGATATTTCTCGAAACAGCATTCGTCAGCAAATACTAACATGGTAGCATACTAATATTGAGCTAATATCTCTAACTACTCCTTTGTGCTAATTCTCAACGTCCCTCAGATATCTGCAAGATAAGTATTCCGTCATCAAAAGAGCCACCCTCTAGAGGCTGCTGCTTTGAACGCAGAGGCGTGGTGATCGTGTGCCGAGCAAGTGAACCAAAAAAGGAACCATGGCTGAGGATAATTGCAGGTTAAACATCCTCATGTCCTAGCTTAATCTGATTGTAAGCTAGTATTGATAAGATGGGAGAGAAAATAGCCACGATCGCTTTGATTTGACTGACAGTAGCGCCCATCAGAGCGAGTTCGAAAACTTCACTAGCGGTGCGAGTAGCCTGGTGCCCCATCATACGATGGTGGGTACCCATGTAGTCGGTTCACTGTTGATGTAGACGCATATCGTGGTAGATTGTCACCAGAGTCGGTGCGTTGCTCGTTGCGTTGAGGATTCCTTGGAGGAGGGAATGGAGGAGGTGGTACAGGTCTCGGTCGATTGTAGGCATGGATCCTCTGATCGAGATTCCAGTAGGCGGTGCTGAAGGCTCGGCTGTTGCTCGTCCAGCCTCGAGGTGGTGGTTGGCCTCGCAGTTGCAGCATCATGCAGCGGTCGATGAAAGCCTCAAAGCTTTTAACTTCGGAATACGCCTCTCTAGCGTAGAGTTCCCTCTCGTAATCCTCCTCGCCTTGGCTAATCTGACGAAAATATTTGCCGACCTTAGTATAGGACATTTCGAACGTCGACCTAAAATCCGATGGAAATTTTGTAATGTGTCAAAAGTTTTAAGAATGTAGGTTTTAGAAAGAAGAGCGGAGAGTGGTCACGCAGAATGCTTTTATGGTGAGTGGGAGACACTTCTGTGACACATTAGATTAGCGAGAAAACAAATACGAGATAAGCTGACAGGCAAACGCGAGTAGCACGAGTAGCACGAGTCGAAACGAGCGTCGGCTACTTAAGAAGATCGCAGGAATCACAAAGATCAGGTACCGATGTTGCACCGATAGGATTAAGTATCTATATCTAACCTTGCCCTATGAAACAAGCATACCATTACATCCATCACCATCTTGATTAAAATGGCCAGCTTTGCTCGCCTGTAAGCACTCCAAGGCTGTGATATCCAACCCGAAATATCATACTCGCAAATTTGCGAATCGCACATGAAGACTCTTGGCTTTCCCAGGTGACTGAAAGTAAATGCGCTATTAGGGCAAGTCTTGGTAGATCGTCAGAATACTCACCATTTCTATCTCTTCCGCTGGAGCTGCTGTGTCTGGCTCATCCATGTTAGAGGCTATTTCATCTTGGAACCCTGCTTCTTGGTCTTTCTCCCAAAGCGCACCGTCTCTGATCTGTTTATATGCAGTCTTGAATGCATCTGTGACCATCTTGGAATTCTTATGCTTGGGTGGTGTTGGGAATACTGGCCTGTCGCTCGAGTTGTCTTTGTTCTTTGTGACTTCTTCCAAGAATTTTGGCCAAGTGACATTATATTGATTATACAGCGCTGTGCTGAGGTAGTATATCCTGTCAGGGTTTTTGTCTTCAGGTTCAACCTTGCCAGCGTAAACAGCTACCCAGCAACGACTGGCAGTTTTTGCCCTTTCGTGAAGATCCTCGTAGACCTTCAGAAATTCTGCCCATTTGTGGGATTTCACGAAGCACCGGCGATGACCAGATGATTCGTATTTCCTAACACAATTCTTCAGATACTCCCAATCGACGTTGTAGGTCTTAGCCAATATTGTGCGCTCGTAAATTCCTTTCTCTTCTTTTAACTCTTCACCCTCCATGTATGAAGGTAGCGGGTTACTCTTCGATCTGCCATTGTTGATGGTCTGGTCGGCTTGTTTTGACGTGTATTGTTGGGATAGTGTTGGGGCAGTCTGGTTCCGACTCCGTGCTCTTGAATGCTACTTTGAGCTTGAGCAGTATGAAATGGGCTGTGAGCTTTCAGAAGAGAACTCAATCTCTAGTGGTGCGATCTGGACTGAAGAATAGGATTCTCAATTGAGTGTGGGAATCTCAAGGCCATGCGAATAGAGTATCCATAAGGTATACAGGCATTCGAAGACTCGAGTCATTGAAAAGTTAGTAGAGTCAGGCTCGTACCATACCCTTTAGTGAAATGAACATCGTCAAAGAATCTTAAGTGGGGATTGATGGCCAATGAATTTCACTCTTACAAATCTAAAAGTGTATCAGATATGAAGCCCTCGACCAAAAATTTCGGGCAAACGAGGTTCACAGAAATAATTATCCCATTCCCTACTTCATCGTCGCGATGATCCATATTCTCTTTCTTTGTTCTTGTAATTTGAATGCGAGTCGTGTGGATGTAGAAGACTGGTAGTGGCGTTTTTGCATGGGTCACTCCCCGTTCGCGAAACCCTGGTAGGTTCTTTCTTTTGTGTTTCTATTGATGTGTCATCCTTTAGCCTAGTCACTCGAACATGACAAACAAGTGGTTCTCTGATACTGACTCTATACTCGGACATCTCCGTGAAAATTGTGCCCCTCCAACGATATTTTCATGTCCATGGGTGAGGGACATGGTGAGGTGTCTGTTAAACTTCATGTGGTCAAGCCTATAAGGCGCTAGCACAGCATAATTTGGTACGCCTGAAGAGTCCTATTGCTGCGATTCACTGTTTCCAGTTTCGAGGTGAGCCTCAGCAGCCCACACGCCTTGACCGGCGATATCTTTTCAAGTTGACATAGAGTAGTAGTCAGAACTGCGGTTATCCCTTGAAGCACCTAGATGCTCGCGGAAACGACTTCAAGAAAGGCGAAACAGGTCTTCCACCCGGCTTGTCATAGGTCTCGTTTGATGGATTGTGTCCCGATCTACAGCTGAATATCTACCTAGTGTCTGTGGACGTCTAGCTACTTTGACTGCAATGTTCCCAATAGTTGAAATAGTTCAGTTTTCACCCAAAACTAACTAACTACACTAGTGTTTAGCGTAGTTAGTTGGTTTAGGGGGTAAAACCAACTACCAACTACTAACGCTAGTTGACGCTAGTTTCAACTGATAGTTTTGACAGTTTGCATAAAATTCATAAAATTCATAAATCGTTCATAACTTATATTGAGATAATTCTTCCCCAGCAGCGCTTTACCCGAAAAGGTAATCGGCCCTAACTCCGCCCCCCCCCGTAAAAGGGATCCTCAGCCTTGTGTAAAACTGCTAAAATTACCAAAAATATCAGTTTTAACCAACTATTCTAGGGTATAAACTAACTATAAGCAGTCAGTTGAGACCTTAAACTAACTAACTATTAAGGGAAAAAAGGGTAAACTGAACCAGCTAACTGATAGTTTTCTAAATAGTTAGTAGACTATTGGGAACATTGTTTGACTGAGGCCTCGAACATGGAAGTCCTTGACTTTGTCGCCTCTAGCTCAGCGGGGCGCATATTGATGGTCGCCGCCCCACCTTGGAGGATTATCCTCCGCAATTCCTGCTTCATTCCCCACAGTCCTGGTCGATCTCGTCGTACTACCCCCATTGCGGCTGTCAGTTTGGCTGGAAAAACTAGGGCTAGGGCTTCTTCTTCTTGTCCTACGGCTTCCTGCCATGCTCACTCTGGCACTGTTCTCTCTATTCGTGGCACTAGTAGAGCCACGTTGTCCTCCTGCCACGGAGTTTGCAGCTTTGGAAGCAGATGCTGGTCGATCAGAGACTGCTCGACTTCGAACGCTTCGAACGTCGTCGTCCGCCGGCTCGACTTCGGATTGTCTAGGGTAACGGCTCGATGTACGAGGTGATGATCGTCGAGCGTACGACGGCGGTGGAGACGTATGGCGACTCCGAGGAAAGCGCTCTGAACGCGCAGGTCCCCCATGAGCGCCGTGGACTGGAGAAAAGGTTCTGGTATAATTCCTAGGAAGCGTAGGTGGTGTGTTACCACTGTCTGGTGCAGGACCACGACTAGCATTTGTCTGGCGCGAATGCGATCGATTTGAAATTCGTGGGGAGGAAGGTCGAGTAGCGTTTCGTGGGTGAGACGATGATGAAGGCTGCGTATCCGGAGAGGGGGCTCGACGAATTGATTCCTGGCGAGAATGACCCCGAGGCGAAACGTCCTGATCGCGGATGGGACTACTTCTTCGCGGACGAGGAGCTGTTGTACATTATTGAGATGCAACCAACTATGTCACAGGGGTCTCAACATACGTGGAAAATGGGGTTTGCGACCGGCGGCCTGCCTATGCCTGGCGCGGCTTTTTTGATAATCCCACGCAACTTCCACAAGATATTCATACACTTCGTCATAGTCGGATCTCTCCTTCCTACTCTGGAAATTTGGCCGGTTCTCTGCGGTATTACCTCCGAGCTTTTCAACATCAACGGCCATCTCTGCATGACGTTCAATGCGCCGCTCCAGCTCTCGGTCTTGTGCGAACGGAACGGCACCTGCTCTGAGGTTTGAATTCATGCGCTCGACCAAGATACTTGCGAAACTCGCTGCGAATTTTTTGCTGCCTCTGACATGATCGATGTACCTCTTTATAGGATGCTTTGTCATTGTCGCAGTCTGATGTAGGATGGCGAATCCAATATTCAAGACGTGGAGAAGAGTAAAAACGATCAATAAGGGAAATAACAGGCTCAGGTGATTACCATGTTGTACAGCCTCCGTAGTGCAACAACAGGTTTGATTTCTACCGTGTTACATGGTACGAGTATGAAAAATCAGGCATCAACTATTACTTTTCGTGCCATTTTTCGTAGGGTCCGAGAGCTGGCAATTACCTGACTGAAAGCATTGCACGCGTGGGACAATGAGGGAACATTCAAAAGAATATGTCTAGATATACAATCCTGAGATATCAAGAAAGAAGACCTAGTTCCGAGGGCCTTTCGTGGCGCGTACTATAGCGATCTAATTTTAGGTCTGCGGGAAGCTTACTTGAGATACTTACACAGAGGATTGAGTGAGGGTTGCAGCTTCTAACAAATGTATTGAGGGATGAAAGCTCGACCGTAGAGAATATGAAGGATTGAAAGCGCGATCGAACAGGGCATTATCTATCAAGTCCCGATCCTCTTGCGACTCGTAGTAGGATGCAAGTCTGCAATTTTTGCTGATGTCTTGAATCTAGCTACATCTGCTCCTCGAAGATATCGCTCCATCTCCAAATCTAGTAACTCCTTCGTATTCGATGACCCACTTTACTGTGACATCAAGATTATGCGCCAACCTCCATGCTGCCTTGTCACCAATATCCACCGTACCTGCGTCCACCCAATCTGCCGTATCTGCTACCACCCCATCTTGGACCGTTTGCTGCGCACCTGAGCGGCGAACCAACATTTACCCCTCGCGGATAGAGATACTCGATGTTGCCATCAGGATCTTCCACTTCGCATGGTTGTCCCTTGCTGGCTAGAAAACTCGGCCAGTCACCGTCCTGGGGGTAAAGAAGTTCAATCTCACCGTTGGGATGTTCTATTTCTGATGGCCTCCCAACGCTGGTCAGGTAGGTTGGCCAGTCGGGGTACCATGCCTCTTCATACGTAGGCGGAGGTGGGGATGGAGGATAGCGAGGTGGAGATAGTCTTCGGGGACGGCTTGTCCGAGGCGGACAACGAGTACGGGGTGGTGGAGGACCAACAGTACGAGAGTGTGCGGGCGACTGCGGCGATGGCTCAAGAACGTGGACTGGAGGAGAGGGTCCTTGAATGTAATCCAGAGAAGGATCTCGAATGGCTCGTGGCCGGCGAGGAGCTAGTATTTTAGGTATTGAACAAACAAACGTGCGACAAGGGATAACATACTATGTACGTGGTCAGGATTAAGGTAATGTCTTTCGCGGGAGTCTCGATGGTGACTCAGCTGATATTCGTATGCATCGGTTTTCAAGCTCTCGTATGCTTCGTCGAATTTTCTCTCCTGGCCCCTTGACATAAGCCCAAACCGAAACCCACCCCCGCGGTCCTCGCATGAGACAGCCATGCTTAGGAACTGGTCGAAGTACTTGTATTGCTCGAACGGTTGTTCACGATTATAACGGTCTTCTGCCTCAGCATACTTACGGTGATGTCGGTTGAGATGCCTGACATAAGCAGCTATAGAATGACGGCGAGGCATACTCACTGTCTCGCCGGAAAGATGATATTGTAGGGAAAAGGAAGAGATCCATCGCAGCGTTAGGAGTTATATAGGCCCCACAGGTTGTGTGACTATGCACATGTGCAACTGCATTGGTGCTGTGGAGATACATAGCTGCCAGCTGAACGGCCCACTGTCTTGTAGTACAGAAGTAGGGTAATGTCGGCATGGGTAAAAATAAAGAGGATGATGGGCTCAGAAACCAAACTTTGAGGAACACGAAGGCGGGATGCCTATCTGAGGACATGAAGACGAACTTGAGCAAGCCTAGTCGGTAGTACTGCCCCAGACAAATCATGAAGCCTTTCAATGGCAAAAATTTCACCAGTGCATACAGCAGGCAAGGGAGCACAAGTCTGTATAGCCGTTTCCTTGTGAGAGATATAGAGCGGTCTAATTATTGGACTATCTGATTGTTTGCAAAAGTTCTGTATTTCACTTGCCATCAAATCGACATGCACGTTCAATTTTTGACTCATACTCCAAGAGCCTAATTCATGGCTAGACTTCCAATCCCCCCTACTATTTCCTGATGTCTCAACTAGAGCGTCTAACCGTTCAAAGTAGTAGATAAGCTGAAGCGTTGCCAATTCGGTCAGTATTCTTGAAACAGAAGGCATCTGCTTATAACATACGTCCCCGCCTTGAATGAGCCTCTTTATCGTGCCTCCGCAAAGCTTCTCTCGTTGGGAAGTCCATCTTACAAAACGCTTCAGGGCACCCGTATACAGTCCTTACCGGTGCAGGCTGGAAATGATTAGTTACAAGAGCTACACCTTGTGAACTATGAGAAAAGCGTACCTCTCCGTTGGGACCCGGCTGTCCTTGCTCGACTATTTCTGTAGTCCCTGCTAGGATCAGCTATCAAGTTCAGTACTAGTCGAATGAGGATTGACTCACTTTTTATGGGCCGTCCAAAAAGGCGGTCAAATACTTCACGAAGCCCCATGAGAGCTGTCGGATATCTTCTCCCAAGAGGATGCTTGGGACTTCGTTGTGGGTAAATTTTACAGCAAAGCTTTCTCGGTGGTGTAGACTGATAATATGCCTTGAAGCTCTGTACAGGGTATGAGCAAGGCAGGGGGAAAATCTTGGTGGTCAAGTCTCCTTTTAAGCCATTCAGTCTTGAGGTTTGTACACCAGTGACACAACAAGGCTGAAACGCTATGCGTGAACAACAAGATCCTGGCGACTAATGCAGAGTTACACAAACATGTTAAAATGATAAAAGAGAGATCATGGAGATATCAAGTTGTTATACGAGTTCGTTCTTGGGATGTGTGGAAATTAAAAGGGTCTACAGGCGTCAGGATATTTATATGTTTCGAAAATCAAAACATCCTACTATATTGCAGCAATACTCGCGAGGCACAATAAAATCATTGTTAGATAACTCATCATCACGAGCTTCTATTAGATGAACCAGGCTCGGATGCCGGAAAATCAAGAGGTGGAAAGAAGTCTTCATATCCATCTCTGTTGATCCTCGCCAGCCTTGCGACTATCACACGTATGTTCAATTATCCGAGCGCCTCTTATCAATCTAATAAGGAGGAACGTCACGATACAAATAATGGATAAACAATAGCTAGGTGAATGCTTAAAGATAGTGGTGTAACGTAGCTGAGCGATGTATTGTGCATCTATTGGGAAGCCATCCGATTAAGACCTAGCCTGCACGTAAGAACAAAGCCGAGAGAGCCAGCATTGGTCTATCACGTAGCCCATAAGTTTGAGTGCCACGTAGGACGCTGATAGTGGTCATTACCTTTTGATCGGCGTCTTCAAATTTATAGGTTGCAAGCATAGCCCGGCATAGACGGCGTCATTCGAGGTAGTCGTACATGTGTAGCGTAGAAAAACTCTTATAGTAGTACTTTCGTGGTCCCCAGTGACGGTGCCCTGCGTATCACGCTTCTGGGTAGTGGGACCCAGAAGTGGCACAGTCGCCACGAGTCGCCAGTCTTTAAAGCATCTCTTCATCGTGTTGGCTCTTGCTTCTTCACTCCGATCTAGGTCACTACAGCATACCCTCTTAGCTCACCTTCAACATGGCAGCTATCATAGAATACATCGATTTTCTGCATTGTGATCCCGACTCCAGATACTATGAAACGGATGAGAATTTCTATGAAGGAAACGAACCACTGCCCCACTCCATGAGCTTCAAAACGTTCCTTGATATGATCACTGGTCGGCGAAAGATGAATTTGCAATCTCAAGGACAAGGAGGCAACTTCAATAGGGTCTGGGATATCTTGACTATAAGGCACAAGTATTTGACAAGCGTCCTTAGAAAATATCTGTTGCTCTGGTCAATTTTGGTAGCAACGCCTCGGTCGGCAGAATCCGGACTTTGCAAGATATCGCTCTACCGACACTGAAAGACCACGTCCTCCTCGTGCATCAAGACACGAATATCGCGAACGTCGCGATAAGCGTCAAAACAGTCCTCATAGTGGCCATAGACATCATCATGTCCACGTCCACCATCGACACACGTTGAAGACGGAGTACAGATAGTGGACCACTCAGGTCTATTCAGAACAGAAAGTCTCAGATTCTACTTTGATGCCGGGAAAATTTGCTCCAGATTGAAATGGAAAAAGACGTCTAATTGACACAATGAATGGGTATAATCGGCAAGCAACTATTTTAAAGGCAGCCGAAGGAGTACACACTGGACTCAGCTCGTAGTCTAAGACTTGCCCTAACCATAGTCTATAATCCGTCTCATTATGTTCATCCAACCGTGCCTAGACGTGGCGTATTCGCACACTAAGGTGCAATAACGTGCAAGTTATAGAACTAGCCTTATATTCTCAAGGTCCTTGGCTATCGCCCTAGCTCTTGATTTGACAACAACTTAGCTACCGATGGAGAGCAAACCACGAAGAGATTCGTAGTACTGCCGCCGACAGATACCACGTGTGTGAAGACCGAAATTGAAATTGAAGATTCCTGACGAAAGGAGGACTCATAACGCTCTCCACCCCGAGGTGAGATAGGCGCACGTGAATATGCACGCTTTGCATCTTCGTACTCCGGCCGGTTGCCGTGAAGGACTCCAATGTATTCGTGTGAGGAAGGCAGGGTAAGAGTTCTGATAGATGATATTATCCGAGATAATATTCTAGATTTGCTGACTTTTCCGGGACTACTTTAGAAGTGAATAGAATTACATACGAAAAGGCTGCGGTCCTATAGTAGGAGCTCCCATCATTTACATTTGGGCAGTGTAATAATCTTGCCTAGTAATACTCTGGAATGACTATCTTGTGACTATCTTACACGAGGAGAAGGGTTTATGACTTGCGAAAGTGCGTATAAGCCGCAGCATCACCGGAGTTGAGCCTTCCAAGTAAGTGACACAGGGTAGCGCCGTCTCTGCGGCCCTTTATTGCGTGTAGAATTGAGCAATCTGTTGCATAAAATAAGAATACTTGGATTTGGTGGCTAGCTATCACACCTCCGTCTTGGGAAGAATGTAGAAATTCCATATGTTATGGGTGTGATTCTTTATTACGCCACTCAATTCGTAACGAGGATGTCGTCAGCTAGTTAGCACAAGGTTCTGTAACGAAGACTCGGCTCGCCTTACCCAGTATACGACTGAAGCTGTTACACAGAAAGGACTGATGACAAGGTCACCCAGGGTCGAAATAATTGACAAACAAAGGGCCAGACACCACAGAAGTAAAGGACGTGCTTCTCGGAAGAATGTAGCGATCGTATAAACATTGCCGGTAAAGCTACAACAGCAGCGATATTTCGAAACGAGTTCTGCGATATCTGGTGTAATCAAAATTTAATGTATTAGGAGCTACCAGTATTGCTGGGACACCTATATACTGGTCTCTACGAATGCTCGCCTTGCTAGAATCCCTAAAGTCTGCAGCTGTTGCGCTAGGCCACTCTTCAGTTGATCGAATAACATCAGGTATTGCATTTGGTCACGACCGTCTCGTCCTCGCAGTCTACCACCATCGCAAAGATCCCCAAAACCTAGATCAAGAAATAATTAGCTAGTGTCAGTACAGAAATGTTGAGACTGATTTACCAAGACTCTTGTCCTTTATCAGTCGGTGCCTCCGCTTCGGCGCCATGCACTTGGGATTCGCAGCAGTCCCATTCGTCCTCATCACTGCTGGCAGGTATATCGACGAGGTAATCCTCATTTGCAAGCGCGGTTCCATAAGCCTCGCTACGCGAGCTAGCACTGCTGGTATGGCTCCTACGGCTAAGGGAATATGACTCAACGATTTCAAGCTCGTCGCCAGCCGTGGCACTCAAATGCTCGATATCGTTTGTAAGACTTTGGTTCACATGTTCATTGACGCGTTCGATGTTAATTACCACGACGTCGTCCAGCTCGTAGACGTCGTACACACCATGGTAAACATTCACGGGATTCGTGCTGGTCAACCCTTGCTCGTGCAAGCCCCAAGTCCCTTCTTGGCTGTACGTACTCGCGATATGGCCCTCAGCTAGGGCTTCCGACTCCGTGTGAGCAATCGCTCGAAGGCCGCGTAGATGGTCCAACTCAGCTTGGAGGTCGGCCATCTTTCGCGAGAGAGTATCAATGTCACATTCAATGTCAAAAGCCTGTTGCTTAAGACTGGCAATCTCCAAATATCGCTCACGGTCAGAAGAACCGAGAATGGGCTGAGTGGATACCGTAACAGGGGGAGGTGTGTTATACGACGAGGTATCGATCAAGTATCGCGTACGCTTGATGTCCTTGTTGTATGACATTGAAGCCTTCGGACGTGTGGTATCAACAAGAAAGCGTGTCCGCTTGTCTTCACGAGCCCACGCCGAGGACCTAAGAGCTACCAAATAGAGATCATTCAGGGCTCGGTCATGACGCACGCCGAGACTACGCTCCTTACTCAGATATGTGGTGAAACCGTAAGGAATATTGTCGACAGCGGAGCGCTTTTGGAACAGCCGAATGGGTCGTACCGCCTCCATGTTTTCTTCCATGAATGAAGATATTGTGTACCGTGATGTGTTGGGAACAGACACCGCTCGATTGGGTGGCTGATAGCCCACACGCTGATAACCCAGCCACAGGTCATCACCTAGGTACATTGAGCATGTAGATGGTTCCTGACTTGGAGCAATTGCAGTATACTAAAGAGCTATGTTAGATCGACTTTGCTTATCAACTAATATAGAGCAAGGATGGCACTAGCCATCATAATGCAGTTACGTTGCTATTAGAACACAGATTGCTGAAAAGACATACCTCGCTAGGTCCTAGCATTGCTCTTCTGGAAAGCAAATGATGAGAATTGGATATGGATGTCCGCTACTATGAAGATAGAGCCTTGTAGTAAATCAACAAGCTGAACGCTGAAGTCCGTTGCACCGAGAAGAATGATTCGGTGATCTGTTATCTTAGCAGTGGAAAGGGGTAAATTTGAGAAAAGTAGTCGGTGACGAAGAATCTCTTATAGTATTTGGGGCCGCTAGTGCGTCAAGAGTGATTCACTAGGAGTATTTACTGAAGCCGTGTTACATGTCGAAAGGACGGGAAGACTAGCCCTGGAATATCCCAGAGACCAATGATGGCTCTGAACTTCACAAACTAGGATTCCGTTAGCCTTGACTAGGCCGCTATATCTATACTGCAGCTGGAGATCTTTGAGACAGGGTATATATGACACTGTTCTCCATGCTTTTGTAGCCTAGGCGCGAGGAGCGAAGGGGAGCTTCATAGAGCAAACCATATTGAGAGGCGACATCAATCATCTCGACAACGTTGAGCATGTCACAAACACTTACAATCGTCTTCGTCCTAGCATGCAATGTTTGTCAACAGACCAGGCGCTTAAGCGTCACACGACCGTTTAGGCGAAGCTGGAAAGCTGCCAATACTACTGGCATTTTCTTTGCTTACGGGTAACGACAAAGACCAAGGAATGCGCTGACAAAACTGCACAAGTTTTCAATGATTTCGATTGCATAACGAGGCCAATCCAAAGTGAGCTGTTTTGGGTACATGTTCCTACGATCGTGGTGATTGCTCTATATTATTAGCAACGAGTACAACGTATGATATTGGTGTAAGACTTCATACCATATTGATTCCTTAGCAAGCTTCCTCTCTCGCCTATCCGTGGGTCGCATTGGTCTGCCATTCTTGATTGTGCTCGGTGTAATTGTTCCCAGACACAAGACTGATGTCTTTGAGGCCTGGAATACGAAAGCATTCGCGGCCGTGGTCCTTGTGGGATACGCCTTCACCGGGACCAACCGAACTCGTAGCACGCTGCCGATGTGATCTGAAGGCCAGGACAACAAGAGCCGTGTCTCTCAACTCATCAGTAGCAAAGCCATTTTCAGCGCCCGTATTGTAGCATAATGTTTATTTGGGCCAGACAGATCAGAATCTCCAAATGGTACAACCCCTGCGCAATTTATGCTCCAGGTGCTTGAATTTCCCCTTCGGATCCAGGAGATGACTTTTTATTTTGTGCCTAGCTCGGATGGCGGGTGTTACCTTCTGTAGTCTTGTCGAAATGCTATATTTTGCCAAAGGCAGTATTGCCCGTGTTCTGTGTTCAGCTAAACACATCTTGGAACAAAGTAGGTGAGGTCCTTTCATCATTCATCGATGCTATAGCTGGATTTAGACATGGACTTTTCTCTTGGTAACAGCTTTATTGTCAAGACATAGAATCTTGGATCGTCGTAAATTGTTAACTCTCGTAGTCTGTTCCTGGAATGCAACGTCCAAGGAACCGAGGTTCAAAGCCACCGGAATCAATCCCTGCCCAAGGTTATGGAGTCCATACACAATTGGTCACGACCGGAAGAACTGAGAAAATGAGTCACGTTTTGAGATTCGAGCCAGCATGACTAGTGCTACGCCACCCGGGCCACCTTGTATTAGCGTATGCAGAAAGCTGCGGAATCCTTGGCACTTTTTTTTTTTTTTTTTTTTGCACTACACCCCCCCACCAAGTCCACGAACAAAGCTTCTAAGATATTAAGTTTATATTAATAGATAGCTCTACTAAATAGAGTTCTAACGCCGTAGGAAGTAACTTATCTCGATAGATACTTAATATATTATAAGGCTTTAAAGATTGGTAGTGGACTTAGTGGGGTACGTAGGGCTTCAGAACGGAAAGGAGCTAAAGAATTAGTGTAGAAAGCCTAATTTCTACGCCTAATTTCTAGAATTTTGGCTATAAACTTTAACCTTCAATAAATTCCGTATCAATAAATCGTTTAGGTTTATTTTTACGGCGTTAAAGTCGCCTTAAACCAAGCTATCTACTTATATAAGATTAATATAATAAAAGCGTTGTTCGTAGACTTAGGTTTGTATGCATGGGGGAGCGCAAAAAAAAAAAAAAAAAAAAGTGCCAAGGATTCCGCAGCCTTCTGCATACGCTAATACCTCTAGCATGCCAAGCTCTCCCTTTAGCGTAATTTCTTCCATTACTAGCATGACAACTTCTATCACTAGCATGACAACATCCATCACTATCTTGCCGTTACTACTACACCCTTTTCTAGCCTCGTGGTCACTCAATCATCCATGCTGCAAACAACTACCGTAGATATGACTGCCCATCTCGATGATGATGCAACGTAGCATTAGATGCACCTCTGGGCTCACAGTCGTCTCACCAGGGAGGCTCTTTGGTTAATGCATTAAAGGCTAGCTTTCGTGTGAGCGGAAGGTAACATCGACTACCAAGTAGGCAGTGTCTCATTTGGAAAGATGACGTTCTTGAAAGACTCATAATCCTCCAAATTGTACACCTCGGCTGGAGTCACGGCTGGAGTAATACCAGACAAGAAGACTGAGTGGAGTAACTGTGAGAGTGTAAGTGGTTAACATTGTTGCATGGAGATCTGAATAATGTGACTACATACTATGCCACGCAAGACAGGAAAGTACCATCTGAGCATAGTGCATACACTCTCCCTCCTTTACTCTGAGCAGAAAGAGCCTCTAGAAAATGACACTCATTTCGCCGGACATAGACGTCTCCAAGAACTTCTTTTGAATGTCCAAGACGACCGTTCTGCTGTCCGTCCCGGCCCTGACAGAACTAATTTAGAAACCATGCCCCTGAATCATGTCATCGAACTCAGGAACCTTCCGTAGTGCGTGCTCCAACGGAGCTCGCATCATTCATAGAGGTCGCCTTCATCTTCGCTACCATATACTACCGCGCGAGTGCTGGCATTGCGACTCAATGATAGCAAAGAAGGCTAGACCTGAGCTTCTGTAGGTCTAACATTTGCTAGGCTGGAAGGCTCGCATCGGCCTACAGCACTACCATGGATTTCGGTGGGACGAAGTGGTATATCGCGCTGCTCACGTACAGCCTGCGCACGATGAGTAGAACCGCGGCTGACTGGCTGAGGTGATCCCTTGATTGTGCTGATTGAGGACTGGACTCTGGAACTAGCTACTGACGAGTTGGCGGATGTTGGAGCGCGATTTGACTGGTGACTCTCACTAAATCGCTGACGACTCGATGCGAATTGCTGCCTTCTATCTGGGTAATGTGTAACAATAGGCTGGTAGCCTTCGCGCTCATTGCTGACGGTGGAGGCAACATTTGATCTAGCACTAGCGGTAGCTTGAGAGCATCCAGACTTTGAAGTGCTCAGAGTGTTAATCTGGATATGAGGACGTGTGCTGAGCTTTGATGTGTTGGATTCGTCATCGTCATCATCGTCACTGCTCTTGCCATTGCGTTGACTCGTTCTGCCTGTAGCAGAATGTTTCTGCAGATTTCGCTGATCTCGCTGACGCTGTCGGCCGATGGGCTCCGGATTATAAGTGCCGGAGATAGCAGTTCGATTTTGTCGAGTATTGCGATGTATTCGTCGGCCCTGGCCCACGGTATCGACCTCACCATCGAGATCTCCATTGGAGGCTGAACGCTTGGAGCGGTATGGGCCCGACCGTCGTCTATCTCTTACATGTCCTCTAGTTCCTCGTTGTCCATGTTTATCGGAAGATGCAATATCCAAATCGCTATCGATGTCCTGGATACTAGGACCTGCCCTCAGATTCCCTCGTCGACGTGGGATATACTCTCTCCCACGCCGAGTACGTCTGTCAACTAACGCTGATGGGGCCATACGACTATCACGATCTTGAAGGCTCTGTTGACGGCTCTCACGAAGCCGACGATGCACGGAAATATTGCGGCCCCCTCCGATGTCTCGGTCAGTGTCTCGACCAAAGTCTCGGCCATCCCTTAGACCTTGAACATAGAGGCGTCGAGCCATGGCCTCTTCTTCCATGTCGTCTGCCTCTTCCTCCAACATCGCCGCATGGGCCTCCACTTTATCTCTAGCACGTTTATGCTGACTAAAATTGAAATCCTCGTCATTGTCGCTCAACTCGTAGCTCCAAGGAGCTGGATCGGCTTCATCATCGCTAAAGCCACCAAGGTCTAAGTTTTGAATACGAGTGTCCTGCTCCGGACCATGACCTGGAAAAGGAGATGCAGCACTGCCCGGACGGCGCTGTCCTTGACGTCGGACTATCATTTGGCGTGACATATCTGCTGTGATGGTATCATGGGGAAAATTGTAATAGGAGAAGATGATTACTCGATAGCCCCAGTTTCCTCTGTTGTTGATGGTATTCCTGACTCCGAGACTATGTCTTGATCATGGTGTAGCTAGGCTAATTTGTGGTACTCGAACGTCGTGGCCTATGGCGAAGATCGAAATCCTAGGAGTAAAAAGAGTTGTGGTAAGAGAAGGAAACAAGGAGAGGAGAGGCACGTTATATATCGGTAGCGGGAGCCAAGAAAGTGTTGTACCGCCCGTGTGTCAAAGTCAATGTGATGACTACGTGTGACGACTGTACGTTAGAGTATGGGCTCGAGGTACGATCTGTAACTACCAGGCCTACAGATCAGCAAAGTTCGCTAACGCCTGGGAATACAACAAGGAACTCGACTTCAAGAGTCTTGAACAGCCGACTAGTATTGATTATTATGGGCAGATATAATGAGAGTGGAGACTACCTCGGCGTCGAGGAAAGAAACAAAATTCCAGCACTAGTCGCCTTCGCGAGAGCTATCTACCTCCTGTTTTCGAACCCCAATCTTCGGTTAAAATTCCCCAATCTTTTCCATGTATCTCACATTCACCATCGCACATTCCTTTCCCTTCGATATCGCCTTCCATACACCCCATCGTCCCATGGACTCACAGCGCTGGCTACCGTGGGCCGTGACAGCCCGTAATGCTCAAAAGGAAATCTCTCCCAATACTTAAGGTCAGCCTGATGCTTGCTTGCGGCACTCGCAGCAGCTCTGAGAGACCCGGTATGAGGTTTTCTACCAACTGGTGCTTCCCCTGGACCCTTGCTTAGGGGACTGCGACTCTCGACAGATTTTCTGTTCTGACGGGAGGAGCTATCGTTGGCTGTACCTATTGGAGTGATTGTTGGAGCCTTCTTCAGGGACTTTGAAGGCGTTTCGTCAACCGAGCACTGACCTGAGGATTGAAATGGGTGGCTTGTTCCAGCTGAGGTGGCTGATGCGGACTGTTGTTTTTGGGATGATTGCGTTTTTGTTTGAGTCTTCCCAACACTATGCTCTTTACCTTTGTCAGGTTTACGACTCTCTTGATATCTTGAACTAGGATTGCCAATTTCGCGCCCAGTACCACATCCAGAAGGCTCTTGTGAGGAGCTCGCCACCGGAGCACCTTTAGAGCTCTTACTTCCCAGTTTGGTGGGGGTCGACTGTTTGTGATCGTCGGAGAGTTTCTGAGGATTCGCATGCTTACCAACATAGTGAATGGCCTGGGCTCGCGGAACAGTTTCCTCAATAGGACGTCGATTATCATCGAGACCATGTCTAGTTGCATATTTGACATTCTTGTCGAGGGCGGTAGTCATTGATGGTTTCTGGCTTGGCTTTAGGCTGGGTCCTCCGAAGTCACGAATTGTACTTTCAATGTGTTCAACCCCCACGGTGTCTTCTAGTAAAATTGCAACATTGTCAGACGTCAACATATATCGCCCGCCCCGGGCATCACGTAAAGCGCCGTCGATCCAACGTAGCGAGTGATGATCCACCTCACGCGCATTCCGGCGATTGATCTCAACCACCCTTCGCTGAGCCTTCTCGAGGGCCTTGTAGGCCTCTTCTCTCTCGCAAGATTCTTCTTGTTCGCGACGACGACGTTCAACCCTCGCCAGCTCTTCTTCCCTAAACGTGGCTTTCGAATTCCCTATTGCTTGCGAGAGCAAAAACTCCTCGTAGTCTTCTTGAATTCCCAAAGAGTCCCGAGGATGGCTAGGATTCCAGATTGATGTCTTATTGCTAGGCAAATCATCGTCCGAAGGGTAATGGCCAGGGACCACAGGACCATCACGAGTGTTTCGGACAGTGGATTGATTATTGTCCGGACTAGCTTACGACGGCCGACGAGTCGGCGAGCGTCGACCAGGAGCTTTCACATCGTACTTCCTGGTGGAATAATTATCCAGTCTAGCTTGGAGCGTTGGGGAATCCAGGTGCTCCGAGCTAGCAATTACATGCGAAGAATTGCAGTCCTCATTCTTTTGCGTGTTCTGTCTAGTGGAAATTTTATCAGGCATTGTTGCTTAAATGAGATGCCAAAATAGTGTGATGGTAAGGAGTGTCGGGAGAGTCGAATCTTATATTCCAAAGTCTTTGAGTTGTGTTTGTGCTAGGGGTTAGTGCTGAGATATGGTAATCGAATAACAATTAAATTTGGCGTCAATTGCTGAAAAGTTAGAAACGGACTAAAAGCACACGCAGGAATGCTCTAGTGAGTATGTCAAGTAAGGTAGAAGATGGTAGAAAATAAGTAAAAGAAGGCAGCAGCAAGTCGGAGATATATTCGACAGCCAAGGCACTAGAAAAGGGTGTTATGAAATTTTCGTATTGTCTTCTCCGTCACGCGCTTGAGCTAGTATATATGTTAGTTGGGAGACAAGGAACGACTGAGTCTATCAATCTTAGGGCACCCATGAAGCAAGTCGTGAGGCCACTCTCAGCCCCTGTGCCTTGCTAATCTATCTATTTATGGTCTTTAACGTAAAAAACCCGGCTAGGAAGTCATCCATATATAGGCATAAACCTTGATCACGTGGTGTTTATAGCCTCAAACAAAATCTTTCATTATTTGTAGCAAATACAACGGCAAACAATTTCACAAGAAATTTAGAGGCCTGCAGGTCAGTGGTTGACTGCTTGTCAATATGGATATCACAAACTCTCGCTGCGAAGCCAGTATTGCGACTTTCAGTCGAGGTACGTCGAATGCTAGGAGTTACCGGTGTTATTCTCACTATCAACAATTCGATATCAGCTTCCTTTGCCTACAATGACCAGAATTAAAGAGCCTAATTAATTGTAGGAGATGGTTAGCCCTGTTGAAATTCCCTCAGCCTTGCGAAAGATGTCCTATTCTTCAAATAAGTGATCGTGGGGTACGGCGAAAATAAGGTTCATCTAAACCCAACAATCCTCCTTTTCCTACTTAGTGATCCCGATATAAATCCGCCGGTCCACCATCTACTTCCTAATACAGCTAAGAATCAAAGACCTAATCCCAAGCCAATCCTCTCACGATTGCGGCAACCAAGTCTAAGAGCAGTAGAGATGGAAGTATGGGCGCGGCGGTGATGCGCAGGATGTTGATAAGGACGATATGGATAATGATGTAGATCGTGGTTCCTGAGCGAAAGTTCTACCTATTAGCTATGAAGCGAAGATCGATGCACAGAAAGACTTACCGACATTGTTTCGAATCGAATTTTCTGGTTTTTGTTATGTTGATCGCCGTTTCTTTCTGCTCTAGATAGATTGTTGCAAGTGCCAACGGATTTAGGCAATGGAGATAGCCGTGGATAAAACTTGTGAGTCAGGTGAGCTGGGCTTTAAAAGATGTAGACGTTTCATGAAGGAATGGGAAAATCTGTCTTTGTCCTGTGGCATTGTTCATTGTGTCGTGTTGAAAGGAAATTTTGAAAGACAGAGAAGCCAAAGCTAAGCACGGTAATGACCTCCATTTTAGTAAGCTTTCGTCGGCTCATTGAACCTGGCAACCATTCCTCGGGCCGCGTGCCTTGTTCAAAGATGCTAGGTTCTTCGCCGTGAGGCGTGTTTTGGGGCTCTTCTGCAGCCTGTTACTTGGCGTCGGGATATCTTCATCGAAGGCATCGAAGTTCTTCCGCTCCGTTTCCTTGAAAGCTTCGATATTCCTGCCGTTGTTTTCTTCGGGAGGCGTAGGTTGGACGAAGCGTCCCTTGATCTCACGGGAGGAATTCGATTGTTCCCAGTTCGTTTTCGCTGAGTGTGATTTGCTATATTCATTCTGCCTTGTTGCGTATCTCCCTTTATCATCGACTTCCGCCAGAGGTGATTTGATGTACAGATTGAGATTTCGTATGAGGTTACGCAACATCAGATATGTTGTCATGTTCATGATTGTGTTCACTAGAGAAAGCACCGAGTCTTCTGTCAGTTTGAGCGCTATGAGCGTTACTAGAACGTCTGGAACAAGATCCATATTGGGCTTGATGCGATAGGTCTAGCTTGTTGATGGTAAGAACGTGAAGACTTTTGGCTGATCAGTGAGCTAAGATGGGGCGGCAGTCTATGCACGGAAGTTATCTGGAGTGGATACTTAACTTCTCTAGTGTTGCACGCCTTACCGGACGAGTCACGCAAAGCCTTTTATCGGAAACTTTATGAACAAATCGGGACACTATCTTCTCTTTGCCTACCATTTTACCCACTTCCACCTCAGCTTCTCTGTCTACCTCTGGAGTCTCTAATTGAGCCTCTTTGTTGACGTTATAGATAAACCCTAGTCTGATGATCACTTCCAACAGCTTGTCAACGCTTTGCGGACTCTCTAAGTAACACTCATCATAAGCAGCTGCACCATTCGCTTGTGCGAACGCCATTCCCTCCTCGTACAAAAAACCTCTCTCCCCCGCCCCACTGAAACGAGTCATCATGCGAGCCAGCACCACAGTTTGATCACCAGCACCTCGCTTGATGTACGGCAACTTGAAATTGGCGTGATCGAGTATTGCAAAAATAATCGAATCTCCCATTTCTTGCTAACATTGCTAGATAGCCCAAATACCACTGGAGCTATACCTAAGCAGTATCACATTGGAGGTATGGTACATTTGCAAAGCTGTTAGCTCAAGGTTGACAGCGTCTTGTAGACCTCGCATATGGTCAAGGATGTTTCTTTGCGAAATCTTCGTCCCATAAATACTTCTACTTGTCTTTCGTTTTGTATGCTTCATGCTCTTTGCTCCCACCGTACAGCTTTTCGAGCTCGCAATCGAGCAGTGAGAATGTCTGAATTGCTGGCGCGGAGCGCTTTCCGTATCTAGCAGTATGTTCAGTATCTGGTTTCTGCAGATTACTACTCGTCTTGATTCCTCCGAAAAAGTAGAAACGCTCGATGACCACACACGTACAGGAGAAAATAGGAAGCTTTCACTAGCTCTTACTTTGTAAGATGTGCACGTTTTCAGTCTCGACAACAACTCACATCTAAGATGAAAGATCCGTGCTGCAAGAAGTACAAAGAAGTTTCACATGATCACTGTTCCTCCCATTGTCCTCTAAGACACGTAAACTTAGTAATTCTATATATGCCAAGCCGAGTCCATGCCAAGACCATTTCAAGCCCATGAGCCTGTCAGCGATCACAGAGGCAATGCACCAAACACCACTCGCTGATGCAGAAGCAGAAACGAAAGGGTATGTTCGCGACAATTAGAAGCAAAAGTCTCAATCTTCGATACAGACACCTTGCACCTCAAAACTAGGGTTGTGCCGAATGCAGTTAGCGCTATCTCAAAAGCCCGTGTGACAGTCTCATCTGATGATTTCGAGCACACCACCATGACAAGGACAAAATGTGCAAGCCATCATCGACTGCGTGTTTTTTCGCATCACGCGCCATCCCCTTCTTGCGTCTCGTCTTCCTCATCCTCAAAATACCCTCGTCCCCGGGCACCCGCACCAGCTCGCGCCATACTCGCCCTTCTATATTGAGCTGCCTGTGGGCTTTCTGGCACAATCGTGTTGATCTCCGACTGTAGATACGAAGTGAAATCCAAAGAGCCGCGAATAGGCTGGCCTGCTGTCGGGAGATGAAGGCTGTAGTCGCTGGGATTGTCTTGCGGCGCGTAAAGTGCTGCGAAGGAGGTGTGTGCGCGGGGACGAGTGGAGGTGTTAGGGTTGGCGGTGTAAGATGAGGTGTTGATGGAGCCGAGAGGTTCGGGGTTAGCTTCGCTGGAGCGACGGCGTCCGATGGAGGAGGTGGTGTAGGCGTGCGAGAGGTCTGGGATGGAGACTTGTCCCTGACCACTACCATAGCCACCGATTGGTGCCAGATCATCGACTGAGTTTTGGCTTGCTATTGTAGGCACGGTGTAGGAGTGTGACAGACTTGGGTGCATGGGCAGGGGTTGCGAGTATGTGAGGCCTTGGGTTGGGTTTGGAGGCGAGAGTGTGGCGCTGAGGGGTGTTTGGGCGTAGACGCTTGAGGTCGAGGAAGCGGAGCGGGAGGAGAAATCGGTGTGGGTGTAGGGGTCGTCGGTGTGAGAGCGGATGTGGGTGTAGGCGTTGTTTTGGGGGCGGGGGCGTGGTTGGGGAAGGGCACCGGCGTTTGAAGAGTGGGAGGCAGACTGTGGTTTCATGGTTAGTTGGTGTAGTTTGAGGGGTGTGAGGAAATGAGGAGGGAGACTTACGTATTTGCTGATGACTTTCTTCAGAGCATTCTCCAAGGCTGGCCATGCGAACACTTTGACATCTTTTTCAATATTGCGTGGTTTTGGGTTCGGAAAGCCCATGATCACTTTGAAGAATTCCTCAGTATCTGGTTTGGCTTTTGATATCGTCAAGGGTTGATGTGTTTCAAGATTGCGACGAATGCGGTTTTTCTCTTCGACTTGGAACCGTGAACCGACTAGGGTCTCCAGAAGAGCTATTGTGTCAACGCTGGTGACAAAGTATTGGTCTTTCTCCTCCCAATAGATGCAGCTGATTCGGCGCTCTCTCGTAGCTTGATGGGATGGTCGTTCGTCAGGCTTGATTGCTCTGAAATAAGTATTGATCGTGCTCCCATTCTGTTCGCCTTTGAAGAGGACAAGTCTTCGTTTCGCCACGCGCTCATCTGCAGACCAGTCGTCTTGCATGGTGTTTAGCTTCCCACAAATCTTGATGCTTGCTCTGTTGGGGTAAAGTGCGTATGGGTTGAACGTTCCATCAGACGAAGACCCTCCAGATGTGGACGCGCAGCCCGGCTGTGTTGGTTTGTTTGATGCGCGCACAAGAAGCGGGTTTGCAGGATTTGATGAGTTTATCGACGTGACGTAAGATGGAGCGTAGCTTATGTTGGGGCTTCTGCTAGGCCGACATGCTGCAGTGTATGAAGGGCTCCATGAAGAGGTCTGGCTTATGGGTGGCCTCATCAGCGATTTGGAGTATGCCATTGAGGCTGGGTCCTCGTGAAGGCTTTGCTGACTCTGAGCTTTCCCATAAGGCGTAAGCTTCCTTTGCATCGAAGTCAAGTCGATCGAGTGCAGGCTCTCAGGATATGCCAAACTCGCATTTGATCCATATGAGTATGCGTTGAACTCGTGGGAGCCTGGCTGAGCCTGTGGCGATGTACCTCTTTTCACTGAACCGTGTAGCTCTTCTGAGGACTTCCTCTTGCGGGTGAATTCTGACGCTGATCGAGGCTCGAATTGTTTGCTACCTGTGGGCAGATATAGCCAAGGGCCAACATCAATCAATCCTGCATCGCGTCCTGACTGCTCTTGTAACTGGAGGCGTAGCGGAACGCGAGCGCTGGTAGATCTGGTGTCTGCAAAATCTGGAGCATTCGCGGTGACGACATACTTGTAGCAGACATCGTGCTCCCGAGGATCAAGGCGGTCTATGGCGGCTGGTACTCGCTGTGTTGCAAACATCAAGCTTGGAATCAATGATGCTGCTCCAAGCAACTCAATGCTCGAATCGAGATAGATGTAGACATGAGTACCGCTGTGACCTTGCTGGGGGTTGTAGGAGGAAAATCCTGGAAGTTTTCTAGGCTGGTACTCGCTGTAGCTCGAGGTCGTTGCCCCATATGATGCACGTGGCTGATATACGGAGCTAGGTCCGTAGCTCATCTGATCTGCATGTCGGTCATATGCGGTTGACTGAGGCTGCAAGCTTGGGTCGGAATGGCCGGGCAAATTATATGTCAGATACAATGGCTCTTGTGTGGGACGGCTGGAGTTATAGTCGGCTAGGCTAGCATAGCTTTGCGATGGCCTTCTGGCATCAAAATCTGTATCAGGCTATTGTCAGCCTAAACGCTCGAAACGCCTTCCCGCTCACGTGCCGAGGGTCACGGGAAATGTTGCCACGGCAGGAGAATTTTGAAAATGGGGCATCGTATAAAAAGGATGGACGTACTGTTGAGGCCTGCATTCTGGGACTTCTCGTAGCCTGACATAGACAGCAAAGCCGTCGTCTCGTGTGGCTTGGCCAAGAGGCCGCCGAAAAGCTCGCCAGTGTATATTGCAGCCACAGTCTCCGCCAGCTCGTAATGGCCACCAACGATGACTGGAGAATTTCGAGTCTGTCGCTGTCGAATGGTCAGCATCTCTCTATGGTGTCATTGAGTGCATTGTGGGTAGGGCATCGCTAGATTGAATTCGAAGATCATGGTCTTAGGCAGATGTACTAGGCAGTATGGTCGCTGGAGTATAGAGTTCGCAGAGACGCGATTGATGGATGTCAGACTGGATCAGGTAGGGAGAGGTACAGTCGCGAAGCCTTCGCTTAAAGCATTCCACGGGAATGACTCCGCTCGCGCTCGAACATCGGTGAAGTGTGATGGGATGGGTGGACTTACTTCCAGCTCCTTGAAGATGGTTGGAGAATCCAGCTTGACTGCACTGTTTTAGAGAGTGGTTGAGGTAGTGATGTTCGGAAATGAGCTAGGAGAGATCTAGGTAGGAGGGATCCGAATGTAAGGAGACGAGAGATTGCCCGCAGTACGGTAAGCGCTTTGAAAACCTGATGTGCGTGCTGGCAAGCTGGTCATGGATTTTATAGAGGAAGCAGCTTTCCGTTTTAACGCACTGGTTGTTCGTTCCAGCTAAAGTCGTGTTCGCGCTAGGTGTTGCACTGCTTGATTGGGCGAAGGTCTCGGGAGAGTGTAGGATCCCAAACACAGGAACAACGAACTCAGCGCGAGATGATCTGACTCAATACTTAGCACCATGGTGGATTTGGAATGAGGCGCTTAGATGCAGAAGTGCGTGAACTGCTCACCTCAAAGTATAAAGGCTGAAATTGTGACTGATACTTTAGTCCGAGCTTCTAGAGCTGCGAGATAGACTTTTGGGAAGACTTCAAAGACCTATCTCAGGTCAGCCTTTCAGGAAACGTTGAAAAAAAAGCAGGAAATCTCTCTGAGCTGCGACCACGCAAGGGACGCCATACCTTCTACTAAATATGATCCCTTGATACACGTTGAAGGCGTTTTGGTCCCGTACATTCCCATAAGAAGACCGAACCTTTGATTATCTAATTCACTATCTGGATGCGGCTCACGGTAGATCCGTGCGTTTGAGTATTCGGAGGATTCAGTGAGGCTGCGACGGGAACGTATACTCTACTTTGGCTGCCGGTAGGAAGCTGCGGGTTTATGTTTACACAGGCCGCCGTTCGAAAAGATTCTAAATTTGACGTTCAAGGGAACATGGATAAAGGAAAGGGCTGGAATCATAGTGCTAAAATCTCTCGATGGATGATCACATATTTCGATTGCTTCCACAACATGTGTGGTGGCTTTGATGAACATAAAACGTTGACGAATCGAGTTGGGGCCAAATTGAAAATTTGAGCTTGCCGTTGAGGCGAAGATTTGCATTTTTTGACCATACGACATCAGAAAGGAAAAGCTAGAGAGAGACATAGTGCGCGTCTGTTTCGATAGGCAGAGCCAACTGTGACTGTACCAAGACTGCCCACCTTACCATATAGGGATCGACCCAAAGATCTGGATCTGGAGCATTGTGATCAACGGGCCACATCATTGTCTGTGAGTGGCTAACGGGAGGCACGGTAGGGCGGACGATAGCCTTGGTAACAGCCCATCCTGGTCATTTCGCGGTGACGGCCACATAACGGCAAGCAAGCATCAGTGCAACCGTTGAGATCATCAGGGCTGCAGACTTCGAGCAATAGCATCGAGCGAGCATTGGATCTTGTAATGCGAGTGGTCACAAGGGCAGATCTGTGAGGGGAGAAAACAGGGATGTAAGGAGAAACACTAGCGTTGGTATTGCATCCCAAACAAATTTGCTAGCGGGCCGATCAACCAACCTTAAATCAGGGCCAGAATTTGTGACCAGTCCCGGCCAGTCAGAATGTAAGGTATCTGCTGTTGACGAATCCATAGAATGCAATGCCTTCCATGAAGTATTTCGTCGTAACTTCCTTCTTACTTGCGCGCATGAACCGACCAACATGTGAGCTCGACCTCCAGGAAGTTTCGCATGAAATGATGTATGCGTGAGAGTGGTTGTAGCAATTTGAAATAATGAGTATGTGACCGCTGCTGCGACCAACTCCTTGTTTTTTTTGGCTGGACTCTTTAGCAATCGTGTTGTGATTGCTTCTTCATTTCGTTACTCTGCCGCACCGCCCGCGCGGCTTGCTCTTGGGTCGCGCATCAATGTGCGTGGTTTATGTTTGGTCATTCTGCCATCTTTGATGAGGCGTGTTGCCATAGTTACAGATTGTCCAGATTCGTTGATGTTTTGCGTTTCAGGTGGTCGAAATGGTTTGGCAAGGTTCCCTTGATCTTCTCCCGAAGATTCCCCGGATAACGCGATGCTGCTATTCTTGGAAGGATCTTTCCTGCGTTTGTTTTACAGGTCAACAATTACTATTTCGACGTCTTTCCATCGCATTTCTTGCCCATATCAAACACCTTCCGCGAATTTGATGTTTGAAAATGTCGCTGTCGAAGATTTTCCTCGGAGACTTGGCATGACTGGATTTTGCTAGCCTGCAGGAGATCTCCATCGGGCATATCGGCGCCATAGAAACGACACGCGATTGGCTAGGTTTCACTCCGTACAGATGTGACAACATAGTCACTCCACCAGCCTAACCCAGCGCCACACAGCTCAGTGGTAATGAGAGGAAGCCCAGGGGTTGAAGGTAGAGTCCAGGCAAGTGTAGGCGTAGATGGAGGGTGAATAGGGCAGACTGGGGACCCCTCAACCACGACCTTATCTCTTTGCTCGCTAAAACCCCGCTATCAACTTATCATTGAGTTTGCAGAAGGAATTCGCCTCACGTTCGTCTCAAGTCTATTCTCTGAATTACCACATTGCGACTGAGACACCAACCACGTTCTTCGCTACTATTGCACTTAGACATTGAGGTATTTCAACCATCTCGAACCAATGTGGATTGGGTCTTGACGGACGCCAATTAGTGACACCAAGTTCCGCGAGTATTGGCGTTGTGGTGGGTTTTTCAAAAAATCGGCATTGCGATCTTGCGTAGCCTCAATGTCTAACGTCACTTAACACAGATTTCTCCTCCTCTCCTGCTACGCAATCGAATGTTTCCGCGCTTAGCAACATGTATGAACATCTTTGTTGCCGATGAGGAAATGATCTAAGCTCTCAGGAGAGGCAAACCAAAATAGCACCACCGTTGTGCTTTGAGCTGCCGTGTGGTTCATCACACATTGAAAGCGCGTACGTCCTCAAAGAGTGTTTCTTGATATCCAGAATAGCATTCACTGAGCTCAACCGATGGCTGCAACAAAGTCGCCAGGCCTGCTTGGGAGTTCTCGACTCTGAGCAATGCTCCCATGCCCTGGATGGAGAGGAGCAGGTTGAATCTGCCACAGTTACTGATCTGCCAGACTGCAACTTCGTCGCACAATAGCACAATGCGCCAGCGTTTATCATTGATCTCCCTTGCAAAGGTGAACCCAAAACCTCCGCCAGTCCCCACCTTGGGCTTTCTAAGGGAAAAGAGACGACCGAAAATCCCAACAGACGCAGAGCCAATGGGCGGGACACTCCTAGCAAGCGCATGACCGTCCAATTTCAGAAGCGAACAGAGCTTCAGCTCTCAACATCAGTCTCGCATTGGCCCAGTCCACCTTCTGGAAGAGAGTCGCAGATACAATCGCTCGTCCACAGCAGTCCTTCTGAGGCTAAACCCGCCATAACTTTGGCTGTTGAAAGGATATAATTGCTCAGCCCACTACCAAGCAAAAAAATGAACGGCTCCCATTACACACCCATCATTCTCGAAAGCTATTCCACTGACAGACCCTGGTACCATCGTCCCCACCTTCTGGCAGAGGGTACTCCTAATCAGGATTTGCCCACACCCATCCCCAACCTAGCTACACAACGATCTTGCTACTCACTGTCCAAGACTCCAGGCGCGCTTTCATCCTCGCTCGCATATGTTCCTTTCAACTAAGCAACGCTTAGAAATCATAGACTACCCCCTTCCATCCGACCCCTGGCTGCAAGCCTGCGGACTGAATCGTTCGAAACACCAGCATCGGGCTACAACCACAGCATTGGTCAGAAATCTCTCGCTACTTTACTCGCCTAGTCGCTTCCTTGAAGAGAGCCCTCCCCCATGGAACATCAAGAGGGATCAATAGCAGAAGGTGATGACATTGCGCAACAGTGCATCTAGACGGCGAATTCATTCCAGGCTCACAATGAGGCATTTGATCTCTTTCTACACACAACTACAATATCGCTGCGTATGGAAGATGGCACTTTCAATGAATTGAGGCAAGGATCGAGATTTAAACTGGACGGTCTAAATAAGTCCTGGAACATTACATTGGTGAAGGGCCTCGTCTCAAAGTTGTCGGTTCACGATGGGTATGGATTCCAAATTTTGCATGAGCTGTGGGAGAATGGATATAAAGGTTCATGTCATATGTTTGATTCTGCGTGTTCGTAGACTAGACGGATGCCATCGAGAGGCTAAATACGAAACTCTTCACACACGACTACGTCGCTACGCAGCACCAGGCGCCACGAGCAGGTCCCAAGCTGATTGTACCATATTTCGCCAATCCTTTCATCTGTGTTTCTTCAACCCGTTTCCCCTCGGGACAAGATCCCAGCCCCAGTCACCATCACAGCTCAATCTGCACTACTCATAATACACATTCAATCATCAATGAACACCATTGTAGTCCTGCACTCTCGACGCGTCTCCTCAATCCTGCCCTAAACTGCTTCCTCTTTTCCAGCCCTTGCCAATCCCTCGCCTTTCCACTGTGCCATCAAGAGCTCTGTCTGTCATCGAATGGTAGTTGTTTGTTTGGTGTCACTGCTGCAAGACTGGCCAAGGAGGAACGAGAAGGACGGCGTTGTAATTGAGAGCTCGCTTTGAGACTTGGACATGATGAGCACTCCCAAACCCATTAGGGGCGTACGAGTCGGGGCCACAGAGCCGTTTCTGGCTCCTATGTGCCAAGGGGCCGTAGAAGCGGACCGCTGTTGAAGTTGTTCCCGCGTGAGGTGGTTCAGCACAATGCGAAACTGATAGCTGTACTAAATACAGAGTGAATTTACTATTTAGATGGAGACCTCGGTACTGGAAGAAGTTTCCTCCGGGCTTGGCGCCAAGGCTTACAGACGACTCCAACATCCAGACATCTTTTCAACACCTTTTCAACACATTTGCACGCTCACCAAGGTTTGACTTATTTCTGTGGATGGTATCTAGTATGATATCTCCCTGTAGTGAAGGCCAAGGCTCGTTTGTAGGCCGTTCACTCGAGAATGCTACCAGTATTGGAGCCCACTTGCCAGTACAGTAGCAAATTGAGGACTCAATTTTGCAGCACCATGAAATTTCAAGTTCAGAAGCATTCTCACACTGTCATACCCTCAATGATAATGCAATCGCATGAGATACAAGGCAAGAATCCATCATGTCGGATCGCAGAGATGATACCCTCGCGCAAATCGATAGCTAAAGCTCTCGCAATTCCCCTAAACTATTCGTAAGACATTTGTTCAAGCATGATCCCCACTTGTATCAGCCGCTGGATTGTTCTACTTTTGGTAAGTCCGAAAGAGCTGCAGACTGGATGCGCCGGAAAAAAAGGAGAAAAGGGCCAAGGGAACGACAGCCCCCAATGAAATGAACCACAGACTCTTGCACGCAAGATTGAATGACATGTAAGCAGTCAATTCTGGCCAAACCAATATTCAGTGGACTTTCACGACCAGTAGGATCTCTAGCATTGCGTGCGGTACGCGTTATGTCGCATGCCATTCCGACCAGTGCCCTGTCTTGCATATTTAGAGATCCGAATGAGTGATACCAACATGGAGAGACAAAGCCTTGGGAGTCTCAAGCGCAGAGGTAAACATATGTACCTTCTATTTTCTATGGGAAGTCCTGTCTGGACGGGATAATGTTTCTTGTTCTTACAGAATGGTCAACGCCGGACCACGATGAAGTTGCGTCCAGATGGTATCAACGTGACGACAACAGCAGCAGTGACTTCACGGTCGGCCCCCTTCCGCGATTCCCCCGAAAACCCCCAGATTCCTCATTTGAATTCACCTCAATTCATCCTTCTTCCTCCCACCCCCTCTATCCCCAACCTTTCCTCATCAATTATCCATTTGTTTCAAACACAAGAACATACATCAACACATACATGTCAATCGGCTTCAAAGCCATCAACGTATCAAGCAACGCAGTAATGTCTTATAAGGAAGAGGAGTTGAGCGACATCGACAAGATGCTGCTCGGTGAGGTGAAGATTCCCACTGGGAATGGCGGTACCACCACGATCAACAAGGGTGGACCCTATGATCCTGAGTACTACTCATTCAATGGCACTATGGGTACGCTCACCATGGTCGATAAGAAGGGCGACCCCATCAAGGTCGAGAAGGTCGAGAAGGCCGAGAAGAACAAGGCAAGTCATCAAGCTCTCCCTTCTGTCAGCCTCCTTCTTGTACTGCTACCTCCTTTTATCTGCTCTCCTTCTGCTGCATGTAGTTATTATCTTACCGATGATGCCCCAGTCTAGCTAGCAATGCTGGTGTTTTTACTCTCTCTCCTCCGGCCTCCTTGTCCTTGTAAGAGATACCTCACTTGGCCTCCTAGCTACTCGGAGCACTGGAGTGGACTGCAACAACCCCATTGATCCCTGCACCACATCTCTTCTTGCCTTTGATCGTCTTGTCTCTCACGATCACCAAACTCCTGAAAAGCGTCAACTTGCGTTTGCAGTATTCCCCATACTCCCCTCCCTCTCAAAGGATCACCAAAATGCCTCGCAAGCTCACCGTAGCATCTACGACCTCCAATTTGCGACAGGTCATGTTGACTAGGATGCATTGGCTAACAGTTGGCACCCAGGACACCAAGGGTGCCAACATGGACAATGCCAAGGTCGTGCCCAAGAAGCGCGGCGCCGCCTCCACCAATGAAGCAGCCGACGAAGCTACTCCTACCAAGAAGCGTACCGCTGTCAAGGACAAGGCTGGCACCAATGGATATGCTGCGGCCAATGAGGGGGCCAAGGAAAACGCCGATGAGCCTGTCGCTCCAAAGACGCCAACTTCTCGCAAGAAGGCCGTTTCCAACTCGGCCTCCGCCGAAGACCATGGTGACCATGGAGACACTGAGATGGCTGACTCCGCCACCTCATCGAGTATGCGTGTTTCGCCCAAGAAGACACCCGGCAAAGCCAAGTTCAACGGTCGCAACGACGAAGAGGGCGATGAGGACCCAGTCACCCCACCCAAGTCAAACGGCGTCACGGGTACCAATGTCCGCGGAACCCCACGCAAGCGTCAAGCGCCCAACTAGAGCATTGCCAAGCCACGTGGGATCCCGGAGTCATATGAAGAAGCTGATCAGGCTGATCGTATGATGTGTGTTATGAAGGAAGAGCAGAAGGCGGCCTGGGATGATATCCGCAAGATGTGGAAGACGATGACGGGTCAGGATACCGCTGCCAGGTAAGTCCGCTCCTCCCTCATTTCTTTTTGTTATACTAATCCTGTGGTTCAGCACTCTACCCAACCGCTATAATCGTATCAAGTGCAACATGATGCGTTTCCAACCCGGCGATGTAAGCATTCTCCCTATTCTACCTCCAGCAGTCGCCCTCCCTTCTTTTAAGCAATTCCCCAGCTAACACCTCTCCAAAATAGGACGCCAAGCTCATGATCGCCGTCAAGCAGGTTGAAGACAACCTTGACAAAGAAAAATGGATCATGATCAACAAAGCAATGATCGCCAGCGGTGCTGGCAACTACCCCAACGTGTTCCTCCAGAAGAAGCACAAGGAATTTGTCGAATTGATCAAGAGCGGTAACGCCGACGAGCTCCTTGAGGCTATGAAGAAAGATGCCGAGCGTCATGATGGCGGTGAGAATTCTGGTTTTGGCTATGACGAGGCAATCAAGGAGGAGGACATTGGAGTGGCTATCTAGCGACTTCGGTTCCGCAACGGTTGTCTCCGCCGAAAGGAAAGCTAATGAGCATGGTGTGACGAAATTATGGCTAACTCTTGTTGCGCATAGCAAAGACTCATATGAAAAGGATGGATACGCAAACGGTTGATGATATGGTCTCAGAATGTGTAACCTTTTCTTGTCTTCATCCTTAACTTTCGCATTCAAATTCCAAATCCCTCCATCTAAGAGATTGGGCCTCTTTACTTGATCAAACTATACGGTCTCTATCAAAACTACCAACAGTAACTTTACTATCACAACCGTCTCAACATGTCGTCTGTCATTGTCACGATTTCAAATTCATCTATTACTGTTACGGGTTCGATTTCCAATTCTCTAACAAACAAAATATTTGTTCTTCTAGAAACAGACTTTTACTTATCAATTATACAATGAAATATAAATTAATAAGATCTAAAATCACGAATAGCTTTATCGCGCTACGTCTTCTATGATAACCTTCGCCACAAGCTGATGAAAAAAGAAAGCTTGGTGTCTGGAAGGCAAGGCCGCGTTACGCATGATACGCAAACTACTTACGAATGCTGCGCAAAGCATGGATATTCATATTGGCTCAGAATATACAGATTCTTTTCATTGCAGTCTTGTGCTACGTCTTTCATGATTATCTTCACCAAGAGCTGATGGAGTAGGATACTATGATGATAACGCTTGTTGATGAAGGATGGATATTTCGAAAGCTTGCGGACGTCGTCGTCAGATGGAGGATGTGTGTTCCTTTTGTATCTTATCTGAGTAGTAGGAGGAGGTTAGGGGCTAGATAGCTTTCCTACATAGGATTGGTTAGGCTATGCGAAGATACTCTACTGGATTCGTTTCCACAAATTCATGAATGGTGGAATGTTACTAAATAAACACGGTTGTAGATCCCAAATCAAGGTCAAAGCGTAATACATTAGTCTACCCAATATGCTTCCACGTAGCATACCCAGTGTTTCGTACATCACAGTATATGTCCAAATCCAACCAACCAAAATCTAGAAGGTGTATATATAACCCAATCGCCATTTCCCCAGTTTTTGAACAATGTAGCGCCAGCGCTACCCATTTTCATATACCCATGAAACATTCCTCCTCTTACGGCGCACCATCCTTAAGCGCCTCCCTAAGCAACCCAACCTGTACCCTCAACTCCGCCTTCTTGTCCGCAGCACTCATACCTATCACATAATTAGCTCATGTATGCTCTAACTGCCGTCACCGTCTCCACTCCTTTGTCATCGAATCGTCTGCCTTTCTCCCATTTGCCTTTATCCTTGCCCAACACCCCTAGCCATCAACGAAGTAAGAGCATATCTTACCTAACGTAGTTATCCCCAGCGCCTGCAGCACCTGTATAACTTCCGCCGGACTCATGGTTTTGATATCCTTTTCATGTTTCGGAAAATGTTTTATAGCGCGATTCGTGCTCACGTCGTGGAGGGCGGCGAGGACGGCGTGGGGGTTGGTACTGCTGAGTTGGGAATTTAGGGTGCGGGCGGAGGAGTTGTGGGCGCTGTTGGAGGCAGAGAGTTAGCAGGGTTATGGTGGAAGCGATTTGGGGCGTGAGGATGGAGAATGCGCAGGAGTGTAGTACTTCGCTTTCACCCTTGTCTCGAGCTCCGTGTTCTTTTTCGCGAGCTCTGCGTTTGCATTTTCGATTTTCTTGATGCGCTCTTCGTGGAGACCGGATTTGCGCGTTAGTTCGGAGGTGGATGTCTGGAGGGATTTGACGCTTTGGCCGAGTTGCTCGAGCATGTGGGATTCTTGGTATGCGCGTGCCATGGCTGATGGTTTTGGTGAGAATTGGGGGCTGATTGGGGCGAGGGGAAGAGGGAGGGTGTATGTATCAATTCGATGGTGCGCAGAAAGCGAGAGTATATAGCTTGGAAGCCGATGATGCAATGGACAGCGAGGCTGGGATACAGTAGCCGTTGGATCTGGCCCATTGGAAAGTTGGCAGCGGGATGGGAATGGAGCTTATCGATAAGAGCGTTGCCAAGACTTATAACGTAGGAGCGTAGCCGGTCTCTGCTAGGAAGGTATTACATGAAGCCATCGAGAGCCTAATAGGCGGGTGTGAGTGTTGCAAGCAAGGTTTCGAGACTCTTGTGCTTTGTAAGGGTAAATCAATACTGCTTGGGTGGCACGGGTGGTAAGTCCATACATGCCGACGCTAACCGCACTCCGAAGACGGAGACATGTAAAAGGCACAAAGGTTGAGTCACAGTGATAGATAGATATACATGTATATATAGATGATTGCTGGATAATATCGTAGAGCTTTAGAGACACAACTCTCGGATCCAATACTGCCGCACCTTGTTGCTAATCTCCATTGTCCTAGGTTCCGGCTAAGTGCTTCTAGAATGGGAGACTCGACCACTCCAATGGCCCCATACCCTTTCGGCCGCCCAATACGAGATGAATACTTCCTCTTCGCGCCCACCCACACGCCGTTAAACCATGGCGCCTTCGGCACATACCCCAAGAGCGTCCAAAAGCGCCTGCACGAAGTTCAAGCACTCTCCGAAGCCCGCCCAGACGTCTTCGTACGATATGAATACCCAAACATGCTGGATCAGTCTCGCGCAGCGATTGCAAGTTTCCTCGGAGTCCCAGTCGATGAGGTGGTTTTGGTGCAGAATGCCACTACTGCTATCAATATTGTGCTTAGAAATTTGAAATTCGAGAAGGGCGATGTGATTCTGCATTTGAGTACTGTGTATGGGGCTGTTGAAAAGACGGTGAAGTATTTGGAGGAAACGACGGTTGTTGAAGGTGTTAATGTTGGGGTGAAGTATCCGATTGATGATGGAACTTTGGTGGAGAAATTTCATGCCGAGATAAGAGATGCGAAAGCTGCAGGCAAGAACGTCAAGATTGCGATTTTCGATACTATCTCCAGTGTGCCTGGGGTCCGAGTCCCGTTCGAGCGGTTGGTAGATATCTGCAAAGCAGAGGGTGTGCTGAGTATGATTGATGGCGCGCATGGAGTTGGCAATATCAAGCTGGATTTAGCGGGGATTCAGCCTGATTTCTTCACCAGTAATTTGCACAAGTGAGTCGATCCTGCTTTACGTTTGAATATCGGTCCTTCATGCAATGTCTTGACGGCTGGTACTGACCCAATAAAGATGGCTGTACGTACCCAGAGGGTGTTCCGTCTTCTATGTTCCGAAAAGGAACCAGCACTTCATCCGCTCATCCTTACCGACATCGCACGGTTTCGATCCGCTACCGAAAGAAGGGGGGATGGAGATTGTGAATCCATTGATGGTAGCGGCGAGTCCCAAATCCAAGTTTGTGATACTCTTTCAATTCGTGGCGACTATCGATGTTAGCTCTTACCTTTGTATTGAGGAAGCATTGAGGTTCCGGCGGGAAGTGTGTGGGGGTGAAGAAAATATTATGCAGCATTGCGTTGACATTTCCAACGAAGCTGGCAGGCTGGCCGCAGAGATTCTCGGAACCGAGGTGATGGAAAACGCGGAGAAGACGCTGACGAGGTGTTCCATGACGAACGTGGGATTGCCATTGAAGATTGGAGATGGGAAAGGTGAAATCCCGTCGAAAGATACGTACGTGGTTGCAGCCTGGATCACTGCAGTTCTTGCCAAGGAATATGATATCTATGCACCTGCGTTCATCCATGCAGGTGCATTCTGGACCAGGTTTAGTGGGCAGATATATCTTGAGCTTGAGGATTATGCGATGGGTGCGGATGCTCTGAGAAGTCTGTGTGAGCGTGCTAAGAGAGGAGATTATTTGCAGAGCGAAAGTGCCTAACGCTGCAAGTAAGCCAGTAAATAGGCAGCGAGTGCCTCTCACCTTCCACAGTCTGTGTATATCCATAAAAGTTTCCCGACTCGAAACGCACTTACATGGTGAAGGACCGTACAACATGACACTGAAACTGTAAAGACTCCGGTCCGCTCCGATTCTGATGCCTGGGCATTCGCATCAGGACGTGACTGTGTCCTCTGAGGCCGCCGTGAGAGTAGATTATCGTCCCTATGCTTGTGCCTCTCCAAATAGGGCATTGTTCGCTACTATCACTTAATAGCGCTGTCTAACATCCTGAGTGTGCCTTTTGCGCACGGACAAAGAACAAAATGGGTAGGCATGCGGTCATGAATAGACAGCAGAGTCGTTCTACCATTCCACACGCGGAATGATTGAGCGAGTAAGATCTTTGGTCCATAATGATTGCCGAATCACGCCCAGCACCCCACGAAGTGCAGTCGATCGCGGCAATCAGATCTCAGGTCTGACAAAACGGCACAAAGATAGAGGGCCACGCCGAGCTGCATCGAACTTGCGGAGAAGCATGCACTCCCAGGAGATACGCGGACGCCATCCACGGCCTTCCAGCTGGTATTCGTTCATTTTTCGCCGGTCCCTGTGGAGCTTTGACCAGAGAACCTGTACATCGGGAAGTTTGGGCCAGTCAATTAATTGCGACCTACACCCCCAGAAAACCTTGCATTGACCCCACACCCGACTTAGCGACTGGCAGGAACTTTCCGCAATACATACCTCACCTAGGTATGCAGAAGAAAGAAGGAACAATGCGATGAGAAAACACCAAGAAAGAGGAGCCTTGATGTACACAGCCCCCAATTGTCTGAGCTGGGGCAGGATCCCGCGACGCGGCGTAAGCCTGATTGGGCTAGCCTAGCTGAGGCCTGCCCACGATCAATCATGTACATATGGATCATCGGTCATTGAATTTATAGTATATTGGGCCTTCGTGTCGCCGTCGTCCTTTTTTACCCCCAGCGGATGTTGCACCGAGGTTCTGCATAAGCGAGCGACCTTTTGCCCCTTCCCAATGTGTGCCACAGTCAGATCCAGTCTTCACTCAACACTACCGTCACTCTCACGATCGCTTCCTTTTGAATTCTTCATTATCTGGCATATTGCGAGAGGGCAACCCTAATGACTGATATTGACGCTGACTACAAGATTCTGAACAAATGACCACAAGGGCAAACCCTCGTTCAAAACATCTAAAGCCGTGGAAAGCATCTTCTACAACCTCATCCACCTCTCCGCATTTCACACCCGCCCAATCACCTACGAACGGTATCGAATCAGACCAGCAAAATCTAGAAGACGACATAGCAAAGATGGGGGATACTGACGAAGGTTCCAAGTCCAAGGACGGCATCAAGACACCAGACTCTGAGAATTCGAAGCTCGATAAGGAGATCGAGCCTCCCAAGCCTGAGAGCACCTCCTCAAAGCTCGCAGCGAAAGAGAAAGGTACTACAACTACGCACCCAAAGAAAGCTAGCTGCAAGCAGCACAAGAAGAGGCCTAAAAAGAAGTCAAAGAAATCAAAGAAGGCCAAGGAGGTGGTATCTTCCAGCAGCGAAGATGGCTCCTCCGACAGCTCAAGCTCAGAGAGCTCAGAGTCCTCTTCCGACTCCTCCTCAGAAGAAGAGGAAGACACCAAGAGAAAGAAGAAAAAGGCCAAAGCAAAGAAAGCGAAGAAGCTGAAGGCGAGGAGAAAAGCGGCCAAGAAAGCCAAAGAAGAGGAAACAGATTCGGACTCGGACTCAGATGATGAGTCAAGCTCGTCGGAAGGAGAGACGAAGAAGAGCAAGAAAAAGAAGAAGAAGGCCCCGAAGAAGAAAAAGCAAGCTAAGAAAACCAAGAAGTCGGAAGAAGAGGATGACGAGGATGAAGCTGAAGACGACAACTATGCTCAGCAACTAGCGCAACTACAAGCTTTACGAGGACTGGGACGAACAGGAAGACCGGGTGAGACGATAGGTCTGGAAGGCAAGGCAGCCAAAAAGACGAAAAAGAAGCCGGGCAAAAAGTCAGTATATCTGCAGGTACCACGATGCATTCCAACGTCATGATGCATCATGGATTATCCAGTTGTCTACGAGCCTTCTCGGCTGACATTGCGCAGAGGCTCAAAAGCAGCGTTTGTTCGCGTAGACCGCATATGGGATAGCAGCAGACACAATTACGTCCTCAAAGCTACAGCAGAAGACCCCGATGTCGGCGAGTACGACCAATACGTCTTCCAAGTGCGGAGAAAGTTCGACTGGGAAAACAAATACATCAATACAGTCGTGGATATCAAGAGCAAGGCTCTCAAGGAGGCTTTGAAGGATGTCATGAGTGAGGTCAAGGGTGTTTCCTTTGCGGAAGAGACACCTGTGGTGGACCCAAACATGCTCTTCCTGTACCTGGAGGAGATTCGTGTCTGGTCCAAACACTTGAAGAAGCTCGCCAAGACTGAGAAAAAGAAGAAGGGTAAGATACCTGCGAAGACGAAGGCCAAGCACGTGAAGGTCCTCATCAAGTATTTGGACAAGGACTATGCGGAGACGAAGAAGACCCTTTACCCCCTACTGGAAAACAATCTGATCACCTTCGACCTTCTTTGGGCGCTGTTCAAGAGCAATGAGATAGCGTACTGTCCTACGTATGGAAATGCAGACGAGCCAAGAGCATTCAAGATCGAGTACGCCAATCTAGTAAGTATCACTCAAACATGACGTTCTAGGCCCTAGCTGATTGTGTGAACCAGCACTCGTCCTTCGTGAAAGGCAAATACTACAACATCGAAGGCCGCTACCTTGAATACGATGGCAAGAGTTTTGGTATGGGTTCAATGGAGATCGAAGTTGGAGAATTTACAGGCCCACGCAAGATCTCAAACTTGGGCTGCTACCCACTCAAATACCATAAAGAAGCTGACAAGCTCAGAGAGCAGCTGATATCACGTGGCAAGAAGTTTGCCGGGCTCAAGGGTATGCAATACCGGTTCCACAAGGGCATGGCGTTCTACAAGAAGAAGCGACAAGTCATCAAAGTCAACATCAACGGCAGAGTCATGGTGGATCCATCGATACATAGGCGAATAAACCCCAATTATCCCATCTCAACGGTCAAGCCAGCTGATCCCGACATCCTGGATCCCGACACGGATGACGATAGCGATAATGAGAGCTGCAACTGCGAGAGCTCTTCAGACGAAGAGGGTCTCAATCAAAAGGCCGCCGATCAATTTGGGGAGACTGACAAACCTATCACAAAGTGGAAGCTGGCCAAGGATGAGAATGACGACTACCAGGTCGTCGAGATTGAAGTTGACGAGGATGGTAATGCGGTTCGGAAAGAAGACATCAACGAGCTGCCAGGCCAAGAAGGTGCAAAGGATCGCGAATTCACTGAAGAAGAATTCTTGATCGCTAGCCCTGTGGTTCTTGGCTTCGCATTTAGCGAGAAGCTTTGGCTTGAGCTTACGGTTTCGGGCATTAATGCTATTGACTGGAACGAAGGCGCCTACGATTCGCTGGTTTTGCCAGACAACCAGAAGGCCATCGTCAAGGCTTTAGTGCAATCACACACTTTTGAGGGTAGCCGCAACATCGACGATGTCATCCAAGGTAGGTTTTGCATCAAGCTCAAGTGTAGGTTGCTCTACTGACAGCCACTCAGGCAAGGGTCGCGGTCTCGTAGCCGTCCTCCACGGACCTCCCGGCACAGGCAAAACTCTCACAGCAGAAGGAATCGCCGAGCTCCTCAAGCGCCCCCTTTACATGGTCAGCGTCGGCGAACTCGGCACCAACCCTCACCAACTCGAAATTGAGCTCAACAAGATCCTCGACGTCGCCCACTCCTGGGGCGCAGTCCTCCTCCTTGACGAAGCGGATGTTTTCCTAGAAGCCCGCCAACCCCAAGACGTAGGTCGCAACGCTCTCGTCTCCATCTTCCTCCGCCTCCTCGAATACTTCCAAGGTATCCTCTTCCTCACCACCAACCGCGTGCAGACTTTTGATCCAGCGTTCCAATCAAGGATTCATGTCGCATTGCGCTATGGTGAGTTGACTGGGCCGGCGAAAAAGAGTGTCTGGAAGACGTTCTTGGAGAAGGTGAAGGCGATCGATGGGGTCGAGACTGAAAACTTTGATAACGATGACTATGAGCGTCTGGCGAGACGAAATCTGAACGGCAGACAGATCAAGAACGCAGTGAGAACGGCACAAGCACTTGCACTCAACGAAAATAAGCCGCTTAGCATGGAGCACATCATCAAGGTGCTTGATGTAGCGGAGACGTTTGAGAGGGATTTGAAGGGCGGACCTGGGTACGAGGATGCGATGAGGAGCTACCACTAAGCTCAATGCCGGATGCACGAAGATGACGAGTTCACGACCACTTGATAAAGCCCATACAGAAAATACATCTCCTTCTCCAAAAAGCGGGCGTCTTTAGGTTGGGCGTTAGGTAAGGTAGCATATTGAGATTTGCTTTCTACTTTCGGTTTTGCCACACTAGCGGTTTGCCTCCATTTACTGATCTAGTTGGTTCATAGACTGCTTTACGAAGACTTTTGTTGATACGCTTTCGGATACGTTCGCTACTACTACAGTTTCGAATTTCCTCGTGATGCGTGATGCAGTGATCATTTTAGATTCAGATGACGCTCGTTCAAAAGCTTCTTTTGCCACATCTTCACAACGTCAGCCGACTCTATGTGAGACTCGCCCCCGCCAACGAGGTTGGTCACCAGATATCAGGTATACGTGGGACGTCTTACCATCAAGTTCCTTGCTCCTTCTTCTGTATTCGAAGCTTCGCCGTCGCTCTTCAAGAAAGGTATAATTCACATGTAATCAGTCCCAGCCTCCAGCACCTTTTTGACTTACCTCGACCGCTTCGGACGTATAAGTCTGCATGAAAAACATCATTCGTCGATTCCTCAAAGCAGCAGCTGAAGAATTCGATATTCTCGCCAGCCTATTCACTTCACCTCCAACGATGGATCAGCAACCTGATGACGGTATGTGACTTTCCACAAGTCTAACCTCATTCACTCATCATAGACCGTCAAAGCTAACACCTCTCGCACTTCTCTCAGGTTGGCGCGGTCCCGTTATCGACATGGTCCCCCCTTCGACTTCAATGCATCATCGACCGCCACCTCTGAAGAACCAACCAGCTATCATGCGCGTGCACTGGAGATACCTTGAGCCGGCTACGCTGGAGCATTACCGGCTGGTGTGGCGGTGGGATCCATACGATGAAGGCTACCTCCTCTTCAAACCATGGCTGTCTAAATACCACCAGGAGAAATTGTTCGAGCATACCAGGAAGATAAGGGCTAAAGATTGGCAAAGACAGATCAAGGAGGACCAGCAAAATCGAGAAGTACTTGAGCAGCAAAAGAGAATTTACTGGGGGAGTGATACTGATCTGGGGTTTGTTCGAGATAAGGCGCTGAGACGGCGGGAGCAAAGCCGCGAAATGCAAAACCGTCAGATCCAGTATCATGATGTTGGGGAGAGAGATGGGCGCCATCACAACACGCGTGGACATCGCAGCTATGGCAGCACAACACATCATCTTCTTCATCAGGACAACCACCCCCAACAGCAGCAACCCTCCTTCTTCACCCCACAAGCTCAAAGTCAGAAACCTGCAACGCATGCACCCCTGCAAGCCACACGTCGTGGCACTACCCCAGCACGCTATCTCCCTAACAATCAAACCTCACGACCAGCCAGCGTGCAGCCTGGAGAACCCTTACCTGAAGCACCCTGGCAAGGGCCAGTGACACCGGGAGCCCCATGGAGCCCGCGCGGTGCGCACGATATATTCTCTCGTCCTGCTTCTGGAGCCCGTCAACACGATAGGAGTGTGGTGGATGGGTGGCGGGGGCTTGTTGAACCGGGTAAGGCTTGGAGTCCGCGGTTTGCGCAGGTAACACCCTTGAGTCCTATGCTTGGGGCTAACGACGGCCATGTCGCGGTAAGTGGCTGGTGCGACCCCTATCCCATCCACTGACACGGCCTCTATTCTCTTGACGGGCTAAGCTCCGCGAGGATGAGCCTTGCCGGTGGATGAGATACAACAACTCTTCGTATCAAAAGAAAGCAGGGAGCTATGATAGATGGGAGAATCATGTTTTGTATTAGCGGAGGAAAGATCCGGCGAGCGAAGAATACACGCCTGAAATGGAAATCCAATAGCTGCTAATCTTGCAAATGACTGGCTCAGATTGGTTTGTATGCTTAGTGGATGTTCGAGAAGCTTTTTGCCTTGACCGTGGTCCTTTTGGTTGCTGTGTCATGCCTTGGAAAACCAATCAAGTTATCGGTGTCTGGACTTACATCTGTCAGGGGAGCTATCGTGTTACTGCTATGGTCGAAGTGGCGTGTCACGAGTGCTGTCACCCCGCATTGCAGCTCTCTCTGGCTATTATTGCGTAGTAGGTGTTACACAGGACATGGTGGGGTCTTTCGACACTAAGGAGGTAGGTCCGAGCTCTCTCGGTCCTCTCTAAGTGCTTTTATGTCAGACAGGATGTAGGCCAGACTGATGATTCATAGGCTTTTTACTGTTCGGGGAGTCAATCCCACTGACCGGGAATCCGTTTGTTTCGTAGCCTTGCTCGTAGTAAGAGTCCTTGAATTGTCAGTTCGATCATGCCGCGAAACGCAGAGAATGGTATGTCAACCCTACCAGGAAGTATTTCTGTTTGTCTTACTGTAGCTGATGATACACCATCTTTGTAGTTGTCAGCAGGATCACAATTGAGAAAAATCCTCTTCGTCAAGTACGACATTATCGTATCGTCCCTCAATCAGCAGAGGCGACAGTTCACCAACACCTCTTCGACGTGTACGAGTATACCTCTCCACTAGCGGATAAAGCGGTACAACCACACCTCTTTGACGTGTATGGGCACGAGGAACACGATCCAGAAGACCAGGAAACGCTTGAGCACGAGAGAGTGTTAGAGACACGATGCCAAGAGTACCTTGATCAAAATAATGAAAAGGAGATAGGGCATCAGACTAAGCTTGAGCTCGAGATGGAGAGAGCCAAGCATCGCCAAGAGGCGTTCTACCGCGATGGAGAGGATGACAGACGGTATAATGGAAGGCTTGAAAGGGAGAGGGGACAGAAGCGGTATGAGATGGAGGACATCGAACGCGAGATAGAACAACTCCTAAGAGAAGCAGCAGCGCTGGAGCGGGAGAGAGAGAATGACAGGCTTGAGCGAGAGAGAAGAAGGGAACAGGATGAGTTCGACGCGCATGAACGCGAGATTGAAGAGCAAAGAAATCATCGGGGAATGCTGGAACGTGAGAGAGAGATTGATAGGCTAGACCTAACGGCACTCGGGCAAAAGAGGGCGGAGAGAAGACGGCACCAGAAATTAATTAAGCTCGCAAGGGAGCAGAAAAGACTACATCAGGAAATAATGGAACGCAAGCACAATGTCGGCCAAATGGGACATGGATATCGATTACCAATCCTTTATCGCCACCGGCGAGACGATGACTACTACAACGAGACCTTTATTCCCTGCGCACGTCGTTCAAATGGCTCTGATACGCACCAAGAGAGTCATCATAGGCAGAACACTCCCTATCACGGTCGGTCACCTTCTGCACCCACCTTTATTCAGCACAGCGCTCAGCCGTCTGAACACAGCCCACCACCGGGACTCAACCCACCACCTACCGACCTACCCCACGAGCTAGACACAACAGAACAGCAAACACCAACACAGAGCCGCTCACCAGCGCCACCATCGACACGCGACGAAAACACTTCACCTGTACAACCGCTTCATAGCATACTCAAGCATCCAGCAACCCAAGATCACAATGGACCCTCTACACCACCGGTATCGCGGCACCTCACTCCTGTGAGAGCCCATCAAGCAAAGATGGAAAATCATCATGTCCACTTCACGTCTTCTACTGTGGGGCCAACTGAATCTACGTCCAGTCTTGTTAGTGAGCATGTGGATAATCACTGGGGAGAGCCTGCAGCACTGTTGGTTCAAGAAGTTGTTCGGCCTAATTTGTCAAATTCTGTAAATGGGAAGTATCGAGCTCCTGGGATGGAAGAGAGCTTATCGGATTGATTATGGGCCTGTTTCTCTCAGTGCGCGATTGGAGCAATTATGAGAGATCAACATTGAATTGATGTCTATGGTGGCGAATCGCTGGATACGGGACACGGGGCGGCTTCGGCCTACGAAAACAGAAAATACATAAGTTGGGTAGAAGAGTATTTGCCTCATTCAAGAAGCAAGTGGGATTCAAAATGTATTAGACGCGAGCAAGCTTGTGAATCTGTTCTGAATCCGACTCGCCCTATGAGTGCTGAAGTCTTTAGCTCTCAACATAACGTTGATAATAACGTTGGTAGCCAGAACATAAATAGCATGCATCGAAGACTTTGACAAAGAGAAAAGCAGCCTTCCCCGATTGCTCTGCAAATGATTCGTCAATTCGTCTTCAGTTCTTTGTTCTGAGTCGCTTTAACGCAATCTTCTCAGACCAAACCGTCCCTTTCATGCGACTCTTGATCTCAATGGGTCTTTCTAGATTGTTCCGAACGGTTGTTATTATTTCCTTTTGCCTATGGACCAAGTATAAAGACCTATACGATGTCCAATCTTTGCGACACTATATCTATATGACATCTCGCTGGTCTTGAGCCAATCCAGTGCCGGGAAGCGTAGTGTTCTATATACACAGCTAGACAGAGCTCAACGCCATTGTTTCTACTCAGCATGTATTTCGATGAAAGCCGTTGAGTTGACACTTCTCGCTTCCTCTGGTAGTACCTACGTGTTACAATGTCTTGTCACTTTCAGCAACACCTACACGTTGCGTTACGATAACATGGGTGTCATTAGAGCAGTATATAAGCAGCTGATTCTCAGAATTCTTCTTTTCCTCGTACTCTTCCTACAACTCCCATACTTTTCACAGCGTTGATCAACCATACCCAAGAGCCTTCGCACTCAAGCCTCATCCCAATCACCCCGAACTATCCTATACATTAACCTCGATTTCATCGACAATGTGTATCATCAAGACCCTACTGTTGGGGAAAACACATGGTACCTTCCCTCTCCTATCCCAGGCAAACCCTCAGGTTACCATACTAAAACCCCGACAGGCCAAACTCATCAAGATCCCAACTGTTCTTGCGACCAATACCTAGTCCAGCATGTCCGTCAGGCCAACCAAGCTCGCGTGGACGCAGAAGCATGGGCTCACCAACACGCCTGGGAGCGAGATGTGGCACTTAGCCATAATATGAGGGCTACCGCTCAGAATCATAGGGCCTTCGATAAAGCACAGGAATGGCGTAATCGGTATCAAGATGAGCATGCGAGGCGCAAGTACGATGAGCGTCGACATGAGAAAGAAATGGATAGGATGGAGGACCATCGGCACCGTGATGGTCGCGATCGTCATCATCATCGTCATCATGGTGATAGCCGTGGACACCATGGAGACCATCACGGCACTGCTGGACATCAAACTAGCTCTCGTAACCATCCCTCCTCATCTCGTCATGGTAACGACCGCTCGAAGGATCAGGGCTTTGGTGGATTTCAATACACTTACGAGGTCGAGGAAGTCGATGATGACTTCGAAAGTGCTCGTCCCCGTCGGGGACCCTCTCGACAGATTGAATTTGCCAGCGATAGAGATCGTGCAAATCATGCCGCCTCAGCTCGTCGACGCTGAGATGACAGATTAGCACAGTAAGACTCTCATGTAATTAGCACCGCCCTAGTCCCAGGCCAACACCGTCTTGACTGCGGATGGACTATAGCATGCTTGTCATCAAGGGCCAAAGTCACCTAATGCTGTCAATGAAACCAAAAAAATCTTGCATCCTTGAAAGCTCATTCCCATCCTGAAGAGGTTGTGCAAGAGGTCGGTGCAAATATACTACCAATTCTTGAGCTCTGCATAGTTAAAGTTTTCCCTATACTATACTTGGCCTTTGAAATACCCTGGCTGTTTTCGGTTGCAGTGACAGTCTACGAACTTGCAAAGCTCTGGGATGATGGCGATGATGGCGGTATTCGAATATCTTGCAAGGTAAAGGCATCAGAGACTGCAGTAGAGGAAGGTTGAAGCTTATGCCCACTGTTTCGCACCTAGATCACACGATTGGCGAGAAGGCTCATTCGCGGGTATTCCCGGCCTTGAGCGAGGGGGAATTCTTGGCATCGAGGCTCGTCTAACCAGATGAAGCTAGACTTGGCCACACGGCGAGAGAATTTCCACTATGATATTGCATCTACTCGTCCTTGCTTATATACAGCGCTCCTATCCCCGAGTTGTCAGGATATGTCTTCACCTCTTGATAGCGAGGAAAGCAGAGGCCATTTGAGAGGCAAGACACTCTGGCGTCAAGCCTAGTCTCATAGATTCAGGTAGCTGCTGCATCACTGGCCTTCCGTTATGTTGTCTCAATGTTTCCCAGGAGTTTCCTAACTTTGAGAGGAAAAATAACCTGGGCATTATGACTAAAGAATGTTGCTAGCGCAGTACTCGTCATAAGCTGAAGCACCATGTAACTTACTGTGCAAACCGCGATTAGGCCTTTGGTGTAAGACAGCTCACCTTGGTTTTAGCAGGGCCGTGGCAATCCATGTAAACATCGTCGTGGGACACACCATGGTCTTGACCCTTTCCCATTGAGCGACTTCCTCGAATACCGCTTTACTTGACTGAACACTTCCACTGCAGACACTTTGAAATGACACTTGGAACCCAGTGTTCGGCAAAAGATTTGCCAAATCCTCCAGCCGAACATCCCTTCTCAACAAACGTAATTGAGAAATACAATATCAGAGAAGAAGAGAAAATCATCAAGTGCCAATATGACCACCGACACAACAAAACCTCCAAAAGAGAACCCCCTAAAAAAGATCCTTGGCTTATGCAAAGCTAGCAATAAGATACCGAGCCAGGAATCCGCTTCGCAAAGCCAACCTCAAGGGCAATTCACATCCCAGTCAAAACAATCCGGAGAATCATCGCCTCCACCCTATGATGATGCGGCGGATCCACCATCTTACGGAGACGTGCGCGTTCGAGATCGCCGTGAGCGAGAGACGACCGATCGCGATGTACAAGTGCGTCAGGTGTTGAAGAATACTTCTGGACTGAGCTACCCATTCATGAATGGTTGGAACGGAAACGAAGCGAATGCTTATGCTCATCAATTGCGTTCTCAGGGGATGCAGGCTCAGGCTAGAGAGAGCCAGTCTCAAGATTCTGGTATGAGCGGGATTTACAGCAGGGAGAGGCGTGCGCGGAACGAAGCTCGAAAGAGCCGTCCACGAGATGATCTTGACTTTTATCCGTGATTGAACAGACGGATCACACAGGGCTAGCCGCTTGCTAAGGAATCGTTCGAGGTACATTCTGGGAGCTTGGAAAAAATTTACATACGACTGTCCGTATTGTCCGCACGTCTGACAAAGCGAAATCCTATCACAACCGCGCCTATTGAAATCTAACAGTCGGATAGGGAAACAGGCTGAAAGAGGACGATTGTGCGTCCTATTTTACGTAGCAGGTTGTCTGAGACTGGCATTTACGCATGCATTATTCGTGCTACCTTACCATGCACCTAGATGGCTAAGTCCCTTACACTCGTAGAAATCACGACTGACCATTTGACCTCATGCTAGCTACGCCCTATTGTCCAGAATTGGGAGACCCATCTCAATCGGATCCCACGCTACCACCCACTAAGGTCTCGTCCCCATCTTCATCTGATGGCGGTCCTCGCCTTGATAGCTGTCTGCTCGGCCCAGGTCGCCCTATGGTTGAGGACCTCCTCGATGGAGAATAAGATCCAACGGGAGAGCCCCCTCTTGACCCAACCCAAGACTCAACCCAAGATCTAGCGGGAGAGGCATCCCGAGACCCAACCCAAGATCTAGCGGGAGAGGCTCCCCTAGACCCAGGTACCGACGCGGCCAGCTCATTATATTCTTCAGGTTCGTCGGCGACTTCACTCATAGCCTCAGGAAGTCCAATCAAAGAATTGCGATGGGTAAGAGGAACATTTCCTCCATCTAAACCTCTATCAATGTTGTTCGTAGATATACGGAACTAGGACACTCACCATAGACGGGACTGGCTTGTCTTCGAGTCCATTTGGCTTCCAGTTCTTCGAATTTTACTGTCTTCAGGTTCACGTCATTGAATTTGACGATGGTGCATTCGTTCGTTGAATTAAGCGCTAGAGTATCATCAGTGGCTGAGTCAAGACTGTGGATTCAATACTCACGTTCAAGCTTGCGCTCGGCGCCCAGGAGGCGTCTTCCTCGGACCATAGGCTCACTATCTGAAAACCATGCCCGTATCTCGGATGCCAGCCGGCCACCCTCTCGTTCGCTTGGCCGTCGATCGCGGTCCTGCTGAGGATTCTTAAGGGGTTCTCTCAAGACGAACATACGCCCCTTTTGCAGAGTCAGAGGCTCCCGACGTTGGTCAACATCATCGAATTCCCCGCGTCCTCGGCGAAGTGCATAGAACTGGTCTCCATAGGGGATCAAGGCGTAGTTATAACCGTCAAGTTGCGCATCGGAGAGCAACTCACCGAGAGTGCGTTGCTCGCTAACTCGAAATCGTCGCCAACCGCCGCCTGGCCTTTCTTCGTATCGTGAGTAGAAGAAGTCATGCTCGTCTTGAGAACTATGTCCGAGGGGTCGTTCACGCCTTGGGTATTCCAGCTCTTTCTCGTCAAGGGCAATGCCTTCACGCCCTGGCCTTAAGGCGGAGCGAGCTAAACTATTATCTGGTCTTGGAGAAGGAAAATTGCCGAATAGAGGGTCCGCATTTCGTGAGTGGCTCGATCTCTCGTAGTCGTCCACTTCGATGCGGACCGCGTTGGGTGAATTATTCTGAGACATCGGTGAACCTGTAAGGGTGTTCAAGGGTTTGAAGAATGACGGTGGTGAAGATCTACTAGCAGAATCGTTGATGGTATGAAGTAAAAGTGATGATCTTACAATCGTGGATTCAGGAAGAAAGAGTGCGAAAGGCTCAATATATAGTAGTATGGAGGTACAAGACGAGGCTTACATTGCCACAGGATATCACATGGTTTCAAAAGCTGGTAAGATCCGTGCAACGATACACAGATACAATGGAGCAACTCGAAACCTCTCATGCGAGCACCACGTTCAACAGCAAGTCTGCCATCTCCCAATCAAATCATTCCAAGTCGTAAGAATTGGATGGAAAGCTTGTGTATTGAAGGCCTGGATTCTGAGTTTCTCTCGATATTTAATTGTTCTATTATGATCACCGCAGGCTAATACTGCGTCATTCCTTTGACATTGCCGGTCCCTGCCATCAATAGGGCCACAATAGATCCCATCTCCCGGTAAACTTAATATCTCCGCAATAATTCCCTCAAGCATTCATCGATCATCTTATCTTTACAACTCAACCTCGCAGCTCGGCAATCAGCGCCTAGCACTGCCCCGTCGATTTACTCCGTCTCGAAGGCTCCAGTTGCCTGGCGATCGTCAGGGACGTTCCCCCAAGAGTCGAGCATCTCTTGTGCTATGTGAAGATGAAAGTCGTTTGGGTCCAATGCAAGAATGAGGTGCTTCACTTCCTGACGTAGAAGTACTAGCTCAAAGTCAGCGAAGCAGCCTCGGGAGAAGCTGTAGCCCCGGGAGAAGCGATTTCCGACCTACAATTATCACGGTCGAATTCCTCCTCCCCATTGAAAAATCTGATGATATGATCCTTTGATGGAGAGTCGAGAGTGTTACACTCTGATCCATGGTCGCGACAAATCCATACATAGACACCACCGCTAGCAGGATCATCATGTCCCTCAAAGCCTTCGCTTACGCGGCGAAGCAAGAAAGTTGAACCACCGCGAGGACAGTCTCCCATGACTACTGCCCACTCATTCCACTCCCAATTACCGTCCAGCGCCTCATGAATCATGCCTCGTTCAGTAACACGTGATTCAAAAGATCTCTCCAAGAGAGCCTCCTCACTAAATTCTGAGGCTGGTGTGGGGTGGCGCGGTCTCCTACTAGGACTGTATGGTGGTGGTGAATCAAGTGAGTCGAGGGAGTCTTCATCAGCTTCTGATGTGTGTCGTCCACTACGAATAGGAGCTAAAGAAGTAAGCACTGTAGTGACTCGTGTGCAACTCTCTTTGTAAACTTTGACGATGTCACTTCGATATGCTTTCTAGCCGAGCTTACTTGCATGCTTCGCTAATAGTGACTAATTACAACGCCAGATGCATAGACTAGTCCAACCCGTGGCCCAATACCTCAGTAGCCACGACGCCCACCGCCATATCCTCCACCGTATCCTCCGCCGAAAACTCTACCAAAGTCTTCGCCAAGTCCTCCACCATACCCTCGACCAAACATTCCACCATAACGTCCACCACAGCCTTCATCAAGAATATCGTCATGAACTCCATCATAGATCTTACCGTAAAATCCATCATCATCTCCAAGGAAGCCCTCATCGTAATCTCCTTCATACCCTCCACCAATACCTCCACCATAGTCGCCATTATATCGTCCACCCAAACCTGGAAGAGAGGTGGTATACAAAGCGGACCCACCATCGTAGCCGCCAAAGCTGTAGCCATTCGAGCCGTAGCCACCTGGTCTGAAGCTACTAAAGTCGTAGTCATCCAAGCCTCCATAGGCACCTTGATCGAACCTCGATAGGAAGCTGGAGGCTACATCAAAAATTAAGCATGGGACAGCAAGTCAAGACCTACACGGACACTTACCTCCATGACGGTCTCCTCCATAACAGTCTCCTCCATATCTGCCTCCATATAAATGCTCATGGCTACTGTGTCCAACACCGCGTCGCTCCTCTTCTCTCGCCAAACGAGCCCGAAAGTCTCGCTGCATGACAGCTTGACTAGAGCCTTGATGATCCCTCATGAATTGTTGCACAAAGGCAGTACCAGCAGGAGAATCGCCAAAGATCTCGCTGGCTTGCTGCATTAGTGCCGCAAGTTCTCCGTCAGCATTGGATGTATTTCCACGTCGCTCATGGCCGTTCGAATGTCTTCCTCCCGATGATGCTATGTTGCTGCGCTCCGCCTGCTGTCGGAAGGTCCGCAAGGGTTGGCATGTATGGAGAACCTCTTCAACTGCTGCTGGATCACATAGTCCCATCAAAATCTCGATAGTTTTTGCAAGTTCTTCCTCATTGTCGATGTTTCGTCGTTGGCCAGACATCGTGGCTGGTTCACACTACTTCGCTTCTAAGATTTTGTTCCCTGGGAGATGCCGTCAGCCAGAATGTTTATTTGGCTTTGATGTACTTGCTGCTAGCTTTAGGATGCTGATATGCTGAGAAGAGGAAGTGGTTAGTATTCAAGATGTTAGGGAGAGATGATATGAAGGAAGCAGAGTTGTAGAAGCTCGGAAGATAGTACATAAGAAAGGGAATAAGGCCGTGAAGAAGTACCCTTGTAGCACTAACATTACAATTCCGCCATCTCATGAAGTGCAATCATGATAACAGCCGAGGCTGAGAACATCGTGCAACGAGGCCAAGTCACGAGCAGGGACACTATTTTCAGAGGTACTAGGCGCTGCAGCCTTGATTTAGTCACACCCGGAGGATTCTTTTTACCCCCTTGTTGCCTATGAGAATTGGTGTCACGTTCAATGACAACAACTTCTAGCCTCTACGTCAGCATTTGGATACGGTGCTAATACAGCTGAAGAGAAGGGCATAGTTTATTGACTGTTATGAGCTGAGATGCGCCACCAGGCGGTGTTTGTCGAACAGTACACAGCTGTACTTACACATAGTTATCAAATTCAATGCAATCAAGAGTATAACATACTCGGGGCAATTTTTGGAGACTTCATCTGTGCTTTTTCAATCTATGTATTTCTCCTACGCTTTCAGGCTCAGATTCACCATCTTAATATCCCAGCAACCCTTGATCCATCTATGTTGCAAGTCTACTCCTCCCGTGTATCTAGGTCTTCCAAGCGGAAAAGCTCAATAGCTACGGCCACTACCGTAGCCTGAGCTTCCACCACTGTCACTGCCATACCGTGAACTGCTATCATAGCCGCTACCACTGCCAGCGGATCCTCCTGAACCAGACCCGCGATCGGAATTGTCGAATGATGATCGTGAGTCGATCCTGGATCTCGAATTGCTCGACGATCCTGAAGAGCCATCTGCTGCGGAATCTCGGGACGATTCCGAATCAATCCTTGAGTCTGAACGGCCTGACGATGGACCGGAGTATGAAGATCCGCCTGAGAGTGACGAAGTTGAATCGATCCGTCGTCCTGAAGTTGAAGGTCTACCCATCAAATGTGGTGAGATCCATAAGCCGGAACCGCTTCCAGAGTTTGAGGATCCCTCAGATCGAGATGAGCTTGAATCGTTCGAGCCTGATCCGCTGCCTCTATCGTAGCGAGGTACGTGATAATTATTCCGGCTATCTCTAATAACTTCGAAGATGAGCACGTTGTAGGAAGATTGAAGCGGAGGGATGAGAATTACCTCCGTATCGATCTCCTCCATAACCGCTATCACGGCCGTAGCTACTATCATCTCGAGCCATGATGTCTTTCCTTCGCTGTGTTGTAGTCTTGGGAGTCTGTGGTTAGTGATCTGGATCCAATGTAATCTAAATGAGAGCGAGACTCTATCGACCTACTTGTTCTTGTTCCCTGGTAGGTTGGAATGTTCTTGAAGAGGAAGAGAGAAAGGAAGAAGCTGAGAATGCAGCATTTATATCCTCACACGAGTATCAGCTGATGAGTCAAGCAGTAGCACTCAATACCACCTTACACTATATAACAAGGCCTCATGACGAGGTCGTCTCCGCCTAGCCTAGTGTAACAAAGCTGATCACAAGAAAGTGATCCGCCAGTGGGAAAAGGCAACTAAAAAAGCTAGAGCGATGAGATAAGAGTGATATCACGAGTACACAACTCAGAGGGATACAAAGTGCGAACCGAGATTTTCCTTCAATGATTGATAAATTTATGCTATCTCATGATGGCTAATCAAGTATAGATTCCCTCGTAAGTCTACCGATCTTGCACGCAAACAATCCCTCAAACTCTCATTTCAATGTCACACACTCGTCACCTCGTAGCTTGAGGATCAGAAACCAAGACGTGAACCGAGGAATGTTACACCATATCCTCCGCGATCTTCTCCATCAGAATTCCCGTCTTCAAAAAGCTCATTCCTGGTCAACGTTGAATCTTTGTCAGGGTAGTCATCCCCGCCGTAACCGCGAGAATCATGATCGTCCCGACCGCCGCGAGAGTATGGATTAGGTATACGTGAAGATCTGGATGGCTGTTGGCGAGAGCGATTCCCTATGGAAGTATAAGCATAAAAGTCTGGAGTAGAGATTGTGTCAGAGCCTTACCCCCTTTGGTGTCACGACCATCGCGATTTTCTCCATGACGATTTCCTGCACCTCTGCTTCTTCCAATATCATGAGACCCTCCACCTGGGCCTGCCCGCTCCAATATCTCTAACTCACGAAGAAAATCTTCGGCCAGCTGAGTTCTACTGGAATTGCGATTCCGCTCGGCGATTCGTTCCCCAAACTGTTGTCGTTGCTGGGGTTCAGGGATAGCATCGCGGACTCGCTCCGCAAACGATTGGCCTCAGGCGGGTCACCCGCTCACTGGTAATACAATGTGACTATGCGTAGACGGCTGCTGTTGTACGGAAGCCGAAATCAAGGAGAAAATTTCCGCTCATTGTACATGGATACACAAGGGAGATGACAGGGAGGGTACTGAGACTTACAGCAGCGGCCCATGCATAGATCTTGAATGGATTTGTAAATCAGCGGTCTAGTACGGGGCAAAAAAGAGTCTAATAGACAAGTAAGCGGATCAGATTTGAGCTGAGGGCTAAAAGCCACAAACGCAGGTTTTGGAAAGAGGGGCTGGGGGAGTCTGTATGAAAATTGCAGCTGTATCGTCTCTAACAAGCAACCCTTCCAAAGAGGAATGAAACACAACAACCTGAAATGGAAGCGAGTGCAAGAGGTCAATGAACCATTGTCCAAGCACCGTGGCTTTCACGCAAGCATTTTTTTGGTCTTTTCTATCTTTTCCAAATCAAATCGCAAGCAAGTATTAACCCCCCGTGCTCTCAAGTCAAGCCTACTTTCCAACCGCCTTGTATGCAATCGAGCTCTCACACGTAGCCCCATCTAGACTCTTCGTAGCGGAACATTTAATGCCTACGATGCCCTCCAGAGCGTCCCCCACCATAGGGATCTCCACCACCAGAGCGTCCACCAGAGCGTACTCCACCGTAAGGATCTCCTCCAGAGCGACCACCGGAGAGTCCTCCACCATAAGGATCTCCCCCAGAGCGACCACCGGAGCGTCCTCCACCACGTCCTCCAAAGTCAGACTCCGAGTCAAGACCCTCACCGCCAAGAGATTCATCGTCGGAGAAGGCAGCATCGCGACCACCCCGGGCGCCACTACCGCGGGGATCACCACCGCGTCGGTCGTTGCGAGGAGCGTGGTCGGCAAACTCATCAAGAAGGCGAGGTGGGCCCATAGCTATAACAATATTAGAATTGCGGTAGATATCGGGGAGAAAAAAGGAGTCATGACTTACGATCTCCGCGAGGACTAGGAGCATGATGTCTACCACCGTGACGGCTAGGGGGAGCACCGGAACGTCCACCGCTAGGACGGCCACCACGAGGGTCTATAGAATGTTTAGCATGAAATCTCTAGCCCGGAGTCCGATTTTTGTGCATTTTGGCCAAAAGCTTACCTTCGCTCATATCATCAAAGTCACCACCGTAGCCCCCACCACGTCCGCCTGCCCCACGCAGTGTACGGACCTCAGGGTATCTCTCAACTTGGGCCTTCTGGAAATGGATCTCAGCAAGCATTTCATCTGGTGAGCAGCCAGCGTCCCTCATTGTTGTCATCATCCGGACCAACAAGGATCGAATCTCGCCAGGTGGTAATGAGTCCCTCAATCCGTGGTAAAGGCGATTATACTCGTCTATAGCGCGATTTTCGTCGTCGTAACTATGATAGCGAGGCATGGTAACTATTAGTAAATCGTCTGTTGTATGTGTGTTGTTGGTTGTGTGTTTGCAGTGAGGGAGAATGGTGAAGAATAGTGATGATAGTAGTAGATGTATGATAAAAAAGAAAAGAGAAAGGTAGAGGGAAAATCTGCCAATATATACCCAAAATCTAGTGGTGCAACACAGCAGAGACCACACCTGTGACGTGAAGATCAGACGTGTTGTCCAACGTAGTACTGACACAAAAGTGCACAAGATAGCTGCCTACAATCGTGTAACACTCGCTACAGATGGGCAGGCAACAATAGCTTGTGCTGCGCGCGTATGTTGAGAAAGTGTCGCGAAAAATGCTGCACAAAGCAAGCTACACGAACACAGAATAAACGCAATGTATGGCAACTTGAACATGGTGCAACCATACCCATAGGAACAAGGGAAAGAATTGATACACTCTAATACACACAGAAGCTGAGATCGCAACGGAGATTGGGATGTAAGAGCTAGATAGGGATCTAATTTATCGCAACCTGAGCCTAGCTTGATACACATTGCAGAACTTAGATTACCATTGTCGCTGCATGTATCGGGAGTGAGATTATTCCGAGTCATCGAAGGAAAGGTTGGCAACAAATCCTTTACCGTACCGGGCAGTGAGAATAGCTAGACGAGCGTCATGCACGTTCAATCCTATCTTCAAGGGTCCACCCAGTCACTGCGCTTGTGATATCGCTAGAGGCTGAAGGATTGTGGTATCGAAACGCGCTAGACCAGCTTTTGTGCGGGTCGGGGAAGGCTTGGGATGTTTCGCCTTAAGGTCGTGACTGGCAAAGGATGCGCGAAGGATTTCGTGCCGCCATTAAGGGAAAGCAATACAAACATACCTGGGAACTATTGGCCAGTTCAGGATTGTAAGTATCTGTAGTATGTATCACTGTCGTTGTCGTCGCCAGCTTTGTTCAATGTCTGTGCATTCAAACTATGTTTATCCTATCCTACACCTCAATAAAATACATCTCTTATCATTTCCAAGATCACCTCTTCGCACCCTTCTTCTTACCACCAATGGCCTTGAAAGCCGCATTTGATTCTTCCCTCGCATTGGCAGGGCCCTTCTTTGCTACCTCTGACCATCCACCACTACCCTTGCTCTCGTTGGCGTTGTTGGGAGACGAGAAGCCAGGGTTGAGGGAGGAGTCGGGAACAACGCCACGGTCAGCGAGCTTGCGACGACGTACAAACTCTTCTGCGAAGCGGCGGCCATCGAGGGTTTGGGACGAAGCATAGACAGAGTCAGAGATAATCTCGGCATCCGGGGGCAAGAGGAGCAGCTCAGTCACGAAATTATCGACTAGAGTCGTCAGAAGCGGCCATGAAATCAGGGGCGGAGAAAGCAATTCTCACCAGGTATATTGGAGTTGAGGCCCTTGCTCAATGCGCTCTTTGTCCATTTCTGAAACTCATCATTGGCATGTTGCTGGCTCCCGAGTCCTTTTGCACTAGCACTGACACTTGGCTTCGGCTTAGCAACTGTGGCGGAAGGCTGAACGATACCACCGCTTGCAGTCCTCGTACTCAAGCCTGGGGCAGGAGCAAGTAGTGTCTTGACCTTCCCACTAGCACCAACAGTTTTCCAAGGGGAATTCGTGGGCTGAATTGGAGCAGTTGCCTTGCTAGCTAGATCTGCGTATCGCTTACCTCCAGCAACAGGTGTGGGGGCATTGTTCGCGGCATTCGCTGCCGCTACAGCAGCAGCTCGATGCTTACGAGCTTCCTCTTCTTTCTGAATTTGCGCCAGGGTCTTCTTGGCGCCTGCAACAGGTGTTGCGATGGCAGGCTTGCCAGTAGCAGACTTAGCCCATGCTGAGGTTCCAGTGGTAGCAGGGACAGCAGGCGAGATGCTGCTTGCCCAGTTGGCTGAGGATGGTAGGCCTGGCGCAGGAGCAACGGTTTGATTCTGCTGAGCCAGTCGTTCTTGCTCAGCGAGCGCACGTCGAGCACCAATTGCGATCTCTTCTTGCTGGGCAGCTTTCTTAGCTTCCATGGCTTGAATCTCTTTCAGTGAGGGCCCCTTCGACCCTTCAGTAGGCTCTTTCGCCCATGGAGCGATGGCGGCGCTAGGCGTGTCGGTCGACTCGGTACGCGAGGGAGACTGTGAATCTGCGTTCAAGGCGTCTGCGACACTCTGTCTGTTCCTCTGAGGTGTTGGTGCTGGCATCGGTGATTGTGACTGTGGAGGAGGGAAGGGTTGAGGCATGCCAGTATCTACTTTTGCCCATGGCGATTGAGGTTGGGCGGCGTATGTCTGCTTAGCAGCGGCCTTCAATACTTGTTCCGAAAGTGAAGGTGGCTCAGATAGCTTCTGGTTTTCGTGCATCATCAGCGGTTGGTCTTGGTACTCTGCCTGCTCCTGATGATGTTGCTGCTGTGCCTGAAGGTCCATTTCGGAGATCTGGCGATTGACATGCCCACCGATGGGAGTTGGCTGTTGGTACTGCTGCTGGAGTTCTTCTTGAGCCCTCAACTGGTGATATTGTTCGAGACGTTCTGCAGTAGTCCTCTGGTCTTCATTACCCTGTCGTAGCATATCATATTGTTCCTGCTCTCGTTGCTGGCGCGCTCTTTCCTGCATAATAGCGGCTACATGCTGTTGATGAGCCTGACCATCCTGACCAAAGGGTAGCTGACCTCCACGTCCTATACTATTGAAACGCTCCATGAAGCCAGGCATGTCCTCCTCGCGCACTGAACCCAGGACATCAGCGCCTAAAGGGCCAGCACCCCGAGAGAGACCGTCGAAAAAAGCTGAGCTAGATCCGGAAGCTGGAGGTTGTATCGCTCCCTGAGCTGGAGATGGTTGGTATCCCATAGGAGAGGTGATGCTCCCATAGCTGGGCTGGCTCTGCAGGCTGTGAGCACTGGAATGATGATGCAGCTGCCCGCCTTGCATATGCTGCATTTGCTTGAGCGCCATTTGCTGTTGCGTCAGGTGCTCCTTTTGTCTGGCCATAAGATATTGCTCCTCTTGCTTGCGTCTCTCCAAGGCATTCTGCTGCTCTGCGGAAAGCGTGGTGCCGAAACTTGGAAAGCTGCTGGCGAACGGCGGCTGCGCTGCAGATGGCGTGGTAGCTGGTATAGCACCTACCGGGGCAGCACTACTACTTGGCTGAGCGGCTGAAGAACCATGCTGAATGCCGATTTGAGGTACCACGAATGGCTCTCGTGAATTTCCAATGCGCCTAATCAATTGAGCCAGTGGTTCGTAATCGGCGTCTTCCACTTTCTTGACCTGAAGCTCGGGTGAGAAAAAGCCAGCCTTGTACCAGTCGTGCATTTCTAGTCCTGACCAAGGTCCTTGAGTATTGCCCTGCGGGTCCCGGTAGATCCACCTCATCCGATCCGGCATTACCATTTGGCGTTGCTGGGAAGCAGGCATCTGGCTGGAAGAGGCATCTTGTTCTTGTGACCTGGTAAAGTAGCTGCCACCAGCTGGACCTGCAGGAAAAGATGTCTGTGCAGCAGCTGACAGTGGTGCCTGGCTTGACGGGATGTCGTTGGTGGCAAACGGCGATGCAAGACCTTGGAGTGCTCGACTACGAGTCTCTGGGTTGGCGAAAAGGTCTTCCATGCCACCACGTGCAAGCCTGGATGAACTCTCTGATTCTCGTAAGCCAAAGCCAGGAGCTTCATGTCCGGAGTTACGTTGGAAGGTATCAATATTGCCACTGAATCCCTGCTCTTGCCTTGACGAATCTCCTCGCATTTGTTCTTGCATAGCGTTTGGAAGCAAGGAGCTTAGCTTGCTCCCACGACCAATAAGACCAGCACTACCGGCACCGAAGAAACCCCCTCCGCCAAGGCCGCTTTGTGGTGAGGTGAGGTCATTGAGTGCGCCAAATCCAGAATCACCAAAAGCAGGAGAGAAATTAGGCTGCGCCCTACTTGGGGTACCTATCGCTCCTGGTGCGGCTGACCAAGGCGATCCTGCAAGCCCACTAAGATTTCCCAAACCACCGAGGGGAGGATAAGCGCGCCCACCACCAGTACTCGAGGTTTGACTTCTGTCGCCCCTACCGTCATCCGGCTGGTTATGTAAACCTCGAGCAGGCTGTCCGTATTGCATGCCACCCTGATACTGCAAATGGTGAAGGTCAGAGTCATCGGTGTCATTGTCTTCTGGAACCGATTTTCCCTCGGGGCTTTGGTATGGATTTGTGTTCGTGGGGCTCATTGGTTCATTCATTTGGGGCATGCCTTGGTTCCTAGCCTGAGGTGTTTGCTGCTGAGCGTAGTCACGGTGCTGCGCCGTTTCGCGAAATCCGGGCATATCGTTGCCTAAATTCATGGAGGAGAATCCAATATCATCGTAGGAGGCCTGACGGTCTGGGTTCCTGTATCTCGATAGCTGTGGAACTGGTGGGCTCGCATCATCGCCTCCTCCTAAGGTAGCACTTCCACCCGCTCCATGAAACTCGTCTTCGTCTGCATAGAAGTCTGCATTTATGCCACGGGGTTGTGAGGACCGAACACCCGCCCAACGTGATTGTTGTTGCTCACTTGTGGACTCAGGCAATCTAGCTAAATTGCTCGGAGAGTGCTTCTCTTTCACCTTTGAGCCCAAGTCTTCCGAACTACTAGCACTCATCAAGCCCTTGAACCTGCTTTCTCCGCGTAGACTACCAAATCCGGGCTTCTTCTCACCAGGACTTGGAGTTTGATTTGCTCCTCCACCTATGGCAAAGTTTCCAAAAGCTCCCATAGGAGAAAACCCAGCGGACTGTGGAGCGCCAGACCATGGAGAAGAGGGACCACCGATCCCAGCGCTGGCTGGCTGAGTGCTGGTTCTCTTCAAGGTTCCCAAAGGAGGCGCTGTATCAGTGCCAGGTCGGCTGCCGTCTTTATCTTTATCATCAAGGCTTGGTCCAAACATTTCTTTAAAATCGGTTTTGCGCCTGAGTAGGGATGGAGGAGGCGAAGATACATTGGATCCCTCCTGTGAGAATCGGTTGCTAGTTGGGAATGTCAGTGAGCTTTGCAAGAGATCACCTCCAGATTCTCTTCGTCGAGCTCCTGGGCGGGTAGAGGGAGAGTTGTTCATGTTCAGAGTGATGGATGTCCGTCGATTGAGAACGTTGTTATTTGGTGTGCCGTCCTTTGTATTTTGGGTCGGCGGTTTTAGTGGTGAATTGACGGAGGAAGCGAATGCCTAGAGAAAGATCAGCAAGTTGATTGCTCAGTCATGAATGTATAGAATAGTCTACCTCTTTCTCTTCTTCGGTCATATCAGCCAGCGCCAGTGGCTGGACGCTGCCAGAATGATCCCAGCATATCTCAGGTCCATTACTATCTTTGTGGTCATCTCTCTTACCCCACCCACCGTTGCTTGTTCCATTGACTCCTGGAGTCCAACCGTCCACAAAAAAATCATCGAGGCTCCCGTTCGAGAAACCAGACTTTTCTTGTACTCTGTACAGGTCGAGTAGCTGCTCTTTTGAGTAACGGCTTTCTGTCGAAGCGCCATTCCGAGTATAAGAGGACTGATGATTGGAATTCATATGTGGGGGCACGTAGGCACCGGCTGAAGGTGGGGGGTTGCTGTTCGTTTGCGGGCCCGATGAGCCTGTTGCCACAGATGGTCGGCGAAAGGTTGCTGTTGCACCATTGGTACGAGCGCGTGACCTGTGAAGATAGCGATTAGCATCCTATAACTTGATCCGTGGCACAGATTGAGAGCGCAGTGTCTGGTTCGCCTCTCCTTGGCATCGTCACGTACCATTCTCCGCTCCCAGTGTTTCGGCCATTGGAGGCAGTGTCGTTGGCGGTGTTCCCTGCTGCCGCGGAAGCAAAGCTCGAAGTGAAAGGAGAAGGCATGCTTGTGTATGGGAATTGTAAAGTTCCTCGAATGCGGTGGTCGAGGAGCTGTTTCGACAGGGGATTGGCGAATAATTTAGTATGCCACCGGGTTCTTCACGTGGAGGTCCGGCGCGTTAAGATCCGGCTTAAAAGTAAGGTATTGTAAGACTTTGTTTAGAGACAACTGTCAAGCAGCGACAAAGACTTTGAACGGCTTGAGTGTCTAGCAACGAAGTAGCTGGTAAGGGAAGAAGGAGCTGTAGTAATTGCATTCACATTGAAGGTTCAAGCACGTAGATCGTAGTACGCTAGCGGGCGCCCCGCCAAGACAGGCACACGACTTTTACACGCTGGAAAGATGACTACATCCGAGTACCAAGTACTTGTATGCCTCCACGTTTATGTCTTCTCCTTCTTTCCAATGTATTTCAAGGCGTTCGTCGACTCAATGTCAACTATATGCCGCATTGAACCCAGATGGAGTCATAGACAACTGGTAATCTGTCTCTCAGTGTGCTTTCATGTTCCCTAACCATGTGGTCCAACAATATAGTGGTAAGAGTTTCGGAACGAAGTAACATTTCCATCATCTTAGGCAAAATGGTTTTCTAGCCCTAGCCTCCTCTAATCCCTTCTCGTGTCATTTTCGATGAATCCCGATCTATTTCAAGGCAACTTTACAGCCCGCGGATACCGACATTGAACCATGTCTTCCATCCCAGGAGCTCCCAACCACTTGCTGTCTCGGACCTTTAGCGTAGCAAGAACGCCTTACTCTTATATTCCCTTGCAACATTGCCATCGTGTCCCGCTTCAAGGCGGACTGCGCTTTCCCCCTTGTCATCGTATCTGCTGAATGTGTTCCTATCATCTGCTTTACTATCATCACCAGATAAATGTTTTCTATCACTCTTCCCGCTTGCCACCGCTCGACCTCCGCTGCCTAAACATGCCAGTCCTCCAAGGCGATCACGCGGCCTGGTCTAAATTTCTTCCCTAACCCTGCTTGTGGTATAAAGAGCAAGCATCAGCTGCCAGCCCATGGAAACAATCATCCTTCCTTCTTAGTCACTTTAAAAAAGGTAGGACAGAAGGTCCTGACTCCTTGCCTCCTTAGTCTATTCCTAAGTCCTCACGCCCTTCCATTAGCTCCAGCCAGAGTGACCCGGTCAAGTTCAAATGGCTGGATTGACAATGAGTGAGAGTCTCTGCTAAGATCTTCCAAGAGCTTCCATTAACACAAGCAAAGCCAGGAACCGACGAACATTTCTCGACGTCAACCGTCCCAGTGCTTTTCAGCGACACCCAGTGGATCCAATATTTCGCGGTCACGCTGCAGTCCACCTACCACCCGGATACCCATACCCCGCTTGGGGACCTTACGGACCAGCTGGCCTTGCACCCAGCCGTGACATGACAAGAGCTCGGGATCGTCTCGATATCCCAGCAATAAGTATACGAGAATTGCACGCCCACATCGATAAATACAAACGCAGCATCGATAATCTCATAGATTTCAATGAAGAATTGCAAGCGAATCTCATCCGCGCCAGAGGTGGTCGTGGTCGCCGCTCTCAGTCTCGACAAGGAGCAGAGCGTGAGGGACAGCACCGCATGCGTTTGAACATTGAAGAAATGCGGCACATGCAAAGGCAAATAAACCAGCTGAATCGTCAGGCAAGTGGTGGACGGAGCGGAGGCCAGGGCCCTTACTTCGACGGCGGCTACGACAACGACTTCTCCAGCCCGGGTCGCGATCCTCAACATGACGGCTTGCCCCATGATTACCAGGACAACTTCGACGAGTTTTACGACCCTTATTCCGATCACGATCCATATGGTAACGAATGTCTTGGTGGTCGTGGTCGTGGACGCTTCGGTGGAAGGTAAGGGCCAGGAGTGGCAAGCTTCCCATGGCCCGGTTAACGGCCTGGTAGGGGTGCTGGACAAAGGAATCTACATCAGAGCCCACGCCATGCTCATTGTGAGGATACTGAGGATAATTTCGAAAATGGAGGACTTGATGTTTGACTTTCTTTATGGTTTCCATTTGATCCCTGAACTTCTTCACTCAAGAATGGCACGAGCAACAAAAAAAATAGGATAAAAACACTTGGCTATCATTACTTTCATCCTCATACATGTTTATGTTCACATCCCATCTTTCTTGGCATCATTACACGCTCTAAAACCACGCGAGAGCCACTTCCATATGCCTTCTCCTTTCTCGAACCACAAAAGTCTTTAGGAAAAAGCAGTCGTTAGGGCCCAGCTACTGTGATTCTTGCCGAGTGGTACGACACATTATTCAGTCCGGAATCCCGAAAGTACCAGCAAGGGTGAGCAGATGAGAGCAGGAGAGCTTTGCATATTTAGTCGATTACTGAGACAATTCTCGCTGTCGTACTATGGCAATTCGACTGCCGGAGCATACTGACATGGAAAGATGTCTCTAAAACGTAGCGCCCCAAGGGCTATGTACTACTTGCGGCCTCTTGGCGTATCATAGGAAGGCATCTGCTAATGGCTTTCACACCGCTGCTTGTGCCTGTAGCCAAGAATCTGTGTACGTTCTCTCGCGTCAACTCATCTGTCGGAATGTTTCCAGGCCATTATTTTTGCTTGCCGTCACGGAAGAGAATCCCCTTCCCTCTTTCCTCTAGCTGTTAATGTGATTCATTTCCTTGTGAATTACCCGAAGAAAAGGGTCAGCCAGTCTTCCGAGGCAAACACGAGCTTCCCGTCTTCTCGTCAGGTGCGTGATATAAAGAGCACCCATCACCTGCAAACATGCGAAATCAATCTTCCGACTTTGACATTCATTCAAGCTTGGCAATAAGTCATTGAATCCCAACCCTTCAGTCCATCAAATATTCACCATGAACTTTTCTCGATGCGGAACTGGCCGTACCACGCTCCACTCAGCACCCAACACCAACCGCAGACCTCCTCACTACATCTTCCACCCCCAACCCTGGCACACCGCCGGCCTCTCCCCCTCCGCCATCGAACTAGAATGCCAAACTGTATCCCGCGCCATCCTCCAAAACATCCCCAGCCCCACAAACCCCCAGTCACTCCGAGCACGAATAGAATCCCTAGTCCGAGAGGAACTGAAGACAAGCCTCCGCTTCTATGCCCGAGGTTCCCAACTCGGACGCCATCCAATCACCCGCTTTGGCACTGAGCGGGACTTCATCCTATCCATGGCAACTCAGGGTCAGATTGATGATATCGTGCGTGAAGCAATGCAGCCTCAGCGAAATGCTGGAGTCCATCACAGACACTATACAGAATGCAATCCAGAGTACAACCGAGGCCATCGCCACAGCACCTACGGGCATGGTAGGGGAGACAACCACACCAGCCGCGGCCACCCCTCAGCACACAACCACAGCCACCACAGAACTGGTCCCAGCGGCGTCGACGTCGACAACTGGCTTGATAATCTCAACATGGACCGTCTCGATATCAATGACTACTACGACGACGACACCATCAGTATGGCGGGGAATCATAACGGGTATAGCCCCGGATACCGTTCCTGGGATGGTCACGGTCGTTATCGAGATGGGTGGTAAGGGCTTATGGGTGCGCATGGGCACTTGGCATATTTGAAGGACTGCGGAGTGGTGGATGAGGAGGAGGAGGCGGGATGTGGATGTGAGGAGGGTGTAGATGGCTTCCTCACTCCCTATCTTTTAGAACCCCCTTCCCCTAGAAATCGAGCACAAGCAATGCAGTGAGATGACGGGAAAGATGATACTATCATCATAGGATACAACATCACATTAACTTTCAACCAGAAAATGTGACGAGTTTTGAATGAGCACCATTCCCCGAAAGTATGGCATCAAGCCTATTGAAATCCCATAAACATTGGTATTTTTGGCTGCTTAGAGCAAGAAGCGTGTCAAGGTCTATAGGACCGAGCCAACGTTCCGGCAAAAATGGCGCTCGAGGCATAAGCATAGACTGGCACAATCTCTAGCAGACGAGTAAGACAAAATAGGTCATATTCATCGTTAGACTTGTCTCCAAAAAAGGGCTTGATTAGGCTAGCGCAATATTTGCAGCACAGAGAAAAGGTGAGAATAATCCAAAAGACTTTTGTACCGCGGCGCCGGATACATTAGGTTGAGGCATATTCGAAGTCACATTCCCTGACACACAGCTCTGGTACTCGTACATGGAAACCCCATCCAAGCAGGGCACCCAAAGCCAGCGAAACAATGCGCCCATAGTATCCTTCCCAAGCACAACTATGCCCTTCCATAATCTTAGTACGTGATAGAAGGCGCCTCCCCAAGGAATTCGCTATTGTCTCCGTGCACAAGATTCTCAAACATCCACAATCCAACACCATCCCTACCAATCGTATACCCAACCGCGGGCTTCATATCCGTCCCCACCCTCAATTTGTTTCCACCCTCCGCTTTGCCGTTCGTCAGGAGGGTTGGCCTGACGATCACAAAATTGCCGATAGCGCTCTCCGTGCTCTGTGCCTCCTTCACAATCGCAGCTTCCATCCGTCGCTTATCCTCGTGCGGATTCTTCAACAGCCAGTGATACAGCGGCATGAGCAGAAAGGCTACGTCTCGTGGCCCGGTTGTAGTGATGCCGGCGGAGGAGATGGCGAGTAAGATTGGTTCTTTGGCTGGGTTGAGGGAGTGGAGGGCGGAGATGATGTTGGTGATTGCATTGGTGCAGAGGGCATTTACCTCACGGATAGCGAAGATGCCCATGCCGGAAATTATTATGTCGACTGGTCTGCCGTTGAGGGAGAGTGGGCCTTTTACATCTTCGACCTTCAGCACGTCGCCGGCGGATATTGTGAGGTGCGTGGACATGGTGGATTGGGGAACGCCGCGCGCGAGTAGCATTTGGGTGAGTTTGAAGGGCGTGCGTGCTACTGTGATAGGATTAGCTATGGGTTTGGTGTTGGTCAGGAAGGGCGACGGACGTGCTGTGCAGTCGAAGCCGGCTTTGAGGCATTCGACGACGCATGTGAGGGTGCAGCCGCCTGTTGCGCCGTAGAAGGCGATGAGGGGTTTGATTGATGCTATTGTGTGCTTGTGGTTTGAAATTTTCGTGTGGCGTGGTTGTATAGCTGAATTTATTTGATACAGCTGCAGCCTTAATCTGTTCAGCGATCAGGTAATTTGAATGTTGTTGACCGTTGCTGCTGAATGCTACTGTTCCGTGAGGGGCCAGGTAATGGCACTTTATAGCTATTGCCCGGGCTCCTGAGAACTCTAGGCATCCGTTGCGGTGCTGTCTTCGGTGTCATGGTTGCTGTTGGCCTCTGAGAGGTTGACGAAATAAGGATAGATATGAGATATTGAGGTTCGTTGGCGTTCAAGTGGTAGAATTGAGGCTGTACTTACTCGGGGATGGGTGTGCATTGAGAAGTGGGTCGGACGAAAGTCATACCGCCTTGGCAGTGACTTCAAGCTACCTCGGTAGGGCAGGAGTGCCGGTGAGGTAGCCCCTAGCATAGGATAAGGTAAGGTACCTTAAGTACCTTAACTTTACCTTACTATACACGCCATACTCGTAGACTGCGGCGGGAGCATCGTCATACCAAGCACGGCAATGGCGTCTGGGCACTTTCAATCATGGAGAGCCTCATTTCTTTCAAAGCTTCTACAACATTTCAACACGAGTACGGACGTACAGTCACCAGAATAAAGTATATGCAGGTTTGATCTTCGGCAATAGTTGGCGCAAGGGGACGCCTGCATCTCAGCATCGACGGCAATTGGCTGCGATCTACTTATCACGAGAGGTTCTTGGCATTTCCCCGCAGATGTGAAGCTGTGCTACAGAATGAATACATCCGTTAACACACACTTTGATCTTCCTTCCTTCCTCTTCTCCTGCATTGCTGTCCTGCAATATTCACAAAGCATCGCGTGACCGTCCAACATGTCTTACAACAGCGACAAGATGCTCGACGACTCCCGCGGTGGAGACCCTCGCTATGAGACACCAGAGACCGAAAGGATGTCTGCGGGGCGATATGCCGCAACGAGATTCTCTACGCTCAAGCCGCCGATGAACAAGGCGCCCAATCCATTCAAGCTGCTGGCTATGCTCAATTTCCAGCAGTGGATGTTCTTCCTTGTTGCTTTCCTGGCCTGGTCTTGGGATGCCTTCGACTTCTTCACTGTCTCGCTTACCGTCACCGAATTGGCGAAGGATTTTGGCAAGGAGAATTCTCAGATCACTTGGGGTATTACGTTGGTGCTGATGTTTAGGTCTGTGGGTAGTGTGATTTTTGGTGAGCCTTCCCATCTCCCAATGCCAGCCAACATGCTAACATCCGAACCAGGTATCGCAGCAGATCGCTATGGCCGTAAATGGCCCTTCATCGTCAACAACATTCTCTTCATCGTCCTCGAACTTGGTACCGGCTTCTGCCAAACCTACCGCCAATTCCTCGCCTGCCGCGCTCTCTTCGGCATCGCAATGGTTCGTACTTTTCGGAGTCTGCTTTCCTGCTTTGTCCCATGTCTTGGGTCGCAAGACAAGTCTCGGGGGTCAACTCCTACCCTAGTCACAAGGAGTAATGCTGACCCTGACATCTGCGCAGGGCGGTCTATACGGAAACGCCGCAGCAACAGCACTAGAAGATTGTCCAGAAGCAGCACGAGGTCTCATATCCGGGATGTTACAACAAGGCTACGCATTTGGCTACCTCCTCGCCGCAGCATTCGCTCGCGGCCTGGTAGACACCACATCCCACGGCTGGCGCCCCCTTTTCTGGTTCGGCGCCTGTCCACCCGTCCTCATCATTCTCTTCCGCCTCTGCCTGCCCGAGACGGCTTCATACAGAGAGCGAGATGCAGTACGCAAAGCCAACGGTAGCGTGGCCAGCACATTCATCGCCGAAGGCCGCGTTGCGCTGAAAAAACACTGGCTCCTTTTCGTCTACCTTGTCCTCCTAATGGCAGGTTTCAATTTCATGTCGCACGGCTCTCAGGACCTGTACCCTTTGATGATCCGAAACGAATACGGCTTCTCCGCCGACGCGGTAACAGTCACGCAAGTCGTTGCCAACTTGGGCGCTATGACAGGCGGTACTGTCGTGGGCTACTCCTCTCAAATCTTCGGCCGTCGCTTCTCCATTATCGTAACTTCCATTGTAGGGGGATTGTTATTGTACCCCTACACCTTCGTCGGCAGCAAAAAAATCATGGCCGCAGCCTTCTTCGAACAATTCTGCGTCCAAGGCGCGTGGGGCGTCATCCCCATCCACCTCATGGAGCTCTCACCCGGCTCCTTCCGTACTTTCGTCGTCGGCACATCATACCAACTCGGTAATCTTGTCTCCTCGGCCTCTTCAACAATCGAAAGCACAATCGGGGAGCGCTTCCCTTTGCCGCCGCTTGGCAAGACTAAGAGATATAATTACGGGAAGGTGATTTGCATCTTTATGGCCTGTGTGTTCGTGTACGTGATTATCTTGGCATTTGTGGGGCCGGAGAAATTGGGCCGTAGATTTGGGGTCGCGCATGATGAGGACTTAGCGGATGCGGCTGGGCGGGATGCTTTGACGGCGGTGGTGCATCGGAGGGAGGCGATGGGACGGGATGTTGAGGATGGGAGTAGTGATGGGGAGGTCAGGGAGGAGAAAGGGCAGGGTGTGACTAAGGGGGTGATGGCTTGAGGGATGGAGGTTGGCTGATGATACGGATGTGCTATCTATCTCATATTGCTAGCATAGGCAAATCAAATTAAAATTGTTTACTACGCCTCAATGACCTTTCTTACTACCATTACTTCGACAGTGCCTTCGCAGTGGCAGCACATCCGTGCGAGAGGGCAACAGCAGAGCACTTACCACAATCTGCTACCCAGGTAGAAGCGTAACGAAATTCGACTCCGCCTGCTGAATTTTGCTTCTTCGAAGCACCCGCGGCTTCTTGATAGCTGCAACATTTTGGGAGCTATTGAGCTGGACCCATCTCCTAGGATCTTAGCATCCTCGAGCTGGTGATGATGGGTTATACACCACAATTTCTTTGGTACTCCATACCACAAGCTCCTCGACGGTATGACATCGGATTCGAGCAGGGTAGTGGTATGTCGATGAAGAGTACAACGCTGAGATCTATCGAGGTACCTACCTAGGACAGTCTGACTGATAGCTTGATGTTGATTTTCATTTGGACGGATGCGTGGTGCCTTTTTCCACCCTATGATGCCAATCCTATGATCCAAACCCCCTTATCCATCGCCCCTCTTGGTCCAAAACCATTTGAGCAATCTCTGAATAATGCGAATTGGCAAACGGTGAATCCAGAGCCGATGCATAAAAGTGCACAGCGGCTTTTTGAACAAACACAGAGTAAGATCGCTCATCAGAGACTAGTCTATTCCACTTCATACTGCGACCATCGTGGTGGAGATTCGTGAATCCGATTCTTAAAATCTGTCTTATGTTGTGGCGCGTCCGGTTGAGGCAGTTCATGATGGGTAATATGAAACTTCTCAACGACTTCGTCGACCACATGCTCTTCTATTTCAGGCGCTTTGGATCTTCCTGTTGTCGATTCTCAGTCTGTAAGTCTAGGAAACGCCGCTTCTGTTTTTGGTTCTGAGAGATGAAGAACGTAAGGACCGTCAGAAGGACGACGGTAATGACGGCTACGGGGACCAAAACTTCTATTTGATTTCGAGAACTGTGGGTTCGGCTTGTGGGCTGTAGTGGTTTTGACTGCGTGAGGTCTGTTGTAAGGCTTTGCACTGTAACAACGGAGCTTGGGGCTCGTAGCATTCGACAACACTACCAAGGTTGTACCTACCAACAGCAGAGTCAACGAATAACATACTCATTTAGTCTATTATAGTATATTTAGAATCGCGATATAAAATTCTATATACTGTTTGATACGGGCCGTTTTCGTGCAAGAATCGTTTTCTGTAGGATATCTTCTATCTATTATAACTTAGTCACCGTTGGACTATTTTCTATATTTAATAGGCCGTTATTATCGCAGTAATTATATCTACCTTTTATGCATGTAAATTAATTAGCTAAGGGTGATGATTTACTTATTTAATTTTTGGATCAGTTGTGTGTGGCATAGATCGACATTGCCAAGATTTCGCATTGATTTTGAATACGCTAAATGCTGCTGACAAAGGCCGCTCGGAGGCAGTCCTATCAAATATCGAGACTTCTTCAAATCTGGGAGTATCGATGTTAAACTTGTATAGCGTTTCATAGTCCGACACCCACGGTATAGAATAGCGTATACCCAAATATAGCCTCTGCTGAAGTTTGGAAACTCGGAAGCAAACTCTCCTTCAGCGTCCATTTATGGTAATATCCAGCTCTGCTCCTCGTGCGATCGCGACTGGTGTCATATATCACATGTCACTGGACGTAGGTAAGATTGCCGATAGGCGTGAACTTCTTGCCTTGCTTTGAACGTCTGTATTGTACAGAGGGTGTCAGTATAGCCAAAGGGGGATGTCTCTGTAGTCCCACCCTTTTCTAATAGTAATCTGACCACGGCGTCGTGTCCTCTTAAGGCGGCTGAATAAAGCGCTGTGTGCCCTTCATTGTCCCTTTGGTCAATTTTGGCTCCTTAGTCCAACAGGATTACAACAATATTTGTGAGATTTAGAAAGGCAGCGTGTTGTAACGGAGAGGATGAATCTTCATCCCCTGTATGGTTATAGATATACACATACTGCTCTGATGGTAGGTTTCGAGACGAATTGCATAGGGCTTGTTTTCTATACAAAATTTCTAGGATCAGTGGTGTGGTGGCAGGGTACACCTCTAAGGGACCGCGTGCGTGGGCCAGCCAGTTCTCCGCAGCGTAAGTGAATCGTTTGTGCTCCGAACATATATAGCATTAGTACCTATCCCAGCCGTATTTTCCGCAACAGGCTTTTGTGAAGGTGTCGAATAAAAGATATGTCGAACATCTTACGGTAATGTCTACTTTAGTAAACGGAAGTACATGTGTTCGGACGGTCGAAAAATATTCCAGGGCCGTGTAGTTTAGAGACAAACAAGTCTGCTTTCGTGCTCGACAGTGACGAGCCCGGCACATAAGGCAACAACAAGGTCTTCATCGGGAAGTGATTCGAGGTCCATGGCTCTTGTTCCAGGTTCGATGGCTAGGGCGTATCGCAGTTCTTCGAGGCTCAATGGCCGCAGAGCGTAAAACATCCAGGATAGGACTCGCTGAGCTAGTTGGGCGTCATTGCTGTCTTGACTGTAAATTCTATCCATAGTTTCATCGTAAGTGTCATTCAACTTCTCGAGCAGTTTTCGTAAAGCTATGCGAACGTCTTCCTTGCTGTGGTTCCTCGTAAATTTCATATGCGCGCGCCGAAGAAACAGCAAAATTACAAATTGTCCTCCCGTAGCGCGAACCCTATTGTTGTCTTCAGTCGTTCAATCATGTTGAGAGTATTTTCGATCTGACTTCTATGTAGGGTCGAAACATTATTTTTCGTAAAATTTTTGACACCCCTCCCGGGCATCAATTCTACGGTTAGCTCCACAAGTCTTTCCCTGTATTGCTCTAAAAGATCACCAGGCCCTCCCAGTGAAACAAGGTTGATAATTCATGGATCTTGTGGACTGGCGGACTCGACGTTGTAGTTTAAGCTTGTCAAGAGGCCTAGAAGAGCGGCTGCCTCTTGAATTGTCCTGCCACGGTCCTTCGGAGCGTTCTGCACATCGTTGAGATACTGAATGGTTTGAGTAAGGACAACGAGGAGCTGCGCGAGGGCGGCTGCCAGGCCTATTGCTGAAATAGGATCCATGTCGCTACAATTATTCAAGAAATTACACTAAACAGCTCGTTCCAAGATAGTCTTGAAATCCTTGGTAATGGGAGCGCAATGAAAGATAATCATGCTAGAAGACTGGTGAATTGGATGATAGCTTTGAGTAGAATATGACAGATGGAAGCAAGGTCGATGTGCAATTTTGTTGAATGATGTTGTCCAAGCCTGGTGGCCTCGCCACCGAGGACCCGAGCCGGCCTTACCTGATTAGATACTAGCGTCGCCGAAGATAAGCATATCTGAACCTGTGACTCAATCCACCAATTACAGTCGAAGATCAATAATAGATCTTTATTACATTTCATTTCACAATTAAGTATCTTTAATTCGACTAGTAGCGGATTATTCCTTCTAAAAAGGTTAGTATTAGAAGGAATAAACTTCGAGAGTAACTTCGAGGCTAGAGTACTAAGTTTAAACGATTTATATTATAAAGATATAATATTAAGTAAATTCGACGGCTACTTTTGTATTTTTAATTCTATTCAGATACGGCGTTGAAAGTCTAGTCTAATTCTATATTAATTACTATATATATACGGATACCAAGCTACTAGGCCATCCGCTTATCCTGACCTCCAAGGTCTTGGCGCCAATGGAGGCACGTGACGCAGTACTTGGCGTTGAACGCGAAATACTTACGACCCTAAACCTACCGTAACTGTCATCCTGCTTCATATATCTCGACATCGGTAGTGAGACATTCGAATCTTCACACATCGCCTTCCATTCACCATGCCACGTTGCTGTGGGCGTTGGTTCAATCCAAACGGCTACCAGAACCATCTTGATAACAGCGCCGCCCACGCAGACAACTACGAGTGCCAATGGTGCTACGACCAATTTCGCACTACAAGCGATCGTGCAGAGCATGAAGAAGATGTGCATTGGTATCATTGTGATGATTGTACCTTCATATTCGAGGATCATGGCGCTCTCAATGCGCACGTCGAAGCGGAGCACCGCTCGCCTTTTTGCTACGGATGTAATCGTTCCTTCAAAAACCTTAACAACCTGAACCAGGTGACTATTACGAATGCCCAATTGCTCAAGCCGTGTAACAATCTTAATCCTGTATAGCATCTCAAGTCCTCCGTTCATGTAGGCAAGAACGTCAAATGCCCTTGGTGCCCAGAGAAATTCACCAACCTTACCGGCGTGACCCTCCACCTCGAGTCGGGATCCTGCACCTCGGGCATTAACCGTCAGAAGATCAATCAGTACTGTCGCGAAGTTGACCGCGACCACGTTTTCACGAAACTCCAGATTGAGTGGCACGGCGGCAGCCAGTCTCCCACTACTATCGCCACCGATGCAGCATGGGACGGCAATTGGTACCGCTGCTACTTCTGCGACAAAGGTTTCGCCCAGCTGCAAAGCCTTAATCAGCACCTTAGCAGCCCAGTGCATGAACAGAAAATCTACCATTGCCCACGGTGCAAGCGGGAGTACATCGCGCTCAGCGGGCTGGTCAACCATCTAGAAAGCGAGTCGTGCGGGAAATTCAGATTTGAAGGAAGGGTGTTTCAAGGGCTAGGAACCGTCGTGAATAGGCTGCAGATTACCCAGTAATAGCCAAGGGTGGCTTCCTTGTCATCTAAAGGTGGCGAAGCACTTAATGAGATCGTTCGTAAGATGTTCCAGGAGCATGAATCTCTCCGCACTTCTTCTAGACATGCTCCTGGATCCCTGAGAGCCTTGCTTGCCAAGACTAACCTGCTAATCGATCCGGTGTGCAATCCTTACTGGTTTCAGCATATATACATTGCAATTCATTATTGAGGACACGAAAGCTAGAAGCGGACATCAACCTCATAACGCGGTAAGAGGCTGTGCACAGAATACTGCAAATTGTGAATTTAGTTGTTCTGGCCGTCCTTAGAGCATGGACTACTTGATACAATCTTCTTCGGTTTTGCAGCCAGGTACGAATGCAGAGCATTGTAACTAGTCAGGCAAGGACTAGGAGATGCGCGTTGTCAATAGATGAAGAGGTCCAGGCTTGGTCCTTTGAATGCAAAGCTTGGCTCATGCATCTGCATTGATCGCTCGAAATGCGCTTCTCGACACGTGTCAAAAAATCAATTTCGACGAAGGGGGGCGCGTTTATCGGGTTGAAGAGGACTCGCTGGCAGTCAGGACTGATAGTTCGGTTTGTACCCTAGCATGATACAGTCAGAAATGTCCTTTTCATTCCACTGGTAAATTTTTTTGTACCTGCGTCTCCCTGCACAGCTCAAGAAAATCCTTTCTCGCCGTCCATTCAGCAAGTTTCATTGCCTGATAAGTATAACGTAGCCTAAATACGCCGACTATGAGCGCCGCCAATAAACTTAGCCAGGTCCCTGTAGACACCTGCCAATTTGTAGCCCAGCAACTTTGAAGTGTGGGTTGGCATTGGCGAATCAAGGGCTCAATGTTTCCCATTGTGCTCTCCAACTTCCTCATGATTCGCGCTTCGAAATTTGTGATTCTGGTGCTCCAAGAGAAGCGTTGTACTGGGCAAGCAAATATGACTCCATTTGCAGCCAATGAGCCGACTGGAGCAGGCTGCATCTCCGTCTGAGACATATCGTCCTCGACTGCAGTACCACTACCAAAAATGAGATGTATATCACATTAATTAAACTAAGTCCAAGCGAAAGAGGGTACAAAGCATTTGGAAGCTCAGCTCTCAGGACGGCCATAATGGAGTGAAGCTTACATGAGTCTGCATTAGCCTCACCAATCCATGTGTACGGCGGACGATAAGCCAGGGTAGGACACAATCAAACATCGAAAAAGATTTTCCGGAAATTGCCCCGCGCAGGCTTTAAAACCTAGTTTTATTAAATATTACCAACGTTCTTATACGTTAAAGTTTAGTCGTTACTCGTATAATTCCCTCTTTTTATACTTTATTTATTATATAAAAAGAATAAGATATCTAAATATAATATTAACGATCGTATAAATATATCTTTTGAAAACTATAAAAATAAGATCCTTTATCGTCTTTTAATATTAGAAGAAATATAATTATAAGTTATTTAACTATTAGGTAATTAAAAAATTATTTAAATTAATTTTTATATACTCCGCCAACGCCTTTAAAGTATAAGAGACTTTATAAATTATTTATATTAAAGATTTAAAAGAGTTACAAAATCGTTATCGACTCGGAGTTTATAATTAAGAGATATTTAATTAATTGAAAAATAAAAATTATAATATATTAAAGAATAATTTTATATAAATTTATAATAAAGAGAGAATAATTGAAAGATTTAAAACTAACTAGATAATATAATATATTAATTTATATAATAAGACCTTAAAAGAATATTATATAAAATATAAAATAAGAGTATTTAATAAAATAGTTCTAGAAAAAAGTTAATTAATCTTTAGATATACTATATAATAAAGCTTTACTCTCTTTTATATTATATATTAATAATATTAAGAATCGATTATTTAAATAATATTAGGATTTATTTCTAATTATCGTAGAATATCGGCTATAAAATATATAATAAAAAAGTAGAGAATTTATCGTACCTAGTTTAAATCTTTATAATCGATTAATAATTATAATAAACTAGTCGATTTTAGAATTAAGATTTATATTAGAATCGATATTTATATATATTATATTCCCTAGTTTTAATATAATATTATGAATTATATATAAATTAATATTCTACGAGGTTATTTTAATATTATATTAAATTTTAAATTATAATCTCGCTTCGTATAATTAAATTATAAGCTAAAACTGAAAGTAGTAATTAATAAATATATTATATTATAATAAATATTCGAACTAAATCTCGAATTTAAAGAATATTATATATATAGTATAAATACTTCGAATTAACGAATCGAGTTATAGTAGGTTTAATTGACTAAAATAATAATCGAGATATAAATTTTATTCTTCGAAAATCTTCGTATAATAAACTAATTCTTAAAGAATCGGAATACAATTTTTTTTTTTTTATAATTTACTTTCTTATTATCCGTCTATAAATCGAGTAATTCGTAGCTTATAAAATATATATTAAATTCGTAAATAGTTATACCGTTTAAAAGTGATTCTAAAAAGATTATATAACTTATTTTAACGACTAAAAATAAAGATTAAAAATTATAATTCTAAAATTAATAACGAGAAATTTAAGAAACTTCGATAATATATTATTAATTAAAATAAGTTAATCTCTTCCGTCTAGAGATATATATAATATAATAAGATCTAACCCATTTTATCTTTTTATCTTTATATATATATTATATAATTACGATCGAGCTCTTTTGTTTTTAAATTTTATATTATATAATAAGATTTAATTCTTTTTATCTTTATATTTATATCGGTAAGTCCGGAAAAATAGTTCGATTTAATCATTGTTTAGTCGGTATATAATACGTATTTTATAGCCTTAATAAGACTTAGTACTAAGATTATAAAGTTAGAGTTAAGGTCTACGCGGGAGAGTTAAACTTAATTATAAAAATACTATTATAACCCTATAGAGTAGCGCTAGTAAAAATCTAATTAAAAATTCGAAACCTTGGCTAAAAACGAATTTATTAAAATATTTATACTTTTATATAGGGGCCTTAGTCTAGATACTATTAAAAGTTAAAATTAAAAAAAAGTTACTTAATCGCTATTTAATCGTTATTTAATTAGTATATAATACGCTTAGAATACGGGATGTAAATAGATACGTATATCTAGTATTTTACGTATTTTCGGTATAAAATATATAGAAATCGGGGTTTCTAGACTTGCCGATATATTATATTATATAATTATAGTCGAGTCTTTTCGTTTTTAAAATTTATATTATATAATAAAACCTAATCTTTTCGGTCTTTATATATATATTATATAATAGACACTAAATCTTTTATATTTAAATATTTGAATTATATAATTAATAGTTATAAAGATTCTTATTATTTTAAATTAATAATATAAAGTTAATTTTCTTATATAGATAAGGATATATATTTTTTATTATTTACTCTTATATAATATAATAATCTTTTATATAATGGAGGCTTTAATCTTTATTTACCGTTAATAATTTTCAAATATTAGCGCGAATTACTTTAATTTAAATATTATTAAACTCTTCGTATAATAATTAGTAATTACAAGATTAGTAAGTACGAGCCTAAACTAAAATAATATTAGAAGTTAGAAAATAAATTTAATTAATATAAATTAAATCAACGACTAATTTATAATATATTATCGAGGAATTTATTATACGAAGAAATTTTATCCGGATTCTTCGAGGTCTAACTAAAGACTCTAATAAATATTATATAAATATTCTCTTATATAATAATTTATTTAGTTTATCGTTTTATTTTTAAACGTTTTTATATAATAGTCTTTAAATCTTTTTATATAGTAATATTTAAGATTTAGATTTTATTATATAATAATTTATCTTCTCTCTAATTTTCTTTTAACTTTATTATACGATAGATTTAAACGAAGATAAATCTCGAATATAAATACGTATATATCTCTACTTAATAAATATATACTCGAGATCTTCGATATTATAAAATTTACGATATTATAAATCCTCGATTTATATAAACTTTATTCTTATCTCTTTATTATTATATAACTAAATTTCTTAAATAACTAATATCGATAATTTATTTAAATTGAATAATATTTAATTTACTTTATTATTAGTCTACTTAAAGAATAAATATTATATAGATAAATTTTTTATTTATATATATTAACTAAAATTAATTCTATTTAAATTCGAATAAATTAAATAGTAAATATATTAACTAGAATTAATTCTAATTAATTAGAATAACGGATAAAATATTATTTCTTAATAATTATTTATATTAAATATATTATTCTTATATATATATAAGAGGTTAAAATAAAAGTATTAAAATATAATTACTTTAATAGTAAAATATTAATAATATAAAAGATATTAATTATTCTATAGAGTTACGGGCCTAATATACTAGAATTAGTATAAAGCGCTAGTTTTATTATAGAAATACCGAGGTTTAATTTAGTTATATTTATACTAGAGTCTACCCCGTAATAGATCGCCTCTTTTAAAAAACGACGTTAACGCCCTCGTTAATACACGGATATAGAGTATCGTAAATAATAACGTAAATAGCGTCTATATATAGAAAATTAATAAAGTAAATAAATATACTAGTATATCCCTAGCTCTTTAATAGTCGATACGGGGTAACCGCGGGAGTATCGTAGAGCCTTAAAATTTAATATAGAGCCTTAATAATTTTCTCTTAAATATTAATTCTAGCGATAATAAAATAAAGCGATAAAGAAATATAGAAATAATATAACTAGATACTAACGATAATTATAAGGCTAATATAGAAGAGGCGTATATATTTAATATTATAAAAGTATTAATAATAAAGAATTAGAGTTTTAAATAATCGATTTCTTCGTATATAAAAGTAAGGTCTTAGCGTAGTTTTTAAATAATTAATAATCTTTAAAAGTAGTCGTTTACTAATATTTTCGAAATTAAAATTATTTTAGCGCGGTACTAGTTTATATTCGGCTAGCTTTTAGGCTTAGTCTTTAATTATAATTTAATAAATATTATATTTTAGATTATTAACGTCGTTATACTAGTCGTATAAAATATTAGCGAAATATAGTAAATAGTTTATATTAGTAGTTATCTTCTATTACTCGCCGTCGTTATATTTCTTTAATTAAATAATATAAGCGGTTAACTAGTTATTCTAATTATTTAATTTATAGTATTTATAATTATTAAATAATTTATTATTAAATAGTTTTAGATTATTTTATTAATAGGGTTAATATAGAAGTTATTATTATTATCGAAACTAAAAGTCAAGTAGTTTTTAAAGTAGTATAAGATCGTAAAAAGTAAATTCCTCCTAAATTAATACTTTACTATCTATATCTTTAAGGAATTAATCTAGTATTATTATTACTTTTAATTTAAAGATATCCCGATATATATTTATATTAAATATATTCTAAACGATTAATAACTAGGTTTATATAAATTTAATATTTATAAATTTAACGAGGTATAATATATTCTAAATAAATACGCGAGAATAAATACCCTTTCGAATATCCTAGGGTATATATATAAGGGTAGCGATCTTAATTATAATTACTAAAATTCTAATTTTAAATCGATCGATAAGGGTAGTATAATACTACTATAAATCGAATATAATATTACGTAGGAGTTTCTTTTTAAACTTTATTAGCTCGATTAAATACTATATTAAAATTAAACTAAGAAAATACGCGGGAATAAAGTATTTAACGGCGGCGTAGGTATTAGATTTTATATCTACTATATCTTTAAATTTATCTATAAAAACGTAAATATTTTAGTAGTATACGTACTTGCCGGTATTTAAAACTAGGGCGTTATTTCTAGGTTTATATTAAGAGTTAAAGAAACTAACGTCTTTAATTTTTAATTTTTAATTTTTATTATCGGTATTAGAGCTCGCTTGAGGCTTAAGTATTTCACGTATTTTTTATATTTCCTATATTAACGACCGAGGTAGAGGTGAAATAAATCGTTACTAAATATTAAACTAAAACTATATCCGGTTTTAATTAATCCGTATTTAGTTTATAGACTTTATAAAGTCTCTTATTATATTATCTAGAATAAATATATTTATTTTAAAATTCTCTAGAGTATTTTTTTAAAAGCGAGTACTAGGGTTAATAACTAGTTTATTTAAATTATCTAATATACTAGCGACTTAATATTATCGGGATTAACTTTATTAAATAATACTAGAGATCGAAATATTTTATTTTAAATACTATTAATAAGTAAATAGAATAAAGTAAAGTAATTAGCGAAGTAAATATTAACGAGTAAAATAAATAAGGATCTTAATAAATAACGTATTAAGTAACTATATATAATAGATATATTAAAGAGTTAATTTCTTCTAGGGTAAAACTTCTAGAAAAGGGTTTTTTCTATTAATAAACGGTTACAATACTAGTTCGGGGCTCTAGTAAAAGATTCGAATAACTCGTCGATAAAGAAGGGTCTAAATAAATAGTATATTTAATACTATATATAAATAGTTCTCGCGGTAGAGATATTAAGTTAGTATTAGGGCCTTAGGGGAAAATTAAAAAACTAATAAATAAACGGAAACCTATTAATAGATAAAGTAATTAATATATATTATTATTATTACTATTTATTAAAGTATAATTATTTTAGTAGTAAAATATTAATAGTAATAAAGATATTTATTATTTTATAAAGTTACGAGCCTAATATACTAGAGTTAGGCTAAGGCGCTAGTCCTATTATAGAAGTACCGAGGTTTAATTTAGTAATATTTATACTAGAGTCTACCCCGTAATAGAAAGAGAAGGTTCGCGTTATATAATTAAAATTATATTATTAAATTAGAATAATAAACTAATTTTTACTCAATGTTTTTTATTAAATTAAAAAGCGAAACCTTTATTAATTAATTAAAAAACTCGAATTAATATATATATATAATTATATAAAATATAATCTACTTTACTCGGAGGTATCCTAAATAGTAATATTATATATTAATTTAATATTTAATATTTAGATATTTAGACTCTTTAATTTCTTAATTATATAATATATTTATATTATATATTTTTTTAAATTCGGTAATTATCTATATCTTATAACGGGAAATTCAAAATTATTTCGATTTTATTAAAAATACTTTTCTATTAAAGCGAATATACTTTCGGAAATTATATTATAATTATCGAATTTTTTTTAAAAAATAATTCCCTTTTTAAGAGATTTAGAATAAGATTTTATATAAATTATTTAAAAATATTTTATAAAATTATATAATAAAATAACTCTTCGAGGGTAATTAATTTGAAAAACGAATAAAGATAAAAAATATATAATTATTCTAGTTTACTAAAAACTAGTACATTTTAAATAATTTAATTTATATCGGTAAAGCGGGAGTTACACGAGAAGAGTTAAAGTATTAAATATATATCTAATTAACTTTAGGCGGGAAAATAAGGAAAAGAGAAAAAAAAAAAAAAAAAAAAACTCTAATAAAAAACCTAAAAATAGTAAATTCGGATTTAAAATCTTAAATCCGTGATTTTTTACTAGTATCGGGTAGTTTACTAAAATTATATAAAGCGTTATAACTATATTAATTTAATTTCGATTTTAAATTATATTAATTTACGAAAATTTTATTCGCGCGTAATATCTACTTAAGCTAGCGCGGTATTATAAACTATATAAATTCAATATATTATTACATAACTAAATATATACTAGTATTACTAAAACTATTTTATTCTAATTTCTACGAAAATATTCGAAATTATTCGAAGTACTAAATACGTATTTAGTAATTTTAGAGGAAAGTAGATATTAAATTAATCTCTAGGGCTAGTATATAAGCTTAATAGATCTACGCGACTTTTTAATCTTTTTCGATAAAATATAGAAAAAAGATAAATAACTTATTAAATAAAAACCTCGTTATTATATAATAAAATCTAAATCGAAATATTATATAATAAATAAATAGGAGTCTCGTATAATAATTAAATACGAGCTTTATATAATAATTAAGAAAAAATCCTATATAATAACTAAAAGTATATTTTATATATAAAATTTAAAACGAGAATTAAAACTAAAACTAAAACCTTAGACGTTAGCCTAGAAATAATTTTATATATAATTTTCTTAAAGCGATAATAAACTTCTTAAGAATCTAATTTACTACTACCTCGATTATATAATATTATCTTCGATATCTCTCTTGTTAAATAATCGAGTTTATATAATATTACGAGATCGAAGTTTAAACTTTATTACGAACGAAATAAATATAATTATATCTATTAAAAAATCCTTTTTTAATATTATTTTATAATGAGTTTTAGAGTTTATATTATAATAAATGAAAATTACTTCTTTTATCTATTATATAAGAGTCGATAAAACGACGTTTATTATTTATACAATAATAAGTACTCGGTAACTTAATTATATAATAATTAAAAATATTACGACCGTATTTAATATAAATCTACTTATATTTAATATAGATTTATTTATATTTAAAATAAATATACTACCTTATTAGGTCTAGTATATTTACTACGATTTTAATATTTTTTATATATCTTTATATATATAGCGCCCTCTAATATTACTCTATATTAAATTCTCTTATTTAATATATTTATATTAATATCACTTTTATATTAGTTTTAATATTATAATTAACTTACTCTATATTTACTTTATTCGAATAATTATCGAATTTAAAGAAAATATTAATAGGAGTTATATTATATTAATAATATTATATCTTTAAATAAATTTACTAAATAAGTAAATCGAATATAAAAATTTTAAAAAATAATATATTAAACTCGTATTTAAACGAGTAATAAAGAAACTAATGAAAATAACTCTCTAATATACTAACTATTATTATATAACTAGACTAAATTTATTAGGATTAAATATCGAGTAAAAACTTATAAATTAATAAATAAAAGTATTATTTAAGAGTATAAAAACTCGACGTTAATTAATATTATTAATTAATACTCGAACTAAAAAGAATATAATCTCAATATTTTAAAATATATTTAGTAAAGCTTTATTACGTAAATAAGTCAAAATAAATCTAATTACGATATTTTAAATATTTAATAAAATATAATAAAAAATGAATATTTTTTAAAATACTACTATTAATTATAATAAGATAATCGACGAGGTCGAAGTAGTAGAAGAAAATCTTCGAGTAGTTAATATTTATTTCGACTTATTATAAAGTTAGTTTAAGATAATTTAAAGATAAATTACCGAAGTATAAAATTTTATAAAGCGTCTTCGTTACGAAAAGAGTAAATAAAAATAAATAATTAAAATTTTAAAGAATTAAAAGAACGAGTATAAAGATTTAAAAAACTACTTTAATATATAAAATACTAATAAAAAGTGACGTAGTTAATATTCGCGAAATTACTTTTATAATAAAATATCCCGACTAAATAAACTTCCTAATCTTTTTATTTTTATAAACGAATAATATTTAATATTATAAAACGACTAGGCGGTTAAAATAATCAAGAAATTAAAAATTAATTTTCAGTTCTTCTATACCGATGAATTCTCAATAATTTATATCGCTTTGAAATTTAGCGATAATATTATAAATTATATTTTATTTAAAAGAGGAATCAATACCCCGAATTAATATATAAATATAAATAATATTTTAAATACTTTACCGGAATTTATAAAAATAAGAATCCACTCAAGACTCTCTTAATTATATTCGAATTATTATATTAAGTTAATAATTAACTCTTTTAAAAATTCTATTCAAAAATCGAATATTTAAATACTAATCTTAATAAAAATATAATAAATTTACGTATTATATTATAAATTAAGATAGTTAATCGTTTTATTATATTTATAAACGTATAAAATATTATAGATTACTCGATTATAATAATCTATTTATAGAAGTAAAATTAATTCTAATATATTAATTTTTTAAAAGTTTAATTAGAAATTAAATTAGTTCAATACTTTAAAGTTAAAACGAATAATTATATTAAAAATAAATAATTATAATATAATCGTCCGGATTAATTCGACCCCTCTAATTATCTTATCGCCGGCGAGATATTTAATAACTAGAATATATATCCTATTTAAAAAACCTATTTTTACGAAGTTATATATTAGATAAAAAGTCGGATTATTTATTTACTTTAATTAGGACGAGTTAGGATATTATAAAATTAATTATTAATAATCTTTTTAAGTTAAAGTTAGAAAGAAAGTATAGAAAAAGACTCGAATATATAAAATATATATTAATAATATCTACGAATAATGAATTAAAGTCGTAGATCTAGAGTCTTTATCCGAATTAGATTTAAAAAATAAATAATCTCTTTTAAAATAAAAAATCTAGTAAAAGATGGATATAAAATATATCTAATAATTATTTTAAAGAATAAACTAAGATACCGCCTCTTTAAGATAATAGTTTCTATACTTTTTTATTATTAAAAATAAGTTCTTAAAACTCGTTAATAGTAGTTATTTAGATATATATATTATTATTAATAAATTCATTATAAATAAAATTTACGAAAAGTTATAAATAAAGTTTATTCCGTTTAAAAAACCAAAATTATTAAAAGGCTTTAACAACTAGTTTAATAAAAAAACTATTATTTATATAATTATCCCTAACTTTATTATCGTAAATTATAAAGAGTTTATTTATTTAATATTGATTACTTTATTAAATTATTATAATATTATTCTAGGTAAACTTTAGATAAATAAGTATAATATCGTTTTAACTATATTACGAGATAAGATTCTATTCGTCCTCGGCCGATACGATTATAATAAAAATATAATATTAATATCTAAAAATCTTAATCTTTTTACTTTTTAGATATAATTTAAAATTATTTCTTTTTAAGTTATTTATTAAAGACCTAAATAAATCGGACGCCGATAATAATCGACTTCTATATATTATTTAATCTTTATATATAAAATATTTAATACTAATTCCTCGAATTAATTAAATAATTAGAGTTAATAACCCCGAGGTTCTAAATATATACGAGATCGGGGGTACTCTATACTACTTCCTAATTAAAAATAAAATAAATAAGTTATTCTTATTAATAATAAATAAAATCGACTAGTATTTATAAATACTTTGAGACGAGAGCTAGAATAATATCTAGATTTATAAAATCGAAATATTTAATTTTAAAGAGATTAAGAAATATCTATTATCTAAATATTATAACTACGCCGATCTCTTTAATAGAGTTAAATTAAACGATTTTTTTTTATATATTTAGTATAACTATAAAATGAAATTTAATAAAAGAGATATAAGAAATAAATTATTTAAAAACTAGATTTACTTTAGATTTAAATATAAATTCAGATAATTTAAGAAATATCTAAAGAATAATTTTAAAAAGGGTTATATTATTTTAAACTAAATACTTTTCCTATTATTTATTCTCTTTACCGAAGAATTAAATAGTAGTTTAAAATAGTACGTTAATTATCGTAAATTAAACGCGTTAATTAAAAGGAACTACTATCTTATTCTCTTTATCGATATAATATTAACTCGTATCTAAAAATATAAATATCTTACTAAATTAAATATTATTACTATATTTAATAAACTACGTATATACTTTAAAAGCGAGTATTATACTACTTTCGTAATATTCCTAAAATTCTATAAATATAGGGTTTTCTTATTGAAATTAAATTATAAATCTATATTCTAGTAAAAGTTTACTAGTAAACTTATTTTTCTGTTTCTTAATAAGTTCGTATAAATATATTTAAACGATATTCTAAAATATAGTAAAAGTCGTAAAAAATAAAAAAAATACGTTAAAGTTATATTTAAAAAACTACGGGAAACTAGATTTTAAATAAATATCTTAAGGTATAAATTTTATATTTAAGAGACTAAGTTCCTAGGGTTATTAATCTTTATAAAAGAATTACGAATAAATCTCTTTAAAATTTAAATTATTATTAATTAATTAATATCGGCTAATTTTAGATAATTTAGGTATTTATAAACTTCTATAACTTCTACTACTTTTTTATAAAAGACTTTTCGAAAATTATTCGCTCTATTATAAAATTAACGCGTAAAGACGTACTTAGTACTCGAATAAACTCTTTAATATTATAAAGTCTTCGAGCTACTAAAGATATTTATTATAATAATTTTTATACTTAAATACTTCGATATAATAAAAGAAGTTATTCTAGAAATAAACTTATTTAATTATATTAATACTAATATTCTTTTATTATATAACGAAGAGGGTACTATTACGAGTATCTATAATTTATTCTACGTACGTAACGAGTATTTCTAGGAATAGAGTATTATACTCGCTTTACTCGCGTAGCGAGTATATAAAGTAGTAGATACTCGCTTTATTTACGTAGTAAATATATAAAGTATATAGCTCTTAGCGCGATTTCCTTCTACTATATAAATAATATACTTTTTAATAAATAAAAGCTTCGTGTTTAATTTTCCTTAAAACTTTAAATTATAAATATTAAATATAAGTTTAGATCCGAATTTATTTAGTTTTATTTATATTTATACGAAGTTTATTATTCTTTAATTCTTAATACTCCTCTTTATAAATATTAATTTAAATTTTATCGACGTTATATTATAATATTAAACGGAGAGCCTTAATACTTTAAATACTTTTAAAATAAATACTTTAGAATTAATAAAGACCCTAACCCCAAAGATTTAAAATAATATTAAAAGATATATTATTATAAAAGACGGGGATCCTATTAGAGTCTCCTATTTAAATTAATATTATAAAGAATATAAAAAGTTTAACGATTAATTTATCTAACTTTAGTTATTCTTCGCTTTTAACGAGAGTATTATATTAATTAATAAATAAATAACTTTTATTATTACTTATAAGAGGTAACGTATAAGAATAAATTAAATTATTTCTTTAATATTATATTAAGGGAGTTAACGAGGCCGAGAATTATTTAATAAAACTTTAAATAAAGAACTTCTCTCGATTTAAAATAAAAAAATTCGTCGTATATTTAGACTCTTTAACGAAAGTAATATAATAATCGATATTATTTAATATTTAATATAACTTAAATCTATATTCGATTATTCGGTTTAATTTTAATATTATATATTATTAACGAACTAAAGTAATACTATTTTTATAACGATATATCGACGAGGATTAAAAAATAATATTAAAAACGAGTTTATACGAATAAAAGCCGACCTTCAAGACCTTAAAATATCTATAAAATATATAATTAAAATTAATAATAAACCTTATAAACGCGTAATATAAAATAATTATAACGAAGGAACTATTAGATAAAAACGTTTAGAATTCTATAATAATAAATATAAACGAATATTATCTATAATATTAAATAATATATTAGTCTACGTATATAAACGAATATTATATATATTATTACGATAATACTAGCGAACGAAAGTATATTATAAAAGTAGGATATAATTATAATTAATAGAATAATTATATAAGAGATAACTACTCGTAGTATTTAATCAAAAAACGAGAGAATAAAGTTTTTCTAAATTATAATAAAAATTAGTAATTATATTTAAAAGACCTAGTTAAGTATAATAAAGAACTAAAAAGTTATAATACGAAAGAATAATACTACTACTTTATAGAAGAATACGAGAGATACTTCGAATATAAAGAGTATTATAAATTTTTATCTTTATTGGGAAAAGAGTAATCCCTTATATTAAAAAGTAATATAAAGAGATTAATATATTAATTTTAAAACAACATTTATATCCGGCTTAATATATTATATATATACGAGTACTAGTAATAATTAATAAATATAAAATTATTATAATAATAAATTCAAAAGTTATAAGAAACTTTATTAATAATAAAATAATAATCGCGATCGATATTTTAACTCGTAAAAAGAACGAGCTTTATAAACTCTAAATAATTAAGGAGTTAAAGTTATTAAAAAAGAAGATAAATAAGGAGATATTCCCGTTGTTTATTATTATTTAATATTATTATAAAGAAATTACCTTGAATAATATTAAGATAATTATTTATTATTTTATTCTAGGAATATCTTAGTTAAAAAAGAATAATTCAATTATTAATTAAAAAATAAGAGTATTTATATTTCCGCGTATTAAAGATATTACTACTATAATATTTATATATTTATTAAGAGTAATTATAAATAAGAAGTCGAATTATAACTCGGTCGAAGTTTATAATATTATATCTTCGAATAAAAATAATCTTATATAAAGATCCGACTCGGCGCGTATTAAAGAAAATTAATAAAATATATAAATTAAATTTTTAATAATAAAGACGAACCTCCTAATATCTCTAAAAAATATTAATAATAAAAGTATCTCTTTTAGAAAGAGATAACTATAAAAGTATTATTTAAATATTAATTATAAGATTATAAAATCGAACTCGAACTAGGTAAATAACTAATATTTAGACCTATTTATACTTTATTAGAAAAAGAACTCGGAGTACTTTATAAATATATCGACGAGAATCTTAAAAAAGAATTTATTCGAAAATCTTAATTATTAATAAATTACCTAATTCGTTTTATAATAAAAAAGAATAAAATATTAATAAATCCGGAAAAATAGTTTTACTTTATCGCTATTTAATCGGTATATAATATCTATTTTGTAGTCTTAGTAAGTCTTGGCGCCAAGATTATAAAGTTAAAGTTAAAGTTTACGCGAGAGAGTTAAATTTAATCCTAAAAGTTATTTTATAACTTTATAGGGTAACGTTAATAGAAATTTAATTAGAAATTCGGAATCTAGACTAGGATAAAAATTAGGGATATATTTATATTCCTATATAAGGGCCCTAGTCTAAATATTATTAAAATTTAAAGTTAAAAAAAAGTTGTTTAATCGCTATTTAATCGCTATTTAATCGATATATAATATACTTAAAATACGGGATATAAATACATACGTATTTCTAATATTTTACGTATTTTCGGTATAAAATACGTAGAAACCGGGTTTCCGGAGTTACCGATAAAGTTTATAATTATATATAAATTATCGAAAATTGAATAATATTATAGTAAAGAATCGGTACTCTTTATTAAATATTAACGAATTATAGAATCGATTTATTATAATTAAGGTCTTTATATAATTAAACCTTCGAGGCGCGTATAGTATAATTCGAATAAAAGTAAATAAAGAGTAGAAAACCACTTTTAAAACTAAATACGATTATTACGATTATTTAATAATAGTTTTCGAATTTACGAACGTATTAATAACTTATTAAATACTAATTAATAATATTATATAAATATATCTAGATATAATAATAATTATATTTATCGATAATACTTTAATTTACTCTACTAATAAAGAGGAATATATTTAATATATATAAAATATTTTTATTTATTTATTACTAGCCGGCCTATTTCTTAAATTAAAGAAATACGAATTTTATAAAGAATTAATTAAATTCCTTAAGTTTATAATTAATAATAAAGATATTTATATAAACTCTAAAATAATTAAAAGTATCCGGGAATAATTTCTATTATATAGTATTAAAATAATATAAAACTTCTTAGAATTTACGAACTTTAATGGAAGATTTATTAAAAATTACTTTAAGAAAACTTTATTATTAATAAATATTATTAAAAAGGATATTACCTTTTAATAAAGAAAAGAATAATAATAATTTTTCGAAATTTTTAAGAAAGTTTACGAGGAATACAATATTTTAATATTATAATTCTTTTGAGTTAATAAATTAACTCGAATTAAAATCGATATATTGAATTTTATAATAAAAGTCTATATACTTTAATAAATAGACGATAAAAAATACGTTATTCTTTATTATTTTAGAAAAATATCGTTAATAAAGTAATATTATAATATCTTCGATAAAGAATAACTAGTCGTAGTATTTTTACTTAAATAATAGAGAATATATATAGAAAGTTATTCGGAATTTATTATTTTTGTAAATTATAAAAACCTTCTTAACTTTAATATAACTAAATAATTAAACCGAAGGTAAATTAGATAATTAGAATTTTTAGAATAATATAAATTCAAGATTTTTTATACCTCTAGAAAGAATAACGGTCGAGCCAATATATTTAATAAATGAGAAGACTATATAAAGAAGAAAGACGTAGTAGTTTAATTAATTCTTATTTAATAATAGGATAAATTACTAGTTCTAATATAGTAATTAGTAGCGATATTATATATCTCTATCTCTAGAATTATTAATATTATTAGGAAGAGATACGATAAGGATAATTTAACGAAAATATTAAAAAATAGTAATTATTAACTAAATTATTAGAATATAGAAATAAGATAATATATCTTCTTAAGGAATATCTTAAAGAGATTATTTATAATTATTATAATAATCTAGTTTAAAAGTACCTAGGAGTTATTAAGATTATGAAATTTATATATAAAAAATATAACGTATTAAGGTTATAATCATATATTAAGAAATATATTAAAGAATATATCGAATATTAATAGAATAAGTTTATTAGATATATTAAATATAGATAACTTTAACTCCCCCCAATATTAGAGATACTTTAAGATAATATTACGATAAATTTCGTTATTAAATTATTAAAATCGAAGGATCCGGTAATAATAGAAACTTTTAACTCGATTATAATTATCTATAATAAACTTAGTAAATATATAATAATAATATTAATTAAAGAGATTTATAAAGTCGAATAAATTAACTTTATATTACTAGACGAATTAATTCGAGATTATAGAATTATAAAATTAATTACCTCTAAGTAAAATAAATATTTTATTTTAAATAATTAAAAGACTCTAATTAATATTATTAGAACTAAGCTTCGAATATTAATAATATATTACTCGTAGATAAATAGATAAATAAAGCGAACGAACTAGATAATAAAAATCTATTTACGATATCATATTAATAAAAAATAGATCAATTTAAATAAGACTTTTATTAATAATTTAATTAGTATTTAATAATAACTATAATAAGGGGTTAATATAATAATATATAATATAAAAGATATTAATTATTCTATAGAGAATTTGGCTTTAATATATTTGAATTTTAATATTATTTTAATTTTGATAAAACTAGCGGTAGAACTTACCCCGTCGTTTTAGTAAATATTTATAATAATACTTTTACTAAAGTCTACTCCGTAATAAATCGCCTCTTTTAAAAAAAAGAAGTTAACGCCCTCGTTAATATACTTATATAGAGTATCGTAAATAATAATATAAATATAATCTATATATAGAAGTAAATAAGTAAGTAATATTTATTTTGAATTATCGACTAATTACGGGTAGGCCCGTAGAGTTTTAAAATTTAATATAGTGTCGTAAAGTTTAATATTAAAATCGAGATAATAAAATAAATAATAAGAAGGTATAAAAGTAATATAAATAACTAATAATAGAAATTATAATATTAATAAAATAAGAGTATATATATAATATTATAAAAGTATTAATATTAAAGGACTAGGGTATTAAATATATATTAGAAAAGTAAAATCTTAATATAAATCTAGCTAGTTAGAGAAAATTATTTAATAATATTTTAAAAATTAAAATTATTTTAGCGCGGAGCTAGTCTCGATTCGATTAAATAATTAAATAATTTTTATATTATCCGAAGCTCTTTTCTATATAAATAAACTACCTAATTAAGAAATAATAATAACGAGAGATATATACCTGAATTTATATAAAAAAGTATATAAATAATATATTACTAGAATATTCGGGCTATATAACTTTATATATAATTAAACGAATAATTTAAAATTATTAAAGAATAGTTTTATTAGTTCTCGAGATAATATCTCTTTAATATTATCGTAGTACTTGTACTCTAAATAGTATTAGAACCGGTATAGAAGCGATATTAATATAAGTATATTAAATAAGATAACTATCTAGGGAGTAAAGATAGTAGTTCTATATATACGAAGGTATTTAGGAATACTAAGGCGGTAGCGGTATACTAGGCCTAATTAAATATAATAGTATATAGTTTATTAAATATAAGTTTATTGAATATAGGTTATAAAAAGACGGGTATAATTATAATACTATACCCCCTCTTTAATAAATAATACTCTTAATATTTAGGTACCTTTAACGTTAGTAGTATAACGATTTTCTAATTATATTAAATATTTTTAGAAGTTAAGGACCAGGCTTTTATAAATATTTAATATAATATTCGTTAATAACGTTCTACGTAGCCTCGAATTTACTATTATTAATATTATATTATATAAGATCTTCATTAAGGCCTCTTTATTTAATTTAATATTTTAATCTACTACGTACTTCCTTAGAATCTAGTATATTATCGACTATTTATTCGTCGTCGTTAAGGGTTATAATTAGATTAGGTTTAAAATTCATTTATTTTAATAAAAAATTATTTCCGGCTTTATTTAATTAGTCGGTATAGAAAATATCGTATTATTTTAAAGTTATTAGAAGTTCTAAGCGATATAATATTCTATTTTTGGAAAATATCTTAAAAGGTCCTATTCTTTTATCGTCTAGCTTTTTATATAATTTAGAAATAATAACGTCTTTAATAGATAAAAAAACTATTTCTCCTTCTTAAAATTTAATATCGGTATAATATTTATTTATATATTTTATTATCGTTCTACGGGTTTATTCTATATTCTCTCTAATATATTATAGTATTTCCTTTATTCTCTTTATTATTTACTTTACTTTAGTCGTATTTAAGCGTTATCGGGTTAAATTATAAATAGAATTATTAGAGTTAAAGTTTATTCGTAGGTAGAACCCTTTATTTATAAAAAATAAAAATATATTTATAACTACCGCCGTAGTATTATTATTAGCGAATTTAATAATTAATAATTATTTAGCCTAATTATCTTATATATAGGAATAATATAGGCGAAGATATATTTTTAAACTCTAATTATTCCGTTCCGTTAATCCGTCTATATAAGAATAATATATAGTTAATAATTTCGCCGTAATTCCGAGCCTCCTATAAAAGTATTTTTAAATTAAGGTAATAAATTAAGGCCCTTGATTTAAAAGAATAAATTCTAGTAATTTATAGAGTCTAAATACTTTTTATATTAATATCTATACTATTAATTCGGCTAAAATCCCGTTTTCTTTATTAATATAAGGTATATAGTATTGTTTTTTAATTAATCGATATATTATAACCTAAATAACGTTATATTCTTTAAACTAGATTAAACCGGTAATAAAATTATAAATAAAATATTATTAATATTTATTAAATATTAAAAACGGTTAAAGTAATTTATTTAGTATATTTCTTAAAACTTTAGCCCGAGTATAAATATAATAGTTATAAATATATTATATAGTTATATTCTTTATACCTCGCTAGTAGAGTTCGTATTTAAGGAGTTTATAGGTACGGCGACCTCTAGGATAACCGTATACTAATTAATTATAGATTTCGCGAATAATATTAATAATTAGTTCTTATAGTATTTATAACCGGTCTTTATAATATAGTGTTTTATTATAGATAATATACTTTATTAGCGTAATATCTTTATACTTTTCTTTATTATTTATAATAGTAGCGCGTATTTCGGAATAATAATTATTAATTCTATCTATTTCCGCGATCCGGTAATAAATTAAATCGTTTATAATTTAAATTTAGATATTATTAAATTTAAATTTAAATTCCTCGCCCTTTTATATTCGATCGGGTATAAATATAATTTTGAATTAATAACGAACTTTATTATTATTAGGACTATTAGGTTTAGATCCTAGTAAATATATTAATATATTTACTTTTAAATTATTTCCGCCTATTCTATAAATAATCTTAATATTAAATTTTAAAAATAGATTAAAATATCTAGCTTAATATCGGGTAAACTCTTTAGTTTTAACGAAGTATATTAATTCTTCATAATTAATAAAGATTTTAATAAAGAGTTTAGTTATTTTAAACTCTAAGCGCTAGTACTTTAAATATTTAACAATAATTAATAACTCCTTATTATATATCTAGTAGTTATACTCCGCGGGTAATAAATTCTTGTTATAAAAAATAACTAGATAAACTTTACCGTCTTCGTTATACTACGAGAGAATTATACTATTAATATAATTTAACGAATTAGTCTCTAGGATAACCTCTTTAGTTTTTTTTAATATAAGAGTAATCGTAATTATAGTTTTTAATATTTTAAATACTTTTTAATACTAAGGATTCTATTTAAACGGGGTATCTTTCTATATTAATTTTATTATAAAACGAATTATTTTAGAGAAGTCCTTAATAAACCTCTTATAAAAGTTATAGTAATTAATAAAGACTTAAACTTATTTAAGGTTCCGCAGTTCTAGCTAGTTAATAATAATTTAAATTTTAGAAGGATTTATTCGTAGTCCTTCTATAAATATTAATAGTCCTAGGAACTTAGTTTTTTATATATAGAATTCGTATTTAAAGATATCTATTTAAAGGCCTACTTCTTATAACTTCTTAAATATAGAGCGAATATATTTAATATACTCTTTACGACTTTTATTATAGATAAGAATATTATTAAAGTAGGTCTAAACGAAGATATTAATAAAAGAGAAAATAAATTCGTTAATAAACTCTTATTATAAAATAGGTTTATTAATTAACCTAAAAAGAAGGACCCTATATTTATAAAATCTTAAGGATATTACGAAAATAATATACTCTTTATTATCGGGGTATATTCGTAGTTTATTAAATATAACGATAATATTTAATTTAGTAAAGTATTTATAGTCGTAGATATAAATAAAGACCTTATTTATAAAGGAAATAAAAAAGCGGTTTCTTTTAATTAACGCGTTTAATTTCCGTTAATTAATATAAAATCTTAGACCTCCGTTAGACTTTTGAGCGAATAGGATAAATAAAGTAAAAAGTATTTAACTCGGAATAATATAACTCTTTTTAAAATTATCCTTAAAGTACTTCTTAATTTACTTTAATTTATATCCCGATATAGGATATATTCGACTTTTAGGTAATTTAGATCGGGTATCTTTATTATTAAATTTAATTTTATAGTCGTAAAAACGGTAAAGGGGTAATTCGTCCGATTTAATTCTATTAAAGAGATTTATATAGTTATAGTATTTAGAGGGTAAATATTTCTTAATCTCCTTAAAATTAAACGCTTCGGTTTTATAAATAAAAACGTTATTTTAGCCCTCGTTTTAAAGTATTTATAATTACTAGTTAATTTTATTTATTATTAACGAGAATAAATTATTTACTTTATTTTTAACTAGGAAATAGTATAGGGTAACCTCGATTTTATATATATTTAAGACTTTAAGGTTATTAACTCTAACTACTTAACTAACTCGGGGAATTAACGTTAAATACTTTATATATAAAGATTAAATAATACGTAGAGGTAGGTTATTATCGAGGTCCGATTTATTTATATCTTTAATAAATAATTTAGAGGGGAGCGATTTTAAATTATATTTAAAAAGTAAAAAAATAAAATCTTTAGATATTAAAAATATATTTTTATTATAGTCGTATCGGCTAGAGATAAATAGAATCTTATTTTATAATATATCTAGGACGATATTATATTTATTTATCTAGAGTTTACTTAGAATAATATTATAATAATTTAATAAAGTAATTAATATTAGGTAAATAGATTCTTTATAATTATTAATAATAAAATTAGGGAGAATTATATAAATAATAGGTTTTTTATTAAACTAGCTATTAAAGTCTTTTAATAGTTTTAATTTTAAAAGCGGAACTAGCTTTATTTATAATATTTCGTAAATTTTATTTATAATAGATTTATTAATAATAATATATACTTTTAAATAATTACTATTAACGAGGGCCTTAAGAACTTATTCTTAATAACGAGAAAATATTATAATTACTATTTTAAAGGGGCGGCGTCCTAGCTTATTCTCGGAAATAATTATTAAATATACTTTATATTTACCTTTTACTAGGCTTTTTATTTTAAAAGAGATTATTTATTTTTTAAATCCGATTTGGATAAAGACTCTAAATCTACAATTAATTAATCGTAGATATCGTTAATATTTATTTTATATATCCGAGTTTCCTCCTAAACTTTCTTTCTAGTTTTAATTTAAAAGCGTCGTTAATAATTAGTTTTATAATATCCTAACTCGCCGTAATTAAAGTAGATAAATAATCCGAGTTTTTATTTAATATATAACTTCGTAAAAATAAGTTTTTTAAGCGAAATATAAAAACTAGTTATAAATTATCTAGTAGACAATAAACTAGTTAAGGGGGCCGAGTTAGTATAAATAATTAAAGTATAATTATTTATTATTAATATAGTCGTTCGTTTAGGCTTTAAAGTAGCTAGTTTAACTTTTAATTAGATTTTTAAAAAATTAATATATTAAGATTAATTTTATTTCTATAGATAAACTACTATAGCGGGGTAATTAATAATATTTTATACCTTTATCAATATAGTAAAACGATTAACCGTCTTAGTTTATAAGGCGGTACGTAAATTTATTACGTTTTTATTAAAATCAGTACTTAATTATTCGAATTTTAAATAGAATTCCTAAAAGAGTTAATTATTTACTTAATATAATAATTCGAATATAATTAAGAGGGTCTCTAGCCGATTCCTATCTTTATAGATTCTAATAAAGTATTTAAAGATATTATTTATATTTAGGTATAAATTCGGGGTATTAATTCATCTTTTAAATAAAATATAATTTATAGTATTATTATTAAATCTTAAAGCGATATAAACTACCTAGGATTTATCGGTAGAGAAAAATTAAGAGTTAATTTTTAATTTCTTAATTATTTTAGCCGTCTAATCGTTTTATAGTAATAAATCTCGTCCGTTTATAAAGATAAAAAGATTAAGAAACTTATTTAATCGGGATACTCTATTATAAAAGTAATTTCGCGAATATTAATTACATTAGTTTTTATTTCTATTTTATCTACCGGAGTAATTTTTTAAATCTTTATATTTATTCTTTTAACTCTTTAAGGTATTAATAATTTATTATAACTCGTTCTTTTTATAACGAAGTCGCTTTATAAGATTTTATACTTCGGCCGTTTATTTTTAAGTTATTTTAAATTAACCCTATAATAAATCGAAGTTAGTATTAACTACTCGAAGGGTTTCTTTTATTATTTCGACCTCGTCGGTTATTTTATTATAATTAATAACGATATTCCGGAAAATATCTCTTTTTTATTATATTTTATTAAATATCTAAAATATCGTAATTAGATTTATTTCGACCTATTTACGTAGCTAAACTTTATTAAATATATTTTAAAATATTAAAGCCGTACCCTCTTTAGTTAAAATATTAATCGGTAGTATTAATTAACGTCGAGTCTTTATACTCTTAAGTAGTATTTTTACCTATTAATTTATAACTTTTTATTCGATATCTAGTATTAATAAATTTAGTCTAGCTATATAATAGTAATTAATTATTAAATATTAATTTTCTCGCGGTATATCTTCGCGGTATATTAAGGGGTTATTTTCGTTAATTTCTTTTAATTTATTTATAGTATAAATAGTCCTCTAGTTTCTTTATTACTCGTTTAAATATAAGTCCGATACATTATCCTATAGGCTCTTTATATTCGTATTACCTATTTAGTAGGTTAATTTAGAGATATAATATTATTAATATAACGTAACTCCTATTAGCGTTTTTTTTTAAATTCGATAATTATTCGAATAAAGTAAATAGAGGGTAAAATAATTATAGTATTAGAACTAGTATAAAAGCGATATTAATATAAGTATATTAAATAAAATAACTATCTAGGGACTAAAAGTAGTAGTTTTATATATATAAAAGTATTTAGGAATATTAAAGCGGTAGCGGTATACTAGGCCTAATCGGGTATAGTAGTACATAGTTTATTAAATATAAATTCATTGAATATAGGTCGTAGGAAGACGGGTACGGTCGTAACAAATAGAGCTCGATAAATAGATTTAATATAATAGTTATATCTTAATAAAAATAAGTAAAGAGCGATAATATAAAAAGGAAATATAATTATACTTCTAAAATTATCGACCCTAGAAGAAGAATTTAGTTTAATATATAGTTTATTATTCGTATTCTTTAATAAATTCGCCCGCGATAATATTTTTAATATTTATTTAACGGTCTTATATAAATCCCTAGTCTTTTTAGAATAAGAGGTATTCGGTAATATAACTCTTCCCCTTTTTTAAAACGCGGTTATTAAGAATATATTCTAGTTTTTATTCTAATTTTAATTTATCTCGTTTAATTTCCAATATTTCAAAATTTCAAAATTATAAATATTTAAAAAGATTATTATTTAATAATAAATTTAGTTTAGTTATATTATAAATATATTCTAAATTTTCTAGTTTTCCGGGATATTAAGGCGGTATACGAGTTTATTAATATATTTAAAAATCTCAAATAATTTAATTAATTATTAACTATATTTACGACTAGTAAATTTATTTACTAGAATATTATATTCTTTATATAAACGTAGTAAAGCCTAGTCCTCTTTACGGAAATATTAAAAGTTATAAATATATTTATAATACTCTATATTCTATATTTAAATATAGGTTATTATATCCGAAGTTTAAATATATATTAACTCCCTTAATAAGATATTATTTTTCTAATTTCCTAGGTCTAACGCGTTATTAATAGCGAAATCGAAAGCTATTTTATTTAGAGTATAATTAATAAACTAAGAAAACGTATTATTATATTATATAATTATAAAAAATAGTACCTCTTCCTAGGCTTTAAGATTTTATAGAGTAGCGATCTAAAATCGTAATATAATTTTAATAATTTAATTTATATACTCGCTTAATTTATCCGATTATAAATAATAAATAGTAGAAAATATTAAATTTACTCTAAATTTATTAAATAAAGCCTTCTATAAAATATTTATAAACTTCTAGTCGCGATTAGAAAAAAAAAATTTCGAAATACTCTAGTCTACTAAATATAAATAATATAAAAGTATATATATTTATTACTCTACCTTTTATATTAATTTCCCTAGAATCGCGGTTAGTTTTCGGGAAATTTATATATAATAATTATAATATTATCGAACTCTTCCTACGAAAGGAGTAAGGCTAGAATAATATTAATAAAAACTATATAAAAAATAGAGGGCGGTATTATTAGAACTAGTATTAATAATTATTAAAGTAAATATATTAAATAAAATAACTAATTAAGAAGTAATAATAGAGGGCGCTATAATATTAAAATAATAATAATTATATTAGACCTAATAAAGTATAAATTCGTATATATATTATATATATAAATACGATTATAATAGTCCCCCTCCTCTTTATTAAACGATATTTTTAATATTATAAATAATTAATCAAGATCTTAATATTGATAATATTAATTAACGCGTATAATATTATTTTTAATAAATATATAAATTAGGTTAATTAATAAGTAAAAAATTAAGATCGGGAGTAATTATAAATTTTAATAATAAATAAAACGAGGTTTTAATGTAATTTAATAAATTTAAAAAAAAATTAATAATATCTTTGTCTTTTAGCGTATATTACTTTAATAAGAATTAGTTTTAAATATTAATAATATTTATTTTTAGATATTATTATTTCTAGTATTATTATAATTTATAAATTCTTAAATCTTTCTCTAATTTATAAAATTGTAATATATTAACGTATATATATATATAAATAAAATAGGAGACGATATTATTTAGAGTCTATACTTTTAAAGGTAGTTAATATAAAATATATCGATAATATTTTATATAGTTTTAAATTCGCCGCCGTTAATATTATATTAAATAAAAAATTAATTAAAATATTTTTATTAAACTCGCTATTTTATTTTTCGCGTATATATTTAGAGTCTAGTATATTATTAGTAACTTATTCGTTAATATCGAGTATAATTATTAATTCTAATAGAGGATTTCTTTATCCTAAAATAAATTATTTCTAGTTTTAAATAGTCGGTCGATATAAAAAGAACTATATTATTTTATTATTAGAAAAAGCTCGAGACGATAGAACGTCCCGATTTCTATAAAAACGATAAATAAGTTTATCCTTTTATTATCTAGTTTCTCGTATAATTTGAATATTATAAAATTATTTATAAATTAAAATATAATTTACCCTTTTTAAAATTCAATATCGATATAGTATTTATATATAATTTTAGTTATTATTTCTTAAGTTTATTTTATATTATATATAATAAATTATAGTATTTCTTTTATTCTTTTATTCTATTCCTTTATTTTAACCGTATCTAGATATTAGTAAATAAAAATATATATAAAATTATCTAGATTAAAGTTTATATAGAAATAAAAGTCTTTATTTATAAAATAAATAAATACCTTTATAAATATAATATTAATATTATTATTAGTAAATTCGATTATTAATAACTATTTTACTAAATCGTTCTATATATTAAAATAATATAAACGGAGGGATATCTCGAGGCTTTAATTATTATATTTAATTAACTTATTAATCTAAAAGTAATAAAAATTTAAAGATTTAATAATAATATCGAGTTTTTAATAAAAAACCTTCTATATTAAAATAATAAATTAAGAGCCCCGATTTAAAAAAATGAATTCAGGTAATTTATAAAGTCGAAAGATTACCCGAATTAATATTTAAATTATTATTTCTACTAAAGTTTTTTTATCGTTCTTTATATAAGTTAAATAATATCTCTTTTTCGTTTATCGATAAAGAACGATCTAAATAATAATAAATTCTTGTAACTAGAGGAGACTAGTAATAAAATTATAAATAAGATATTATTATAATTCCTCGAGTACTAGAAGAGATTATAATAAATTATTAAATACGTTACGAGGACTTTTTACTTTAGTATATATATAGTAGTTTTTAATATATTATATTACTAAGTTCTTTATACCTCGTTAATAGAATCTATATTTAAATAATTAATAAGTATATCGGCCTCCTAGGTAATTATATATATATTAATTATAAATTTCGCGAAAAATCTTAGTAATTAACTCTTTAGGTATTTATAATCTTTTTTAATAATTAAATATACCTCTATAAACCCCGTATTTAGATAGAGTTATATATTAGAATTTTTCTTAATCTTCGGTAATCACTTCGCGAATTATTAAATAATAATTATAATTTTTATTAACTTTAATAACCCGGTAATAAATCGGGTCGTTTATAATATAAATAATTATAATATCTAGGTCGAGCCTAGAGACTTCGAGGCTATTAATATTATTAATATTAGAATATTAGAATAATCTTGAATTAATAACGAATTTATTTATCGTTAAGATTACGCCGCGGAATAGGGAAAGAAAGAGATAAAACTAATCTCTATTTTCTTCCCTAAAGTAGGGAAGAGAATAAAAAAAGAAGGGAAGAGAATATTAAAAGAAAATAAAAAAAGAAAGAGATTCTTTATTATTTTTTATTTCCCTTCCTTTTTTATAAAATAAATAATTATAACGGAATAATATACTTATTTAACGCGTATTTTAATACAATTTAATTTAACCTATTCTAAGGAAAATATATATAATATTTTAATATTTTATTATACTAGATATTCTAAAATATTATTATTCTCTTTATATACTCTCGTTAGAGTTTTTAATAATCTAATATCCTTCGTTTAAACAAATATATATTTAATATATATAATTATAAAATTCGTTATTATAAATTCTAAAAATTAATATATTTAATAATATAATAAACTTAAAATTTACTAGAGAATAATATAATTATATAATATTTTATCGTCGTTTATAATACCTTTAGAGTAATTGACTATTATTAGAAATTCTAGTCTAATTATATATTTTATATAATCTCTCGAACTAGATACTAAAATAGTACTTTAAGATTTTTTTTTTAGTAATTTTCTAAATACATCGAATTTAATAAAGTATATATATTAGTAATAAATTAATATATTAATTAAAATAAAACGAAATAAAAAGATAAAATATTTTTATTTTTAATTTATATAATATTTAATAAAAAATTTAAAAACAATTTTTATCTTTCGTAAAAATAATATTAATAGAAAGAGTTGAAAAATTATTATTTAAAAATTTACCTTTAATTAAATTTACGACTTTTATCTTTTTTTAATTTTCTAACTTTACGAGTTTTTAAATTTATAAATATTTTATCTTAAATAACTAAATATATAAACTATCTTTTATTAGATACTTTTAGATTTTCGAGCTCTAATTAATACTTGTATATTAAACCTCTTAAATCACATTTAGTATTAATTAATATTTCGTTATATATACGAATTTTTTATTTAATAAACTCGTATCGGAAATAAACTCTTATTATTTAATAATATGTTTAGTCTCTATAAAAAGAGTATTATTTATATAATAAAATATAAAGTCTCTCTTTATAATATAAATAGAAATAATATAAATCTAAATAAAAAACATAAGATAAATAATTAATAAACGGATTATATTAATATTAATAATTATTATCGCTTTAATTAAATCTACTATTAAATATAAAAGAACTAGTCGATATAATTATACTTCGTGTTATTATAATTAATATAATTAATAATAGTTTATTTATATAATTCTATATACTAATTCTAGGTTTCTCCGGATTAGGGTATATTATAGATTATTTATTATATATAAATTCGCCGATATTTAGAATTATCTAAAGGAATATTTAAGAGATACTTTAATTTATAAAATTATTTAGTTTTATTTATTCTAATCTTTATACTAGTAACCTTACTTATTAAATACCTTAATAATTATTTATTAAAGGGTTACTAGATTCGATAGTTTATAAATAAAGTATTTTCTATATTTTATAATTCTAATTAAAATTATTTATCCTAGACTTTACCCTAGTAGTAATTTTATAATAATACTATTTTACGGTTAAGTAACTTTAATTAAAATAATAATAGAGAAATTATTAATTATAATCTATATATAATATTAATATTATTTATTTTAATCTTTATTTTAGTAATTTTATTAAAATAAAATATAATATTTTAAAAGAAGACTTTACGTATAATAATAAAAAATATATTAATAATAAATATTATAATAACTAGGCGTTTTATTAGTAAACTCCCTAGTTCTATTTAATTTTACTCTATTTATAACGACGAAAAAATTAAGAGATATTATCACGGGGTGGACTTTAGTAGGAGTATTACTATAAATATCTATTAAGACGGCGGGCTGAGCCCTACCGCTAGCCCTATCGGGACTAGGGTAATACTAGGATTCTAGTATATCAAGGCCAAATCCTCTATAGAATAATTAATATCTTTTATACTATATACTATTATATTAACCCTGTGTTAAATAGTAGTAACGGCGATACTAACGTAGAACTATACCTCTTCTATATTAGTGAGAACGATTATACTAGTTATAAATAGTAAAATAACCCCTTAAACGGCTAATATACTCCTTATTAACTACTATATTCAAAATAGTTTACTCCGTATCGATAGCGAGTTTTATTTATATTATACTTATTTAGTACTTCCGTATCGTACCCTACTATCTTAAATAAATACTTCTAAACTCTTTATTAAGTTATTAAAGTAATTTATTTAATACCCTTTTTATTTAGGGTATTTATAATATATACTAAATTAAGTATTTAGAGCGTCTCTTTATTTATTTCCCTTTTATTAATATAGCTATTTATTTTAGTAAATTATTTATTAGGTAAACGTCTAGCCTAGTAAATATATTACTAGTTATATCTCTTACGCTTCCGCTATAGAAAAAGAATACTAGAATATTAGTCTTTTAATACTACTCTTATTATTCGTCTAGTATTACTACTTTTAATATTTATTATTAATTATTACTTTAGTTATTACCCTAGAAGCAATTTAACTAAACTCTACTATAGTTAATTTTATTTTCTATTTATAAAAATTCCTACTATTAAGTAAATATATCTTAAAATAAGTAAAAGTTATTTTTAATATTAAATAAATAGTTACCTAGATAATTATATAGTCTCTTTATTCTCTTATTAAAGTATCTCTTTAATATTTATTAAAGAGGGGCCGGAAAGCGAAGTAATTTAATAACGATCTTTTAGAGTATACTAAATTTAAATAACCTACTATATAACTACCCTAGGTTATAGATAAGATATTTATAATACCGTTTATCGGTACCTTCCGAAGGGATACTAAAGAGTTACGTTAATACCTATAAAAGAAATAACCTTTAGAGGATAAATTTAAAGATAAAGAAACTATAACTCCTCTTAAACCCGAGTAACCTATTATAGATTCCGAATAAATAATATAATTTATAGAATCGCTAGAAATTTAGGCCTTTATTATTAGGTTAGTAACTAGGATTACGCTACGGAACAGGGAAGGGAATCGGCCTTTTTGACTCTATTCCCTTCCCTTCTTTAGGGAAGGGAATTTTTTTTGTACCAATATTTGTCCTAATTTTTTGAATTCCCTTCCTCGATTTTCGAAAAAGTCAAAATTCCCTTCCCTGTTCCGCAGCGTAACTAGGATAAAGAAAGACCTAATAGGACCTTAAGACTTATTAAAAATAAATAACTTAACTAGTTAAAATAATATTAATATTAGAGTAAGCGCCTAGAATAAGTTAAAGCTCGAAGAGATTAAATTCTTCGACTTTAAAGGTAATAAAAAGGATAACCTATTTATCTTAAGAAAATATATTATATATAAGAACGTTTTCGACTTTAAGAATCGCGTTAATAATATAATTAAATAATACGATGAAGAGGAGGTATAAAAGTTTCTATTTTTATATTTTAGAGGAATAACCTTTAAATAATTCTCGAATAAGTTAAATATTAATATTAAAGTATTAATACGTACCTTCGCTAGCCTTAAATAGATAGGTCGTTTTATTAAGCGATTTAAAATAAAGACACTAGAAGTTATATATAAACTTCGTTTTAATAAATATAAATTCGTTTAGGTATATACTAGTAAGACGCTTAAATAATATATAAATAAAATATTTAGCTTAACTAGGGCCGCCGATATTCCTAATATATATTAATAAATATTTATAATCTACGACTATATTAACTCTAATTTTAAACTTTTTATTAATCCGCCTAAACTTAATATCTTATTAAATAAATTCTTTAATTTATTTAATATTAAGGAAGAAGTTTAGCTAGGAATAATACGAAGTAATAAAATAACTAGGCCTCTATCGCCTTTTAAACTAAAAGGTTTATAGTAAAACTAGTAGAATTATTAATAACCTAACCGGTTCCGGCTATAATAGAACTAGTTACTTTAAGTTACTTCTTATTAATTCATTAATTCGGCTTATTAGAATATATTAAATATCCTTTAAACGTAGTAATAATCTTATTAAATTCAACCGCTACCTATTTAACTATAGATTATTAGTAGTAATACTAGGAATATATCTTTCCCTCCTAGAAATAGAAATCGTCTTAATTTTTAACCGCGCTAAGAAAACCGCGGGCTTATAACCGGTAATTATAATTTTAATTATTTCGGGTAATAGTAAATACCTCTTAAATATATAATTATTTACTATAGGACCGAGGTATAAAAGGACTATTCTTAAGAAAATAATATTATAGAGTTATAAATAGAAGAGTAATCTACGCCTAATATTAATTACGTTAATAAATAGAGCCAGGATTAATAGTAAAATAATTATTATAATAAATAAGACGAAATAGCCGGTTATTAAATAACTATTATCGATTCGCCTAAATAAATCGAGTATTATATCTATAAAGAGTTATTCTCTTCTAAAAACGTACTATATATATATTTTAGAAGTTAAAGTTTAGATAAGAACCCTATTAAAACCTCTTACCCTAGGTATTTAATTATAAATATTATTTAAAAGAGTAAATAGCCTTTAGTAATAGACGAGAATATAGAAACTTATTATTAAACTAAAATAAATAACGAATTACTAAAATAGAAGCCTATTATTAAATTAAACTATAACTCTTCTAAAAATACGGGAATAGGATAAGTATTTAGGAAGTACTAGTATACTAGTATTCGGGTCGGTTTAGACCCTAGAATTAAAGTAGAAAAGAGCTATAAAGATACTAGTTATAAAGTAATTATCGTCGACTATAAGTTTATAGTATACTTTCTTTTAAAAATTAGAATCCGTATTATAATAACTCTACTCTAAGTTACCGGTATTAATATTAACCGTTATATTATTTCTAAATATATCGTTACCTCCTTATACTTCCCCGGGAAAAATAAGAGCGGTAATAAAATAATAACCGAAACCGCCCCTAAGGAAGTCTATATTATAGATAATTTTAAAGTAGATATATTTATTAGTATAGACGTTATGGCCCCTAAAGGGATAGATATACTAGTATCTCGGTAAATAACCTATATCGGTAGCTATGATATAGAGTACTTTATCGACGTTTATTTAAAAAGTATAAGTATAAACCGGCCGGTATATACTACGAAAATAAGAGTTATCCCTTTATAAATTACGGTAATTATTAAAGTCTATAAACTTAATCTACTAGTACGAGATTACTTCTTTAAACCGGTAGATATTAACTTATACCTCTTTACCGGAATCGTTAACGATAGAATAAAATTAATACTTATAAAGAATAAAATGGATAAATATATTAAAATCTCTAGGAATATGAAGCTAGGCTAAATAATCGAGGTTTAATTTAATAACTACTATAGTATTACTATAAACGATAACGACGTTCGCGAGCTCGCTATACGAAGGCCTTTATAAAAGTATAAAGAAACTTTTATTAAAAACGCTTTTAATAATATAGTTACCGCTAGTATTAATTTATTATTTCTTAAATAATCTTTAGGGGGTAAATATATAGAGAATCTAATTAATTCCCGGCCTTTTATTCTATTAATAGAGGTAATTATTTTAATAAAGAATAATATCCTCTTAAACGATATTATTGTTCATAATAAATAACCGGAGCTAGTAAAGATTATTAATTAATTCTCTATACTTTAGATAGAAGGAGGCTTTATTAATATTCTAGAAAACGAATAAATATATATATTACTTCGCGCCGACTAAGAAGATAAAATACTTAAAACGATATATATTTATCCTATAGGTAACGAGAGTTAGAAGATTATTAATAAAATCTTTAATAAACTATATATTTAGGGACGGTTTAAATAAACGATATAAACTACTCTATTTAACTTCCTAGTCTTCGTTATTTAGACTATAAGATTAAACGGTATTAAAAAGAGCCGTACTATTATTAATATTTAAAGTTTAAATACTATAATTATAATAGACGTCTACTATTTACCTCTATAGAATAATATAATTAGCGCCGTTAAGGATTATCGTTAGATTACTATTATCGACGCGGTTAATTTCTTCTATTAATAGTATATATACCCTAAGGATAGATATAAATTTATTATTATCTTATACCGCGGCTAAGAGACCTTTAATATTACGATAATAGGATTTAAGAACTCGCCTATATATATATAATAATAAATAGACCGGATTTTATATATTTATAAAGTATTCGCCCGAGTATATATCGATAATATTATAGTATTCTCTTAGACCCTCGAGGATTATATTTAGTACCTATATATAGTATTTTTCTTATTCGTTAAATTTAATATTTTAGTTAACCCTAAGAAGGTATTTATCGGTTATTTATTAATTATACTATTTAGTTAGAAGGTTAACTCGTTCGGGTTATTAATTTCTAAAGAAAAGTTTATAATTATTAAATAACTAACTTTCTCTTAAACGCTAATAGTATTTAAAATATACCTAAGAATAACTAGTTAGTTAAGAGATTATATTAAAGATTATATTACTCTAGCTAGGCCTTTATAAAATAAAAAAACCGCGCTACTAAATAGAGTACCCCCTATAGGCGCTTAGCGATAGGAATATATTAAGAAAACTAGTTCCAAATTACTTTTCTTATAGGAGATCCGTTTATTTAAAGTTATTTAGAATACCCTTTTTAAGCCTTTCTTTCTATACTATTTTTATAATAAAAAGGAACTATTTATCGACTTTAATATTAATAAGGAATTCGGTTATAAGGTCATGATTTATTATATTATAAAAAAGTTAAAAGGCCTTTATCCCGACTAGAAATAAATTTAGTTTATCCTTTTCCTTAACCGACTTTTTAAGGATATAGAAATATATTATTAACCTACTAAAATAAAATTAATAGGAATAGTATAGATATTTATTAAAGTTAAATATATAATCGATTTAACCTCGAAGATAATTATTTATATTAATTATAAAGCTACGCTTAATATAGTTAAATAAATAAATATAACTACTTTATCTACGATAAAGACTAATTTACGTATCGTACGGGCCTTAGATTATATTTAGTATTTTTAAAATATAAAGATCCGTTATAAACTTAACGTTAAATATATAGTACTAGATACTTTATCCCGACTATATTAAAAGGATATAGTTAGGGACTTTTTAAAAGGCGAGCTAGATATACTTTAGGTATATATATATAAAGTCTATATATTAATAGAAATAAATATATAGTTTAAGTAAGAATTACTTTAAGAGTACTAGAATAACGACTTTTAAATTAAAATAAGTTATATATTTAACTATAACGTAGAAACCGGCGAGGACGCCGTAGATTTTCTATTTTCGAAGGGGGGTAACGGCTTAATATAATATACCAATAATTTGATTATTAATCGCGTATATATATCGGAGCGCCTATATATACCTTCTTTATATATTAAAGCTTTATTTAACGTCGTATATTCTAATTTATATATAAGAAGATATAAATACTATAAGATAATAACTAGGTACTAGTATATATATAAATTAAATAAAAAGCTAGGGGAGTATTTACGATATTATTTATAATATTAATTATTCGGTACTCCTAGGTATAAACTTTATAAAATATTATAACTTATCCTTATACCGCCCTCTTTTTTTTATATAATTTTTATCGATTTTATCCTAGCCTTACCCCTTTCGTAGGAAGAATTCGATAATATTATAACTATTATATATAAATTTTCCCGAAAGATGACCGCGATTCTAGGAAAATTAATATAAAAGGTAGAATAATAAATAGATATACTTTTACGTCGTTTATATTTAATAAACTAAGATATTCCGAAGGTTATTCTTTCCGACCGCGACCGTAAATTTATAAATACCCTATAGAAAACTTTATTTAATAAGTTTAGGGTAAACTTAATATTCTTTATTATTTATTATCTATAAACGGATAAATTAAACGAGCGTATAAATTAGATTATTAAAATTATATTATAATTCTAGATTATTACTTTATAAAACCCTAAAGCCTAGGAAAAGATACTACTTTTTATAATTATATAATATAATGATATATTTTCCTAGCTTATTAACTATACCCTAAATAAAGTAACTTTCGGTTTCACTATTAATAATACGTTAAACCTAAGAAGTTAGGAGAATAACGTTTTATTAAAAAAACTAGTATATATTTAAACTTCGGATATAATTACCTTTACTTAGATATACGATAAAGAGTATTATAATTATATTTATTACCCCTAATATTTCCGTAAAGAGGACTAGGTCTTACTACGCCTATGTAAAGATTATAATATTCTAGTAAATAAATTTACTAGTCGTAAATATAATTAATAAATAACTAGTCCATTCAAGGTTTTTAACTATATCGGTAGGTTTATATACCGCCTTAATATCCTAAGAAATTAGAAAATTTATAATATATTTTTAATAGTATAGTTAGAGTAGTATTTACTACCGGATTAAAACTCTTTTAAATATCCACGACCTACTAACCCTAAAGTAATAGAATCCGAGCGAGACGATTTAAAGCTAGAATAAAAACTAAAATATATCCTCGATAACCGCGTTATTAAAAAGGGGAAGGGTTATACTACCGAATATCTTTTATCCTAGAAAGACTAAGGATTTATATAAAACTATTAAATAAATACTAAAAACGTCTTCGCGGACGAACTTATTAAAGAATATAAATAGTAGGTTAAATACTAAGCCAAATTCTTCTTCTAGGGTTAATAATTCTAGAAGTATAATTATATTTCTCTTTTATATTATCGCCCTTTATTTACTTTTACTAGGAAATAATTACTATATTAAATCCATTTATCAAACTCTATTTAGAGTATAGGTATTATAATAATATTAAAAGAGTACTATACCGAGAATTAATAAAACTATTTTTTAATAATCTTAAATTATTCGCCTAATCGCACGTAGAGTTATATGGCCCGAATATCCTAATATAGTATTACCTATATACTCCTCTATATAAATTTAAGTATATACCCTTCGTTATTACTACTTTTTAATTAAATAGTATATTTATATAGGAAAGAGCTTCGGATAATATAAGAATTATATAATTATTTAGTTGAATCGGGACTAGCTCCGCGCTAAAATAGTTTTAATTCTAAAAATACTGTTAAATAACTTTTAGTTAGATCTGGCCTAGATCTAGTCTAGATTTATACTAAGACTTTACTTTATTAATATATACTTAAGGCCCTAGTCCTTTAATATTAATACTTTTATAATACTATATATATACGCCCCTATTTAATTAATATTATAGTTTTTACCGCTAGTTACCTACGTTATCTTTATACCTCCCTGTCGCTTTACCTCGTTATCGCGATTTTAATATTAAGTTTTACGACTCTACGCTAAACTTTAAAGCTCTACGGGCCTACCCGTAATCAGTCGATAATTTAGAATATATACTATTTACTTATTTACTTCTATATATAGACGCTATTTACGTTATTACTAGCGATACCCTATATAAGTATATTAACGAGGGCGTTAACTTCCTTCTTTTAAATTAAGCGATCTATTACGGGGTGAACTTTAATAGGAGTATTATTATAAATATATATTAAGACGGCGGGCTAAGCCCTACCGCTAACCCTATCGGGACTAGGGTAATATTAAGATTCTAGTATATTAAGGCCAAATCCTCTATAGAATAATTAATATCTTTTATACTATATACTATTATACTAACCCCGTGTTAGATATAAAGAGAAAAGTATTTATAAAAGTTATTAAAAGTTAATTATACTACTCTATATATTAATAAATATATTATAATATGTTTTTAATTAATTAAAGATTCCTAGATTAGTATTATTAATATAATTTAAATTTTGAAGTAAATTAAAATACGAAGTAAAAAGAATAATAAAATTAATAATATTAAAAATAGGATTTAGAATAAACACGGTTATTATTTACTTTTAATTAACTAACGAGATATTATATATCTCAAGTATAGATTCTATTCTAATCTAGAAAATAATAAAGTTTAATAGATTTATTTATTAGTTTTTATAATTACTAAATTTAAATAATTTAATTTATAAGAAAATCGTAAATTAAAAATTTATAAATCGAAGAAAAACTATATTATATTAATAAATATAAAAATTAGAATAAAGATAAAAATTCTTAATTTATATATATATCTTATAATATATCTTTAGTTAATAAATATACTCTCTAATTATTATATAAAATATATAATCTTGAGTATTATAATAATTCGTTTATTATAAATTACGTAAAAATTGAATATTATAATCCAAGTTAATTATTATATCGATAGAGATAATTTATTATTTATTTTTAAACTCTTTATTTAATATTATTTCTATAATTTCTTATAACGCGTTTAAAACGCTAGAATTAAATCCGAAATTAATATTTCTATTATATATATATATTATTTCGCGGATAAAATATATAAAGGATACTTCCAAAATTGAAAAATTAATTATTTTTTAAAGAGACCCAAAAAATTTGTAAATTAATAATTAATAAACTTAACGAATTCGAGTTTAATATATAGATATTCTATTTTCTATAATTCTTTAATCGTTTTTTTCTACCGCGATTTCTTTACTCGAGTTTTTATAAAAGGAACTTTATATATATTAGATACTTTTCTCGTTATTTTTAAATTTTATTAATTAATAAAGAATTAAAAACTCTAACTAGTTATAATTATATTATATAAATTATTAAAGAGTTTAATATCAATATTAATTAATAAAGATTTAGTCGAGTTTTAATAAAAATTTACGAAAAAGAATATAAATATCGGATAATTATATATTTATAACTATTATAGCGGGTTATTTAATATATTATATATAAAAGAGTCTTAGATCTACGTTATTATTATATTTTATTAAATATTTTTACTATAAAGTATTTCTCGGTTATAAGATAAAATTTACCTAGATAAATTATATAATTATAATATAATCGTTAAATTCTTTTATTATCCTACTCTTTTTCTTTATTCATATACTTTCTCTGGATATATCTTTGTCCTGGTGGTTAGTGATAGATACTACCAATTTCAAAACCGTTGGCAATTCTATCATATACACAGTAGCTCATTGGTGGCTGGTTGCCCGTTCTTATCTTTACCTGGATTCACCGCTTTGGCAATGATGGGGGGTATAACAGAACTTGCGGACTACCCCTCAAGCATCCTTATCCTCGTCAGAAAGAGAGCTTCGAAACGCCTGGGAGCTGTGAAAACAAAGGTTCCGCAAGTGAAGAAAGTACCCGTAAGTTCCAATACCTAACGACTAGTTCTCCTTGTTCGTGAATTTTTACACTCCTTTTGAGGTATCACAGATGTCAAATCCATTCATGCTGATGTTTGAAGGTACAACATTGTCAGGCTGTACGAAACACAGGAGCATTGGAATGAACGCTAGTTCGGTACGCACGATAGTGGAATAAGTAACAGATCTTGACTGAAGCAAACAGATGCTGTGAAGACTCTCATAGAAGGGCTGAAGGGATGTCAGGAGAGGAGCATTTTTTAACCTCCTGGCTAGTCGTTTCTATAAAGCTTTCCCCATATTTTCTGATCATCTGCGCCTATCACACTCGTTCCAACTCAAAGAGCCTTTTGACGGCCAATCCGCTACGTCCTGAACAGCTATCAGGTTCCCTAAAAGAGATCCTAGATTGCTGTTGCACGTTCCCTCCGCGCTCGCGTTCGCGTTCCTGTTTTGCGATCGCCTCTTCCTTCGCTTTGCCAATCTTCCATGATCTCAGGAACAAAGTGCAGATTGAAGCTCCAATGAACATGAAGCCCGTGAATATTTGCGCGTCGAGATAGATGTCGCCGGTTGACCGTCGTAATCCTACGGCAATTGATTCGGCGACTGCAGGGATCGATGTTAGTCGAGACATCAACATGTGCGCAACCAAGTCAGAGAAGTATGGTAACTTACATGTAGCAGGTACAACCATCAATACCAGAATGATACTGAGAGTACTTGGCAGCTCCGAAAGTCCCGCGACATCTGCCGCGACCGGAGCAACTGTTGCCCAGAAGGTACCACAGACCATGCCTACCAGTATAGCGAAGAGACACAAGACCCCAAAGCTTTTCGCAAAGATCCAGATAAGGAGGCAGATCGTGCCGCAGAACCCTGTTGTTAGGGTCGCCATGTTAATCCTCCCTAAGGTGTCACTCGAGTAGCCCACAAGGGGCCTGCCAATAAACAGGCCTAAGTTGAGAAGCGCACCCACGATAGAGCCTTGTTGAGCGTTGAGACCAATGCGACGTGCGTAGTTTGGCAACGAGAAGAGCAGGACGGTATAGCCCAGCTCACTCATACAACCCCAGCCCAGCACCAACCAGATCTCTAGGCGTTTCAGAAGTCGATAGTTGAAAGCAGATTGGTTGGGTTTTTGTGTTTGGTTCCGGTCGCTGATCAAGACGATGGAGACGAGGTTCGCGACGAATTCACATATGGCGAGAATACGAAATGTTAAAGGCGGCCCGGCCCGTTCCAGCAGCGAACTTGAGGCCAAGCTGTAGACGAGACCCCCGAAGCCAGCTCCGGCGGCACATATGCCATTGGCCAGGCTTCTTTTGTTGGAGAACCATTGCGGTATAATATTGGAAGATCCGACGTAGAGGAATCCCAAGCCCCAGCCAAAGCAGACGCCTTGGCTGAGATACAATTGCCAGACTTGGGTCGCAAATGAGGCGCCAACGAGGGAAGCCGTCAAAAGGACAAGACCGATCGAGAGCGTGGGACGAGTACCCCATATGCGCGAGCTCGTGTTGATAACAGGAGTGATAATAAGAGACATGGATATGGAAAGGCCGCCAATGAAGGCGTAGTCGAGGGCACTAGCGTTGGGATAAAGGTTCTCTGCGAGGAAATAATCGAGGAAAACACCGTATGCCTTGTCAAACCTTGTCAGCCGAAAGAATAAAAAGCCGATAAGAAGAGCAATCTTGTGCAACTACCCCACAGATAATGGAGAAGGCCACTCACAAAATTGAGACCCCATGTGTGGGCATTCACCAAGAAGACACATACGACACACACCCAGCCATAGCCACCATCCGGAGGCACGTACTCTCGGTCTTTGGCATGAGCCGGGGTTGGTTGGTCGTGATCTATTAAGAAGTCGGGGCTATTTCTGGGAGACGAGAGTTCCAAGTCCATAGTAGTCTGTGCCATGGCCAGACGGGCCAGCTGCTGCCCTTTTGACAACTGTAGGACTTTGAGGGTGAAAAGTCCGTGAGTTGTAGGAACGGGTTGGTTATATGAGGGAATTAGGTTTGGTTGATAAGTGTGAAGGGGTGTGATGACGGAGCGGACCCGGTGGGGCTTGTCTTGAAAGTTCCATGGCTGAATGGTGGCACAAAAGAAGGGTCTACTTCCGATTCATATCTCGCATCTTAGCTCTTCGTGCCGAGGCTCAGCCTCGCGAAAATCCTATTATGACGATGATGACAGCAGATGGCGGCACGAGAAAAAAGGTGCTTCGGTGGCATACTGTTGCAACGCCGGAAAAAGGTGCAAGGGCGGTGAGCGTGTCAAATGCCGCAAATCTGCAACCTCGCGGCATCAGGGACGGCGCGGCCAACCAGTCTTGTTCCACTATACTCCTTTGATGTGACAAGAAAGCTGGAGACATACGATAGGGACAGATGACAGTGCTCCGGTGAAACTGCACACCCCTAGGGCGCTAAACCTATCATGGAATTAACCGAGGCCCCTGAACATTGGCAACCAGAATTAACAAACCTATATATATATACATTTATACCCGAATCAATAGGTAAACGATGTAGTTTTCGGTCGCGATATTAAATAATCCAATATTTAAATTAAACCCTAGACCTTACCCTAGCTCTAATTATATTTAAATTAATTTAAAAGAAATACTATAGAGATACCCTCTTTATTTATATAAATACTCTCTCGATCGCTATATAGATACCCTCTCTATATTAGGCTAGTAGCCGCGGTTAAAGTAATAAAATATAATAGAATTATTTAAATAACGTGGGTATATAGTAGTAAAATTACTATTTTATCTCTAATATCGTTAACGAGGATAATATTATATATATTTATATTCTAAATAACTAGATCTTCAAATATAGTATATAACTAGGTATTATAGCGAGTATTCAAAAATAAAGTCGCTACATCTATAAAAGTGCAAGCGACTCTGAGAATCCTGATTTACTCGGAGCGCTCAGGCCCGCTCGCGAGCGCTCGGAGCGTTTACGGTTATTTAGGATTCTTAGGGCCGGCTTAGTATTCTTAATACCGGCTTAACATTCTCAAGGCCGCTTAGGGCCGCTTAGGATTATTTGTTTACATGGCCATTACTGCCCCCATAAATGCGCGTATACATGGCCATTACTACTGCCATAGATACGCGCATACCCCCATTTATGGCCTATATATATACGTATATATGATGTTCCATAATCGCCCCTATCGACGGCAGCGACCCCCCGGAACCACCCCTAACGCCAGTAACTTTTGATTCCCGGATTCAATCGATTCGCGCGAAATCTACGCGGGGGTGACACCTAGGCCATACGATACCGGATATAAGGCGACGTTTTGTCAGGTACAGTTATACGGTGCGACAGCGACACAGCCTTAGCCATAAGTGGGGGACTTAGCCATAAATGGAATAAGGCCATGGCCATAAATAGAATAGGGCCATAACTATAAATAGGGCCATACATAAGGGTCATATTAATAGCGTATTCTAAATTTAGGTATTCTCACGAGCCAAAAACATTTTTAGGAGCGCGTTAAATTCTTATCTATACTTATATCACTCTAGAGTCAAAATATAGTATTATTTAACTTAATTAATTTATAAATATTTATAGCGCTTAAAGTTTACTCTATACTCTTATAGATATATAAAGTAAATATAAATAGGATAATTATTATTTTCACTTTTATTTTAGATTTTAAATCGTTTAAATCCGATATTTTTTCGAGGGGGAAAAAACTATTTTAATATTACTAAATTAATTTAATTATTAAATTAATTTATTGAAATTTATCCTTAATATTAACTTATTATATCTAGGGTCTCAAGAGTTTAATAATATTATTACTCGAGTTAGAGCTAGCGCCGACGTAATAAATATACTTCCTTTAATATTTAATTAACGTACTAGTTAAGAGAGGATATCGGTAAAGCGGGAGACCGCACGAGAAGAGTCGAGGTACTAAATACGTATTTTGCCGGCTTTAGGCGGAAAAATAACGAAAAGATAATATTCAAAAAAAAAAAAAAAAAAAAAAAAAATTTTAATAAAAAACCTAAAAATAGTAACTTCGGATTTAGGATTTTAAATCCGTGATTTTTTACTAGCGCCGGGTAGCTCGCTAAGACTATATAGAGCGCTATAACTACGCTAATTTAATTTAGATTTTAAATTACGTCGATTCACGAAAATTATATACGCGCGCAATACCCTCTAAACTAGCGCGGTATTATAGACTATATAATTTACTTATAACTATATATATCTAACTATCTACCGGTACTATTTAGACTAGTTTATTCCTATTTATTTAAATTTATTTAAAATAAATCGAGGTATTAAATACGTATTTAGATACTTTAGACGAAAGTAGGTATTAAATCGATCTCTAGGGCTAGTATATGAGCTAAATAGATTTAAACGCTTTTTCCGCTTTTTTCGGTAGAATACGGGCTTACCGCTTTACCGATAGAGAAAGAGAAATAATAATACGACGATTATAATATTTACTATTTACCTACGATAGATATATTAATTATTATAATAATATATATTTCTAGCCCAATATAAGGGGGGGTATTTATATAATAATCGAAGAATATTTATATAAATAAAGAGAGTATCTTTATAATACCTCTTTAATTTAATATATTATTTTCTAAATCTTTTATTTCTTTTATTTCCTCCTTTTATATAGTTTTATTTTACTATATTTTATTATTCTCGTTAATAATTATATATAGAGTATTTTAATACTTATTCTATTAAATTCTAATATAGAGATATTCTCTTTTCTTAAATAAATACTCTTTATTTTTAGAGATAAATTATCTTTTTATATCTAGTTAATAATTATTACTAATTTATATATTTTTTAAAAACCTCCTTTGAGAATTTATTAAGAAATTCTTTTAGAATTTCTCTTTAAATTACCCTAAAGTATATAAATCTAAAAAGTATATCCGCTAATTATAATATTAAAGAATAATTTATTACTACGATTAAAATAGAAGTATTCCTCGAATATATATATTAATAAAATGTCAAGGTGTGGTTACTTTAGTAGTAAGAATAATAGTGGTATGAAAGATGTTGATTATCTATAGAGGATTTGGCCCTAATATGCCAGAATCCAGCCAAGGCGCTAGTCCTATTATGGAAGTACCGAGGCTCAGCCTGGTAATACTTATGCCAGAGTCCACCCCGTGACAGATCGCCCCTTTTTAAAGAAAGACGTCAACGCCCTCGTTGACACGCGGATATGGGGTATCGCAAGCAATGACGCAAGTGGCGTCTACATATAGAAACAATAGAGTAAGCAAACATACATAGTGTGTCCCTAGCTCTTGAACAGTCGGTGCGGGGTAGCCACGGGAGTGCCGCAGAGCCTCAAAGCTTAGCGCAGAGCCGTAAAGCTTAGTTGTTAAAATCGCGACGGCGAGGTAAGGCGACAGGGAGGTGTAGGGATAACGTAACTAGGCGTCGGCGATAGCTATAAGGCTAGTGTAGAAGGGGCGTATGCGTTTGGCGTTATCGGAGTATTAATATCGAAGGACTAGGGCCCTGAGTAGTCGGTGTTTTCGTATATAAAAGTGAGGTCTTGGCGCAAATCTTTGAATGGCCAGCGATTTTTAGCTGGCCATGAAAAGTCGTTTACCGGTGTGTTTAAAAATTGAAACTATTTTAGCGTAAAGGCTAGTCCAGATCTGGCCAGACCGAAAGCAAAGCTGTTAAAGCTCGTATTGTAGAATTGAATGTGTTTACCCCCGGTAGGCTGGGTGAGAGCTATGCTGCTGCTGCTACACAAGCTAATATGCTGAGTGTAGCTGAAGCTGGCTATACTGACGAGGCTTGGTGTTGTCGGAAGAAAATTGAGCTGTTAAAGCTGGTGTTATAGAATTGAATGTATTTACCCCCGGTGGGCTGGCTGAGACTTATGCTGCTGCTGCTGCTGCCAAGCGAGTATGCTGAGTGTAGCTTAGGCTGGCCATGTTGATAGAGGTAGAGGCCGATATGATAGGTAGTGCTAGGGGTCGAAGTACTATGGTTTAGGGGCTGCTGGTGAGTAAATAGAATGAGGTGAGGTAGCTGGCGAAGCAGACGTTAACGAGTAAGGCGAATGAGGGTCTCAATAAAGGACGTATTAAGTAGCTACGTATGATAGGCGTGTTGAGGGGTTAAATCTTCTAGGGTAGAACTTCTGAAAGAGGCTATTTTGACAGCTTAGTAAGTAGCTGATATATCGACTGGCCTATTGAAAGGGTCGAAAGTGAGGCGTAGTAGGAGGGCCTGAGTAGGTGACGTATTCAGTACTATAGATGAGCGGTTTTAAATATTAAGCTGTGTTAGGGTCCCAAGGGGAGCTATGGGCAGACTGGTATATATGCGGAAGCGTCTTAATGGACAAAGTAATCGGTATATACCGTTGCTACCATTTGTTAAGGTGTGGTTACTTTAGTAGTAAGAATAATAGTGGTGTAAAAGATGTTGATTATCTATGGAGGATTTGGCCCTAATATGCCAGAATCCAGCCAAGGCGCTAGTCCTATTATGGAAGTACCGAGGCTCAGCCTGGTAACACTCATGCCAGAGTCCACCCCGTGACATAAAAGTACTTTTATAAAGTTTCTCGGAGTTATTCTAGAAACTAATTATAGATATTTAGAGATAATTATAGAGGTATAGTTTAAAAGTACTTCTAGAGCCGATTTTAATATTTTAAATTAATACTATCTTATTTACTAGGCTAGATATAGAGAAAAGTAATTATTTAAATAAAAGAGGTATTTTAATAATATTACTCTTTTTTAAAAAAAAGAAGTATTATAGAAGTATTCTCTTTATTTATATAAATATTTCCTAGATCCGGCTTATAGGCCTACGAGATAAATAAATAAAATTAGAGAAATTAAAATAGAAAGGAAACGGAGAGAAAAATAAATAATATTTTAGAATAATTATAACTATCGGCTACTAACTAGTAAAAAGAGGAAATGAATTATCGATGAATTAGAGTTTTTGACCGACGAGGTTTCTTTAATAGTTAGTAGGCGCCGCTAGTAACTAGACTAGGAAAGAATTCGCGGAACTCTTTTATTAATAAAGTAGTTTTACTAGAGTAAATATATTAATTAATTAATTAATCAATTTCTTAAATCGCTATATAAATATCTCCTCTATATTAAACTAGTACTAATATATATTATAATAAATAATATAAATATATAATAATATTATTATTACTTTATCCTTAATACGGTTAATAATAATAACGTTATATATATTTATATTCTAAATAAGTAGATCTATAGATATAATATATAATTAAATAATATAGCGAGTATTTAATAATAAAATCGTTATAAAGTAAATATAAATAAGAGTTTTATTATTTTTATTTTTATCCTAACCGAAAAACGCGCCTAGCGATAATAGAAATATTTTAAATTATTTAAATCCGACCTCTTTTATATATATTTATATTATTTTAACGAGTAGACCGAGGGAGCTCTATATTAAGTTATTTTATAATAGTAGTTAGTTTATAACTATCGTTATAATAAAGTAAATTACTTATTTTAAGAGGAGAAGTAGTAACGCGACGGTACCGCTTGCCAGCGGTAGATATACTAATGATTGCGGCAACCCCAGCTACTAGCCTAATATGGGGGGGGTGTCAATGTAGGCAAAGGGGGTGTCTCTGTAGCACCTCCCTTTAAAAAAAATGTTTTAGCCCTAACCCTTAGCGCCCGAGGGGTGTGCAGTTTCACCGGAGCAGCAGCATCCATCCATTCGTCTTTCACGCTACAATCAATGACTTGACCAACCCTGTCGTACCGATCTGTGCGCATTCTGATTACTCACTTCATCGTCCAATCCTAGCAATATAGCCTGCATTCGCCCTGCATTCGCATCTGAAGACTGAACTGACTGCTCACAGCGCTACAGACCGTTTCTACGTCAGACTACAGCGCTCGACCTTTGAGGATCTTTACACGCATGTCAAGGGATCCAGGTCTAGTGCTAGAAAAACCGTTTGATGAGACATTCCGTGACGTCTCGACCTAGGACTGAAAAGCTTCTCAGGAACTTTCATCTGTGAAAGAAGCATATCTGATCACCTAGCACGCCCCCACTCAAACTTCGCCTCGTTCTACCAACCACTCCTTTCATCCTTTTTCGATGTTAGAAAGTGTCCAAGGCCAGACGTGTCACCTCCCACCCCAAAGTTGCCGCAGCATTCGCTGGTATCGCTCTCAGCAATGCCGGTCCTAGTCCCGGAAAGAATGCTTTCACTCCTCCCTTGCTATATACGGATTGGACCGTGCTGCTTATTCTTGGCTTGCCTTCAGCGGCCTGCAATCGACTCTTTACTGTATCTATCGGGAATAATGGTGTCAACATTACAATCCCTGCACTCGCGCCAGCGGCACTGACTGCTAAAAGACTCAAGGAACCCTCGGCGCCATCTTCTTGTTTTGCAGTGAATTTCTTCTTGCAGTATTCGTAGGTCGCAAAATATGCAGCGCTATCAGGTGCATCTCTTGCAAAGGTCATGAGGCTTCCTCTATACACTGACCGGATGCCGCCATCTTTGTAAAGGCCACGCAAGATGGTTGCACCGCTGGGAGCTTTCGTGCCTTGTTTTCGTTCGTGGGGCTTTTGCCCCTGAACCTGTACGAGTATTTTGACACGTTCAAAAGGCGTACTGACCAGTGTCATAGGTGCAGCTGACAGCAATCCAGCAGCGAAGAATTGAGCGATGGACAAGTCCGCTGTGGAAGGATACGTGCTGGAGGAAAGCTCCCGTATCAGTGACTTACCAACATCGTAGCCCCAGAAAGATACGGCGTCTAGGAAAATATTGTCAATGAGGATCGGTGCTATTGCCGGAAGGTAAGTTACAAATTGGTGTTACGCCCATCAGTGGAGCCGAGATGCCTGCATAGATGCCCTGCTGCAATCAAAAGAGCTCAGGATGGTTCTCGAGCTTGAACATACCCTGATTCGACTACTTTTAGTCAGACTGCTCTTGAACACATCTAGCGCACTCCTGCGACTAGCCTTGTCTGCTGTCTGCAGTCGTACCTTGATGAGATCGAATGGATGACCCACCAAGACCGAGCAGACTCCTCCAGCAGCGCCAGCCGCAAGTGAGCGAATGCCAGGAAAGGAGAAATTTTCGGTGCATTGTTCTTCGTGGCATGATCTGTTCTGTTCAGAGGAAGTTGTTTGCATCCTGAAGGAGTGACACGGGAGGCCTCTTCCAGAGAAGCCGAAGGTGTGGAAATGGTAGGCGTCGGGACTAGGAACTTGCTGCGCACTGAGCAGGGTCCCAGCAAGCCAAGATGCTGGATCGAGCAGTCTTGGAGCAAGTAGTGGAGTGCTTACTTCGATGATTGGATATACTATATTAGAATCCACAGCAAGGAAGAAAAGGCTGGACAAATGGCACATGCACGTGAAAGGGTAATTGGCCCTCACTCATTCGTCTGTGCATCAGCACGAAGCTCAAAGATAGGTTACCGACGGGGGAGTCACATCCTCACCCTGTGCATACGCTCGCTCGCAAATATTGACACTTCGAGCACTAATGTCATTCGGATACAGTGGATTCTGCCAATGATAGGAAATAATTGGTCTTCAGCAGTGAGAAGACTTCTGATCGTTGATGAAAGCGGAGATCAAGTTGTTCTTCAGGCTGTCAGAGTGGGTGTGAGTGGGTGGCGCTAAGGAGACGGGGAAGTCGGGGTTGAGGGGATTTTTATGCTGTACAAGGGTCAAGATGGTGGTGGTGGAATCCGTCAGTGCCGGCCCACCGCGGCCTTCTTCCGTAATTTTCATGGCAAACACTGTTGCATATATGCAGCAGAATCCTTCTACCATGCAAAACGGGGAAGATCGGCCACCTGGTTCGAATACATCGACCATTGATGCAAACCATGGTTGCAATGTCAATGTCTTGGCGTCGTCATGAAGGCAAACCTTGCATATTGCGTGCCCAGTATGACACGATGTCGAACCAATGATCCTACGTCTTCCCTCCACGTCTCGTCAGAATGCAAGTAGCAATACCAAGGCTCACGCTGACAAGGCGTTAGGTTTGCATGAATTGATGGCTGATTTTCCTCACATCCCTCCATCCCTTTTGGGAGAACCTTGCGATCAGTGTCGAGAGATTGTATGGTGCGGTACTGACGTCGCTGTGAAGCCAGCATAGCTATCATCCTTCTTATTCAGGCCACTATCCGGTACAAAGAGCCGCTTTCTATGCTTCAGCGAGAACAAGACCAATTCACATCCAACGCTTTCGAAAAGTGAGCTCTCAATCCACTATAGAAATGACAGCCGCAATAAGTCGCAATCGACCAGAGGGAGCCTTCAAGGTTCCCCTGTGGGTCGCGCCCGATATTCCTTCCCTCCTCCAAGTGAATAGAGGCGAAGTCCCTTTTGGCTCATCTGCCAGCTCAAAGATCTCTCTTCCTGTCGGCGCCCTCTTCGCACGAATCACGAGCGCTACATACACTCCCCATCAAACGTACTCTTCCATCCAAATTGGTCGTGATGTCAACTTAGAGCTGAACTCCGATCTCGTATTTATCAACCATGGCTGCAACCCTTCTCTGGAATTCGACATGGCTAGGTTCGAAATACGCGTCGTTAAAGACCGCCCGCTGCATGAGGGCGACGAGCTGTCTTTCTTCTATCCGAGCACGGAATGGAGGATGGCGCAGCCATTTGACTGTCGGTGTGATGCACCGAAAGGAATCTGTCTGAAGAGTATTGAAGGGGCTGAAAATTTAAGTGATGCCGTCTTGGGCCGTTACTGGCTCAACAAGCATATCGAAGAGTTGTTGGCGTACCGGAGCATGGGAAAGTGTTGATTCAAGCATGTGCGAGAATGGCTGTTCGTCAATTGATCGACTAGTCTTGTAAGGAGCAGCATGCAAAAGTAGGATACAAGACGGCAGCACCACGCATGGGTGGTTTCAAAGTGCGCGGGATATAGAATAGACCGTCTGACGTCTTGGGCCTGCTTCCAGACATCGGAGCTTCGAACGAATGCACGACATAAGAAATCATTTGAGCATTGTGCCATTTGAGCATTGTGCCATAGTGAATGACATGCGATATAGAATTCATGAGTGCCTGGTTGAATATTACCTTAAGGAGCAAACAGCGCCTTGCCGCCCCGCCATTATCATCCAATAAGCAGGCGCATCGCCCCGCTTTCCACCCCACCTCCAAAACAAAGATAATCTCACGTCTCGAACCTGTTGTATTCTCTTCTACCATACGCAGAGATGTCCGCAAACATCGTAATTAGAAAGCTTTCTCCAAGCCTGGCAAAAGTGCACAGAACACAACTTCATTGTTTCTGGTCTCGGTCACATCCGACGCAAAGGCTCCGCAACCTGAGAAAGGCATGCGGGCACGGATCTTTCCCCCACAAATGCAGCACTGACAAGTTAGAAAACCTACCCATGGAAATACACGCATTACACTTCGGGTGCGCGTTTAGTCTCATGCCGCATCCGTAGGTATGCGACGGCGTCATCACCTCGTCTTCTCCTCGACCACCAAGACAGCGGCTCAGTTTCGCTCTCATGCCCGAATGGGGAAAGACTAACATTGTGAGACTCTTGCTCTTCCCTTAATTTCAAGTGGGCATTCCTCTGACCGCGCTCTTGTGCGAGTAGAAGTAACTTTTATCTGAGGTTAGACTTCTGTAGAGAATGAGCAGTAACATGAATAACGCCGAAGCAAGGGATCATTGCGCGTGCCCAGAGTGCCGCTATCCGGATACCAAGCAGCGTCTGGTGGACACGTTCTCGGTAAGGCGTGCATTCCTTTTAGCATTGATCACAAGTGTCGAGCGCGTAATATTCTACCTTGGAAAGCACGTTGCCGCTAACACCCCGATAAAGATTCCGGAGAGTATCACCGCGAGAGGAATCGAGCAAGAAGAAAATGGAATTTTCATGACTTGTGAGTAACACATGTAACTTGCAAGACCCAACTGACTAGAAAGGGGCGAACGATGGCCATAAAAGCTTTTACAGTTGGGGTTGGCTTCAATTTCGGAACGAGAAACCACAATTCCCGAGCGAGTCAGTCCTATTTCTCGTCAGCGTTCGTTGATATGGTACTCATACCCGCAGACTCTCTCTATGGGATGCAAATGTAGCTCAGGAACCTCCCACTATAGATTACGCAGCGGTCATGAGATCTGATGATGGAGTCAAGCAGTGGACATCTCTGATTGTGAGCTACAATGGAAGATTCATCAAGTCAAATTGCTGACAGGATCTTAGCGGAAATGGGGCTTCTGTTTTGTCGACGGATGCCCTGTGATTGGCGAGGCTACCCAAGAGCTCATCGAACGTATAGCTTTCATTCGTCACACGCACTACGGTATGTTTCGTAGACCCGAAAATCCTGCTGTAAGACCTACAAAAAGGAGACTGACTTGATACATCCTCAGGTGGCTTCTGGCAATTCACAGCAGACTTGGCGAAAAAGGACAGCGCCTACACTCAGCTGGCTCTAGGCGCGCACACAGACACGACATACTTCTCTGACCCGGCAGGCCTCCAGACCTTCCATCTGCTCTCGCACACAGACGGCGATGGAGGATCTTCCCTACTCGTCGATGGCTTCAAGGCGGCTGAGACTCTTCGCAGAGAGTCGCCCGAGGCTTATGAGACCCTTTGTCGAGTCAAGATACGCGGGCACGCGAGCGGAAATGAAAAGGTCAAGTTCATGACAGATCTTGCTTATCCTGTGCTTGCGACCACAGAGGCACGACCTGGAGAAGCTAGGTTGAGACAGGTGCGATGGAACAACGATGATCGAGCGGCTTTGGTTGCTCGAGATCCAGATGAGATCGCAAGATTCTATGCAGCGGCGAAGAAATGGGTGGAGATCCTCCGACGACCTGAGTCGGAGTATTGGGAGCAATTGAAGCCGGGGAGGCCATTGAGTGAGTCTTTCGCCCGAGGGGCTCAGTTCTTCGGGTCTGGGAATGCTTATGCAATCTAGTCTTCGACAATTGGAGAGTCCTACACGGAAGGTCCGCATTCAGCGGTAAGAGAGAGATGTGTGGAGGCTACAGTTCGTCTTTTCTTAATCGCTTGTTGAGCGAATATACTGACCTTGACAGCTAACATGGACGACTTCATCTCGAGATGGAAGACCTTGAAATTTTCAAAGGAAGAAATCACGAATAGCGTGTAGAACATGCAAGTCCAATTTGGTGCATGCCCTGACCTGCGTCCAGAAGCGTGTGAGCACCTAGGTGTATCTGCATCAGGATACAATCGGGTGCAATTAAAGTTTACCGATTTTCAGTTTGTGATAAGGGCCCGGAGCTACCCTGGGAGCCGCCTGTAGATCCCATCAAGTTGGTTGTAGGGGGTAGCTTTGACAAGGAGTCAATATAATAGTATGTGGTGTGAAAGATATTGAACAATCTATGGAGTAGCTGGCCCAGATGTGATGGTGCCAAGCCTTGCGCTAGTCCCTAACAGGGCGAGTACTAGGGCACAGACCTGAGTCTTGGCAAAGCCCACCTGAGTCTCGGCAACTATCAATATATATACTAGTATACTATTCCACCCTGTAACAAACTTAGAGGTAACACCCGTACCTTAAAAACTCGCTTAGAAAATCTTAAAATATATAGATAATAGGGCTAAAAATCGATAAATATGAATAATTTAATACTATATAATATATATATCGGAATTTATCCTAGATTTAAAATATATATAATTAATTACGAGGTTATAATTTAAAGTATTAGAAATATCAAACTTATTTAGCCCTACTATAAAATCTTATAGTAATAATTATTTATATATAAATAACTACTTACTAAACTATATCTATATAGAAATAACGCCGGGAAATAAGCCTAGTTATATAGAGGGTAATTATCTATACCTAGAATATTAAAAGAGTATTTCTTAAGGTTATTTAAACGCGTACCGGGGTCGTAATTACCTTAATTACGAATAATACGTACTATTTAGCTAAATAGGCCAAAATTTATAATAATAACTCTATTTATACCTATAATTTAGTAGTTAGTACGCGGTCCGGCCGGCCCCTATTACTATATTAAAAAGAAATCGACTATATAACGAAGTTAATTATATCTAGTTATATATACCGCTAGAAATTATAAATAGCGATAGCCCGTGAGGTACGCGTTAAAGTATTACGAAAAACGATAGAGAATACCTTTTAGGAGGCGGGATTAGGTAGATATTCTCTATATTCGAAACCTAATTTTACGCTAGAGATACGAGAGAAACGCTATAACTAATACCTAGATTATATATACTAGGGATTTATTCTCGGCTAGGATTTAATTATCTATACCGACGAGACGTCGGTTAAATTAAGCGAGAACTAGAATAAAGTATATATTACTTAGTTAAAGAATAAGGAGTAAGAGCCTACGTATTTAGAAAAATCATTTTCCGGATTTATAACGTTTATGTTTTAAGGGGTAATTATTTAGAATTAGAAGAACCTATACTATATCTATTAACTAGAAGAACTAAAGTTGAGAGATATATTTATTCTCTAGCTAGTAGCTACGGATATATTACGAAAATAGACGTAAAAAACTATATATATAAAGAGAGTTACGATTCTTCTCGGCGAGAGGGTTATATATAGCCGGGTTTTATCCTACCCTAGATATTTTAACTTTTCACCCTATAGATACTTAAAACGGGGTAGAATTAACTAGTACCGGTACTAGAAATATATTCTAGAACTACTTTTACTACCGGTATATTATCGCTTCGCTACGCTCTATTTAAACCGGCCGGTATACTTTATATAAAACGGTACTAGTAATTATACGTCGTAGTAATAGAAACCGCTATTTATTTAGTATTATATTAATTTTTTAGACTAGCCCGGTAATAGCCCTAATTTAAACTCTATCGAGTATATCTAGAATTTTATAAAGGATTATATAATAGCGCGCCGGCCGTTTATTAAAGGGAAAGAGGTATTAGAAATAACGTAGTTAGAAAAATAAGAAAATCTTAATATAGAAAACGATATTAATCCGTTTATTAATAACTAGTAACGTCGTTATAACTAAGTTATAGAGTATAATAGTAGAAATAACTTCTATGGATAATAAACCGGGATTATAATATAATTACTTTATAAATTAACGACTTTTTTTAAAGCCTGCGCGTTAGTAGTAAAAAGCGATATTTATAATCGCTTACTAGTATATTTCCAATATTTTAAATCATGACCTCGTACTATCTATCTTCTTATTTCAAATTCTTTTTTATTCGAACGAAGACTTTATTATTTAAAAAGTAATTAAATAAATTAATATAAAAAAAATTATATATTTATTTAAATATAATATTACTATAAATTATTAAATTTAATATTTTAATATATTATTCTATTTATAGAAACGCGCTAAAATAAAATAGTATTCTATATTATTTTAATTATAATAATTTTAATCTTTAATTTAAAAATATTATTTTAAATATTATAGGATTAAATTATATTTAAAAATATTAATAAATTATTTACGATTTTATATTAAAACTCTATATTAAATATCGACGCGAGGATTAATAAAATTAGTAAATAGTATTTATTATTAATAATTTAACTATTAAACGAAAAATCTTATTATATTACTTATAATATATATAATAATATACGTTATAATATAAATTATAATATAGGTTATAATATATATAATATTATCTACAAAAGTGTAGGGTAGGCTCTAAGCGCTATAAGCGCTCGTGAGCCGGTTGAGCTGGGTGATACTATATCCTGACTCTCGAGCGTTATTAGTCCCTGTAAGCGCTCTTGAGAATCCTGCGCGCTCCTGAGAATGTTTTTGGCTCGTGAGAATGCCTAAATTTAGAATACGCCACCAACATGGCCCCCATGTATGGCCCCACTTATGGCCCTGGCCTTATTCCACTCATGGCTATGGCCCCATTCCATTCATGGCCATGGCGCATTCCATTCATGGCCATGGCCCTATTCCATTCATGGCTAAGGCCCCCATTCATGGCCAAAGTCCTGTCGCTGTCGCACCGCATAACTGCACCTGGCAAAACGTCGCCATATATCCGGTGTCGTATGGCCCGGGCGTCACCCCCGCGGAGATTTCGCGCGAATCGATCGAATCCGGGAATCAAAAGTTACTGGCGTTAGGGGTGGTTCCGGGGGGTCGCTGCCGTCGATAGGGGCGATTATGGAACATTATATATACGTATATATATAGGCCATAAATAGGGGTATGCGCGCATCTATGGGGGTAAGAATGGCCATATATACGCGTATCTATAGGCCATGTATGCGCGTATCTATGGCAGTAGTAATGGCCATGAATGCGCATATCTATGGGCCATGTATGCGCGCATATCTATAGTAGTAGTAATGGCCATGTAAATAAATAATCCTGAGCGACCCTAAGCGGCCTTGAGAATCCTGAATAATCCTAAGCGACCCTGAGCGGGCCTGAGAATCCTAAATAATCCTAAGCGGGCTTAAGCGGGCCTGAGAATTCTTAGCTAGCTCTAAGCTATTTTAGCGCTCGCGAGCGGGCCTAAGCGCTCCGAGTAAATTAGGATTCTTAGAGTCGCTTACACTTTTGTAGATAATATATATATTTATTATACGACCTCCCCGTAGTAGTTTCTAAAATATTAAATAAAAACTATTATAATATAGACTATATAAAGTCGACTTTTAAAGTATTCGGAATAACTATCGTATCGATTATAAAATATAAAAATATCGCGTAGTTTTCTTCTTTAAGATAGTAATAATAACGCTATTAATTTAAGGTTTAGATAATCGAGAATATTACTCGTAATAACTACTTCCTAAAGTCTATTTATTTAGATTACTTGATTATTATTTATTATTTAATATAAGTTTTAGGAAGGCTAGAAATCGAATATATCTACTTATAAGATAAACTAATTTTAGTAGTATAATAACCGGCTTAACTACGTTAATTATTCTAAATATTTTAAAAGTCGACCTCGTAGTATAAATTAAAATATAAGTTATAATATATTAATACGTATTTATTTAAAATATATATAGATAATAAACCTACGATAATTTTAATTAAAATTTATTATTCCGAGTCTAGTAGATCGCTAGCGTTAATAGTTATCGCCTAGAGTACTATTATCGATAACGACGATTATAGAAAATAAAAAAATTCAGCCCTATAATAGGGCTGAGCTACTATTAGCGTATTAACTAGATATAGAATTTACTAAATCTATTAATAAAACGCTACTAGCCCTATACGTAGGATCGATAACTCGAGTTTTAATAAAAACTTTTAAGAAAAATTAATAAAGAATTTAGACTATAATATTATAAAAAATATTATTAATTATTTAGTAAATAAAATATAGTAGTATATATCCGTAATTAGTATAAAAATGAAAAATTTCGTTATTAATTTATTAATTTATTAAGTCTAATTCCTTATAATATAGAATATTTTATAATTAAATTAAATTTTAATTCTAAATTTACTAATAATTAATATTATAGTCTCTATAAAATTAGATTATTAATCTTCGGGTTTTTCGTTATCGGGATATAATATAATAAGTTATTAATATTATTTATTATATAACTCTAGTCTCGTATAAGCGCGAGATAGTAGGTAAATATTAATTAATTAATTCAATATTATTTTAGTAATAGTTATATCTCCGTTCTATTCGTTTTATTTATTTTAAATAATTAAAATAGAGAAGTTATCTTTATCTCTATTAACTAAATTATTTTTTATTTTTTATTTCCTTAATTCTATATATTTGAAACATAGATATCGATTTAGTTAGATTTATTCTTTAGTAGTATTCTTTCTAGATATAATCGAAGTCTTTTAAAAATAAAGTTAAAACTTTTAAAATTAAAATAGAATCTAGATATAATATATTTCCGATCTTATATCGATAAATCCGGAAAAGTAGTTCTATTTAATCGTTATTTAATTAATATATTTTATATATTTTATAGCCTTAATAAGTCTTAATATTAAAATTATAAAATTAGAGTTAGAGTCTACGCGGGAGAGTTCGATCTAATTTTAAAAGTAATTTTATAACTTTATAAAATAATATTAATAAAAGTTTAATTAGAAATTCGGAATCTAGACTAAAAATAAATTTAGTAAAATATTTATATTTTTATATAAAGGCCCTAGTCTAAATATTATTAAAAGTTAAAATTAAAAAAAAAGTTATTTAATCGTTATTTAATCGCTATTTAATCGATATATAATATATTTAGAATATAGAATATAAATAGATACGTATTTCTAGTATTTTACGTACTTTCGGTATAAAATACGTAGAAATCGGGGTTTCCTAAATTATCGATAAATAATTAAACCGAAAGTAAATTAAATAATTAGAACTTTTAGGATAATATAAACTCAAGATTTTCTATATTTCTAGAAAGAATAATAGTCGCGCCGATATATTTAATAAGCGAGAAGATTATATAGAGAAAAAGAATATAGTAATAAAATTAGTTCTTATTTATTAATAAGATAAAATACTAGTTCTAGTATAATAACTAGTAGCGATATTATATATCTCTATTCCTAGAATTATCGATATTATTAGAAAAGAATATAATAATACTTTAGCGAAGATACTAAAAAGTTAATAATTATAAATTAAATTACTAGAATATAATAAGAAAATATATCTTCTTAAAGGATACCTTAAAGAAGTTATTTATAATTATTATAATAATCTAGTTTAAGAGTATTCTAGAGTTATTAAAATTATAAAGTTTATATATAAAGAGTACGATGTACTAGGATTATATTCGTACGTTAAAAAATATATTAAAGAATATATCGAATATTAATAAAATAAGTTTATTAAATATATAAAATATAAATAAATTTAATTCGCCCCGGTACTAGAGATACCCTAAAATAATATTATAATAAACTTCGTTATTAAATTATTAAAATTAAAGAATCTAGTAGTAGCGAAAATCTTTAACTCGATTATAATTATTTATAATAAATTTAATAAATATACGATAATAATATTAATTAAGGAAATTTATAAAGTAGAATAAATTAACTTTATATTACTAGATTAGTTAATTCGAGATTACGGAATTCTAAAATTAATTATCTTTAATCGAGATAAATAATTTATTTTAAATTACTAAAAAACTCTAGTTTAATTAATTAATTAATTTATATACCTACTCTAGTAAAACTACTTTATTAATAAAGGAGTTCCGCGAATATTTTTTTAATAAGGTTACTAGTAATTCCTACTAGTCGCTAAAGAAACCTCGTCGGTTAAAAACTTTAATTTATCGATAATTTATCTCCTCTTCTTATTAGTTAGTAGCCGATGATTATAATTATTCTAAAATATTATTTATCCCTTCCCTCCGTTTCCTTTTTACTTTAATTTTCTTAACTTTGTTTACTTATCTCGTAGGCCTATAGGCCGCTTTATTATATACTTATTAAATAATCGATACCTACGGCCCTCCGGCCGGCGGCTTCTTCCTCTTCTTCCTCTTCTTTATAGGCCTAGGTATGTCGCTAGGTCCTAGTAGCAATTTAGACTATACTAGTTATTCTTTAGTAAGAGAGAATTGGCCGAGCCACCCCGTCCTTATTATCTACCGCGCGGCTATACGTATACTTTGGACCTAGGTTAATATCTTCCTAAAGTCGAAAACTCTAGTTAATATTATTAAAATTAAGTTTCGAATATCGATAATATATTACCCGTAAATAAATGGATAAATAAAACGAACGAACTAGATAATAGAATCTCATTTACGATATTATATTAATAATAAATAAGACGATTAAGTAAAACTTCTATCGATAATTTAATTATTATTTAATAACGACTAATTTAATATAACGAAGTTTATACCGTTCTTTATAAATTATAGTAAATATATTAATTTATTCTTAGAATTAAAATAGAGGCTAAATATATAGAAAGTTTTAATTTAAATAGTTAAAATAAAGACTTTATATAAAGAAATATATATATAAATTAAGAGAATTAATATTTAAACGAAGATAATAATAAATTATTATTAAAAATAGTATCCTTAGTTAAAAAAGAGGGATAAAATATATTTTTTAATAAAAAATATAAAGAGTAAAAGACTAAATAAAAAATTAAATTATATAAAAATTAAATTATTTTCGATTAAAAAAACTAAAGAAATAATTAATTATAAATTTAACCTTTTAATTAATATTAAAATATATTTAATATTTTATATATTTTTACTAGAGTTAGTAAACTCTTTAATACTTTTATAAAATACTTTCTATTTTTATATTAAAAAAGAAATAAAATTCGAGGTCGAGAGAATCCTAAAATTCGATTATTAAAATTAGATATATCTTATTAAATAAAAAGGATACGATAAATTAGAAAATCTATAAGAATCTAAAATTAATTTTACGAATTACTAGTAGTTCCTTTAAGAGTTTTATTAGAGTTAGAGGGAGAATAAACTATACCTAATTAATTAAAATTAATAAATAATCAAAATTACTCGGAGGAGATATTAAAAAAGAGGTCCCCCGAATTAATAATAATAAATACTATTCTCTCCTCCTCCCTTAACTCCGCGATATTAATTTATTTTATTATAATTAATCCTTTCTCTTTATTCTCTAGGAATTCTAATTATTATTTAAAGCGATTTACTTTCGCGTATTATTTAACTAGTTTTCTACGAGTTTTATAAACTTCTTTTCTTATCTTTAAATATTTATTACGAATTCTTCGTAGTATTAATTACGCTGCGGAATAGGGAAGGGAATTTTGACTTTTTCGAAAATCGAGGGAAGAACCTCAAAAAATTAGGATAAATATTAATATAAAAAAAATTCCCTTCCCTAAAGAAGGGAAGGGAATAGAGTAGAAAAAACCGATTCCCTTCTCTATTCCGTAGCGTAGACTATGAATAATGAAATAACGAGGTTATAATCTTACTTTAAATAAATATACTCTATATATTTCTCTAATAACTCTTTAATTAAATAACTCTTCGAACCCTCTATATAATTATAATAAAAACGTATTATAAAATTAATATCTCTTAAATTATTTAATAGTTCCTTATAACGGACTATTAAATTACGAAGGTTAATTTAACGAGGTAGTTTTATAAAAAAATAAAAAATTCTCGGGATAAAAGTTTAGCGGGGAGAAAAATAATATTACGATTTATTATTATAATAAAATATACCCGGACTAGTAGTACCACGGGAGATATTTACCTTATTTATAATAACGAGTATTATAAATATTCGTTATACTCGTTATATTTATAGGAGTAAATATATAAAGTATATAATTTAATACGATTTCCTTCTATTATATAAATAGTATATTTCTTAATAAATAGGAGCTTCGTACTTGAATTCTCTTAAAACGTTTAATTTTAAATATTAAATATAAATTTATATTTATATTTGTCTAGTCGTATTTATATTTATACGAAACCTATTATTCTTTAAATTTTAATATTCCTCTTTATAAATACTAATTTAAATCCTATCGACGTTATACTACGATATTAAACGGAGAGCCTTAATACTAAATATATATTCAATATTATTACGAGTTCCTAGCGAACCTCAATCCGATTAAAAAAATAATAAAATTATAATTTTTACTACTAAATCTCTAAATCTCTAAAGAAACAATTTAGATTTATTAATAATTAATATTAAATCTTAATAAAGAAATATTAAGATTTATATTATTATTATAATTATAGAATTATTTTCTATTCTTTATTTTAGTAGTAATTATCTTTTTAATACTTCGTTTTATTATAAAAAATAATAATATATCTCTACGATTTATCGAACCCTTATTATTATTAGGGCGCGGTAAATACCGATATAGTCGAGTAGTTAATTTCGATTAATATATCTTTAGTTTAAATATAATAAATTAATATCTTTCGGGCCTCCGTCCGTCGAATTTAGAGTTTTTTTTATTATACTATCCTTTATCCCAGGAGCCTTATTATATTTATTAATAATACTCCGTTAGAGTTTCTAAATTAAAGCGCTAATTTCGCTTTTTTTATTAGAGTTTATTCATATACTATATCTCAAATCTTTATATTCTATAATAAATATTACTAGTATTAATAATATTACTAACTTTTATATAAAATATATATATATAGCGTGGCCCTACTTAATCCGCTTAAATAAGATATATTATCCGTTTTCCGTCGCTTCGGGGTAGGAAGTCTAATATTATTATTATTAATCTCGATATCGACTTTCTTACCTCCGTATATACTTTCTTCGTCTTTATTAATAATTAATATTAGTTAATATATACTAAAAGGACTTATAATTAACGCGTTTTTAATATATAATATTATTTATATATTAGAATAGGTCAACTATTTATAGCGGAGATTTATTTTAAAAGTATTTATAATTTATTATTAAAATTAACCTTTAATTTTATTGAAAGAGTTATTATTATAAATTCTTCAATTAATTAAAACCGTATTATAATATATAGGAGGTATAATTTAATCTAATTTTACTATTTAATATATTATTAAATCGTATATATATTAATTTAGATATTATTCGGTAATATAGAATAAGTTAATTTTAATATATAGAAAAGAGAGTGAATTATATATATAATAATAATAAATAAATATACGTCGGATTAACTTTAGCCTAGATTTAGGCTAGGTTTAAACTAGATCTAGATTAAATCTAGATTAATCCGAGCGCCGAATTCGAGTCATATAATATTATATATTATAAAAATAAATAAGTATTATAAATATAATTAAAAACGACGGCCGTTTATTAAAACGACTTTAATAAAGAGTAAACCGAGATAGATCCTATAAAAGATAAATTATAATATCTTTTATTTATAAAGTAAATACTCTTAAATTCTATTAACGAGATATATATTGAAGGAGTATTAAATAATAAGGTTTAATTTAGGAATCTACTCCTTTTTTTATTTAATTTTATAAGAATAATATTTTAAGAACTTTTATTTAATAATTCTTTTATTTAGTTTAAAACCTTTAACTCTCTTTTTATTAATTATTATCGATCGAGTTTATACCCTAACTATAATTTATTTATATATTATATTTATTACTCTCGTCGTTATTATTAACTACTATATAATTATAATATTATTATTAAATAAGAGCCTAGGTATATACGTATTGAAAGATAATAGAGTTATAAATATATTATCGCGGATAGTAATTTTTTATAAATATATAATTACTTTATTTAATTTATAAATTAATCTACTACTTTAATATCTTTCGTTATAAGGTTAAAATTATAAAATAGTATTATATTAATCCTAGTCGATAAAATGATCTATATAATAATATTCTTTTTATTTAATAAATACTATATATATACTTCGGATAATATTGTATATTTCGAAAAAATGATAACTATATAATTCTCGGGGCCTTCTCGCTTCCTACTAATTAAAATATACTTTATTTCGAATATTTTATATATATTATTAACTCTCCTATTATTCTTTAGTCGATATAAAATAATCAATATATTAATATATACTTTATATTTACTCTTATCGTTTAGTCGCTTATAATTATAAATATTAATAATTAATTTAAACGGGTCGATTATTATATAAAGAGCCTCTTCTTTAATCTCGTTTTAAAGTTATAAACGAGTTACTTCGTTATTAATCTATTTTATTATTATAAACTTAATATATTAATAATTAATATATAAAAATATATATATCTTTTATTGAATTAGGACTCGTTTTTTATCTCTACTAATCTTTAATAAAACTCGGATTTTTATCCTATTTTTTACGGCTCTTTTATACGAATATTATTATAATATTAATAAAAATTTTAATACTAAAATAAGAAGCCCTCGTTACCGTAGTTATTAAACGATAAGATTTAATTTCTAATATCTATATACCGAAATATAGAGACGTATTCTTATTAAGAATAAATATATATTTATTTAAATCTAATTTCTCTCGATATAACCGAGTATTATATTATTTTATTTTATTATTAAGAATAATAATAGGTTTAGTAGAAAGTATTATTATAACTTCTTATATAACTTTTATATTATAATATATAATATTATATTATAGTAATTACGTCTCGAATTTATTAATTTTATTTATCCGTAAAAAAGGGTTCCTTAAAGAGAAACCTATAAACCGCCTTTTTATAATAAATATCGAAGTTCTAAATATTTTAATATCTTCGAATATATTTAATATAATATATTATCGCGTATATATTTTAATATATCAAAATATTAATTAATAAAGTCTTTTAAATCTAGGTTCGAAGTATTATTTAATCGGTATTTACGGAAGACTACCTTTAATTTATAAATATAATAGAGCGCGTAATATATATATTATAAAGTATCGCCGTTATAAAACGTATATTAGATAAATAGAATAAAGTTAAATATAACCCACGCGTAATATAGAGTAACCGGTACGCGCTTAATAAATAAAGGGGTAATAATAATTATTAATTATTATAATATCGCTTTTTATTCGTTATTACTCTATTATTTTACTTTATTAAAAGTTTTAAATAATTTTAATCCTATAAAATCTAATATTTAACGAAAATAATAATTTAAATTAAATTTTATTATAAACTACTTTAAAGATTTCTTCGACCTAGTTATCTCTTTCTTTATTTATTTATTAATTATAAAAACTATATAGTTTTTAATTAAATCTCGAATCTAGTTAATTAATTTTATAATAATTCCTTTTAGAAACTAGTATAATATATTTATAATATTTATAATATTAATATTAATTAAATAATAACGCTAAGCGAAGTTCTTAATATTGTAAATAATTTTTAAATTTTTAATAAAGTAGGGATCTCTCCTTTAGACTTTTATCCTTCGATATATATATTTATAAATTCGCGGCTTTTATATCTTAACTAACTCCCCTCGTTTATTAAACGGGACTAAATATATTAGATATTAACGATTTTATTTTATCTTTATTATTAAGATTTATTTAAATATTCGATTATAAGCGATATAATTATTAGATAATATCTTCGGGGTTAGTTATCCGCGTATATAATATTAATTCCTTATATTATTAAGTCTTTAATTACTTTAATTACTTTAGTATATTATTAGAATAAATAATAATAATTATATATCTACTAGAGTATATACCGTAACGCGAGATAAGAAATATTTAATTATATATAATTACCGAATTCTTTTTCGTTTTTAATACGAGGGATTAAATCTAAAAGAACTAAACTAAATTACTTCTAGGGTTTAAATATTATATAATCGAGGTTTTTAATAAATTTATATACTAGTTAAATAGAAAGATCGTTATAATATTAAATTATTATTATCTCGTCGAATAATAATATAAAAGAGATAATAATACCTCTAATAAAGATTTATAATTATATTTCTTATTATTAAATATTAATATATATTTTATTAACTACCTTATTATTATTATAATTTATAATCTTTATATATATATATACTAGATTATCTTTAAACGGTTTATAACCGAGGAAAATATAAATAATTATAATAATATTATAATAATATAATTTAAAATATAAATTATTAAAAAAAAAATCTCGCTAGGTACGCGAAGATTATCGATTATTTAATTATTATTATATATACTCTACTAAATATTATATTCTACTAGTTACCGATATTATTTAATATTATAATAAATTACCTCCTCTTTTTAATTTACCTTAATTTCTACGAATTTTAAATATATATTAATACTCGTTTTAGTTATATAATATTCGGAAAATAAATAAATAATTATTTAATTAACTTTATTACCGAACGGGTAGTATATATCTTTTACTACTATTAACTATAAAATATTTCGACTATATTCTTAATATTACGCGCGATCTAGTTTTATATATATTATTATAATAACGCCGGTGTCTCGCTTTATAAAATTAGTAAAAGATTTTATATAAAGAGAATTAAATATAAATAAAAGACTTTTAAAAGAAATATATAGTATAATCGCGGAGAAAGATATTATAGCCGGTTTATACTTCGGATTAGTATAGGGTAGAGTAAGAATCGAGGTATAATCCCTACCCTAGCCTAGCGTAGGGATTTATTAGCGTAGAGTCGGGGGTAAAATAAAATAAAGTAGAGTTTTACTAAAGAATCCCTACTACGTTAAGACGGATTTCTAGTAATTATTATAATAACCCTAGGGACGTATTATAGTTACTATTACCTCTATAGATATATATATTTATAGCTACTATTACCTTTATAAATATATATATTTATAACTACTAGTACCTCTATAAATATATATATTTATAACTACTATTATTCTTTATAGATATATATATTTATAGTTACTACTACCTCTATAGATACGTGTATTTATAACTACTACTATTACTACCTCTATAAATATACGTATTTATACTACTACTACCTCTATAAATACGCGTATTTATAGCTACTATTATTTTTATAAATATATATATTTATACCTACTACTACCCCTATAGATACGCGTATTTATAAAAGTAATAGTAACTATAAATACGTATATCTATAGAGGTAGTAGTAGCTATAAGTACGTATATATATAAAGGTAGTAGTAACTATAAATAAATATATCTATAGAGGTAGTAGTAGTTATGAGTATATACATTTATAGGAGTAGTAGTAACTATAAATATATATATATATAAAGGTAATAGTAGCTATGAATATATATATTTATAAAAGTAGTAGTAGTAGTAGTAGCTATAAATACGTATATCTATAAAGATAGTAGCGTTATTATAATAATTATTAGAAATCCGCCTTAATATAATAGGGATTTCTTAGGGATCTCTACTCTATTCTATTTTATTTTAAACTCTATATTAATAGATCCCTATATTAAATTAGAGTAGGGATTATACCTCGATCTCTACTTTACCCTATATTAATCCGAAGTATAATTATATTAAAACTCTTATTATTTTAAGGCTACGTTAGAGGTTAAAGAGTATATAAAAAAATACGAAAATAAAATCGAAGTACCTAGATAAAAAAGGCTCTAAATATAATAAATAATAAAAAAATATATATAATTCGAAAGATAAAAATATTTTTATAATAAGAGAGTATATATAAAACCTCGTTAAAGTCGACGGGATTAAATATAAAAATTTATAAAATAAAGAAAAGAGAAAAATAACTATTATAAAGAGTTTCTTTAATTTTTAATTATTAAAAATAATAAAGGAAGAAAACGTCGGTAAATCGGAAACCGGCTCTAGTAGTTTAAAGTTTAAACGTATTATTTTAGGCGCCCGAAAGAGGCCTAGAGCGCCCCTAGCGCTCGACGGTAACCTAAGGCGCCCGATAATAACCCGATAATAACTCGATCGTAGCTCGGAGCTAGTATATAACTCTATAGGAAAAAAATTATTTATATTCGAATAATATACTAGTAGAAGTTAATATCTAGTATATCTAGATATCTAGTAATATTTTTAAAATTAAAAATTAAAAATAAACTTATATAATATATTAACTATATAATTTAGATATCTATATATAAATATCTATTTATAGTATCTAGGAAGACATAATTTTACTTAAAAATTATCTTTTTATATTCTCTATTATTTCTTATTTTTAGAAGAAACTTATAAAGATAACTACTATACTTATAATTTAGTAAATTAATTATCTATATTATATATATAAAAAGTATATAAATAATAATATATACTATATATAAAGATTAGAATTATTTTCTTATATTCTATATTATTTCTTATTTTATAAAGAAATTTATAAAGATAACTATTATATTTATAATTTAATTAACTAGTTATCTATATTATATATATATAAAAAGTATATATATATATCTATATATAGTATCTAAATAGATATATCTATTATTTCTTTCTTTTATTATTTATTATTTTAAGAACTAAAAGAAAATTTATATAAATAAAGACTATATTAATAGTTTAAATAACTAGTTATCTATATATAAATATATAAGATATATTGAATATCTTTATATATAAAATATAAAGGTTTATAACGCCTTATATTAATTAAAAAACCTACTCTTCTTCGCTATCTTCGTCGTTATTAAATATAATACCCTAGTTTTTTAAAAGAAGAATCCTTCTAAAAACCTTATTAAATAACCTATTACGTTTTTTCGTAATAATATCCCCCGTTATAGAAAAAATCGACTCGGAAGGACCTAAAGTAACTAGTATAGCTAGATATCTTCGAGCTAGAATAACTAGAATAGGATAATCTAAAACTTTAGTCTTCTAATATTCGAGAGGATTAATCTATATATAGAATTAATATAATATAATAAAAAATAGTAAATAATAAAGAATTATTATCTTTCCTAATAAAGGATCTTCGGAAAGATATTTTTCTAATTCCGATTTCTTACTACTAAAGCTAGATAGTCTAATAAATAGAATTCGAAATTCGTCGTCAGATTCATCTTTATTATATAGATCTAGATTTTCTAAATCTAGATTAATAGTAGCCTTTTAGCTAGCTATTTCGTCTCGGGTTCTAATAAATTAATAATAAAATTAGTTATTTATTTATTAAAAAATTAATATTAATAATAAACTTACTTTTTAAAAAAAACTTCGAAACTTAACTAGTATAATATAAGTATCTTGATTTAATATACCGAAATTTCTAAAAGCCTAAGCTTTAAATCTTAGGTCGAGAATAATAACGAAAAAGATATTTATATAAGTAGCTTTCCAGTTATGAATATTAAATTCTGGAAGTCATTTTTCAAACTTTTTAAGCCTGTTAATATAGGCATTTCGATGAATCTAAAGCTATTTTTTATTAGTATATTTATTAATAAGAATAATAAATTTATTAGATTAGGATTATCTCTCTTCGCTTTTAACTTTCGTCTTATTTAATAAATATAAGAATAAGTTAGGTTAAAAGTAGGATACTTTTCCTCCTAAAGTATAGCTGAGGGTTTAGTAAAGATTTTAAATATATCGAGAATCTCTCGAATATAAAGAAGTTCTTTATTTTTTAGAAGATAATCCTGTCGACTAGGAAAATTTCTAGATATTTTAAATAATACTTTCTATAGCCGGCTAGAGCCTAAGAGTAGTCTCTAGTAACTAAAAAGTATTATTCTAGCGGACGTCGGTATTTAATAAATTTTTTAATAAATATCTATTCGAAAAAATTAAGAAAATTAGAAAAACCTACTAATTTTTAGCTTCGTAGATCCTTTTATATTTAGAACCTCGATTTGGTTTTTTTTGGTTCTAGAATATTCGTACTGATTTTTAAAAATTAAGGCTAGTTTTCGAATTTTCGAATAGGATATTTAGCTATAGAATAATTAGTTGAAAAAATTAATAAAAAAATTAATAAAGAAATTAGTAAAAAGTTGATAGAGTAATTTTTTTAAAAATTAATAGAGAAATAGATAGAAAAATTAATAAGGGAATTAATAAAAAAATAAATAAGAAAATAAGAAAATAAAAGAGTTAATTAAAAATTTAATAGAAAAATTGATAATAAAACAAATAAAGAAATTAAAATAACTAACCTAAGATAAGCTCTCGATTTTCTTCTTCTTCCTCCTCTTCTAGTTATTCTGAATTAATAGCGTTAACTACTAATTCCTTATCTTTTTTCGTAGATAGTAGCCAGTTTAATACGTCTCCTACAACGTTATTAAAAATATAAACTATATAACTTAAAGAGAATATAGTGGTATTATATTTCTCTTTATAGGACTTTTTAAAAGTCCTTAATAAGGCTAGATTTTCGGAAGCTTTATTTATTATTAATTTATTAATTTATTAATTAATTAAAAAACTAGTTAAAAAATAAAATATTAACGAGAGAATTTTATCCTCTATACCTTAAATAGCTAGACTCTCGTTAAGAGTCTCTAGTAAATAGGTAAAATTTCCCCGATCGTTTATAGGAGCTATTTCTAAAAGTCGAGAAATAAACTCCTAATCTTTATTTATATAATTAATAATAATAACTATATATTCGGTTTAGTTCGAGGCTATCTAGAAGTCGAAAGTAAAAGAAAAATAATTTCTATAAATAGAATTTATAGTCTCGACTTCCGATTTGATTTTTTCGGAGTTAATTCGAAAGAGTAGTTAAAGTTCCGAGCGAATTTTCTCGTAATAAAGCTTCGGAATATCACTATTAAAAAAATTAATATATGTATATCTAAAAATAGATATATAACCTACTCTCGGGTATAGTCTAGTAGATTTCGAAAAGATTTACTAGAAATCGCTTTCTAAGAGATATTATTTTCGAGAAAGAATTCGAGTACTCTTTAAACTGAACCCTTTTAGGTATAATATTAATTTAGACTTATATCCGAAGGTCTTTTTCGAAGAAGAGGATAGGTCGTTATTATAGATTAAATAAAGGGACTTAAATCGGATCTTAAAAGAAATTAGTAAAGAAATAGACAAAGATAAATTATTATAAAAAATAATACCTTCCGTTTAAACTTTAGGCCTTATAAGACTGGTCCTATTTATAGGAATATTCTTATAAATATATAAATAGTGAGAGAATAGGTTACTAGTCAAGACTGGAATTTTTTCGATTTTCGAATATTTGTAATTTCGGACTAAGTAGCGAATACTAGCCTATTAATAAAAATTAGTTATATATAACTAAATATAGATATAATATATACCTTTCTAGGCTAAATTTCGGAATAAAGTAGTAAAGTCTAATTAAAGAATTTATCTTTAAAGAGATAAAATCAATTTTCGATAAAAGGAAGTTCGTAAATAGAGCCGTATTTCTCTTTAGAAGAAGCTATATTATAGGCTTATCAGAGAATCTATAAATAAATCTACCCCTTATCTAATTTTTAAGTTTAGGTTATTTTGGGCGAATATTAAAGAAGTAAGGATTAAAAGACGAAGTAGAAAGTTTTTTTATTTATTAACGTAGATCCCGCCTAAGCGTCGCTTAGTAATTACCTTAAATTGAAAATTTATATTTAGATTATTTAGATTATTTTAAATAATATTTATTAGAGAATCCTATTTAAATTTTTAATACTAATTAAGATATATTAATAATAATATTAAATCTATTCTTTTTAATATTATTTTCTATTATTATTTAATTAAATATATTTGTTTTATATATTTATAGATAATATATAATTATATCTATATATAGATATAATTATTTCTAATTTATTAAGCGAATATCCTAGTATATATAAAGTTTAAATGAAAAAATTCAAATTTTTCTATATTATTCGAATAATATTCGAATAAATCGAATAACCTAGTCTTAAATTATTCGAATAATGAACAACGTCCTTGTTACTCTATTCGAATAACGAATAACGACTTTTTTATTCGAATAATTGAATAATTAACACAGAGTCTACGAGAGATCCGGGGCCGTAGGCTATTAAGATTACGTACTACCCTTTCTTACTATAGTGGGTAGGCTTTAGGTCCAGTAGCTGAGGCGGGAGCTCGATGAATCTAGGTATACAATAGGCAATCTATGGTTAAGAGGGTCTCCATACTTAGAATCATAGGTTCCGACGATGATCGCACTAGGTGCATAGAAGCATCGAGACATCGTCGGCTCCCCTGCAAAGTAGATTGAGATCTCAGCCTACAGCCTTCCTCTCAATAGGTATGTTCTTCGACATATGGTTCTTGTACGTAGGAGCAGGTCGCGGACCATCCAAATCATGCACAAGATCCTCAATCGCACTGGCCCACTTTATCAGAGCCTCCTCTCTCCAAGCGGAATGTTGGATTGAAAGGCTAAACGGGATTCCAGCCGAGTCAACGCCAATTGGGATACAGATGATTGGGTAACCTAGGGGTTTACCATTAGCAGTTAGTATCGAGGGTCGTTTTTGCTTACGGAAAGTATCACCTGCTTGCGCTGCCAGCTGTTGACCGCAGCCTTTCCGATCGCACAGCAGCAGAGCGTCGAAGTCGGTGATTTTGCCATCAGATGTTAGGTGCTTCAAAGCAGCGTCTATACCTTCTGCGCGGGACTTAGTCCGCATATATTTTAAAGCCCGTAAGTAATTCTCGTCTTTATGACCTCGTGTATCAGCTATCTCTCTAAGATTGTCCTGGAAGGCATTGATTAGTAGGTTCTTGGCATCAAAGAATAACCCTACCTGTCCACGAGGAAACGCTGGATGATCGCCCGGATATGCTCCCTCTGTCCCTTTGTTCCGATCATTATATGCTATGACGTCCTCGAATCGCTTCATAGAAGTGCCAGAAAGCTCTGATAAATATGCGTTGATCCCATTGTAAGCCTCCACTTTGACGACGGTAAACTCAGACTGTGACGATTCGCCGTATTTCCTGCTAAGTTTAGCTGCGTAGAGTCGCGTTCAAGACTGGGAGCAGACCAATCCCATCCTCCATCTGCCGGTATGTGATCATCTGCGCATGGGAAGTCAGTGTCAATGACATCCCCACCAGCTTCTCTAATCGCTGCAAAGATTCTCAAGGCTGCTTCTTTTCGACCGTCCGACACCTGGTCCCAACAGCGTTTTATAGGTAATCCAAACTTGGCTCCCTTCAGGCTTTCCTTGGTGGCTAGAGATGTCGAATAGTCCAAGTTTTGAGGACGGGATGGTGTGCAGGTCATTACATCTCTTTCATCCTGACCCACGATCGCATTGAGCCCTTGCACAGCATCAGAAACAGTCCGGCCAAACGATCCTACGGTATCCATGCTTGCACTGATTGGTATGACTCCACTTCTTGACGTGAGTCCAACTGTAGGTTTGATGCCGACAATTCCATTAATCGAAGCTGGGCCGATGATTGACGTGTCTGTCTCGGTGCCAAATGACAAAGGTACAATGTTTGCCGAGACAGCAACAGCGGAGCCTGAACTTGAACCATCTGAGATCACTCAGTGACATTACAGTAATCACTAATTTGATTGATTGCTTACATGGACTGCTGGAAAGATCGTAAGGGTTGCGCACTTGACCTCCTCGAGGAGAATATCCGGTTGAATAACTTGAAGATCTGACTGAAGACCACTCGCTCATATTGGCGTGTCCCACAACAATTGCGCCAGCACCGCGAAGCAGTGAAACTACATGTGAATCTCTTGGCACGACGCTTCCAAGCAAGGCCCAAGAGCCCGCTGTCGTCTGCATTTTGTCCTTTGTTGCCATGTTCTTCAAAAGTCAATAGTTCCCCTGAAATAGAGGTTCTTCTACAACTTACATCTTTGACCAACACTGGAATACCATGAAGCCTGCCTCTTGTCTTTCCACCGCCCCTTTCCTCGTCTAGTCTCATCGCTATGCCCATGACATCTGGATTGATTTCAATGATGGCTTCGAGGTATGGATTAACCTAAAATTGTTGGTACACGTATATAAAGACTATTTCATGTAGACAAGAGCACGCACACAATGAATTCTTTCAAGACAAAATTGAGTAAGATCAACAGATGTAAAGCGCTTGTTTGCCAAGCAATGTTGGAGCTCATCGATGGTGATCTCGTATAAATCTAATCCCCTCAAGAGCGGGACACGGAAGTTTGGTAGTATATCATGCTGCGAGGCTGGACCTTGACTTCGCATCAGATTGGAGTACATCGTATTATAAGCTTCATGAGTGGCATTGAAGTGAGGAAAGAAGCCTTTCAACGATTGTAGCATGTCTTGGGATCAACCAAAAACACTCGTTCGACATAAGATTACATGAATCAAAGGCGCATGAAGCCAAAATTGACCTCGTGTAAGGCCAAGCAAGAAGAGAATGTTATACCCCGTAGGTAACTACCAATATGGCCAGGAGGCAAGTTCTGACGTAAGATTTGCCGGGTTGCGGGCAGCTTTTAGCTCGGTTCGGGGTGGTTTCTGGCGGCTAGAGAGCCAATGAAAACAACACTGCTCCCACTCAACGTGCCCTCAAAATAGCAAAGCTCGAGCTTGAAGTCTTACTGCTTTATTCTTTTATATCCTCTCATCTGTAGTGTTTTCAGTCACCATAGACGCACATATGCCGGTCATCTGAAGGTTGACATGAGATAGAGAAGGACTCGTCCGAATGGGCAACCCGGCAAGCGTGATTCTCGGCCAGCCTCGCACGACCTGGGCGGTATTTCGGCCTTTTTATGCAATGTTGATCGCTTAGCGCGAGGGGTAGAGATGGGGCCATATGATTGCATGCAAGAGTTGGGGGCTATCTCGATCCCTGTCACCAAGTGATTTGTCCGCAATCGAACCTCTTCCAACGATGCTAACGCGCCTAGGATGATCTGTGTTACTGTGATCAAAGCACAAGACCTCCATTTGACTTTCGTTTGACTTTTTCTCGTGCTCTGAATTATAATAGCGCTATTGATAATAAGTGGAGACTGCTCTCCAAGTCGACCTCGCAAAGCCCGATGCGACTGCCGACCAGGTTTTGGAGAGTGCCTTTGGCCATATCTCGTCTCAGCCTAGAGTGATCGAGCCTCCTTCATCAAAAGACTCACCAAGGAGTGACGCAAAATGGTCGGCCAGAGGCAGGGCTGAGACTACAAACCAAGCACGACTTGTCCCCAAATCGTCCAAACACAGTCGGTCGCGTTCTACTTCTACCCATAATGCTGCGGTAGAAGCATCAGAGTTGGGCTGTTTGGACGAATCCGCGAACGCCTATATATTGCAGCCTGTAGACGAGGGATTTGGCGCATGGAGCTATGTGGCGTCTGCTTTTGCGATGTTCATTGTTGTCTGGGGTAAGCGTCGAGCCATTCATCGAAGAGATTGGAAACGCTCGGGAATACCAACTCGTTAACGCACATTGTAGGTTTTCCACAATCGTTCCCAATATTCCAAACGTATCTCTCGTCTGGAGAATCCGCCAAGCATGGCAATTCTGTGATCCTCGCTTTGTTGGCGCCGGGACTTCAAGACATTGAAGAAGGGATCCTATTTCAGGTTCTGCCCAAAGCAGCCCGACATCGGCAAACCCTCATTCTGGTTGGCATCACCGTAATGATGTCATCTCTGCTGCTGGCGAGTTGGGCGACGGAAGCTTGGCAGATTGTCCTAACTCAGGGTATTCTCTACGGAGTCGGCGGCATCTGTCTCAACTTTGTCCACGTCTCGATCTTCTCGGAATGGTTTGACAAGAAGAAAGGTCAAGCTATGGGATTGATATGGCTTGGGTACCGCGTTGGAGGTTTAGCTTTCCCCCTGATATGCCAATGGCTTCTCGAGAAACATGGGTATCAGAAGACGTTGAGAGTACTGATAGCTCCAATTCTAGCGCTGCTGCTGCCTACCGTCATTCTGTTCCGTGGTCGGTTTCAAGCGGCAACGGTAGTGTCAACGCCATCTCAACCAACGATCTCGAAGATTGAAGCACTACGAAAACCTAGCGTACTATTCTACTTGGTTGCATCAATCATGTTCGGTCTAGTAACAAATGTCCCAATGATGTTTGTTACGAAATTCAGTGCCGATCTTGATATGGAAGCTTCCGAACAAGCATTGGCCCTTTCACTAGTTTTTGCGAGTAACATGATTGGTACCTACGCCTTTGGCCGACTCAGCGACAGTGGGTTCCATCAGGGTTTGATGGGTATTTCAGCTGTGTCTGCATCTCTGATACATTTCCTGTTATGGGGCTTCGTGAAAAGTAAATATGGCGTGATTGCCTACGCGGTCAGCATTGGGCTTGCAATTGGAGGTGCGTGAGCAAATTTACATTCGGACCTAGACCAACAAATCGAGACTGACATGACAAGGCTTTCGAAATTGTCTGTTTTCGTTCTATTCCGAGGTTTCGGGCCAGAGCAGCGAGCTCTTCACTGCTGTCCATAGTCTCTTCAGCTTCTTTGACGGGATCGCAATCCTCTCAGTTGGACCAGTCGGGACAGCGCTATTGAAGATCTCGCCAGATGTTGACATTCAGTCTTACGCGATTGGGAAGTATAAGGTAAACAGTATGCTTTATCATCAATTTCTCTTTAGCTAATTGACTATAGTCCTTGATCATTTACGCTGGTGGTTTGACTATGGCAAGTGGGATGTTGGTCCTGAGCCCCTTGGTGGGTAAATTCGTGAAAGGTCGACTTGGTACCAAAAGCTAGTCACTACAGTTTAGTTTTGCGTAGGCTTATTTTGGGCGTTCACCAGGCTGGTTGTAAGTAGATAACTTGTACAGGGTCAGGGAGTGTAGTACTTGATACGATGTCGATGAGACTATCTTCATAAGGTGATCACCTTGACTTGAAAACACAGTGCAGCCATAGAATTGTTTTAGACCTCCTAGTGCTCCAACCCCTAGAGATTGAAAATTTAAGCAACAACCTAGGGTAGGCCCGTGCCGCGTACTTTGGCCCCTGGACGTCAGCCCGCCCCTGGAACGATCTGCAGCTTGGGGAGCCGGCGCTAGAAAATACCCTCAAACCCAATCACAGCCCGTATTTACTTGTAGACGCCCGTCGGTGGCAGGACTCGGAGACTGTTCTTCTGCTGATATTTGTAGCCATGTCTTCTTCATGTCTTTATCGATCTTTTATGGGCTCAACTCTCCACCGACAGAATGCCTCTCAACGTCGTCTCGAACACCAACAGCTTGGAAATGGGTTCCATTCGCCGGGCGCCATCTACTTCGGCCTTCGAAATCGAAACGTCTGCGCCCAGCTCTTTGCGCTCAAGCTTAGACAGTAGATACTACCAGAGCCAAGGCTGCGATGTACATCTATACGATGATGCACCTCTTGAGGCAGAGAACTCGACTGGAGAGTATACTGGAGGCGTCAGAGCTTCCTCGTGGTATGGAGGGCTTGGAGATTTGGAAGACTTCAAGCAGCATCTAAAGGTAAGCATCCCACTGTTTAGCCTATAACTTGCCGTACTGATCCTAGAAAGACTAGGAACGCTCAGAGATCTCGCTGGATGTGAGTGATCATCGTACCTCTCCAAGAAAAAGAGCAAGGCTCAATGACTCTTAGCAATGTCGTGGGATGGTCGAATACGCTACTGGATGTGTGTAACAGAATGCTTGACTCGAAGGCCCACACGCATGGCTTATGCTTCTTAGGAGATTGCCAGATTGCATCTTGGAAGCCACGGATGCCTGAGTTTGGACCGCACATCGAAGCAGGCTTTCGGAGGCCCGACAACCGCTAAAGACAGTAGCCAATGTGAGATTACATATCACAGGCGTTGCCTATCCATTTCGCTTACACGATTAGTCATATGGCTCCACACACAAGTCTGGTTTGTGGGAAAGCGAGCTCCTCTTTGGTCTTCCATGCGGCAAACAGGGTTTCGAATGGTCCTCTGCCTGCCTACTGCCGATCACGCTGGTAAAGTAACGTATCCCATCAAGTCCGCGAGCAGACTGAGTTGATAATGCTTCAGGCACGATCATCACCAATTTCGTGGGCCCATACCGCTTAGCGCAAGAGATCAGTAAAAATATATGTGGAAAGAGTTCTGGAAGGCCATTGCCTGGGAAGGCAGGCTTTGGGCTGCGCCTGGCTCCTAGCATTTGCAATCATGCGTACAACAGCAGAGCAACTCGACTTCGCATTTGAGATCTTTGATCCAATGGATTCGTCCCCAAGAGTAAGTTACGTGGTTATTCTTGTGTCTTATTGGACTGCATTGACCCCGAACAGGTCACTAGCGTTCCTGGACTTGACGGGTTACCCTTTATCTTGGAGAAATCAAACAGACTAGCTCGCATTGATAGATACTTGTCAGGCCTAGAGGAACTTCAGTCATTTTTCTCCTCGGTCCGGCAACTCCTGCCAGCTGAACCAAGTTGCGAAAATCCTGTTGACGTGCCTGCATTTCGATCTTCACAGATTAACCATTTGGCAACCTTCGAAGCCTCGAGAGCTCGAGAGAAGATTCAGCAGGAGCAAAGGCTTTGTCAAACGTACATGAGACAATATGACACACTTGTCCAGCTGGTCAGTAAGAATGATGAAAGACTTCAAGAGAGAGCTCTGACATGTGCTCCTAGGTTATCTCCTACAGCACGACTCAGATTACCGAGCGTTTGGATCAAGGACGCAAGCTTGGCGAGCAATTCGCCAAAATCGGAATGTATTTGGCAGGACTCGCAGGCATTGTTGCTCCAATGAGCTTGTTGACTGGCTACTACGGTATGAATGTTCAAGAATTGGTGCCAGGTACAAACGGAACGCTCTTCGACTTCTGGCAAATTGGCACCCCAATACTACTCCTTACAGCAAGCTGCGTTTCCGTTGTCACGATTTGGATGATGACCGAGTCACGTCGTCCTACCGGGAAAGGATGAAATCGCGGGTATGAAAGTAGTGAATCTCTCCGGTACAGGAAGACAGTCGTTTGAATGAAGAAAAAAGTTCGTCTCTTGGAGGAGGCTAGCATACAGGAGAGATGACAATGATGTGGCCGCCCAGCGATCGGTCGGGCGTTCTATTCGATCGAAGATCTCAAGTTTGGGCCTGCTGGGTTGAAGACTGAAAGCTTGATCGCGCTTCGTTGCAATATCTTTTGTCACGCAGGCCCGTTCGAGTGAAGAAACTGGAGGAATCCACAGTACCAGAAGCGAATTGTAAGTCTCTCAGCTAGACTAGCAGGAGCGCGCTTAGAGGTTGAGGCTCAACACAAGCGCGGGATTTGGGGCTGTTATTACAAAGAAGCTACGATATTACACGAATACCGAAGGAGTGAGCGACAATGGTCGAAAGCATCGCCAACAAAGCATGGATTTGTGCTGACTGTGTGACTCAAAGCCTGCTCGACGTATCGATTTCAGATGTCAGTATTGCCTACAACGTGTCAAAGGGTCTGTCAGGGACGTGAATCGCAGCAGAGAAGGCTATCGAGGATATTTGTTTGATTTGTTAAAGCCAGCAAGGAGTAATTTCGTTAGTCGAATGGTGGTGTTTAGTCGTCACTAAACCTAAAGAAACTGTCTTGATAGCTCGCATTACTACCTACTTTCGACATCGTAAGCTCAGTACCTATGCGAGTTTGCTCAAACCCTGCTCATCAAAGTCAGCGGTGGGTCGAATGCGGCTCGGAAAATGAGATATTATGCTTCGACACGCGCGAATACCTGCAAAAACCCCGTATTTCCAGCTCGGCAGCGTAGTTCAGTGCCCCCAGCTTGACTTCAAGAGAACGCATCTGCGATAGTAAAGGCAGACAGGAGCACGCAGGTTCTAGGGCGCTCATCAACTAGTCCTCTCAACAATTCTCCAACGCCATGTCTTGGCCAGTGTCATCGTGCGCATACATTGAAGCATCAATATCGCCAACTCGCGAGACTATCCGCCCTGAGCATTAGACCTGGTCATTGAGTCGCTACGAATAACAAAACCCTGCGTAGATCGTCCGGCAATGGGCGGCCAAATGCGGAGGAGAATGGCACCTAGAGTCAGCCTAGAAGCGATCTAGAACACCCTAAAGCTCTAGGTTGGCTTTAGGTTGAGATCCGTTGTTGGGGTAAGAATCGATGACCACTCCAGCGACTAGAGAAAAGGATGGCTTTCTCAATTGTCGCTCCGCTCGACGTGGAGGAGCATGGACCCAAGGAAAGAACAGAATGAATATGGTATCGTAGACTCCGTTCGTGATGGAGGCTTCAGGATCTCGGAAAATGGAGGAAGTCTTCAGAAAGCGTGGGAAGATTCGAAGTCGAGCCCGGACCGAAACCGAGACCCAATGAGTGAGCGTGGCTCTGCTGACTCTCCAGCATCAGGCGAGGAAAACTTCCCAGAAGGCGGCCGCGCCGCTTGGCTGTCACTCGCTGGATGCTTCTGTGCGTGGATGGCGTCATTCGGATTGATGAATACTGTTGGAACTTTTCAGGCTTACCTTCAGACGCACCAATTGTCTGCATTTAGCGAAGCCGAAGTCGGATGGATCTTTGGTCTGTATCTGTTCATGGCATATTGCTGTGGAGTCCAAGCGGGCCCCATCTTTGATGCCGTTGGACCACGGGCATTGACAGCTGCAGGCAGCGTCTGTCAAGTCGCGTCTATATTCTTGCTTGGTGCTTGCAGTAGTAAGTGGTATCAGCATCAGTTGCTTTTCTAATGCTCTGAACTTCGTTGACTGATGACGAGATAACAGAATACTGGCATTTCATCATTGTATTCGGCGCCATTGGCGGTCTGGGAACCTCACTGCTGTCTACTGTGGCAATAGGAACAATTGGTCACTTCTTCAATGTCCGTCGTGGATTTGCTACAGGGATTGCTAGCTGTGCTGGATCTCTTGGTGGCATTTTTTTCACACTAATGCTCTCTTCCTTATTTACCTCTGCTGGCTTTGCTTGGGCTACTCGAGCACTTGGTTTTATCTTCGCATTCCTACTCGTCATGGCCAATCTTTTAATCCGATCTCGGCTACCTGGCAAACCCATTTCAAGAAGTAACATACTTCCCGATTTCAGGATCTTCAAGGATCAGACATTTCTTATCATGACTATTGCCCTGTTCTTGATTGAGTGGGGTCTCTTCATGGGCCTAAGCTATATCACATCCTTCGCTTCGCTCTCGCAAATGGTATACGCCCAGCATTGGCCTATCAACTCATCTCGATCCTCAACGCGGGCTCTTTTTTTGGTCGGTGGGCGCCAGGTCTTCTCGCAGACAAGATTGGAAGGTTCAATACCATGATCCTTATGATCTTTCTATGCATGATTACGACCTTGGGACTTTGGCTTCCTGCTGCCCTTACATCTTCCCCCCCGCCAAGAGAAGCCTTGCTCATAGCTTTTGCTTTGCTCTTCGGATTCGCATCTGGAAGCAACATCACCCTTGGGCCTGTCTGTGCCGGCCAACTATGCAAGACCGAGAATTACGGAAAGTACTTCGCCACCTGCTACACCCTTGTTGGAGTTGGAACCCTAGTCGGTATACCTATCGGAGGCGAAATTCTTGCTCGAGCCGGAGGAGACTATGTGGGCCTGATTACATTCGGAGGTGGCTGCTATGCAGTTGGACTAATGTTTTTCGTCTGGGCTAGAGTACGAGCTGTGGGTTGGGGATTGCGTAAGGCGAATATCTTCTGAAGGGGATAAATTCGGACTAGAAAACCTGCTCGGGGATTTTATCGACTATGAAAGCTGCTCTGTCCAGAAGTATAGGCCGCAGCTGATCCGGAGCCACTTTCAGATTGTTTTCGACAAGGATAAGTGATTACAAGCTCCGCGATATTTGAATCCCAGAGGCGCCACTTGACCTCTATATCTTCAAACGCAGCCATTCTCATCAGCTCTTTCGACATTCATCCTTGAATAGTTTGCGAAGAACCCCTTTCGTTGAGAACAGTTGTAGTTCGTCCAGTCGCGATGGAGATCACCATAGCGCACAGTGGCCAAACCGGCTTATATCACAGGTGTATACATCCTGGTAGAAGCTATAGGCTTATTGTCAATCCAAGCGATACCATCTACAGTGTCAAGGTAAAGATTCAGCAAGAAATAGGTGATGTTTGTACGATTGATGAACAGAGGCTATTCTCCAAGGGATTCGGGATCAATTCGTCTAGAGATTCCTACAGCCTTCAGGAGTGTGGAATTGAGGAAGACGAAATGATTCTCTTGCTCTTTAGTATGATAATATGTGAGTGGGACCTACAAATTGGTTGCTGTAGAAAATGCTGATACAGTACTAGACGTGGAAATCAAAGGCCACAGCCTCTTCGCCATCAGAGAAATGTCACCACGAAGCAACATCCGCGAGGTGAAAGCTTCCGTCGTGAATCAAAGCAGAGGAAGCATATCTTCGGAGCAGCAGCGGCTGTGCTTCGGAGACAATGAATTGGAAGATGATGATCTGTCATTGATGGATATTCCACACTTCAAGCATGGAGTGACTTTTGAATGTGTACTCCAGCCAGTTCCCGTTGACGATAGTTCGCAGATGGATTTAGACTCGCCTAACAGGCCAGCCCGCGTCTCTCATTCACAGGATCCAATTCAAGAAGCCATGAATAGAATGACGTTGCGCTGATGGGTCGGCATTGAACGGCGTTGATCATTTAGATCACAAACAGAAAGCATTACAGCCCTGACCAAAAACTTCCATTTTATGACTATACGAGATGCTGCCATCTACTGTCTAGCTGATTACGTTCGTCGTCGCGAAATTCATCGACACATGGCCATGGAACGACCATCCGTCCTCTACATTGTGCCGACTGGGTTTCTGAGGTTCTATGGATGACCTCTGCGGTCCCCCACTCCAAGCCCCTTTCTCCTCAGAGACCTGTTCCACATGCCACAAAAACCTGACCGTGACCAACACCACCTCCCCTCTCATCTACGGCATCACATGTTCCAACGATCCCACGCGCGAACCCCTCAACACCACCGGTTGCGCTAACGCGATGATTTCGATCTGTTATACCATGGCTGGGTTTTATGGCCTGCCGGCAACGGATGCGTGGGTTGTTACTCCCAACCAAAGTGGGAATTGCACGTTTGGGTTTTGGTTGCCGAAGGGTGGGGCGCCGCCGCCGAGTTATGCGAGGTGTGGAAATCAGATTTTTGGGGTTTCGGCGGGGACGTGTATGGAGCCGGGGTTTAATGTTGGGAGTGTGAATTTGAGGGAGTTGCCGAGTGCTGGGGCGTTGAATGTTAGTGTGAAGGTGGGGGAGTATGGGACAGGGATGCCTGTTGATGGGGCTTATCCGAGTTATGTTATGGTGGCGCAGAAGAGGAGTTGAGATGTGGGGACGCAGTGAGGCTTGGGGGGCTTTTGGGCTGGGTTGTAGCTAATTCTGGGATTGGGTTGAGGATTTCGTACTGGGATGATTATGAGTGATTAATATGGACAGCGAAACTTTGCTATTATAGATGGATACAATGGGGTCCACAGATTACGAAGATCTGTAATGCAGCGAATCCTCTTCACTATTTTGACTCTATATCGTGACGGGACTATGAGCAGAGCTTGACACCACTAATTGGATGAATCAATCATGCTTACACCTTCGCCATTAATGCTTATGTGATATTTCGAAGACCTCTGGCGTTTGGACACAAGGGAAAGCAAAGCCAATGATTTGCAAGCCGGTTATAACGTGACACATGCGAGCGAGAGGAGTGCTAATTCAATTGGCAAGCCAATTCATCATCCTTGAATGAAAGAACTCTTTAGCCTAATATCAGCGGAATCCAGAGCAAGCACTAGCAAATTCCATCTTCTCTGCACCCCTCACTTACAATATGCTTTAATTGAACGAACACTCGCTCAAGAAGACCACACATGCAAATCAAAGCTCAATGCAACCTCACTTCCACCACTCTGACCTTCCTATCCTGATGGTATTTACCGTCTTCGTCCTCATCATCTTCATCCACACCATCCTCGTGGTTGTGATGCGAATCACCCCACTCCCTCACACAAGATTTCGCGGCATCCAACGTTTGAAAGATGCCCACTATCGTCATACTCGTACGCATGCCGGCACCATCGCTATACCACTCTTCCTCTTCTTGGACGACAAAGACACTTTTGACTTGTGTAGATTGTGCGTGAGGTATGGTATGCAGTGTCGGAAAGATCTCTGCCATTGCACCACATTGATTTTTTGCCGCGTACTGCTTCGACTTCTGGACTTCCAAATCAAAGGTAAAATCACCATCAAAGTGATGGATGCACACACGCCCATCAGATGACATCTGGACAACATCCTCGTCCAAATCAATCTCATCATAGCCCTGCCTCAAAAGTCTCGCCGCAGCTTCATTGGCCGCATGCAGAGTATCAAACACGCCCAACGTTTCGTGTGTCTGATCGATTCCCTTGTCTTGTCCGTCGATAGTCCTGTTCACGACGTATACGTCCACGGCCTCATTCTTGACCCGCCATGTAGCATTCGCTGGTAGGACAGCTAAGTCATTGTCCGACAATGCCTCGTGCTTTTCTCCAACTCCCGAGGTATAATCTCCGAACAATCCAGCTTTTGAAATTTGGGCTGTTTGCTCTTCTGTATACTGACAGCTAGCGTGCAATGGACACGTCAGTCACGTGATAACTCGACGCGTCTCAGCCATCAGATTGCGAGCCACAGCGTTTAGTCTACAGATCCAAGGGATTGATAATAGTAGCTTTGTACGTCGGGCGAGCAGTATTGGCAGGATTGGATGACATGAGTTACTTACCAGATGTCGCCAATTGACTGTGGAGACGCATAGAATTACTTCCGCATCTGGTGATCATCAATCATCAACCTATCCATTGATTCCTCAGTCTGTTTCAGCCTATCTTGCAATGGTATTAGCCTATCATGTAGCAGCATCTGTCCCTTGATCGATTTGAATAGTACTGTGGCAATGGTCGATGGAAACGCATTGCCAATTTGCTTCAGAATTTGGGATTCGCTCATCGTTGATGGAAATCCGTGTGTCAAAGGAAAGCCTTGAAGACAGGCAAGCTCTCTAATGGAGAAGTCACGTTCTCCCGTTGGATGGCATAGGTTGCTAGAGTGTTTCGTCGTAAGGATGGTCTGGGGCAAAGGCCGATCTCCGCGGTAAGGTTTCCTTGGGTTTTCGTAATTCTCCGGTATCTTGTGATCAGGCCAGCCTGCAGGGATTCTGCAAATGGCCTCATTCACGCTTACTAATGGTAGTAGTCCTGTGTTTCCGGGATCGTCAGAGTGCGTTGGTTTGGGGAGTTCATGAAGCGGCTCGCCAGGGCTATGGCTCTGTTAGAAAGGTAGAACATGAGCCTGAGAACTACTTACCAAGACGCAACTAAGATGAGACGCCTACGTTTCTGTGGAAGTCCATATTGCTCGAACTTTATACTCTTCCAACGAACACTATATCCTCTACTTGTAAATTGTTGTAAGATTTCACCCCAGAGGTTTCTCACATCAACTCCGTAGTCGGTTTTCGCCTTTCTCTCCCACAGTCCACTTGTATTCTCAAAAGTAGCAACTCGTGGTTTAGCTTTGTCCAGCAATGAGCCAATGGCCATGGAAGCGGCAATGTTCGCCTTGTCTTTGTCGCTACGTTGCCTTCTAGCCGGAGAATAAGGCTGGCAGGGAGTCGATAGATGGAGTATATCAATATTTAAATCTATGCCATGCATTGAGTGGATGTCCTGAGCGTCCATGCGAAAATTCTTCGCAAGAGGAAAGTTCAAATGAAAGGTTTTACAAGCGGCTGCATCGTAGTCAGAAGCCCACGAATGATCCAGCCCTGCTTCTTTGGCACCCCTACATGAACCACAGCCTCCACAGAAGGGATCGCCATACGTGTACCTGCGTCCTTCATGGTCAATTGGCTTTGGAAGATTGCCTTGAGTCTCATTGAGGAGGCTATCCTGGTTTCCGTTATCATGGAGCGTCGTCTCTTTCATACCCGAAGGTAACGGAGAAAGCTGGTCATCAGCTCCACGACTGCTCGAACCGAACTTCTTTGTGTGACCTCGCCACCCTGTACGAAGATCGTCATGGCTGACAAGGGCGGCGGATTTGTCGCACTCCTCAGTGCTCAATCGAACAAGCGACCCTTCGGCTATTTTGCTAGCTTCAAGTTGGAATGCATGTATCGGTCTTTTCTTTTTTCCCTCCTTGGTAATGATGACGTGCTTCCAACTGCAAATCAGATGCTCCGTTTGCGTTGGTATCATGATACTATCGTCTTGAGCTGAATCCACCCTAGGCAGTAAATTGTTCATGAGAGTCAACTTTCTGTGACACTTGACCTTTGAGCTATGAAACTCTTGCAGAATCTGCCTTTCAGCCTTTTCACGGTTGTTTTCGGCTATATGGCACACCCAATACACTTCCTTCGGGTCCGAGTTCGGTAAGCCCAATGTTTTCTTCACCCTGCAGAATCTCCACCCAGTAACGCTGTATCCGCCCTTAGTTGGGTGAGATCTGACTTCGCACACCCTTAGAAAATCTCCGCCATTTAGCTCAACGGTATCACCGGGTTGGATCAAGTCTCCCTTCAAGGTCTTTGCACCATTGGTATGGATGTTTTTCACCTGCGGAGACCTAAGGTTCTGCGGCGATGTGCGTAGATTTCTTGTGTCTCCATTCAACCTCCACCATAGTCCCTTCCACTTGTCAATGCGATTTATTCGAATAATCGCGGTCGGCCTCGTGGCGGACACGTAGATCGCTAAAGAATGTAGTACTGAGAACATAGTGCAGTCGCTATGTCTTCAGATCCACCATTTCCTAGCCTTTCCGCAGATTATGTGAAGAGATGGCGTTGTAATAAAAAAATAACGCGTTCCCGAGTGCTTCCAATGCGCTCCGATTCAAGCTCGAGGATTTTCATACGTTTTAAGGGGTATATAACAAGGCTCCGATCACGACACCAATCTTACTAATAGAGTGCGCAATGTAATTATTGACGCGAAGTCGTCGCAATACCTTCATATTCCGCACTAACTCTTTCGCAGTAGGGAGGTTTTTTACATCAGACCGATACATACATATAATCTGTATCACTTGTAGAAGTGTTGATCACCGTTCTGAGCTCGAGTGAATGCTTGAGCATGGTAAGTCCAGCGATGCTCTTGACGGAAGGTTGTAATTTGGACGCTAACGAACAAGCTTCGCACGTTTTAGTCTTGTAGTATTGAACCCGATCTGTCAAATCTAAAACGGTAGGAAACAACATAATCCACCGCACTTATCAGAAGATAACTAATTAATTAATAGACAACCGGCCTGCCTATCTACCTACCTACCCCATCGTCACTGAGGGAATTCTGCCTACCAGCCGTCTGGCTACTCTCTTATCCAGAATTAAAAGCTTCTACATACACGCCAGAATTCATATATTAATTACTTATATATTGACTCTTCAAGACCACTGTTTTATATATCGCCCGGCATAGGTATCAAACAGCCTAGGATGTTTAATTCATAATACTTTCTCCGCGCTCCTTTCAAGCGCCTCCAGCCTTCATTTATTTGATGGTTGGAAAGGATTGTTTGTCGATACCAGCGACAGCCGCACTGCTTCTTTGGCTTGATCTTTTCTCTTCCACAGCGAATGTGATGATATCGTCGACGTGGGCCAAGCATCGCTCCCCAAAAGACTCTCCCAATCTACTTGGCTGCCCTGAGATGGGTGTGCCATACGACACTTCGAGTCTCCAGCGTCCTGTGATTTGGTCTGAATTGTCTGTGCTAGCCAAAATGTTTTTCATTCGTACATGCTACCTCTTACCTTTGATTGGTATACTCATGCATAGCACAGAAGAGAAGAAGTCATCCGCAAACCTGCTTTAGACTAGCACCGTTTCTTTACGTTCTCAGCTTCGCCTACAAACCAACAACGTTTGTCTTCCGCCATCAGCTATGTGAAACTGACTGCATAAATGATCATAGAATGTCGATCAACGACTCCATGGCTCGGTTGCGCGGAATCACAATACATCAGACACGGGAGAAAGAAAAGCGCCATCTACACGCGCCAATCGCGGACCGTCAAGACACGGCACCGGCTTGGACATATACCCTTATGCAGCCTTCCGTGTTAGTCCCAAGTCGATTGGCGTCGCAAGTACACTCATCCACACCATCGCAGCTTCCAGATCGCTTTTCTACGAAACAAACGTGGCCGTGGGCCGCTCATGCAGGAACCATTGCGTCAGAGCCAACAGCGACATTCACCCCCACAGCTACCTTACTTCATCGCCATGAAAAGCCCCGACTGATAACATCTTAATATCTCCGTCGGGGTTTCCACTTCTCCCAGCACCTCATACAATATGAAAGGAATCATCTACACCCTCCCCCCACTCGGGGATGAAGACCAAGGACGCCGTTACCTGGCCGCAGCATGGATACTCGTCATGACTGCCGTCCTCACCACCATCATCCGCATCCTAGTCCGCGCCCGCCTAACCCGCAATCTAGGCTGGGACGACTTCTGGATCGTAGTGTGCATGGTTTCCAACTTAGTCGGCCTTGGATTCGTCACGAAAGAAGTGACCGATGGTTTGGGTCGACATATGTACTACCTTACTGCGGACCAGCGGCGACGTTTCACAATAATTGGGTGGCTTGACTGGATGCAGACGTTCATTACGATAATGTTTTGCAAGATATCGATTTGTATGTTTTTACTAAGAATTAAGAATACGAGGTGGAATGTAAGATTCATGCACGCGCTTATTGCGGCGAATGTGGTTTTCACGGTTGTGGTTGTTGGGCTTTTTGTTGGTGTTTGTAGCCCACCGGCTGCGTATTGGACTATTGGGCTGAATAGGAGGTGCTTCTCCAATGAGCGGGTGATGGCTATTGTGCTTTCCCAGGGTCGTGAGTCACTGCTTGCCGACTATTGGTATGAAGCCGCTTATGGGATATGTAGTGTTCTCTGCGCTCTCGGATATCATACTCGCGACTACTCCTCTGCTTTTTCTGAAGGATCTTCACATAAGTCCTCGCACTAAGATCTGCCTTTGTGTGCTAATGTGCGCTGGCTACATGTGTGTTCCCCCTCGAAATCCCGATTCAGCTCACTAACATCCTTCAGAACAGCCGCAGCAAGTATCGTGCGTACCGCGCTCTCCGGCGCAGTACTCGAAACAGATGTAACGTGTATGCCTCCGTTGCTCTTCTAGCAAGCTCCAAATCCCCATGACGGCACTAATAAGCTCAATCCACAGACGCGATGATCCCAAACGCAGCCTGGCGCGCCACAGAAGTAAATCTCGGCGTAATCTGCGCCAACGCACCCATCGCCCGCCCCCTCTACCTCTTTTACCACGGCCGTCTAAGCGCTCTTCGCTCTCCTAACCAGTCCGGTCGATCGCGTCTGTGGCCCGGTTCGAGCGAGCGCTCGCGGGGCATCCAGAAGATGTCCGGGACGGAACCGGGGACTGGGTACACGGAGGCAAGCGCGGAACTGGGATTACCAATTCAGGGGTATATGATGAAGGATGGGAAGAGGGATAGTCATTGGCTGGCGATGGCTGAGGGAGAGCAAGATGAGGTGGCGGCAAGAGATAGGGCTACTGTGAGGGATGCGTTTGATTAGGGAGGATGACTGTGTTGGTTGGGCGGTACTTCGGCAGTGTTTCGATCCTTTATCGCCCGAATACAGGAGTTTTCGTAGCGAAGTACACTATCTCTCTTCTTTTTCAGAATTCTCGGCTCTCAAATGTCAGGTCTCTTCCTTCGCTAAATGATACGCCCTTAATGGCGCTGGGTACACCGACTAGCGTGACCTGCAATCACGGTGTACTGGTAACGTTCTACGTGTTTGCCCGAGGTTCTTCAAACATGCCGATAGCAAGATGTAAAACCAGACCCTTAACCTAAAGATTTAAGGGTGCAAGGATATTACGTACCCTACGAAGGGTCACGGGCTATGGGCCGAGCAGGCTTCATCGTTCTTCAGTGAACGCTCAGAAAATATTTGGTCCATGTCGTTCGATAGACACCGTCAGGCATTGCCCTCAGGCTCGATGGTATCAACACAGTTATACATTTTCTCAGTCGCAGGTAGGCAAGCATTACTGCCAGAGGAATAACCGAAGTCCAGATCCTCCCTGTCGCGCGCAAGATTGTAGAGCTGCTGTGGCGGGTAAGTTTCTCGGAGGTGTTTTTGCCGCGGTCGGCCATAGGCAGGAGCAGTGGCGCCAAAGTGGTTACCAGTGCTGCTATGCGCCAGAGGATTCGCTCTAGTCGACTTGGGAGGAATGATTTTAAGCTAGGCAGTGAACTCCACCGGAAAACGGTGCTACCTACAACCATACAGCCAGCCATAAGATGAGATAAGCAATCTCTGACAAGGTAATTGTCGTTGGTGATTCTCGTAGTCATGTCACCGCGATGCCAGTGAACCCACTGTTTTCTTCTACTCCTCCAACTACTTGGGACGGGAATGTTGTAATTCTCGGGCTGTAAGTATTCAAGAACGAAAACCTTTAGGAAGAAGCTTGTGGGTCTCTTAAAAAAAGAGGTCAAGAGAGATATCACCACCGTCTATGCTGATAGCTGCTACCTCGAATGGGATATCCACATCCCTTGGCTTGTCCCGGACAGCGACATACGTAGGTATAAAACAGCAGACAAAAGCGAGCGTGGCTATCTCCATTTGTCATGACGGTAGTGACTCGTTCCAACGTGCGATCAATTCAAGTAAGAGCCAGAAACACTGTACAAGCGCAAGCCCACGAGCGAAGGCATCCGTCTTGCTTTTATCCTGGATCTCTTCTGTGGAGACGTCGGGAATTCGAGCTAGCATCCCGACTGTGAATTGGCCTGCCAACTGAAAGCCATCGAGTATTTGATGTGTGACGGGCTGATTACTGATTTTGGACGTGAGATGGAAACCACCCATGTCAGCAAATATGGCGTGGATGATATACCACTCGTGGGCTTATTCTGGAAGCTGGTCTGCCTTACCAGCTGAGTCACCCGCAACTACAACATGGTTTGAGTCGGTGACCCTAAAGTCACGGGTGCGAGATGAGTATTGTCGATGGTTGCAGTATCCTGCTCGACGGCCTCTTCAATAGTCTCTAACTTTGACTTTTCAGTACGATGCGGAGATCTACATGCATTTTGGATCGTGGAAGCCGCTTCTACCATGTGGGAGGGACATCAGACTCTTTCTCGGCTGGTCGCAATTGCTTTGGCAGAGATTGAATGAGAAAGGCGACCACTTTCCTCCACTCTAGATTGCCAACAGATGAACCAATGGAATATTTCTTAGGCACGGTCCTGCTGACCTTGACTCCTTGACCACTCAGCTTTTCAAGACCAATCTTCGCCATCAGGTGCTCCTCCATCGCGTAGGCGAACATGAATTCTAGGAACATGATTGTGAAGCACATCCATTGTAATTTGCGGAAGAAGATTTTGTTTTCGAATCGTTGGAACCGGGCACATTCAGATGTAGGATAGTCCATGTTGATGCCAGGATTGCTACAAGGCAGCTTGACTGAATTTCAAGAGTCCTACACATTGGCGGACTACTTGTCCACCCTTATACTTCGGAGTTTTGGCCGGATTTGGTATCCTCATGCATAATTGCCATACTGTTAAAATACCTTGACTTGTTACATAGGAGGAGGTTTTGTTTGGGGTTTCGCGGCACAGGTGCGGCGAGCGTTTCAACGCGACCAACGTCCTACCCGAATCTCCATATCAGAGATACTAGTATACTGCTCTGTCTCAAAGGCTATTGTACTATCGGTCTTCAGGGTCAGACTATCCGGGTCAAAATTGCATTGAACATTAGAGTCGACGTTGCGTTTTTCGTTGCTGTCTCTGAACGAGACGACTTGTAATCGGAATCAAAGGGCGGCCGTCAGCAAGCATGACCCCACGTCACATTGAATCAAAGCCCCGCGTGTGGGGGAGTATCGCCTTCACCTTTCGCTGGCAAAGCCTCCTTCGCCCCCAACTATTAGGCTGCAAGGATAAGGTATCCATGTAGCCGAGGAGCCTAAAAAGGCCCGGGATCGTTCAGGGCCGGCTTCCCCGTCCAATCAACGGCCTCATTCTAAGCACAGCCGCCCTTTGCGTGCAGGACCGCGTTTTCGCAGCACATGGAATTACATGATACTGTACCCTCAGAGCGTGCGGTCCAACGATGAGATCTGTTCGAATCAATGGTGACACAGATATGCCTGACCGAGGTTGAGACTGCGCTTGAAACCACCAATTTGTCAGAGAAGGCGATATATTCTGAACAATGCACAGGATTTCGATCCTCCTGAGCCTGGCGGCGGTGACCTGCGTGCCGCAGACGTGAAACGCGGCGGCACGAGCTGATAATGAAGGAAGATGGCTGGCCCAATGAATTGAGCCTAAAGAAGCAGGGTTTCTAACGAGGTGTGCTTTACCCCTGTACCTTTCAAGGAACGAAAGAGATCAGTCTAAGGCAGTAGATCTTTCTCCAGGTCATGCCTGGAAGACCAATAATAGGCAGAGGCGCAGTTCTAAAACGGACTGGCAACAGTTCCCCGCACTCCAGGCGCCGCACGACAGCCCAATCCCCTATATAAGCTCCGTGCCGTTGTACTGGTACAGGTTTGAACCATGTACCACTTTCACTCTGGATAGGAACTCCATTGCAACCGTGTCTGGTGCCACGCAAACACTATGTCTGCTTTGAGTCGCGACGAAGCTCGTGCTATAGTAGAGAAGCTAGATAGGCTCAAAGGTTATGTGAGTCCAGAGAACCGCGCGAAACTGGAAATACAAATGCCAGAGGTCCTCGAGAGCATAGATAATCTACGGGGAGAATTAGCAACAGTCACAAAGACGTAACCTCCCACTTGATATCTTTTCCGAAGAGCTCATGGTGCTGACCCCCAATCAGTCTCACGGACAACCTGTTCTCAAAGGACACTCGCGAGACTCGCTTTGTATTTGAGTTGATTCAAAACGCCGAGGACAACCAATACAAGAAAGCCGCAGCGGAGAAGAAACAGCCTTTCCTGAGATTTACAGTACATCCGGACAGAATTCTCATCGATTCTAATGAAGATGGTTTTGAAGAAGTCGATGTTCGCGCGATTTGTAGCACTGGTAAGATTACCAAAAATGGCGCACAGGCCTACATTGGGGAAAATGGGATCGGCTTTAAGTCAGTGTTCAAGGTCGCCTCCAAAGTTCATATTCAATCTGGAGCCTTTTCTTTCCTTTTCAAACACAGCCAGCGTGATGATGGACTCGGAATCGTCACTCCAATCTTCGAAGAACATCATGAGCTTCCTGAGGGAGTCCGAACCCGCATGACATTGACACTCACCAACCCTTCAGATGTCGAATCTCTTACCAACGAATTCAAAGATCTGCCAGACAGCTCACTGATGTTTTTGTCTGAAATGGAAAAGATTGCAATTGCCATAGTGAAAGGAGTTGAAGATACGTCCACTACCGTCTACTCATACCGATACGCTAACCATCTGTCACGGGGTGAGCTGACAAAACACTCGACTGCAAATGGCTCTTCAGATAAGGTTGAAATATACTACAACCATATCACCAAACGGAAATCGGCAAATCTCCCCACTGACAACTCTCGGCCTGGAAGACACGAAGCCGACGTAGTCCTTGCTTTTCCCCTAGACAAAGACTCGGCCCCCCTGGATAGTCAACAAAATGTGTCCGCCTTCTTACCAATACGTCAAGTAGGCTATAATGTATAAGATCCACGATCACAGGTCCAGAGATTCGACAGCTGACTGTGAGCAGTTCCAAGTCCAGTCTAATTGGGTAACGCAAGCTAGCCAAGAAGACATCTTCCACCCACCACGGAACGAAGCTATTCTTCAAGGCGGCGCTGAGTGCTCTCGAGATGCTGTGATGCAATCTCGCGACCAGAGTACTGCACTCCAATTTCAGCCCGTGCAGTGTATCCCAAGCAAGACGATCTCAGAACCGTTCTGGACAAAACTCTTAGCAAAGATTATGGCAATTCTCAGCCATGTATCCATCCTGTTATCTCGAAATGGGAAGGCTTGGAAACGCCCAAGCCAGCTCAAATGGCTCTCAAGAGATTGCCTTGATGATAGATCTGAGCCTGTGTTCGAGGGCTTGCCTGAGGAGATATGTCTGTCACCAAGGTATCGGTGGAGCGATAAATCATCCTTCGACAAGCTTGATGTCAAGAATGTCAGTATAGAAGACACGTTGAACAGAGTTCGAGCAGATTTGACCAGACCAATCTCGAGGATGAAAGCATCTACGACCAGTGGCTCATGGCATCACTGGAGTGCAAGCTTGCTCATATTACCTTTCCCAAAAAACTTGGTGGCTCCCAAAAGCGATGTTAGAAAGTTGCAAATAATTCCATTGCAGAATGGGTCCCGGACGTCGAGCAACGAGGGGCCTTGCGAAGGTTCTACGGAAACGCCACTGGAGGATGCGTATTTGCCTTGGCCTGAACTACTAAAAATCGATGGTAAACTTGGTGTCAGTCGTCTCTTACCATTTGTGGTATTGCCTCCAGAGCTTAAGGACAGGCCCTCGGAGAACTGGGACTTCCTTAACAAGTATGGTATACGATCTGAAGCCAATCTTGATTTCTACCTTGACGTCTTGTTCAACCTCGTGCACAAACAGTGCCCATTGAACTCTGAAGATAGAAATGTGTTGTTCAAAGTATACCACTTAGTGGATAAGCACTCTAAAGGTGCTGATGATGGGCGTCTCCGGTAAGTGGATTGTGATACAAGCCGGAATCCAGGCTAATTGCTTGCAGTGACTTCTTCGCAGACCAGAAGGCTATCTACGTACCAGCTAGGGGCTCGTCGGAAGCAATATGGGCCAAGCCCTCCCAATGTGTGTGGGAGGCACCGGACTTCATTGATGTCCGATGTCCACTAGCCGCCAGAGAAGGCTATCGCGATGATGAAAAGATGAAGCGTCTCTTCAATAGTCTTCTCAATATCAGGAACGCAGATTGGAAGCTCTCCATCATCCAGATTGGAGAAAATAAACGCCGTCAAGGCCCCTACGACAGTGTTGCGGACATGTATCGTCATATCGAGACACAAATTTTGCCAACAGCTGAATTAGACGTCTGCGTGCGGTACCAGATCCCTTTCCAGAAAATCATGCAGTGAGCATGCTGACACACGTTGATTTCTAGTGAGGTTTTCGAAGAACAGTGCTTGGTCTATGTGCCTCAACAGCAGGCATGGTACCCGCCCTCCTCTTGTCTTTGGGCCGAGCAGACGCGTATAACCAGCAAAGTCGCCATTGCAGGCCAATATCCAGATCTCGAAAACTTCTTTCTCCACGGACTGAAAGTCGATGAGCCAGATGTAGATATGTTAGTTGACGAGTTGAAGCGCTTGGCTACAATCGATGGAGACCCCTCAATCGACAAAGTTAGAGCCCTCATACGAGACATCGATGATATGGGGCCAAATCACAAGGATCTTGAGCATCTGAGAGCGTACAACATCCTACCCGTCCAGGGTACAGATGGTCAGATCAGTCTGAAGAGCACCAATGACGTCTTTGCCATCGCCGATCGAGTTGAATATGAGAAACTTTTCAGAGGCCGGGTGGCAATCCTAGCCTATACTATTGAAGAAGCCTACACCTTGAAACGCTTTCTGTCAGCATTAGGTCTAATGGTTAGATGCATGAGCCGATTGGTAGGAGAAACATCTACTGCCAATTTTTCCTTCAAGGAGCCCCGTTTGACAAGAAAGGTTAGGAACCAAGCCTATGCGCTTTTCCGGTCAGTCTCTACATCCTCGACTTTACAATAGTGTATGTCTAACAGTTACTTTGTAGATGCACTGTGCACTATGGCGCGGCTACACCCAATGATAAGAGGATCTATTACAAACTCCGAGAAACAGAAGTCTTCGTGAGCGACGGGATTTCAAAGGCCATCACTCTTTCCCTCCAAGGGACCGTATTTTCGGTGGAGGGTGCGCGCAGCAATGTTCATATCGAGAATGACGAAAGACAGCTTCGAATGTACATCCCAAGAGAATTCTCGGAACAGCTGCTTTGCTATCTCAAGCTACTCCCCGACAAACTCGTCCCTCAACTGGGTATTGAGAATCAAGAAGCAACCAGAGTCATTGGCAACATTTTAAATGCTTCTCCCGTGATACTGGACGACCTGCTTGACGAGCATGGCATAGTAAAACTCCCTTGGTCAGACCCTGATCCGTATAGCCCCTCAGAAGAAGAAGTATTCGAGGACAATGCCGGACCTATTGATCGAGTCATGTCGACTGTTGCATTGGACTCGGAAGATCCGACAATATCTAGCACGCCAAAGCGAGAATCAAGGACTGCACGACTTACGCCTAGCCCGAGTCTCAGCACAGGGAGCCACACAGAATGTTCAGTCGATAGGGAGGTCTACACCCCAACAACGCAATTATCTACAGGGTTTCTGAGAACACCAAGGACGAGTGTCTCTTCAATCCCTACCATCGGTAGGACTGAAGCCCCCACGGAAGAGCGGAGTAGCCGTAGTGAATATTGCGGGCTGCTGGAACATGTGATCGATGCCGCCCAAAGAGCAGAATTCCCTCGCCGCGAGCCATTATCATCCAAGGCTGTGCTTGACCCGGAGGCTGGCCCGCCGATAAAGCTGTCCGATACAGTGTTCGGGAGGCGCTCAGACAACCGGATAGGCCATGATGTCAAGCTCAGAGCGGCTGGCGAACTATATGTATGTCTCATACGAAACAAGCCTCAGCAAGACTGCAAGAGAGCTGACCATGTATAGGCTTTCGAATTGCTCCTGAATCAAGACTTACCATACTTTGGTACGAACAACTGGAAAAGCACCGTTCGAAAAGAAGTTTGCATACACGAGAAATATGCGAGTATGGGCCCAAGGGTTGGCTCCAAGACAGCAGACATTATCTACGAGGACGAGGGCGAATACAAGCTCACGAATCTACTGATCAATCATGGCTACCTGGTCGGTGATTACCTCAAGGCCGGCGCCCGAATCAAATACTACCTGAAGGTCAAAACGACGACAAAAGAGTGTGAGACACCATTCCACATGAGTAAAGCGCAGTGTCAGAGGGTCAGTAGAATTCCCTGCCCTGACTTATGCGAAGAAATTCGTGAAAATTTGGGTGGCTGACATAGACACGAGCAGATACACCGAACGGCACTCAGCCCCGATCGTCTTAGTACGGAAGTATACATCATTTTACGAGTCTTCAATCTTGGTCAAGAGAATATGGGAATCCGAGTATATGTAGGTCCGGCAAATTTGGAGATGAATGGGGAGCTGGTTTTCGAAGCCGAATCTTACACGGTCAAACCGGCAGAGATTGAGGAAGAGCTGTAGTGGGTTTGCTCGCCAAATTATAAGCTCATGCAGGGTCCAGGTCCGTATAGTACTAAGCACTTGAAATTTACCGATTTTCAGCCCTATTGTCGCTACACCCCGAGACCCCCTAAGCTACTCCCTATAACCACCTTAGGGGGATCTACAAGCGGCTTCCAAGGAAGCTCCGGGGCCCTTACTACAAATCTGAAAATCGGTGAGTCTCAAATGCACTCGATTGTATATCCTGGGTCAATTATGTCTTCCGACACACTTGATGTTTATTACCAAGAGATCCGAGGTGGAGGAGTCTCATCGCCAATAGGCTTCATGAGTGAATTGTCTTGCAGTCGAGAGCCGACGATGCCAAGCTTTAGTAATCAGAAGCATGGCTGACTTATGGCTCGATAAGAGAGTGCATACTCCGTATGCACGTTCCGATCCCTCTGCGGGGTGCCTTGTCCGCTGTCCTTTCTCCTTTCACCAGTCCAAAGCAATTTGTATGGTCGACTATTCTTCACAGCGAGGCTAGTGAATGTGAGTACAGGCTTACTAATGTTCTCACCGCTGATTTCGAGGCCCGCCTCAAGATCCCACACCACTCATTGATAAGCGCTCCACTTGTTATAGAGACAAAGATTCGCCGCACAATTTTCACAACCTGCTCTCAAACCAATGGTCAGACACCCCTTCCTACTTCACTTTTTGGGAGAGTCCAATCCAAATCCCATTTTTCATTTTCAACTTTGGTCTCATGTTTGCTGAATCATGAAGTCTTCAGTTCCCATCGGATTTCTGCGCTTGAGAAGCGCTCTGATCGTCTATATTGGCCTTTCCAATCTAATTGGTGTGACTTCAGCATCAGCAAACCAATGTCGCTGCTTTCCGGGAGATAGTTGTTGGCCAACCCCTGCGAGTTGGGTGTCTTTGAACAACTCCGTCAACGGCAGACTGATCGCCACCATACCCCTTGCCTCGCCGTGCCATGATCCCAATCACAATGCGACAGAGTGTGTTTCTTTGCAGCAAGATTGGTTGCAAACACAATTGCAGTAAGTGCGCACTCCCACAATATCGAGGTTGCGCTCAGGGACCAAAAGCTATGCATCCTCTTCTTCCGTCATGGCGCCTTTTTACGCCGGCAACAGCTGCGAACCTTTCACACCAGAGTCAATACCTTGCACTTTGGGCAATTATGTGAATTATGCGATTAATGTCACTGAACATTCGGATGTGTCGAAAGGTATAGCGTTTGCTACAAAGAACAATATACGACTGATCATTCGAAACACCGGTCACGAGTGGGTACATGATACACATTAAGCCCCGGGCCTGCTAATGGTAATCAGCTACAATGGCAAGTCAACTGGTGCAGGCGCCCTCGCAATATGGACCCACAATCTCAAAACCATCGACTTCATTGATTACAAGGGCCCAGCCTACACCGGCAAAGCAATCAAGATGGGAGCTGGTGTGCAGGGGTTCGAAGCCTACGAAGCTGGAAACCAACTAGGCTATTCCGTCACAGGAGGCGAATGTGCAACAGTTGGTCTAGCCGGCGGTTACACTCAAGGAGGCGGCCACTCTGCTCTAGCGTCAAAGTATGGGCTGGCGGCTGACCAGACACTAGAATGGGAGGTAGTGACTGGGACTGGAGAGTTTGTTACCGCAAGCCCAACGCAGAACTCGGACTTGTATTGGGCTCTTAGTGGTGGTGGAGGTGGCACTTATGGCATCGTCTACTCTATGACGTCGAAAGCTCATGTCGACATCCCCGTCTCTGGTGCAAATCTTACCTTTTCAAGCCAAGGGCTGTCTAGAGACACTTACTATGCTGCTATTACCGCTTGGCACGCCAATCTGCCTAAACTTGTGGACGCTGGCGCAATGACTGTTTATTACGTTACTAATGAAACGTTCACGCTGGCTCCTTTCACTGGACCTGGCATCTCAGCAGTCCAGGCAAAGCAGCTTCTCCAACCATTCCTTGACACCTTGAACGAGCTTGGTATCAAATACAACTTGACAGGGCCCATTGACTTCCCAAGCTACTTAGACGAGTTTAACACCTTTCAACCACAGCTCGACCTAGCAGCAGCACAATATGGGGGACGGCTAATTCCACGTTCCGTCGTCGAAAACAACAATGACGGACTGACAGCTGCCATACAGAACATTACCCAAACCCCAGGGACGCTGCTCTTTGTCGGCGTTGGGATCAATGTGAACAAGAGTATAGTACGTGGAAATGCGGATGTGGACAATGCCGTCTTGCCGGCTTGGAGAGATACATTGATCGATTCGATAATCCTGACGTAAGTAGTTCCTATTAGATGATGGTATGGCTCTGGCTAATCGTGTCGTCAAGGGCGTGGAACTTTTCGGCGCCGCTGTCGGATATGGTGGCGTTGCAGAAGCTTATGACTGACGTGCTGTTGCCACAATTGGAGACTATCACGCCTGGCTCAGGGTGTTATCTAAATGAGGTGAGTCAGTCCTATGGTGTAGAAGACTGGATATTGGGGGCTTATTGAAGGGGTTTTGGGGGGATCCGTACCAACCGAATTGGCAGGAGACTTTCTATGGTGTCAATTACCCGAGGCTGCTGGCTATCAAGGACAAATATGATCCCAATGATATCTTCTATGCTACTACGGCCGTTGGGAGTGACGGTTGGGAGGCTGAGATTGGTGGTAGACTGTGTAAAGTGTCGAGTTAGGGGATTATCGGCTTCGAGCATGTAATCGCGGCATTAGCATAAGCAATCTTTTCACTTATTGTGATTCTGTTCATGGACCACGTATCTCCCGCCTCGGTTTTCGAATCAGTATTGATGCCTTCCTCAGAAGCTTGAACTGGAGATAGCGATGATGCCTGGGGGTTGTTATCATAAATTATGATTGTCTTTGGGACTATTAGATCATTATCACAAATCGGACTAGCCTGAGCTCATAATGGGCTTACACCTTTGTTAGCCATGTCAGTCGAGACCAAGAAGGCTGAAGTATCCCAATTCACCAGAAAGAACCTCAACCTGAAACGCATACATCAATCCCACTATCTCAGATCGAGAGTAACAACACTACCCGTCAATAATTCATGCCAGAGAAACTCCACGGAGAGTTTACTATATTTGCCGCGATCACGCTTCCTACCGCTGACCCAAGGAGACCAGCTAAAACACCCACGGTCGCACTATAAGTCTTGCCAGAGCGTTTCACCTTCTTTATCACTGGAGCTATGGCTTTGTGACATGACTTGCAAAACTTCATGTGTTCATCTTCGTATACCTCGTACGCGCACTCGCTGCAGAGTTCTATGGGCTCGGAAGATTTAGGCGAAATGTACCTAGATCTCTCAGCTTCTGAATCTGCAATGTTCTTGGCGACAAGTTAGACGTACTCGCGCGAATCAGGAGAGGGGCCGTGAGCTCTGTCTCCCATCACCCGTTACCCTCTCCGTCCTTGACTCCGCTGTGATGAGTGTTGAAAACTTCTTGGCAGAACACTGTTGGTCTCAACGAGACAGAATCGCAAAATCTTCCCTATTCGTCTGTATGCAGGGGCACTCGCTTATATCTTAGGCAGATCCTCCGTGGTGCGCACGTTATACAGGAATCTACGGAATCCTGCAAGGCTCCCCAACTTATGATGGGGCTGTGGTATGTCATTAGAATCAAGGTCCTTCGTAAGAGTAATTCTTTGGGGGGGGAGGGGGCTATATTGGGCAATGAACCCTTCTACACGCTCAACCAAGTTCACGAATAAAGCTTCTAAGATATCAACCATATGTTAGTAGATAGCTCTACTCAAGGCGATTCTAGCGCCGTAGGAATAAAATAATCTAGATAGAGAATCTTCATGTTATAAAGCTTTAAATATTCGTAGTAGATTTAATGGGGTAGGTGGGGCTTTAGAATTAACGTAGAAAGCCTAAATTCTTCGCCTGATCTCTAGGATTTTGGCTGTAAACTTTAACCCCTAATAAATCCCGTATTAATAAATCGATTAGGGTTATTTTTACGGCCTTAGAATCGCCTTACCTTAAGCTATCTATATATATAGGCTGATTATCTTAAAAACGTTGTTCGTAGACTTGAGTTTGTATATATAAGGGAGTGCAAAAAAAAAAAAAAAAAAAAGCCAAGGATTCTACAGCTTTCTGCATACGCTAATTCAAGAAACAAATCATTTGATGATAATCTTTCGTTCCTTCCAGGCCCAGTCCCTCACAATTCTGCCGATGGTGGTTCGAATGTCGGGTGACCTCGAATCATGACTTCCTCATCAGCTGTCCTCCTCGAGATACTTGATTTCATCTTAATTCCGTTGGCTCGTGTTTAAATTCCTTCTGTATTAAAAGCTTTCGGAGTCGGATGAGTGCCTCTTGAAATGTCACCGCCTACAATCACACTCCACGCTATTATCCATCGAGTTCCTGGGTGGGAAGAGTGAAATAACAAGGCGTCGGGAAGGTTGAGCCGCGTCCATAGGACTTGGCAACGGGCAGCCGCTTCGCGCTTGACGTCTAGCGCTTCCAATATCATACAGTGAAGCATGTGTTGAGGCTGAACAAGAACACACAGACATATGTGCTCTTGTTCGAGATATGCAACTTTTTCAAGACGCTTTGAATCATTGATTTAATGCTATCGTCGTATGTGAAGTTGACGATACGACGGTACAGTCAGTACTTCCTTGGACCTGCCAAGCTCTGAGAGACCTCTTCGCCGATCCTCGTAGATAGGCACTCGACCTAAAATGGAGACAGAGCACGGTGAAAGAAATGTGCCACTATTCTCGAAAGCGAGGTTGGATGAATGAATTGATCTAGGGTGTGCTTTGTGGAGACTTAGGGTAAACTGCCCATTCAGGCCTAGTCAGTGTAATGCGCTAGTATCTTTTAAGCTCACTCCTGAGATGCTAATAATAGCATGAATCAAACACATTCTCTATTCCTCACCTTTGAATCAGGAGCGAGGACAACAGCAGGCACAAATTCCTGGTGGTTTCACTGGTACGCGACAGACAAAGAACCATGGGAGTAGTTAAATACTCAATGCCAGCGCTTGAATAGCCACAGTCCATGCCGCCCAAACATTCCTTCGCTCCGTCTCCTTACTCATCATCGTTTCAGAGTCTCCTGCGAGCGTTGCGCATTCAAAGATGTTCCGTGACATGATAAAAGATACGTAAGCGCCATAATTCAGTCTCACACTGCTCTCTACACCGCTGTTGAACCCTCTCTCTTCTTACTCTAATCAAAATGGCGGGGAAATACTCGTTAGATCGTCGATACCTGGCCTACTTACTGCTGTTTTACTCCATTGTCGGTACACTATACTGCTGGTTGCCGCCCAGTTATTTCTCTGCCAAGGGTTCTTTAGCCTGGCACAAGTCGCTCATTTCGCAAGACCAACGCAACTCTTCCGCGCAGAACCTCTCTGACGTTTAAACCAGACCTGGATGGACCAGAATAGATACTACCGATACGAATTAATCACCGCAGAAAGAGGCGAAAGCTATGTTGCGGATAAATACGCGCACAGACCCGACCTTGTTCGCGACTTCCAATCTCTCCAAGATCCTATGTTGCGCGCCGATCTCGTACAATATCTCTTCCTTCTCACAGACCGCGGTATATACACAGATCTTGATACAAAATGCCTGAAACCCATCGACGCCTGGACTCCATCGGTCTTCAAAGAGAAAGCGAACCTTATTCTCGGGATTGAAGGAGACAGCCTCGATGGACCCTCATTCCAGGCTTCTCGCACCCTGTCCAGTTCGCCACATGGACTATGGCCGTGAAGCCAGGGCACTTCATGATAGAGCTGATTATCGATCGTGTGATGACCCAGCTTCGCAAGCTGGCAAAAAACCAAAATGTCACAATCGGCGAAATCAAAGCCGACTACATGGATGTCATGGACACGACTGGACCAGGTGTCTTCGCTGAGTCCATTTATCAAGGCCTCTCGCAAATTTCGAGCTCGAATGTCACTTCGGCTAATCTTACGGGGATGACGGAGCCGAGACTCTTTGGAGATGTGCTGATTCTGCCTATCACGGCTTTTGGCGCTGGGATTGGACATTCGAATGCTGGGGACCTGGGTGATCCAAGCGCATTGGTACATCATACTTTTGCGGGCACGTGGAAGGCGGATCATCCTATGGGTGGAGCTGTGGCTGAAGTGATCGAGGAGGACAACGGGCTGAAAGCGAAGAAAACGCAGGAGAAGCTCAGACAGAAATATGAAGTAAAGTGGAGATGGGAAGCTGGCCACAAGATTGAGCACCATTCTCTGGGCCATGGGACTTTCACGTAAGCCGAACTTTTGGGTGCGGATCATTTGGGTGCTGTTGAGCGTGAACAGGGAGTTCCATGACATGTCCAAGAAGATGTCCTGCGCGACCACCGTTATTATGAAAGTGAGTGAGACTATCTCGGAGATTGATCGTGTCTTGAATGAGATGTTGTATGCTTAGCAACCGGAATACATCGGAATGCCTACGGACGTGTGCTACACCAGCATCCCCAGCTCCACATTGGAGACACCATTGCAGACACCATTGAAGACAGGACTTCTACTCAATGATGCACAAACGGAGAGCGAGGCTATGACCGAGATCCACAGATTGCTAGAAGCTAATACCAAAAGTATCGTCATCGTAGATGGTGGAGCGACTCGCAGCTAAGTGCTTCCAGAGGTCGAGAAGCTCCTCGGCGTTACCAGGTTCCCATACTTTACCTACCCCCGGGGCAAAGGCTTTGTCACAGAAGACCGTCCAAATTTCGGAGGCTTTTACTTCGGTTTGAGGTCCTAGCAAGATAGCAAAGACACCGTTGAGAGCTCTGATTGCGTGCTATGGACTGGAAGCTTGCCAAGCGATTTCAACACCGGGGAGTTGACAGAGGATGTGGCGCCGAAAAATGTCATCAAGACTGAACTAGCCAGACAGGAACAGCTGCTACTCGCTTTCCGAGGGACCTCCAAAGGTCTACGCAGACAACATTCAATCCATAGGATACGCCTTCGGCGCCGCTATTAGTGCATTCGTCGTAAGCAAAGAGGGAGGGAAGCTGCAGCTGAATGTTCTAGTCACAGGCGGCGGATCGCTGCAACTCACGATTCAGGCGTTTTCAGATATATCTGCGCCATGACTTGAAGCCAGTCATGTAAGGTTTCGAATTTTGCAGACCTCTGTCCATAAGTGCTGACCCGATATCGCCGCTTTGTCTTGGACAATGGCGCGTATGACTTCGGCATCATGCAAATTCCCCTTTTCCACAAAAAAAGGAACAGTTATTTCCAGACGCTGACAATTGATACAGGTACACAGTCGTACGAATAACCCATGGTCTCAACGAAGCATATAACGACGTCCCGAATTGGAAGTATGGAGAATTCCTGGACGGATTCGGAGTGGGCTACACAACGAAATCTTATCACGTGCGCATATGCAAGGAGTGGAGTGAAATCCTTCAAAGTGAGGCTCTCAACGATGCCACTGCTACCCATGTAAGTGCGGTATTATTTCCACGCTCAAAAGAGACACATGAGAAGCTCTCCGTTGGAAATTCGCTAATGTGAAGGTTTGAAGCTTGTGGGAATATTCTTGGACGCTCTAGATGCACCTGGGGCGATGGTAAAGCTCGCAATGTCGATAGACTCAGCGAACACCAACAAGTAGGGATATAAGATTGGGGTTCGACGGCTCTATCTGGCACCGAATGCATTGGTGAAAAGGCGATCTTTGCCCTAAAGAATTGGCAGATTATCATGCGTTTGTCGTCTTTGCCTTCAGGATTTTCAGGTGTATGGGCGCGAATCCAACTTGAATCATTGACCACTACTCGAATCCGATGTTGGCTGCAAGAATTTGAAGACCGCTCATACGGCAAACGATAAAGACTTGGGCCTAGGAACCCACAGACGTTTCAAAGAATTTAGTTTCAACCATCTCAATTCCATGCTAACGTAGACCAAGTTCTCAATTACGGTTTGAAGAAGGCGCTAACTGCTCCGAAGTCTTTGCAGTCTGGCTAACAGTTCCGCCGCCTCAGCTTCTATCGACTCTTCTTCTAATTCTTTCGTCGCCTCTATAAGCCTCAATTCGGCATCTTCCCCAAGCACAAGATAACTTTTCCAGCATGAATCTTGCGATTCCGCTTGAATATCCTTCGGATACTTGACTGTCGTCATGTCGAAATCGGTACAGTATCCAAGGTCTTGCATTATAGCCATCTTTTTCCAAACGGCCAACGGTCCATACAAACAAACAGATCTGGCTTTACGAATGATATCGGTATCCAAGCCAGTACTCCCGCTTACATTGCTGCTGACGAGGAGCTTGACGATCGTTTCGTACCCCGAACGAACAGCGAGTTCCAGCGGAGTATATTCTCCTTCCGGATCTGTGAAACTTCCCTTCGCGTTCAGATCTGCACCGCCATCGATTAATACCTTTACAATTTCCGGTTGATTGAGTATGCATGCCTCGTGCAAGAGGTGGCCTTCGAAATTTAAATATCCACCAATTGGCGTGTTCGCATCACCACCCGCCTTCAGCAGGAGCCTGACGGTTTCCGGGTGTATGAATTTCGCTGCGACCTGTATTGCAGTGTAGGATGAAGTGTTTTCCATACCGATGTCGGGTATTGAGTAGGTGATTCTATAGTCTGTCTCAGCGCCAGCAACAAGTAGCATCTCCACAATTTCGTCCCAGCCCCTAGTGCAAGCCATGATGAGTGCTCGGTTCAAGAGATCTATTTTTGTCAATTCTCGGTCTAGAAGAGCTTTAACCGCTTTCGTGACCCCTTCATGAGATGCAAAAACGAGCGGTTGAGAGCCAAGCTTTCGATGTTCTTGAAGAGGTTCCGTTTCTTGCTCCCAGAACTTGTACCATTTTCTGTAGATGGAGCGAGTCTTCCCATGGTTAAATAGGGACATCATCAAGTCCGTCACACTCGCGTCGTCTTTAGCATCAACTTTCTGGTAGTGTACGTACCAGAAGAGAGCAGCATACCGATTAAAAGGCCAATCCTCCAGCAACAACTGGTGGCAGTCATAAGGTAAAGAATCGTATTCATCTAAATCGCTAGGATCCGGATTACTGGCTGTGCCTAGCACGCAAAGGGAAAGGCCATCTCGCGAATTTGCCTCATTTGAGAGAACGTATACCAAGCAAGTTTCGGCCATGAACCTATGCGCACCAGAGTTTGTTAAACCCAAAATGGGGTAATCTTCCAATCTCCCACGTTGCGATACGATATACTCCTTCACGGAATAGTGCGCCAATTGTAGTATCCGTGAACCATCGTGTAATGGATCTTGCTCTCTCTTACCGCGATCATTCCCGGCCTCTAAAGATACTAGACTGGAACACATGTTCAAGATGTCATGTACGTCAAAAAACCTGTCTTCGGGAGTGAAAATTCTATTCCGCCTGTCCACCACCACAGCGTCTGCAATCATGTCAAGAGTCAAAGATTGTTCGGCGTATGCTAGCCATAGTAGAACACTTTCGCCTTCGGCTTGTTGGAGTTTGGGTATGTCCAGCAGCATCCTATTATATGTATTGTACAGGCCCTGCGGTAGGCTTTGTAGACTTTGGCGCAATGAACGAAGGTTGTGGCACTTCTTGAGACTATCCAGCTGGCAAAAAGCCCAGCGAAACCTGGCTTTGAGTAAGTACTTAGAAGTTTTCATGTGGAGGATTGGCTCACATGCCATCAGACCCGGTCACAAGAGCTTCCTCAATCTCCATCTTCACAATCTTCGGCCACTTTTCCAGTGATGTGTCCGTTGAGAGGCGGCTACGAACATATAGCCTTATGTCTCCTGCAATCGCTGTATTCTCGAACCGGAAGTCATGGCTCAGCACTGAGAATAGTCTTGTACTTATATCATATTCCTTTCGGCTTGCGAGGAAAAAGTTGACATTAGTGCAAGAGATGTGAAGCGCACCGATGACGTCAAGAAGCTGGGCTCGTTCGGAACTCTCGTCGAGGGCGTCCAAGATCACATATGTCCGGTTCCGCTGCTGCATTACAGAGATGAGCACGTCTCGGAGGTCTTTGAAAGTTGGCTGTTGCTCTCCTTTCCCACAATCTTCGAAGTATCCTTGCAATGATGCCGGCAAAGAATCCATGATATCGACGAGCTGAGCCAAGACCGATTGCACCATAGAGAGAGGTTTCCGCTTTACCACGTCATTGAAGTCGAAGTAATAATAAGCGTACCCATAGTCTTGTCCCGTCAAGCACAGCCTCTTAATATCTTCGATGACCGTAGCACTCAGCACGGTTTTGCCACATCCGCTAATACCATTGAGCCATGCACTTTGGCCCGGTGTATCCCTCCAGTTGCTATAGTCCGGTGAAGACAGGAGCCAATCACCTGTATTGGGCTCATGTTCTTCCCAAGCGGCCACATGATTATGGGACGGGTCGGTGGTACGCAGCCATTTCAGAATCTTCTCACGCTTCGAAGAATTCTCGGCTTCCTGGATAGTGTCTTGGATCGAGAGAGTGACATCAGTATTCTCTGCTAGAGACTCCAGGATCTGGGACATTTGGACGGAACATTCACGTGAGAACGCCTCGATAGTCGCAATGGCCCGAATCTCATCGGCATGCAAAGCAAGAATGAGGGTATTCTTCTGTTTCTGTATGACCTCCAATATCTTGTGTACCGTCTTCTCTTTTAAAGGCCAGGTGAGCCTGCTCAACGGTCTGCTGACATTGGCGAGAACGCTCAGCTTATCGGAAAGTACTTTAAGTGCCGATTCACAGGTCTTCAAGGGCCCATTATCTGCTCCCAATGCCTTTGATAGAGCACTATGGTCTCCAATTATACACACTAGTTCTTTGAGGTTGTCAAGTATACTCTTCAGACTTCCAACTTCGCTTATGACCCATTCTATGTCCCGAGGGGCATCATTGACCGAAGCAATGTAATGATAGCACGCGGACAGGACGGTTCCACTGATCTGAATGACTGCAATGATGCTCGCCGTAGCGCTGAGCGGGTCCACCATCCTGTAGTACTTGGTGTAAGAGAGGGAAGAATGATCTTATTATTGAGTCTTCTGGTCCGTTAGTCAAGCCAGAAGCATGGACCTATCAACGTTGTATCGATATTAGGAGCAAGGTAATGGTAAGAATACGTTCACGCTGCCCGAGGCAGCCTTTTCAGGTCCACAGCCCACTAGTGCATGTCGTCTATGAGGCCTATGAGCGCTTCGCGAACAACGTCACTGAGCTGAGGATACCTGCAGCCGCGGCCAACGCTTAGCTTCCGCACACTGCATAATTCCCTAGATCGCGAAAAGATTAAGCCATGCATTGATATATATTAAAATACGCATCTCCATGATTCAAAGGTATGTCAGAGATTCTCCGCGCCACGTTGTTCGGAAGTTTTTATGCAATTCGACATATACCGAGAGGGACCATGATATTCACTCGAAGATATCGCGTCACGCAAACGTAGTACCAATAGAGGCGATTTTTATGTCATCCTCATATGCCTCCAAGAGCGATCATTAATGACTCCGCTCCCAGCCCCTACGCCCCCAGACCCAACCCCGGTACTTGTCGGGCACGCCGGATTCACCGAACTTGCGGTAGCCCCATCTCTCACCACTGGTGCCGGTATCCAAAACCCCGAACTCACGTCACAACAGACAGTATTGTTGGGTGCTTGAACAGCACCTTCGCAATTTCCCCCAAGGATATCGAGAGCCGGCGGCATAACAACGTTTGTGGGTTCAATGAAGTCAACGACCCAGGTTGCAGCGGGATTTGGTGCGATAGGAAGCGAGGAAGCTGCAGCGGAGTTGTTGTTTGGGCTAGTGTATTCGAGTAGGCGTCGATTTTCATCGTGTGGTTGAGCCATTTTCGGCCACCGAGTGCAGCCCGCTGTGTTGGCTAGCATGGGAGTGAGTGTTAGTGTAGATATTGGCTGATACTTCATAGTCGTTAATGGAAAGAAACTCTTACCCGCGTAATAAAATGCAAAGTTCTGGGCATTTTTAAGGGAGTCCTTTGGGCTGAGATGCACAACATCTTGGAGCAGGTAGGGTTCATGTTCTCCTTCCCGCCAATTGAGTCCACGAGACTCACCTCCACCCCCAACTCCGTACAGATGTGCCAACTCATGAACAAGTTGGGTTTGCCGATTCAAGACCAGAGAATCGTCGTTCGGCGTCAGGGTATTTCTCCTTACCCGTGGACAATTACTTATGTTGGGCTCATCTGGCAGCAACCAAAAGCTTGGACAGAGCATTATAAATTGTCCAGCGAGACCTGCAGTCATGTGTCCAGCAAGTGGGCCTGTCGTACAAGCCAAGTAATGTTCCACGGTGGCTGGGTCACCCGGCTGGATGCAGACTAGGCCAGGCCAGGCGAGGTTTAGCGGGTTGATGTTGCGGCCTTGTGAAGTTGAATGTGCGGCGACTGACACAGGTTCACCTGCAGCCATGTTTTGGTATACTGCCTGGACGAGCTGAATGTTGTCGCCGGTCTTGAAGAAGGCCGAGTAGCCGTGTGAGGATGAAGTGCCTTTCGCCGCGTCTGTGGCAATGTCCTGCAAATTACTCCAAATCTCGGGCAGAATCGCTTGGAGCTTCGAGGCCATAGAATCCGGTTGTCCAGCATTACACTTTATAATCTGGTATTTCCCACTCCACACTTTCGAGGTATCAACTTGAGCAAAGGTTGGTCGAGTGGCGGCAAGAAGAAAAAGCAGAAACATCCCATTGAAGAAAGGCATTTTAGAGTGGTAGCACAGCTCACGGTCCCTATGCAGTGAGATTGATATGGTTCTCAGATAGTCTTTTGGTCTTATAGATAGCGATAAAAGGGAATATTGACAGCATGTAACTTTACTTATACCTCTAAGAGATGACATCAAACGAACCAGAGAACCTTCATCTCGCCCCTTATATATGTAACAGAAATAGCAGCATTTGCCCAATTTGAAACATCGGAAGAATCTACAGCATTGAAACAAGGCCGTATTGCCGCAAGCGACAGTCGCCAGTCTCAAGACCTTAATTTGCAACAACCAAGCTTGTTGAGTCATTGCTTCCGCGATACAAATGACGATGCTGGAGATGAGGTCTGTACTCATGGGCAATCTGTCAGTCACTTACTTCCATAAATCGTCGATCTCGCGCGGCTCGACACTGTTTCGGACCCTTATGAGTTGCACGTTACAACTCTGATGGAAGGCAATAGGCTTCTCGAATGACGAGGCAAGCTCCTCTCAGGAGATGGGGTCTCCAATGATGATTTTGGTTGTAGTTCAACAAGCCAAGCCCAGAGAATCGCGGAAGAATCCTTCCAAGGTAACCTTTTTAGGTTAGCTCCATAAGCAACAAATTCTGCCGAGCAAGCCGAAACTTTCAGATCTCAAGCTCCCTCCCATCTGGCCGCATCTCACAAGTATTCTTTCTCCAACACCCAATTACTCTTGGGAATATCATCAGATCAGAACTAAATTGGATACCCTCACAATGTTTGGCTCACGACAGATTTTCGGCGCCGTCCAGCGGAGAGCCTTCTCCGCTTCGGCCAAACAGGTATGGCAATCCTCCAGCATGAAACGAGCCAATTGCCCTGGCTTGAGCTCCTTGTGCGTGCATAATGACTGACATTACTCGATAGGCGTCGAAAGTCACCGTACTGGGTGGTGCAGGAGGCATTGGACAGCCATTATCACTGCTTATGAAGCTCAACCCTCGAGTCACCGAGCTCGCCCTCTACGATATTAAGGGTGGACCTGGTTAGAGAATTATCCGCGGTCGGATACTCATGGAAGCTTGCTAAGATTGAGCTAGGTGTTGCTGCTGATATCGGTCATATCAATACCAAGAGCGTTGTCACTGGCTACCAACCTGATGCCGATGGCTTGAAGAAAGCTTTGACCGGCGCAGAGATTGTGCTGATCCCAGCTGGTGTCCCAAGAAAGCCTGGCATGACCCGTGATGGTATAGTCTACAGTCGCGAAGTTTCAATTGGCTAGGCTGATCAATCGTCAATAGATCTATTCAATACCAACGCCTCGATAGTCCGTGACCTCGCGAAAGCCTGCGCCGACGCTGCTCCTGAAGCCAACATCCTTGTCATCTCCAATCCGGTCAACTCCACTGTCCCAATCTGCGCGGAGATCTTCAAGTCAAAAGGTGTCTACAACCCTAAGCGACTTTTCGGTGTCACAACTCTCGATGTCGTGCGCGCCAGCCGCTTCATCTCCCAGCACAAAGGCACCGACCCCGCTGACGAGAACATTACTGTTATTGGTGGACACTCGGGGCCCACAATTGTTCCCCTCCTCTCACAATCTGGCTACAGTCTCTCAGGCAAGGAGCTCGATGATTTCGTCTACCGTGTGCAATTCGGTGGTGATGAAGTTTTGAAGGCTAAGGGTGGTGCTGGATCTGCGACATTATCGATGGCCATGGCGGGTGCTCGCTTCGCTGAGAGCTTACTCAAGGCCGCTCAAGGACAGAAGGGCGTTATTGAGCCCACATTCGTTGATAGCCCATTGTACAAGGATGAGGGTATTGACTTCTTCTCGTCAAAGGTTGAGCTTGGACCAAATGGTGTAGAGAAGATCCACGAGGTTGGCAAGATAACGGAATTCGAGCAAAAGCTGTTGGATGCTTGTAAGACGGATTTGAAGAAGAGCATCGCAAAAGGTAAGTTTCTATGCCCCCTACTTTGGCGCTGCCTTAGGTTGAGCAAGCACTAATTCTGTTATGTAGGCGTCGAATTTGTCAAGCAGAACCCATAGACGCTGCTGCAACTGTTATGATGTAAAATAGAGATATCAGACTTCGATTGCGGATATAGTGTTGAAAAGTTGCCTTCGTGCGTTCGGTCAACAATGGTTAAGACTCGTGTTCAAACTCCCTTTTAGCTGCGCCCCAGTCTGCCCAGAACAATTCGGTCGAGTGGTTAAAGGAACGCGATTTACTGCTTCCATCCTGACAACGAAGAAACGTGGAGTCAATGTCGACACACCAATGCTCACATTGAGTGCCTTGTTCACCAAAACACTCAATATTCGTTATGTTCAGATCAAGCCAGTTCCTAAGATCAAGAGCCCAGTCCCAGGTTCTGGAATGATGATATCATGGAGCTTATGACGTACTGCTAGACCATCTTCCTCTTTCTCTTCTTCTCTATTTAACGTTCCCGATATATGGGCCCATTGTCCTCATCCCTCCCTCCGTTTCATATAGAATTACTGGATGTTACTCACGAACAGGCCGGTCGGCTACGAAGACGACATAGTTGCGCCAATGGCAAGTAAGCCGACCACCTCATTCCGTTCTTTCTCACGAAATGGAAGCGTCTACGCCTAGCAGTCAAAAGCGGATATTCCCGCAAAGAGCTCCCCAAAAGGTACATTTCGAAGCCACTCAACTCCAACTTCGAAGTCGTGCAAGCAGACTTAGCCCAACTGGACGGCTGCAAACGCATCTGTGAAGGCGTCACATCAGTCTTCCACATCGGTCCCTCCTTTCAACCTCGCGAGACTGAGATTGGGTATGCCAATGCCCACGCGATTGATAGCAATTCTATTCTAACCACGCAGCTATAACATGATCGATGCCGCTGTTTCTGCCCAGGTCCAGCATTGTGTCTATTCCTCGGTACTACATCCGGCCTACGCAAAGTCCTTAATCACGACTGCAAACGCTACGTCGAAGAACACCTGATCAAGTCCTCCCTCCCTTACGCGATCCTCCAGCCCTCAACCTTCATGGACCAATTCCCCATCCAAAAACTCCTCTCAGAAGACGAGCTGTCTTCCCAGCCCGCCGCGACCCCGACGTGCCTTTCTCCTATACGGACCTTCGCGACATGGGCGAAGCAGCGGCCAAAATCCTCGAACAGCGCGAATTTCACTATTACGCAACATATCAACTCGTCTCCACATCCCCACCTCTCAACTACCGACAGATCTGCGACGTCATCAGCAAGAAAATTGAGAGGGAGTCAAGATTGGGACTTTGCCGTTGACGCAGATGGTAGGGATGGATGGGGGAAGAGTGTAGAGGGGATGCTTGGGCAGAAGGAGGATGCGTATACGAGGGATGCGGCGCAGAGGATGTTGTTGTATCATGATGATAGGAAGTTGGTTGGGAGTACGAATGTGCTGAGGTCGGTGCTGGGGGAGGGAGACAACAGGGTGAGAGGAGTGGCGTGAGAGGATGATGAGGGAGGGGGAGGGGAGGTAGATGGGGGGAGAGGTATAGAGAAGGGGGGATAAAGGGTCCAATATTGAGGGCTCACGCAATGAGCGTAGCTGTTCATGGAGCAAATCGTCCTCTTACTGACTATATGTAAGAGCTGTTGTCTGCGAAGTGGTCTCCATCCCCATTAATTTTCCTCCGTCCTCATCTAATTCATGTCAGTCCATGTCAGTCTCATTCTTTGAAACCGTTGGTCAGACTCTGTGCATATACTATTCTTGAAGTTTGTCCAAGATGTGGTAGATTGCAGGATCGAGAATTTAGGTTTTTGGGTGAATCTTGATCATCCATCCTAATGCCTAGCCAGGTAAGGTAGGCTGAGCTGATGTGGATGCACTACTTGATGCAAAAGATGAAACCGCTGCGGCTAGATAATCACGAATAGTTGCGTGAAGACAGATTGAAGTGATGGGGCTGGTTGAGTGGAATCAGCAGGCGTTTTATCTGAACCGAAGCAAGAAACGAAAGCGGCCCCTAGATCTAAATCTCAGAACATAAATACATCCGCAGGTGCTTGATCAGATGCCAGAGGTACTTCTGGACTCAGACTCCTCAATTCATCTAGGTCCAGAGGTGCTTAATTCGGGGGGCCATCCCGCTTTCGGGGTCAAGACCCCGGACCCAGTCTGCATATATGTTCAGTGGTTTGCCAAACGGGGTGTCTCTTAGGCTTAGTGCTGACAGCCACTCGAACGTGACTCCGACATGCTTGAAGACTCTAGCCAGCGCCGTCAATGCAACCTCGGGGCCATACATGGGACCCACATCGTTCCCTTCATTATCTATAGTCATGTAGCGTGCTTTTGTTGGTACTACCAGATGACGTGCTTGAGTTGAGGTACGTAATCAACTTTGTTTGCAGCCAGGCTCGTCAGGACCGCAATACGGTAGTCGAGGTTTTCGTCAGTCTCCTCGTGATCCATTGCGTATTGGAGTTGTAGAATCTCTAAGCTTGGTGGAAGCCGTTCATGCAGTTTGTAGTAAAGCTTGTGAAATGGTGACATTGCTAGTATCTTCAGGTTCGTGAAGGTGTTGAGTCTCGAATACCGTAATATGGCGCTCACACTGAATGCGCCGTCGCTATTGGAAACCACGACCTCCTCGAGTGACTCTCTGTGTTCAAACAGTGCTTGACAAACTTGCCTGAAACCTCCTTGGACTGGAAATTGTCGCTCACGATCCTGAGAAGAAATGCTCGTTTCGAAGACGAAGCGTTTCAGCTGATTGATAGAGAGCAAGATATTGGCTAAGATGTATCCGGATATCGTATATCGCAATGTAGCAAACACAAATCCTCAATCGGCGAGGTCCTGTGCTGGGTGGGAGAAAAAGCATATCCATCTCGGTTCAAGAAAACTTTCTCTACCTGTATCATACGAAGTGACGGTCTCCAGAAGTGCTTGGCCAAAATCAGTAGCGGTATCTCTTCGTTATGTGCATTTTGGTGTAGTAATCGCCAAAGTCGAGGAAGTTCAATCGCATGACGGAAAGTGTCTGCTTAGGTGGTATATCTAGACGTGCTTGGGGAGAATGGAGGGTAAGCTGAGGGGAGTATGTCGAGCAGTTGGCCGACGAAACACTCGTGCCATTGTCGGTCTTTGAAGTCAAGGGAAAGTGAAGTGGCGTAGGTTCTGCGCAGATTGGGGAATCAGCATATTCGTTCCCAATTTAAGTGAGCAGGAATGGGAAAGATCATGATTAGTCATGTTGGGCAACTGGTCAAACCCCATGGCTTCATAAGTAATAAAGGAATAATAGGTCTTGTTCGCCAGGTCAATGAGCATGAAAAGACATATCCACACAACGATCTGCTGCAATTTTCACACACCTGAGTCTAGGATCTTCCTCCAGGTCATTCAGAAGTCTGGTAAATTCGCAGTAGCTGGGTGTGAAATGGCCAAATTGATTGAAGTCAGCGTAGCTATTGACCATCTTTTGTTCGTCATCTCGTAGCCGTAACACCTTAGAATAGCTGCAGTCACCGCTCTTGTGTGCTGAGCAGAGTAGCTCGAGGTCAATAGAGCTGTAAAGGAAGGGTTTCATAAGATTGTTAAAGTGTGGAGAAATGAGAGCGACATTAGTCAAATCCTTTCGAGGGACCTCTGATATGATCTGATGCAGGAGCTCATCTGGAAGATTCGCGAGATAGGATTCTTCTCTTCTTTCAAGAGGTGCCATTCTCGAGTAGAACAGTGGAGGTTGAAGGTGAGTATAAGCAAAGAAATGTGGAGGTTCAGTGAAATGGAGATGCACGATGTACGGTTTAAGGCCGCGGTTTAGTAGGTCGAAGTTGCACCAGAGCGTGGCAACGGCAACAGTGACACAGGAGCTTTTCCAAGGTTTCACTCGGTATCATGCGAATAGTCGTCGTCCCTCTAATATTTTTCAAACACTGCTCTAAACTCATATCAAACAACTTCTTACCAGCCAATCAATCGAATTTCATCCTCTCCATCTGTGCCCGCATCTGATTATTCTCGATCTGCAGCTGAGCACATTCAGCCTGCCATTGGGTATTCTTTTCCTTCTGTTGCCTGGTCTAATAATAAAGATAGATGAGAATAAGTACTCCGATAGAATTCTCCAAATTGTTCCTTCTATCCCTTTTTCCGTTTTGCGCTTCAATCTTATTCAAAAGCCTGATCAATTCGCTCTCTGTCTTCTCTTGCTTCTCGGCTAGGTAAAGCAGGATAGCTCGGTCACTCTTGAGTTCAAGCTCTCTGATCGTTTTGATGGCGTAGATTTGAGGAGGGGGCTGGTGGTAGAATTGGCGTATGTTCGAGAAATGGCAAATCTGGTGATTGAAATTCGTGCAACCAACAGCATTGCGCATTTTTGGGCGATAGTGCAAGGGAACGTGTAAAAGGGCTTCTTGATCTTATTCATTAGTCCTAGACACAAGCTCTGAGCAAAGTGGAGACGCACGCTGCAAATTGAAAACCTGGCCGCTGGCCGGTAACATGGCGCGTTTGAGCATATTGTACAGCATGAGACTTCTAAAAAGAAGGAGGAAATGGATCTGCCCTGGTTTTAAGGCATGTGGGGTGGAATGCTGCAGCCTTACATTGATGTCTCACACAGGCGCTAAGTCTCGGCGAGTCCGAGACAAACTGGATTGGAGCTGTGGATGCATTCCTCGCTAATCAATTTGGATGCGATGTAAGGGGCGACTGAGTACTGGAGCCTTAACGAGACCAGAATATCCGCGCATTCAGGGTGTCAAAGTGGCGGACACACCGTTCAGCGCTCAATCAAACTTCGCTAACACGATAGGCCTTGCTAGTTAACCACGTGCAATTTCAAGATCCGGCGAAGTCTTGAATCTTGGAGAGGATGAGAGCAGCAAACGCAACATTTGGGACTCAAAGTATCTGCCAATAGCATCATCCACATCTCCAGTGGGTTTACTGCATACACACAGTAGATTTAGTAACGTCTCGAGGATTAGGTAGTGTAGATGACCGAGCAATGAACACGATGTTCGCCGCTCTGACTATTTGCTAATGCCATCAATTGCACCTCTAGAAACATGAACATATGCCATCCGCACTCAACAATAGCCAGGACTATCAGTGAAAACGACAAATAGATCAAAAATTTGGTTGTCCTGTCGTAATGCAAGCAATGAAGTATGCTAAGACAATCTGCATGGAGTGTATCAGCAGAGGCTCATCCCCTCGCCTTGGGCACTCGATCACATACATCACCACGCATTCACCATCCGTCGTCTTTAGAACCCAAAAATGTCTCCCAAAAGGCCGCTGCCGAGCGGACCCAGGTCGTCTATTGCATACTGAACGTTGACAGATAGAATGATCGTTGTTGTTGTTTTAGGAGGTCTATGGAGTTGAGACTACTTGACCCCCTTCCCAAGAGCCACTAGGCCCAAATCCAACGCTGAAAAGGAGGCGGATCTCGGGACCAGCTATGCGTAATACCAAGTGGCCTACCCAATGGTGTGTCCTTCAATGCCGGGGTAGAAACCCATCTAAAATTGACACCAACTTCGTCGAATTGTTGTGCTAGCTTTTCGAAGGCCTCCTCGGCTCCATACATTGCGCCCTCATCACTGTCTTCTGGTAGATGGCAAGCTTTTTGTTGGTACCACCATATCACATGTGTCAAGCCTGGTAGGGCGGCTTCTTTGCTGTCTGCGAGATTCTGTAGCTGGTTGACTCTTTCATCCAACATTTCGTCGATCTTTTGATTATCCATAGAGTATTCACGCTGCAGTGTCTCTAGTGTTGCTGGTAGATGCTCATACAAGTGTTTGTTTGGGGTCTTCTGAATGAATGAGAGGGGAATCACCAATTTTTTGAGGGTTCCGAAACCCGCCAAGTTGGTAACGGAAAGCTCTGGGCGGTGGCGTTCTGCAGCATCGCTATTAGCAACGATCAGCTCCTCGAGTGAGTCGCGATGTTCACATATTGCAAGCGCGATGCCCATCATATTGACTCGCCGCCATGGATCGTGGTGTTGCCAGGCTGTGTTCCTTTCAAAGACTAAGCGTTGAAGATGGCTAATGGAGAGTATCACTTCTTCTATAGAATTACTCATGTGGTGTTCGTAACAGCCGAACAGTTGTAGATCAGTAACAGCTGTAGAGCGGTGTCTTCCAGCAGAGAAGTAGGGTGTTTTGTCCATAAAGTAGCCCTGTTGTATCTTTAGTGCGCGCAAGGAGGGTAAAAACAAATAATCGGCCGCCATTTGACACCTCGTGGCGACTTCTGTGGCCAGACCACCGAGGCAACCGAAGTCTAGTCTTATGGTCGAAATAGCATGGTCTTCGAGCAAAATAAGTTTTTCAGGTGGGCGGATCTTGGAAAAATATAACTCTTGCAGAAAAGGGGCTGGATGGAGGAGCCGGTTGGCAAATGGCTGACACCAGTTGGAGCCCTGAGGATCAAAACAGATTGACGTTACACGCGACCGTAGCTTGGGGTTGCACCCAAGATTCTCGAGAAGTCCGTTATATCGCTTATAGGCGTTGGGGAGGACGTCGCTGTCATGATGTGTAGCGCTCTGTAGAGGAATGGCTCCACAACATTGCTGAATCGACGTGAGATGGTAGCGATCGTTGCGAGGTCGCTTTGAGGGAGATGAGAGAGAATTCCTTCGAGCGTCTCGAAAGGAAGCTGCTAGAGGAATAGTGTCTGATCATGTTGAGGTTGATCCATAGTGGGTTATAGTCTTTGGGCTTCTGCGAGAATTTGATGAAGAGAAGCAGGTGAGGGTTGGGCGAGTTGCTCGATACATAGTAAACCGACGGTTACACCAAGATTAGGGGCATCCTCAGGTGACATGATACAAGATGCGGATCGACGAAGGCAAATTAGTGGAACCTCAGAGCGGTTCGTGTGATTTCTTGTAGTGCAACCTTATTGTTCTTCCGTGTTCTTGGTCACTGGGCCTCGAATATGTGTAGATGACTTAGTCTATGGGCCGCCAAGCTCGATCAGTCGATAATGGGTTTCTTACGGATTAGATGAGGGCTGAACGTGCAATGTGGGTATACCTATTCGAGCCTTTACGCAAGAAGCCAATTTGCCATTTCTAGCAGAATGCCCACCTCATAGCACTTGAGAAACATCAGTACTGCCACTTCGAGGAAGAATAGAGAGGTGTACACCAAGAAATCTGGGTACCTTCTCTCCAATCCTGCAAGAAAGGTTTTCACACTCGCGGGGAACGTCTAAATCGGTGCATTGCTGCCGATATGTAAGTGGTACCATTCTTCCACAGCTTTCCTGCTCACGACACAGTCGCAGTCAATCCGCGAAAAAAGGATGGAGTGAACCAGCTGCACGGCAAGTCTCAGCTCGATGGCTTCATCATCTGCTTTCAATCGCAACTTCGGATTCTCTTTTGCTACCATAGGTCCTTCTTGCCTTCTGGCTTCTTGCCTTCTGGCTTCTTGCTTCTTGCTTCTCATTCCCTGCTTCGGTCACATGACGATTGCAGAAGAGAGACCGTAGCAGCCCCTCCGCATCACCTATCTCTATGCACATTGTTGCAGACGTCTCCGAAGACTTCCATGCTATGAGCAAACTGATCTTGCACCTGCTTGACTCTTGCAGCGATGTCCCGGCCCAAAGGCAAAAATCTCTCGCCTTCGCGACCGGCTCCGACACCCTCCCCCATCACGACATCATAGATCGCCTTAACAGCCTTCTCCTTATCACCATCGGGCTCCCATTTCCCGCTGGTCAACAATTCGATGGTCTTGTCAGCAACAGAGCCCTTATAGTCTTCTGGCATAGGGTTCTTGCCGACAGTAAGGGCATTGCCCATGTTGGTATTGAAGGCTCCAAGCGAGACGATCAAGACGCGGACGTTGAACTCGGCTACCTCTTTTGCCAGAACCCTAGACATTCCTACCCATCATCAGCTCTAAAACTGTCCTATCTGGGAAATCAACACTCACCATCAAGCCCGGCTTTAGCTGGCGCATAAGCACCCATACTCTCCCTCCCCTCCAGTCCCGCCCCACTACTCATGTTAACCACGATACCAAACCTTCGCTTACGCATATGCGGCAGCACTGCCCTAATCAGCCTACAAGGCCCGAAATACATTGACTCCATCTGGCGGCGCACTTCCTCCTCCGTGAATTGCTCAATGCAGGCATGGATAGAGTACCCCGCGTTATTGATCAAGACATCGATGAACTGTTCCGACACCTCGAGGTCTTCCACAATCTGTGCGCAGTTCGGGTCGTCTACGTCTATCTTGAGCCATTTTCCGCCTTTGCTCTCCACCTCGGCGACGAGATCGGGCGTGCGGGAGGGATTGCGCGAAGTTGCGATTACAGTGTGTCCGTGTGATTGGACTGTGCGGGTGAGGGAGAGACCGAAGCCTGAGGAGCAGCCTGTTATGAGCCATGTAAGCGGCCGCTTGGGCATGGTGAATGTTGTGGACATGTTGATTGTTTTGATGAATTTCAAAGGCTCGGTTCGGTTTAGCTCTATGGGACCGTTTCTCCTACTGAGTAAGTGAATATGCGGAACCGTCTCGGTGAACTAATTTTCGAGTTGATTCGACATGATTTGGAGGATTATACGAGATATTTGTAGGCGTTCGGCACCTCGTGGCTGAAGAATTTGGGTGGACTTATGACAGGATTAATTTGGAGTTACCCTTAACTCCGTTATGGGGCCAATCGACAATCCACGACAAGGAAAGGTATTTCGGGACTCGATGTTCGTAGCGTAGACGGTTTAAAGGGATAGGATTGCTTCAAAAGAAAGGATGGGCGTTCTGCCGCTATTCATATGCTTCACTAGCTTCTGCTTAGTCATCACCTCAAACGTCAAGGTCTTACTCACAGTCATTAAAGCGGTTTAAGAACATGACCCCAGTGCTCCAGCTAGCATTGGGATACCCGCCGCACTATCAGAGCTCAGCGATCTTGTCGAAGATCACGTGACTTTCACACAAGACTCGACACATAGGATTTTCACTATAGATAGGACCGTGGAAGCTAGGATAAAGGGGTTAGAGGAGGAGCTGCAGGAGTCGAAGAGATTGCAAGTCGTAGAGTAAGACCAGCCTCCTATCCCCTCCCATCGTTTCGCGTTGTGCTAATTGCTGGGCACGTCAGCGCAACAGATGACAGCATACCATTATTCATGTCTACAACAGCAGCGAAGAAAGCAAGCAGATTGGTCTTGCACCTCTCTTAGATATAGGCAGGACAGTCATCACGCCTTTCCCGAAATATCCACAGGGTATGAGAATGATGGCGACGGAGGATCGAAACCAGCTGCTGAGGAATTGGGATGCACCAGAGACACAGGTGGCGGCTTGAAATACATCATTTCATATCGGAGTTGTAAGAGGAATGGCATGGATGACCCAACTGGTCAAGAAATTTCTTTCGAGACCAGAGAGTCACTGAGCTGGGAAGACCAGTACGAGATTTGGTGATTAGATCAATCCCCCGTCCAGTACTATTGTATTTCGAGTAATTTGGCGGTTCTTGAAAACGTTCATCTCTTATACGACGTCCTCGCGCACCGCATAGTCCAAAGCCGCTAGCCTGATGTGCAAACCATCGCTGTTTGCTTACTGTAGACGTGTGTGAGTGATAAAGATCAACAGAATTTGAAATGAGAAGGATACTTTTCATTGCAGCGAACGCACGAACATGCAATATCGGTCAACTAGAATTTGAAGTTATGTACGTACCGCTCAATACTATTTGAAATCCTCAAGAAGTGGCAGTATCCGAACTATTCCCACTCGTTAAAGTAGTCCTAGGCCCAAACGGGAAAAGATCTGGGTCTGGCGACTCTATGCAGTTCTGCGCTGCCACTGATGATGAACAAAATTGGTCAGCACTACACCCAACGAGAAATTCGCAATAGATGATAAATCTTGTGTGCTTGGAGTGTTCACTCACAAGCCGAATAAAGCAACATATTTGTGGGATTTTTAAATGACTCCTCCACGCCGTACCGAATAATTGCATTCCAATCAAATGACTCCTTGGGCCTGGAGAACGCATTCAACGCCAACTTTCCGAGATAGAATCGAATAAGTTCGTACAACATTGTATACATCTGATAGCTCCGATAAAAGGCATCCACATCTCCCGAGTATCTGTTGCCGACTACCTGTGGGCATCGATATTGACTGGGACTCGGCGCGCACGTTTGAGAAAAGAAGCTCGGGCATATGAATATATAGGCTGTTCCGTCGGCGTAGAATGACTGAGGTGGCGCGTCTACGGGCAAGGGGTTTGCACATCTTAACCATGGATTATAGCCCAGATTTAGGTATGCATAATCGATACATGATGTTGGCGCGGCGCAGGCGAAGCGTGGTATCAAAGCTGTCCTAGGGCTAGGTTTTAAATCGAGGACTCCGCGGATGTCGTAGATACTACTCAAATCGTAATAGACGAGGCCTTTTGAGCCATTGAATTTGTACATTGCCCTGTATCGTAGAGAGCATCAGAGGAGGCCTGTGAAACCCGCAGAAAGAAATCCAACTTTACGGCTGGGGACCTTACTTGAAGCCGTAGGGACTACTCGTACCACGTTCCACATCGTACATTGCTACCATAGCCGCCCCTCGGCCCAGATTGAAAGCTCGCTCGATGTCGCTTTGTTGATCCAGGGTGCATCCCTCGATGGAGGGGTAGTTGACGGCAACGCCCGTTACATTTGCGAAAGCTAATGTATCTGAGATGAGCGAGTTGTTGCTGAAGATGGTATTCTCGGGGGCAGCGACTAACAGAGATTAGTATGGTCGACGAGTATTTTGGTCATTGGACGAGATACCTGGAGACGCAGGGAGTGCCAATACATAATGAATACTTGTTGTGGCGGCGAGAAGTACGGCGCTAATGATCCAATTCATGGTGGTGTGCAGGTCGGAGTAGGAGCCCAGCTGAGCGTCAAGCTGTACACACGAGGCAAGCAGTGAGAATCTGGAATATGCAGAGCTGATCTCCCAGGATGAATAAGAAATGTTTTTGGGATGCAAAGAATTGTCAGGGAACTTTGAAACACTGAAAGCGTAACGCAAGGCATGCTTGTGGGTATAAAAGAAGCCCCCGAATCGCGCTCATGCGCCTCATGCGCCACGAACGAGGGGTGATGTAAAGGACCAAATGATACGTGAACCTATAGAGCTTCGGACCAACGTCCGTCATACTAGAAAGACTAGAAAGCATCATGCAATAGATCCTATTGTGAAAAGAGATCCTGCTCGATCCAGGGAGCGCAGAATAATTTTGAGATTGCGATAGACTTCTTCTGACTATGGAGCAGTATATCATTGCGATGGATAGATGAGATGTTTATCAGCAGTGTCGATTGATTCAAACAAGTATCAATAGGCATTCGGCGGACGTTGATAGCTCTCGGCTTGCGGCCATGGTCAAGCAGCCTGCTTGCTGGAAACATCACCAGGAAAGCAGGCCAATGCTTAATACTTCGCAGTATCACAGAGGGTGTCTCTTCATCATAGGGCCATCCTCACAGAATGGTCTGCTCGCGAACATTCGAGTCCGATCAATATGAGATGAGTGTCACTAGGGAGCACGTACTCTGTAAGTACGACATATATGCTCCAGATATTGGGTTCTCGGTAGCTCGGCTACGCTAGTCAACACTGGGACTAGTATATAGAAATGCCAAGACATAGTGGGAAGACATCCGACGTGAAGTTGCACACAATCTTACATCCCGAGATCCCTTACTCTCATCACTGCAAGTAGAAGGTAAGCTCGTATTCGTCGACATAGCCATTTCATGATCACGAGCCACAACTTCGATGTCAGCCCTGGTACAGGCCGTACGTATATAAAGCTATGCGTCTTCCCGTTCGTGAGCCATCCTTGCTGCACCCTGTGTTTACTGTCTCTTACGAAGCAGCCTGCTTCAATTCACTGCGAAATGTGTCTCTCATTCTTGATCGTGCTCCTCCCTGTGACTCTTGGACTCAGTACACCTGTGCTCGAGAACCGTGTAAATGATGTCTCACTATCACTGACCAAAAGGACCGTTTCACCCGATGGATCGTGTGCTGGCACCAACGGCTGCAGTTGTCCTGCAGGTGAATGCTGCAGTCAAAATGGCTACTGGTATGTGTGAACGTCGTAGAAGCATGACTAGCCACTAAATCATCTACCCAGTGGCACAGCAACACCATACTGCGGTTCTGGGTGCCAATCTGCCTTTGGTACCTGCAGCGGCACGACGCCTTCAACAACTACCAGTATGTCCAGCACACCCACTGCTAGCTCAACAACCTTACAAGACTGCCTCGCTGCCAAGAATGTCCCAGTCTTCTTTGCTTCCTCATCAGGCTTTTCCCAGCTTGCTCAACCTTACAACTTACGCCTACCATATACCCCAGCAGTCATTGTTGTCCCCACCACGACGCAGCATATCACTGACGCAGTCTTGTGTGCCAGCGAAAATGACGTCAAGGTGCAAGCCAGGAGCGGCGGCCATTCCTACGCTAGCTACAGCAGTGGAGGAAAGAGCGGGAGCATGGTCATTGACCTTGAGAGTTTTCAGACCATCGCTGTCGATGCGACCGGGATTGCACATATCGGTGGAGGAGTCAGACTCGGTGATATGGCGATGGAAATTTTTGATCGAAGCCAACGTGCTCTACCTCATGGCACCTGCCCGGGTGTAGGCATTGGAGGTCATGCCAGCCACGGAGGCTTCGGCTCATCATCAAGATCATGGGGCCTCACGTTGGACACAATCGTCGGACTTGACGTCGTTCTCGCCAACGGCAGCTTCATCCACACGACACCAACAGCCTACCCAGACATTTTCTATGCGCTCCGTGGCGCCGCAGATTCATTCGGCGTCATCACAAGCTTCTACCTGCAGACTCAGCCTGCCCCAACTGCCGTCGTGAACTGGTCATACGGCATCCCCGGCATGTTTAACAACGCAGCCTCCACAACAGCAGCCTTTAACCACATCCAAGCCTTCGTCCAGAACGCATCGATCGTCGACCGTAAACTTGGTCTAGGCATGTATCTCGACGGCACCACCTTCTCCATCAGTGGAACTTACTTCGGCGATGAAAGCACGTTTACCAACACCATAGCCCCAGCTCTCCTAAGCGGCCTTCCTACACCCTCTTCCACGTCAGTCGTATCGGTCGATTGGATCACCTCCTTGACCGACCTCGCAAACAACGTCCCTTTCCAACAACCAACAACAGGCTACAACTCCACGACGACTTCTTCGCCAAAAGCGTCGTCGTCCCCTCTTCCTCCCCTCTCACAACCGCAGCACTAACCAGCTACTTCAGCTACATAATCGAAAACGGCACCAACGCACCAAGCCCGTGGTACAGCATCATCAACCTCTACGGTGGACCCGACAGCCAAATCAACGTCCCCTCCCCTTCTTCGTCTGCATATAGTGATCGCAGTGCGCTATGGGTGCTGCAGCACTATGGCTACACGGGCAATACGGGTAGTCCGTTCCCGCCTACCGAGCTTAGCTTTGTTGATGGGTTGAATACGGCGTTGGAGAGTGAGATGCCAGGGATGAATTTCGCAGCGTATTTGAATTATGTGGATCCGACTTTAACTGCAGCGCAGGCGCATAGTCTTTACTATGATGCACCGACTTATAATAGGTAGCTGGGTATCAAGAATGAGGTTGATCCGGGGCATGTGTTTTGGAATCCGCAGTCTGTTGGCAATTGAACAGGGGGTTCGTGATTGTTATTATGATGAGAGATGTTTAATGCTGAAGGAGGAGCTTACGAACTATATTTAATTTGCTCTAGATAAAGACAAACAGTAATTGATCAATGGATTTGCAGAAGGATGCTCCGCTCCGAAAGACCTGATATTGCAGCAAAGAAGCGCATAAGCCATCTGAAAGCGAATTTCACCGCAGTCATATCTCGCAAAAGTGGGAGCATGTAGCTTATGAAGCGTGCCAAGTGCCACATCAAGTGCCACGTCATGTGCTCTTTCTTCCATCGATTGTGACATCCATCTTGTTCAACTACCCCCGCATGTTCTGTCATTTGAGCACAATAATCCAAAACATGTCTCACTCTTGCACGACCCTCGACCTATGAGCTCCCTAAATCATAGAGGAGGCGCCATTTGCTCAAGTGAAATATCTCAAAGTCTCATTACCAAAATCAACATGCAGCTTTCCATTTTTCAGCTCATATGTACAAGAATGCCTACCCTCCCTCGGATACTATCATCTTACATCGCCCAGAATTCTACACTTGCTCATTCACAAACAACCCAGCCATTCCCTGTCCAGTCCCAATGCACATACTCGTCAATAGAACTTTCTTCTTTTGCCTCCTACACTCGCTCAACCCCGTACAAATCTGTCTCGCCCCTGTCGCGCCCAGCGGATGGCCTAGCGCAATAGCGCCACCCCGAACGTTCATCTTTGCGGGATCGATGTTGAGGACGTTGGTGCAGTAGACGGCCATTGACGCGAAGGCTTCGTTGATTTCAATTATGTCGACATCGTTTTGGAGGTTCAGGTTGAATTTGCTCATCAATTTTGGGATAGCGAGCGAGGGTCCGATGCCCATGATACGAGGAGCGACACCAGCGACAGTCGCGCCACAGAATTTGGCCATGATAGGTTGATTCAACTCGATAGCCTTCGAACGCTTCATCAACAGCACAGCAGCCGCTCCATCAGTAACTTGGCTGGAGTTCCCACCAGTGCTCTTGTCGCCGTGGGTGGGGAAGGCGGGCCGGACTTTTCTGAGGGATTCGAAGGTGGTGCCGTAGCGGGGTCCTTCGTCTTTGGTTAGAGTGACGGTTTTTTCTTCGCCGGATTTGGGGTCTTTGATTTTTGTGGTGAAAGGGACGATTTCGTCGTCGAACCAGCCGGCTTTTTGGGCGCGCTCGGCGCGCTGATAGCTCTCTGCCGCAAACCTATCTTGTTTTTCTCGGGAGATATCGAAGTCCCGGCCCAGGTTCTCTGAAGTTTGGCCCATGGGCTGCATGCAATCTGCCGCATTTGAATCTGCGAGGATGTCTTCATGGAAGGGTTTCTCGAGGCGCTCACCACCTTCGGACATGCTTTCTGCGCCGATGGCAACACCGATTTCAATGCTACCGGTGCTTATTTGGTTCGCGATATCTTGGACGGCTTTGAGGCCTGAGGAGCAGAAGCGGTTTACGGAGGAGCCGCCGGCGGTAGTGGGGTAGCCGGCTGCGAGGGAGGCGGCGCGGCAGATGTAGGCTGCCTTGCCCTTGCTGACCTGTGAATGTGTAAGTCAGTGGGGTTTGAGGGAGAGAGGAGGGAGGAGGGAGAAGTACGTTGCCGAGGCAGACATCTTCGATCATCTGGGGGTCGATGTTCGATCTCTCGAGGACCTTCTTGAGAAGGGAGTAGACTATGAAGTCGAGACCTGTGTCTTTTAGGCCACCTTTGAAACCTTTGGTTAGGGGCGTCCGGATGGCAAGGGTAATGACTACATCGTCGGGGGTCTTTTGAGTGCTGGGGTAAAGTGTTGTTAGCAATTTCAATGGGTGAGAAGGCGGGGATGGCGGCGTACATGGCAGACAGTCCGCTCTTGCCAGGGGTGAGATGGCTCAGAATGGAGTTAAGTCTTTCGGTAGCCATAGTAAGTTCTATCCAGGGGAAACACTGGACAAGTGAGTAGAAGAAGGAGTTACAAATTGGGAAGACGTCCTGAGAATGTGGAGAAGCCGATGACAAAATAACAAAGGCCAAGACTTTGAGCCGAGGTCCAAAGTCTAACGGTGGGTTTTGGTGCAGAAGTACCGTTCTTGGAAAAACCCGAGATACCTCAACAACAAGTGGATTTGAGTAAGAGTATTCTGCAGTAAAAATTTGGAATTAATATTATTCTATAATGTATTCCGGGGGTTTGAGTCCTCAAAGCCACTGTCTATCGAGCTAGAGAACGTAGAAACTGGAAAGATACTTGCTCGAGGGCTAGCGTATCTAGAGACCGTCCACTCGTAGGGCTGAAGCCTGGAGTCCCCTGAGAGAGCACCCTAGAACCCGCGCTCCAGGTACCAAGCCGGAATCTTCCGGGTCCGCTCTTATCACTTAAAGAACGGGTTCTAGGGTGCTCTTTCAGCGGACTACGGGCTTCAGCCCTACGAGCGGACGGTCGAGCAGTTAAGGATAGGACTTCCAGGCTTGGCGCTTGGCACGTACAGCACGTGCACATGGCTTGGCGATCCTTGTCCATAAACGAGTTGTGATGCGAGCACGAGCACTGGAACTAGTACCCGCTAGTTGCGTTGAAAACAATTCTTTCCAAGGAGTAATAGTGTAATCAGTCCGAGATAGAGCGTCGACATCTAGCTCGACGGTACAGCGGTGGCCTGCCCGTTGTCAAGTCATAAACAATTCTATCGATAAATTCCACCTTGTACTCAGAATATCGGCACTGTCCGTTCAGTCATCTATGGTCACAGTTGCTGTAGAGAATAGGATAAGCTGCAGGTGTGGTGAAGTCCCGGTGGCAACTTGCCACGTCTTACTGACTTGTTGAGATAGAAGTAGATCCTACTCGGGGAGATCTAGTAGTATCATCACTAGGACGGGTTAGACAGGACTTCGGCTGCGGCGACGGTTGGGGTTGGGGGTGGACTATTTGTCGATATGAGGAAGACCAGCCTCTGCGAATAGAGTCGGTAAAGCTGGTAAGGATACTGTCCTAATCCCTTGTGTCGATTCTGTGTGTCATGTACTATCCAGTCTTCACTCTTGAGACGACAATCTTGAGACGACACTATTGCGAAGAATTTTGTGAGTAGGTTGTGGGCACGTTATACATAGTCGCTGGTGTAGCTGGTGCTTGGTAGGTCCCACCCATAAACAAAGCAAGAACAACGCTCATTTGCTATTGAAAGAGCCGCCTTGCGTACATTTAAAGATAAGTGTGATTAGATTCTTATTCTAGCCTCGCCAACCTTACTGCATCAGGCTCATTACTTCTGAGCCTAGCAATTCGTCTTGATAACTTTCGTAACGCACGACTTCCTCTCAGTCCATCGACAGAGGTAAAGCCCCTAGGACTAGTCGATAGTCTCCTTTACCAGATATCATTTCCGCGGGAGCTCCATCATTTGCACTCGTCTAGATTGGCAATCATTGGTGCTCATTTCTCTCCAGCAAAACCATTGCCCAAGTACACCTTTTTTGGCCAAACAATGGGTCTCGCTTGTCATCCGTTAGTGTATAGATATTTTAGCTTATCCTTACAGCAAAACTTACAGTACCATCCTCAATGCGTGGGCAGCTTTCTACTCTGAAGTCGCAGATCATCCCAGTATGCATGTTTAGCTTATCCTCGCTCAATGTTCACACAGCGGCGTGCCAGATATGGCCTAGTCTTACGCCTGCCGTCTCGTGCAAGATCATTCCTGAGCGATAGGCGAAGAGATTGCGGACTTGGTCGAGAATGTTGCTGTTAGGAGATTGATATTCGGATATAGGAACGATCTGGCTCCATGCATGCAGCTCAATTGGGAAAACTGAATTTTGCGACAAGGTTTCCTAGCATTGAGCAGCATCGATAGCTTAAAAGCCAGCATTAATGATGACGATATAATTGTACCCATGCAAATGTGCCGAGCAACCACCATAGGTGTTGATCCTCTAGAACAATTGAAGCTGCTCGATCGACCGAATGGTTCCTGGAGAGCTAAGCTCCTCAGCTCCCCTGCAAATACCTGCCTGCAGATCATTATAAAACATACACGTGCAAGTCATGGATGGACTCACCACAGGTCCTCGATTGAGTCAAAGAACGGGGTTACCATCCGCGATGTAGCGGCTGTTCTTGGGGGACCGGATGCTGGTTGCTTCAAAGGTGACCGTACATAGTTTCGATATCAATGGCTGTTGCAGTATCAATAGATAGGCGGATATGTGTTTTAGCGATCGTCTGAGCCGATCATTGCGGACGATAGACTATCCACAGCTGAAGATCGTATGGCTGGTGATAGCAGTCTATTTGATAGCATGCACAAAAAACAGTAATACCAACAGTTGCATCATAGAGACATAGAGGTCCACAATTGACGTCCATGATCTGTGAAAGGATTGGATATGACTCATGTATGTCGTGGCGTGAGTCGCCGGCACCTTGATGATGATACATAGTGCTTGTTAATCTCTCAGATTCCCTCAAGAATTTCACTCTCAGTATACGAGACTGGTAGCACGGATCACGGTTTGAAACATAATGCTGGAGAATTTGTGACCCCTGCAGACGTGACTCGGATTTCTTGAAGCATACTGTGACACACGTTGCTTGTCCACAAAACGACAAAGCGAGCATCACTTAGAGGCCTATTGAGTCAAATCTCAGGGGTGCAATCGAAGGCAAATCTGTGTCACTTCTTACCTCCGTTCTTGATGACAAGGAGCCATCGTCGTTTGGTTCTTCGGCATCCCCATGAATATTCGTCTGTACTCAAATCAATATCAATTTGAAGTGAACGTGTTCCATGATAGATTTGACTCACATTCCAACATTTGTCACATTGCAAGATCGGCTTGACTCATAGATATGACGCCCGCCCTCGATCACAGAAAGGCTATAAGAAGCGGATGTCTGTTACGAATTTCTCCTTACAACAGAGTGTCTTGTAAGTCACCGTTCCTCTTCGACCGCAAACACCCTTTACAAAGGCCAACATCAACAGTATCTTTCACCAGTAGTACTGCGAGCATCGAAGAGACCTGCTTGACCCAGCACAAAGCAATGTAGGTTTTTACTCAAGTTCTTATGTAGCCCTTATCACTTGTAAGAATATTCTGCCAGCGAAACATTGCTAACTCTTCATCGCGCTCAGATTGGCACAATGTCAGCACCACCAGAGACACCGTACGCGAAAGTGATGGGTACCGCCTATTTCAGGGACAAGATATTTTCCTTCGTTGAGCCCGTTCAGCTGTTCTTACTGCAGCGAGTCTGCAAGCAATGGCGAACCGCCATCAGAGCATATCGGTACCTGCGACGCGACCTGGGCTTCATTGACAATGTCGCTTGGAAACATGAGAATCAAACTCCATTCAAGTGGAATCCATTCCTCCTGAAGTACGGGACAATAGGGTCAGGCAGATGCAGTGGTGGCTTTTGCATGAATATCAAGATTGAGGATCTCACGAGATTCAATCATCCTACTGCGTCTTGGAGAGAGATGCTCATCGGTACTCCCAAGAGACCAGAGATACACCTGGTCGGTGCAGAGGGACATGCCACCATCGGAAAGGTCACTGACAACAAGGGTGGACTTGGAGTACGCATGGATCAAATCGCGGACTTTGACTGGGCTGCGGATCAAAAAAAGGTTCGGGAGCTTTTTGAGGTACACCGACTCCCTCCACGAACCGGGTACCCAAGGCTGCTCGGATCTATTCATATTCGGGTAAGAGGATACAACCCAAACCCAGAATGGGGAGTTTGCGGATACACGTACTAGTGGCGGAGCATCCGAATTGGTTTTTGATGCAAAGTACAGAGGCGGGAAAGGTTCATGCTCCATTTCTCTAGATAGCAGCAGTCGGCTCGCTTACAGCCAGTAGACAGAGTTTAGAAAGTCGCGGGACAATCACCAGATCTCTCATGACCAGTCCAAACGTTGTATGCACATTGAACGTTGCTTAATCAGGCTCGCAAGCCTGACTCATGCTCGGTTTATATCCCCTACAAGTCTGCGTTGAGCATCTGTGAATAGGATAGCAGGTATCACTTGAGGGTTCTCGTAACTAAAGAGCTTGTAAGACAAGGTAAAGCCCAAAGTTGCGTCACCTACTGCGTGATTGGTAGGGATGGGGATTTGAGTCAATTCGTTCCAACATCCTGTCACTACCAGCCTTGACTCATCACCAAGACGAATGAACAACAGAAAATTATGTGACTAGAGAATTCAGTCATTGTGCTTTCGAACAAGTTCTGTCTTGTAAGCTTGGTCTTGTTTGATGATCAAAAGGCAATAGCAACGATTCGGCCTGCATCCAGAAGCGAGAGCTACTCGGGGACGTAAGAGTAGAGCAAACGGCTTTTCGTCAACACAAGCTGCATTGAATGATCATTCTTCCGGAGGACAGTGAACATGGATCTGGTCCTATTTTTCCGACGCTCTAGGCGCTCTAAGAGCAAATGTCATCAGCCGCAAGCTCACAATGTAAGTCTTCCTTATGCTTTTGCGGAGGCAAAGATCCACAATTCGTCTCCAGTGGCTAAGCCGTTGCTTGGGACAGACCAAAACCTGTTCAGATCCAGCCATAGCTGCATCCGGTCGAGTTTTTAGCATCACTGAGCTGAGGGAACTGATACTCTAGCAGCGAGTTAGCAAAGCGTGGCAAGAGACCATTCGAACATCCCAAATCCTTCAACGGAAGCTATTCTTTGAAGTCGACCCCGACCGCACCGAGGAGATTCTCAGCAATTTTGAGTGGGATCCTTTCCTCTCGAGATACGGGATGCTGGCAGCAGATGAAGGACTAGTACAGTGTCGTGGAGACATCAAGGGGTTCACCCATCCAACAGCTTCCAGGAGGAAGATGATCGTTGCCTTCCCAATCAACACGGAGGTGATTATCGAGTCACTCTTGGGTGAGAGAAGCCGCAGCTCCTGTTCAAACGCTCAGATTGTCCAGATGTCTAACGTCGAGGACTGCACTGTGGAACACCGGAAATACTCCCAGAGAGGTTAGGACCTGTTGAATAGTCTACGAAGTCTTCCGGAATAGGGTGATCTGAGCTTGGTAGAGACGTCTCTTTTCTCCGTGGAATTCTTCCATATCAGAGTGAGATGTCGGGATTCCTTGTATCCTCATATGCGCCAACAACCAAGCTGGAGAAAATGCTGGGTATGTGAACATAGGTGGCGGTGACTGCAAGGACGGCGCAGGGCCGGCCAAGGAATGCTTTGAGGTCTTTCATGTCCATACTGCCCTGATGTCCACTAAGAGTGGTTTTCAGGCGCATGCACATTGGTACCTAGAAATTGAGAGGCATAGGTTTTGTGATCCCTTAACGTCTTCAGCTCCATAACATCTAGTGTATTTGAGAGGCCTGATAACTTGTTTCTGTTTAAAATAATGCCAGAAGCATGGCATGCGAGGCCACTGCAGCGTTTTTCATCCCAGATTCGAAATTTTTAGATCTCATCTTTTACGCTTCTAGACGGTCATCCGGGCGTCGATCTCTTCGATCTCGTCATGCAAACCCGCCCAGTGCCATGCATAAGAACAAATTAAAAAGATCTAGCCGAAAGCAATGGACTGTTAAATTAGCGATGATGAAATTTGCGACGCATCAAGATCAATGCGTTGGTGGCTTGAAAGATGCTCAGATTTGGATTAACAAGTTCAAAGCTCCGTTGGAGCGAAAAACATCGCCTTTTCGAGAGATAGACGTTAGCATTCGGCCTCTCATCGGTCATAACTTCAGTCCAACCGTACCTTGCCACCGGGCTTTTCATTGAAACCAAGTCATGAGCTGGTAAAGATCAATTCCCTTTCTGCGCAGCAAGCTCCATCGTAAACAGGACCCTCTCGGTAGTCTCAACTTCGACAACATCCTTTCTGATATGATTGCTCGTGCTGATATCCTTGCCAAATTCCGTATGCCAACTTGCCACATCCCATTGCAGCCCACGTGTAGTGATCGTAGCCGGCTTTCCGATCGGTATGATGCCCACATTCTCAGTGAAAAACCCCGGCCGCACAGGCGCATAGATCTTATTCATCCCCCTCTGAAGCAGGAACATGATACTCTCCGGCGTAATCAGGTAGATGTCACCAGCATACTCCACAGGCTGCTCAATAGCTATTTTGTAAAGATGATGCAGTTGCGAGAAAGCCTGATCGGCTCTCCCACCGAGTCCTCCGAAGATAGCTATATTCAACCGGCGATCAGGGGTAGAGGTTCTGTGTTTCCCCTGAAAAGCACCGCTAAAATCGACAGATCTTTCGCGGATCCATTCGAGCGTTTTTGTCATGTCTGTTGAGTACTGGTCGGGGTCGTGGATGATCTCGAAGCCTTTGTTCGCGTAGTAGTCTTGGACTTCAGGCCGGATTGAGTCGAGGTCTCCGCATATAATGTTAAACCACTTGGTAGTGTAAGCAAAATCTTTGAGGATTTGTGAAATCAGGACCTACTCCTGGGCTTTTGAAACATCGGTTTTCTTCGGCCTTGGTAAGATTGAGATCTTTGATGCGATTGGCACCACCATCTGCAGCTGCGATGGTGTTGGCTGAGACCGAGATCAGTCATGCCTACACTTACTGTGGAACAGCTCCTGGTCTCTCATACCTCTTTCACAAAGCAGCATAAACAAAGCCTTATTCTCCACGGGTACGTTCAATACAAGTACCGTGAATTGCTCATCCATCTCTTCCATGTCTTCCGCTCCAATAGCAAAGCGTGCTGGGCGCCACGTCTTGGTCTCACGATGTTTGGGCATATTCAGTAGTCCCGTTGCAGTAGCCAACAAGAGTGAAAGTGCCGGAAATGCAAGCCATGAGAGCACTTCTCGGCACGCGATTATATAGTGATACACCCCCATTGTGTTAGAATCTCGTTGTCTTCCCGATGATTATCGTCACGACAACGAAGAAGAGATGGTAACTCGTAGAGAGAAAAATGATCACGTCCTTTCAAATCCGATCGTTTACCCTGGAGCTTCAAACGAATAATTCGACATTTTGACAGCCTAGAGAGCCTGCATACTATTCTCAAATTGATCTAGAATGCGGAATTAATGGCATTGAATATAACATCGTAGATGGGACCGGTGTGTGCAACACGGAAACGAAATACTGACGATCGAGAGAATGCTTCTGCCTGTACATGTTAGACCTATACAGTAGGTATAGTCCACATAGCTCTCAAAGTCTCGAATCTGCTGCAAATGGAGATAGTTGGTATCCAACCTGCACGTCACCAAGACCAGCACGGATCAAATCCGCTGACAAATATATTTCCGCATCGAAGCTCCATGAGATGTCCCATTTTTATAATTTCTACCACCTCTCCATTCATCATACGCCGTTTTTACCATGATACGACGAACCCCCCGTCTCCTCCGTACCTCTCTACAATGCCTCCACACTCCCCCAACCCGCCGCTTCCTCTCCACCTCGCCACCGTCTCAAAAGTCCCGGAGTTGGAAGAGCCTAGGTGCGCGATGGGGTCTAGCCGTCGGGGCGATATACTACTACAATACCAGTAATTTGTTTGCTGAGGAACCACCTTGTGAGTCCCTGCCACCAAGCTTGGAGACAGGAGAATCCACCCGCTAAAGCATCAACGGCAGTCTCAGCACCACCGCCTCAGGAAGTAAGAGAAGACGCCCTCTCACCCTCCCCAATCCTCGAATCCTCCGCCTTATCGCGACGGCAGCACTACTCTACCCCCATTCCTCCACCCCCATCACCGGCTCCATCTCCATCACCGGCTCCATCAATGCAAGAAACAGAAGAAGAAGCCTCTACCGAAGGCGCCTTCAACCCCACCACCGGCGAAATAAACTGGGACTGCCCCTGCCTGGGCGGCATGGCCCACGGCCCGTGCGGCGAACAATTTCGCGCTGCCTTCTCGTGTTTTGTGTTTAGTGAGCAGGAACCAAAAGGGATGGATTGTATTGAGAAGTTTAAGGGGATGCAGGAGTGTTTTAAGGATTTTCCGGATGTTTATGGGGGGGAGTTGGAGGAGGAGGATGAGGGAGAGGAGGGGCTGGCGCAAGGGGATGGGGGTGCGATTGGAGGGCAAGGGGTCGCGGTGGGGGAGAAAGGAGGGGAGGGGGCAGTGGCGAGTGATATGCCGCTGGGGGCTACGAGTCAGAAGATGGAGGAGGGCACGGGCGCTGCTGGGGATGATACGACGAGGGCGAACAAGGCGAAGGAGCAGGTGGCCCAGCAGCATAACGAGCCGACGAGTGAGAGTGATGAGATGGTGCCGAAGGCGGCGCATGATACTACGAGTGCCAATGTGGCGACCTGAAAAGAGGAGTACGTGATGTCGAATAGTGTGAGAGGAGGGAACGTGTAAGACTTGTATGATATTGGTGCATTAAGCGGCATTTACATGGCATAGAGACAGGCATGGAGGCAATCGTATCGAAAAGTCTGACGTCTGGTTGGACAGGATCCTGTACAACATATTCCAGAATTAGGCCTCTCTCCTCGTGTGTCAATGATTACGCCATATTACTATTAGTTGAAATTGAACGTTTCACTACCCGCGAGGTTTTGTGATGACTGCCACCCATTTGATTGAACACTACTTAATAGAAATACAGACGGCATCCTTTGAGCAATGGCGCTGCCTTGGCAGCCCAGGATGGTGTACCAAGGGAATCAATGAGTCGAGTCGAATATTTGATAACGCGCAGCCGCTTCGCCGTCCATCTCCGGCGCCTTCGTCACCTTCCCCCGTCCTGCCTTAACACGCCATTACTTCTTGGGGTACTTGTTCTGGAGAAGGTATCTAAGCCATTGGTTAACATGGATTCCTTGAACACAAAATAGCTGGGAAGGGATGCACTCACTGGCTGACGAAGTAATCCCCAACAGCCAACACACCAACAGCACCAGCCCACGCAGCCGCAAGTTGCCAATCCAGCTGACCAGCCTGGTGCTTAGTATACGCGCCGTATCCTAGCGCTGCACTTCCAGCCACGAGCAGCACACCATTGGCGATATAGACTGGGTTATCCTTATTCTCATCTATATCCTGGCCAGCACTCTTGATTTCTTTCTTAGCCTCCTTGGCATTCCTGCTAGCACTGTCCTTGGCTTTGCCATAGTTCTTCTCCGCACTGTCTGCGAACTCGCTGCTCTTCTCTTTGGTGTAGTCGGAGGCTTCTTTGGCCTTCTCCTTGACAGTTTGGGCGTAGTCGGAGGATTTGCCTTGCGCTTTATCTGCTGTCTCTTTGGTCTTTTGCTCGGCTTCGTTGGCGGTGGATTGGGCTTCCGATTTGATGTTTTGGCTGTCGACGTTGTCGTAGGAGGAGGAAGTGGAGGAATCCATGCTTGGGGGTGCGGGGGCGCGGCTAGGATTAGATGGCATATCAGCATTTGGCATACTATTTGGTGAAGTGTCAGCATTTATATAGTGGGTGCAGTAGATAGCAAGACATAAGCAGTAAGTTGTGAAGTAGGGGTCGGAGGTCAGTAGCTCGAAGAAATTGAAAGGTCTCGGGTCGACACAGGAAAGATGCTTCTTGGTACTCACGCCTGGGTCTGTTAGCACTGCGATGGGCTGTAGATGTGAGATTCGACTTACTTCTTCAGGGGACTGCTTAGGCCCTTTCGCTGCGGCTTGAGCGTTGGACATGGTGGAAGTCTCTCAGAACGGAGCTTACAGAAGGTCTACTGTTGCGGACCTGGTCAGTCGAGAGTGAAGCGATAAGCAGATATGTACAGATGATCCCATACCTTGACACGGAGGTGATACTAGAGCGATTGATTGATTTGCGGATGTACAAGAATTTCGGAAGAATTGAGACAACGATAAGTATTGTTGGTCTTGTGAGCTCCTCGGTCGAGGTTAGGATTTCCTTTGGAGCGCCGCGCTTGGTCCCGAAATCCTGAAAAAGCGCGCGACGTCACCCGGAAAAATCCGACCAACTTTATTTATTGAGAAGCAATTTACTCCGTACTTTGTGTATTCATTGTTGTTACGACTATATCAAAGACTTGGAAGCAAATCTGATAATATGGATCTAACAATGGACATCTAGCAACAAACTGAATTCCCATGACAACTTCCGACCTACCCCCGACGCCTGGCTGAAATTCGCATAGGCTTGGGCCCTGTTATAATTGTACAGAGCACCGCACTGTCATTGACGTTATCGAAGGTAATGTATAACCAACCAGCAAAACCCAAAGAACACTACCACCCCCGCCCAAAAAATCCACTTGTCCTGCTTGGCTCTCCTCTCAATCATCCGTATCGTATCACCACTTATGCCCAACGTAGTACCGACACTGTAAAGCTTTTTTTGCGTCCCCTTAAGCATTTCTCGCTGATCTCCAAGATCGCCCACGATGGCGCGACCTCGCTCCAAGTATTCATCCAAAGCGGCGTTTGTAGACGACATGAAATTTTGCTCTCGTAAAGCGTGCGTTTCCCGGGTGTAGTCTTGGGGGCTTGCGCCAAAGGAGAGAGGTTGCGGTTTTGCTGGCGCGAACGTGGAATTTTGGGCAAGGCTGGATTGGGAGTATGGGTTCTCGGGTGTTTGGGTGTGGTGTGGGCGACGGCCGAGGAGCTCTGTTCGATTTTGGGTTGCTTGCTGTATCGACGGAGAGTTAGCATTGAGAACTTGGGCCACGGTTTATGTGTGGCTGGACAGGTAGCAAGTTCGGAAAAGCATACACTGTCTTCTCGGTCCTTTTTTAATCGCTCAAGAGTCTGCCTGTAATCCGCAAGTTCCACTCTGAAATTTTTTATACGCTCGTGGGCTTTTTCTTGTTTGGCTGGTATCAATTCCTTCTTTGCGTTTTCTGCATAATCGTCTATAGTACGGGATAGAGAGATTAAGGAGGCGGATATTTGCCCTGCAAGATTTAGCGAAAAGATTGATACATTGAGCGTGGTTGGGCTGACCTTGTAAGGCAGGCGAGGAGGTGCCCGGGCTTTCCGCGAAGGCGTCGAGGTCGCGGCGTACAGAGGATGATTGCTTAAGCGCAGAGTTGAAAAGAGAGTTCTGCAGCTCTTGTTAGCGTGGTCATTGAGCAAGCAAATATCTTGGACATACCATATTGAGCAAAGGGGATATAGGACAATGCCGTGTTTACACATCTCCAGGCCTAAACCCTAGCCTTGCCAAGAGATTATTGAGGTGTGGACCCCTATGGCGTCATCAGCGTCTAGCTAATCGTGGCTTGCATGCATCAGATGCCTAATTCGTTTTGTTCTTGTTGCTTCCGTGCTCGATTCGCCGTCTGATGGCAAGGCAGTACTCGCAGCTACAAAAATTGATCCATACTAATCATTCGCCGGTGTGCCGTGATGTCTGAGATTCGCAAGTTCGAGGAGCCTCAGCCAATGCTGGCGCACCGCAAACATCTCAAATTCCCTGTATTGGACGATAAATTCTTGGGATGACGCTTGATCCACCATGCCTTTGCTAATCGCATCTTCAAACTCACAATTCCCTCCAGGGCTCAGAAGCCCTGAATAGAGGGGTGGCTGAATACCTTCCTCCGAAGATTATTGTTGCCCCTGATTGGGTTCTGACGCACCTCAGACCATCTTTAGATTGATTGGGATGGCCGCTGATTGGACTATAATCTATTGATTCATCTAGATCACCAGCAATCGCACTATACCGTTCAATACCGCAACACAGCTTCTATCCTAGACGTCCGCGGATGTTTCTCAGACTCGTTTTATGCCAATCCAACGCCTCAAACGGCGCAACAATAATCCCCATAGCATCATCAACACCCTGCGTTCACTTGGTAGCACAAGCTGCGACCACAGCACCATGTTCTCCATCTACCACCTCACAATGCACCCTATACTCTCGACATCCTATCTAGTCCCCGGCCTCCTCCTCAACCCGGTCCTCTTTCTCTGGAACCTAAACACTCTACTCTCACGCCTTTTCCCCCCAATCATCGCGGATGCCGCAATCCAGCTGGCCCCATACAATGCGCGTGGTCCCTTAGTAGAACATCCTCACTTCGACATCCATTCTTCAGAAAGCCTTTGCTGGAGTCACATGGCATTCATCGTCTGTGCAAAAGTAGCTGCCTTCGGCTTCGGGCGCATCAATGAGCCCAGATAGGCTGGGAAATCGAGGGCAAGACTGAGAAGGGAACGTATGTAGAAACATAGAATTATTGGGGACGCAAAGCTCATGAACGGTAATGTGACCCATCTCAACCCGGCTGCTGCGTACGGCAACGGATTTGCGAAGAGGCAAGATGAAGATGTCATCAAAGATTGCTCCGACTCAGGGATGTTGGACGCAGCAGGAAGCGACGACGAATACCCCAGCACTACCGACTCAGAGATCATGCTATGATCAAGCCTCGTTATAGATACGACTACGGCCTTTTTACCGCAGCATGGCGTTCCTGAGATAGAAAAATAGCGAAGGATATTAGCAGATGAGTTACACTAGAAGGTATGTATTGGCGTCTGTGGGCGCTTCCACGCGATACGGTCCGAAGTAAAGGCGGTCATAGCTCTAAGGCTAGGATTGTCCGCAATTGAGGTTCTCTAAAGAAAGGCTTGCTCATTGGCCATGTGCTCCAAGTTCCTCACATGCGATGAAAATCCCATCAAAGCATCTTGCAGAGTCTTGTGATTGAATGCAGCTTTCGACCAGTCCTACCCTGCCAAGTTTCCTTGTGGACCGAACTTGCCTTGGCATATGTGTATCCCACTGCATAAAGATACCCAATTCAAAGATCGCTAGAAACAGAGTGACCTGTTTCCAAGCCTGGCGCAGAACCGCACTACCTCTGGAGTGGATGTGCCATACTCGTAGATACCAGAATGTGGAGCCTACAAGCACTGTTGAGTCTGTTCGCAGACCCAAAGCGTAGTTTCCAGGAACAGAGTAGCGGAGCCTTGTGATTGGCTCAAATCCCTGCCTTTCACAATGCTCCTACCCGCGCTGCCCACAAAGCTGCCACCTCTTCGATAGGAATCTTCGACTTTTAATCCCTCCTGTACAAATACCACACGATCAAACGGGTTTGAGAACATTCTCTAGGTCCCACGTTCAGTGACAGAAAAATCGTTGGGTACCAAAAGGCCACCCCTGGTCACATCGGCTCCAGAGGGTTTTAGCGTATCCGCGCCCCTTTCAAGCATCTGTCCAAAGAATTTTGACATCGAACCTTCGCAAGCCTAACGACGACGACACTCGAACCACCAGCTACAAATCATTGTGGAATCACTCGTTTGACCCAATATATATCGCCGGAGTCTTCATTTGTGCGCCGGACGTCCTGAACAAAGAGTAAGTGGGCCTAGTGCGATAAATAGCTGGATTCGCGTTCGACGCCAGCTTTCACGGAAGCAACTTCCACAGCCTGAATTATATCAATCGCTTTTACTAAATACCTACCTATCCCTTCAGGTAACTCCTCATCCGCCAACTCGTTCCTTCCGCGCTTTGTCGAGATCACCAGTATGGGTAAGCCCCTCCAAACAATGCCCCGTTCATACACACAACATATTCCAAGAGCACACATTAGCCAGCATGCCAAAGGCTCAAAGGGCCACAAGGCCAACTGCGCTTGGCTTCAGCCCAGTTGATTACAAGAACCCTGGCAGATCAAACATTGCTCCTCTGATCTCGCCCAAGATGACACCGTTATCGTTAAGAATCATCGCTAATGCAGCTACAGCAACCAACGGACCTATGCCAAACATGCAGAATGGCCCGAGATCTTCACCAGGGCCTCAGAGTCAGGGCCAGATGCCCCCAGTACCAAATGGCAAGCCTACATCACCATCACCATATAATGAGCGACAGAACCCGATGAGCCCCACGCAACAAATTGCAAGCCAGACCGTCAGCTCCAAAGATCCGAAGGCCGCTGCTCAAGCGGCTAGTGATATGAGGAACGTCGTGCGGAGGAAGCTTACAGGCTACGTTGGATTTGCAAATTTGCCCAATCAATGGCACCGCAAGAGTGTTCGCAAGGGCTTCAACTTCAATGTCATGGTCGTCGGTAAGCAATTCTCCTCGAAAGAAACTCAATGGGTCGTTCTGATCCTCTACAGGTGAATCTGGTCTTGGAAAATCTACGCTGGTGAACACGCTCTTCAATACCTCACTCTACCCACCAAAGGAGCGAAAAGGACCCAGTGCCGACATCATCCCAAAAACCGTGTCTATTCAATCGATAAGCGCCGACATCGAAGAGAATGGCGTTCGTCTACGTCTCACAGTGGTGGATACACCCGGCTTTGGTGACTTCGTCAACAATGATGATTCGTGGAGGCCGATTGTGGAGAACATTGAGGCGCGATTCGACGCCTACCTTGATGCAGAGAACAAAGTGAACCGCATGAACATTGTTGATAATCGTGTCCACGCATGTGTCTACTTCATCCAGCCTACAGGTCATTCGTTGAAGCCGCTTGATATTGAGGTGATGCGACGACTCCATACCAAGGTCAACCTGATCCCAGTCATTGCCAAGTCAGACACTTTGACAGATGAGGAGATCATGTCATTCAAGGCGAGAGTAAGCTACATACACATTCTACTCGGATTCTTGATGCTAATGATGTATCAGATCTTGACCGACATCCACCACCATGCCATTCAAATCTTCGAGGGCCCACGATATGAGTTGGACGACGATGAGACGATCGCCGAGAATCAGGAGATCATGTCCAAAGTCCCATTCGCTGTTGTGGGAGCCAACTCGGAAGTCACAAGCCCAGAAGGTCGCAAGGTCCGCGGACGTAGATACCCTTGGGGAGTCATCGAGGTGGACAACGAGGACCACTGCGACTTCGTCAAGCTACGACAAATGCTTATTCGCACTCACATGGAGGAACTCAAGGAGCACACCAACAACGCGCTTTACGAGAACTACCGTTCTGACAAGCTCACTCAAATGGGTGTAGCACAGGACCCGAGCGTATTCAAGGAGGTCAACCCCGCTGTGAAGCAAGAGGAGGAGCGGACGCTGCACGAACAGAAATTGGCAAAGATGGAGTCAGAGATGAAGATGGTTTTCCAGCAGAAGGTTGCCGAAAAGGAGAGCAAGCTGAAGCAGAGCGAAGAAGAGCTGTACGCCAGACATCGCGAGATGAAGGATCAACTCGAGAGACAGCGTATGGAGCTAGACGAGAAGAAGTCGCGTGTGGAGAGTGGCCGCCCACTAGATGAGAAGACGAAGAAGAAGGGTTTCTCTCTCCGTTAGATACCCCAAACATCGTCAAACACATCATATCAATGATGGAGTCTAGTTTCTACTGCTACACTCCTAATCTCGGCGACATGAACGGATCTCGACACCGCTCTTCGGTGGTCCTCGCTTTTCGATATCCTTGGCCTAATTCCTTTGGTACTAGATTCTACAGACTGGACACTGTGGAAGACTAATGGAGGTGGAAAAGGGACTGAAGCAGGGAGGAAAGGGGGAGATGATCAAAGGGCGTCGGAGATAGCTTTCAAAACTGTACTTTTCACATGTTCTTTAGCCCATAGCGGAATTGTTGTCGTATGAACAAAGCTTGCACCAATGCTGAATCCCCTAATATGACGTACGTTTCGCCGCCTAGACTAAATCGTGAAGTTTGTATGCCTTTGGCGCGTGTACGACCAGACTCACAGCATACTCGAAGATAAATCACTTGTTCGTAGAAGTTTGTTGTAGGTTGGTCTCGTGCGTCGGGCCAACGACGCATCAGCCCTACGACGACGCAGCCTTGATTTTCTCCAAGTGTGAAGCGGAAACGTTTACTTATCTCTGCTGCCTTTACTTCCTCTTTCTCACCCCGCCTTGAACCTCAATACCTTCTTTCTCTATCTAAATAGTAAGGTCGTGTGTCTCTGATTACATATCGAAGCTCGAAAATATTGAATCAGTCTTTCTATCGCTGCAATGGCGCCCCCACCACCGGTGAGTATGCTAGCTATTCGTTCCCAATTTCTGCCCGAACAGCAGTCGCTCGACGACAAAACAGCATCACTGACAACATTGACTTAACCAGGCTTCGATGCCCTTGACCCAGCGTGCGCTCCACCTAGCACAAACTCTCCAAGTAAGTCGCAACCGCTACACTGCTCAACCCAATACTCACATTAAATCAAGTTCGGATGGTTCGTCGGCCACGTAACCCTCCTCATCTGCGCTCTCCGCTACGGAATCTCCTACATAACCTTCCACACCTACACGAAGACAGCCATATTCTCCTACCGCACCGCCTTCGTAGCGGCTGCTGCAACCTACGGTATCGTTGTCTACAAAGCCTACCGCGCCCGTATGCGAGCTGGTAGCCGTCAACAGGGTGCGGGTGGTGCATTGGCTCTGGCTGGCGATGAAAATGTGCAATATTTAGGTTTGTATTCCCCATTGTAGAGCTTGAAACGATTGGCCGGGATGTGACGCTGATAGATGTTGATGACAGCAATGGCACTCGTCTGGCTCTTCTCCCGCCAAATTCCCCTTGCCCTCCTTCCCTTCATGGTCTACTCCATCTTCCACGTGGCAACCTACACCCGCACCAACATCATCCCCACTATCCAGCCCCCCCAACAAGGGTCTGCTTCCCCCGGTGGCCGTCCTACAACCAAATCCTCCCCCCTTGCCGAGACCATTGGGAAGTTTGTCAAGGAATACTACGACGCGTCCATGACTCTTGTCGCTTCGCTGGAAATCTTCCTCTGGTTCCGCGTCTTGTTCAGTGCTATTATCTTTACAAAAGGATCTTGGATTCTGTTGGCGGTGTATACGGTGTTTGCGAGGGCGAGGTATAGCCAGAGCAGCTTTGTGCAGGGGGCTATTGGGCAGATTGTTGCGAGGGTTGATGCGTTGGTCGCGAATCAGAGCACGCCGCCTGCGGTTAGGAATGCGTGGGAGTCGGCGAAGGGGATGGGGAGGCAGGCGGCTGATGCTACGGATGTTAACCGGTACGTTGGTGGGCAGCAGGGAGGAAAGAAGGCACAGTAGGTGCGTCGCGGAGGCGGGAGGTAGAAACACGGGCGAAGTTCGAGGAAGCAGGTGTGGGGCCGAAGTCTAGAGATGCTACGTTTCAGGAATTCCCATCACCAGGCAAACTACGACCTCGTCAACAAGTCAAAATGGCTAGGAACAGGAAAGGGCTGGGAAGGTGAGATTTCCAAGGCTTTCCTTTGGTCCTACAGTGCGCCTGCGTTTCTAGCCTGATATTGTAGGCAATGACGTTCTGTGCGCTTGTAAATTACCCCAGAACATCATAATTAGAATAGCATTGCTTTCTCGATTTGCAGTACGGGTGCTCGTTCTACTTTGTTAGTATTGCGGTATGCATTGGTCTAAATTAATGTGCCCTAATGGCTTTCTCCGCTCCGCCCAATCAACGATAAATGCCATATTCGCTCAAGCAGCTGAAAAATGTCGATTCATATTTGACTGTCTCGTAACCGGCGACAAGGGACTACCTTTATCCTCAGAAACAAACCAGATTTTCTGAATATGGCCTCCATCGCCCTTCTTTCGATATTTGGAAAACATAAATATCGGCTGTGCCTTCAATATCTATCAACAACAATAATAATTATAAGGGGGACTTTAAATGGCACAGTTTCCGTGGTTCCATGTCGTCGGGACGTGCATCATGCAGGTAGGTCGGTCGAATTGTGCGCCAAAGACTCGATCCCACAAAGCCGTGAGGCTGTGACATGGCGAAGCCGAGGTAGTCTTACCTCATCATTCAGAGTGATTGAACGAGGGAACTGCAGCATTATCTGGCCTCATGTTTTTTTTCCCGAACATGCATGAGTCGGACGAAGCTGCCGTATGGATACGAGGGTGCGAGGCACAGAAACACTCAAAGCTGCAGTATAGATACGGGATTGCGAGACACAGAAAGACTCATAAATCGCGCCATTTCCAAAGCTTTGATTATTTCCAGTAGACGTCTAGCTCACACTGTCGCTGCAGGAGTTGAAATAGAAATAGAGTGGAATGTACTCAGAGCCGGTGATTCACAAAATTACTAAGCACAGCAACTGCCTCTCTTTATATCGGTTCCATCAAGATGACTTTTGGCGGACTTGTGCGAGCCTTTGCACTACGTTACGCTTTCGCGGTAGCTCTGGCAAACGCGGTAAATGGTAAGGCCCTTTGTAGTTGAAGATTGTGGAGAGAACCCTACTAATTATAAACCACAGTCACAGCACCCTTTCCGATCGCGACCAATTACACTACGCCTACCACTTATTCGCTTCTTGATCCCACCATGGCCCTGGCTGCAGCGAACGGTAGGCTTCCTACCCGACTAGCAAATTCAATTCAATTATCATTGCGAGGCCTTCGCAAAGGCTAAGGGCAGCTCTAGTTGCCCATAAAGCCCCGTCAGAAGACCGTCTTGTGCCGATACAGATACCGAATAATCAGAATCCTACCCCCACGGTGTCTTCCATAGATATACACGGCAATGCAGTGCAGAGTCAAAGCTCTCAAACGGAATCGGGTATCAAGGTCTCTGTTGCTGAGCCTCCCCGAGTGGCTGAAGTGCCTACAATGATTGCCAGCCCCCCGGCTTTACCAGAGAAAGCAGAAAGAACGGGGAAAACAGAACAGATAGACAGCCCAGACAGAGCTGATGTCTCCCATCAACATTCCCCAGCATTAGCGACCGAAGTACCAACCACGCCACAAAGCCTACCAGACATCACAATCGCTTACCAAATCCACCACCCAACAACCTTCCTAGCCTTTACCATCTCCAGCTCCACTCTTCTCCGCAGCAGCACCATCACCCTCTCAGACACTCCCATAGCATTCCTTCCAGGCCAATCGAGTCTAGTCATCGGCAGCAGTACATTCGCAGTCCCAAGTCCACCCAGAATCATAAATTTAGCCTCCAGTCCCCTCACAGCGAACATCGCCGATGATTTCGTAGTCGCCGGTCAAACAGCAGCACCAGGATCCCCCGCCAACACAGTCTCCGGCATTACGATTTCAATACAACCTGAAGCATCCGGTGCAGTCATCAATGGCGTTACGAGTCCCCTACCCACCGTGGATTCAACCTTTGTGCTCGAGGGCCAGACCTTTACTCCTCGGCTTGCTAGCGGCTACAACATCGGCAGCAGCACGCTGATAGCAGGCGGTGCGCCGATCATAGTCTCAGGGACGCCATATTCACTTGCTTCCAACGGACTTGCATTGGTCGTGGGGAGCAGCACACAACTCTTCGCACCAGGACCCGCACCCACACCAGCACCTGCCACTCCTGCCACCAAGATTGTGACATTTGACGGCTCGACCTACACCCTAAATTCCGCATCTCACTTCGAGATAGCAGGCCAAACCCTCTCCCCTGGCTCTGCTATCACTGTCTCAGGAACAAGGCTTTCACTTGCCTCATGCTGTTGTGGGCAGCGGTACACAACTTCTCGCGCCTTCGCGCGCTGCCGACCTTCTTACTTTCGGAGGTTCGATATATGTAGCGAACTCCGCCTCTCAATTCTACATTGCAGGCCAAACCCTCGCACCAGGCTCAGCGATTACAGTGTCTGGCACTCCTATTTCGCTTGATGAAGCTGCGACGCAGGCTATAGCTGGCTCGAGCGCTGAGAGTCTGGTAAAAGCGACGGCACTGGCGAGTGTAATAATCGCCGGCTTTGGAGGATCCAAGGGCGACAATGGAGGCCAGAGTGGAGCTGGAGCTGGTAATGTGTCTATGGCATATACTGGGAGGGGCGACGGAAGGGTAGTGGAGAGTGGTATTTTGTGCATCATTTCCGCGGTCCTGGGTGTGGTAATGCTGTGATGAGTTCTATGTGTTAGCAAACAAAGCACCAAACTATCATCGCACACGGTTGCAAGATGATGTGTTGCGGCTAGGCTTCTGCAAATGTTGTTATTGTGTTGGATCATGGTAGGTATGTTGCGCACCTAGCCTGTGGGACACCAGCAATAGGCGAAATCCACGAATCTAGTAAGGCGTGCAAGAGTTCCAGCTTGCCTTTAGCGGAGGCTTTAAACAGGACGTCTAGGCCTCTGGTTGGGTGCTCGGTAAGGAGATATTTGGTACGGATTTCGTGGTCAGCTGGGGGACAAGGAAAAACTCCGTAGCGAATCAATCGGGGCTTGAATGAGGGTGTTATACCAAAGTAGGTCTAAAGAGCAGATGGGTTCTAGGGCCCATTGACTACAAACTTTTCCAGGGGGTGGCTCTAGGTATCAGATTTTTGGGTTCATCGTAAGGGATTGGGAGGCGGACATTATGGAGATTGATTGAGACGGCTGGAGAGAAATTTAGGTTTTCACAAGTGACTAAGTGTCGAGACTCGAAGTTGTTCTTTTGACTAATTGTACGATAATTACGGCAGTGAACGAGGAGAAAACTAACCCACCAACACGAAGCACCATGAATTCAAAGAACGGGCAACATATAAGTCGAAAATATAGGAAAGCAGTGAACATACCCCACAAATGACCTGAAAGGCAACATAGAGTGGGCATCCATCGCCAATATGTGCACATTCTTCTTGCATAAATGCATAATTATTGCACAAAACAAAAGGATCCCTCTTGGAAACTGAACAAAACAATTAGACCGGCCGAATTCGGATACCATATACCACCCTCTACCAAGTTGTGACAAGCCTCGTTGATTCGCCATTACGATCAATATTGAATAGCATTAAATCGATGCAAAACCGAAGATTTCCAATTCAGCGCGTCTCCCATATTCGCCAGAGGCTTGGTCCATTTTCTGGTTGGAAAGATCGCTTCTTCTTCCTCGCAAAGGATCGAACAGGAAGGACTACGAACGTTGCGACGGGTAAGAGCAATTGCCTCGTCGCCTTTCCGGGTCGTTAGAGGGAGATGTGGTAGAGCTTCGCCTGACGTACCGTCGAGCGAGGATTTCCGGGTTCGTGATGGCTGGACTGTAGACAGTGGGTTAGACTCGAGTTCTATCGCCGCACCAGTGGTAATTGCGACGGCCACGGAGGAGGTGGAGGTGTGTAAGTCAGGTTTCTCCGTAGTCGAGCTCCTGTGCGGGGGATCTTGACTGTCCTCGGTTATCGGTAGTACAATTTGGCGTCCAATTGTTGTATCTTCGAGTTCAACCCTTCTGTCCATCTCAGAAGCTTCTTCACCAATCTGTTCGAGCTGTTTCGGACTTGATGGCATGACCGCTCCTTCAGTGAAGACAGGAGGAGAGTAAGGGGTAGCCATGGTAAATCTTCGATATACCAAGTGTCCCGTGAATTTCGATTGTGCATACTGATTCGTGTACTGGCCATTGAAGTATGCGGTCCTTATGAACGCGCTTTTCTGTCTCTGTTATCAGAATGACGAGCTTCAATAGTGCTCGAGGAGACTTACCTTCGCTGGCGGATTATACCATGCATCCAAAGAAGTGGTCATGGTGGCAGAGCCTGTAGTGCTGGGGCCATATCGATGGTGATTCCAAAGCTCCCTCGGGCATATAGGTAGGGCGAGGGCGGAGACATTGGTGATATCAGGCAGACTCAAACCTGACAGCCATGAAGGGCCATTGGAAGCGGTAGATGAATTGGAAAACCTCATCTGTTTCAGGCCAGCTCTCTTGTAGACGATAGATGTCTGAAGCTCTTCTTCGAAGGCAAATGTGTAACATGTTGCTCGGCTGACTACCCGGCTCTCTGTCCGTTCGCTGACAGCGGTATCATCCTGTGAAGCGCTTACGGAGTTGGCTAAAGCGGGATGCATTCTTTCGAGATTTCTCAATCGGGAAGCCATGTTGACATTGGTCATCAGTACTTCCTGCACTAAACTGGTCAAATTGCGCATGGAGGCTTCCGCCCAATCCATCGAAGTACTGATAGCAGAGTCCCGTCAGTATTACTTGTGAGTAAAAACCGTCCCCTGTGTAAAGGTCGCTTACCAATTCGATATCGTCAGCATGAAGTTCAGTGACGCTTTTGATGCCTGTAATCGTTCGAGAATCTTCGAGATGGTTTTCTCCTTTGATGACCATTTCAACCTGTCTATAATGCGCATATGCTCGCCCGTCTTCAGCGACTCTAGCGTCTGCTCCAGTTCGGAGAAAACAGAGACGCAGTCAGTGAAAATCACTATGACCTGTTCTATCATAATTAGAGATCTCCGCGATCTGATACTCGCATCATTGTTGAGGAGAAAACTCTGCAATTGATGAAGGCAGGCATAGATACCAGTGACTTCCATAAGAACGCTGCGCGCAGAGCTGGAAGCCTGGTTCGTGCCATCGATAAAAGTTTTAAGCATTCGTGAGACTTGAACAGCGGCGGTGGTAATGCCAATGATGGATGCTGAGACTGACAAAGGGTCCATATTTTTTGGGATAGCAAATGAGCAATGACAGAGTGAAACAACTGAAAAGCCAAGAGATCATGAGGGGGGAAGTGTCCGATAAGAGTCAAGCAATCCCACGCAGCCTTATGCACAAATCGTGTCTAATACAAAGTCCATTGCTGGCTCCGAAGGCTCCACGCCCACTGCCGGTAGTTCATGCACCAACACATGCAAGAACTACCTATGACATGAGCCTTCATCCTGCTAGCTGCCATTCGTCACCGATTTTTCCATCTCGATCAGTCAATATTCTGTCCTAGCCGCTGGGACTAGGAATGGCGAAGCGAAGTGCTGCTGCCTTGGAGCCTTCTCTCTTATCAGACCCGACCCCGCAATCTAGGGCAGTGCAATGCGATCCGCATTACAACAGCATATGCAGCTCCATCGCCTACAATGCCATTGTGTGGGGCGTCTGCGCCTTGCGTTGCGTGATATTATCGATGTTGAAGGTGCTCATGCATGCGACGAGAAGACTGAACGAAATCATGGCGCCACCTAAACCTGACTTAAAGTTATGCAAGTCAGAGAGATGTCTCGACTCCTCCAAACTACTTCATACTTTCGAGAGTCGAAGACAAGTTTATTCTGGACTCCACCGTTCATAGTACGGGGGAAGCCTTGGGGTAGAGGATTGCTAAGGAGAAAGGATGGGGTGTTCTGTCCGCAGATGCTTGTCCACTGGCTTCTGCTTAGTCATTTTAAAAGAATACTCCTTCTCGTGCTTGCCTCAGTCCCTCAGACCTGCCATCGCTAAGCCCCTTCGGGTTAGCGCCCGTTCACTAAGCCCCTTCGGGTTAGAAATGCTGACTTCGCAGCTGAACGGCGGCAGGTCTGAGCGCAGAATCCTGTATTTTTATCAGGTAACCCTTATTTATAACGATATATTTAAGAATAATTAATAAACTGAATTAATTTATTTTCTAATTCTCGTCGCGAGATATATCGATAAATTATTAGATATTTTAAAAATAAAAATAAAATCTTTTATAGTAGTTCTGTATTATCTCTCGACCTACGTCGATTTTAAAAAATACGATTTCTCTCGTATTTTTCCTTTCCGTATAATTTATTATAAAAGAATTTATTTTTCTTAATTTTTTATTTACTCGGTACGAGATTTATATATTATCTCGCCCCGAGCGAAAGAATAGAGAAGAAATATTAAATATTCGTAGATTTATAAACCTCGACGTTCGAAAATTTAGGAGGTTAGAAAATCGAAATAAAGAAAATCTGGCGAAAATACGGATTCTGCGCTCAGACGTGGTAATACTCGTTTTATAACTAAGTATTAACCAACCCGAAGGGGCTTAGTGTGACACCACGTCTAAGAGACTATCAAGAGGGGAAATATCCTATTAGTAAAGAATCCTTATATAATTAATACCTGGGTAGTATACTTTTCTCCGCTATTTATTTGTTATTATTCTAGTATCCTAGATATTATATATAGCTGGCCTATAGATAGCTACTAATAATTAATTTATTTATTCTATATATATTGAATAGTGTTATAGTACTATATTGAAGAGATCCTTTCTTTTCTAGCGACTACGGTGCGATCTAAAGTAATCTTTCGAAATTAATAACTTTATAAGAAAATGGTTTATTTACCCCGTAAGAATTAAGAGTCTACTTTATTAATAATAGAGCTCCTGATTATTATTTCTATTCGTACGAAAAAGTTTTATAATATTTAGTGCTAGTTATTATATTATTCTACTATTTTATCATAAGATTGAATTTCTATTTAATAAAGAAAGTAGAGACGTTCTTCTAGTAAAATATTAGTTACTAAAAGTACATATTACTTTCTTATTATTTTATAGTATTTATACTATAACTAGTACTCTATTATTATTACCGTCTATTATAGAAAGAATCGGTAGTTATCTATTACTATTATTCTACTTATAAGTTACACTAAAGAATACCCTAAAAGACTTATTAGAAAGAGTTAGTTATAGTAATTATCTTTCGTCCTAATCTCTTTAGGATTCTTATTAAATTTACGCCCTAGTTTAGTTTAATTAATCGCTATACTTTAAGGGCTAAAAATTAATATTCTATACCCTAGTCTAACCCTAGGTTTTTTTACTTTTCGGAGAAAAGTTTAACCTTAGAGTCTACTAAGTAAAAGGTAATCTTAAAAATAAGGTCGAACTACTTCCCCTATTCTTTCGTATATTTAGGACGAATATTAGAAAGAAATCCTAGTATTTTATTATTATTATTTACGATACTAAAAAAATCTTAGGGGTTTTTAAAAAAGTTACTTCTTTAACTAGGAGAGAAGCCTATAATTAGAACTTATTAACTATTGTTCTTAAAAGGAACGAGATTAGATTAATTACGTATATTATTTCGTATACCTAAAATACCCTTAGGAACGAAGTTTAGATACTTTATTATTATTATAAATAATATAACTAAGCTTTATAAAATTTTCGAAGATTATTTCCTTATACGGAGGAAGTCATCCGTCCTAGACTTCTTTACCGATAACCTATAAGGATTATTAGTATCTATATCTATATCGTTAACTATAGCTTTACCGGTAACTTTAGCTACACCGTTAAAATAAACCTCGCTACCTACTATAACTCTAATATCGGGGAATATATTACCGCCTATTTTAATTTAAATAGTTTAACTAATACTTATAATAGTGACCCGAACTCTATTCGATAGTATAGGTAGTATATTAAAGTGGCTATGTATTCTTAAGGAAAAGATCCCTAAGAACTTAATACTACTATAATAATTTATAAGATTTAACGCTAGGCTATAAAGTAAGATTATTAAATAAGTATTAAAGACTTTAAAAGTAACTAAGATCCTCTCCGATAAGAATATTAAGGAAGTTATAGAAGATAATAAAAAGACTATTATCGTACTCCTAAAAAAGGAGTTCCTAGGCGAAATTCGTAACTTTAGGACTAAGGAAAACTCTTTAGATAAGATTAAATACTTAAAATAGAATATAAATAAAGAGTTTAAAGTATACTATACGAGAGCTATCCGACTACTAAAAATAATTAACGCAAAAGATAGAGATAATAATAAATTAGAGGAAATGGTACCGCTAGAGTTAATAACGTTATATAACGTAGTTAGTAAATAGATTATAGGCTTTAAGAATAATAAGCTACGTATCCGTATAATAGAATATAAAATAGAGCCAAAGAGATTATTATATAGTATATTTAAGAAAGTATAAGGTTTAATAGAAATCCTATTAATAATGAGCGAGATAGTAATATTTATATAAGAAAAAGTTAAAATTAATAGTTATAGAGACTTCTAAAAGTAAATAATAAAAGTAAATAAGGATATATTATAAACTCTTTTAGTAATATTAATAAAACTAATATATCGTGATCGTAATAAGAATATTTAGGAGATAATAGTTACTCGTTTAAGGCTAGTAAATACTAGACTAAATAAACCGATAGTAATAAATAAAGTCTATACTCACCTAAAAGAGCGCAGGGTATATTCGCTAGCTTTATACAAAATACTATATATAACCTAGGAATCCTAAGCTCTAGCCATTATACCCCTAAAAATATATAAAGAAAAATTAGGCTATAGTCCATAGGATTCTCGCGGAGAAAATCTACTAACTAGAAGTAATTATAGTTATAACTAAAAGTATTTAACTTCCTCTAGCGAAGATAGCTACTTATCCTAGCGTCCGGTAAATTCGTATAACTATACAATATCTTCTAATCTATATACGAGTGGACTAAAGAAGTGGGAATAATAAAAATACCATAGCCTACTACTTTATATACTATACGGAATTATTAATCATAAGGTTATAGAATATATAAATACTTATCTATTAAGAGAAGAGTAGTACTTTATTAAATAAATTCTATAAGACGTATAGTAAAAAGCGGTAGATTATAAAATATAGAAAGAAAGACGGGAGAATAAGAATAACCTCTATACTCTCCCTAGAATACTAGTGTAAAGGAATCCGGAACTAAATAAAGAGCTTAATAAAAAAGTAGCTAGGGAAGTTGGACGAGATAATCCGACTATTCTAGTACACTGTATTATAGTTCCCCTTTAAGTCGAGGGACGGTAATATAATAAAGTAATAAACGTTATAGATTCGTACGAAACAAAAGTTCCCTAATATAATAAAGTCTACCGAGAATATAATACGATAATACTATATAATATTATTAGATTAGCTATAGTAATACTAAAAATAACTACTCTATAAATAGTAGTAGTATATAATACTAGGTCGTTAAAAAAGAGACGAATAATAAAAGAATTTATAGAAGAGACTCCGTAACTATAGATATAAGAAGCGCCTATTAAAGAAAGAAAAAAGAGGACGCTAATTAAGAAAATAAGTATAAAAAAAGAATTATTAATTATAAAAGGTCTTCTAGGTAAGTCCTAACTAGATATTAATAAATTATTATTAAATATAATAGTCTCGCTTTTATTCCTATATATAATATAGGTTTCCCCCTATTTTAGGAGGGAGCTATAGAGATTAGGGTAGGTATTAAAGAAGCCTCGAAAAAAAGCTATAATAATAGAAGTTACGGAAGATAGCCCTACTACTATTACTTTAATATAATTAATCAATATAATAAGTATTACTATAATTAGGAAAATAGGAAAGCTTAAAGTAATTATCCCGTATAAAGAGATAAAGGAGATTCTTATATTAAAGTCTATAGTATAGGTAGTTCCCTATATTATATAGAAAAAAGGAGGATTAAGGATATTAATCGAGTTATATAAAGTTAAATTAGATTAAGGTTTAAATATAGTAGTTATTACGCCTTTACTAATCGATAATATAAAACTACCGAAGTTCTTAATAAAGTTCCTAGGGAATAGATAGTACGTTTTAATAATAGTCGCTAGCGGGTAAGAAAATATTATTAAAAACTAGACCCGTTTCTAAATTAATATAATAGGTATTAAGAGAGAGTAATAGGCTTTCGTGTCTCTACGGAATAATCCTAGGTTTACTATCCTATTTAGTTTTCTATAACTTCGTATAGTTAACGTAAAGATGAATATTATAAAGGGCCTTATTATTATTAAAGATATCGAGAAAAGAGAGCCGATAAAGTTTATTAAGCCTTACGAGATTAAGAGAACCGAATACTTAGAAGTAAAAGTTATCCTAGAAATCCTAAAACCAGAAATAAATAATAGTAGTAAAAGCGATAAAGAGAGCGAGGAAGATAACCTCTTAAAGGAATTATTAATAAATAAGGAGAGCGAGGAGGAGTTAAATTCTAGCGATTTATTAAATTAAAGCGTCCCGAGGATAACGTTAAAAATCTAAGAGAGGAAACGAGAAAGGACGACGATATATTAAAAATAAAATATTAGAATAGAACTATTTTTATTTGTACGAACTATAAGTTTACCGTCTATAATACTTATACTCATAAGCGTACTATATATAATAATATATTAATTTATAAATGTTACTCTAAAAGTATATATATATATATCCTCTACTTTAAGGAGGAAAAGAAGAGATAAAAGGCCCTTCTTATAGTATATAATAATATAATTTCGTACGAAACGATAATATCGAATCTAGGGGTCTTATTCTCTATTAAAAAATAAGTATAACGTCGCTAGATTAATTATATAAAGAATTTCGAAGCCCTTATAAAATGGGTAAAAGATAAATAGATTATTTTAAAAGAAACTATTCCCGATAATAAAGCCCGATTATAGCTACTATAGTTAATCTAGACCTATAAAGACGTAGGAGTAAAGAAAGTAAAAGAAATCCCCCCGATAAATTTAATTATCTATTATATCGTATTAACGGATAGCTTAAAACTATATAAAACGGTATAAAAACGGTTTACGAATAATAAAGAATAATGACTCCGTAAGATTATAGAGAGAGGTATAAAAGTAGGTTATTATAAGCGCTATACTATCGTAAATAGACGGGTCTCTTAATAGAATACTAGGCTAGTACTAGTTAAAAAGGAAGAGAAAGACGAGTTAAAACTTATATTTAACTACTACTTCGTATACGAAGATCCCTCCGGGTCATATATAGAGTTAGTAGCGAAAATATATAACTTATTTAGGGTCTTATCATATAAAACATTTTTCTAAATAAATATTAAATATAGTTATTAGGCCATTCTAGTATACCCAAATAATAGATACTACTTGGCGTTTAATATTCTTAGTCTCGGATAACTCCAGTTAACTCGAATACCTTAGGGAATAAAGACTTCGTTATTTACTTTCACCGAATTAATAAATATTACTCTAGGCCTAATATTAGAACTAAATCTAGAACTTTCTTTATTTAGTAATAATAGCTAGTATAAACGTCCTAGCCTAACTTTCTATATTAATAATATCTTTAAGGCCTATGATTCTTAGGAGAAATAATATAAGTTTCTCTATAAATATTTTTTTCTACGAATACTATAATTAGACCTTAAGCTATCGCTCTTAAAATTATTTATCGGTATAATAAAAATAAAAGTACTCGGCGAGATATACGAGATTAGAGGGCGCGTACGAATTAAACTAGCTATAACTAAGAAGATTAAGAATTAACCGACGCCGTAGGACTAAAGCGCTATTCGTGGATTTTTAGGGATTTATTAATCTATAAGAAAATAAATAAAGGGGTATATTAAAATAAATCGCCCTCTTACTAGGCTTTACGGAAATATAGAATAAATATAGGGAGAATTAGAAGAACTATCCTTTACGCTTATACGGAGGATTTATTTATCGAGTAGAGTATTATTCTTATAAGACCCGAAGGACCTAGTTACTATATTCTATAATACGTTAGGATATAAAGGAGGGTACTTTATTAACTAATTATAAAAAAGGGAGATAAGGTTAATAATATATAATTTATTTATATTTAATAAGGCTAAAAGAAATTATAATACCTATAGACGAGAATTAAGAGTAATTATCTACTTTATATAGAAATATTCCTATATATTTAGGGGTAAAGAAGCCTCGATTATCTATATTAACTATAAACTACTAGTTAGGTTTATGAATACTAAGTTTTATAAAGATATTTTTACTCGATAAGCGATAAAGCTCCGATAATTAAATATTAAAATAATATATATAGTAAGAAAGGCGAATATAGTTACTAATAGTCTTTTACGAGTAATATTTAATGATTTTAATTATAAGCTAGATGGACTTATTATAAACCTTATAAAGAAGGTTAAAAATTATAATAACCTAGAATAGTATTAGAAGTCTAGGAAGAGAGGATATATAGATATATTTAAATAACTTAACGAAGAAGATCGTACGAATAAGATAAAAGAATAAGGAGAAGGACTAAGCCTTATTACTATTAGATAGACCTTATTCACGAACGAAAATATAGCCTTTAGACTAATAGTAGTAGTATATATAATAATAATTAATAGAGAGATACCTAAAGATATACTATTAGACTTAGTACTTCTATATAGCCTATTACCTCCTAAGATATATAAAGTCGACTACGAAAATAATAATTAATACAGGGACATATATCGCTTTTATACTCGATAAAAAAAACTACGAGATTTTAATAATTACTAGATACGAGCCTTTAATCATAAGGCTACCTCCTTTATTTTCGATAATCGTACGAATAAATTAATACACCGATTTAGAAGTAAATAGACTACGTATTTTATAAAGAGTGAAATAACCACGCTACTAAAAGACGTTTATAATAATAGTGGATATTTCTCCACTAAAATCATTCTTAATAAAATTAGATATATAGTATACTAGCCAAAAATGGCTGCGGACGTTACGTAGTATATTAAAGGGTACCTCCCCTGTGCTAAATAAATAAATATAGCGAGATTAATACCCTTATCGCCTATTTAAACGTCGTTACCATTCTAGTTACTAGGGGCTGACTTTATTAAACCGTTCTTAAATAAAGATAAATAGTTATATATATTTAATATTATTAACTATTTTATAAGAAACTTATTCCTAGAGTTAATAGACGGCTACGGTTTAGAAAATATTAAAATAAATATAATAAACTACCTTATTAAGAATCCGGCCCCGAATATAATATACTTCGATATAGGTTTATACTTTGTGAATAATAAACTTTAATCGTATCTCCGAGAGAGAGGTATCGTGATACTAGAGGCTCCGAGTAGAGTAAAATATACTATAGGAATAGTTAAGAAAACGAATAATATTCTAATTAAATACTTTAAAAAGAGAAGAGAAGATTATTTAAATAAATTATTTAAACTCTTTATTTAAAACTTAATAGTAGATATTAATATATACTTAATTAATCACCTAGGATATTTATTAATAGAGATTCTTTATAGAGTTAAACCTATAAGTATATTTAAAAGAGGTATTATATTTAGTTTATTCCTAACGGAAATTAGTCTCCTAGATCTAGAAGAAATATTTCTAATAGTTTAGGAATTTATAGCGAAGAGAGTAGAGGTTAGAGAAGTTATCTTATATCACTTAATTAATAATAAGGACTTTTAGAAGAGAAGATACGATATAGGTATAAAATTAACTTAACCCCTAACCCTAGGATAATTTATAATATTAAAAGATACGCGAATAAATAGGCTAAAGAGCGAGCCTAGATAAAGAGGACCCTTTATTATTATAGGATATATTAGTGAGTAAGGCTCTACCTATAAATTTATAAAAAGTAATAGAAAAACGACGCGGTATTCGTATTACGGGGATTATTTAAGGTTATTTAAACCTAGGTAAGAATACTTTAAACTAAAGAATAAAAAAGAATTAAAATTTCCGAGAATAATTCGCCTAATAAAAGAAAATAAGTTAAAGGTTAAATAGTTAATATAATTACTTAATCTACCTATTATAAAGTAGATAGGGTAACTATAATAGATAGAGATACTTAAAATAAGTATACGAACTAATCTAGTATATTGGATTTTTCTTAAATCAAAGGTATTTTATATTAGTATTAATTTTATATATATATATATAGGTAAATTTCAGAGAAAGTCTTAAAGAAGACTTAGTAATATGGATATTATTTATCTAATATAACGGTAGTAATAGTAGATTAATAAAGTAAAAATATTATTTAATTCGAAGTACGAATCGACGCAGCACATTAGGTCTTTCTTATATTAATTATATACTACGTCGGCACTAATTTTATTATAGAAGTTAGATAAAGATATTTTTAAGAAAGAAAAAGTAGAAGAAGATTTTTATATTTTAGAGAGAAAATCCTAAAGGAGTATTAGTAATATGAATATTAAGGGAATAATAACGTATTAATAATATATAAGGATCAATTAATCTAGTATACGAATTGATATTTAATTCGTTAAGTATTTATATATATAAAGAAAAGTACCTACCGTGCCCTAATAAATAAGATTTTAATTTTATCTTTATTATTAATTACGAAGTTTAGTTTCCTAAACCGCTTCTCGCTCTTTATATAAACGCCGGACCAGAGTATAATCCCTATATAGGAGGTATATATACTATTACGGCTAACTAGTACGAATCTCTTCTTAAGAAAATAGAGTAAACGTAGGCCGAGGAGGAACTATAGGAGTAGGAATAAGAATTATAAAAATAAGAACTATAGGAGCCGGGAACGGAAAAGGGTTCTTAGTACAGAAACGTTCTAATATTATAAAATTACTAGGAATTAAAAGAGACTGCGCACTAGAAATAGGAAGAAACCGTATACGCGGAGTAGAGACTAGAGTAATAGGCTCGATAGCCGGAGTAATAGGCTCGATAGTAGGCTTAATAAAATTAAGAATAAAAAGTAACCGACGAGTAGGAGTAAGAATAAAAGAGATATACTTAGTAGCCGGAGTAGTAGTAGGAATAAAAAGCTTAGGCTCTTTAAAAATAAAATTATTATAATCCTAAATCCTAAGGCCAGTATCTTTAAAAGGAATATTATTATTATTACTAGAGTTATAACTAGATATAATATAGGCTCCCTCTTCTAAAGGAGTCTCTAAACGAAAGCGGCGAGGATAAAGTTAAGCTAGTAAACGAATAGGAGGATAAACTCTAAAGATAATTAACACGGGGTTAATATAATAGTATATAGTATAAAAGATATTGATTATTCTATAGAGAATTTGGCCCTAATATACTAGAATCCTAGTATTACCCTAGTCCCGATAGGGCTAGCGGTAGGGCTTAGCCCGCCGTCTTAGTAGATATTTATAATAATATTCTTATTAAAGTCTACCCCGTAATAAATCGCCCTTTTTAAAAGAAAGAAGTTAACGCCCTCGTTAATACGTTTATATGGGGTATTATAATTAATAACGTAAATAGCGTTTATATATAGCAGTAAATAAGTAAGAAATATATATTTTAAATTATCGACCGAATTACGGGTAGGCCCGTAGAGCCTTAAAGCTTAACGTAGAGCCGTAAAGCTTAGTATTAAAATCGCGATAACGAGGTAAGGCGATAGGGGGGTATAAAGATAATATAGATAGTTAATAATAGAAGCCATAATGTTAATAAAATAGGGGCGTATACGCGTAGCGTTATAAGAGTATTAGTACTGAAGGACTAGGGCCTTAAGTATATATTAGAAAAGTAAAATCTTAGCGTAAATCTAGCTAACTAGGGAAAGTTATTTAGCGGTACTTTTAAAATTAAAATTATTTTAACGCGGAGCTAGTCCCGATTTAATTAATCCGAAGCTCTTTCCCTTATAAATATACTACTTAGTTAAGAAATAGCGATAACGAGGGGTATATACTTAAGTCTATATAGGGGAGTATATAGGTGATATATTATTAAAATATTCGGGCTATATAGTTTTACGTACGACTAGGCGAATGATTTAAGATTATAAAGGAGTAGTTTTACCGGTTCTCGGTATAATACCCCTTTAATATTATCGTAGTGCCCGTACTCTAAATAAAGCTCGATAGGTGGATTTAATATAACGGTTATTTCCTAGTAAGAGTAGGTAAAGGGCGGTAACGTAAAAGAGAAATATAATTATACTTCTAGAGTTATCGACCCTAGAAAAAGAATTTAGCTTAGTATCTAGCCTATTATTTATATTTCTTAATAAGTTCGTCCCCGAAAACGTTCTTTATATTTATTTAACGGTTTTATATAAATCCTTAGCCTTTTTAGGATAGGAGGTATTCGGTAGCGTAACCCTTCCCCTTTTTAATAACGCGGCTATCGAGGATATATTTTAGTTCTTATTCTAGCTCTAAATCGTCTCGCTCGGTTTTTATTACTTTAGGGTTCGTAGGCCGTAAACGTTTAAAAGGGTCCTAATTTAGCGGTGGGTACTACTTTAGCTATACTATTAAAAATATATTATAGATCTTTTAATTTTCCGGGATATTAAGGCGGTATACGAGCCTTCCGATATAATTAAGAACCTTAAATAAACTAATTATTTACTAACCGTATTTACGACTAGTAAACTTATTTACCGGAATATTATAATCTTTATATAGGCGTAGTAAGGCCTAGTCCCCTCTACGGAAGTACTAAAGGTAATAAATACGATTATAATACTCCTTATCGTATATTTAAGTAAAGGTAATTATATCCGAAGCTTAAGTATATACTAGCTCCCTTAATAAGATATTATTCTCTTAACTTTTTAAATTTAACGCGTTATTAACGGTAAAACCGAAAGCTACCTTATTTAGGGTATAGTTAATAGGCTAGGAAAATGTATTATTATATTATATAATTATAAAAGGTAGTACCTTTTCCTAGGCTTTAGGGTTTTATAAGGTAACGATCCAGAATCGTAATATAATTTTAATAGTCTAATTTATACGCTCGCTTAATCTATCCGTTTATAGATAATAGGCGGTAGAGAATATTAAATTTACCCTAAACTTATTAAATAGAGCCTTCTATAGGGTATTTATAAATTTACGGTCGCGGTCGGAAAGAATGGCCTTCGGAATACCCTAGTCCACTAAGTATAAACGACGTAATAATATATCTACCTATTACTCTACCTTCTATATTAATTTTCCTAGAATCGCGGTTACCTTTTAAGAAAATTTATATATAATAATTATAATATTATCGAATCCTTCCTATAAAAGGGGTAAAGTTAGGATAAAATCGATAGAAATCGTATAGAAAGGAGAGGGCGGTATAAGAATAGGTTATAGTACTCTATAAGGCTTATACCTAGGAGTACCGAATAACTAATATTATAGGTAGTATCGTAAATACTCCCCTAGCTTCTTATCTAGTTTATATATATACTAGTACCTAGTTATGATCTTATAGTATTTATATCTTCCTATATATAAGCTAGAATATACGATATTAAATAAAACTTTAATATATAAAGAAGGTATATATAGGTATTCCGGTATATATACTCGATTAATAACCAAATTATCGGTACGTTATATTAAGCCGTTATTCCCCTTCGAAAAAGAAAGATCTACGGTATCCTCGCTAATTTCTACGTTATAGTTAAGTATATAACTTATTTTAGCTTAAAAGTTATTATTCTAGTACTCTTAAAATAATTCTTATTTAAACTATATACTTATTTCTACTAATATATAAACCTTATATATATATATTTAGAGTATATCTAGCTCGCCTTCTAAAAAGTCCCTAACTACGTCCTTCTACTATAGTCGGGATAGGGCGTTTAGTATTATATACTTAACGCTAAGTTTATAACGGATCTTTATATTTTAAAAACGCTAAATATAATCTAAGGCCCGTACGATACGTAAATTAATCTTTACCGTAGATGAGGTAGTTATATTTATTTATTTAACTATATTAAGCGTAGCTCTATAATTAGTATAGACGACTATTTTAGGGGCTAATTCGACTATATACTTAACCTTAATAAATACCTATACTATTCCTACTAGTTCTATTTTAGTAAATTAATAGCGTATTTTTATATCCTTAAAGAGTCGGTTAAAGAAAAGAATAGGCTAAACCTACTTCCGGTCGAGATAAAGGCCTTTTAACTCTTTTATAATATAATAAATTATAGCCCCGTAACCGAATTCCTTACTAGTATTAAGGTCGATAAATAATTCCTTTTTATCGTCGAAATAGTATAAAAAGGAAGGTTTAAAAAGGGTACTCTAAATAGCTTTAAACGAACGGATCTCTTATAAGGAAAGTAATTTAAAACTAGTCTTCTTAATATATTCCTATCGTTAAGCGCCTATAGGGGGTACTTTATTTAGTAGCGCGGTTTTCTTATTTTATAAAGGCCTAGCTAAAGTAATATAATCTTTAATATAATCTCTTAGTTAACTAGTTATTCCTAGGTACGTTTTAAATACTATTAACATTTAAGGGAAAACTAGTTATTTAATAACTATAAACTTTTCTTTAGAAGTTAATAGCCCGAACGAGTTAACTTTTTAATTAAATAGTATAATTAACGGATAACCGATAAACGCCTTCTTAGGGTTAATTAAAATATTAAATTTAGCGAATAAGGAAAATACCGTATATAGGTACTAAATATAATCCTCGAGGGTCTAAAAGAATATTATAACGTTATCGATATATATTTAGACGAATACCTTATAGATACGTAGGATCCAGTTTATTTACCGTTATATATACGTAGGCGAGTTCTTAAATCTTATTATCATAATATTAAAAGTCTCCTGGCCGCGGTATAATACGACGGTAAACTTATATTTATCTTTAGGGTATACTCGCTATTAATAGAAGAAGCTAGCGGCGTCGATAATAGTAATCTAATAATAACTTTTAACGGCGCTAATTATATTATTCTATAAAGGTAAATAGTAGACGTCTACTATAGTTATAGTATTTAAACCTCGAATATTAATAACGGTACGGCCCTTCTTAGTACCGTCTAATTTTATAATCTAAATAACGAAGACTAGGAAGCTAAATAAAGTAGTTTATATCATTTATTTAAGCCGTCCCTAAATATATAATTTATTAAAAATTTCGTTAATAATCTTCCGGCTCTTATTACCTATAGGATAAATACGTACCGTTTTAGGTACTTTATCTTCCTAGTCGGCGCGAAGTAGTATATATATTCATTCGTTTTCTAGAATATTAATAAAGCCTCCTTCTACCTAAAGTATAAGGAATTAATTAATAACCTTTATTAACTCCGGTTATTTACTATAAATAGTAATACCGTTTAGGAGGATATTATCCTTTACCGAAATAATTACCTCTATTAATAAAATAGAAGGCCGGGAACTAATTAAATTCTCTATATCTTTACCCCTTAAAGGCTATTTAAAAAGTAATAAATTAATACTAGCGGTAACCGTATTATTAAAAGTATTTTTAATAAAAGTTTCTTTATACTCTTAAGGAGGCCTTCGTATAACGAGCTCGCGAACGTCGTTATCGCCTATAGTAATACTATAATAGTTATTAAATTAAACCTTTAGTACCTAGCTAAGCCTTATATTTCTTAAGATTTTAACGAATTTATCCGTTTTATTCTTTATAAATATTAATCTTATTTTATCGTTAACGATTCCGGTAAAGAGATATAGGTTAATATCTACCGGTTTAAAGAAATAGTCTCGTATTAGTAGATTAAGCTTATAGACTTCGATAATTATAGTAGTTTATAGGGGGATAACCCTTATTTTCGTAGTATATACCGGCCGGTTCATACTTATACCCCTTAAATAGATATCGATAAGGTACTTTATATCATAGCTACCGATACGGGCTATTTAACTAGATACTAGTATATTAATTCCTTTAGAGGCTATAACGTCTATATTAATAAATATACCTACTTTAAGATTATCCATAATATAGACTTCCTTAGAGGCGGTTTCGGTTATTACCTTATTACCGCTCTTATCTTTCTCGGGGAAGTATAAGGAGGTAACGATATATTTAGAAATAATATAGCGGTTAATACTAATACCGGTAACTTAGAGTAGGGTTATTATAGTACGAATTCTAGCTTTTAAGAGGAAGCGTATTATAAATTTACGGTCGACGATAGTTACTTTATAACTAGTATCTTTATAGCCCTTTTCTATTTTAATTTTAAAATCTAGGCCGACTCGAATACCGGCGTACCGGTACTTCCTAAACGCTTATCCTATTCCCGTATTTTTAGAAGAGTCGTAGTTTAATTTAATAATGGGTTTTTATTTTAGTAATTCGTTATTCGTTTTAGCCTAATAATAGGCTTCCGTATTCTCGTTTATTACTAAAAATTATTTACTCTTCTAAATAATATTTATAATTAAACGTCTAGGGTAAGAGGCTTTAATAGGGTTCCTACCTAAACCTTAATTTCTAAGGTACGTATATAATACGTTTTTAGAAGAGAACGACTCCTTATAGATATAGTACTCGATTTATTTAGGCGAATCGATAATAATTACCTAATAGCCGGCTATTTCGTTTTATTTATTATAATAATCCTTTTACTATTAATCCTGGCTCTACTCTTTAGCGTAATTAATATTAGGCGTAGATTACTCTTTTATTTATTACTCTATAGTATTATCTTCTTAAAAATAATCCTTTTATACCTCGGTTCTATAGTAAATAATTATACGCCTAAGGGGTATTTACTATTACCCGAAACAATTAAAATTATAACTACCGGTTATAGGCCCGCGGTTTTCTTAGCGCGGTTAAAAGTTAGGACGATTCCTATTTCTAGGAGGGAAAGGTATATTACTAGTACTACTACTAGTAATTTATAGTTAAATAAGTAACGGTTAAATTTAACGAGGTTACTACTACGTTTAAGGGATACTTAATATATTTTAATAGGCCGGATTAATAAATTAATAAGAAATAGCCTAAGGTAACTAGTTCTACTATAGCCGGAACCGGTTAGGCTATTAATAATTCTATTAGTCTTACCGTAAGCCCTCTAGTTTAGGAGGCGGTAGAGGCCTAATCGTTTTATTACTTCGTACTATTCCTAGTTAAACTTCTTCCTTAGTATTAATTAAATTAAAGAACTTATCTAATAAAACGTTAGGCTTAGGCGGATTAATAAAAGACTTAAAATCAGAGTTAATATAATCGTAGATTATGAATATTTATTAATATACACTAGGAATATCGGCGGCCCTAGTTAAACTAAATATCTTATTTATATACTACCTAAGCGTTTTACTAGTATATATTTAAGCGAATCTATATTTATTAAAACGAAGTTTATATATAGCTTCTAGCGTCTTTATTTTAAATCGTTTAATAAGACGACCTATTTATTTAGGGCTAGCGAAGGTATATATTAATACCTTAATATTAATATTTGATTTATTCGAGAACTATTTAAAGACTACTCCTTTAAAATATAAAAATAAAAGCTTTCGTACCTCCTCTTCGCCGTATTATTTAATTATATCGTTAACGCGATCCTTAAAGTCGAAAACGTTTTTATATATAGTATACCTTTTTAAAATAAATAGGTTATCCTTCTTATCGCCTTTAGGGTCGAAGAATCTAATCTCTTCGAGCTTTAGCTTATTCTAGGCGTTTACTTTAATACTAGTACCGTTTTAGCTAGTTAAGTTATTTACTCTTAATAGGCCTTAAGGTCCTACCGGGCCTTCCTTTATCCTAGTTACCAGCTTAATAATAAGAGCTTAAATTTCTAGCGATTCTATAAATTATATTATTTATTCGGAATCTATAATAGGTTATTCGGGCTCGGGAGGAGTTATAATTTCTTCGTCTTTAGGTTCGTCCTCTAAAGACTACTCCTCTTATAAATATTAACGTAGTTTTTTAATATCCCTTCGGAAGGTACCGATAGGCGGTATTACGGACGTTTTATCTATAACCTAAGGTAGCTATATAGTAGGCTATTTAAACTTAACGTACTCTAAAAAATTATCGTTAAACTACTTCGCTTTCCGGCCCCTCTTTAATAAATATTAAAGGGGTACTTTAATAGGAGGATAAGGAGACCGTATAACTATTTAAATAACTACTCGTTTAATATTAAAAGTAACTTTTACCTATTTTAGGATATATTTACTTAATAGTAGGAATTCTTATAAATAGAAAGTAAAATTAATTATAGTAAAGCTTAGCTAAACTTCTTTTAAAATAATAGCTAAGGTAATAATTAATAATAAATACTAAAAGTAATAATACTAGGCGAATAATAAGAGTAGTATTAAAAGACTAGTATTCTAATATTCTTTTTCTATAGCGGAAGCGTAAGAGATATAGCTAGTAATATATTTACTAGGCTAGACATTTACCTAATAAGTAATTTATTAAAATAGGTAACTATATTAATAAAAGAGAAATAAATAAAGGGACGTTCTAAATATTTAGTTTAGTATTTATTATAAATACCCTAAATAAAAAGGGTATTAAATAGGTTATTTTAATAACTTAATAAAGAGCTTAGAAATATTTATTTAAGGTAGTAAAGTACGGTACGGAAACACTAAATAAATATAACGTAGGTAAGGCTCGCTATCGATACGGAGTAAGTTATTTTAAATATAATAGTTAATAAAGAGTATATTGGCCGTTTTAAGGGTTATTTTATTATTTATAGCTAGTATAATCGTTCTTATTAATATAGAAGAGGTATGGTTCTACGTTAATATCGCCGTTACTACTATTTAATACGGGGTTAATATAATAGTATATAATATAAAAGATATTGATTATTCTATAGAGGATTTGGCCCTAATATACTAGAATCCTAGTGTCACCCTAGTCCCGATAGGGCTAGCGGTAGGGCTCAGCCCGCCGTCTTAGTAGATATCTATAGTAATACTCCTACCAAAGTCTACCCCGTAATAATAATTTTATTAAAAAGAGTAGTACTAGACTTTCTACGGTTTATATATATCCCTTCTCTTCGACTAGCTAGAGACGGAGGAGGAGGAGTAAAAATAAAAGGAGTTAATACTATTAAATTTAACGAATAATTAATAAGATTTAAGAATAAAAATCGGAAAACCTATATAAACTATAAAGATTAGGACGGTAGTATTATAAATAATTATTATATACTTCCCCTTAATCTCTACTTCGAATATAATAAACTAGAAAGATAATCTTCTTATCCCTAGATCCTAGAGTAGGCGTAAAACCCCGGCGGTAATAATTATAAAATAGAACCTAATTACGGCTATAAAACTTAAGAAGAGTTAGTATATATCGGGGAATTATAAGAATTAGGAAAGTCACCTAAGAGACGAAGGTAACTTATTTTTAAAAATATAAAATAATAAGATCTCCTAGAATAATCCTATAACCTAGAGCGAGATTGATTATTTTATTTATATTATAAAGAGCTTAAGGATACTTAATTAAAGAGTAAGCGAAGAACTACGAGTAAGTTAATTAGGAAATAAATAAAGTACCTAGGAAGATTAGGAAGAAAAATATTAAAAGTATAAATATAGGTATTGAAAATATCTCTAAAAGATAAAGGATTAAAGATTTATATCTTCGAGATTAACGCGGATTCGGTTAGTAGTTAGGTATACTATATAAATATTAACTTCGTACGAATTACGAGCGAGAAAGTTAAGGGCTTATACTAATTCCGAAAGATATAATAATTAATAATACTAAAAAAAAAGAGAAGAGAGAAATATAAGGAGAATAAAAGAAGATATATATAATAGGAATTATTTATAAGCGAGAACTATAAATGACATTAACTCTACTTATTTATTCCCTCCTTTAGGAATTATTTAATAGTACCTTAGACTTAATACTTTACGTAATAAAAATAGTATAACTCGAGAATCGAAAAAGTATTCGGGCTATTTATTTATTTTCTCCGTCGTATTTTAGTTAATAATAGAGTAAACTAGCCGGAGATTATTTAGATTATTCTTTTACTTTACTTTATTTCCCGGTTTTCCGATATTAGTGAGGTAATATAAAGTTAGGGTACTAATAATAACTATTATAAATTTATAAAAATATACGAATTTACCTATTACTTCTAGATAAGCTATAATAATTAGAAGATATTATTAAATTATACCTATCTTTAAACTTACGGAGAAGTGCGCTAGAGAAACGTATCCATTCTAAAAGGGGTAAATATAACTAGATCTTTAATAAAATAAAATAAACTTAGGGCCCTATTAATAACCACTACGGTTTACTAGAAATATACGAAGTTAATTATTACACTATAAACGTATTATAATAATTAGAAGATACTATTAGTTTATACCTAATTTTTAGATCCACGGAGAGGTAATCTAGTAATTAATACTAAATAATAGGAATTACGAGGATAATTAATTTAATACAGTAGTATATAATTTATATTTAATAGAGTAGGTACTCCTAAATTAATAATTATAACTATAAGTTTCTTAAGAAAAATAACGACTATTATAGAAACTTTTAAGATATCTACTATTACTTTTATAACGAGAGGACTATTTAGTACACTAGATACGGGGTATATAATTTATATTTAACGGAGTAAATACTCCTAATATAAATAATAATAAAATCCCTTAAAGTATATCCCTTTTTTTAAATATATAAATATATAATTTAGACGGAACGTAGGCTTTATTTTTATATCTCCGAGATAAACCTATTAAATAACTAGTTAAAAGTTTATTTAGGAAGACCCTTTAAGATTAAAAATACCTTAAGATAATATTATAGTCCCTAAGGGTATACGAAATTACCTATTAATGATAGTATATATAGATTACTTTACGGGGGCGTTATGTATATATTTTCTAAAACTATTAAAAGGGGAAATATCTTATTAATAGAGAATTCTTATATAATTAATACCTAGGTAATATACTTTTCTCCGCTATTTATTTATTATTATTCTAGTATCCTAGATATTATATATAGCTGGCCTATAAATAGCTACCAGTGATTAATTAACTTATTCTATATATATTGAATAGTGCTACAGTGCCATATTGAAGAGATCCTTCCTTTTCTGGGACTGAGGCAATCTCGTGCTAGCCTATATAGACGTTCGGAGCCCGAGTTGGTCTAAAAGTCCTACACGGACTACAATAATGTTATGGAGCAACATATATCATAGGGAGCTGACATCGGCGCCAGACGGCCTTGACGTGTCCAATTAATAAAGCAATAGTATCAGCTGAGATGGAGAATGATACTGGTCTACGAATTGAGTATATCCTCTAGTTACGGGAATGCTGGGATCATAATTGGATCATCTGATTTGTATTGGCTATCTATCTTCGTAAGCGTGCTAAAAGAAACTCGTCTATCTATCATGTGGGTCAGAACCTGGGCTTGCAACCTGTAGTTTTTAGCTTCTATGCACGTCAGTCTTCTCCAACCCTCTCCATTCACCCCCAAACCCCCCTTCCAACCTCATCTAATCCATATCAACATCCCCCGGCTCCTCCACCGCATCGGCCTTCGTAGCACCACCCTTTCCCTCCCCCTCCCCATTCGGCGCATCCTTCATCTCCGCATCCTGCTCGCTTTTCTTCTCCTTCGCCTTCTTGGCCTCCTCCTCGGCCTTCTTCCTCGCTTCAATCTCCTGCCTCTTCTTCGCCGCCTTCTCCTCTTCAATCTTGAGCACAGCTTGCCGCTCCTCTTCGATCTTGTCTTGATAGCGGCCAATGATTGGACCTGCCACGAACCGGATTTCATCCATTTTGGCAACGTAGACGCCGCGGGTTGCGTCTTCGCCTTCTTCGTAGAGCCAGTCCTATTGAATTTGTTAACGGGAGGATGTTGGGATGATTGGGGGAGGTTTTGAGAAGCGTACCTCGCTCTGCTCCAACTTCTCTTTCAGCTTCGCCTTTTCATCGTCACTAGCGAAATCTGAGTATTGATCATCGATCTTGCTTCTCAATTCATAGATGTAAGATTCCAGCTCATTCTTCTTGTCCTCGGTATCGGCCACAAGCTTATCCTCCATAAACATCTGTGCCTCCTTCTCCGCCGCCGCATCCTTCGTAGCCTGATCCAGCGATGCAGTACCAGCCGACAGCAACAGCTCGCCCTTCTTCTGCTGCTTCTTGACTTTTCGGACTTTGGGCTTAGGCTCAGCGGTGCCGTTGGCTTGATCTGTTTCCGTTACCTGAGAAGAGTCTGTTAGCGGGGTCTGGTGGGAGGAGGATTTGGAGCCGCCGAAGAGGCCTTTGGCGAAGTTTTTGAACTTCGAGCCCTTCGAGACGTCATTCGTAGGCAAACATGGCAGATGGGAAGGAAATGCGAAACTTACGTCGCCTTCTTTCTTTTCTCCTTCTTTCTTTTCTCCTTCTTTCTTTTCTCCTTCTTTCTTTTCTCCTTCTTTCTTTTCTCCTTCTTTCTCTTCCGGTATTGGCTCTTCTACCTCGATGTCTTCGACGTAGTAGCCTGATTCGACATTGAGGACACCATGTAGATTTAGGCGGGCTTTGAGCTTGCAGATCATGAAGTCGTCCTCTCCATTCGCTTTCACACCCTTGACCGCGAACTTTCCGATCCAGGGGCTCATCTTGCCGGGCAGCATCTCGGGCTTGGCGTATTTCGCTTCCAAATCAAACGGCTGTTTTCGGTAGAAAGTGAGAATCTTGGTCGAGGGCATGACGTTGCCGCGGTTGAAGACAGTCAAGCTGGTATCCTCATCAGGTATATCCGGCGATTGCTCCCAGTTGAACTCGATAGGATAATTGACGATGTCGTGTACCGAGAAGTCGCGAACGCGGAAGACAGGTGACAAAATAGCGCAGCCGAAAGCGCAACCTCGAGCGACGGCCTCGTCCTGGTTCAATGTGAACGACAGTCCCTTGCCGAAGAACTCGCTTATCTTCTCCTTCAAAGATGGCACCCGTGTGCATCCACCAACCATCTCTATGATGTCAATATCTTCTACTTTTAACTTGGCATCGGCAAGAGCTTGCTCCAATGGGATCGTAGCGCGATCTATCAGTGGCTGAATAAGCTCCTCTAGCTCGTCCCGCTTCAGTATGCCCTGGACATCAACGTCATTCATGAGCGATTCAATGCTGACTGGAGCTTGTGCGTTGGCAGACAGGATCTTCTTCATCTTCTCGCAAGCAGCGGCCGTCCGTACTAGAGCCTTAGGGTTGGTGTTGATGTCAATTTTATATTTCTCCTTCCACTCTCTCGCGAAGTGCTGTATTAGAGCCTTATCGAAGTCTCGTCCACCAAAATGCCTATCGTAAGCGGTCGACTTGACTGCCAGCTCCCCCTTCTTGAACTCGACTATCGAACAAGTATAGTCCGAGTGTCCGATATCGATGAAGCAGACCCGCTTTGGCTTCTCTTCCGCAGTAGGCAGATCCGTCCTGGGAATTCCGTAGCCGAGCGCGGTAGCAGTGGTGTCATTGATCAACCTCAACAGCTTCAACCCAGCAATCTCACTCGCATCCATAATAGCCCTCCTCTGCACATCCGTAAACCACGCAGGCACACTGATAACAATATCGCTAACCGGCAACTTCAACTCCGCACTCGCCGTAGCCTTGACCTTACTCAAGAACATCGACACAAGCTGCGTAGCAGTAAACCTCTGCTTCTCACCCATATACGTAACCTCCGCCCCGACAGTCGTGCCCATCTCCACAATAGGTGCGGAGACGAATTCGCGCTCGATTTGCACATCAGGGTCGCTGATGGCGCGGCCAGCAAGCCGCTTGAGGGAGCCGACGGTGTTTTTCAGATTGGAGATTTCTTGTGTTTTGGCGGGTTCGCCGAGGTAGCGGGACTTAGGGCCGAAGCCGACGAGGGAGCTGGGTGAGTGTTAGCTGTGTAGACAGTATAGAGGTTCAGGGGGGACATACGGTGTGGCTCGGTTGGAGACTTCATTGGTGATCTAGGGCAGAGGTTAGCATGCAGTGATAGAAAATTTAGAGAGAGGATACATACCACATCGACACCACGATTTCTAGCGACAGCTATGACCGTGTTGAGGGTGCCAAAGTCGACCCCAACGACCGACATCTTGCTGATGGCCTTGTAGGTTGAACAAATGTGTGGTTGGGCAGTGTAACAAAGCCTGTGATAATTCAAAAATTCAATTCTGGTATCAATGCCAGTATCGAGACTGCATGCAGTGAGCTGTTGAGTCAAAAGCTGGTATTTGCGTTTTGCTTGTAGTGATCGAATATTTTGGAAGCTTCACGACAGCCCTAGAGTTTTCGTCGTTGCCAAGCCTCGCTGCCGTCACTAGCGCGGACTCGCCAGGTAGCATGTATTTTGGATAAGGCTTATCGCTGTCTAAAGTGCGTAAAGTAAGGTAGCCAGCATGACGACATACTTTATATCATGCTCTCCTTACCACACACCGATGCATGTCGAGGATGCTTGGAATTCTCTCGCAAGATGCTCCCTCTATGTGACATTGTTGAAAACCGCCAAGCTATGCTCGCCGAACCATCATTAATCCACGCTCCATCAATGCTTTCACTCCCTCGATCATCACTTTTTCCGCTGCTCCTTTTGCAATTTATTCCTCCGCTTCTTCTGACTGTCCGTCTCGCTCCTGTCCCCACTCCTTGAACTCCTTCTCGAATTCCTTAAACTTAGAGTACCCTCCCTCATAATTGACCCATCCTGCCGTGGCGGCCTGTAAGCCGTTGGCGGGGGTGAGTGTTGTCTCACTGGCCGGCCCATCAACGGCTCTTGCTGCTGTTGCTGTACTGGCTGATCCATTGGCTCCATTTCGACATCGGTATTGGCCTCGCGACGAGTGGGTACGCGTGTCATAGGATCTCGACCCAGCGGGCTCCGCTCATTCCTAATGCGTCCACGGCCACTAGATGGAGGGCGCTCGCTTGTGCCGAGTGTTTGGCCGAGTGATTGCTGTGGTATGCCCAGCGACTGCTGTGGTAACCCTAGATCGATCTCCCTTTGGATTTCGCTAATGGTCCTAGGCGCAAACACTGGCGAGTGACCTGACGAAGGTCCACCACACAGGCTTGGCGGTCGAGAAGCCCGCAAGTGCTCCTGGGCACCCGCCTTGGTATACTCTTCTTCCCTTGAGTCTAGGCCCATCGTCTCTCTCTGGTCTGCATAAGCGCGCTTGTCTAAAGACTCGTCCTCCATATCATACACCATGCCTTGCTCCTGGGTTGGTACACCCATATAAGCGCCGCCTGGCTGCTGTTGTGCTTGTTGAGCAATAAAGTATTTCGCTCGGTCCTCGTCGCCCATTATACTCTCGACTCGGCGCGGCATATAGACTGAAAAATTGAACGGTGAGGCCGTCGTATCGACTGAATCAAACGAGTTGCGATGATGCGTAGGCATGAGTGGTTGGTTTATATCTCTTGGAAGCATATTCGGCAGTAGGAATCCAGAGTCATTGCGTTGATGGTACCATCCATCAGGCAATTGTTCGGCCGGCGCAAAGCGGCCCTCCATATGTTCTGAAGGCTGCACCGGCACGGTACCCAATCTTTTTGTTGGGTGTCGAGCCACTGTAGCGGGCTTGAAGGTCTCGGGCACGACATTAAGATCGTCTCCAGTCGCTTTCGCATGCTCAATGACTTGTTGCGGCGTGGTATTTGCGTCCGCCGCGCCTGCATCTGCTCTTGGGCCACCCCAGGTACGTTGACCAGCTGTGAATATGCCGTAGACCATGTAAACCCAATTGAAGAATGGATTGATGACGAACATGACCGGGTACAACCAAACCTTGAAGCGTCGAAGCTTGAGACCAAAGTAGATCATGAGGAGCCAATTCAAACCAAGCGATACGGCAATGAAACCGACCGGCAGATTCCCAACTTTGTTCGAGGTGGTGATGACGGAGAGGACCATGATGAAGAAGAGCAGTGCGGTCGTACGGATTGTGTTGTTCATGAAGCGGACGACGCAAAGCAGAGGATACCGTGTCCACAGTCGAATGTCGGTCAACATACAGACTTCGTTGGTTATAAAACCCAGGAACCATCTTCGGCGTTGTTTCAGAAGACTTTTGTATGTCTGGACGGCTTCGGTCTTGCAAAAGGCTCCTGTGCATAGCTGAATCTGATATCTCTGCTTTGCGCCTATCATGAACAAGTGGGTCAACCATCTATCTTCTCCCAAGTGACATTTGCCGTAGTCGAAGAGATCATCACACTGCTCTGCCTTGTCAGCGAAGTAGTACTTCGCCATCACCCTGAAGGCTGAGAAGCGCAGCATCGTGAGTGCGCCTGGTAGACAAGTGACCGAACCGCAGCCAGATTCAACGGAGCGTTCAAAGAGTTGTCCATGGATGTACTCCATATCCTGTAGAAGTGTGATCAAGGTGTTCTTGACAGTGGTAGAAGTAATGACACCAGTCATAGCCAGCATATTCTGCTTGCTGCCTGGCTTGAGCTCCATTTCATACATGAAGTTTTGAATACACACCTTGTCCAGGATACAGTCCGAGTCGATGAAGAGGATGAAAAGGTTGTCATTGCGCATCAGGTATTGGGTGTAAATCTTGTCGATGAGTTTGAACGTCGACTTTTGGCATTGGCGCTTTCCACCATGAGGGAATCTTGATACCGTGATCCTCGCCATTCGGTACGTGACGTCGATACTTTTGGGGTATGTCTCCAACGTCAACGGCACCCCAAGTTTCTCAATCGTCCTCAAGTAAAGCTCATCCTCTTGATCTCCATCGAATGACAAAAAGACGTGTAGGCAAGAAGGGGGATAATCACAATCCACCACGGAGTCAATAGCCGTTATGAGAGTATCCGGCTCTTCCTTGTAACACGGCATGACAATGACAGTCTTGGGAGCCGACTCTTCGTCCAGAACGGTCTTGATCCTCTTCGTGCGCCCCAGATTGTTGACAACCATTTGGTAGACGCAGAACAGCCACGGGATGATCAGCAGGCCAGAGAAGGAGTAGAAGGCGAACCATTGTAAAAAGGAGACCATTTCGTGTGGGAAGTGCTTCGTAATCTGCGACGGGAGTGGTAGCGTTACGACCATGACCGGGAGGAAGATGCACCTTGTGAAAGATCAGTATATGTCTCGATTTCAAGTTTGATGTGTCTCACCTTAGGGCAGTAAAGCTAACCATCATAATGACTGAGAGTATTCGAATGGTGAAGTGCTCAGCCTTGATGAAGACCTTGACCAAGCAGTACAGAAACGCTGCAAGCCACAGGAACCACTCAAGGAAAGCCGCGGACAGGACAAATCCCATGATACAGACATAAACGATCTGTCCAGAGTCATCAATGCCATGATCACTTCAGCACTCCCTCCTGGGTTGCACCTACATCTTTCACCGGCCATGTCTCCGTAGTAGACGACATCACAACGTCCTAGCCAGCAGAATCAAATTTCGAACAAGTGTCCAGACAACGGGTGCACACAGTATCTTTGTGTAAGAGAATGTAGCGACAGTGTGATGAAGGTAGAACATTTATCCAGGTACCGGAAACCATCAACTCGGTACGGAGTACCGTTCGCGTGGTATGTGCGAAAGCGGGTGGCTGCATATAACACGAGAAGGTTTAGCGATGGATCCCGTAGAATGTGCAGGTGGAAGGGGCGGCCCAGATGGTGTTGTTCGGGGTTTTGATGGGACACTGGCAAGCCAACAGTGTGTAGAGGTCTTAATTTACCTCACGTAGAGTTGGTAAACCGCGAACGAATGCTCAGGTGAGTATCTCTAAAAAGTTATAGCTCTGCGTGTCGACGAGTTTGCTTCGTGTCCAAGTTGTTCTGGAGGTCGTCACGCTAAATTTAAGTTCTTGTGTAATGACTCTGCCCCCTTCACAGTGAAGTGACGAAGGCGCCGCAAAATTTGACGAGCGTTTATCACAAAGAGTGAAGGAGAATTCTTTTATTCTCGGTTTGCAAAAAACCCGAAATACGAGCATTTTCGTCATGCGTGAATCGGAAAGATGCAGCCGCGTGCCTTGCAGCTGCAAAATGCAGAAAATTGCGGAGACAGATATTCTAGGATCATGAATAGTAACATCGTGAGAGGCAACTTCGATTCCGGGTCTAGGATGTGAGCAAGGTGACAGAGTGGAGGACCACTCATGCCATTGATGGAAAGGCATGGGCTCGTTTCTTGAAACGTGTGACTGCAGCTACATCCAAGACATGCAGGATCGCGTTCTCCTGCATGCCACTAATCCACTCTTGTGTTTTCGTCAGCTACTTCTGCAGCTCAGGTAAAGCTTGGAGCATTATCGTGCAGAGATACAGATGGGAGATTGATGTGAAGATGGGGAGAGGAGGTCTACAACTGGACTTTGATTCTCCGACCCGCAATAATTAGCGCAAGCATCGTCGAAACCAACGATTGTGAGAAAGGAGCAGAATACCTGGACGTACGCTATGCTACAACGAGACCCTCTTTCTCTGGACTCATTTGCACTGCCATGTCACAGATGAATACTTGAATACGTGAGCGCAAAAGTGCAAGCCATTAATAATGGTTATCCTCCAGAGCTCACTGATCCTTCCACAACCTTTTCCACCATTACCTCCATCTCCACTTCCTTCGATAGCATGCGCAAACAAATGAAATAGTAAATGAGCGGTATGCCACATCTTTGGCCCATACAATCTGCGTAGAACTTCCCCATAACAAAGATCCCACGCCGCTAAGCCACCACCATCGCTGAACGGCCTTTCCAACTCACATTGTGCTCTCGTGGAGACCAATCACGGCTCGCTTCGAGCGAGGTCCGTTTAGCAGGGACTGCTTTGGGATAACACGTCTCTGGAGACAGTTGTGCATTGACTCTAATCAATGTCGATGGTGAGAATCGAGAGGTCATGTTCGTTGTTGAAGTGCCATGAAAGGTGTAGTGTTGAGCCTGACTTTCAGGCAACCATTTCGTCAAGTCCTGTAACCACAAATGGTCTGATTAGCCAGCTGATCCACGAGCGCCACGCTGGGAGCGAGGTCGCGCGCCCCGAGAGGGGGTTCCATGCCCTCGACTCCGGGAAGAGTCAGGCTTGTCTTGGTCATACCAGTCAACATCACTAAGCTGCAACTTCCGTGCACGATGCCCGCTTCGATTGGTGCCTGATTTATCCACAGGTCTGGCATTTGAGTTGTTCGACGATTGGTACAGGGATGCATTATGTTGATGATGAGAAGTACTGTGCTTCTCTCCACCCAGACCTTCAGATGAATCATTGTGAGCAAGCGTGTTCATTTCCTGGGGGACCACATAAAGAAAGCCACCCGGGGGTTTGGGTAGGTTAGGATTTGGATGGGAGAAGTAATCGAAAAGGTCAATTGCTGTACCAGCTTGATCTGTGCTTGAGTCTTGCAGATCGTAATTCAAGACGAGATTCTTGATACGCTGTTGTTCTGCACGCTCAGCTTCCTTTTGAGATCTCATCGCAACCGCGAAGTGGGAATTAGAGGGCATCTCGATCGTGCGAGTCTGACTTGTTGTCAGCAACCTACCAATTCATTACAAATAAGTATGCGGGGGCTTGCCTGCTGCCTATTTCCTTTCTTAGTCATAAGAGAGAATGCCATAGTATTTCTGCTTGGCGGACTTGCTGTGCCTTCGTTACCGCTGTCATCCGTAGCAGTCGTTGTGGGCTGTGGAGCTCTGCGCATAGGCAGAGGAACGTCAAACATCGGCTTTCGATCGAATTTGCGAGAGTCGAGGCTCTCGGACATCATCTTGGCGAGCTCCCTGTCAAATTCAGCGTCTGCTTCTGGGTCTCGCTCCTCTGCTTGGCGGGTGACGACGATATCCTCTTCGAAGTCAGAATCGTGCTTTTCGCCATTAGTAATGGGCTAAGGTCAGATTAGCGTGGTTGATCTACCAAAAGCGAGCATTATGTACGGACCTCTGCGTCCGCTTCAGCCTCATCGCTTGATGACTGTGTGTCCAACTCAGGAGCCCGCAGATCCTCGTCATCAGCTTCGCCGTCCGAAGAGTCACCATCATCTGGCTCCTCCGCCTCAAGAGGCTTTTCTGTCTCCTGTATTTTGTAATTGTGCTTCACTAAGTCGGCGAAAGAACGACCAGCTTCATCAAAGTCAGCAGCAAGCTTCCATTGGGGTCTTGTCAAAGAAAACGTGTCCTGGATGATGAAGTCAATATCCATGGGCAGAGTCTCCTTCGTATGGGTATAATACTGAAAGAATGTCAGGAAAAAGTCGAGCTTCTTCTTAGCAGCGCCACGGTCAAAGCATAGGCCGCATGTATCGAGAAGGGTGCAGACTAGGCGGATTCGGAAATAGTCATCAGGCATGTCGAGAGGATTCAGTCTGTCTCTAGTAGGTGTCCCACCTGGGTGTGCGAATGTGACAACGCGATACATCGTATCAAAGATCACCGGCGAGTCAACCATTTTGTAATTGTATAGCTCGCCAAGATACTTCACCTCTGCAAGTCGACGCTGGTTGAACTTAAAGTCGTTTTGCTCCAGACCGAGGGTGATGTTCTCGAGTAGGTTATCAATGACCATGATGACGAAGTCCTGATGGTAGCGGTAGAGTGAGCTGATTAGGACCGCAAGAAGGTGAACGTTGCTGTATTTAACTTTCCCAGGCTTCGAGAATACCTTCTCTAGCATGTCAACAACCTCTTGCTCTTCCCAATGAAGCTTGCGCAGAGACTTCAGCACCTTGGTGTAGGTACGCTTATTCATGTCGAGGTAGACGAGTCTCGAAACATAGAGCTCCACCGGCGTTCTCTCCTTCTGTTCAATAGCAGCTCGCTCTGGCGGGTTGACGTAGTACATTGCGTTCTCGATCAGCATCCGTTCCTGCTGGCCTAGATGCTGAGCACCTTTCTTTCGTTGTAGAGTCTCAAGGAACGATGACATTCTTGGGGCTGTGTCCGGGTTCCGCAACAGGTAACGGCCGCAATTTTCCAGAAGATTACCAATGATCTCGATGTTCATGCGTGAGAAGTCATCCAAGCTAACCTTGAGACAGTGGAAGATGACATGCTCTGGGACCACGCCGAATTTTGTGAGTTCAGCGAGGTAGCGAATGTTACCGGTGCGGACCTGACCAAGAAAGTCCTTCTGCTTGCGTCGCTGGAGACTTCTGAATTCTTCATCGAGATGCGTTACTAGGCCGTGTGAGATATCCGGCATGTATTTGCCCAGGGTAGCTACCAAGCGTGAGTAAGACGGGAGGAGGTCAGATCGGCCTTTGGGAACTTCCTGCACAGCCTTGATCAAGCGATTGCGCGATGCCTTGGAGTTGAGAAAACAGAAGTCCATAGCTGCTTGGTCGATCTGCTCCTTGTTTTGGAGCTCCGGAAGGCGTGCCAGAAGAGCATCTACTTGGGCACCGACTGTCTTGTTCGCGATCGCAGTTGACTGGTCATCCGACGCTGTGTTTGGAGCGGGGTTTTCTGGTGACTCCTTGACTTCCTCGTTAATCTCGACCCGCTTGCCAACTTGTTCGTCTGCTTCCGGCTTCTTCTTTTTTGCGTCTTCTAGCAGGACTCCCGGTACCCGGTCCTTAAGATCAATCAGATTCTCATAGAATCGCCGCTCTTCGTCGTCTTCCCAAATTCCTGCACCATCAGCCTGACCGCGAAGGTATTCTCCAGTCTTGACAAGGCCAATGCCAGCGGATACAGCAGCATCTGGTGCATCTCCCTCTTTCAGGTCAGGCATTTCCTGGTTCTCCAGAGCATCGCATAAGACTTGAGCGTTGGCAATCAATTTCTCCTGGGATTTCAGCTGCTTGTCGTAGTTTGCCTGACGATCTTCGAAGACTTCGCCAGATTTGACATAGGCTTCTGCATTTCTTCGTCCTTGAGCATTGATGGTCTTGTTATCCCTGACAATTTGAGTCTTGACATCCTCGAAGTACCTGTTGAGGATATTCTTGAAACGCTGGTGAAGTTCTGGAGATGTCAACGGCGGATCGTCAACCTTCGCCGTGAGATCTTCATCTGTGGAGCTTTGATCGTAGGTCTCCGGTGCGGTTGATATGGCACCATCAGCTTTGACGGACTTCTGTTGATCCGCAATGGTTGACTTGATACCAAGCACGTCCCATCCGAAGCTCTTGACAAACAACACGACCAAAGGAAGGTTTGCATGCTCCTTATCATGTCCTAGCAGGTCCTTAAGAACCTCAAGTGGGAAGGGCTCGGCATCCACGTTCTTATCTACCTTCCCAGTCGCCTTGGTCTTGACTGCGGCTGAAGGTCCAGCATTCTCCTTCCCTCTAGCAGTAGCATCTTCCGGCCTTGCCACATCGTCCAAGCTCCTTAGCACACCCACTAGCCAAAGCTCTGTCACCACCTTCAGTAGCACTCTCTGTCGTGTTAAACGCTCTTTCTCTTCTTTCTCTTTGGCCTCCTGTCCTAGGCCCTTAAGCTGACTTTTATCTGGTGTGCTCAAGCCCCGTCCGATCAACCATCCCAGGTAGCTTGTGTACTCGGCAGGCCCAAATCGTTGATGTAGCGCGCTGACAATCTCGACCCCAGTCTGAATCTCCCCTGGAGTTTTAAGTCTGGATAGTCCCTCATAGCTAGCGGATATCACTTCTGAAAGGTATTTGTGTAGCGACAAAGAGCGGATCTCATGTAGGAATGTGGCCGAGCCAGCGGGTGTAATGGCTGTTCGCAAACGCTTGATGAAGGCTGTATTCTTCTTGAGGGATGAGTCAAGAGACTTGGTGATTGCAAAGGTATCTACATCACGGGTTCAGGATGTTTTATTCACTCAAAGCGATTGGAGCGTCATTCTACCTGTTTCGCCTGCCCAAGCTCTGGAATTAATGTCGCGCAACTCGCCTTTGACCGCGTATTAGCACCAGTGCCGTCACTTCCTCAGCTATACCAGAGCAAGCTTACGCTTTCTCTTGCGATCCATAACCTGACACGTCTTTAAACTTCTCGGTCCTGGCTGTTATGGTCAAGGGTCTTTCATGTGCGCAAGAACGTTGATGACACAAAAGCTCTGGAGCTTCATGTGTCTCTTCGGAATATTTGTGTAATGTAGCATGGGTTTGTTGAGCTGCTACGACGCGTGATACCCTAGAATGATAGCTGTGGCACCTAGTGGTGTTAGAAAGGAAACCGCTCTCTGCAGTAAGTGGCATAAGGCGGGCACTTTCTGGGCGATAAAGTCATATCTACTAGTGGTGATCTACCCGCTTTTAGCGCCGTTGCCTTTCTGCAAGGCACTCCCGCAGAGACGAACACTTCCCCTTCTTGGCGGGGGATGGAGTGTTGAATTTCAGCAAGCCTGAGAAGTATGTAGCCCGTCTCGAAAAGACGCAGTACAAAATATGTGTTCCATTGCTTTTTGATATACTCTGCCCAAATGTCATCATTCCTCCGTTTGCGCAGGGGTTTTATCAAAAATGTGGTCCTTCTCTTAAGTCTTTGCGGCAGTCTTCACCTTTCTTGCTATGATCTACTTTGTCTACTTTGTTATCATATGCCTTCTCCTCAGTTGAAAAGCCTTGCGTTCTGTCTACTATACAGTAACGCATCCTTCCGATTCAATGCGAAAAATAGTCGAGGCTCCCTCCCAATCCGTGGTCTCCATTGCTCGATCTTTCCATCACTTCCGCCTTCATCTAGGTATCTTTCGTGCTGGAACCACCTACCTTCCACGAATCATTGTGGGTTTTCCCATCTCCGCTAGAAATATCACTGCAATCTTTCTGGACTCAAAGTTGGAAACACCTGCCTTCCGTGAGATACTATGTCCCAACCAAATCCAGTGTCCTGGGCTTTTACGGCCCAGGTGCCTTTCGGCTTGGTACGTAACCAGGATCGCCGCCGGCATCATACACTTACAACATACTTTTCCACTACCAGTCAATCGCACATCAACATGGAGGCTAGGCTCAGACGTCTTAGCTTCAATAGCATATCCAGGCATTGCCTTCACCCATTTCTCCGTCAAACTGATCGTGGCATCAAGAGGCAAGGGCAGCTACACTGAGACCCAAGCTGGTATATTCGTACTCGAATCAGCCACGGAGTTAGCCATGGTCATCACCTGCCATCAACAACTAAGGACGCTTACGAAAAACTTCAATTGGATTTACTTTTGCTTCGGCTTGTTGTTCGTACCCATTTGGAGCGCATGCTACTCTAATTACTTAGACGGGCCGTAGACAAGTGCCAGGACCTTTGGCGGATTGATTATATCCAATAGTTCGCCTCCTGTTATACAAAGACCGGAAATACGATACCCCTCGCTGGAGATCCGCGTACTTACTGGTTTCCTTCAGTGCCATCCGTACCATCTTCTCGCTTTGTTTCCCACCATTTACTCCTGCGCCAGCAAATTTACCGATTTGGACCAACTAGCAGCTTTTGGATCTACCCTACTGGTCTTACTGTACTCGTAATACCAGGAGATCAGGTCCATGGTTGTAGAGTTGCGATTGAGTATACCCGAAAAGTGGACAGCCTCACTGAGAACTTTGCTAGCTTAGCGGGGTGACGCGCTGGCCTTCTTTAGTTCACTTGATCTCAACTATAGGAGAAGGGCGTAGATTGCTTCACCTCATGAGGCGCTAGAGCCGGAGAGCTCCTGAAATACACGAGCAAAATGATAGCAAAATTGCTATCTAACCTCAACAGCAACGAAAACAACGATAGTGAGGCCGACGACGCAGTTGTGGCTTGGCTGGTAGACCGACTTCTTGTCTTGCTGCTCAGCCATTCATTCTTTCTTGGATGGGGGGGAAGGATTCCAAGCCCTAAACAGATAGAATCGGTATGAAGATGATGTGATTGTATACTGTTCTATCTTTCCAGAGCGTCGAAGCTAATCTGTGAAGCTATATATGCCCTCAATGCACCTCCATAACAGCAATTTTACAATCTCAAATCCATGCTCAGCTGACACGATCACTCTCAGTATGCTTTGAAGCCGACTCTGCGCTCCTTAAACTAGGAAAACGGTCAGCACTTTCATATTGAGAAAGTCGAAATCAGCGAACTTACGTCGAACACACCACCCACGCCCCTGAAAAACCCCTCACCAATCACCCAGACATCCCTCATACCATTGCCTCCCAGGCCGCCTCTTCCACCGATCGATCTCGACCCCTTCTTCCTGTCATTCTGCACCACCTCATCCCTCTCTTCTCTGATCCCCATTCGAGTCTCAACTACAGCTCCGACGCAGTACCCACTCCCCGCCTCTAATCTACCCAAGCTGAACTTTCCACCTGGGATACCCGACCATTCGGCGCCTCTGCCTCCTTGCATGAATGGAAAGTTCGTACCACCGAACTCGAAATGAAGAGCTGGTGGATTGAGGCAGGGGAAGACATAGAAGTTGGAGTAGGGTGCAGGAAGCGTGCGAGAGCCGGAGACGGAGGCGTAGAACGCTTTGGCCGCAAGGGGTGGGGCGAGGATGAAAGGGCTATTGATCTGCCATGTCATTAGCATGGAAGCCAGTAGGATAGACAGCGAACAGTACTCACATCAACGACCACAGCCTGATTCTTCAACACCTTACTCCCACCAACCCAAACACCCCGCATCAACATCTGCCACCATCCCTCAGCACCTTGAACATCAGTCCAAGCCCATCCCTCCTCCCACTCTTCTTGTCTTGAGACAATTCCATGATTGTGTCTTCCCCTCTTCACCAAAGGTACTAAACCCTTGGTCTTGTCAACTGGCACTGCTGCAACTTTCTCCTTTTCTGCATCTCCCAGCGAATTCAATTCAGCCTCGGTTTGGCTCACGACCAGCTCGATGGCTTTGGCCGCAGTACCACCGGCACTTAGTACACCATCTTGGCCATTGATAAGCATGAGCGAGAATATAGGGCGTTGGATGGCTCCTTTGTCGAGTAGTTGCTTTAAGGGCGAGGCTCCGCCGATCTGTCTTAGGTGCTCTGAGGGTGCAAGACCTAGGAGGCTTCCAGATGGTCCGAGCGTTTGGGTAGAGAACTTGGAAGGACGGCACTGTGGGAAAGACAGCGGTAACGTTGTGTTGGTCGTGGGCAGGTAGAGCTGGTCGGTGGAGATGAAGCATGATGGGTAGGGACGGTCGAGCGATTTGACTAGAGCACCGTCAGCCAACATGTCCAAAGCTCGCGAGCGACTCGATACATACCGACTGTCCGAGAGAAGAAGTCGTCATATCTGCTACCTCGACGACTCGTGGTCGTAACGACGTAGAAGTCTGATGCCAGCATATCCAAGTCGACTTCGATCTCTTGGGGTGGATTGCCAATTTTCATCTGAGCATACCTGCGTAGACGGTCAGTTCCATGCCTCCAAGCTCCAATTGACCCCGCTCTCGAAGTACCAGATCCCTTCAGTAGCCACCTGTGCCGTAAGATCTCGAGCGCCAGGATCATCACGCTTAGCCTTCCTGATCAATTTGTTGCCCTTGACCTCACGTTTTGTAAGGTTGAACCTACTCTCGGTCTTCTCCAGTTCGTGGACCAGGTAAGTCATGTTGATATAGTCGCGTCCGAACACCGTTGGCTCAAACTTGCCCCCACGGCGGGTGATAGTGAAGTGTTGGATGGGAGCATTGTCAAGGGAGCGTAGGACTGCGGTGGCAGTGACTGTGTTAGGCAGGATGAGGGCTGTGACGAGAAACCGAAGCGCAGGCACATACATGATCAACCTGCGTTGATGGTTGAACGAATGGCGGTGTTTTGATGAAGTTTTTGCGCGGCGCGAATGGGAAGGTACAACGGCACGAGTAAATAACTTACAGTTTGAGGTATACAGTATATTCGCAAACTAGCATATTCGTAAAGCTGTAGTTCTAATTTTTCCCCATTTCCCCCCCCTCCAGCCGAGCCCCAGCTCTATAAATAAATCTTCTGAGATATCAACCTGACATAACTAAATGGTTCTATTCAATGCGATTCCAACACCATAGGAACTATCTTTTATAAAAGATCTAGGAGGTTAGAATCTTGGCCAGAATCTTAGAATTTAGGCTTTTTACGCTACGTGCCTTCCGTGCCTTCTCAAGCCCTACCGAGACTTGACACATCATCGCCAAGATGATTTCCAATGAAGGAGGCCCCTAAGCGAGCCCCTAAGGTGACCCTACTTTAAGCTGCTCCATGTTACCACTTTAGCGCGATCTAGAGGGCGGCTCCCGGGGTAACTCCGGGGCCCTCATTGCACGTTTGGCGATACGCTGCCGATCCAGCTGGCTATATTTCCGGATGCCCTGTCACACCTATAAATGACTATATATCTCAAGGTCTACTAACGCATCCTTACAATGAGCACGCACATGCGGGAACGCGAGCACATCCTGCCGAATGCGCTCATTCGCCTATGACTGCTGGTCCCCACCCTTATGAAAGAGATATTTACAGTGCTCCCTACCCTCAATCGAGCATGAGGCCAAGAAAAAGGAAAAGAGCAAAGCAGGTATGTCTTCGAAAGGACGATGATTAGAAAATCATTGAAAGGTTTTCTTTTCGCAAGATTGTGGCGAAATGGGAGACGACTCGGCTGAGGGAAAGATCGAGAAGCTTGTGTTTGATAGGCCGGTGGACGACCACGGAGCTGGCTTTGGCTATGTACTGCGTTTTCTTTTTCCTTTGGCCGTGACTAACAGTGCGTGGATGCTGGCTTGTGCACTCGATCGCAACGTACTATGGCCTCCGAACTTGGTCCTTTACTGTCGGAGATCCAGCGAGACGCGAGGCGTATGTTAGTATCAGACAGACGAAGCTGAACAGGGCGACAACAAGCCCCCTTCCGGGTCCATTGTGGGGAGTGGGTTGAATTGTACGCTGGGTGAGAGCCTGGATAAGCATTTGAAAGCGCTTGCCAACCGATACACATATTGTTCTCGGTCATGTAGTGCGAACTACGTAGAGCAGACAGCTGTTGATGTAAGATCCAAGAATATCGTGAAGGTCCTGAACAACGTGGTTTGCATTACTCATGCTTGTTTATGTCATTCAATCTTACAACATCGCTGCGTTTGCTATCAGATGAGACTTTGTTCGCTAGATTTTATTATGTATCAAGGATCAAAAATCAAAGAATGATTGTACGGAAATAAGAACAACGCTTCACGTGCTCGATTGAGGTGATCTGACAGTCTAAGCTGCCTTCCTCTCACCCGTCCTAGAGTCTTCAGTGCTACTGAACGGTTCCTTGGTGTCTTTTCCTGTTTCCTCCCCTGACTTGTCCGCGGGTGGATCTATTGCTTGTGTCTTTTTGTCACCCTCATTCTTATTGGCGTTAGGATCTGACTTCGTCTCTTTCGGCTTCTCTGGCTCGGCCGGAATATCGAACGACTTCAAAACAGGCCTATCGGGCACATTGATATCTTTGGGCAAGAGGTTATCCGGCTGCGGAATCACACCTAGTGGATTTGGGTTCTTCAATTTGCCATCTGGTGGAATCCTTCGGTCCCGTCAGTTTACACTCGTCTTCCCAGGACAGAATGAGCCTCACCCCTTGTATTCAAGCTCGACCAATAGGTCACCATTCTCTGTAAAGATTGGGTTGCGTTGGAAGAAATAACCGCCTCCTGACAGGACGAAGCACTGGTCTTTCAGCGCATCTTTGATCTGTTGCACATGCGCCTTTAACCCGGAGACCTTGGTTTTGAGAGCCAGTTGAAGCTCTTCTTTGATGTTGCTCGTGCTGATGCCACGCAGATGATCTCCGTGGGGGTCAACCCAGTTCTTCTCATCTTTCATTGGATTGTCAGGCCATTGAACATCAATCTCAACACGTCCGTTCTCGCCGCAACTAAAGCGGAGGTCGAAGCCCCAAACACCGGTAATGGCGACTCTGCAACTCATTAGATTGTGGATCCATTTGGTCATTGTACTCACTGGTCACGATCAGCGTTGAACCAACAGTTGCGATCGTCGATGAAGTCCATGGCCATGGTAGTTATACCCGTGAAGCGGACCAAGTTGGTGCCAGGGAAGTGCTGGAGGTTGCAAAGGGATCGCGCTGTCATCGTCAGTATGATCCGATAGCTTGAGTAGATTGACCAACCATGTAGATTAAAAGTAATGTGCTTCGCAAAGAACTTGGGACCGTCGTCCCAAGACTCATCGTGGCGCTCCATTTCATTCATGACCCATCGCCACCCGTTCTTATTTTCGATGCCGGGAACATTGTTGTTGAACCAATTCTTCGAAATTGTGTCTTCGCCTCCTTGTCGTGTCATATTGTAGTATGGGTCATCTACCGTAGGATGCTCCGTACTCCCTCCGAAAGCATATGCCCATTTGAAAGCAACTGAATTGTCAGATACCTTGGCATCACAGGTGACGCTTGCGACCCAGATTTGAGATTCCTTGACAAGAGGGCGGAATCTGGGAATGAGGAAGCTGTCAAAGAGAATGCTTCCTCGGAAGCACATGGATCCTGCAATCTGAGGAGTCTTCAGGATCTGCGGTGTCAGATCCTCCGGATACCAGTTCATATCGACGCCGTCCGCTGTCACGAAGTTGCCATGTGACTCATCAAAAAAGAGGCTTGAAGGCAGATCACGGCCGCAGGTTTCCAGATACAGCAGGCAATTGAAGTTTGTGATCTGCTGCTCAAGGTTTGTCTTTGGATCCAGCTTTGATTCGAAGCGTTGCACTTCGCCCGGCTTTGCGGGATCCGGCCTTTGGAACCTATACATCTGTTGTGTCATAGCCTGTGGTGGGAATGTCGGCGCCAAAAGATTGACTGGGACGTGTCAGTAGATGGAAGGTTAGAGGATTGCCGCAACCACTAACCATCTTTTGATTCAGGAGGCATTGCATGATAGAGAATTGGAGTATCTGTCCGGACCGTCTCCCTTGTTGTCGTCACGTCGCCAATCTCTTCGTCGACGCTCTCAGTTGTCAAAATCGTCTGACCGTGCAGGCGATTCTCTATGTCGCCAGCATCTGCCAACCAGCCCCGAGTCCATACATCAAGCTTTTCAGCGATAGATTCTGGTGGATCACCACCATTCATCATTTTGGTACGACTCTTGGCCTTAACCCAGTGAGAGAGATTCGCCGCTGGACGAAATAAATCAGTTCAGGAAGTAGATAGCTTCGGATGGACTTACTAGAAAATTGAAGCAATAGTCTTTGGATACTATATTCTCCCGCGACACCAAGGGCAGGGCCTAAGACTGCCTTGTCCTTCTCACTCATATTCTGCATTGCTGGAAAGCTTTAGCATATGCTGGCATAAGTCATGTAAGCAATATACCAATGTTCACGTTGAAGACGAACTCCCAGTCCTTGATCTTCCATGTCTGCTTTTTCATACCACCTCTCACAGCAGACGGTTTCACAGAATACGTAGAAATGGTCGCGGACTCGATGCGGACGTGATAGTCCAAAGATGACCTGTTCTGATTCGCGCCGCACGGAAAGCTGACTCGGGGTGGAAGCATGACAGCATCGATATCGCCGCAGAACATATCGTTCTGCTTCATAGTCCACATCTTAGGCTCTATGTCAAAGTAGTTTTCGAGTTGAGCGTTCAGCATATTTTCGGAAATGGCGAGCACCTGATCATACTGCCCCGTGTTGCACTCCACGCGTGATTGTCTGTCTGGCGACGATTGAGTAGCTGTGGGACCTGCGGTGAGCTGTTCCATGGCTGCGACAAAGACTCCTGCGTATGATGGCGGTTGGGTTTTTTCACCTTTCAAATACTTATTGGCCGCCTCGAGACCACGTTCAATGAGGTCACCTGCTTGTTCTGCGGTTTTCTTGATAGTAGCACCAGCTGCGGCTGCACCTTCTTCGATGTCGTCAATTCGTTCTTCAACAAAGTCGCCAACGTCTTTTGCGGCGTCTTTTACTGCTTCACCTGCTTCTTCAAGTGAGTCCTGAATGTCTTCGGCGATGTTCTCGACAAATTCTTCTGTTGATTTGACTGCAGAACCGATACCTTCGCCAACCTCGTCTAGGCCTTTTTGGATTTCGTCACCCACTTCGGAGACAGTGTCCTCGATGTCAGATGCGACTTCTTCAGCAAAATCTTCGACTTGGCTGATGGCGTCTGATACTGCTTCACCTGCTTGCTCGAACGCCCCTTCAATATCTTCAGCAGTATTCTCGATAAAGTCTCCTGTCGAGTCGACTGCTGATTGAATGCCGCCTCCTATGTCTTCGGCAACTCCCGTCACTGTATTTGAAACACCTTGGACAGCTTCCGAAAACCAATCATCAAATCCCATTCGTGGCTTGAGTAGTCAACAAATACGTTTGCGAGGTACAGGAATCAGATCAAGAAGAATATATCCCTTGGCTTTTATGAAAGGAAGTGCCTTGCTCGGTTCCGTTTACATCTGAACTATGTCCCTTATTCCATCCTACAGCTTGCCCAAGTCCATGAATATCCAGCCAGAGAGTATACGCTGTTAGGTTCATTGCATGCAGCGCGATCACATCGATGACTAGAGTCTAGACCAAGGTGTTGAGTAGAAACCACGCTATTGATGCGGGCACACGATGCATCCACTAGGTCGTAGGCATGCTGTTAAGTTCAGCATAGCTCGTAAGCGAGATGCATCTGGATCTTCGCCAATGTGCCAGAATGAGCTCTATCGGTCTGTAAACCGATTGCGGAGCTCCACTCTCGTCAGACTTCACATTCTCAATTGGTCCACACGGAGAGCTGTCCAGCCAGCCACAAGAAGTATTCTTCGAATAGTCAGAGTTCAGCCAGCCACAAGACGCTGTTCATTCAGCTACGAGACGCTGTTCAGCCAGCCACGAAGCGCTGTTCAGCCAGCCACGAAAATCATCATGCCTCATTTGGTCGAGACCAAGCGCGGCATGGCGTGGCGCGGCTTTGCATAGCTGTGTATATGCACGGGGATACAGAGTAGTCGAGGTTGATACCAATTAGACGTCACTATGTAGCATGCGACTCCGCTAGGCTATCTTGCTGCAGGAACATCAGTGCGAGGTCTTTGATATGAGCTAAGTAACCCGACTTTGAATGCAGCATGCTTAGCTATTTCCTCAAATGGCCTGAGGTTTGGTTTCACTTCAGCTGTATCGACGGCTCTTCTGGTACCCTGTCTCGCCCTTAACAGAATAAAATTCAATGAGGGGGCGCCTCAGTCTAATACAATTCCTTTGCCCCCATTGCTACATAGTATCCTGCACCGTCGGGGCATCGTGATCATTGACTGCATTGACTGTTGTTGGGAAGAGATCTCTTTTGGGGGCCTGGCGACTACCCTAAATGGGTTAGCGCGGACACGAGTTATGCCACTGGTGGCTGTCAAGGAATGTGACCTCGAATATGGATCAACCTAATGTATCCGGCGCCGCGGTACAAAAGTCTTTTGGATTATTCTCACCTTTTCTGTGGCCGAGGGCGCATGACACTATTCTCCGCCAAGCAAAAAGGATGATCGACGCCTAAACCACCAAAAGTGCAATCTTTCAATAATATATTCCTTACCACACGGTAGGAACTAGATTTCAAGATTGGGCGAGTGCTATCTTTAGGCTTTAATCTAAATCTCTGGCTTTTTTCGGATTTTTCTTATATGATTTGAGTGAGTGGAGGTAAGGAGTAGATTTTGCTTGGCGCCCACATTGAATTTTGTTAAGGACGTCTACGCTGGCCGACGTCTGATTTGTGCCTCTGCTAGCGCCTGTCCACTATCTCAGCCAAGCATGCTTTCGCATAAGTGCTGGCGTCACTATCTTCACGGTCGGCACTTACATGGATGCATTCCCTGGATTTGCAGCACAAGCGGAAAAATGTGAGCCCACGGAATGCAAGTTCGTGCTGCAGCATAGGCTCTTGTGTGGGCTATACAAGTCTATACAGAAATGGAAACAGCGCTAGCCAGTGTGACTGGCTTGCATGTCCTTCCCAAATTGTTGTCTGGGTCCAGCGGGTATGCGTCTCTCGAGCAGAGATAGCTTAACGCTCTATTAGCTGGTCCACTTCAAGGTAAGTGGTCAGATCTCTTAGGTAGACTCTGCACTTGACAGCATGGGCTAGAGTCGACTTCACGGACCAGTGGAGACTCTGAAGGTATGGGCAACGCGCTAGACTTGCTCTTGACCGGACCAACATCGAGGAGGTCTTTCTAGATTCGTGCCGCGTCGCCCCCTTTACTGGGACAGAGGTTGTCGATACGTGCAGCCACAATCGCGCAGACTCGTGTACATCTTAACGTTAATATCATCTGTCCTCTACCATCTCTTATCAGCAGCATCTACTGCTATCTCCAGTCATCATGGAAGTTCCAAAGGCGTCTATTTACTTCAGTGGGCGTCTTACCCAGATGGAGATACCTGCAAATGCAGTGCCTCCGTCCCGCGACTTCACTGCGTTGGCAGATGTCCGTGGCAGGCCCATGATCTTCTCGATTGGTACCGATTCAATCCTGCGTCTGATCATAGAAGACCGTGAGCTTAAACGACGGCCCATTAACCTTTCAGCTGGTCTCGGATTCTACGACAACGAGAGTGCGAAAACCTTCGCCGTCAAGCAAGATGACGAGGGCATGATATATCTTGCCGTCTCTACGGAAATCAGAGATGCTGTGACACCAGGTCGTCTGCTAATTTTGAAGCCATTTTCGTCAGCAGAAGCGGCGTCTTTTGACAAAGTCAAAGCTTCTCAACTGATTATTCCAAACAAGACATCCTTAGGCTATGTGGCGGAGAGAATTTTCCTTGTAAGTGAGTTAAGCCAATCCTGAAATCGTTCGCTTATAATGCATCAGGGGAACAAGGAGGCTGGCCAAGAGTTCCCACTCACGGCAATCTCTTACGCACAAACCATTCAGGGTTTGGAACAAGAGGACATCAAAAGGATAGATATTGCTGATGGAATGACATCATGGTCATTGACGAACGATCTTCGACTGCCTACCCAAGTGGATCGCACGATCGATGTGGCTATGGGCGTGATTGGAAGAGCTCGAGGTATTTTCGTTTTGTATGAGATCAGTGGACGATCGGCGATTCTCTTCACAGCGTTCACACGATCTTTCAGCACCAGTATTGAATGTCCGCAAGGTAGGTAGGACTGTCTAAAAGTCTAGGAGGATCGACTACTAATTCGTGGATAGGTAGCCAGAGGATCATGACATTCCCAAATCATCTTGGCAGTGACGAAATCATCATTGCTGGCGATCGACTGTTTTACGTGTCTCAAAGTCAACTTGGAAGATCAAATGCAAAGGTCACCACATTGGCTGACTGTGCTGCATTTCAGGGAATTCGGGATCTGGATTTCTCGCAAACAGTCTGGGATGGCGATAAGAAGTCCATGTCCATCTGGGCAATGAGTGGTGATGGCTCGCTCAGCTATCTATACATTGACTCGATCAAGGCCATGGGCGAATCCCGGACCATCCGAGTTGTGCCTGAGGGAAAAGCTAGCTTCTTCAGCAGTTACATGGATGTTTCTGGCAACCAAAGTGTGGTCTACGCCTCCTTAAGCGGCGAGATGAATCTGCTTGAGCAGCCTAAAGATACATGTATGTGGGATACGACTCCACTGATATACGAAGACGATGCATCAAGCAAAATGATTTCATGCTACTACTGTCCTATTTCTGTGTCAGACAATTCCACAGGACTTCCAATCGCGAATGCAACTATCCTTGTTCACGGCACTTGCTGGATGAATGTGTTCGCTGGGGATCGTACCTATTTCATCAAACCTAGCGGAACGTGGATCGAGACGGACATGGCCGGAGAAGTCAATTTGATGATGCCTACAGACGATATTGCTTGTTCTGCATTGACCGTCACCAAAGTTAGGACAGGACAAAAACCGACGACAAGAGCAGATGTCACAGACCATACCACTTTCTCGTCACTTGCCACGAGCAAAGCTGAGACAATCGAGGAGTCTAATTCAGTAGCTGATGCCACAAAGCACAGGCTATCAGCAGGTTCACAGGAAATCGGCTTGGTAAAAGGAGACGTGATCATCGATCCAACGTACTACACGATGTCCATGCTCGGTAGTCTGGGATCAACGGAAGATCTCAAAGCAGCCAAGGATGCCTACGGCAATCCTGTATTTGCGAACAACTCGATCAGCGAGGACGATCTCAAAGCTGCTGGCAATGCTTTAGGAAACCTCAAAGCTCAACGAGAACGATTACTGAATCCGAACATGCCAGGGTCTCAAGCTGCTGTCGGCACAGTGATCAACGCTAGAGCATTTACGCAGATGCCGTCAGCGGCTGATATAATTTTTCGTCCCGCAGCGTGGATTCATTATCTCGAGGAGAAGGTTGAACAAGTAGGCGATTGGGTTCTTCAGAAGCTTGGTACGTCTTTAATCTGATCATTTCAATCGATACTTATATTTTAAATTACAGAAGATGGATGGAACTTTATTGTCAATGTTGATGGCCAAATGTGGAGATTCGTTCTCGATACGGTCGAGGCAATTTCCAAAGGTATAAAATGGGTTTGGGAGAACGTCATCAAAAAGCCCTTGAACGACCTGATCGACTACCTCGGATTCAGCCTTGTACGCCACGTTAAGGACATTGCGCGAACTAAGAGACTGATTGCCAGCGTGCTCAATTCCGTAATTGACCTTGGCGTCCGCAAAATCGACCAGCTTGCCGATAAGCTCGACGAGAATATGGCTGGCCTGGAGAAGGAGGTTTCTAAGGCATTAGACATTCCTGCGGCGAAGTTGCAAAGCGTCAATTTGAACGACAAGAAGAAAGCACAAGATAGCAAGAAGAAAGAGCCAACCCCTGTAGACTCAGCGATCTCTTGGCTCAAAGATCGTCTTGTATCCGCGGCGAAGAGGCAGGCCAAACAAGCAAAACCCTCTACCGAGAGCAAAACGCTGGTGCAGTCTGTCAACAACGTTGGCGACAGCGCATGGACTATTCTCGGGAATGCTTTTGAGAATCTAGGCGACACAATGATGAAAGTCCTGATCAGTATCCTAAGCATCTTTGCATCCGACAAGGACGAGTCCGTTTCAATCGGTGATCTTATCCAGCAGGCACTTGCGGACCTTGTTATTGGCATTGTTGTGACCACCGGCAAAGTCGTCTCGGATGTAATTCGACTGGTCGCAACCATCTTAGCGGAGCTCAGAAGCATCTTGAACACGCCCGTCGACGAACTCATCTTCGGATCGCTCATGAAGGACTGGCTGGGCATCGGACTCCCAAGCCTTTTGGATATCATCTGCTTCATAGTCGCAGTACCTGCTACAATCATCCGGAAGATCGCGTCAGCGGGCGATTCGGACAAGAAAAAGGAGATCAAAGGACTACCTGACAATTTTTCAGATAAGGATATCGAGGATGCCTTCAGCGGAAAGCTCGCTAAGGAGAAACCAGCCACGGCATGCGCATTTGCAGCCATGTGCTACGATATCCAAGTCGTTATTGTCCCCATCATGGCGATCGTGGACCTTGGTAAAATCGGCTACGCAGCAATAACAGCAGGAAATGGCTTCTCGGGTCCTCCCAAAATGCGTACGATTTCAGGTATTGGCGGATTCATCATCAACTTGCTGTATGTCGGCGCCTCGTTTCCCTGGGACTCGAGTATTCCAGCCTACGAGCTCAGGGTCGCTGTAAGTCCACTCGGTTCCCCCTCCCTCTGGTGCCTTCCTAAGTGGAAAACGCAATGCAATGCTGATACGCGATTCCTAGCTCTCCGCCATCGGCCTTGGTAACGCCGTCGCCGAACTCTTGATCCACCAATTCGTCGTCGCGCCTATGAAGCTCAAAGCAGCTGCGACCATCGACTTTGGCTGCGCTGCCATCTCCCTCAGTCTAACCCCCTTCATCTCTGCCGCGGAGCTCGACGCTACAGAGGCAGAATGGATTGGGAAGAGAAGCCAGAGTTTGACGTTGACTTCGTTCACTGCTGAAGCGGCTTCGACGATTGGGAAGTTCGGGACGAATGGGGCAGTACTTGCGGTGGAGCCTGTTACCATTCTTGCGGCCGCGGGGGTGGGGGGGATGATGAAGAGCATTAGTGGGTTGATCAAGACGGGGACGTATAGTGAAACTTTGGAGGGAAATGCGTTCAAGGTGAAGGAGTCTGCCAGTAGGGGAAAGTAAGAAGGTTTCTGTCAGCGAGTCTAGTCATCATGATACGCAATGACCGTCTTTTTCGCTCTCTTTATCCTCGTTAGTCTCTACGAATAGAGTGTTGTGCTAGCCATGGTCACCAACTATAGCTTCCAGCTGGATGCTTCCTTGCTAGAAGCCGTAATACGTGATCTGTTGGGCAGGTTCTCCGATCCTCTCCTCGTTAGCACAGACTAAAAGCGCAAAAACTCTGTGTTGGCGAAAAGCTTTTTCAATTTTTATTTCTCAGTTGTCTCTGATTCTGATGGTCGGATTGGTGACAATTGTCTTTCCTTTCAACACCTGCGAGGCCGATCCTTAGCTTCACAAATGATTTTTCAAAATGAAGGTTCGGGAAACGCAAATCTTTCATCCCAACTTTGACGTCGATAACCGCAGTTCCATTCCCTTGGACTACAAAAGAGTACCCAAGTCAGAGATCCCATCCGAAATTCCCACCACCAATACATCATTACGACCCACCAAACCCAGCTCAATATCCCGCCACCCCCACCTGTCACCAAACAATCTCCCCCCCAAAGCGATCCACAAAACCGCCCCATCCCCCTTTCCCTTCCCCGTCCACCATCTCAAACAAACCCACCATATCCCGCACACTTTCCTCAGCACTGATCGCCCCCTCCTCCCTCACAGCAACCAATCCACTCTCCACCCGTCCCGGATGCACAAGTAACCAACAAACCTCCGGCACATCAACCGCAAAGCTCTTCACAATCGCATTTAGCGCCGCTTTCGATGCTCGATACGCGTATCCACTACCAGTAGTGTTATAGCCGATGGAACCCATGCGAGAGCCCATTACTATTACTTTTGGTGGGATGCCATTGTGATCATGGTGACGGAGTTTGGAGATTAGGGTGCGGAGGAGGAGAAATGTCCCGATTGCATTAATGTTGAAGGTTGAGGCCATTGTTGAGGCGGTTGTAGCGGCGATAGTTTCGGCGGTTGTGACGTCAGAGCTCTGCGTGATCGGTACTGATGGCTCTAATCCTCGTACGCCGGCGCAGTGGATTACTAGGTCGAGATCTTGGATGTTGTATAGTTGTCCGAAGTCCTGGTCGGCATTTGTGATGTCGAGGGTATAAAGTAGGAGACGCTCTCGCGACTCGCAGTTGACGGACTTATGGTATGCTTCGTAAACCTCCTCTGAACTTGAGGTCGGAGATGACGTGTTTTGGAAGCTTTTGTCGATGGCGAAGATATGGTTCCGCGGTTCTTTGAGGTAGTGAACCACAAAAGCTTTGCCTATGCCTGAGGCAGCGCCTGCTATGAGGATATTTGGCATTGCTGAGTATCAAATTCCGCAGAAATGAAAGCAAAGGACAAGAGGTCGCCGCTACTATTTCTCAGTCACATGAATTCACGAAATACAAGTCGTCCAAAATACACATATGTATGAATAGGTGGCTAGAAGAATCAACAGCAATAAAGAACAATAGTCCAATCACTTTTCTAGCGCATGATATGCAGACTTCGACACAGAGGACTTTTGTGCTTTGCGCGACTTAGCTTTACCACAATGCGAGAACAAAGCAAATTCAGCGATGCTATGTATAGGCTGTCCAATACTGCTTTACTGCTCGGAGATGTCGTCAAGATCTAGCTTGGCCAAGAGACGGGGTACCTAAGTAATTCAGGGATAGCGAGGTCTATTGCTCGCAACGAGCCGTTTTAGAGTTCAAGCATGCTGATAAAATTAGTACACAAGACTAGCTGGCCTCAACTACATACACTCAGTGTGTGAGCTGTAAGAGAGTGAGCTTTAGGTAATTAGCGTGAAGACACCCAACGAGAGCCTAATTCAACGGTAAAGCATGGATGTGGAGGTCCGGTCCATAGAATATGTCCGGTCCTTACAAGGGATATCCCATTCGGACCAGACCGCTATGCCTGCTTGAGTAGGAACAATCTTATGGGTCCAACATTGAGTATCTACGGTCCGGAATGCATTTTTGAAGTGGCTCTTGATCTACCGTTAACAAGGCAGTTGCAAAGCTCCTGGAAAGAAAAAATTTCACATCTCGTTGTCAGGATTTGGTATGGCTCAATAGCAGGCTTCACAGACAGCAAAGCGTAGTTCATAATCCTATTCACAGGAATATATATCCACCCACCCTTTCTACCACTCATGCACCATCCATGGGTATCATGCCATTCATCGCTAATGCCTAGTAACGAGTGTCCACATGCTCATCATCACTCTATCCTCCTCTCTGCTCAGGGTGGTCCCTATAGTACTCCGCCACGCTCCCAATCTCACTCTCCACCTCGGCCATTTTCAGCGCTTCATCGACGCTCTTCAGAAAATGCCTTGGCCCACCACACTTGTCCATGATGCCGCTCTTGTCGAACATCTTATAGACTTGACTGGTCTCTTTTGGCACCCGGCAGAAGAACACTCGCTCGCCTCTGTTGATGTAGCTGTCAACGATCTCGGTAAGGACTTGGGTGCCTGAACCGTCGATTGAGGTCACGCCGTGGACGTCGAAGATGATGTTTTTGTTATGCTCGGGATCCCTGACTCGCGGGAGAGCCGGATGAGCGGCTGTTGTGCCATACATCTCTAATCTCCGTAGGCGATTCTTCAGGTCGCCGGTGTTAGCGAATGTAAGTGGTTCCGGAATCTTGACTATGAGGCAGCCTTCAACGAAGTCCAGCGACTGTGGATTATCTTCGGCGTTCTCGAATTGGTCTTGCGTTCCGGGCACCCTGCCTAGGATCTGGATTCTAGGTTTTGTTGAGTGTCGAATGACTGAGAGTAGAGATAGGCCAATCCCTAAAGCGATGCCTAGAGGTAATGAGTAGAAGATCGTGGCGGCGAAGATTAGGGACATTAAAGTAAGCTCTGACCAGCCTCGGATATGGATGAAAAATTTGATGTCGTGTGGGGCTTCTTCGATGAGAGAGTAGGCGACTACTGATATCATGGCTGAGAGGACGGCTTTCTATAGTATTTCTTAGCTTTCGCACAATCGTTGAAAATCCGAAGGTTACTCACTGGAAGGTAGTAAAAATACGGCAAGAGAAAGATGACGCAAATGACGCTGATGAGGCTAAGTATGATGCTACTCATAGGAGTCTTTCCACCAGTCGATGCATTTACCTTGCTCCTTCCATACCCACCAAAAGCCGGCAGAGCCATAAAGCAGCCACCCACAATATTCGCGACTCCCAACGCGACAAGCTCACGATTAGCACTGAGCGACATCCCTTGGATGCCCTCCCCGTGCTTGCCTTCACCGCCTCCTAAGCTCTTTGCCGCAACTGACGATTCGAAGAAGCCTAGCAATGCAATCAGGAAAGAGGTGCTCATAGCTTCTTGTATACGCTTCATGTGCGATGGTACGAAGGGAAAGCGGAATGGGAACGGCGACCCAGTGCTCGATTGGACGTTGCCGAGGATCTCGAGACCTTGCTGGTCCCAGCCAAAGCGCCACGTGAAGACTGCGGAAAGAACGACGACTAAGAAGCGATCTGGGACGTAGGCTATCGATGGGTATCGAGGCTGGATATATTTCTTGAGCTGCCTAGATCTCCGTCAGCAACAAGTCTGCCAGCTTGTATCTTTGGTACCCTGACATACCTGCAAACCATGATAATAGCAAAACTCCCAAACGCAACTACAGCAGTCAACCTATGCGCTTGCCGCACATTCTCCACCAGAAATATGATCTTATCCAGACTGCTTCCGTGACTGACCCCACCAACATGCCCCGCCCTGGAGGTAAGTCCCATCTCCGGTATGAGTTGATCCACTAGAATCACAAAACCAATCGCACTGATAAACCCTCTCAGAAAGGGCCTACTCAACACACTATCCAAGAACCCCAGCCTCGTTAGTCCAGCGATAAAGACGACCGCACCCGCCATTCCCGTCACAACCCCGGCGATAGCTGCATTCATCGCATCATCTTCGTCCCCACTATTGCCTTGGTCAACGCTGCTCCTCACAACATGCCCAACCAGCAGAGAGCCGGCAGCTTCTGGTCCAACAACCATCTGAGGGCATGACCCTAGCAGGGCGTAGATGAGGGGGTTGAAGACGAAGGAGTAGAGACCGTTGATGGGTGGGATATGTCCTAGGTTGGAGGCGTAAGAGAGGGACATGGGGATGTAGAAGGAGGCCATTGTCAGGGCCGCGATAATGTCGCCTTGTAGGTAACGCCAGCGGTATTGCGTTATCCATCGTAGGAAGGGAAAGTAGTACGCAAGATACCTGCATTGTATACACAATAAGCACCATCCCATATTCTAAACTGGTATTGCCTTGGAGACAGAGAACCGTTCTGCCTCGCTATACGTACATCGTTCTCCTCCCTTTCACTCCATGGCTCCTCGCCAGATACTGCGTCGTGCTCATCGCCGCAACAGAACCTCTCCATCTGTCTTTTGCTGATGGTCCGCCATCCCGTCCGCCATCGTTGGCTACATCGCCTTCCCGTCCCAAGTCCCCGCCAGTCCCATCACCCAAAATCCCATCCGCAAATGCATCACCGAGTATTCCATGTGTCAGATCGCTTTGCCCTCCATATTTGCCCCCAAAGCTATCACTACCATGATGATGGGCATCATTCGGCTGAGGCTCGTAGCCTGTGCCCATATGCGTCGGTATGTAGCTATTGCCCTCGTTTTGTGAGGCGGGAGGTCGAGTCGAGGAAGAACTGTTCGGCCGACTGGCATGTGGAGAAAGGGTGCCGTGTTCGCACTCGTCTTGCTGACAGCTGGGGCGGTGGTAGGCGTTGCGCTGGCTGTGGCTGGAGCTGGAATGGTGGAGAAGAGGTGTCCGTTGATTAGGCGGGGACAGTGTGTCGTGGTGGGATGAAGTGTGGGAGGCCGACCGAGAGGGGGGCATCGAGATGGGGGAAAAACTATCTTCTGGCGATGGTATCGGATATCGTTGGTGCCCTCAATGGTTGGCCTAATAATTAACGTATCTGCATGAAGTATGCAATACGTAGTAAAGGAACTGTAAATGTTTAGTATTGTTTTTCTCCAACAGTTTTCGGTGATGGAATCGGACCTTTCCCGCAGTGGTCACCCACCAGGCTTCAATACGCTTCTCTTTCCTACGCATGACACTTTGATCTTCTGATTACATATCCATACTCAATTGATTGATGCAGCTACTTGAAGACTAACTTAAGTACTACTTAATCCAGATCTGAGATGTACCAGGGTTGCATGCAACGAAGTCCGCTATTGCAAATGTAAGTCTACGAGTGAATACACGCTATTGCTCAATAATTCCAGCTTGTGAGCATCAAAGCCAGAAGCAGAAGTAGGCCCACAAAAATGCTGGTCCCAGGGATCAGCAGATCAGATCTCGTTCCTGGTGAAAGGCTAGAAGCAGGATTTGTTGCCCGAGATGGATGCACCTCCAAAGAAGAGTCTATACCGAGTACGTTAGGTTGACTGGAAACACGAAACATCCAAAGAAGTTTCGATACCACTGATGATTGGGCTTTGGCAGCCCTGGTCTCATAACCCTATCACGTCTTTAATCGCCAATGTCACGAATATGGACCAGAGCAATGAGCGCAACCCTGCGAAGTATCAATAGAACCATATGACCCTAAAGTGTGTACATTGTACGAGACAGCTGCCATCAGCGAAGACATCGGATTGGTGACCAAAACCAAAGTGGTAGACGTAACGAGCTCTATGCACCTAGATAAGGGACGAGCTGCAGCTCTCGAGGAAGCACTGGTTGCAAGGTCCGATAGAACGTTCCTTTGGATTTCTCTGATTGTGAAGATGCTTGAGCATAGTGTGGATGGAATGGATGAAGAATTTCAGGAAGCCTTTGACACCTTGCCACCCGACTTAGATGCTACTTATGAGAAAATATGGAACAATTTCCTCAAGCGTGACAAAGCCAAGAGAATTCTGCACATCGTAGTGGCGGCCGCGAGACTTCTCACGCTCGAAGAGATCAACATTGCTCTAGCTATGCGGCATGGACACCAGTCGAAGAAAGACCTGAAGCCATATCCTCTCCCGAATGTTGGGAACTCTATTGAGCACCCGTGCGGGCTCTCTCTGCTGGTCATAGACGAAAAGAAAATCTAGTCCACCAGATTGCGAAGGATGTCCTGGTCAACGAGTCGGGTATTCTACCCCCAAACCATACTAAATGGAAGCCATCGCTACTATAGTCCGAATCAAACTTTATGCTCTCTAAGGCTTACGTGTCTTGCATGATGATGAACGTCTTCGAATCCCATCCGCTTGGCTGGGATTCATGCCATGATCCGAAAAGGCAGGACTGGACCGACATGTCGGACAGAATTTTAGCGAAAAAATATGGCGAGGAGCACCAATTCTTCACTTACGCAGCTGCGTATTGGGCTGAGCACGCTCGAGAAGCTAAGTTCAAGGAAGACTCGCCGAGTTCGGATCTGATCCTAGCGATCTGTGACCAGTGATCTCAGCGATTCCAGTCCTGGCTACGAACTTGCCGAGTAGACTATCTGTGGGAACCCTTTGCAAACAACGAAACCTTGACAGCCCTCATGGTTGCATCTTACTACGGGCCTGACGTTTCCCTAAAGCTTCTTCTACAGAAGTCTCCAGCTTTTTTCGCTACGACACGGCTCTCATATACAGCGTTACTTTACACTTTGCGAGCCTCAAACGGCCACAAACTAGTAGTTCGGCTACTCCTCGATGCAGGTGCAAACATACACGCCCCGAATGCAACAGGATTCACACCGCTCTACATGGCAATCCAATACGGTTACAAATCTTTGATGCAACTATAACTTGACAAAGGCGCAAGTATCGACACGCTGACGCATGAATTTGACACAGCATTACCCAGAGCTGCGTGCAATGGCACTGACGACAAGTTTTCATTATTACTAAACCTCAACCCCGTGCTTGACGTTAAGGATTGTTATCGAGAAACCCCTCTCCAACTCGCAGCCCACCGTGAAAAGCACGACATCGTACGAATACTCCTAAACAAAGCCGCCAACCCGAACCTCATAAACGAATCCTTGAATTACCCCTTGCATCTAGCGGCTCGCAAACGCAACGCAGCAATTATCCACCTCCTCTGGGAGCATTCTGGCCTCATGAATGTCACAAACGAATACGGCGAAACAGCGCTCCATATTCTAGCCCGCCACGGCGGTGACGAGCTTGTCCGCCTTCTCCTGATGCTAAAAGTCGACCCAAAGACAGCCAATGAGTTCGGCCACACTGCTCTTCATCGCGCATCCCAATCTCGCAATCACACCGCCGTGCAAATCCTCCTTCAGCAGGGCTGTGAAACCGAGGCGCTATACCGCCATGGCTAGATAGCGCTGGACTTAGCTTTATTTTGGGGCCAGACCAGAACGGTGGAGTTGCTGCTTAAAGCACCTTGTCAGCTCAACCATCGAAATGATGACGGGGATACGGCACTGCACTTGGCTGTTGTGGAGGGATTCTTTGATATCGTGAAACTGCTGCTGGAAGCTAATGCAGTGGTGGACGAAGATGATATGGATCTAGCGGACGAAAAGGGATATACGGAGATAGCTGAGTTGATGCAGGACGCGAATGCAGGAAGAGAGAGAGAATCGTTGGAGAGTCCGATGAGCCCGTCGGCGATACCGACTGTGAGCTGGTAGTGTTTTGATCATGGTTTTCAATACCTATATCTGCGCTTGTGTCTTTGATCACGTGTATGTTCGGAAACAGTATTTCGCTGTTGGCATGTATGAAGTGTACGTGGCACAGTGAACGTAGATTAGGGGACGGAGCGTAAATGAAGTACTCTGAGCGTGGTTCCGAGCCAATTCCCGTTGGATTGCAACTACCATTCCCCGTCAGCCTGGCTTACTAAGCAGGTCTTGGCTTAGGGCTAGGGCAAGCCCCTTGAGATAATACATAGCTGGTAACTACTATAGTTACTACTCCTTAATGAACTACATCAACACATAGAAGAACCATACCTATGGACGTTACTAACGGGTTATAAGCCCGGTACATAACGTACCTATTATATAGTTTATTTAGTGTATTCCTAGGGCGAGCTAGAGAGCCGTTAAGGAAATAACGGTATTTTACGCTTCTTATACCGTTACTTTAGGAGCAAAATCCCTAAAATCCCTAATATTAACCACTCCTTATCCATATTACTCTTAGGTATAATAGGAGGTAATAATAATATAAAGATCCCTAAATTAAGAGGTAAGAGTAACTAGGAGTTATAAAAAATTAATATTACTACTGTTCTAAAAGCTGAAAAAGTCTAGGGGTATATTATCGATAAAGAAAGATATTAATATCCTATCGCCCTAGATCCGTTAATTAAAATATTAATATACCGAGATAATAAAGGAAGATTATATAAAGCTCTATTTATTACGCTGGAAAAAAAGAAAGAGTATAGGGTAACTAAAAAGGAATACTAAAAGAAATTAAGCGAATAGGAGGATAACTATAAAATAATATATAATTATATTCTATTTAACCTAGAACCGAACCTAAAGACCTATATCGCCGGCGTTACGAATAGTACTAAGGCGATGAATATTCTTTACTAGCTTTTCGAGTATTCTAACGCGTAGACTGTTGACTTATATATATAAAATTACTCGTAAAGACTAGGATAACTTTAAGTCCTTATTAAAATATAAAAACTATATAAAGACGTACTAAAAGAGGCTCGTTAATATAGGAACTTTATTACCCGAATAAATACTAGCGTTATATTTTAGGGTAGGAATTAATTTTAAATTATATATATATATCGCTAATATATAGAGTCTAGCTAAAAGAGATAAAACGATATTTACTTTAGATAATATATTTAATAAACTCCTAAAATATAATTATTGGCGATAGGATTTAAAGGCGTTAACGCTAAAAAAATAGAATAAATATAGAAATAATAAGAGTAGAAATCATAATACTTCTAATTATAAATTAGGATCTAGGAATAACTTTATAAATCCTAGTTATAGGAAGGGTAAAAATAATAGAGATTATTAAAAAGATAAATCTAATAGTAAGCCGTATAAGGAAAGAAAGAATTACGAGGGCTATAAAGAGTATTACTTTACGGAAAATTATTATTACCTTTATAAAGATAAAAGGCCGGAAGGCTAAGAGGTATATAAGAGTAAATAATACCTCCTAATTAAAAACCGTATTAACGGTTTAGGTAAAAAGCCCGCCGAGGCCAAAAAAGTTAAGAAAGTATTTATTTCTAGTTATATAAATAAGGCTAAAATATTAAACGATAAGGACGATACTTTCTAGATAGACTTAACCGTAGATATCTATATTATATACGACTTCTCCTTATTTAATAAGGCTATATATAAGGAGAAGCGATATGAATTCGTAATAATTAGGGACGGATCCTAGTATAGGATTTATAATATTAATACTATTAGTATTAACCCGTTTATTAATAGTGATTATAAGGAGCTAGATCTCGTTAATATATATTATATTCTTAATATAAAGTATAATCTCCTATCGCTAGGAACGTTAAAGCGGAATAGTTAAAAATTTCAGGTAATTAATAAAAGAATAGATATCCTAAATAAATAGGGGGAGCTTTATTTATCTAGAACCCATATCGAGATTAGATACTCGCTTAATTTAAAAAAATCCTTAACTACGTTTAAGACTAGGGCGAATTCTTTTCTTCTACCTCCTATAATTACTAGTCCTTTAATTAAATCCGGATTATGGACTTAATAGTATAAGAGGCTTTATTATTTAAATATAAATAACGTTAAAAGGCTAGTGTATTTATTAGAAAGAATAAACGTTTAAAAAGTTATATCGTTTTAGGCCCTAGAACTACCTACTAAAAAATATAAACCATATATCATAAGGTATTAATACCGTATTATCGTTTATATACCTAAGCGATCCGACCGGATAAAAAGAGCTACCGATTAAGGCGAGTTAATATATACCGATATCGCCGGCGGTAATTAAATTATATATATACTAGAGGGTAAGCGTTATATACTTATTCTACTCGATAATATTATTAACGAATTAATTATTTACCTATTTATAAAGAAGTTAGATATAATTAATATAATGGGCCTTTATTTCGAGTATACTAAAAATACTAGGAGGCTTATTTAGTACCTTAAAGGTAATAATACTAGTAAAAATATAAATAAAAGGATATAAGCGTTATTCGTTAAATATAGAGTTAATTAGATTCCTACTACTATATATAACCCTAATTAAAATAAAGCGTTAGAACGATATATCCGTACGTTATTTAAACGTATAAGAAGTATTTTATTTAACTCTAAATTTCCGAGAACCCTATAGGGTAAAGTTATTAGGACGGTTATATACTACTATAACTATAGCCCGACTAGGAGTCTAAATACTATAACTCTATATAAAGCGTTAATAGGTAATAGGCCCTTTATAGGATATCTTTATATATTCGGCTATATTATATACTACTATAATAAGGATCCTAATAAGAAGAAACTCGATAATAAAAACGTTAAATACTATTTCGTTAAATATAATAATATAAATAAATTCCGCCTATAAAACGGTAAAAAGATAATCGTTTTAGCCTATATAATATTCGATAAAGTCGTCGATCCTAGATAATTAGGCGAGAATAAAGAAAAAGAGTAGTATACCTTCTTAAATAAATTATTAGAAAATAAAGATAAAATATCGGACGATAGTTATAAGGTTAAAGAATTCTTTACCGATAAAAGTAAAATAACCCTACGTCCTATACGTAAGAAATCGTAGAATTATACTACTATAAATAACCCCTAGAAGAAGGTTAGGCCCGTTAAGGGCAAAATATATAATAAGAGCGTCGGTAATAAAACGTAGAATATTAGGCGAGGTTTCGTTATATACGTTATTAAAGTAGATATTAATTTGATCCTTAACGTTCTTATAATTATCTATAAGGCTCTAAATAACCTAGATAAAGAATAATAACTAACGGCACTCTAAAAAGAACTTAATTCATATAAAGTTTAATAGATTTAGAACTTAGTACTAGTACCTAATAATAAGAAAATTCTATTAGGCCGCTAGGTCTTATCTATTAAAATAGACTTAACTAGTAATATTACTCGATATAAGGCGCGCTAGGTCGTAAAAGAATTCTAATAAATAAAAGACGTTAACTTTAACGAGACGTATTTAGGAGTATTGAAATCATAGTCCTAGAAATTACTATTAATACTTAATACGAAATTTAACCGAGAAATCCATTATATTAATATTATTACTATATTCCTAGAGGCTCTATTTAATAATATAATTTATATAGAGTAACCTTATAGTTTCCGGAAAAGTAAAGTAGTTTATTTATTTAAGAAGGCCTTATATAGCCTTAAATAAATACCCCGAGAGTAGTATATAACTCTTAAGGAATTCTTTAAAACTATCGGTTTTATACGGGTTAAAAAGGACCATTTAATATTCGTTTATAAAAATGACTCCGTGATTAGTCTTTATATTAACGACCTATTTATTCTTACCCCGACCGTAGTATTAATAGAATAGTTAAAAGAATAACTAAATATACGTTTCCGTATTAAGAATTTAGGCGAGATATTATACTATCTTAATATAAAGATTAGACGAAATCGCTAAAACCGTACTATTTATATAAACTAGGCTAGTTATATTAATAAAATATTAATTAAGCTTAGTATAAAGTACTATAAAAAGTAGAAGACTTTTATGGATCCGTTAATTTAACTAAGAGTAACTACTAACGACTACGTCGCTAGTAAAGAAAATTCAGAAGGGTTTAAGAAACTAATCGGGTATTTATAATAACTTATTATTATAACTCGCCCTAATATCGTATATATAGTTAGTATTTATAGTCGTTATTTAAAGGTACTACTTTCTACCTATAATATTATATTTAAAAGGATTATTAGTTACCTAGCTAGAATAATTAAACTAGGATTATACTATAGCCCTAAAGAAGGAACTAAAAGATTATTAATAAGATTTATAGATTCGTCTTAAAGAGACTACCTAGATACTAGGTATTCTACCTTAAAGTATATTTATTTCTTATAAAATAAATTTATTAGCTAGTTAATAAAACGTTAAAAAACTATCGCTAGGTTAATTATAGAAGTAGAGTACGTCGGTAAAATAAATATTACTATAGAGTCGAAATTCCTAGTACCCCTACTAATAGAAATAAAATATATCTAGGAGGATATAGAGATTATTTAGTTTATAATTAATAACTAGGTAATTATTAAAATGGCTATTAACCCTATTAATCACCCTACTACTAAATATATTAATTCTAACTATTATATTATTCGCGAAATGGTCGCTAAGATAGGTATACTTTAGATTAATTATATACCGACGGCGGTTATAATTATAGATAGGTTAACGAAGCCCTTAGGCCCTATAAAGTTTATGGCCTTTAGTATTATACTAGGGCTCGCGTCGGAGCTAGTATAGGACTATAACGTCGCTATAATAGTATTACTGACGGTTAGGTAGTTAATGGGAGCGTTAGATTGTAACTACTATTCCCCGTTAGCCTGGCTTACTAAGCAGGTCTTGGCTTAGGGCTAGGGTAAGCCCCTTAAGATAATATATAGCTGGTAACTACCATAGTTACTACTCCTTAATGAACTACATTAACATATAGAAGAACCATACCTATGGACGTTGCTAACGATTCCTAGGGCGCAAAGGTTGGGAATGTGTGATATTGAGGATGGCGAAAGTGGAGAAACTTACCTTAGGGGAGGGCTAAGGAAGTAGATTACAGTATATACACGGTGTCGTAACGGTTCCACGTATCACGCAGCATTTCGAATGCCAGGCCCATCACCAGAGAAAGTCGAAGTCTCGGTCATTCAGAAGGACCAGCCTACTGGGTTCCGATGTATCGAGGTCGAGTTGTCAAGGGACTATCCTTAAAGTGGAGTATGGAAAAGCAAGTGAGCTACGGACTGACATGGGCGACGTTCTGTGCTTTGTAGCCTAGTAGCCACGTCTGCTACATTAGCCAAATTCCACACACGGATAGCAGTTGGTAGTTCATCCCAAATGGAGCCCTCAGCTTATATGCCATCATGCTACGTTCGATCCATAATTTTCATTGGGATTTCAAGTCAGCATACGATAGTAACCTACGAGAGCCGAGCCTAAGCTCCCAGCTTCCTGTCAAGATTCTTGAACGAGCAACGAACCAACCCTCTATACAAATGTCCTTTGACATCTTCTGAAACTTGAGCTTGATCGATTGAATTGGGACTTTCCCCACTTGTACATTTCGAGTCACCTGCGAACAGCTTGATGATCTCCAATCAGAGTGCTCTTGTCGCTTCCTCCAAGTTACATTCATAAGAACAGATGACCGGGGCTCTAATAAGATCGATAGGAAGGGTCTGTGAAAAAGCAGTCCACACCGACCCTCGTGCTACAATCCTATCGCCTTGTAGCGTGCTAGTTCAAGCCGGTCAACTTAGCTGACGCTATAGCGGTGAGTTTACCTTTGCAATTTGCGAGAAAATGTCAGTATTCTCTCTACGGTATCGCTGTCTCAGGTTTCAGGTTTTATATACAACAGCTGGGCTCAAGATGAATGTATTGTGTTTGTTTGGTGCTCAAGATGACTGGGTTTTTCAATATTGACACTCAAGATGACTAGGGTTTGCCTGCGGCGACACTCCAGACGACCGTCCTTTTTCTGTCCGCCCCCTCAAGGAACCCCAAAACCAACACACATCCAGCTCCACCACCTCAGCACCTCACCACTCACAACCCCAAACAGCAGCAGCAGCCTTATTTGGCCATAGATTTCGAGCACGACGCAAGCCCTTATAAGCTTCCGAAGCAGTATATTTACTCGAAACCAAGCTCGTCTCCCTAACAATTAGATCCATTCCCTGCTCCGCCAAGCCCAGATATGTCTACCGTGAAAATCTAAACTTCACGGAGGTAAAACCATAAAAACCGTCCAACTCCCACTAACTCCCATCCCAAACTCAATTCTCCACCCACCAACCCAAACCATCCCTCACAAACTTCCTATCAACCTACCCCACAACCAACCCCTGATCCCTACCCCCTCACCTAGTAGCAGCACCAAATTCCCTCGCGAGCACTACACGTCGCGTTCCCTTCCATCGTTTTCCCCACGATTTCAGAAGATAGAAGGAATCTAAGCGAGTGAGTCGTCGGATTGGAGGATAGGCAGATAGGGTTGTGATGGGACCGAGGACCTGGTGGGCCTTGGTAGGCCGAATCAACGACTTGGATTACTCACGGCACGCCACGTGGAGGTGTGGGTCGTAGGGTGGAGGTAGTGAGCGTGTTTGTCGAGGTGTGTAGCGATGGTTTGGACTGGTATCGTGTGATGTATCTGAACTGCCGACGTGTTGTTGTACTGAGCTGAATAGTGTACGGTACGGGACTTTCTGCTGTTGGTCTGGTAAGTAGAGTGATACATATATTCCGCATCCGATATAGGTGTGATAAAGGTTAGTAATGACATATAATGTATCACTAGCACAAACAAATAAAATCATCGACAATAGTAAACCCCGACCACGACAGCACTTCTTATTGTAGTACGCAAACTACTCATTCAATTATCGATTTGCTTTTAAACTCATTGATTCATATTCCCAGCTCTCAAGCTCGCTGTATTTATAGACGTCATGGCCGCATTCAGAGGTATATACACTCCACGCATCCTCACCATCCCTCCCCATCACATCAGTCATCTTTGTCACTCCCCAAATCCCGAAGCCCAACCTCCACACAGCGTATCTAGCTCATCAGGGCACTCTTCCTAGAAAAACAGAATCTGCTCATCCTTCCATCCCTGCTCCTTAAGCGCAACATGAATACTTTTCTCCAACGCCTCCGGCCCACAAATCAGCACCATAGTATCAGCACGGCATTTACAATGTTTCTTTACCAACTCGCCATTGATACGACCGCGGAGGCCATTCCAGTTTTCTGGCGCTTTGGTGAGGGTATGGATGATTTCGCCTCGATCCTCGTTTCCCTTCAATAGCGCATCCAAGTCTTCTTTACACAGAATATCTTCGACGAGCCTGTTCCCGTTGAGGACCGTACAGATCGTAGGATCATCTTTATCACGCATGACGGCGCGGAAGACTTGAAAGATGGGCGTGATACCACTGCCACCGCAAATCATCGCGAAGCGTTTTACTCGCTTCTCCTTCCCATTAACCGCACACAAACCTTTACCTAAATACGTAAATTTGCCGATAGGGCCTTTGAAGTCGACGCCATGACCAATGGGCAGGGAGTTCATTGCTTTGGACATTTTGCCACCTTTATCACCGGCGCTGGCATCAAGGTAGAGTTTTATCAGCACGTCGAGGTAGCCTTTTCGTGTGATTTCGGAAATGGGCGTGTAAGGCCGGATGATGGCTTCGCGCCCTACGGGGTCGCGGAGGCGGATCATTAGGTGCTGGCCTACAGGGAGGCCGAGGGTTTGCTGATCGTGTTCGAGAGTGAAGGTGAAGATCATTGTGTCAGCCGAGATACGCTTTTTAGCGTGTAAGACAGCCTTAGTCCATGCGCGAGGCTGTAGGAAGGTGTCACGGGGTCCGTTGGAGGCGGTTTCGGATGCGGGTTCGGAGAGGGCGAGTTTGGCGGCGGAGGAGAGGGTGCCGATGTGGTAGGTGGGCATCGTGCCTTTTGCGGTTTCAGAGTGGATGGCCATGAATTCGTCGCTGGTGTCGAGACCAGCGGCGGAGATGATTGATTGAGCGCCACCGGGGTGTTCTTTCATGAAGGCGGTACCTTGGTATACCTCGCCGTTGACGACAAACCAGGGATCGATGTCGTTGTCGTGTTTGCGTAATTCATCTATCGTGATTTCATTTCTAAGGTCAGGTTTCGTCATGGGCACATCCTTTGCTACTTCTTGCACGGCTTTGAAGGCTTCTTCGCCTGCAACTTGCTCGCCCCAGGCGCCATTCATGAGGTTGCCTCCGGCCGTTTTGACACGTTCCATCCAGCCACCTGGCATTAGGGCTGGTTGAGTGGGGTGCTCGAAGCGAAGGTAGTCGCCTTCTTTGCTGATGGTCACGCGGAACCAGGGGTTGTTCATCATGCCGAGAACGGACCAGTACATTTCTTTGGGTTGGACGTTCATGCTTTCGTCCATGGCGCGGAGAACGATGTCCTTTGCTTCTGCGAGTTCGGAAACTGGAATGTCAAGGAACCATCGACACCAGCAAAAACAACTTTCCCGCCAGGACATGTCTAAGCGGCCTCCGTACAGCACTTGTTCGGCGTCTCGATACAGGTCTTCGGGGTAGTCAATGTCAGCTAACCGCCACGTCCGGCCTTTGTCGATGGATATCTCGACTCTAGTAATTCTTCTCCCACCTCCACCGTATGCATAGCCTTTAGCCCGATAATTCTCGGGCCCATCAACTAGACATACTTGCTCCTCGTGTGCGGGGTATGCAATTGCTGAATTGGTACTCAGATCGTATATAGCGTATCTGTCATCCATCCACCACTTGGGTTCGTTCGCTGATTGGTCAGGACTGACCATCGTAGGTAATACTCGGTTGTCGTAGATATGGTACCAATTATCACTCGGAGCAGCAGTGACTATCAACCTTTTCAGCCATTTCACACTTCGCCCTCCTATTTGCCCTGGTATGACTGCTCGTAAGGGTTTGCCGTGATCTGGTCTCAGCATTTCCCCGTTCATCTTGTAGGCTAGCATCATCCCCCGGTTGGGGTCCATGACCCAATTTAGCTTCACCGAAGTGCCATAGAATCCATTGGGCTATGCCAATTACTGTTAGCCGTAACTCTACAGGCCACGTCTCTCGTGAGTGAATCCCTACAAGCTTGTCTGCACCTTCCATACACACGTATCTCGCCTTCTTCCGCGGCTGTGCTCTCCTTATCAACTCCGACATGGTAACGCCAGTGAATAGCGCGGTCGACACGCCAGCTGCACCCCAGGAGAACCCTTTGCTTTTTCTGACCTGATTTTGCTCTTTCCGCCTGTTGCCTGCGCAAACAAGTGTGATGGGGCATGTGATCTGCTCGTACTCGGCAATGAGCTGACGAAGGGTGAGGGTGAGAGGCTTCTCGACGAGACTGTGAAGACAATGTCAGACAAATGGTCTGGGACAAGATTTTAGGACTTGCCCTTCCACGGAGAACTCCCAATCTGGTATATCCTCATCTTGGACCTCTGGGACGGCGCCGTGATTTCTAACATAGAAGAGCTCAGGACTTGTCAAGAAACCCTCATTGAACAGAGCAGAGAGTGGGGCTTCGACATTAAATGGATGTACACCCGTCAATCGTATTAGTCTTGGATCCCTGGGAACATGGGCATCCGGAGTTTTCTTGTCGACGTCTAGGGTTTCGGTAGGTATGGTGGTAGGCGGTGGAAGTGGGATGTCGACCTCCTCGCTGGATTCGGAGCAACTCTCTTCTGTCTGTGGAGGAGATGGCGGCAATTCTTCATGTTTGTGCAATATTAGTTGGTCATGCTTATGCTGGACAGGATCCTCCATGATATAAACGCATATATGAAAGACTACGTTAAAGAGCTGTTGCAAAGCAAACAGAATATACAGAAATCAGCTAACGATGTTGTAAGACAGATTCGTTGAATTGACCGCACATGGCCCAAGGCACAATTTTGCCAAGGCAGAATGAGGCCAACTGGTAGGCACGTGTGGAGATCGCGATCCCTCGTATAACCAATTACTCACAAAATTCTGACAGCAGCACAAGAGTAAAGGAAACAACCTAAGGAAGGGTTGGATAATGTCAAAGCATGGTAAGACCGCGGAGGTACGTCAATAATCTTCAGCCACACTTTTTCTCCCATCCGCAGGGAGAAAAGGTAAAAATGAGAATGATCGAGTGGTGGTTCTTATCGATTAGTGGCGCTGATAAGAATGGTTCGGAAAGCCGAAAGGCCTTGTGAGGTCTCCCACGGTCTCCGTACTCAGGTGGGAGGAAGGGGGGTATGCAGAGCACATTTGGAACTGAAGGTCGGACTGCCCCACAATCTGGCCTTGTCAGATTCTTCACTTTCCGGTATACTTGTGCCTGTTAAAGGGACAGGCGTGGCCTCCAATATGGTTGCAGTGTTCTCTGGAACGCGAGATATCATCAGATTTATTGCAGGCTTCACCCTTGCCTGCCTCATTTGCCGATTGATTGAGCCAGAGAGGACCGCTTCCCTGATTGCTTCTATTTCTGCAAGACCAGGCTGGCGGAGATATTGTCGGCCATGTCATCAAGGGCGATGCATCTCTATGGAGGAGAGCTTGTTTGATTCGGGTGGAGACGTACGAAATCCATGAGACGAAAAGCGGAAAGCGCAAGAGATAGCGCGATATTTCTTGGCAAGCCAATTACAACCTCGTTCCTTATCATCACTGTCCTAATCCAAACATAGCCGACACACAAACCCCCAGCTTTTCAAACGTCCGAGGAAATATCCTCTTTTGCTTTTGCCATGCTGAAGATGCAGCTATGGGGCTCATTATGCAGCCCGATAAGCCGCGGCCATGCAGCCTGGGGATATCCCCGCGGCCTTGGTGGGACAGGTCCAGGCAGCTTCAACTACCTGGCTAGGGAGTAATCACATCTCATATTCACAATTCCCCCTCTTTGACATGAATGAGATCTCATCTTGTCCCGTTCTTGTTTTCTACTGTTCTCTCTCTTGATTCGACGTCAGCTTGACTGCTTGATGCCTGCTTCCTAAATACTAGTAACAGAACCATTCGACTCAAGATTGGACATTCTCAAGCTTGCCAACATGTCTTGGGCAGAATCCTCCCCTGGCATGCAGGCCGGGAGGGTGCCTGTCAACGGACACGATCCAGAAGAGGATGGAGCACAGTACCCTAGACCCAAGGACAAGAGGACGAAGGTTGTCGTTGTTGGCCTGGGAATGGTGGGAATTGCGTTTATGTGAGTTTGGACGCATTGCATAAGCAAAGGCGTGACTTGGACGCTGACATTTGGCTCAACAGTGAGAAGCTCCTGAAGATGGACGCGAAGAGGAGGGAATACGATGTCGTTGTGATTGGGGAAGAAGCACATTTGGCATACAACCGGGTTGGTTTGACAAGCTTCTTCCAGCATCGAAAGGCCGAGAATTTATACCTCAACCCCAAGGAATGGTATTCTGGAATGCCGGAAGGCTCTTTGAACTACCACCTCAATACCACCGTCACTGAAATTCATCCCGACAACAAAGTTGTCTCCACGTCCACAGGCGAGACAGTTCCATACGATATCCTCGTCCTTGCTACCGGCTCTGACGCCCTTCTCCCTCGGCATACACCTGGTCACGATGCGAAAGGTGTCTTCGTGTATCGCACGATCGAAGATCTTGAGAAGCTCATTCGGTACTCGGAGGGATGCAAAGGTAGCACAGGTGCCGTAGTTGGTGGTGGCTTATTGGGATTGGAGGCAGCAAAAGCGATGATGGACCTAGAGAGCTTCGGCCAGGTCAAGCTCATCGAGCGTAATCGATGGGTTCTCAGCCGACAACTAGACAGCGATGCTGGCAACATGGTCGTGGATCTTGTATCAAAATTGGGCCTAGATGTGCTTCTGAGCAAACGTGTTGGTAAAATCGAGGTCGACGAGGACAATGCTGTCAAAGGTGTCTTGTTCGAAGATGGTGAAAGGATGGACTGCAAATGTCTTATGTTTGGTATCGGCATCAAAGCTCGGGATGAGCTTGCGAGGCGATCTAATATCAAGTGTGCAGACAGAGGTGGAGGCATAGTCATCGATCCCAGCCTCATGACCAGCAAGGAAGGTATCTACGCAATCGGAGAATGCGCCAGTTGGGAGAGTCAAACTTATGGGCTTATTGCACCTGGCATTGAGATGGCGGAGGTTCTCGCCTTCAACCTTACACAGGCCAAGGTCCATACGCCAAGGAAGTTCAAGCGACCGGATCTGAGCTCAAAGTTGAAGCTGCTTGGCGTAGAGGTTGCTAGCTTTGGGGACTTCTTCGCCGATAGAGATGGACCCAAAGAACTACCAATCAAGAGACATGGTGCTAAGAAGGAAGTAAAGGAGGGGGCAGAACAGCAAGTGAAAAACATTACTGACGGGCCACCGCCGCCACCAGTCAAAGCGTTGACCTATAAGGATCCATTTCAATCTGTTTACAAGAAGTATCTCTTTACATTGGATGGAAAACATCTGCTCGGTGGCATGATGATTGGAGACACTAAAGACTACGTTAAGTTGGTACCAATGGTGAAGAACCAGACAGCCTTGGACGTTCCGCCGAGTCAGTTCATTCTGGGCGCTTCAAAGGGGGATGAGGATGACGCGAACGACCTCACAGACGACACCCAGGTTTGCTCATGCCATAATGTCACCAAAGGCGATATAGCGAACACCGTTAAAAATGGGACATGTAAGAGTATCGGAGACGTAAAGTCCTGCACAAAAGCCGGCACAGGCTGTGGTGGCTGCATGCCTCTTATTCAATCTATCTTCAATACTGAGATGAAGGCCCAAGGATCGGAAGTGCTCAATCATTTGTGCCCTCACTTCAAATACTCGCGTGCCGACATCTTCAACATCATTTACGTCAAAAAGCTCAAATCATTCCCAGAAATCATGAAAGAATGCGGGACAGACCCCAACTCTCTAGGTTGCGAAGCCTGCAAACCAGCCCTTGGCTCGATCCTCGCCTCTCTTTACAACAAGCACGTGATGGACACACCACTTCACGGCCTTCAAGAGACCAACGACCGCTTCCTCGCCAACATCCAACGCAACGGCACTTTCTCCGTTATTCCTCGCGTTGCAGCCGGTGAAATTACTCCCGAGAAACTTATCATCATTGGCACCGTCGCCAAAAAGTATGGACTATACTGCAAAATTACGGGTGGCCAACGCATTGACATGTTCGGCGCGAAGAAGGAAGATCTCATTGACATATGGACCGCACTAGTCAATGGTGGTATGGAATCCGGCCACGCCTACGCCAAATCATTACGAACAGTCAAATCCTGCGTCGGCACAACCTGGTGCCGTTTCGGTATCGGCGACAGCGTAGGCATGGCCGTCCGCCTCGAAGAACGCTACAAGTCCATCCGCTCGCCTCACAAAATGAAAGGCGGTGTCTCCGGCTGCGTTCGCGAATGTGCTGAGGCGCAAAACAAAGATTTTGGCCTCATCGCTACAGAAAAGGGCTTCAATCTATTCGTCGGTGGCAACGGCGGCGCCAAACCTCGTCACAGTGAACTCTTGGCCAAAGACGTACCACCCGACGATGTAATCCCCATCCTAGATCGCTACCTCATGTTCTACATTCGCACAGCCGACAAGCTCCAACGCACAGCCCGTTGGGTAGAGCAATTACCAGGTGGCATCAAATACCTCCGTGAAGTCGTCCTCCAAGACAAACTCGGCATAGCAGCCGAACTCGAAAAACAGATGAACGAGCTCGTCGGCACCTTCTTCTGCGAGTGGACAGAAGCTATCAACGATCCCACGCGCCGCAGTCACTTCCAGCAATTCGGCAATACAACCGACACCCTCTCCGTCGTCGAGCCCGTCGATGAACGCGGGCAACAGCGCCCGGCTTACTGGCCCAAAGAAAGCGTCACTGAAGACTTCCGCGGCACGAAATGGAGCGGCTTGACATGGCAGCCTATCATCGAAGCAAAACACTTCGTCGACACGCCCACCGGCAGCTCTAAGAACGTCAAGCGCGGCGATACGCAACTCGCTGTCTTCAAGATCAAAGGCAAATGGTACGCCTCGCAGCAAATGTGCCCGCACAAACGAACTTTTGCCCTCTCGGAAGGACTGCTAGGCGACGACCAAAAGACCGGCAAACTCTGGGTCTCCTGCCCCTTCCACAAGAAGAATTACACCTTAAACGGCGACGACGCCGGTAAGTGTGGAAATGACTCGGAAGTCAACATCGCCGTCTTCCCCGTCGAAGAGCGCGAGGATGGATGGGTGTATCTCAAACTTCCGCCCATCGATGAACTTGATGCTAGACTTGGGACGACAAAATGGAAAGTGAAATCAGACGAGACGGAGAGTCCGTTCAGGAAATTAGACGATAAGCTTAAGGGGATGAAAGGGCGCAAACCCTTCCAGGACAGCCATTTCAAAGAGGGCGCTGGAGAGGTCAAAGCTGCGCAGCAGATCACGGCGGGGGGAAATGGGGGCATTGATTGGTAATCATCACGCCCTGGGGTGTGTATTTAGACCGTCCCGTATATAATTTGGATGGGTGCGTTGGGAAGGGGGTTTGGCTAGATTGTATGCAGAGTAGCCTTGTGTATAGTGACGAATACATTCTTTACTACTACGAGTAATTATCTTGCTGAAATCGGATTCGAATTCAATTGACTGGTGTAGAAAGTACCTTCCTCGCCTCTAACATGTTGAATTGTGCCTTTCAGTGAGGTACTTGGGTGAACACACTCATCCAATCTGTACGGTGCTACTCGTAGAGAAAGTCACAGATCAGCGGCTGGCTGCCTGATTTTAATCATTGATTTCCCGTGGCTTTTCCTATCCACATTACCACAAAGCAACCAACTGTAGACCTGTAAAAGCCCAACCAAGGGCGCAACGGGGAATTCAATGGATATCCATGATATCGCGAAACGCATCATAATGAAATAGTCTCAATTACACCGACTGTCATTGTCTGTTCCACCTACGAATGAAAGAGAGCTAAGACATGAAAGGCGGAGGGAAAGATGCGCTGCTCAGAGATTTTTTGAATTGTTCTTGCATTTAATTTATCGCACTCTTTCTCTACCCTTCATCTCTTGTCCTGGCCTCTCGTACTCCTCTTTTGACCATCCCCCTAACACATAGCAACATTCTCGCTTCATGCACTTTATATGCAAGGGAGACAACATCATAGAAAGGGCTACATACACCCTCCATCGCTCCTCGCTATGCATGCGTTATGGTATCCTGTGACAAGCAACACGGCCGTACAAATCAGGTAACCTAGAAGAGTAAAGGAAGCAACAGATGGTATCACGGTCGCAAGGATGTTTGGATTATAAAACGAGAATGAGTCTGTCAGTCGGTACAGTACAGCGCATGCAGAGACCCTTCCGGGTTGCCAGTCGATTTGGATCTCGGCTGGAGATCGAAACGCGAAGTGGATTGCTGAAAAGTGAAGGAGACTATTTTGGCTTGCGCCAGTAGTATTGCTAGTCACCCACTGTCAGCATACCGCATCCGAAAACGCCGGTTCCTCAAATCTCAAAGCAAGCATGAATCGTTTCAGCATACCTTGTGACTCTTCCTACAATTCCTCAGCCCCCTCCCCGCCACAATCTCCCGTCGACTCTCATCCACATCCCCCTCCGGAATATAATAGTACTCGCTCTCCAATCGCTTCCCCGCCGCATCCTTGCCTTCGCGGGCCACTTCCCCAACGCAAGGCGAGCCATCCAGCAGCGATATGAGTAACTCATTGTCAATGTCTGCTTTGAGATGGGCAGGCAGGTTCTGCATTAAGGTTGACAAAGGCGTGGACGAGAGACGCGAGTAGGCCAATTGGCTGATGATGTGATTGGTCGTAGGTTTTGTTTCTCCTTCTTTGCGCAAGTCAGATTGGAATGCGTCAGAAACGTCTTGATCTTCGTTGCGGCGACGACGCTTAGGTGAGATGCCAGCCCGGCTTTCACGTTGAGGAGATACACTCTCTTCTGGCAGCTCGTCGAGCGGTTGGCGACGAGGCGAGGCACGCGTGGTGAAGCTCTCCATATTGGCGGTGAGATTGGCGCCGTAGGGTCCAGAGAAGGACGATATGATAGGGTCGTTTTCCTCATCGTTGTCGGACTCGAATTCGTGGGATGGGTTTGCTTCTAGCTCTTGTAGAACATTACCGAGAGGCTGAGAGGCGAATTGGGTCGATTGAGTGGCCTTGGGCGAGCCTGCTTCATTTTCATCTTCTGGTTCATCTTCGTAGACTTGGACGGGGACTGGGACTGGTGGATCAGATGTGAAATGACCAGAAGGCTGAACATGCGTTGAATTGACGGCTGGCGAGGGCGAGACGGGTGACTGCAGTCTCTGGTGTCGAAGAGGACTGGCAGACGGAGCACGGTTACGAGCAGCACCACGCGAAGGAGAATTCTCAGGACTCCCCCACGAATTCTCCGAGTCCGTAGGCGTAACGACTTTGTTCTCCTTTGGCCATGCGAGCAAAACGCGAGCATCTTGCACATCAAGCATGATATCCGCACCCTCAATCTCAGACACGAATGTCTGTCCCCGCTCTAGGTCATGGGTTCTCCCTGTACAATGCACCCTCGCCCCATTCCACCCGACGCATTCCACCTTCACTTTTTTCCCAGCTGGAGGGTCAGCAGGGATGTAGGTAGCTTTAACATGAACCCTCGAAATCAGCTTATTGGTAGACAACTGATAATGCGATGAATTGCTCGATCTTCCCATGAGCGTAGGTTCTCCATGCCCTGATAGTTCAAGCGTAGGAACAACCGACAACGGAGCCCTCTCGGAGACAGCAGAAAGCGTGCGTGTCAAACCAGGACGACGCGTAAAATGTGCTTTTGGCGGAGAAGAAGACGGTATAATAGTCGACGAACTCGGGATAGGCGTAGGATAAGACCGCTCCCGAATATGAGTAGACTTGGACGGCGACGCGTGAGCAAAGCGTTTGTTAGGTCGAGGCAATTGTGGAGAGGAGAAGAAAGGTTCAAAGGCTGGGAGGAGGGAAGGTGCTGGACGCTTCACGCCTGCGACGGGGGAGACGGGGAGGGGGATGTTGTGCGGAGAAGAGTCCATTCTGGGATTTCGAGGAGTGGTTTATGCAAGGACGCGAGAGATTTCCTTGAAAGATGTTAGGACTTGGGGGATGGTATGTGCGTCAGAAGGTACTAGACATGATCAATTGATATCACGAGGAGGTAGAAATTGGATCAGGAGTATTAGCGAGTATGAAAAATTAAGGAGGTTGGTGGTTGGAAAGAAGAAGGCCTCCGTTACGGTCAAGTCTTTACTCGCTAGTTGGTGCCGCTCAGCGCGTGCTCGCGTTTTTCACCCCACATATCCCGAACTACATCATTTCAAGGTAATTATTCTAACACTACTAATGTATCTGAATTATGTTTTGTGCAGAATTTTCATTGCTGGTCATCTATCTCATTGCACGCGATGTGACGCTGGCTGTGAAGTCTGCCTTGTGGCGACTATCTATGGGTATCAACGCTATGCGTGCCTCGTCATTCCCTGTCTCATAATTCCTGGCCTCGTCTCATGATTTTGTACGCTGGATTGGAGAGTAATCGGAATCTTGACGGTAGGTGTCCTGCACGTACTTGTCAAGTAGGGGTTCACGTGGCCCCGTAGAAGCGAAATCCCGTCTTATCCCTCATCCTTATCATCCATCTGTCAACTTGTTTTGTCTTCGATTCCGCCTCGCTGGCTTGACTTAGGCGGGCAACTCTCCACTGTCTGCCTCGAGGGGAGCAGCCGAAGCCAGGTTGGAGGTAATTGGGGGGCTGTTGACAGCAGTAGGGCTGGCCTCGCTAAGCAGGCGTTCTGCTCAACGTTAGTCAGACTTCTATAAGATGTGACAAAAGTACATACCTAGCTCTTGAATTCTCCGCCTCAACATCTGATTGTCCCTCGTCAAATTTTGAGTCTCAGCCTGGTAACGAGCACTGTCATCGAGCCTTGACAAGCGCTCCCCAGACCAACCCTCTTCCTGAGAATGCAGGCCCGCAGAGGTAGGAAGTAAAGCAGGCGATCGCGTGCCACTGACTGCCCGCGAGCGAGCCGAAGATTGGCGAGAAAGCTCGAAGGAGCTTCTTGGTGTTGGAGAATGCGGGCGCGAGTTGGTGGGCATGATTGGAGCCCAATGTGGGTGAATGTCTGGTGGTGGTTGGTATGTACCAGAGTATGGATAGGAAGACGATCGCTCGGAAGGCGGAGTGGTGTTGTCATTGATTGCTGAGCTGCTCAGAGGGGAATTTCGCTGTGCAACTCGCAATGTTTCTATTTGAGCTTGCTGCTGACGGATCTGTTCTAACAGGCGGTTCTAGGGAGACAAAACGTATCAGCATTGAGAACGTTCTTTCCGCCAGGTAAAAAAAAGGCATCTCTCTCACCACTTGGGCCTCCTGCTCTTGTTCCAACTCCTGGTGAAGCTCCCCCAAGCTAGGTGCGCGGTCACGGAAGCGTGGTCCCATGATTGGGGAACCGAGGCCTTGAGGACTAGCGGAACGATATGGCAAGTTCATGGCCGAGCGGTCACTGGACTGAAGCTCTCCAGGCCCAGGAAGACTAGGATCGTGAGAAGTAAGGTAGGCACTCGATCGCCGACGCTCGCTGTGTCCAATCTGTGGAGAAGGGCGACCACGGTTGGAGTTAATGGAGGAGCGGCGAGAGTCCTCATGCTGGATACCTGCGTTGATAGTAGCAGCTTGTGCAAGAGAGGAAGCTGAAGCTCTAGGTGATGGCGTCTGACGGTTTTCAGAGCCGTTGCTGCGTACCTCCCTTGAAGGGAGGCGGATCGAGTCGATGTCTGGCATCGTGAGGGCTGCAGAGCCTCTGACCGGAGGCTTGAAGCTTTTTGGGTGTCTTTCACCTTCCTGGATGGCTCTGGGGTGTACTCATCCAGTTACACAGATAATAAAAAAGAAATGTTGAAGGTCTAGGCAGACATTCCGGCCAAGGAACTAAACTCTAGCCGGCTCAGCCTTATCCGTGGTACCCCTCCATGACATTGATACCCGAGGCACCCCAGATGCATATATTCTTTCAGCCTTGGCCAGCAAGAGATCCAACGGAGTACCTCAAGGAACTCGAAGAATATCGATCTATAAGAGCTGCGTTCAGGGGCGCTAACATTTCGGCAAATATTCGACCATTAGTACACGTTCACCAGACAAACGTTCGCTCGATATCGGCACAGCTTGCAAGTCACTAATCGTAAATCATGTCCTTGGACATATGAAACCCACTTTTCACTTCACGCTGGATCTGTATTGCATTACGTATCTGAAATTGGAGAAAGCGGTTTGCCGTTGTAACATTTCAGCCTGGTTCTCGAGTCAGACCTGTGCCCGGTTAAGGTATTTCGCCTCTCATACTATGGCCCTGTAGAGTACCAAGAGCGTCAACCGCATATCATCCAAAGATGATTTTGCCTGGGAGGCCTCCTGCTCGACCTTCTCGTCGTCGGCTTCAATTACAACGAATCGCTCCCTAATATGACTGAGCCCTTCTCTGCCAAAGGTTTTCAAGACAGCGAAATCCATTGCCTCTCAAATTCATGGAGCCGTGCTGGGTCTGCATCTCAGCCTAAACTTGGGCACGTTCGCCGCAAGCAATTCCTCCAACTGTTCCCTACACGAATAGCGTAAGTCAGTCCCTGTCCACATAAAGCAAGCATTCATAGATCACGTACTTCTCCACAAATTCCACAACAACATCACTGACTTTCCGAAGATGCATGAGCAAGAGCGAGGATTGGTCGACCATGAAAATTTCGACGTCAGCGAATCTCTCGATGCCCCCTTCGTCAATCGATACAAGGCGGACTCTGGGTTCATGCTTTGCACGTATAGCGCGGGCTATTGTCTTGGGAAACCATTGCATGTCTGGGTAATTGAAAGTCACAGAGCTTGTGCCATGGTGTAGCGCGCGGATGACAAGCATCTGCGTGTCAAAGTCATTGTAGAATCCAAGAGTTTCGACTTTTCCTCTGGGCTCACAGAGGAATCCGCCCGCGCTGATACAGTAGAAGCGAACAAAGGAGTAGTATGACCAGAAATCGGGTTTTGGTTTCTTTGAGCGGTTTGCTGCTTGGTTTGATGTCTCTAGGCCACGAAATAGTTTCACAGAAGCCGCCTTTCTCGACACAGTCGAAATGATCGAGTCAGGTTGAGCGAATTCCTCGGCTTCGGCTTCAGCCTGCTTGACGCGTGCACACCTCCTCAGCTTTTGGCCATGGGTCTGACGGACTGGTCGCTTCACTCATGCCCTCTCAGTCTTTCTTGGCTTTGTCTTGATCTTGACTGTCTCTTCAACGTTCTGGATCTGGGTGTTAGAGCTAGCTTGGGCACAGTTGGCGGGGTCGGGCTCGTCCCACGAGTCTTCTTTCGCAGGTTTGAGAGCCGCGATAGGCTCCTGTGTTGCGAGCTGTGGCGTTGAATAGTGAGCATCGATTTAGACATCAGAGCAAATAACGGGGCGAAATAACTTGAAGATATCTGCAATGAACCTCTCAACATCCCCAGTACCAATCCCAGTGCCCTTCATCTGCGCTCTCATCCCAACGAGCTGCTTCCACTTCGCGACATCTTCCTCGAACGTATCCTTCGCTTCCGGCTCAAAGACATTGAAAATGGCAAAGTCGATAGCTACGCTGTCGACGCCCATGTCCTTCATCTGTCTCCCTATCGCTGAGAGCTCGTTCACTCTCCCAAGACGCTTCCTGATTGCGTCATAGGCTTCCGGGTCAAAGACTTTGGCGACATCGGCGTGAATATTCGCTGGATTATGCTTGTTGTCAGTGATGAATTTTCTGATGGCCATTAGGTCGTTCCAGTGGGCGACTAGAAGGCTGTAGTGCTGATTGTTGCTTGGGTTCCCCATTTCGATTCGGCCCTTAATAAAACGCGAAGATCAAGAGCTGTCTGAAGTTTTAAAGAAAAGTATAGGGTGAGGTTGCGATGAGATGGGGAACGATTGGTATCTGGGTTACCCCAGCAGCGCTTTGCTAAGAGTGTGTAGTTCGATGCTGAGTGGGAACTGAGAAGGAAGACGGGTGGTGTGATCATCGTGATAGATTGAAGAAGTTGTCTCTGATATGAGAACAATTACAGCGACGTGAGGAACGTCTGAGATAGACGAATGGCTGAGACGTTCTTTGCCCGTTCAGGGATGCTCGTAGGAAGTGAAGAATATTCAACAGAATGATGAGAAGGGTTTCACTCCTCTAGTTCTTGTATCTATTAGCAATCGTAAGTCCTCACTTTGACTTCATTTCAGAAGCTAAGTCAACTTCAAACTGCCCTCCAACACCAGTACAGTCATTAACTTCCTTACGAATGTCCATTTATCCAGCTATAGTGAGGAATACTTCATGCGTCGGGACAGAAATGTCGAAGACCAACAAATTATTGGCAACAGTGAGTCTCTCAAACTACAAAAGGTCTTGATCTTGAAGATTCCTGTGCGCTGGTACCTGACCACTGCAATTCCATCTTGGCAACCATAGTGCTCACAATTCTGTCCTTTTCGTTTCACCGAGCTCGCAAACATCTCTCTAAACCTATTTGCACGCTCTCGGCTTCTCTCGAATTCTAGGACTGGTGCTCCCACATCAGTAAAATCGGCTCTTCATCCAGGTGAGCGAGCGCGTTAGAGCTTGCAATCTTGTAGCCCATGCTCAGTATCAATCTCAAGTCTGAGCTATCGTAGAGCACATTGAGCACCACCATCAGCTCAGCCCAGTAGAGAGGTGTAGACCGGGTAGACAACTTGTGCACAACTTCTCATCTATTGGAAACATGGATCCATGGTACTTGGTGAAATAGCGGCCGTAGTCTGCTTCATCAGGTCATGATTCTCTGCACCTTCTCCAACAGAACTTTACTTTCCCTCCCCAACTTCCTCTGCCCATCCCTGCCTCCTGACCTTGCCTTGGCCATAGACTTACGAAACCTCTCCCTCTCCTCAATCTTCGCTTGTCTTTCTCGATTATTCTCCTCAATCTCTTTCTGCCGTCTCTCTCGCTCTTCCCTGCGCTGCTGTGCAAGCAACGCCTCTTTTTGGAATGGGACAGCTTTCGGGCGAGACGGTCTTCTCTGTGCTCGAGGCTCTGGATGCTTGGGTTTTGGTGGTAGAAATTCGGGCTCGTCTAGCATAGCCTGTCTGTCGGGATGTAGCTCTAGTGAGGCCGTGGCGTCTGCTGGCGGTTCTTCATCGTAGATGGAAGCTTTGGGAGCCTCTGTTTGCTCTCGCTCTTTGAGTTTGCTGTAGGATTTTTTGACTTTGGCTTTTTGTATGAGATCTTTTTTGATCTTTTGCACTGCTTTTGGATTAGCTAAAATTCTGTGCAATGGTGGGGAGCATCTACCTTTGCGTCTGTGTGTGCCGTCTGGCAAGTTGTCCGGTCCAACGGAGAAGCCTTTCTTTGATTTGATGAGTTTGTGAGAGCGTTCTTCTGGCTCAACATCTGCTACTGGTCTCTTGGGTGCCATTCTGGACGGTAATCGATTTTAGAATGGAAGAATGTTTAAAAGTCTCGGAAGGTGGCACACCAAACGGGGCCCAGCCGTATAACACCGCAGATTTTACCCCTTGTCCTCTTCAACAACACACATTCTACAGAGCCTTCAGAGGACTTTTCAGAGCGTAAAGACTTATCAGCTAGGTTCTAGGTATTTAGGGGCCATTAAGGTATATGAAAACGGTAAAATCTATCGTGTTATAAGGCTAGGCCCCATTCGGTGTGCCACGTTCCGACTGACCGACCCTCGTGAGATCAAAATATATCGCGCTAAGATAGGACCGGGCCGCACTCTAGCCTTCTATCTTCCTCACGTGACCTTTGTGTCGATTCTCCTCTTGCTTCAACACATTCTTTCTACGCGACTTCTCTCAATTTACAAAAATCCAACAAACTTCGTCTCTCTCTCAAAGACTTCCATTCATCCAGACACGTCCAGACCCATTACTAGCCTTCCAATTCAGCCCCAAAGTTTCTCGTTCTCACCTCACCATCATCAAAATGGCACCAGCTCCTTACCAGGTGGTCAGTTACGCGCCGCTTTCATCTTTCCCTGCCTTTCGTCTCAGTTGCTGACTTTTTCATGATTAGAAAAACATTGAGAAGGCTCATGCCGCTCGCGTCGAGAAGAAGAAGAAGAAGGATGTTATCAAGACGAAGCGCTTGGCTGCGATGAAGCGAGCACGTGAGGCGAAAGCGAAGGCGAAGACATCGTAGATCTGGAAATGGAGCTTGGTGGTAAGCTCTTTCTTCTTGAGTTTCAGTGTTCGTTGCTAATGGCTCGATAGCTGGTTCTGGCACGCGCAATGGGACAGGATTGGCGTTGATGGAGCACTTTTTCTAGGATTTTCATCATTTGCGATTCGCACGCAGGGCATCTCGGTGGGAGCAGTTCTGAGAGCCTGGTCTACTTCTAAGAGTCTCGAGCGCAGATACAAATTCAACGAGCTTGACAGGGGCGCGTCATTCCACTGCACATAATATGGTTCACCATATTGTTCTTCCTCTTCGTCGTGGCCTTTAGGCTCAGCATCGGCTGCAGCTTGACTGATCACTAGTGCTCAACGATGTTCCTTGCTCTATTTATTCCCATCAATAGGACTGTCTTATTCTTGAATCAGAATTTCCCTGCGATCTCTATATTTCCTCTTTTCCCTTTTACGCAAAATTATGGGCGTACAGCCCACAACCACTACTTCTTGCACCTTGCATCTGCCAATAATGGATCAATCCATCGAGGACCCGTATCCTTACCTAAGTCAAGCCAAGGCCACCTCCCGCATCCCCCAGTGCCTTTCAGCCGGCCGCTGCCACACCAGCGGCCCACTGAGCATTCATGAAAACCCATTTCAGCGTACGATGTTTCACTGTCCTGTCCTAGCCATCACAGTAGCGGCTATCACAGGTATTGAGAGCTCAAGGATTGCTATTGGCATGACGGTAACCAAGATGACATTGATTTGTAGTAGACCAATTGCTAGAATAAAGGAACAGATCAGGTGGATGAAGGTGCGGACGAAGACAAGTGAATTAGCGAATACTGGGAAAGGATTGCTTTTTGTTGGTGAGGTTTGGAACAGTACTAGTGAGGCTGTTGATTGTCTTGGTAGCGCGTCTGAGAGGCTGCCTGACATGTCACGAAGCAATTTCGAGCCATGTTCTACTCTTTCAGGTTGCAAGGACGCGGCAATTTAGTGGTGACACATTGCAATACCATAAGGAATATTTCTTGGACAGTAACAAGGCAATCATGAGTTGTATACCATCAGGCTTTTAATCCGACTGTAGTAGAGATACCTCTTGTTTCCATTGGTTCAATATGGAATACCAGAATTCTGTCAGTCTGGGCGCAGTCCTACACTTTACCTCTATCTTCTCGCAGGATTCTAAGCAACGTGCAACCATTGCCTAGTCTGAACTTTTGCACTGAAAGCGAAGGCGAAAACGATTAACAACGGCGCGGAATATTGCAGGAATTGTTTCCGAACGATGTTCGGCTGACTAGGCGGAACCTCACCAAGGCTGAACCCCTCAAAGGTTTTCGAGTTTGTAGTTCAATTCCTCACGTTATATATAGGCTGCTATTATTTCCTATGGCTTAAAAATTATGAAACATTCAAGCAATTCGCCTACTTTCGTCCTTTGGTGCATTGTTTCTGCAATCCTGAAGCTACAGTTGTGGCGACCAGCGCCCCAACTTAAATAAAACCATACAGCCTCGCTACCAATGTGCATGATCGCAAGGCTAGAGTTGCCCTTATTGCGTCCTGACGGCACACCCGCGCCGCAGGTACAGAATTCTATTGGCATTGTCTCCAGTGCCTCATGCAGAGTCCACACGTTTGAGGGATGTGTGTGACTAGTTATGGTCCCGAATCATGCGCGAATAAATGATCGCGCCTTCTTTCAATGCCAGATCAAACCTCCTAAATCATTTCAATCCCGGTCATTCCCAAATTCAAAAAATCTTTCCCCTCTAATTCCAAGTCCCAATGAGGTTCCATACCAACTTGCGCAAATACATGACGACAATGCTGCTCAAATTGGGATGTCACACGTGATATGTCTACCTTTGGCGATAGCCGCGGTGCTGCTGAGGCAGGTCTCATGGCGATTATGTCGCGCATCACGACTACAAGCTGATGATGTTATAGTCCTGGCCGCGTTGGTGAGCTCTATTACCCCAGCGGAGATTGCAATCTTTGTGCTATTCTATTCTAGCTTTGCTAACAATTGCACCTTGGTAAATCCTCGCAGCAGGACAGCTCGCTTTGGGGTTACTAAATATGTTTACTCTTGTCAGCCATCCTTCCAGTTGTCCAGAGCGCTCACATGCTCACAGGTGTCCACTACGGCGGCGCCAAACATGCAATTTTCTTGCAACATCGGCAGACGTTCGGGAAGAGGCATTACGTAATTGTATAGGGACGCTAGCTAAGCGTTCGTCTGAACCAGCTCGTAATCGCAGACGAAATGCTTTACAACCTTTGCCTCAGTCCCTCAGATGTGCTAAGCTCCGCTAAGCCCCTTCGGGTTAGCTTCCGCTCGCTAAGCCCCTTCGGGTTAGCGCCTTCTGCTTACTACGGAACCTCTAGGTAGCACGTCTGAGCGTAAAATCCGAATATTACGTCTGGTTCGCTTTATTTTAACTATCGATCATTAAAATACCCGTATTATTCTACTTTTAGATTAATACCGTAATCTTAACGATAAAATCTAAATTTATTATATATTAATATAGCCGCGTATAGAAATATTATAGTTAATAATTACTTTAATATTAATAGAACTTAAGTTATAAACGACTATTTATAGGCTTTTTTATTATTATCTATAAAATTATAATTACACTACGGAACAGGGAAGGGAATTTTGACTTTTTCGAAAATCGAGGAAGGGAATTCAAAAAATTAGGATAAATATTAATATAAAAAAAATTCCCTTCCCTAAAGAAGAGAAGGGAATAGAGTTAAAAAGACCGATTCCCTTCCCTATTCCGCAGCGTAATTATAATACCGACGTAATAAAAATCCTATTAAAAGTATTTATTAATTAATTAATTATCGCTATTTATTAAGTATTAAAGAGTATATATTTATCGCTAGAGATTAAGAATTATTCTTTACCTAGCCCCCCCGATAAAGTATAACGCGTTTAAGTCTTAGAACTTTATAAAGATCGCGTTTTTATTATCCCCGTTATTATCCGTTACCCTATCTTCTCCTTTTTCCCCTTCCGTTAGTTTATCCTAGTTTATATCGAGGCCGATTATTTTTACGTCCGTTTTAAATTTTACTTTAATATCTAGTATATCCTTATTATTAAAGATTATATTATTAATTCTAATATAATTATAAAGCTTCGCCGGCTCGAGCTCCTTTCTATATTAAAGGCTCTTTTAAATTATATAATAATATAAATTATATAAAGCCTCCCTACGATAGTAATTATTTAAATAAAATAAACTCTTTACGTTAAAAGTTAGAGATTATAATTAAGTTATTCGTACTAGATACTCGTTTTTTTATTTAAAAGAGTCTATTAAATTCGTTATTAAGGCTCCGTAAACTTTATCTCCTACGTCGAATCCTATATTTCGTTATTCCGCTCGAGTATTTATTATAATAAAAAGACGATTAAGATTATTATTTATTATTAAGTAGATTTTAATATAACGGAAATAATAATTAAAGTAAAACTATATATTTATAGATCCGGGATCTTTATTATACTCGTTATTAATCGAGTAATCGGGATAATTTAAGCGCTAGACGTTATATTTAAAAAGAATACTCGCTATATCCTTACGAATAACTTTATTAACGCCGAGTAGGGTAATATATAATTAATCCGTTATATAAATAACCCCCCCGAGCGTTTTGGGGTCTCCGATCGGGATATCGTAATCTTTATTTATATTATACTTTATTAATTTACGAAAGCCTCCTTTAAATATTAACCTCTCGTCCTTTATTAAATAAGGGATAATTTCTTCGGCGTAAATAAAGTAATACCCGTAGATCTAGTTATAAGTCTCTTTTAGAAGTGTTTCGAATATTATTATAATATAGTAGTAATTCGATAGGTTTTAAATATAAGGTAAATTAATTAATATATATATTATATTATAATAGGTATTAGGAAGAGAGGGTATTAACGATTTAAATAATAATTCCGATATTATAAATTAATAATCGTAAGGGGATTAATAATTAAAAGGGGATTAATAATCGAAAGGGGATTAAAGATTAAAAGAGATTATCTAAAATTTTATTAGAACTAAGCTCTAGTCTAGGAAATAACTTTAAAAGTTTAAAAATTTTAGGCGGGGGGCTAGCCTTCTAATATTTAACCCTTAAGGATAATTAATAATAAATATACCCTAGGGTCGAGCCTAAGGTTATTTAAATTTAAGAGTTTAATTATTTAAAATTAAAACTTTAGTTATTTAATATTAAAGTTTCGGATTTATTATTATTATAATCGTGGTCTTATCGTTACTATATATAAGTTTTTATTATTATTATTATTTAAAAGTCTAGGATATTAATACTAGTATACTCGTAGTTATAGAAGATAAAGTTAATATATTTATAATTTTAAACTCTAGTAGTAAATTCGAAATTTCAACTTTATTATAATTATTCGTAGGTTTAATATTATTATCTAAAGGACTATTATAAGCGACGCGGTAAAACTATACCGCGCGGATTTACTAGCTTTCTAATCGTTATTAAGGATTATCGTAATTATATTTAAAAATACTCTACTAGATTATTACTATTATTTTATTAATCTCGGTTTATATAATATTATTCGCGATTAAAGAGGAGAGTTCCTAGGCGGCCCCCTTTATAAATAATAATAATTTAATATATAATAATAGAGTTAGGAAGGTCGGGTTCTTAAGGTATTTAGGTATAAACTAAATATATACCTTATAAGATTATTTTTATATTAATTTCTAATAGCGGATTTTCTCCTTAACCGGACGTTTAAGGTATAGGTTAATATTAAGCGCCTTTTATTCATTTAATATATATAGGCCCTTCGCTTATATATAATATTATCCCTCCTCCCCCGTTATTAATATATTCCCGTCGATATTTATATCCCCTACCGCTTTTTATTATTTAGCGGTATAACCGAGAGGGTATTTTAAACCACGTATTATTCTAGTTAAATCGAATTCGCTTAACTAGTTTATAAGGATTCTAGCCGGGTATTAATTAATTATAAATAAGATAATTTAATTATTTAAGCGGATACTAGATTTAAGGATCTAGTCGACTTTTAAAATTCCTAAATTTATAAATAAAATAAAGTAATTATAAGTTACGAAGATTATATATAAGCGCTCGGCGGGTTTATTAATATTCTTTCTAACTAGGTTATAAAGGTCGTAATAAATAATATTATATATTATTATTCTTTAGGTTAGAGGCTTAACGGCTTTAATATCGCGCTTCTTCTTTATAAATCTACTAGAGTCTTCGTCTCTCTTAATCCTAAAGTTTATTCTCTTTTTCCTTTATTTTATAAATATTCCTTTAATAAACTTTATAACTTTATCCTTTCTAGATTTAATAAATATTTTTTATTTATATTTAATAGGCGTCTCCTTATTATTAAGTTAATCCTTTATATTTTTATAATTATAATTAATATCGTTATCGATTAATATAGCGTCGTTATTAATTAATATACCGTCGTCGTTATTTTTATTTACTTTTTTCTTCTCTTTTTTACTACGAGTCGATTATTCCTTTTTAACTTTTTAAGCCTTAAATACCGCCGGTTTAACTTTCGGGATTAACGCGTTATTCTTATTTAATTTACGTTTTATACCTAGTTTCGGGGTAGGCCCTTTATACTTCGGCTTAATATTATTATCTTCGAAGACTAGTTTATAATCCTTCGTAAAGTAATTCTAGTTATAATATTAATATAATAAATAATAAAGGTTAACGAGTAGGACTTATTAAAGTTCCGTCCTCGAGTATCTCGCTTAAGGTTATCTCTATATTTATATTATCGGAGGATAATTTATTTAATAAATCCCCTTCGTTATTATTATCGTTAAAGTAAACTATATTATTTAAGAGATCGTTAATCTCTGTAATTAATATTAAATTATAAATATTATTATCTTTTATTATAATTAATATTAAAGTATAAAGATTAAATAAAGAGATTAAGAAAATTAATTTAAAGAGGAGAAAGAAGAAATAAAAATTAAAATAAGAGTTAATTTAAGAAATAATTTTAAAGTTTAAAGATTTTTAGGCGGGGCTAGGGGCGCCTAAATATTATTATTAATAATTATATTATTTAAAAGTAAATTTTTATTATTCGAAAGTAAATTTTAAATTCTTATTTAATTTAAGGACGTTTAAGATTTAACTGTTATTAATATTAAATAGAGAGATTAGATTAGAACGTTATTATTTAATATTAAATATTTATTTAAACTTTACCTCCTAGCCAAAAATATTTAAATTTTAAAATAATCTTCTAGAGTAATGACTTCGTATATTAATTAATATTAAATATTTATTTAAGCTTTACCTCCTAGTTAAAACTATTCAAATTTTAAAATAATCTTCTAGAGTATTAACTTCGTATATTAATTAATATTAAATATTTATTTAAGCTTTACCTCCTAGCCAAAATTATTCAAATTTTAAAATAATTTTCTAGAGTATTAACTTCGTATATTAGTTAATATTAAATATTTATTTAAGCTTCACCTCTTAGCCAAAAATATTTAAATTTCAAAATAATCTTTTAAAGTAATAACTTCGTATATTAAGATTTAGTATATAAGGCTTACTAACGATTATTATTACTAGTATTATTATTAATATTTACCGTACTAACCCTATTATTATTATCGTCGGTAGTATAATAATTTACTTTATTTATTAATTTTATTTAAATCTTTATTATTTTTATTTGTTAAAGCTCCTTACCTCTCTTTACTTTTTATCGACTTATTATTTAACTATTTATTATATTATCCTCGTTAATATCTTATAAAGATTCTTCTTCCTTAACGGTCGCTAGAGCCTTAATCCTCGCGCTTATAATTAAAGCGACGAATAAATTACTAGTAAATATACGCTAGAAGATTAACGAAACGATACGTTAAGTACGCTACGGAATAGGGAAGGGAATCGGCCTTTTTAACTCTATTCCCTTCCCTTCTTTAGGGAAGGGAATTTTTTTTGTATTAATATTTATCCTAATTTTTTGAATTCTCTTCCTCGATTTTCGAAAAAGTCAAAATTCTCTTCTTTATTCCGTAGTATAACGTTAAGCCGGAGAATTAAGGGTATAAATTAATCTAATCTAGGATATATTAAAAAAGTTCGTTAATAATACGGAGATCGTTAACGAGATTATTACCGAGGTATAAGGTATATTAATAAATAATAGACTTTAGATAGTAAGATTCGCGAGTAAATAAAAGGTGTATAAAGCGCTAGACTCGACAATTTTATAAAATATACGAAAACGGGCGATAGTTAATCGTAGACGAAAGAAGAAATACGTTAAAGGTATACGAAATATATAAGGGACCGTAGTATAAAATTAATAATTCGATACTATAAGAGAAAATCACCTCGGCTACGTAAATTAAATCGCTAAGAAATTTATCTATAATAATACTTATTTTATAATTATTTAGTTAATAATTAACTACTTAAAACGGAATAATTATAAACGAGGATCTACGCGTAAAAGTATCCCGAAAGACTAGTAGACATTAAGTAATTTAAATAAAACTAATATTTATACTTTTTTAATTAAATCGGGCTTAACGGATAAATAATTAATAAGACTAGAGATTAATCGAAAGTATTTAATAAGGCTAAAGATAAATAATAACGAGGGATCTTTATTATAAAGAAAACGTAAGAGATATAACCGTCGAGTTATTAATAATAAGGAGACTAAGCCCGAGTCGGTAGATTATAAAGTTAATAATAGCGATTTAAGCGGTACCTCGGAGAATAAAGATATAGTATCTTCGAGCGGTAACTTTAATAAGGACGATAATAACGACGACGATAATAACGATAAGGATTAAGGAATGAATAATCGGGTTAAGTATTTCGGTTATAATTATACGGGCCTATTAATTAATTCTCTTAAACGGGTAGTAAGAAAAAATCTAAAAGCTACTAGTATAAATAACGAGGCTAGTTAAATCGGTACCCTCCGAGTATTTATAGAAACTGGGTCCGATTTACGATATATTTATTATATATATTTATACGTTATAACTAGATATTTCGACCTATAAACTAAGTTATTAAACGAAGAGAGTATCCGTTTATAATTAATTAAATACTAGCGTTATCGAAGTAATATAAATACTTTTAAGATTAGTATAGTTATTAAAAATTAATAACGGATAATAACCCGATTATAAATAAACGATAATAAGTATAGGGTCTATAAATACCGAACGATTAAAGCGAGTATTAGAGTATTCTTAACCGATTAAATATCGCGGTTTATCGTTCGTAAAATAGGAGGGCTAGAAATATAGGATACCTAGAAAGAGACGGGTAACGTTATTATTAAAAGTATATTTAATTAATTATAGACGGGGGTAAACTTAAAGGGTAAATCTAAAGTTAAAGTTAAAGATATTATAACGGAGGAGTTCGATATATATCTTTATTATTAAATAAAGCGGAATAAATAACCTAATAAAAGGTAGCTACGGATAATATTTTATTTATTAATATAATAAATTATCTAGTAAGATCCGATATACTAGGCTCTATATATATACCTACGACCTAATTATAATTACCGACTAGTTTTATATTTTTATTATATTAAATATACTCGGCTTAAAGACTCGACCTTCTTCTAATATATCGATATAAATATATTTAAATATCTCGCCTATAAATATAAAGCTAATATTATATAAGGATTAATATCTCTTAACGACGAGACTATTAATAATTATACGGAGATTATTCTAGGTTTTTATAAGAATATAACCGAATAATAAAAGAGGGTAAAGAGGCGGGGAAAAGTAATAAACGGTTATATATATAAGATAAATAAAATCTAGGAGTTAATAGATATAATTAATTATAATTAATTCGTTCCGGTACTATATACGCGTAGAGACGTAAGGATTACTCGGCCTAAAATATTATATAATTTAATATTAAGTTACCTAAATATTACCCTCCGAAGAATTATCCTTTTATAATTTATAAAGATAAGGGAAGATAACGAGACCCTAAATAATAAAGAGTCCGATAAATAATTAAACCTCGCCTTTATTTATTTAAAGTAGACGGCGGTAAATCTTACGTTATCGGGGTTACCGAATAAATTTAGTTTAATCTTTTATCGATTTCCGGCCGGTACCTAGCTCGTTTTAATATTACTCGTTAATTAAATATTAATATATAAAGTAACTTAGGAGGACCTAGTTATTTAAGATTATATTAATTTATTATTAAAAATTAACCGAGTACGCGTATAAAAGATTATTTAAAGATACTATTTAAAGGTATTAAAATTATTTAGGGTAATATAAAATAAAGTAAAATAAACGGAGAAGAGGTTTTATAACGAGAGTAGTTTTTTTTAGTAGGCGGATAATAAGATTAAAGGGCGCTAGTATTAAGTTATATAAATAATATAGGATATTATTAGTTATAGGGTAAAACCGCGCGGCGCGGTTTCGCCTAGCTCCGTTATTTTAATTTTAATTATAATAATCCTATATTAATTATTAATATTAATTCTTAATATTAATAATCCGCGTTATAAATTATATTAAAATAAAAACTACGTTATTATTTATTAGTTTATCGTCTAGTCCCTTAATATCGCCTCCCCGTTTATCTCCGTTATATATAAAGACTATAAGCCGTTTATTTAAAAGAGCGCGCCGTACCCCTATTTTAAACCTCCGCTTTTATATAGTTTTAAGTAGGTTAATCTTTACCTCCTCCCCTTTAAGTTCTTCCTCCGCCTTTACCCTTATTCTTACTAGTAGTAATAATTTATTAGAAGAAACGGTAGCGGGTAATAAAAAATATCGTCGACGGTAGACGGAGGGCGAAAAGATTACTAGTATATTAATAATAATAACCGATATATAATAAGATATAAAGAGATTTTTAAGAGCGCTTTATAAATTATATAAGATTTATACTTTTTATTTAATATAAAAATAAATTTTCGATTTCGCCTATAACGAGTTACCTAGCGATTCCCGATTCGAAAAATAATTAATATTTAAACGGCGCGATTTATTAGTTAGGAGGTAGGGCTAGCTAGTTATTAATATACTTTAACGAGAAATTAAGGTCCTAAGGGAGTACGAAGTATTTAATACTTTTTATTTACCCGTAAAAGGGCTTAAGGGCGGTACCTTATAGCCGTTTAAAAATATTATTCCGGTTATATTACGGCTAGCCCCGTAATAACTTAATATCTTCTACCGAGTTTACTATAAAAATAAATTAAATAGTTTATTATTATTATTAATAAATCCTACTATTTAATAACCCGCCGTTTTTATATTATTAATACTCTATTATTTAATACGGTCTTATAGGTCGATTAATTTTTAGATAATTTTAAGACTTTATTTATATTAAAAGGGGGTACGACGACGAGTTCTCGATACTTTATACTAGTTTAGTTTAATTATTTTATATTTAATATTATAGCGACGTATAATAATCTTAAAAAAAGATATCGAAGTAAAGATTTAAATAATAAGGTAGGCCGCGAGTATTATTTTAATTTATAATAATTTTAAATATATAGAAGGAAGGCGTAGAGAAAGAATAAACGACTACCGAGAATTTCGATTAATTATTACTACATTAATTTTAAAAGGGCGTCTCTTCGATAAAGGGGCCCTTCGGTAGGATATATAACGCCCGATAATTACGTTATTATTAACCGAGATAATCGCTCGCTAGTTAATACCTACCGATATAAATATAAAGGTACGTCCTTTATTTTTAATTTTATTACTCTTTCTTTTACGCCTTAATATTAATAAAAGTATATTAACGAACTAAAGTTCTAAATTCGGCTATATTATATCGAGTCGGTAATCTCGGCGGTATACGTACCTTATTTAAATAATATAAAGTCTTTATAAATAAGAGTAATACCGGTCTTAAAGAAATTAGACCCGGTAATAACGAGATACTTCCCGATAATACTAGTATTTAAAGATAAGAGTACGACGGCTAATAATATTTATATATTAGAGGATATATTTAAATATTAACTTAAATTAAACGGTAAGAGCCCTATTTTTAAAATTAATTTTCGATTAATATACGGTAACCTTAAGATATAATTACGTATATAATTTATTAAGGCTTTACGTAGCGATATTTCCGAGCTTTTATTTAATACTTTTAACTAACTACTACCGGGCTTAAATCTTTAGTACCTTCGCTTTAATATATTATAACTACTCTATAAGATTTATTAAGGCCTTAATAATTCTATAAATCTATTTATATTATAGTACGCGGCCGATTATTAGGATCGCTTTAAGGTTATTTAATTAACGGACTTTTAAGCGTTAAAGAACCTAATTATTTATAATTATTAAATATTTATAATAAGAACGTAGGTTAAAATCTTAAGGTAGTAATTTATAGATTCTTAATATATAAAGAATATCGTATCTTAACTCGCGGCGTAAAGTACTTTAAATATTAATACCTAGCCTCGCGTATTAAAAAAGATTTCTAAAATTATATATACCTAACCTCTATCCACTCGCGATTAATAATTTTAAAATTATTAAAATTTCTATATATACGTCGAAATTTATTTAACCCTACGATACGTTATTAAATATATTAATATTAACCTACTCCGCTACGCTTTATACTACGTTATAATTCTCTTTTAGGCCGACGTTACCGGTACCTTAAAATATATATAGGCCCTACTTTATATACTTTATATAATAAATTCACCGGTAGTAATAATAAGGTTATAAGAATATATATTAACGAATAATCTTATAAACCTATAAGGAATAACGGATATAAATTTTAAACTCGACCGCTTTTTTAAGTTATTTAATAATAATCTTAAAGTATTTTAATACGACCGGTCCTATTATTCTAAATATAATAACGTATTATTTAAGAATTAGGCTCTTAATAACCTATATTTTTTAGAGTTAAAGAGGATAATAAAGTTTATATTCGGAAAACCCTCCTCGGTTATATATCTAGTTAAAAGCGCCGCCGAGGATATTTAAAGTATAGCCCTTAACCTCGTTTATAGATTATTTATTCGTTATACCGAGTAAAATAAATTCTCTCTAAACCTAATTATTAATCTTTTCGATACCGGGTTTAAACGGTTAAATAAAAACGTATTAAAGTATAACGAGCGGTATACCTAGGAGTATATATTATTAGCGGACAACAAGTATAAAGATACTCTAGCGGCTAGGTTAAAGATTAAATATAACTTTATATTAAAGAGTTTTATAATCCTAACTTCTACTTTAAAGCCTCCGAGTATTATATTTATCGATTAACTTAATAATAAATCCGCGCGGCGCGGGTTTATTAACTAGTCTTAAAATCGCGTAGGGCGTTATATATTATCGAGATCGAGAGGGGGTTAATTCTACCGGTTTATTCGCCGATACCTCCTATAATAACTAGTATAATTATTATAATATTATTAGTTCCCCCTTTAATTTACTCGCCTTATTATAAGAACTAGGTTATAAGGTATAACTTTTATTATTATATTACTCTTTAATAATATAATATTTACTACTTTTATATTAGGTTATCTTCGGCTCCGTATTCCGAGGCGTATTAAATTAACTCTCCGCCGCGTTAATTTTAATATAAGATTTACTTTTTATAACGGGTATATTTAATCGCTTAACTCTTACCCTACTAGTTACGGTTCTACCTTTAATACGCGCTTTCTTAATTACTAGTTTATACTCTACTTTAATTAACTAGTTATCTCTTCGCTCTTTAAATTTAATTTACTCTTTATTAAATAACGGATCTAGCCGCCGCTTTCTTTTAATATTATTATATATTATTTATATATCGAATATTTTACCCCGATTTAACTCTTTTTATCGTCTTTACTTTAGGATATTTAATATTTTAATATAATATAAGTAGAGGCTAGACTACGCGTTATTAATCTATTAATATATAATTCGTTTATCGCGAATACTCTCTACCTACGTTACTAAATCTCTTAAGATTTTATTAAGTATTATTAAGGACGTAAAGAAATATTAATATAAATCGACGAATTTCTTATTTAATTTTTAATATCGTTAAACTCGAAGTTTAAATATATATTATAAACGTTTAAATAAGTTCTCGTCTACCGATTTATTTAACTCCGCGTGAATAATAATAGGCGTTTATAATTCTAGATTATAAACCGAGTAATAGGGGAATAGCTTCGTATAATTCGGTGTATTATATTCTATATTATTTAAAAAGGCGAGGCCGACGTCGCGAATATAATCGCTCCCGGGTATATTAAGGAGGTTATATAAACTAGGTATATCACGGGGTGGACTTTGGTAGGAGTATTATTATAGATATCTACTAAGATAGCGGGCTAAGCCCTACCGCTAGCCCTATCGGGACTAGGGTAACTCTAGGATTCTAGTATATTAGAGCTAAATCCTCGATAGAATAATCAATATCTTTTATACTATATACTATTATATTGACCTCTTATTAAATGGTAGTAATAGTTATACTAACGTAGAACTATACCTCTTCTACATTAGTGAGAACGATTATATTAACTATAAGTAGTAAAATAACCCCTAAAACGGCTAATATACTCCCTATTAACTACTATATTTAAAATAACTTACTCCGTATCGATAGCGAGTCTTATTTATATTATACTTATTTAGCGCTTCCGTACCGTACTTTACTACCTTAAATAAATACTTCTAAACTCTTTATTAAGTTATTAAAATAACTTATTTAATACCCTTTTTATTTAGGGTATCTATAATAAATATTAAATTAAGTATTTAGAACGTCCCTTTATTTATTTCTCTTTTATTAATATAACTACTTATTTTAATAAATTACTTATTAGGTAAATATCTAGCCTAGTAAATATATTACTAGTTATATCTCTTACGCTTCCGCTATAGAAAAAAGAATACTAGAATACTAGTCTTTTAATACTACTCTTATTATTCGCCTAGTATTATTACTTTTAGTATTTATTATTAATTATTACCCTAATTATTACCCTAGAAGAAACTTAGTTAAGTTTTACTATAATTAATTTTATTTTCTATTTATAAGAATTCCTATTATTAAATAAATATATCCTAAAATAGGTAAAAGTTATTTTTAATATTAGATAAGTAGTTACCTAGATAATTATATAGTCTCTTTATTCTTTTATTAAAGTACCTCTTTAATATTTATTAAAGAAGAGCCGGAAAGCGAAGTAATTTAATAATAACTTTTCGGAGTATACTAAATTTAAATAACTTATTATATAGTTACCCTAGGTTATAAATAAAACGTCCGTAATATTATTTATCGGTACCTTCCGAAGGGATACTAAAGAGCTACGTTAATATCTATAAAAGGAGTAGTCTTTAGAGGACGAATTTAAAAACGAAGAAATTATAACTCCTCCCGAGCCCGAGTAACCTATTATAAATTCCGAATAAATAATATAATTTATAGAATCGCTAGAAATTCAGGCCTTTATTATTAGGCTAGTAACTAGGATAAAGGAAGGCCCGATAGAATCTTAAGGCCTATTAAAAGTAAATAGCTTAACTGGTTAAAACGGTATTAGTACTAGGGTAAACGCCTAAAATAAATTAAAACTCGAAGAGATTAGATTCTTCGACTCTAAAGGCGATAAGAAGGATAATTTATTTATTTTAAAAAGATATATTATATATAAAAACGTTTTCGACTTTAAAGATTACGTTAATAATATAATTAAATAATACGGCGAAGAGGAGGTATAAAAGTTTTTACTTTTATATCTTAAAGAAGTAGCCTTTAAATAGTTCTCGAATAAATTAAATATTAATATTAAGGTATTAATATATACCTTCGTTAACTTTAAATAAATAGATTATTTTATTAAACGATTTAAAATAAAGACGCTAGAAGCTATATATAAACTTCGTTTTAATAAATATAGATTTGTTTAAATACGTACTAGTAAGACGCCTAGGTAGTATATAAATAAAATATTTAATTTAACTAGGGCCGCCGATATTCCTAGTATATATTAATAAATATTTATAATCTACGATTATATTAGCTCTAATTTTAAATCTTTTATTAATCCCCTTAAACCTAGTATCCTATTAAATAAATTCTTTAATTTACTTAACGCTAAGAAAGAAGCCTAGCTAGGAATAATACGAAGTAATAAAACGACTAGGCCTTTACCGCCTCTTAAACTAAAGGGTTTACGGTAAAGCTAGTAGAATTATTAATAACCTAACCGGTTCCGCCTATAGTAGAACTAGTTACCTTAGGCTATTTCTTATTAATTTATTAATCCGGCCTATTAAAATATATTAAATATCTCTTAAACGTAGTAGTAGCCTCGTTAAATTCAACCGCTATTTATTTAATTATAGATTATTAATAGTAATACTAGAAACGTATTTTTCCCTCTTAGAAATAGAAATCGTCCTAATTATTAACCGCGCTAAGAAAACCGCGGGCCTATAACCGGTAGTTATAATTTTAATTATTTCGGGTAATAATAAATACCCCTTAGGTATATAACTATTTACTATAAAACCGAGGTATAAAAGGACTACTTTTAAGAAAACGGTGTTATAGAGTTATAAATAGAAGAATAATCTACGCCTAATATTAATTACGTTAATAAATAGAGCTAGGATTAATAATAAAAGAATTACTATAATAAATAAGACGAAATAGCCGGCTATTAAATAACTATTATCGATTCGCCTAAATAGGTCGAGTGCCGTATTTATAAAGAGTTATTCTTTTTTAAAAACGTATTATATACGTACTTTAGAAGTTAAGGTTTAGGTAGGAACCCTATTAAAGCCTCCTACCTTAGATATTTAATTATAAATATTATTTAGAAAAATAAATAGCCTTTAGTAATAGACGAGAATATAGAAACCTATTATTAAATTAAAACGAATAACGAATTACTAAAATAGAAGTTTATTATTAAATTAAACTACGACTCTTCTAAAAATACGGGAATAAGATAAGCGTTTAGGAAGTACTAGTATACCGGTATTCGGGTTAGTTTAGACCCTAGAATTAAAGTAGAAAAGAGTTATAAGTATACTAGCTATAGAGTAACTATCGCCGACTATAAATTTATAATACGCTTCCTTCTAAAAGCTAGAATCCGTACTATAATAACCTTACTCTAAGTTACCGGTATTAATATTAACCGCTATATTATTTCTAAATATATCGTTACCTCTTTATACTTCCCCGAGAAAGATAAGAGTAGTAATAAAGTAATAGCCGAAACCGCCCCTAAGAAAGTCTATATTATAGATAATCTTAAAGTAAATATATTTATTAATATAGACGTTATGGCCCCTAAAGGGATTAATATATTAGTATCTCGGTAAATCGCCCGTATCGGTAGCTACGATATAGAGTACTCTATCGACGTTTATTTAAGAGGTATAAATATGAACCGGCCGGTATATACTACGAAAATAAGAGTTATCCCCCTATAAACTACGGTAATTATCGAAGTCTATAAACTTAATCTACTAGTACGAGATTACTTCTTTAAACCGGTAGATACTAACTTATACCTCTTTACTAGAATCGTTAATAATAGAATAAAATTAGTATTTATAAAGAATAAGACGGATAAATATATTAAAATCCCTAGGAATATGAAGCTAGGCTAAATAGTCGAGGTTTAATTTAATAACTACTATAATATTATTATAGGCGATAACGATGTTCGTAAACTCGTTATACGAAGGCCTCTTTAGGAGTATAAAGAAACTTTTATTAAAAACGCTTTTAATAATATAGTTATTACTAGCTCTAGTTTATTACTTCTTAAATAACCTTTAAAGAGTAAAGATATAAAGAATTTAATTAGTTCCCGGCCTTCTATTCTATTAATAAAGGTAATTATTTCGGTAAAGAATAATATCCTCCTAAACGGTATTATTATTTATAGTAAATAACCGGAGCTAGTAAAGGTTATTAATTAATTCCTTATACTTTAGGTAGAAAGAGGCTTTATTAATATTCTAGAAAACGAATAAATACGTATATTATTACGCGCCGACTAGGAAGATAAAGTATTTAAAACGGTATATATTTATCCTATAAATAACGAGAGCCGGAAGATTATTAACGAAACCTTTAATAAATTATATATTTAGGGACGGTTTAAATAGACGATATAAACTACTCTATTTAGCTTCCTAGTCTTCGTTATTTAAATTATAAAATTAGACGGTACTAAGAAGGGCCGTACTATTATTAATATTCGAGGTTTAAATACTATAACTATAGTAGACGTTTATTATTTACCTTTATAGAATAATATAATTAACGCCGTTAAGGGTTATTATTAGATTACCGTTATCGACGCGGCTAGTTTCTTCTATTAATAGCGTATATACCCTAAGGATAAATATAAGTTTACCGTTATATTATACCGCGGTTAGGAGACTTTTAATATTACGATAATAAGATTTAAAAACTCGCCTATATACGTATAGTAGTAAATAGACCGGATCCTATATATCTATAAGGTATTCGCCCGAGTATATATCGATAATATTATAATATTCTTTTAGACCCTCGAGGATTATATTTAATACCTATATATAGTATTTTCTTTATTCGTTAAGTTTAATATTTTAGTTAACCCTAAGAAGGCGTTTATCGGTTATCCGTTAATTATACTATTTAACTAGAAAGTTAACTCGTTCGGGTTATTAACTTCTAAAGAAAAGTTTATAATTATTAAATAACTAGTTTTCTCTTAAACGCTAGTAGTACTTAAGATGTACCTAGGAATAACTAGTTAACTAAAAGATTATATTAAAGATTATATTACTCTAGTTAGGCCTTTATAAAATAAGAAAACCGTATTATTAAATAAAATACCCCCTATAGGCGCTTAATGATAAGAATATATTAAGAAGACTAGTTTTAAATTACCTTCCTTATAGGAGATCCGTTTATTTAAAGTTATTTAAAATACCCTTTCTAAACCTTCCTTTCTATACTACTTCGACGATAAAAAGGAATTATTTATCGACTTTAATACTAGTAAGGAATTCGGTTACGGGGTTATAGTCTATTATATTATAAAAGAGCTAAAAGGCCTTTATCTCGACTAGAAATAAATTTAGTTTATTCTTTTCCTTAGCCGACTCTTTAAGGATATAGAAATACGTTATTAACTTACTAAAATAGAACTAGTAGGAATAATATAAGTATTTATTAAAGTTAAATATATAGTCGAATTAGCCCCTAAAATAGTCGTCTATATTAATTATAAAGCTACGCTTAATATAGTTAAATAAATAAGTATAACTATTTTATCTACGGTAAAGACTAATCTATATATCGTACGGGCCTTAGATTATATTCAGTATTTTTAAAATATAGAGATTCGTTATAAACCTAGTATTAAATATATAGTACTAGACGCCCTATCCCGATTATAGTAGAAGGACGTAGTTAAAGACTTTTTAGAAAGCGAGCTAGATATACTCTAAATATATATATATAAGATTTATATACTAGTAGAAATAAACGTATAGTTTAAATAAGAATTATTTTAAGGGTACTAGAATAACGACTATTAGGCCAAAATAAATTATATATTTAATTATAACGTAGAAACCGGCGAGGACGCCGTAGATCTTCCTTTTTCGAAGGGGGATAACGGCTTAATATAACGTACCAATAATTTAGTTATTAATCGCGTATATATACCGGAGCGCCTATATATACCTTCTTTATATATTAAAGCTATATTTAACGTCGTATATTCTAGTTTATATATAGGAAGATATAAGTACTATAAGATAATAACTAGATACTAGTATATATATAAACTAGATAAGAAGCTAGGGGAGTATTTACGATATTATTTATAATACTAATTATTTAATACTCCTAGGTATAAACCTTATAGAGTATTATAACTTATTCTTATACCGCCCTCTTCTTTTTATATGATTTTTATCGATTTTATCTTAACCTTACCCCTTTCGTAGGAAGGATTCGATAATATTATAATTATTATATATAAATTTTCCCGAAAGGTAACCGCGATTCTAGGAAAATTAATATAGAAGATAAAGTAATAAATATATATACTTTTACGTCGCCTATATTTAGTGGACTAGGGTATTCCGAAGGTTATTCTTTCCGACCGCGACCGGAAATTTATAAATACTCTATAAAAGACTTTATTTAATAAGTTTAAGGTAAATTTAATATTTTCTACTATTTATTATCTATAAACGGATAGATCAAGCGAGCGTATAAATCAAATTATTAAAATTATATTACGATTCTAGATCGTTACTTTATAAAACCCTAAAGCCTAGGAAGAGGTACTACTTTTTATAATTATATAATATAATAATATATTCTCTTAGCCTATTAACTATACCCTAAATAAAATAACTTTCGGTTTTATTATTAATAACGCGTTAAACCTAGGAAGCTAGGAGAATAATATTTTATTAAGAGAGTTAATATATATTTAAACTTCGGATATAATTACCTATATTTAAATATACGATAAGGAGTATTATAATCGTATTTATTACTTTTATTACTTCCGTTAAAGAGACTAGGCCTTACTACGCCTATATAAAGGTTATAATATTCCGGTAAATAAACTTACTAGTCGTAAATATAATTAATAAATAACTAGGCCATTTAAAGTTCTTAACCGTATCGGTAGGCTTATATACCGCCTTAATATCCCGGAAAATTAAAAGATTTATAACGTATTTTTAATAATATAGCTAGAGTAGTACCTACTACCGGATAAAGACTCTTTTAAATATCTACGGCCTATTAACCTTAAAGTAGTAGAAACCGAGCGAGACGACTTAAAGCTAGAATAAAAACTAGAGTATATCCTCGATAAACGCGTTATTAAAAAGGGGAAGGGTTACGCTACCGAATACCTCCTATTTTAGAAAGACTAGGGATTTATATAAAACCGTTAAATAAACGTTAAAAACGTTTTCGCGGGCGAATTTATTAAAGAATATAAATAATAAGTTAAACGTTAAGCCAAATTCTTCTTCTAAGGTTAATAACTCTAGAAATATAACTATATTTCTCTTTTACGTTATCGCCCTTTACTTACTTTTATTAGGAAATAATTATTATATTAAATCCACCTATCGAGCTTTATTTAGAGTACGGGTACTATAATAATATTAAAGAGGTACTATACCGAGAACCGGTAAAACTACTTTTTAATAATCTTAAATTATTCGTTTAATCGTACGTAGAGTTATATAGCCCGAATATTTTAATATAGTATTACTTATATACTTCTTTATATAGACTTAAATATATACCCCTCGTTATCGTTACTTTTTAACTAGGTAGTATATTTATATAAAAAAGAGTTTCGGATAATATAAGAATTATATAATTATTCAGCCGAATCGGGACTAGCTCCGCGCTAAAATAATTTCAATTCTAAAAGTACTATTAAGCGATTTTTACCTAAATCTAGCCTAGATCTAGTCTAGATTTATATTAAGACTTTACTTTATTAATATATATTTAGGGCCCTAGTTCTTTAATACTAATACTCTTATAACGCTATACGTATATACTTTTATTTTATTAATATTATAGTTCCTACCGCTAGTTACCTACGTTATCCCTATACCGCCCTATCGTCTTATCTCGCTATCGCGATTTTAATACTAAGTTTTACGATTCTATACTAAACTTTAAGACTCTACGGGCCTACCCGTAATCGGTCGATAATTTAGAATATATACTATTTACTTATTTACTTCTATATATAGATACTATTTACGTTATTACCTATATAAGCGTATTAACGAGGGCGTTAACTTCTTTCTTTTAAATTAAGCGATTTATTACGGGGTAGACTTTAGTAGGAGTATTACTATAGATATCTACTAAAATAGCGGGCTAAGCCCTACCGCTAGCCCTATCGGGACTAGGGTAACTCTAAGATTCTAGTATATTAAGGCCAAATCCTCGATAGAATAATCAATATCTTTTATATTATATATTATTATATTGACCCCTTGTTAAGGTACTATTCGAGCTTATCGATTAATATCTATATAATTTATACGAGCTCTTCTCGGCCCCGATAAAGATTTTATTACTATATTATCGAGCGAAGCCGGCTCCGTTAAAGACGCCCCGCTTCTAGGGCCTATATACTAGGGTAGATATAATAAGGTAAAATACGTTTACCCCCGATTATAATATATCGCGCGACCTATATATTAATATACCTTCTAAATAAACGAAGGGAGTAATTATTAAATAACTTTCTTTATATCTAGATTATTAACCCCTAGCCTATAAGTATCGGTTATAACAATAATATATAAAGATAAGCCTTAAATAGATAGTAGACCGAAATATATCGCGATATCTTATTTATCTCGAGTAGTTATCGCCGCGAAAAAAGATACGATTAATTTCGTACCCTCGATCGGATATAATAATCGTCTTATTTATACGCGTATTAATTAATATATATTCTTAACCTAGGTTACGGAATCTATAAAAATAATCGTCTTCGGAATATCTTAGGCGGTAGTAATCTACGACGGTAAAATATATTATAAATTAAATATACCGTTAATAAGATTATAAATAGTATTAATTTAAATATATATCTCTAGCCGATTAAGCGGAGTCTTTATAATAATAATATCTTCCGAGAAAGTATATTTATAAAGCGGTAGTGCGTTATATACGCCTACGCCCCGCTACCTCTATAATATTATTATTTATCGATACGGGGTTCTAGCCTTAGTATCGCGGGGTTTTAACTCTTAATAATCCTATATCGAGTTAGCGTTCCCCCGTTTTATTAGAATCTTTAAAGATTAGTTCTACTATTAAATCTAGGATTTAAGAACTATTTAATAATAAACCCTATAATTATTTTACGTCTTTTATATTATTATTAAGCCGCTAGCTCTACGTTAACGGCCTTAGGTATTATAATTTTAATCTTTTAAACCTTTTTAAGGAAAAGACCTATCGTTATTATAATATCGGGTTTAACCTCGGGACGTCTAAAAGAATTTAGTAATAATAATATTAATTAAACCCCCTCCGACGACCCCCGCCGTAAAGATAATAATGAATTCGAAGGTATTATTACCCCCGAAGAGACTTTAGATATATAGTTTAAAGTTATTAAAGAAGAAAATTATCGCCTTAAATAATAATAAGAGTTAGAGGTATTATAAGTTTAAAATTAAGAGTTACGTAATCTTACTATTTCTACGCCCGCTAACGGAGTATTAATAGAATCTATTATTTATAGTAGAGGTCCCTTAATTATTATACTTACCGGTAGAATAATAATAAGTTTAATTATACTTAATAGGGATATCTCTATTAAAGCGAAAATACTACGCCTTAATAGAATATGTTCTTATAAGGGTACGAGCGAAGGTAAATATTTATATTAGTTCCGCGACGTAAATATTAAATTTTTAATTAGTCCTAAATATTTTATTACTAATTATTTAAAGATTATATATTATATAAACTCGTTAGAAGGTAACCCTTTAACGTAGTAATATAAATACTACGATTTATATAATTTAGCTAGTATTACGTTTAGTTTTTTTAAGAAGTTTCTTTTTAATTTAATAACGGATTTAGTTAACCGCCGTCTCCTCGCCTATAAGAAGTAGGAGGAAGTTAAATAATAATTTTATTAAAAGATATCGTTATTTAAGGCCTACCTTAAAGAAATAAAGACCTAGTTACTCCCGTTTTTAAAGGAGTATAGGGTAAATTTCTTCTTAACTAAATTTAAGCCTAAATTTAAAAATAAGATCTTTAATATTAATAGTATATTTATTTAAAGGGAAGAAATTCTTACCTAGGCTATTATATAAGAAAAGAATCTAAAGTATATATAGTTAATAAATAGTTTTAATTTTAATTCGGGTTCCTAGTTAAAGAACCTTAATAAAGGAAAATTTATAATAGACCGAATTATTAAGTTTAACGCCGGCGATAATATTAAATAAGCGTATTTAAAGGAGAAGGGTAATAAACGTAAAATTAATACCGTTAATTCTTCGTATAATAAGATTATTTATTATTATTATAGAACGGAAGGCTATATTAAACCTAAATATCCCGATATAGATAAACTAGTTATATACGTCGGCGCGGTATCGATAAAAAATAATTAAGCCTAATTTACGCCTCGGAAGAAGAGTAAGAAAAATAATTAATAGAGATATACCCTTCTATTCTTTTTAAGGGTTAAATTACCCTTTAAAATAAAATTAAATAATTTATTACCTTAATTAACTTAAGAGCGTAGATTAATTTAATCTTATAGCGGTTCGTCGTTAAAAATGATTTAAAATCTTATAACGCTACTTTACCGCTAGCTAAAGTAATTAATAAATAAAGTATATATTATTATAATACGTATTAATTAGATTATTAGATAATCGATAATTAGGGTTAAGGGCGTAAATATAATACTTTATTCTATACTATAGACTTTAAAGATTTAAACGTTATTCTAGGTATACCTAAATTACGTTAATTAAAGATATTAATTAATTTTAAGGCGGACTAATAACGGTTTAAAATTAATTCTAGTAATTTATAAATTAAGAAACCGGCTAAATTCATTAATAGTTTTAAAAACGAACCGAATATATTCGCGGTCGTATATACTATAGTATCGCGAGGCGAATAAGAAGAACTTCTTAACCTAAAGATTCCTAAGGAATTTATAAAGTTTTATAACGTTTTTTCTAACGAGAAAGTAAATACCCTACCTATTTTTAAATAGGGGAATTACGTTATTAAAATAAAGATTAATAAAGAACCGCCCTATAGGCCTCTTTATAACTTATCTTAAACTAAATTATCGGAGTTTCGGTATTATTTAGAATCCTTACTCTATAAAGGTTAGATCCGTTATTTAATCTCTTTAACCGGAGTACCGATTCTTTTTATACCTAAAAAGGATAATAAACTACGTCTTTACGTTAATTACCGGGGCTTAAATATAATAATTATTAAAAATCGATATCCGTTACCCTTAATTACCGAGATATTAGACCGTTTATATAGTTCTAAAATCTTTATAAAGTTAGACCTTAAGGATATTTATTATAAGATCCGGATTAAGGAAGGCGATAAATAAAAAACTATTTTCCGAACTCGCTATAATTACTTCGAATATTTGATTATACCTTTTAGGCTCGCTAATATACCGGCGACGTTTTAAGTTTATATTAACTATATATTTATAAATTTAGTAGATATAACGTATATAATATATCTAGATAATATCCTAATTTATAATACTAATCCGGCGGAGTATTAACGGTATATTAAATAAATACTTAAACGATTACGTTAGTTCTAGTTATTTATTAACCTTAAGAAGTACTAATTTAATATCGAAACGGTCGAGTTTTTAGATTTTATTATATTTATTAATAGGGTAGTTATAAACTTAGAACGTATTAAGATTATTAAGGAATAACCTTAACTAAAAACTTATCGGGAGGTATAAGTCTTTTTAGGTTTCGTTAACTTCTATAGGCGGTTTATCTATAATTATTCTAATATAATTACGCCGCTTACTAGCTTATTTAAGGGTAGTAAGGTAAGTAAGAAAATAAGTTTATTTAAATAAATAAACGGCGCTACGGAAGCGTTTTAGATTTTACGAAATATATTCGTAAACGCGCCTTTTCTATACTATTATAATCTAACTAAATAATTATATATAAAGACGGATACTTTTAACTTTAGCTTTAGCTTTATATTATCGTAATAGAATAAGAATAATTATTAACGCCTTATAATGTTCTAGTCGCGGAAATTAAATCTTTTAGAATAAAACTATAAGATCTATAATTAAGAATTACTCGCTATTATAGCGGTAATAAAATAATAACGATATTACCTAGAAGGTAGCCCCTATTATATTAAAGTCTAGATTAATTATAATAATTTAAAGAGTTTTATAAAATAGAAGGAGTTAAATTTTAAATAGGCCCGTTAGGCGTTTAAATTAATTATTTATAACTTTAAGATCTTCTATCGGGCTAGAAAATTAAATTCTATTAATATACCGTCGCGGCGCCCTAATTATAAGAGAGTATTACCGTTAAATATTAAATTATTATTAACGCTTTAGAATAAACTTATTCTTTAGACTAGTAATTAATTATCGGAAAGAGATAAGGAAGTAAAGGTAGTTATAACCCCTACTTTTTAAATTATAGGGTTAAGAGTAATAATTCTAAGACGGGACGTTATAGTAGTACCTGAAATTATATATAATAATTCTAAAAGGCCTACTAAAACGCTGATTCGGGAATTATAAACCTATAATAATTAAGTAAACTCTTTTTAAACTAGAGTGAATATATTAAAAAACCGCCGTTATATAAAGAATAAGGTATAGGCTATAAACTCCGAGAGACTATTAAGATATAACGGTCGTCTTTATATATTAAGAGATAAAGCTTTAAAGGAAGAACTTATAAAAAGATATTATAATAATTCTTTAATAAGTTACTTTAGTGTTATAAAATCGTATAAATTATTTACCCGAAAATTTTTCTAGGAGGGTAGTTTAAAATAAGTTACGGACTATATTAAAATTTACGATATATATTAACGGACGAAGGCGCCGCGATATCGTTTATATAGCGAATTAAATTCGCTTCCTATTACTATTTAATTATAAAAGGAAATTTCTATAGATTTTATAACTAGTTTACCGCCTAGTAAATATAGAGGTACCGTCTATAATGTTATCTTTATCGTAGTAGATCGATTTATAAAAATAACTAGGTATATACCTATAATTATTAAGATCGATACCGCTTAGTTAACGGAAGTATTTTATTCTGAAATTATTTACCGTTATAGTATATTTAATAGTATTATTAACGATAGAGGCTCTGTTTTTACGAGCGCCTTCTAGTCGGTTATATATTTTTATTCGAAAATTAAACGACGCCTAAATACTACCTTTTACCCCTAAACGGATAAGTAGATAAAGCGCTAAAATTAGGTACTAGAGTATTATTTACGTATATTTATTAATAATAAATAAATTAATTAGGCTAGATTACTACCTATAATAGAATTCTTAATAAATAATAATTAGAGCGCCACCGTCGGAACGATATTGTTTTTCTATATATATAGTTATTATCCTAAAATCCGTTAAGAGGTCGAGGACGACTTTAGGGAAGGAAGGGTACTAGTTATAAATAATAAGGTATAATAATTATAAACTTTAAAGAATAAAGCTATAAAGCGCCTTTAAAGTATTATTAAATATTAAATTAAATAATATAATAAAACGTATAAACTATAAAGTTATAAGATTAGCGATTTAGTTATATTAATAATAAAGAACCTAAAGTAAAAGCGCCTAAATAAGAAATTATCCTATAAGTTTATAGGGCCCTTTAGGATTATTAATAAAATAAGAGTATAAATTTACCGCCTATTATTATTTTTTATATATAGAATCTATAATACCTTTTATATATCGTTATTTAAATTATATTATCTTCGCGACTACGTTAATACGGCGGAATCTTTTATATAAGCCCCCGAATTTATTAATAATAATAAGTTATAGGAGGTAGAAGAGGTAATTAATAAAATTAAGAATAAGGAAAATATCTAGTATAAAGTTAAATAAACTAGTTAGGGCGAAGAATATAATTAATAATTATTAGACGAAGAGTTTATTAGTGCTAGTAAATTAATTAAAATCTTTAAATAGGCGGGTAGTAAATATAAATATATAAATATAGTTAAAGAGGTTACCTAGTTATATAAAATAATAAGGCGGAGTAAATAAAACCGACGTTAAAAGTAAATATTATTATTTTTATATTAGTATTTATATAACGGATATTCTCCTTTATATTTATAACCTTATTATACGGTTTTAAGGTATAACTAAATTTAATTTACTATTAAACTATTTATATATAATAACGATAAGATATTATATTTATAAAAATACTTTTACTTTAAATATAGTTTATATAGATATTTAGAATATATTATTAAATAATATATCTAGGTAAATTTAACTAGCGCCGATTTAAGAAAAAAAGAATTCGATATTACTACTATATCGTACGAAAGATTTAGTTACTATCGGAATTATTAGAAAAAGACGTAGTCTCTTTAATATAATTCTTAAGGATATTATCTTCCTCGGGACTCTTTAGGTCCCGTTTATATTAACGGAAACTCTCGGCCTCTTTTTTAAAAATCTTATTTATCGCCTTTAATTCCTTAATACGCTAGTTTACCGCCGTTAATTAATTCTATAAATTAGCGATTATAGTAGGAGTTTACCTACTAGTTACTATTATTTTACTATATACTTTACGCTACTAGGTAATTTCTTTATTTATTAATTTATATTTATATTCTTCTTTAAGAGTCCTATTACCGATACGGGTATATTAATATATAAATCTTTTTACCTTCCTTTGGAAAGGCTTAAGGATTTATTATTATTAATATATACCGTTTTAGAACTTACGGTTATAACTTACCTTTACGTAACGGTTAATTCTATAATAATTAATATAATAGAGCGTATAAGGAGGGGACGTACCTTAAATATAATTATCATTAAAATTATAAAAGTAGACCCGGTAAGAGAGCGACGAAATATAATAAACTACTATTATAATTAATATCGCGTAGCCGCGCTAATAGCGGACTAGTTATACTTACTAGTATATTTATATCTAAAATAAATTAATATAAATAAACTAATATTATTAGTAAATAAGAGTTATTTATAGAGTTAGAAGAAAGCTATATATAACGAGAGTATTATTTATATATTAATTACGATACTAGAACACTATTATAGAGTTAGAGTAATAATATACGAGAGAGGCTAGAGGAGTTACGAAGAAAGAAAGTAATAGGCGGGCGAGTTTATTTATATAATAAACCGTCGCGCTAAATACCTTAGTGTTATTATACGTCGATACGCGCCTCCGCTCCGCTACCTTACTCTTATTAATAGTTACTACCGTTACTATAGTATTTATATTATTATTAATCTCCGGGTATAATATTAGGGCTATACCGTTTATATATAGTATTTTATTACTAGTATTTTTATAGTATAGTAGGAGTATATAGTAAAGATGACTACCGCTATTCCGTTACTAGTACTATAGGTACTATAGGAATAATCTAATATACTATATTTACTATAAATACTATAAGCGCTATAGGAACGATAGCGTATATAATTTCGCTCCGCTATTATTATATATAATAATACTGTAGGGACGAAAGAAATATTACTTATTTAATTACTATTATTATATATTAGCGCTGTAGGGACAGTTTTATAAATATACTATTTATTTACTACTAGTACTATTATATAATAGGGGTAGTTTAATAGTATTACTCTTCCGTTACTAATACTATATAATAGTACTATAGGAAATAATTTTATATCGATCCGCGACTAGTATTAAATATTAGCGCTGTAGGACCGATAGTGTAAATTAGAAGACTTTTTTTCCTTATCCCCTTATGGGGTTAAAGGTTTTTTAATAAATTTCGATTATTTAACTAAATACTATTCCGTAACTAATATTATACGTACTATAGGATTAGGTGCGCAGCCTTATACTTAGGTTACCGCTACGGTAACACCGTTATATTAGATAACTCTTTTCTTTTATTTCCCTTTAAGGGTTTAAAGGTTTTTTAATAAATATCTTTTAATTAAAGTATTTAAGTACCTAGGGACTAGGGCTTAAAGAGAGAGGTAATTATAAAATAGTAATATATTATATATACCTACGCCCCGCTAAAGGCGTTAGTATATTATATACACCTACGCCCCGCTACCTTTATAATATTATTATTTATCGATACGGGGTTCTAGCCTTAGTATCGCGGGGTTCTAACTCTTAATAATTTTATATCTAGTTAGTATTCCCCCGTTTTATTAGAATCTTTAGAGATTAGTTCTATTATTAAATCTAGGATTTAAGAACTACCTAGTAATGAACCCCGTAACTACTTTACGTCTTTTATACTATTATTAAACTACTAGCTCTACGCTAGCGGCCTTAGGTATTATAATATCACTCTTATATAATCTCGAGTATTTCGACGTCGAGCGTTATAAAGACCTTTAAAAGAGGGACGTTAGGTGGTAATCACTTTCGGAGGATACCTAGACTAAAGTATATTAATCGAAACTCCTTCTACTCGGTTACTAGATAAAACTCGTCGATTATTAATAAATATAACCGTAACGTAAAGCTAGTATACCGTAGTATATCGGTATTAAAATTACTCGAACTAGTAATCTTAAGACTCGTAAAGATTATTATTATTAACTATTTATCTATAAGTCGCGTTTAGTTATTATACTGTAGGTAAAGTAACCGGAGCGTATCGTTATAATATTAACGGGTTTATTATTATCGCCGTTTAGAACGAAGAGTCGGTAATTAAATATACGACTTAATTTCTTATATTACTCTTTTAATAAAGTATTTAAAGGTATAATAATTAATACCGCTTTAATAGATAAAAATATTAATAATAAAGTCTAAAAGACGATACTTTTATTAAATCTAGTTTTTATAATTAAGATTAAATCCGTTCTCTAGTTTAATAATATATTTAAAATATTATACTACTTCTCTTTAAGCTCGACTCCGAAGTAATATATTATAGCGCCTTCTATATACTCTCGATCTAGAGTCTTATATAAATTATTTATCTTTATTATAATAGGCGTAGACGCGAAATCGCCTATTATATATAATACTATTATAATAAATATTAGTTTTAATTTTAAATATATTTCGCGGAGGGTTTTATAACGAAGGGGACCTACCGATAATAAAGAATAAAAACTAGCGATAAATAATTATCGTTATAATAATAATCGAAACTCGAGTTATAATTAAGGATTTTTAAATAACCTATACTTATTTCGTTATATATACGATAGATAGTATTATAGATAATTATATTCGAAAGAGTATATATAGAAATATTAACGCGCGATTAATTTAAATCTTATTCTAAAATTAGATAACGATCGCGTCGTAAAGTTAGTTATTAATAAAGAAAAAAGTTAACGGAAAAATTTATATAGGCGGCCCGCGAAAATAACACGAACTTAATAAAAATATAGGGTTTTACGCTTAGACCTGCCGCCGTTTAGCTGCGAAGTCAGCATTTCTAACCCGAAGGGGCTTAATAAACGGGAGCTAACCCGAAGGGGCTTAGCGGTGGCTCGGCAGGTCTGAGGGACTGAGGCAATACAACCTTGCTATCGCGTCAGTCAAATTATCAATACTCCTGCTGTACCGCCGGATGTTTGCAGACCGTGGATCTCGAGTTAATCTCTGAACCGTGGGTGCTTTTATTTCCTGCTACTGCGCGGCGCAATTTTTCGTCCTCGTTCTCGAATGCCGACCAGTTCGTGCTGCTTGGCATCCGACGGCCGAAAACCCGACCTCCATCCAGGTCAACTTTATGTTTGTGATCATGCGTTCCTTCAACGTGCTCACCGATATCTCGACCTTATGCCTTCCAACACCACTTCTGTGGCAGCTCCGGGTATCCAGGGAGCGTAGAATGCAATTGTTTAGCATTTCAATGCTTGGAGGCTTGTGAGTGTTTTCAAAACAATCCCATAAGCGCGCACTACTGATGGATGTCATGAAGTGTATGTATTGTAAGCATCTACCGAGTTCCCAAGATGGGCTCGATTTCATTGTCAGACGCAAGCTGTGAGCCAATCATCTTCATTACTGAGAATAACTTACCGGAAGATGCTGACATGGTCCCAGGGTCTGACGTCGAACCGTGTGTATGGCCAGTGGTAGAGGTTGATGTAGCTATCGTCTACGCGTGCCTACCCACAATTCGCCCTCTATTGGATCAAAAGGTTTGGGGGAATAAAAGCCCGAGCATAGATTTTCAGAGCATTGATCCAGTGCAAAAGCCTTCCTCGTGTCAGGAAAATTGCCAATTAGGAAGTGTCAACAGTGGACACAATGTTCAGAACATACGTACGAGCCCAGCAGCAACCACTTAGACGAAGTTCAGGTCGGCCAGCTCAGTTTGCTTTAGCCATGCATGAGCCATCGCGAGGATCATCTTGATGCGTACCAGCCATTCCAATATACCCGTGTCCTTGGGAAGACCGGGCCCGTAGAAATCTCAGAACATCTGCAACGCCGTCTATGCGGATAACAGGACTTCATCGTGTTTGCCCGTTGCCAGGTAGCATTCGGCCAGCATGGCGGTCGAGCAGATGAGGAGTCCGTGGTCCAGGGAGATCTGCGAGAGTCCGTCTACGATGGCCTGGCACAGAGTCGTAGCGGTCTCCACATCGCTCTGGACAAGACGATCGAAGGTACTCTGGACCCCAAGATCGGTGTAGAGCTCCACGGCCTTATGTTTCGGAATGCTCAATGTCGATATTGCATCGTGGATTTTTTGCAGGTGATCCACGTGCGCACAGGTTGGCGTAGTGTGGAGGGCTATCGTCACTACACCTCCACCTCAAGGTAGTGGAACCCATGCAGCGTCCTCCCTGTCTAGCCGGTGTAAAAGTCTGTATATAAATGGCCATGCATTATGTTTCTGAGACAAGTCGCAATACAAGGTAGCTAGAAAGTACAAGTTAGACGTTCTCCAAGACTGCCATTCATTTTGGTCCCGCGAAAACCCTATACAACGGTCTGCGTGAGGTATCAAGCGAGTAACTAGGCCGACGATGTAGTCGCCAAGGTTGATCTCAATCATCTTAGCAACTACACTCAGGGATTGCGAGGTTGCATCGGGGTCGTCGGAGAGCGATAACCACCCGTGGACCACTGGATGGATGGTGACGCTGTCCAGCTCCTGGTTACGACGTTCAAAGGAAAGCTCATGCAATGCTCGGATTGCCTCGTTGAAACCCTCTTCGGAGTCTCGTACCGCGTCGAGCCAGTCTTCAGATGAGGAATCCAAGGGCAAGGGGGGATTGTTGCTGCACCCCAAGAGGCAGAGTGCCGTTGAAGTACAGTCCACGCGACTTCCCATTGTCGAGATATGCACACAGTGAAAAAACGGCAGAGGCGGTTGGGTTCGTGGCCTTGAACATATCATACGAAAGTGTCATGGTAGTCGAGATTGACCCATGCGCGTACTCTCGCTTCTTGGGGGTTTGCTTGAGCAACAGGCTGAGACACACCTCGTAATTTTCCGGGTGTTTCCGGCTGCTAATCTGACATTCCAAGATATACTTTCCAGCTTAGCTCAAAGCGACTGGATAATAGCTCAGCTTCAGGACGATCACCAAAGCCCCTGAGGTATGTCGGCGCCTCGCCGTGAATGAATATGTAGTTGGCTAGGTACCGGATTCAAGCAAGGGGCGAGGGGATATATCAGCAAGCAAATGTAAGCTCCCAGGTGTGCTCATTTCCTCGATCTTGATGGTGGTGCCTCCAGGTGCCGTGCCAATGATGCCAGACGAACTGTGAGCAAGATGGTGCCATGGGACGATCAAGGGAAGTAGTCGTAGACATCGTAAGGATGTCTTTGCAATTCACTGTCCGACTGTTCGTCCGAGCCTTGGGTCTAGTTAAAGCGTTCTAGCAAATCAGGAGCCAAAGGTTGTTATCGCATTCATCAATCCAAAGTAGCACCGATTTTTGGCAATGGCGATTTCCCCAGCTCCATTTCCTACAAGCGCGTTTGCTTCTGGTAATGGGATTCGTTGAGCGATCTGGCAGAACCTGCTTCTCAGACTCCTCAGACGTTGCACTGGTCCAGAGTACGCTGGTGTAGTCATTCTGATGGGCCCTTGCCAATTTTGTACCATTTGAGACTTTCCTATGCCTCCCGTACCTTGCAATACGAGTATTCTCTGACTCTCACAATCTAACGGCAGCAACCCTTTTCCGATTTCTTGCATGGTGTCTGCTCTGTCCACGACACCAGGAGAAATTGGGGCACCGGTCAATCATAAAGGTCTCACAAGAAAGTCACTCTTTGGGGTCAGCTTGCTTCCACTGAGTAAGAGGCTTTCCATCCGTTTTAACAACTCCATTTGTTCAAAAGATCCGTCTTGAAGTTGTGCCTGCACTTCTTGGAGCAACGCAGATTGTTGCACCAAACTGGAGCGTACCCTCAAGTCTTGACTTGCCGACCTAGAAAGCAATATGGTATGAAGTAAGAGGCCGACAGCAGCAGTCAGTATAGCTAGGCTCTTTCTCAACTTCGACACATCTTCCTGGCGGCACAGAGTCCATGTGACTCGCTTCACGGCATCTCTTAGTAAGGATGTTCCAGCTAATAAAGATTGATACTTGGCGGTCATTTATAGGAATGATTCTATACATGTCTGACACTGACCTACAGCTTGACATGCAGCTTTGTACTCGCTACTGTCCTCGTCCAGCGAGAGCTCTTTGATCGCAATTGAGGCTCGCTCCAGGCTGTACAGCTCGTTCATTGGGTTACGGTAGTGGGCCTTCCCCCTCTTAGTTTCGTGAAGCGCATTGATTAGGTCTTCACGAGAGAGATACAAGCCACGAAATCGCCAAACGAAAAGCCAAAAGGGACTGCCATGGCCGCTGGTAGGGCCAGATGCTCGTTTTGCTACTACTGAACGTCAATAGGGCGAGCCGAAGAGGTATTCTGTCAGTTACTGTAGGCCCATTCAACCAATGAAATCGGATTAGACATGGTAGACTTGTTGGCAACCTGGACGATGTCGTTGAACGGAGAAGATGTCTTATATGTATCACATATTTAGCGTATGCAGAAAGCTGCGGAATTTAGCGTATTCATGAAGCTGTGGAATCCTTGGCATTTTTTAAAAATTTTATTTCCCCCACCACAGCCGTACCAGCAGTACCAGCTCTACGAATAACGTTTCTAATACATCAACCTTATATGAGTAGATAGCTCTGCTCAAGGCGATTTTAACGGCGTAGGAATCAGCTTAATCTAATAAACCTAATCGAAGATATCAGGGGTTGAAATCTGGACTTAATCCCTACTAAACCGAGTAACAGTATTCCAAGTCTTATGACTCAATGAATACTTTCTTAATCTATTTAATTTCTACCGCGTTAGAATCGCCTTGAGTAGAGCTATCTACTCATATAAGGTTATGTATTAGAAACGTTATTCGTAGAGCTAGGTACTGCTGGTACGGCTGTGGTGGGGGAAATAAAATTTTTAAAAAATGCCAAGGATTCCACAGCTTCATGAATACGCTAAATCCTTGGCACTTTTTTTTTTTTTTTTTTGCGCTCCCCCATACATACAAATCTAAGTCTACGAACAACACTTTTATTATATCCACCTTATATTACTAATAGATAGCTTGATTTAAGGCGATTCTCACGCCGTAAAATAAACCTAATCGATTTATTAATACGGAATTTATTGAAGGTTGAAGTTTACAGGCAGAATTCTAGAAATTAGGCGTAGAAATTAGGTTTTCTACACTAATTCTTTAGCTCCTTTCCGTTCTAAAGCCCCACGTACCTTATTAAATCTACTATTAATCTTTAAAGCCTTATAACATATTAAGTATCTATCGAGATAAGTTATTTCCTACTGCGTTAGAACTCTGTTTAGTAGAGTTATCTACTAATATAAAATTAATATCTCAGAAGCTTTATTCGTGGACTTGGTGGGGCATGTAGCGCGCAAAAAAAAAAAAAAAAAAGTGCCAAGGATTCCGCAGCTTTCTGCATACGCTAAATCCTATCCGAAAGAACCACTCTACGCGAAAAAGTCGCGAAACGCGATCAGGTCCTTCGCGCCAACCTCGAACACCACACACAATTGCTATCCTTTCAACGCCGAAATCAAAGCTGTAAGATACTCAATACTCACTATGGAAGGCCCAAATCTTCGCGATGAAGCAGTTCGGGATCGCATTCGACTCGCAGAGGAGTTCCTCGACCGTGGTAAGTAGCCCCTCGTTCATGAGCAGGGCAACAAGCTGACTCTGCTAGATGATCCAATCAAGAGGTACATTTCTCGAAACGTACTCGCAATGATAGCTGACAGTTGTCTAGCCCTCGTGCAGATATCATCAACATGCTCAATCGAGGTCAACGACGATATACAGTGAGTCCAGCCTAAGAAGTTCTCGGTGCAGTGCTTACGAAGAACAAGATGAATATAGACGAGATCAGATCTCATAACAGGCAGCTTGCAGAGGGGTATGGGCATTGACATTCTCGTTGAACGCACCTGCTAATTAATCGGACAGATTGCTACAAGCCCCCTTCGATTTTTCCCAAGCGTTTGACCAAGCGCTCAAGAACTTCGTTGTCGCGCTACCCAATAGACCTACAAGAGAGTCATCGGACGATGTGGTATGGCACCGTTTCTGTTGCATACTCTACACAGCTGACACAGAAGCTAGATGTACTATTGCGCCTTCGTTGGCAGCTTTGGAGAATTCGCCTGCAATCCCCGAACCCTCAGCTCCAACCACCTCAATCGTATGGTGTCACTTGAAGGTATTGTCACCAAATGCTCCCTAGTCCGTCCTAAGGTGGTCAAGAGTGTGCACTACAACGAGAAGAAGAACATATTCCATTTCAGGGAATACAGGGATCAGACAATGACGGCAAATGGCGCCGCAAGTACGAGTGTATACCCCCAGGAGGATGAGGATGGAAATCCGGTTGGTGATCCACTTAGATTCCATCCTTAACCAGTGCTAATCGTGGTAGCTCATCACTGAGTACGGATACTGCACATACCGAGACCATCAGACCATCTCAATACAAGAAATGCCTGAGCGCGCACCCGCTGGACAGCTTCCCCGAGGCGTGGACGTGATCTTGGACGACGACTTGGTAGACAGGGTCAAGCCAGGAGATCGGATACAGCTGGTGGGCATATACAGATCTCTTGGAAATCGCAACGCTGGTCAAGGAAGTGCAACATTCAGGACCCTCATTGTGGCAAACAACGTGATCATGCTCTCGTCAAAATCTGGTGGTGGAATCGCCCAAGCTGCAATCACAGACACTGACATTCGAAACATCAATAAGATATCTAAAAAAAAGAATGTCTTCGAGCTTCTGTCGCAGTCCCTTGCGCCGAGTATCTATGGTCACGATCATATCAAGAAAGCTATTCTTCTCATGCTTTTGGGAGGAATGGAGAAAAATCTTGACAACGGCACACATTTGAGAGGAGACATCAATATCCTGATGGTTGGAGATCCTTCAACTGCTAAATCTCAACTCCTACGATTCGTACTGAACACTGCTCCATTAGCAATCGCCACCACCGGGCGAGGATCTTCAGGTGTCGGTTTGACCGCCGCAGTGACTTCAGACAAGGAGACAGGCGAGCGAAGACTCGAAGCCGGTGCCATGGTTCTAGGAGATCGGGGCGTAGTCTGCATCGATGAATTTGATAAAATGAGCGACATCGACCGAGTAGCCATCCACGAAGTAATGGAACAGCAAACCGTCACCATCGCCAAAGCCGGCATCCACACCTCACTCAACGCCCGCTGCAGCGTCATCGCAGCTGCCAATCCAATCTACGGCCAATATGACACCCACAAAGACCCGCACCGCAACATCGCCCTTCCCGACTCCCTCCTCTCACGTTTCGATCTCCTTTTCGTAGTAACTGACGACATCGATGACTCCCGCGATCGCCAGATTTCCGAGCACGTCCTGCGCATGCACCGCTACCGGCAACCAGGAACAGAAGAAGGTGCTCCGGTCCGCGAGCAACAGCATCAAACCCTCAGCGTAGGTGTCGATGAAGAACAAGACGACAACCAACAGACCCAAGTCTACGAAAAATTCAACATCATGCTCCACGCCGGCGTAACCGTAACCACAGGTCGTGGTTCCGCGCGCAGAATTGAAGTCCTCAGTATCCCCTTCATCAAGAAGTACATCCAATACGCCAAACTGCAGCGTAAACCCGTCCTCACGAAAGGCGCGGCAGACAAAATCGTAGAAACCTATTCCGCACTCCGCAACGACGAGCTAGAAGGAAATCAGCGCAAGACCTCACCCATGACAGCACGTACTCTCGAAACACTTATTCGTCTCTCCACCGCACACGCCAAAGCGCGTCTTTCTCACAAAGTCGATATCCAAGATGCCGATGCCGCCGAATCGATCCTGCGCTTCGCTCTCTTCAAAGAAGTCGTCGAAGACGATCGCAAGAAGCGGAGAAAGGTCAGCCGTGCCGACGATGCTGCCATGTCTTCTGATGAGGACTCTTCAGACTCCTCTCATGACGAGAATGGGGACGAGGCGCCGACACGGAATGGTACTACACCCCGTCGTAGCGGTCGTAGCAATGGCATTGCGAGAACGCGTGGCGCTACTACTAATGGCGATACTGGGGGTGATGTTGAGAATGATAGCGACGATCAAGATGACATGTATACGGCCAGTCCACGCACCAACGCTCGCACAACGCAATCGCAAATGTCCGTCGCGTCTTCAGCGCCAGCTTCTCAACTCCTCACGTCACAGGGCGATGACAGCCAAGAATCGCAACAACAGCCGATCAGCGCGGACAGATTGCGCGTCTTCAGAACTGAGCTGGGGCAGTTGGTAAATACCGCCGTTTTCCAGAACGAGAGCGCGGATGTGGAGCCGCTGGTAAAGGCTGTCAATCAGAGGTTGGAGAGAAGTGGCGCTGAGGAGTTTGGGATTGGGGAGGCAGGGAGGGCGTTGGAGGCTATGCAGGATCGGAATGAGATTATGTGAGTCCCGGCCACCACCCTCTAGCATGGGAACTGGAGGCGGCTAACAAGATGGATGCAGGTACTCGGAAGCTGATGGGATTGTGTATAAGATATAATGGCCGGATGTAGAGGGAAGGCGTCGCTACTGATATTGATCTGTTGAGCCGGATACAGTACTTCTGATATGAATTGTGCATGCGTTGGTGAACTGGACGGATAGTATATGTAAGCATAGCAAGTAACAACGTCCCCAACCACCTTGCCGTCATGGAGCTCAATTGCCCGAAATCGAATGCTTTGCGCTTGTAAGACGTGAGGGCAACCTCCCTTTGAAACGACAATGAACCAGGGTTGGACTTTCGCAGCCGAGTGACATTCCATATATCGTCTTTTAGCGTAATAATGCTTTTCAAATTGATATCCAGCAGCGATGCGAACGCATAATGCCTATTTTTGAAGTCATAGAATGAAGAAAAATGACCCCAACAACATGGGAAAGCTGCTATACGTATTCGATTCTGATGGAGCGATGAGCTCCTGCTTTCTTGCTACCAGAGCAGACCGGTCGCGAGAGATCGGACCATAGCACCTAGCTAAGAATGACAACGCTACAGAGGGCACGCTTTGGATGAAACCAAAGCTAGTTGTTGGTCTGATATCTGATAGCGCAAGAGAAAACCTCGGAAAAGCCAGCAGGGTTTTCGACCTCGACGCAGGTGCGCAGGTGTAGATTACGGATTCTCGCATCATTGCCCCACCATCAAAGTTGCGCTTGAGCACGTCGAAAGCATGCATCCAGGTCTGTTCGAGAGATACTTCGCTGGGGAGTTGCACGGACCAGAATTGAAAGTCATAAGGAAGGCGTTCCTTGCAGATCTTGAAATCTGTTGAGCTCAATTCTCTTTGGCCCTGATACGAACCTACTATCTTGAAGCGCTTCTGCCGTGCGTCTAGGAAGATTGTTCGCGCGAATCACGGATAAACAGCCCGAGAGTTAACGTGCTGATGGGATGTAGAGTCCATGATGGTATAGCACTGGTTGACGGGCTTCCTCACATCGAAATCTGACGTGATATTGATAGCGGATACCGTTGTTACTTGTGCTGTTGTATCTAGCTTTGTTGTTAGCTTTATTGTAAGGTCTGACATGAGGAGCACGGATTATTCTTATTGTGGGATGTTGAGCTCGTGTATGGTCGCGTCGACGTGCGGCTCAAGGATTTCTCCTTCCGAATTCTGGGGAAATGCAGCTCGTCGCAAGAGGTTTTTATCTTGCATTTTTTTAATACGGTCATTGGTATGGCAGTGTCCAAACAGCGTGGCGACCATGTGATCTGGCGACTTTCGCAAATATGACTGGTAGATCTTACGCATGTGGTGCTTGCGGCTCTGCTTTAGCACGAAGCTTTAAAGTTTCGTAATGCAGTTTTGAAGAGGGAAGAAAGTATTGATGAGGAGGGGAAGTTTATCAACGTTTCAGCTTTCCCGACTATACTTCGATTGATCTATCTTTGGCTTGTAAGGCGGGAGGCATAGATGATGCCGCTTTCGCCTCCGCCACGTCATCTTGAGCCCTTCCATGACGAACATGAAGCATAGGTATGCCGTCGACACGAGCTGAAGTCATTGCTCTGTAGCTAAACATATTCGACTGAAGCATATCGGGTCGATCAGGAGCCTTGCACTCTGCCCCGTTGTCAGGGTTTTCGCCGTATCTATGCCACATCAACCGTCGACTATATTTTATCCCAGTCTAGACTGTCGACTATTATCTGCGAGCGAGTATTGCTTGCATTGGTGCAGAGTATGGCGTAGTAGAGCAGTGGCTCCTAGCCTTCGCCGCAAAAACGAATTAGAGGTGGGCGCTTCGCGCGGCACAGCCTGCTAGAGCAGAAGAGGAAAAGATCAACTTCATCACATCTTGCGCTCCAATCATCGACGTCATAGGAAGATCCTACCAAGCCTGGCCTTGAGAAAAGAGAAATCCTTCGGGGCAATACTTGCGTGTTATGGCCGAAGAGGTGGCCACTGCTCCGTGTTTGTCTGCTAGATGATGATTGATTTCGGAGATGGCCATAAATTACGGCTCAGTCGTAATTTTATCTTACGAGTCGTAAGATTGCCAGCTTATGAGCACACACAGCTGGAACCAAGCTCTGCATACTGCGCATGAACAGCAGAGATGTCGATGAATATCCTGCGACGCGACCCGTGTTAACACAATACCCGAATGGTTTCGGTTGTTGAACATGGACATCTGACACCTGCGTGACGATTGATGCGAGTATGTATTCGCAATTTCCCCTTATTCGTGGAGGTAGAGCGCGCCTAGCATGAGACGTCCAGACAATAGTAGTAGCATTCTTTGCAGTAGAACAACGTTGTGGTAGCATTGATCATATGACTTGCATTTAACGAGCTCGAACCTCGTAGAGGTTCGAATTGTGCACTATAGGCAATGGTCTGTTGGGTCTTCAATGTCGGTCAGCGACCGTCAGCAAGCTTTGCGCCGTCCACGATTGAGTATGCATAACAGATATCTGGATGGTTCACACTTTCTGATTGGACTACAATCTGTCGATCGGCAGGATCTGCTGGACCACTTCCACATCAAGGTGATAGCTTACCACTAGAAGGGCGTTAGAAGGATTGGAAGAACGATCATCCTTTAGCTGTAAAGAAACAGCCCCTGCTACCCCGCAATCTGCTACTTTGTGTGGCGTTTCCCCCTTTGGTCTCCTCAGCTCGCCCGCGTCCGTTGTAATATATATTTAGCCCGTAATTTACCGACTCGAGCGCATGGCGGCCCTCAGATCATCCTACCCATCCTACCTTACATTCCCACTCTTTCGTCTCTTCTTTGTTGCAATGAGCTCCATCGAACCTTTCGCTTCCTATTTTCATTCGATGCGAAAGCCGTCAGAACCGTGTTCTTAGCCGCGCGAGCGCAGATTCGACTCCAATATTCTCCGCAGAGGCATTTACCCGTCCTCTTACTTGACTGCGCTGTATCCTTCCTCTCGAAATCCTCGCGGAATCTTAATTTTCAGCCCCCAACGAAACACGACCCTCCGTTGCTGCTATCGTGAAGTCGTGTCTGGTTCGGAGGAAAACGACATCTCGTGGACTGGAAGCAATACCGGCTTTCATGTATCGTGGTTATTGATCTGGGCTTCACCTTTCACTGATCCTTCGTCGCGGATCCTTGTGACTACCGACACCCAGGCCCACCAAGATGGGTACACCAGAAGGCACGACTGGGGCGGCGATTCCATATGACACAGCGGATTATATGGCCATAGCTGCCTTCACTGCAGTCGCATGGTACAACGTCGCTGAGCTCAACGTCCAAGTCTTCCTCACATTCAAGCGGCATCGAGGCCTATACTTCTGGTCACTTCTCATCTCCAGCTATGGCTGCGTACTGCATGCGCTTGGCTTTCTTCTCAAGTTCTTCCAGCTCACATCGAACGACTATCTCTCGGTATCCATCATCACGGTTGGCTGGTATGCCATGGTCACCGGTCAGGCGGTAGTGTTATACTCAAGACTCCATCTGGTTGTGAGGGAGCAAAGGATACTTCGCGGAATTCTTATTATGATTATTGTCGACGCTATTTGCTTTCATATACCCACTACTGTTCTGACCTATGGGAGTAATACCTCCAATGCCTCGAAATATACCCCTGCTTTCAACGTGGTGGAAAAGCTTCAGATGACCGCCTTTTGCATTCAAGAATTCATCATATCCGGTGTCTATGTCTGGTCAACCATCAGACTTCTGAAGCCCGTCTATCACGGCCGGACACGAAAGGTCATGACGCAACTTATTTGGATCAATTTAATTATCATCGCTATGGACGTCTGCCTTCTTGCTATGGAATACTCGAACATCTACGAGATCGAAGCTACGCTGAAATCGATGATTTACAGTATCAAGTTAAAGCTTGAATTCGCAGTGCTGAATCAGCTCATGACTCTGGCAAACTCCTCCGTCAACACCCATCAACAACTCCACATTGAGGAAGGTGACGAGAAGGGCGTCACAAAACCGCCGGCAGGTCGCTCAAAATCCACAGAGTACATCAGCAACAGATACAAAAAGCCGACCAGGAAGACGAAAAAGAGCAAAAGCCCAGAGCCATCCGCCCCTCCCATTCTCCACAAGAGTTACTCGACATCACGCATACCGCATCACGCCCGCTCAGGTTCCTTCGGACCAAACAACAAAAATCGATTTAACTGGGTCCCCACCCTGGACCGCAAAGCCGTTATCGAGACCCAACACATCGAAGATACCGACGAACAACTCAACGTCTTCACCAACCCGGCAGCATGCTTCAAGCCCGGCCGCCAAAGACCCGAGGGCTACCCACCCCACGATGGTCTCGGCGGCATCCCCGACTCCCCAGTACTCTCTCCCACCGAGGTCGACATCGAAGACTGGGCTTCCACCCGAGGCCGGCGCGCCCCACCTCCTCCCAACCTCGACCTGACTGTAATGCCTAATGGACTCTTACGAAGTACGCGGCCGAGCGTCAGCGACTGGGCTCATGGACCAGACAGCGAAGTTAGCCCGAACAGCGATGAGATTCAGCTCGACCCGTACGAGAATGTGAAGTACTACCCTTCGACTCCGGGTAGCGTCACGGCGGGGAAGAATATGGCAGCGAGGAGTATGGGCACATCAGGCAGGAGGAAAAGTCTCGACTTCATGACGAGCGCGCTGCAGACTTGATTGCTCGGGTATTTACGCATTTACGCATGAACGACCGGTGTCCTAGGATCTTGGGTGGGAATGGTGTTAGAGGAAAAAAGCGTTTGGAAGATGTAGCACGAGGACTCGCCCACTGAGGCTTGTGTTCATTATCTGTTCACCCGTCACAAGCGTTTCACGTTGCCTAAATATGCCTCTACATACTTCGAGCTTACAGTATATAGCGACACAAGCTACTTACGTCAGACATTCATGCATATTCTTGGTCTGCGCGCCGTTGATGACTGATCTTTGTTTTCCCATCGTTCGGCAGGGGTCCTGTTTTGCTCAGCACAAAAACATGACATTTGAAACCCACAAAGAAATTGCTAGTACAACGACAACACGGTAGACAAAGCCTTAAATTCGCCACTATTTTCAGCATCCCAAGTCTAAAGACGAAAATTCTGTGGGTCCCAAAAGTCATGTTCTTGTGCCAAGCAAAACAAGGCCCCTGCCGGACCACAGGATACCCATCGCCATTTTATAGAGATCCAAAACCATTGCCATTTTTAGGAGCAGAGAGGGGAGGATTCTCTGAATTGAATCTCACGGCTAAGGCATCTGGAAAGGTGATTTAACGTAGTACGCTAAAACCGAAGATAATGGAGAAGCATGCAATGAAAATCATCATTGGAGAATTCGTAGAGTCTCGAAATAGTGTTAACGGAGTATAGAGCTTTCTGTTAGTATCTTTTGATTAATCCGTAGTGTTCATCCAGTGCTATGATAGCTTTAAGAGCTCTTGCAGATTGTGGGTTATAGTGATATGAATATAGACCCACAGGGGCCAGTAACTCTCGTCTTACATGGGGGTAGTTCTTTTTGGTTAAGATTTATCAGCAAGGATACAACAGCAGACTGTATCACTGTGGCTTAGAGCGTCGCCAATACATTCATTATCGCCGTGACCTAGAAAGTGGTTAGGATCAGCGATATTCTTACTACGGGAGTGAGTCAAGTGAGTAGGTCTATGGAATATAATCACCACCAGTACACGCGATGATGGCTTTAAGAGCCTAGCCTTTGCATTCATATCGTAGTCACATGTAGAGTGATTAGAATCAATAGTTTTCAATATAGGAGTGGATTGAAAAGACTTGAGGATCTAAATCATGGGAACGTACCGCTGTAGACTTAGCTGTGTTTCCTGTGGGTCTATTGCAGCGTGCAGCGACGTGTGGAGTATAGAGTTGTCCTGAGAGATTGTCTCATCTGACGTAGCTTTGACAGAGACTCGAGCATATATATTAGCAGAAGGCGCCACTGGAGAATCAAAAGCGCTTCTCATCGGCCCAATGTAGCGACGTTCGGGGCTCAGAACCACAAGTCCTGCGTCTTTAAAGCCCCCAAAGGCATCTTCTTCGCTCAAAACATATGTACACAGTGTGTGATGTGCCATATAAAGGGCAGATACGCCTGACCGGTAGTGATAGACGTCATTTTAGCTGACGATAGGCACCTTTCAATCACGGTCAATAGACTTAGCTAGAAGAATGACATTGATACAGCAGTTTAAGACCTACAAACGGCGTCCCGAGTAAAATTAGAAACATCGCCACGTGCTCACTCCTTCTCCTTCTCCAACTAAGTTTGGGACGGAGACCCTGAGCACGCTCCAGTAACAGGCGCAGAATGGTCCGACAGAGTGGGCATCGGTCCTTAACCTAGCGGACAAGCGAGGATGTGTCCGCTATTTCGGGCGTTGACCGGATTGCGGATTATCCTATGCACCGGCAGTGTCCTCCCATTTGGCCAAGGTTAGGGTGCTAGAGGACGTTGCCGGTGCATCGGATATAGCAATCGATTGAGCTTCTGTAGATGAAGATGGCTGTGAAGATTCATGCGTGCAAATGCGTGATACTCTGATACTTCAGCGCTGGTCAAGTCGGATCCGGGAAGGACAGGGGGAAACTCTTCGTACTGAGCAATGTTTGCTTAGCTTTGCTAGCAGACGGTAAGGCCAAAGGCACTTGCTTCGAGTGTGAGGTTATTATCATTACCTGCTTGTTGCAGGCTGGCAGCGCTTGCTGTGAAGCTTTTTGGGTGTCGTGAGATGGGGCGACCTCTGCACATGAGTTCAGGGGAGGCGGTACGCGTTACTCGAGGGTGCTGTTGTCATTAATAGGAGGTCCATGTTTTGTTCGCTTTGTTGGTCACCGCTCCCGGAATACCGTCAATGTACGCAGGCCAGCTGCAGCCGGATTTAGATTTACGAATCCAATCCGTTATGGCCCAGGAGCTCAACAACCTAGCTGCTCTGCGGCGGATTTCTATGGATGTGAATGAACTAAGAGTGTATTTTCGAGCTTGTTTAGACATGCTGAAGAGGATCTTTGTATGCGTGGTAACAGTGCGATTGTTGAAACGGTATCAAGATGTAAAGAAAAGCGGGCCTTGACAACGTGAGAGTCCAAGTAACTTACTGTAGAAGACTGATGAAATGCTACAGAGTGCCGGACCGATGTTCCGAAATACTAGCGTGTCAAATAATGAAGCAAGTCAGGCTTTACCGAGCCGCGCTGTCTTAACACACACGCTTCCATCTTTCATACATCCACAACGATTTACCCACTGCACTTCGGGCATCTCAACTAACAGTTTACGCTGGAATATTTCAATACACACACTTCCATCTTTTATACACTGCACATCGGGCATTTCACCCATCATGTCATACTACCGAACCGTGGCTGAGAATCCTTTCCAACGCGTAAGTATTGATACCATGAGTCTGCCTGAGCGTGCCTGGGCCTGTTGAGATGAGCTGACTGTGGGCTACTTTCCAGGCCTTCACTCAAAATGCATCCTACAGCTCCGATAACAACGAGATGTATACAGATGACCAATTCTCTCAGCAACAACAACCTAACGGCGCGGACCCTCTTTTAACAGACTTCTATAGCTTTCAGAACAACCAGATATATCAAAGTATCGGGCCGTATGAATCCTCTTCGGTTGATACCTATACACCAGCACTTAGCTATCCAGCACACGACCTTCCGGAGCTCTCCCCCATTATACTACCTGCCAGACCCTTAAGAGCACCTAAAACCTTTCCTCGACCACGTCGATCAGCATCGCCGGTTGACGACAGCACCCCTTACTGTGGGGCCTACTCGCCAGAATTGAAAACCCCTCCAGCCCCAAAAGGCAAAGACAAAGGTCACAATCCTTTCAAGTGCCCCCGATGTAAGGAGCGATTTCCGCGCGCAAAAAGCGTGCAGGACCATTTTCCGTCGTGCATACGAAGACACGGAAACCCTGAAAGGTTACGATGGAAGGACCATCATAGCTGCGCCAAATTCCAGGGAAAGGGACCAGGTCGAAATAGGCGCAAGAAGCAAGTAGTGATTGATCCACGGCAAGTAAACCCCGAAGCTGATAGGTGGCTAGCTACTAACTAGTCGTAGGATTACGAACAATCAATCATACGACGGAGAACGACGTTTGCCGGTGCGACAACGACATTTGCCAATGCAGGAGAAAGCGGATCTGCCGGTGCAGTGGACACCGGGCCCCGGTCTTGTTATGCGGTACAAAGCCATGTTCACGGAAGAAGACAAGGGGCGCTGACAAGTTATAGGTTCAAGCAAGAGAGTAACAACCAAACAGAGTGGAGCCGTGAGGATAGCGCGTCCCAGTATGTTAGCCAACCCATTAGCAGATATATTCGACTGCTAACCCGGGGTAGATTCAAGTTTGAATCCATAGAAGGGGAGGACGATGAGCTTATCACGAGACAACGCGCCGCTGATCGAGACCTTCACCGGGCAACATCCTCCATCATAAGGGAGATCTACCACTCTCCAACACCCACTTTCAATACCGATGGGTATACCCCAGAGCCCTTTACCAATCTCTTGATGTGCCACATGCCGGGCTTTGTGCCACGTGAACGCGGCTATTCGTCTTTATCCTTGTCGCCGATACGTCCAGCCTCAATGACACCAACAGCCCCTTTGGAAGGGTCCGTGACGCCTCGTGCGTCGACACCTGAGTGTCAAGCTACAGACACTGCGTACGTCAAGAGGGAGGCGGACAACTAGGACGGGCGGGGCGGGTGGGTAGGAGACCGAAGGACTGGCTCGCCGCGTGGCTTAATATGATTTGATTCGTCCTCTGTGTTGGGTTCCTTCCCTGTGAAGGTGGACACTAGATGGTTGCGTATTTCGTTGGTGTGTACAAGATGGCGATGTTTTTTCTCCATTACCACAGCGGAAGGCGCTAAAAAATTGGCGGCTTGGCACGGTAGTGGCAGGGTGTCCCGGGTGTCAAGGTCAACCAACGTGCCAATGTCTTCCCTTCTTTTTCATGAACAGCAACACGTTTCGGGACTTGGTCCCCACTGTACGTGACTTAACTGCGTCTTTCTAGTAGACAACGACGTTTCCAGATCTCATAATGGAAACCGTTATCGCGCTTCGGCAGTGTTGCGATGCTTAATCTGGTTCCTTAGGCAGACAATCTTCCAAAAGACACCTGCCACCTGCACAGAACAAGGTACAATTACCGTTCTAATGCCTTGTTAACATAGCATATAAACTACCGAATAGGCGAGATAGTTGTTACATTCCTTTCATTTGCTGTTCTGTTCTTTTCAGGGCTACATTGTGCTATATCACGGAGCTATGCTGTTTATTTGTGCGAGTTCCTGCAAGTATGAAGCCAAATACCATATTCTGAGGGCCCTTATTGCGCTCCAAGTGCTTGTTCGGCATAGAACTTGAATCTGTTGACACCAGAGATTTTTCTCAATAGATTACAAATATCTCCACAGTTGCAAATCTCCAAACCACTGGATCGCCCCTTGAAGCTAGCCCCGAAAGCCAACAAATGCACAGCGTTCAGCAGTATACATGTCCTCATTATATGTGCTATCAAGACACGATGACAGGAGAAGCGTTCCCACGCCGCGCATCGCCCCCAACACGATTATACTGCATTCAAGACAATTATTTAAAGGTTCTTCCACCGTCCAATAGGAAGCCACTGCAATACATTGCGATTTTGCAAGATAGAGACCCTTCTATCCAGGAGTCTTGACTCCAGAAAGAGACTAAACCGGGTAAAGAGACCTCAGACGGCCAGTGCGGTCCCTTGATGTAGTATCTCGGGACTGCTTCTTCTACTGTCAAACCTTGCACGAATTTAATTACATTATGATTGAGCTGCGAGGGCTGTTGTATGCTAACACTTGTACATGGTGATCCTGCATCACACGGCCACAGGCCTCAACTTCTCAAAAGGTCTCATGCCAAACAAGTGCTTTCCACCCATCGAGCTCCTTATCATGGCTTCCTAGGCATAGATCGTCATCATACCTTCATACTTCTTGATTTTCTCAGTCAGGTTGCCGGACTCAGCTAGTACCTGGGACAGCGTTGCAGCATCCCGAAGAGCAGTGGTAGCGCCAACTCCAGCTGAAGGAGACATAACATGTGCCGCGTCACCAATGAGTGTGAGGTTCCTAGAAGACACGTAGGGATGTCTGTTTTGGCAGAGATTAAGCGTATCATGGACGTCCGGGCGGCATCTGGAGATCGAAAAATGGGCGAAAAGACGAATACCAATCAGATGTCATCTCTCTGGCCCGTGCAGCTGACTCTTGATTGGAGAGATCCAGTACCTTCTCATCCTCCATTTCAATCCGATCTGTTCGTGCAATGTCATACTAAGAAAGAGCGTGAGCTACTAAGGTCCGAGATCGTAGGTCAGAAAGCCGGAAAAGGGGGCAACTGCTGAGACATTGCTTACTAAGCGCTCAAGTTCCGGCTAAAATTGCCAGCGCGAAGTCTTCTACTTCCCGGAATCTCCTTGGATGCTCTGCTGATGTAATATGCAACAAATTGATTAACATGTTGCTCCAAGCCCCTCCTTGCAGCATCACAAGCTAATCAAAAGAACTGAAAAGGCGGGGCTGGATAATTACCACTTGTGGTAATCGAATGGAGATAACGGATTCGGACTTAGGATGCATTGCCCGAATAGGCAATCATGCTCGACTTCTCTTCCGCAGGCCGTCCGCGAGAACTTGTATAAATGAAGTCTCGTTGACCACATTTCATCTCTCATACAAGTTGTTAATCGATCTCTTCTCTTACCTCCAACGATTTCATCCTTACTCTCCGCAAAGATTCACAGCTTGCCCAGCCCCGGCTTTCTCAATTTCTTTTACCACATTGAATCCTTAATTAGTCGTGACCGCGAATTGCCTTCATCATGGCCCAGAAGTATGTCAGTCAGCAACCACAAGGCCATAAGAACCACATCGAAAAAGTCGCCATAGTCGGAGTAAGTCACAGCCTCATTCATGTCCCTAGCCTGATAGGTATCCATACCATGAACAAATCACTGAGGCCTCAATTCAGGCCGGCGGGAACGTCGGCAAATACATCACCCAAGAGCTCCTCTCCGCCGGCACCTTCACCATCACCGCCCTCACCCGTCCAGACAGCACGGTCACCCTCCCGTCCGGCGTCACGATCAAGAAAATCGACTACGCCTCCCAGGAATCTCTCATTTCAGCCCTCCAAGGTCAAGATGCCTTAATCATCACCATGGGCACCCGCGCCCCAGCCGAGCAACAAAGCGCGCTGATCGAAGCCGCCGCCTCAGCCAACGTCCCCTTCGTCCTCCCCAACGAGTGGGGCTACGACATCGCGGACCCGGATCTGAGCAAGGACATCCCTATCGGCGAGAAGCACGCCGCGTATCGCGCGAAGATCGAAGAACTCGGGAAGAGTGCCTGGATTGGCGTAACGTGTGGATTTTGGTATGAATTTTCGCTGTCGCATGGAAGCGATGCGTATGGGTTTGATTTGAAAGAACGAAAGGTGACGTTCTTTGATGATGGGGAAACGAAGATTAATACGAGTACTTGGGCGCAGTGTGGGCGGGGTGTTGCGAAGTTGCTCGCGTTGCCGGTGGATGCGAAGGATGGGAGTCCGTGTTTGACAAATTACAAGAATAGGTTCATGTACATCTCGTCGTTCAATTTGAGTCAGAGGGATATCCTGGCGTCGGTGATGCGCGTGACGGGAACGAAGGAGGAGGATTGGAAGATTGAGCATGAGGAGTCCACGAGTAGGTATAAGGCTGCGATGGAGGCGATGATGAAGGGAGACATGTCGGGCTTTGTGAGGGTGATGTACACAAGGGTGTTTTATCAGGATGGAAAAGGCAACTTTGAGAAGACGAAGGGGTTGCAGAATGGGGTTTTGGGGCTACCTAAGGAGGATTTGGATGAGTATACGAAGATTGCCATCGAGATGTCTAAGAAGGAAGTGAAGTATTAGCGTCTCCATTCGGGGTTGATATATATTTTTGCTTAAGCTTCTCTCTTTGTGCTGTCCTGCGCAAGGATCTTTGTGACCCGCTTGTGTTGGTTGAATATTCGCTGGCGGAGCATGTTGTGAAAAGCGAGTCTGGATTTGGAAGTCTTGGGAAACGAATGTTTATTGTTGGAGTACCTTTTTCGAGCTTGCTGTTGTTCGCGTTTTTGATCGCCAGGCTTTATGACCAGGGATTCCGAGGGATACGCTGAAATCAGGCAGAAATGATCCTTCGATTTCACAAGCTACATCACGCGACGTGCGAACCCCGCAAAGTCAGGATCCGCATCTGAACATTGTCTCATCCTCAGGTATACAGGTAAGCCAGGTGGCGTCCTCGTTCCAGAGCACGTGATTTTAGTCGACCTTTTCTATTTCCTCGTCCAGCTCCCATCTCCATTGTCGTATATGAGCAACTATATCAGCGGACATCCTGAACCGCCGATCCCAAACTCCCCGTCGGTTCCAGCTTCTGGCTTGTTCACTATGAAGGATGACATTCACATTGCCAAGTCTATCGTTGATTTTGCTCAGAACGCTCAAGTCGCAGCGTAGAACGTCTTCGTAGAGGCGTAGGTGTACCGTTCCGAGCCGCGGAAAGGCTCCGATGGTTGCGAATAGCTGCTCGTCCGGGATCCGAAGCAGAGACTCATATCGTGCACCGCATGTGAATCGCTTGAAGGCAGGAAGTTTCAAGTCTAAGACTCGTACATTCTCTCGACTCATGGCTGTCAGGCGGTGTTGGAAAATGCTAAAAGCATCCAAGCCGTCGTAGATGTCCTTTGAAAGGCTATAGTTTGCGCCGGCGTTGACCTCGAATTTGAACGTATTGCGCGCATACAGGATCGGTGCTGCTTCCTGATACAGTGATCTACTCACACGAATGATGCCAGCGTTGAACGACCCAGGTGAGTTATGGTAACTTCTCAATTCGACCAAATCGTCGCATCCCTCGACATTTTCTCTGAGTATGGCTTTAATGCCATTGGACGAATGGATTTGGATGGTAATGTCTGTGGGTGAGGTGAGACAGTGACCGTAGATCATTGATCTGATCTCTAAGGGGAGGTCGAGGAAACGGAAACGCTTCTGCCTTTTTGTTCTTACGACAGGCTTTCTCTTCCGAGTACGCTGAGAGCCTGGTTTCTTTCTCGCAAGGGGCTTCTTCTGAACACTTTGGATGGTGGGCTGCATTTTCGAGTGGGTTTTCTGGCGAGTACGCTGGGAAGTGCGCATAGCTGCGGCACTATTTGCACTGAATGACCGTTAGCATAGAGACGACCTCGTAGCCTGTCATATGGGTTCTACTTTACTTCTTCATGCTGATCCAATGGAGCTGGCGTGGGAGCGATTCTAGCGAGCGGGCACGTAATTTTAGTTTCAATTTGATGATATTGATAATAGAAAGAAGGTGGGAGAGTAAGTGCTTTGAAAGGATGGAATTGTATAGGGCGGGCTATGCTCAATGCGCTAATGTTCATCACCACAAGAGAGAAGTCACAGCCCTACCACTAAAGTAGCTCTTTGAATTGGACCCCAGGGCGTCCCCTTGGATAGCTAGAACGTGATACAACAGCTCCAGAGATAGAGCCCCTCGAGTTGACTTGTCTTCCGTACGACTAAAGTGGCTCTCGACCGCATTATACTTCCCGTATATCGCGACACAAGCTATTCACATCAGACATTCATGCAAATTAACGGTCTACGAGCCGTTGATGACTGATCTATGTTACGTTTAGTGATGGCACTCCATTCCATGAGCATCCATTGAACTTTGTCTGCTAACCTGACTATACTAGAATTGCTTCTTCGATAAGCTAGCCGCGCAATGATGGCAGTGTGCCAGAGACATGTTTGGGGCCTGGTGGGGCGCACTGAGCGAAGCCTCGAAAAACCGTTTTGTCGCTTAAAGTAGCAGTCAGACGCGGGCTAGCCCTATCCTGCAGACCTCGTCGGACATCCAACACGAGACATGGGCGGACCGTCAGCCACGACCCTTTCCTTCCTTCGTGTTCGAGCCACAGGGGGTGGCTATCTTCTTCAGCATGGCGGAATCGCCTGCGCTACGGTCCTTTGTATTTTAACAATCGGACATTCTTTTGTTGCTATTGTATCTCCACTCGTTTTATATTTTCATCTGATCTTCTTGTCCGTTGGTCGTTGATCTAAATCACAGCAGACATCAACACCCCTCCCAAATCCATACCATGGCGCGCCCCTCCCGCCAAAAAATGCACGCCGACGACCCAACCTTCCTCTGGAAAGTAATCCTCCGTCTCTTCGCCATCATCCTCGCCATCATCGGCATCGGCACCCTCGCCTGGGCCTTGGCCACAAACATCAGACCCTCCCTCTCGCCCCCTACCGATTCCACCTCCAGCTACGGCTACTACAACAACTACAACAACTACGACGAATACACCTATTTCCAAGATTTCGTCTTCCTCCCCTGGTCCTTTCTCCCGCTCTCCCTCTCCATAATCTGGAATATCGCCAACATAGCCGTGCTCCTTTCTCGCAACAGGCCTATGCATCCAGGCGCGAATGTGGGGTGTGATCTTGTGCTATGGTTGTTTTTCGCGGTGACGGGAACGTTTGCGACGTTTGGGGCTCTGGAGTATATTGTTAATTATATTGGGGGACATGATAGTCCTTTGGGGTATGAAGGAGGGACGTATTCTAATGGGACGGCGATCACGTGTGGGGAATTCACGAGTTGTGATGCGCAAACGAGTTATTCGAATGCGCTGCAGCACAAGGGGGTGGTGATTACGGTCGGGTGTGCTATGCAATTTGCTGTCTTGTCAGTCTTTACTCCTATATCTTCCCATATCTAGTGCGAATGCTGACTGTTGCGTAACAGACTGATCCACTTTGCCCTCTTCATTTCTGCCTGCCGCTACACACATGCTCGACGGTACAACACCTCCTCTATGAAAGCCAAAGCCATAACCGCCGAGGCCACCGAAATAGCACGGAAGATGATCGCAGACCTTACGGCTGGCCCAGACGCTCAATTCCGACCTTTGCTTCAACAACCACAAGAGCAAGGCATGCAACAGACCGGCGGCCAATGGCCGCTGCAGCAAAGTGAAGCACAGCAGCCCTCGCAGCCTGGTAGTCGGGGTGGCCAGCCGCCGATCCAGCAGGATAACACAGCCCAACAACAACAAGTTGCGCGGGAACAAGCTATGCAGCCACGGTATGACGCCACCTCTCCCATCTCCTCGGCTGGGGACAGTTCCAGCAATGCGTTAGGGAAAAGGGTAGAGCTGGAGCCGCCAGAAATTATGGTCGAGAGTCCGCACTCAACGCATCCCGCGTTGAGGGATCAGGACTCGATGCCTTATGCTTGATTATTTTGCTGCCATCACGCTCTCTATGTCCTTTGGTGAAAATATGGTTCAATCTGCATCGCGTTGGGATTTGAGCTGTTTGTATAGACTTGATATGCTTTGTGGAAAGGTGTCATAGCGTACCGTGCGGTTGCATATATACCCCAATGGTGGTTGAATGATTTTGATAATATCGCAATTGATGAATCGCGTATCTTGACTCCCGAAAATTTTCTTACAGCCAGCTGTATTTGTTCTGACAGGTATCACAGACATCCTCCGAACTTCCAGTAGGGTCACTCACAGCCCAACGGAGCATATTCTATCAATCAATCCAGCTCGCGTTCTAATCAACCCAAATGCTTTGTTGCGTTTCGGGGTAGAAATGAGCAGGCCTTATGGAAGGTACAGCTAGAGTCGAAAGTAGTTAGAGCCGCCGGCATGAAGCTTCACTGCTGACGACGCTGCAGCCTTCATCAGTGGGGCATCCCTCGGCTGGCAGGACGTCCAACTTCTGCTTTGCATGACTCATCTGGGTGCTAACGTCTCCTACCTATCCAGCGGAGCACTGTTGGGTTGAAGGAAGCCATCTAGGAGGAGATCTTCGAGCCCCACCAGCATGAACGAGTAAGCTGAATCTTATCTATCAAGTCTAACATCGCAAAGCTCGGGCAGACAAGCCTGGACTCTTTCGATCGCGCTGCTGGGCGGATCAGCATACGCTTCAACTTATTTTGCCTTGCCAGCTAATCTGAAATCGTTCTACAGAGATCTGTGGAGTTCAGCTGCTTCGAGGCTCAAAGACAAGGATAGGAGCCATATCCTCCATCTCACCGTCAATTTGAAGGACCTGCGCACTGCCGTCGAAGAAAGACAGCGGGAATTTGTCGAGAAGCAATAGACTGTGAAGGGTAAGGAAAGCTGACGTTCACATCTTCCGAAGATAATGCTGAGGTGAAGAAACCTCAGGAATTGGAAATAATAGACGCAATGTTATCTTGCGGGATGTCTTTGCCAAAATCGCTGTCTGGATTGCAAAGTTCGTGGAAGTCGGCGATGTCGCTGTTTCATGCGATCCGGGTCATGCTACACTACCCTGGGCTCTCGTCAGGTTTCTTTTGAAGGTCCTAAACCAGACCAACATGTCGGACTGTTAAGGGTCCATACATTGACGGTACCACGGGTATCCATACAAGACGTTCGGCAGTATGTCGTGATTGCCGAGAGTCTGGAAGTTGTTGCAAAGGTCTTTATGTGAAAAGGTTAGCAGCATGTGAGCTCCACGCAACATTTTTGTTACTGCACTGGTGTTCAAGTTCTGTTCTCACGTCATTTCGTAAGCATCTGTCTGGGTCCAAGTCTTACACCTTCTGATTAATAAGGTCTTCTTCCCAAGAGCTCCCCAGTTACGCGCTTTTCTTGATGTAGTCTCCACGTGGCCCCACCCTGCGGCACAACGCAGATGCTGATGGATGATTTTCAGGCTCCGATAGGTCAGCTTGTAACTTCAATTCCTTCGGAACATAAAGATACCGGCCGCGATCCGGAAGCGACTTGGAGAACTTCCCAAAGACCTCCGAGAAACGTGCGACGAGACTTACAAATCAAGGTCCGAGACTGATGTAGAGGAGCAGAGGTCAATCGCTGCGAGTGCGTTCAAGCTACTAATGTCCTTACAAACGCCACTCAGGCATAAAGATTTTATACACGCTTTATCGTTCTGCGCCGACAATAGGGTCACCCTGTCCGCCGAAGATCTACTCGACCTATACTGTAATTTTGTTGTGCTTGACACCGAAATAGACGTGTTTCGCTTCGCTCATCTTTCGGTCAGAGAGTACTTGGAGATAAAAGCCGGATACGATTCGGAGAGCAGCCACGCGCTCGCTGCTCAGTTTTGCTTGAAATATCTTTGTACAAGTAAAAGCAGCGGCCCGTTCCTGATACCGAGAGATTCTTGGTCCGATGATAGTGAGACCGGGGATCTTTCGGCTCTTGACCTCAATTCCGATAGCCCGGTAATGAGTTGGAAAATAGACGAGGAAGCACCGATCTACGTGACCAACGATATGGTCACCTTAGAGTATCTTTTCCTCGATCGAATCCATGGATACGCTTGCCTATAGTAGCCTGACCATGTGGCTGGGTCCCGACACCTTCGCCTCGTCCACCCGTTGAATACTATGCTCCGAGATTTCATCATAGATGCGCAACAAACGATCTCTGCATGGCTCATGTAGTGGAATACGCTAGTGCTGCATATGCTGGAGTGCGACGGGGAGCACTTCATGCGAGGATGGAACAAAAACCGATCCAAGATCATCACCATGGTACACATACCTGCAGATTACCTCTTTACAGCAAGCGTTTGGGGTTTCTACGAATTGTTGAAGCTTCGTTTAAGGACGAAACCAGACCCATTGGTAATGCGATCTCGCCTTCAACATCTCAGTGCGCTTCAACTTGTATGCGAACATGGATGTTTAGACCTCAACGAGCTCCTATTAGACCGGGGCTGGGGCCTAGAAACGAACGACAGCTATCTGTTACTAGGTATCGCTATCAGTGATGAACGGCGATCAGTCATTGCTAAGTCTCACCATCGAAAATAACGATTTGAGATTGTAAATCTGCTGCTGTCTCGTGGTGCAGACCCAAATGAGAAATTTGATTATCCGCGTGCTGCGGGAAAAACGTTTCCAAATCTCAGAGCGATTGCGTCTGGGTCTACGGCATTACTCAAGATTCTGTTGGATTATCGGGCTAATGGTGATGTGGAAAACAATCAGGGGCCGAAGTCTTTCCATGTAGCTGCTATTCAGGGTCAACAAGAGATGGTGAAACTCTTGCTCGTCGCGGGTACAGATGTAGACGACGTCTGTTTGCAGAGGAGTTGCCCTGGTCTACCAAGCACTAGAAGCTCTATTGAGCATGACTCTAGAACACTGGCCTTAGGATGCTCGAGCTGACAGGTTTTTGGATAGGGCGTGGGGGAATGTAGCAGAGGATGCACAAGAGGGTTGCAAGAACGCTCTGCAAGCCAAGCCTGCCGATGGAAATGCTAGATACAAAGCGATGCCTCTTATCGAGGCAACAGTTCATTACGCAAAAACATATCCGTAGGTCGCTAAATACCGCTCGATAGTGCAGCTGCTTCTAGATCATGGCGCTGTTCCACAGCAGGGGAGAAACATAGCACAACCCTAGATACGTTCCCACTGAGACGTATATCCGCATGCCTTCAGTCTTTTCAGCAGATCAAGGACAATCTTTTCCAGGCTTCATGGTCATTTGTATTACTTTTCGAATTTCGAGCCGACGCGCATATACAGACTCGCGACTTAGAACATAATCTACAATATTTGATACCGAGTCGAGTGAGTCCAGGCACAACATCACACCTACTCCACGAGAAGGTACTTCCTACCAGATCTATCTCGGCACCATTCGCTGTAGGCCTTCTCTACAGTGTAGGCAGCCAGATTTTATAACCGCTTGGAAGTTTCTTGCCTATCACGACGCTTCGCTTGGGTGACCAATTCATCGATAGGCTACTCAAAGCTGTGAGGGCTAAAGAATAGACCTCTTGAGATGAAGTAATTTAGTTGCAGGATACCCGTAGATTATTGTCCATAGATCAGTGGCCTCATCCAAAGTCACTGTCACAATGAGATTTATGGGAACAATGCCAATCAGACATCCTAGCCCACCTGGTGGAAGAGAGTATTGAGGGAATAGCAGGATTGGACCAGTGAACCCTTCCATTCTCCATTCTCTATTCGAATGTACATAACGGGATGCTGTAATGTGGTTGTTATATGTACTCCTACTGCCTAGGCATTTCTTTGCTTTGGTATTGGCATTATCCATGCTTGGACAAAAACGCCAAACCGTCTTCACCTTCCTACATCCTCAGCAAGATCTCCCCACCCGTGATTGTTTGACCCGTCAAGCTCGCGTTGACGATGCCAGCAGCCTGCAAGTCTTGGACAAGATTGAAGATGAGTCCGTCGCATCCTTTTGCAGCTGAAAGGCAAAGAATTCCCATATCAGCACTCATTGTCACTGCCATATCGATTGCAATTGATGTCGTTGAAGCAGAGACACTTACCTATTATATCCACTGTAACGGGCAGAAACTCCGTGTGGAGAGTGATGGTTGAATTGTAGGACGCCGAGCCAACTTCATACAATTGTCAGTGGCTGGGTAAAGAGTCATGTGGAGGAGGATGCTGACTTGGTATCACGAAATCCGGCACTTCAGCGAACACTGAGATGCGACTGGTACTGAAGCCATACGGTACCTGTGGTGGACTATATTGCGAGTACAACAGTCAGCCAGGCCTAAGTCTATCAGGAGTAGTCGTGCATACCCCTTGTACGCATTCCGATACCGCGGATCAGCGCCCGCGGTATATAGAACCAAGCTATCTGAGCACGTAGTGCTATCGTTCAGCTGGACCTGCGTGCTCCACCATTCCTGGAAGATAGTTTTATTCGTAATAGCTTCCGTCAATGTTGAATTAGGATAGGAGTCTCCAAATGCCCATCGAATCTGTGACAAGCAATCAGCTTCAGACCGAGAGCAATCGTGACGGGTTTGAGGAGTTCACCAAAGGAGAAGGATCAACAAATGGCCTCCTGCCATCATGCACAGCTCCATAAGCCGCATAGAAAGGATCCCTAACCAACATCGTCTGCTCCTTGGATATCAAAATCGGATACGTAATATTCAGAAAATCATCCAAACCCGCGTCCACGCCTGCAGGATGCGTACTCTCCCACAACGTCGACAGATTCAACGCCGTACTCTTCGTCTCCAAGAACCCCTCCAACTTCCCCAAGAAATCCAAGAGCACGACATCGGCCCCCGTCTTCGCGCTCTTCGGAAAAGCCACCGTATACAATTTCTTCGGGAATTGCTCAAAAGATACGTCCAAGCCTTCATACAACACCATCGCCGCCGCCTTCCAGATCTCCGGATCCCTCGTCAAAAACCCACTCGTGTCCAGCTGCGGCGCTAACGGCATTACGCCCTCCAACCCCACCAGCCCATGACTAGGCCTATTCCCAAACAGCCCCTGCACCTGACTCGGGCCTCTAATACTGCCCCCCGTATCACTCCCCAACCCCAAGTCCAACCACGGATAACTGCCCTCCCCCGCCCCCGGCCCGGAACTTGAGCTGCTTGGATCCTGATAGCCGTCTCCGCGTGGGTTGAACGGGGAATGATAATCCACCCAATCCGCCGTCGCTGTCTCCCCGTTAGCGAATTGGCTCGTTTTCATCTTCCCAACGATGATGGCGCCGGCGTCGATGAGACGTTGCACAGTGAGTGCGTTCGCGGTGGCGGGCGGGAAGAGGTTGTACCAAGCGCGGTTTCCGTCGCTGGTTTTCACGCCGGCGATGTCGTAGATGTCTTTCACTCCTAGGCGTACGCCGGCCAAGGGCTGTTCGGGGGTTTTGGTGTAGTAAAGGCGTGATGGGACGCCCACTGCGGGGGATTGGATGCCGGGAACGTTGGCGGGGAGGGCCGCGTAGGTACCATTGGAGGAGGGGATCAGAGGCTGCGTGAAGGCGCCGGCAATATCGGTATAAAGGCGGTAGGGGGTGTAGAGGGAAGTGGTGGAGAGGATGTAGGGTCCTGAGGGGATTGCTGGGATTGAGCTGTTGGATGGGACGATGGATACCACCGTGGATTGATTTGAGCCTGCGAGAGTGAAAGTTGAATTCTGGGGATAGGTTGGCGCTGGGGTTCCCGTATATTGGATAAGAATAGCTTGATGAGGATGTTAGACATGAATAGTTCTTTTAAGAAAAAAACCATCGAAGACAGGAAGGATAAGCTGCCAGCAACCTGGCGCTTGGAGGAATGTTCTTTGATGCAATACCAGTAAAAGACACCGTAAGGAAGGTCAAAGCATGTGTCGTCTTTGCAGTCTGTCGAAAAGATGAGCATAAATAGCCTGCGGCATCGGCTTTCTTGAGGCCAAAAACATCACACAGATTAGAATGATTGAGGAAGGCCAAAGCATTATTTCGCGATCGACACGATTCATAACTTTAATTACTTATCACCTAGCTTACCTTCGAGGAATCCTTCATTCCACACATCATCGCCAGTTCCGAATCCGTCGATGATACTTTCAAGACTGCTTAGGTTATTATTCGAGGCAGACAGACGAACTACAGTGACAGGTTTTAAGCCGCCAGCAGACGACAATGTTTGCAAAGAGCTCAGCATAGGAACAGTAGCGAAGGGAGTAGCAGGGACATAGTAGGGGATTTCATTGAGAAGCAACGTTTGTCCTGTGGAAGTAAGAACCGTTGCAGCGAGACGAAGAAAGACGATATGGAGGATGCCAATCAGACGTGCGTAAGATAGTGCCATTGTCACCGGATCACGCGTGTGAGTTGAGAGAATGAACAATGCAGAGGGGGAACGAGATATTTACACAATCTGATAATTGTACTACTTGCCTTTGATATAAGTGAAGTGCCAGATGAATATTCCGCTGCGATGACTAGACTGGGTTTTAGGCAGGGACCGACACCATCCCCCACTCTCCAGCGATAGAGAGACATCACTTTTGCAAAGTCCCTTATCTTTTGAGCACCTACTAGATCCATATTGGGTCGAAATGTCAGTCTTGGCAATAGTAATCCCCATTTCTTCTTCAACGAATCAGAAAAGAGAAAAGGGCACATTTGGCGAATAAGGTGCTGTTGCTATTGCTATCGTCCGTTTGTGGTCCGGTCCAAGCCCCAATGGTCCTCAGAACACGTCGTTTTTCGAAACTCTCATTGCGCAAAAGAGAGTCACAATTGTGGAATTTAGAATCTTCCTCGGTCGGATGAACGAGTCCGGTGGAATCACTTTCGGCCTTCGTGACTCGTAAAATTTTACAAGCGTAGTTGTCATCGCTGCTGTTCTTCAGCAGGGGGCCCAGGAACATCATCATCGATGGCGCCTTCATGAATGGAAAGACCCTAGAGAACACCGGAGGCGAATCCGTCGTTGATACTGGCACGCCCTGGATCTCAGTCGCCATCCACGACAAAAGCAGCTATCCAGCTTAGTCCTGATACACCACACAGCTTTTCATTCTGGCTGCACGTATTGGCGGCTGTGACCTTTCAATTGGTACTGGAACTTTTAATCATGGTAACATTATGGATAATAAAGGGTGGCATTACAGAAACACCCCCCTTTGCCTATAAAGGACCCCAATCGCTAGATAGACACCCCCCCATATTTGGTTAGTGGCCGCGGTTAGTCTATCTGTTTCCTGAGCACGTTTACAAGGGGACTTATTAAGGAGACAACCCTGGGATTTGTCCCCGGGATCCCCCAGTGCGCATAAGTGGGGCCTGGAAGTATCCCCGAAGGTTATAACCCGGAGCACAGTACTCTGGGGCGTCTGCATGCCATTCTTGTGGACTCGTCCACAGAGTGTGTACTTTAGCTTCGGTCATCCTTACAGCTTTGGCGACAACTCATCCCTAGGCATACTGTTTACCATATACGGAGAAGCTTTCTCGTACAATGTTTTGACCTTACCGTTTCAGCTGTTCTGTCTCTCGTTTCTCTCGGACTGTCTGTAGCAGAGTCTTCAGGTAGCATTTTGTCTGCAAATATTATAAGCGACACCATTTTCGACGAAGTACTACTTGTGGTCCTCTTTTGCCTGATGGTGAACACATCGAAGAAGTCAATTCTAGTGCAACGGGACTGTCAGGTCCCATCTTTGGTGTCCAGGGTGGAGGTCAGTTGGGAATGGGTTTCTATAATATGTCGTGGAAGCCATACGAGCAGGATGTCGGCTTACATGAAAGGTCTGTTTCTCGTCATCTTTCTCGATCGCCTGTAATCACCTTACAGGGCAAGTTTTGGTGGCATGTACCTTCCACATGCTATCAATCCTCAGTTCACGGCTGCAAATCGGACCAAAGATGCCTTGATAACCACGTTACATATCTATAGCCAGGAGATTTCGCATTCGAGATTCCGAGACGATCCTTTTCTTCCTGCGCCGTATCCAAAAGAAAGCGCAAAATGGAGAGACTCGTTCTACAACACTTCGACAAAGCCCACACTACTCGCCTGTATCGACAAGACGGAAATCTGTGAGATGGAGACGTGTAAATGCTCAGTGGTGACGAGACCATCTGACCAGGACTGCTTTCTGCATTTACAGAATAAAACTGAAGTGGCGACGCAAGAGGACTTGGAGTTCACCCCTCTTCTCACAGCTCTGACGGCCTTCAACATCGCCCAAGCGGCATTTTATCCAGATGTGAAGCTCGAAGCGGCATCTCATTGCGAGGATCCCACTTCCATTTTATTTGAACAACCACTGCTTCGATCTACCTAAAGACCAATGGAGAAAGGAGACCGCTCGATGGTTCGAGGCCTCTCTAGCAAGGATACAATTCAATCTTCTGGAGATTATGGGTAGTGAAGACAAGAGCAGGATGAATTACGACGGTATTCCCCAAACTTAGAGAGGTATGTGCAAGACGATGAAATTCAAGAGCGTTGGATGGCTCAATGTGAGCATTGGTGGCTTTCTAGGTCTATTGGTCCTTGCTGCCGCGATTACTCTGGCAAGCGTAAAGACTAGAAAGGGGGAGTCGTGGCTGAATTTGGGAGCTGCTCTGTTGTTTTCTCCGATCAAGATGTGCGGTCAGATATACCCGACGATTCGGAGAGACGGCTCGTTGTACGGCATGGTTGAAAACTGAACGAATATCCCCATAGAGCAAAGCGGAGTCAAGAACAAACGCTCAAGGATGTTTTCCCAGCGGACCCAGGCAGAATAAGGATATAGGGGTACTCATGGCCGACTCGGATGAACGTGTGGAGATGACTGACAACTCTTCGTGAGTCAAGAGGCGCTCTCACCTTACCTTGAATGCTAAGCGTCTTACCGTCAATCAAATATAATAAAAAAGGCTCAGTGGACCGTGGGACATTCCACCGAAGAGGGGATAGCAAACTTCTCAATATGTCTGATGGCGAATTTCAATGGGAAAGTGTTGATTGCTAGAATGGGAAATGGATGTTTGCTCCAGCTGCAACGCAAGGAATCTCGACCACGACGCTTAGATTTCTGTCATCTTGTCAGGTTTTGCAGAAATTTGCAAGATCTAAGCAGTGGTTGGAAATACGTGTCATTGCGTTGTAAATCGGGTATCATCGTGTATAAAATCCGCTCATCTCGAACTTCAATAGGAGCTGGCTGATCGTGTTGCCTTCATCTTCGCTCATGTTCTCTTTGCCCGAAGGGTCATGACTCGTTTCACGGGCCTTGGTGCCACCCTGCCCTCGCCGCTCACTCAGTCCTCGGCAGACGCCGATGAAGACATGGACTTTCTTCTTATATATGGCAAAAAGATCTGTCACGTCTGCTTTGTTATAATCTCCTCCGGCTTCGGACCTTGCATGGCGGGCGAACTGCAGTATCAAGCTGAATATCTCCTCAAGCAGCTCCATGACCTGCGCTTGTCGTTTGCGTAGGATCAGAGTAAGCATCATGCGATCAAGTACCTGCTCATGGAATTCACGAAGGTCGGCCAAGCTGTCTGTACCGTCTTGATCCAATGCTCTGTCGATGTCTTTGAGTTTTTGCTTAAGAATACGCCAACTCGACTGCACCCCATCAAAAAAGTATCCACATACTGTCGAGACGAAGTGATGGCTTTCAATCCTAAATCGTTGCGACGTAAAGTCTGTGTGGCTAGTAGAATTCCTTGTATCCCTGAAGAACTGGTTGACGACAAAGAGCATTCGTAATGCCCTCAACTGTAACTTAAAAACCGCATCATATTTCGCCAAAGAGACGTCGGTAATTACGGCATTCAATGGGGGTGGTGGTTTGTACTGCAAGCGCAGAAAGTCCAGAGCCTCAATAGAGTTGGGATCCATACATCGCTGGAGCTCGTCCTCGGACATTGCTCTAATCGAGAAGCTCAAACCTCCGGGCAGCTCGGCACGAAACATGGACGAGCCTTCGAATTGCTCTGTGTTGTAATAACTTTCCGTCAGGATGCCCGTAAGTGCGAGTCTTAATTCAGAGCTGGCTGGAGGCCAAGTATCTCGGGATCCTAGCTTTAAGCCTGATGTGCCAGCGCGCGAGTGACCTTTCCGACGCTCCGAAGATTGAAGCTCGGGATCAAAAAGGGCATGAGACAGGCGCGAGGCAAATACGCCGTCACCGAATAGGCTGTAGCGGTGAAGAAGAGAGAAGTGGGAGCGGACGCTATGTCCCTTGAAGAGAAGGCGCAACGAGGCGCGGTTGATTAGGTGAGCTTGAGTCGTAAGAAGAGGGTTGAACGAGAGGGCTGGAAGTAAGGAGACCGGAGGCGCAAAGATTTCATTCTCTAGCGTCTCGTTGCAATCCAGAATGCTCCACGAGACCGAGTCGGAGACATTATTTCCAGCTTTCATGAGATGGAGGGGTTGCTCAAAGATGTTGATAGAAGCGGTGATGTAAGCTTTAGCGGTCTCTTCTGATAGTCTAGTCGAGTCGATATCGCATCGCGTATGGTAATCATGAAGGAGGTTGACCCATCTCGCATCCTCGCCATCCTTGTCAAAATGAGTGATGGCATTTTGGAGGTTCGACTCATATTCTCTAGCTTTTGTTTGTATCTTCTCAATGTGCTCCCATGAAAATTGCCATTCGAGACTGGGCGTGTCAACAGTATTGGCCGATTTCATTTGGAGAAGAGGATGTGCAGGTCTGTGTGCCTCCAGCAGTCGCAAGCTTTGGCCAGTGTCGAACACGAGTTGAGCATCTTCTTTAGCGACGAAGCTTGGCATTGCGAGTGGCTCAAAGTCATATTCAATTTCCCAAACCTCTTTGCCGCTATCAAGCTTACGCAATTTCTCCGTGGCCCTGGCGAACCTCGGGACTTGACCTGAAACTCCCAAAGCCAGGTCGATCTTCAAGCCTAACCAGCCGCTCACGGACTCCAGCCAGGGTTTAGACACCGATGCAAGAATATCAAAGGCCATGGGCTGGAGCCACGCTGCTGTGTGCTCTAAATTCTGGACCATCTCATATATTCTAGACAAGAGCTCTTCATCTGTATTGGCCCCATCTACCTTCCGCACTATCTCACCAAGGAGTGCCAGTATCTGCCGGGGCCTTTCGAACAGCGATTGCAACTGCAACAGACTGCGTACAGGAGTCTCATTTTCAACGATCTGTGCTTGTAGGGATGCGAGGGTAGAAGAGAAAGTACCCATCAAGGCGACCAATGCTGGACAAGCCGTATTCGAGACTTGGGTCATGCCAATGAAAGAGCGCAGCTGCCTTGTTTTGTTGCCATATTCGATGAAGGTAGTGCTCAGACTATTGAAAACCTCAGGGCTATATCCGGACATCCGTCCATCCTCAATGCAGGGATGAAAGCGGCCTTCATTTTCAGAATAGCAATACAGTATTGACTCCCTGCCCAGACCCAATTGAAGCAGACTCCTAAGTAAAGGATCAGATTGAATAACTCGGCCAGCACTTCGATTTACATCATCGGTAGTTGCATTTTCAGCCTCGGCAGCAAGAGCGGCATCAAAGGTTTGCGGTCCTGCTTCACTGATATACACAGTCCTCGGTTCCTGGAAGTCCCTGTCATAGAATGTTTCCCAGCTCTTAATCTTGGCAGGTATCTGCTCTTCCTCCTCCGCCTTTGGGAAGGCCCAAATATCTGCTTCTAGCGCCTCGGAAAAATCGATCGAATCGATAGAGGAAAGTACAGCAGATGCGTCAAGCGCGCCAGGATCTTCGATGGGTCCGTACGTAAAAGTAGATAGATCTGGTAGGTGGAGATCAAGATCTTTGGAGATCCGAAAAAATATTCCTGGGTCATCTTCTGGATCTGTTGTAGTGAGTCAGTCGAAAAATTCTGCAAGGCGTATTTCAAAGCCAACGACATACCAAGAGGCTCCAAGTTTAGAAATAAGGGACTTATCGGATTTTGGTCGAATTCAAAGTGCGCGAGTGTGGACGTTTTCCACAAGTCTGGGACCGCAAAAGCGTTCCCATCCTCGACATGCTCGTCCATGAAGTAGCCCGTACCCTTTGTCCTAACATATTCGTTATTGAAAGGAATGTTGATAGTTCCCAGTCGCGACTTTTGGAGTTGCGAGACGCGCCAAGAAAACGGTAGAACTACTTTAAGGGCCGCAGGGTAGTATGCTCCCAAGAGCCTCTAGGACTAATATATCTTCAGTATAAGCGCCTTATCATTGATAATTGTGATAATTAAGGTAGCAGGATATACTGTAGGGCAGATATACCGGGAGCCTTTTATTATTTCAGGAGATCCGCTAATCAGGAGACCAATGATACCGCGATGCTGAGTCAGCGGTAAAATATAATACCAGGGTTTATATAAGTTACCGAGTAGTATAACACACCCCCTATAGAGTACGCCTGGTACAGATCACCCTCCCAGGGCGAAATCAACTGAATCTTCCGAATCTATCGTCAAGATCTTCCTAGTGTTGATGCGTATACCGGTATTAAATACCCGAGCTGCTCGTATAGATCCTTAGCGCTCCCTGTTTTATAAATAATATCGTATCTAACTAATAATACTGAATTATACTTATTTCTAGGAGATTTTTAGGCCTAGGAGATTCCTTATTTACGAGGATCCTAAGTATTTTGTCTTAATACTAGCGCCCACGTAAATGAGCATATTTTAATTACGATATCCGATGCTGTAATATAAACCAGGATACTCGTATTCTAACGAGACTATGACGATGCTTACTAAGGGGATCCATTCGGTATGCTTACGCAAAACCCCTTGCGGCCCTTAAAAAGTACGCTAAACTCAGCCTTACCAGGTAGACGTCAACAGAGCTTGTGGAGTGAAGGTAAAAATCCTGCAATTTTTTTCGCTACCTGCTAAAAGATCCAAAATTCTACATGGCAAGGAGACTTTCATGACTGCCGCAGCTTCGAGAGTCGGAAGAGTGCGCATTTAAACTCGCACCCCCCACAATGCCTCTCAAGAAGAAAGCCCCCCGTCCACCAAAGCCGGCCTCAACGCCATCTGAAGATGCTGGGGAGGAGGAAAGGGAAGAACCCTCACCGCCGGCGAAAGCAGACGATCCCAAGGATCATGTTGTGTCAGATGCATGGACTGATGAGCAAGAGACCGTGCTGTTCAAAAGCATGATCCAATGCAAGCCTGTAGGTTCGTTTTTGAGTTATGTTTGGGAAGGAGCTTGTGCGTCATCGATTTAAAGTATGCATGCTGACGACGAGTATCAGGCATGCATAAGCACTTTCGAATGATACATATCTGGGACAAAATGAGGGGTCGTGGTTACAATGGCTACATTTCACCACATTACGCTCATACGAAAATACCAGGTATCTGGGAGAAGTTGGGAACCCTGTACAACCTTGAGACTCTCGACGCAAGGGTGTGTCTCCTCTGGTCAATTGCTGCAAAATAGGGGCTGATTTGGGGTAGGAAGACGCGGTGGGCGAGCAGTTCTACCCCTTCGACTTGCCGGACGACCCTTCCGGAGAAAATGATAGTTATTGGGACTTGAAGTTCGCAAGGAGAATCGCTTCTGAAAGACCTTCATCGCCGCCTATTCTCCCATATCAGCTCGATGCAATTCCTGTCGGAGGTGGGAAGCCAGTACGGAGGCAGAGTACTGTAGATGATACAGATGGTAAGGACAGTACGATCTGAATTGGAAACTGTGAGAGTAACAAGGCCTTAATAGATACTCGTTCATCACCAGCATCATACACAGGTCGGGCAGCTGGCCGCGGCACTCGCGGTTCGAAGGGTACCAGGGTATCACGTTTAGCAGAAGTCTCAAAGTCGAAAGGACGACAGAGTCACTCGTCGCCAGATCAGGGTACTGAGGACGATCGGAAAGAAGAGGAAGATGATGCAGACGCCATGGACGTCGACGAGGGCGATGGTAAGGCTGCCGGCTCGAGGAAAACCAACAAAGCGTCAAAGGCTGGCACTGGCAAAGGTTCGACGAGGAGGAGTGGACGAAAGCGGTAGCACTCATGGCTGTCAAAACAGAGGTTGGGATTAATGTGATGAGGACTTTATTTCTGTGCAACATGTGGATCGGTTGGAGCCCGTGCGACATGAAATTGCTAGACGCTGAATGGCCAATTGAATTACAAGAACCTTTTCCGCTCTTGTGACCATTGTTATTCATTCGGGGAGCAGCGAAAGACATTCTGATAGGGCTTCGAACTTAGGAGAGTCATTTGTAGAGCTGGTACCGGTGGTGGGGCTGTGGGGGGGAAAACAAAAAAAATAAAAATGCCAAGGATTCGCAAGCTTTCTGGACACGCTAAACCCCACGTCTGACCTCGGCCCTCGGCTAGCCGCTTGTTGAATTTGAATTGCGCGGACTGCAACTCTACAACCCTACGTAAGATTTGAAGCCAGCAACACTACTTCAGTCTCCTTCTTCTCCACCTTTGTTTCTTTCAATTAGCCAGAACTCAAAGCTTCAACTCCAGGCTCCTTGTTCCTTCAAGCTCCGGGATGTTGCGAGTCTTGACAAGGAGCCGCTCAGCATTCCGGAACAGCTCGCCAATAGGCCCCTCAGCTGAGGTAGGTAGCATGGTGGAGAACAGACATAGGCATTGGAACGCGAAGCTGACTTGATTGTTCTAGTTATTCGCTATGGCTCCTGCAAATGCAAGAAAGAGCTTCTCCGCTCTCCCAGAGGGTGAGTTACCGAAATTCCTCTCGTCCGACACGCGGAATTGTTAGAAAGAGTAACTGTCATTGTGGATCGAATCACCTGTATCGAGTATACTAGCTTTAGAGCAAGATTTTCAGATCGCTGTATGCTCCAACGGTAGCATTTGCTTGCGAAAGAATTTACTCCGAAGAATTCACTCCGTTCGGCTCGAAATCTCGCTAGCTACATAATTCGAGTCATGTATAAGCCAGATATTGCCGTTTGTTTTCATGGCTTGTCTGCCGGATAGCTCAGGCCAATCCATGCTAACAAGCCGCCAGGATACCGAGAAGACAGCTCCAGGGGCGCTATGCTACGTTTCGAAGACTCGCTACCTCGACTACCCGTTCCCACTTTAGAAGAGACATCCAAACGATACCTGAAATCCGTGCACCCAATGTTGAACGAAGCTGAATTTGCAACCACGAAGAAAGCTGTCGAGGAATTTGTCAAGCCGGGAAGCGTTGGGCACGAATTACAGAGAAGGCTGCAAGCTCGGAGGGAGGATCCAAAATACCGCAATTGGATATACGAATGGTGGAATGATGCTGCGTATCTCAGCTACAGAGATCCAGTGGTTCCCTACGTCAGCTACTTTTATTCACATCGGGATGACAGGCGGCGGCGAAATCCTGCCAAAAGAGCTGCAGCATTGACGACTGCCGTGCTCGAGTTCAAGAAGCAGGTGGACAACGAATCGCTAGAGCCGGAGTACATGAAGAGGCTGCCAATCAGCATGGAGTCATATCAATGGATGTTCAACGCATGCCGTGTTCCTGGCAAATCTGTCGACCACCCCGTAAAGTACTCGCCGAACGACCACAAGTACTTTACCGTGGTCAGAAAAAATCAATTCTTCAAGGTCGCGTACGAAGTTGGTGGTCAACAGCTGAACGCTGTGGAGCTGGAGAAGCAATTCAATCGAATCTACAAGATTGCTCAAAAAGTACCGGCAGTCGGGGCCATGACCACCCAAAATCGCGACATCTGGTATTCCGCTCGCGAAGCACTTCTCGCAGCACATCCAGCCAATGCTATTGCACTCGAAATTATACAGGCCTCGGGATTCCTTGTCTGCCTGGATGACGCGTCTCCTGTAACATTGGAAGAGCGGGCTCACCAGTATTGGCATGGTGATGGCGCCAACCGGTGGTTCGACAAACCCTTGGAGTTTATCGTTAACGAAAATGGCACCTCTGGCTTCATGGGAGAACACAGTATGATGGACGGCACACCCACACACCGATTGAACGACTACATCAACATGATGATTTTCACCAACAAGCTCGACCTTTCGGACTCCAACATCCGCTCAGATCTCGCTGAACCTGTCGCTATCAAGTTCCACACCAATGAGGCCGTCACCAAGGAAATTCATCGCGCTCAATCCGATCACGAGGCTTTGATCGCTCAACACGAGCTCAAAGTGCAAGCTTATCAAGGCTACGGCAAAGGTCTCATCAAGAGATTTAAGTGCTCGCCCGATGCTTACGTCCAGATGCTTATTCAGCTGGCATATCACAAGATGTACGGAACCTGCCGGCCAACATACGAGTCAGCCGCCACTCGGCGCTTCCAGCAAGGTCGGACTGAGACCTGCCGAAGTGTGAGTGATGAGAGTGTCGCCTTCTGCACTGCTATGGCGGATCCTGAGGTCGCACCAGAAGAGTGTGTCAAGGCATTCCGGGCTGCTGTTGATGCTCATGTCAAGTACATTACCGATGCGAGCAACGGCAAAGGCGTGGATAGACATCTATTTGGGCTGAAGAAGTCGTTGAAAGAAGGGGAAGAGTTGCCACAGATCTTTAAAGACCGAGCATACGGGTACAGTGGGACGTGGTATCTCAGCTCCAGTCAGCTGAGTAGTGAATACTTCAACGGCTACGGTTGGAGTCAGGTGGTGGACGATGGATTTGGTATCGCGTATATGATTAACGAAAACAGGTAAGTCTATGAATTCGATTGTTGGGACATTGTTTACTGACATCAGTAGCATTCAATTCAACATTGTGAGCAAAGGGCTTGGGAGCGAGAGGATGAGCTTCTGGCTCAACGAGGCCGCAAACGAGATGAGGGATCTACTGCTACCCACGACAGAGGCTCCTAAAGCGAAGCTATAGAGCTGATAGGCCTTTTCAACCTAGCCTACCAGCAGTTTGTAGGATTACTGCGTTCTATACTAGGAGGTTTGGATGTCCCATGTAGAATGTATAAGAAATATTATTTGATCCTTGATTTCTCTACGGTTACCTGCCCGTCAATTGCCGAGATAGTAGAATCTAACCAAGCTACCAACCAAAATACGTACCAAGGCTACACCACATCAAGCGTTGGTAGGCGGTCCATTCCCAAGCCCAGAGCAAGATCTTCCCCCGCCCGCTTTTCGGCAGCTGTTCGCCAGCTCGTTCCTGATTCGACCCCTGCTCTAACCTGCAGGCCATCACATCATAACCAAGCTCGCCCCGATAAGCTCCGCGTCATGAAAGCACAGCCAAGTGCCAACCATCCAGCTATGGAGGTCATGTGGAGTGACCATGACCGTGACAAAGGGTCCTCAACGCTTTGTTTCCATTCTCACTTACATTTGCTCTCCAGCAGGAAATTGCAGAGTACCCAGGTTGGCTGCCTTTGTCTGGAAAAGACCCGCATTGACGGCCATGCCTGCACGTTTATGGAGCCCTTGTGCATAACTCCGCATCTTGCACAACTGGGAAACAAAACGTGGGCAAATCGCTCTACTCTACACCGCCAGCTTGCACCACTACTTTGGCTACTTGACTTATAACCTCCTTGATGTCTTCTTCCGCTGTCCTTGCTTGCCGATATGCCTATTCGCCAGGAGAGTGATGAGTGGCCTCTCATGGCTTACCACCACAACGAGGAAGCACCGGCAGCGTTTGAGGCGGTGATTATGAGGAAGATGTCGGAGGAGAGTATTAGGACTGAGGATTGTGAGGGGCCGGTACCGGATATGCCGGTAGAAGACGAAGACGCAATGGCAGAACCTGAAAATGACATTGAAGATAATGGTGAAGGGGAAATACTTTGCAGTGATCGAGCAGAGCTTATTGAGAGGATCAAGAGAGGGGAGAGTCCTACTTGGGTGCCGAATAAAGCGGTGAGTGGGATTTGGATCGGTCAAATTCGTTTCGAAAAAAGATGAGCAGGCTTCAAGCTGGCATCAAGGTCCTTAATCGTTCTGGGTTGATGATAGTACTTCATCAACGCCCTTTTTAGAACAATTTGCCCAAATCTAGTGTGGAAATTTATAACTCTGCGTCGTGGTCACAAGGAAAATTGCATCTAGTTCTAGGACGTTACTTCCTCACTGCGCGTTGCCTAGAGGGCTACAGTGAGCACATCATTGCAAGAGCAAACAGCTAACGTGACCTCCGTATAGCTCAAGCAGGAATATCTCAAGACCAACAATGGACAATCTCCAGGCGTTTCCCCGAAATCTACCTTTCCCAAGGCTCCCTCTCCCCTGCTTCCTGCTGCCGAAGTCAAGAGCATCATGCGAAGAAAGTCCAGCCCTCCCAAGGACAGACTCTTGGAACCATCGGAGATACAACGGCCAAAGTCTGCTTTGCATGCAGGAGACTTTACAGAGGATATAAAAAACGAGAACATCGCCCTGCAGGATTCCCCGAGACCCTCAAGATTCCCTTCTTATGCCTTTCAAGCTGGGCCTCTAGGTACATCGCCAACTACACCCTGGTATACACCGCCCTTATCCCTCCAAGGTTACGGTAGTGTATCACAATTAGGTTCTTCAGAAAGATACCCAGACTCATCTGACCGAAAACCATGGAGGAGTCGAGCCCCATCGCTTACTTCCTACTCCTCGTCGAGCTATATCCTCAAAGCACCGACCACTCCCTTGGTCCAGCAATCAAACAATACGGATCTCGACTTCTCCCCAAGAGATCGATCATTGAGTCCCGACAAGACCAACCGACGCCATACGCTTCCTCCCCACAGCTTTCGTAGCATGCATTCTTCTCCTGGTAGTCACACATGCGTTTCCACTCATCTAGTCCGCCATGCTCCATCATACCGCAGGGAAGGCACGTTCCCATATGGTCACCACCCGAGAAGGTCTTTGACATCAAATTGGTCCCTACAAGCCTCAACTTCGCCACAGACACCGGCTTACCTACGTTCTCGCAGGACGTCTTTCTCATCTGAGTCTTCCCCACTACAGCATGCACACATGGTAGGCTCTTACGAAGAATCAATTCTGCGAGGCTGGATGTCGACGGCTCCATCGAAGCCTCTGGACTTTACAGCTCAGATCGGGGTCCTTGGCAGGGGGAATTGTAAACCAAAGTGTCCAGCTCATGTGACAATTCCATTTCCAGCGGTCTTCTACAGCTACAACACCGGCAACGGCAGAAGTGTAGCAACCGATGATCCAAGCCCTTACGTGGGCCACATCGATCTCCAGTCTTCACTGAAACCTATCGAGCCAGAAGAGACGCCCGGTCCGGGAATCGAGGCTAACGTTGAGTCTCAAGCTAATGAAGATTCTCTCCATGGTGATCCTACAGCCACAAGATTTGCGTCTAGAAAATCCAAAAAGAGACGGCGGACTTCTCCTTCATCCTTACCACCAGGAGGAAGCTACCGGATACCGCAGCAAGGCCAATTACAGATCATCATCAAAAACCCCAATAAGACGGCTGTGAAGCTATTCCTAGTACCTTATGACCTGGAAGGCATGGAACCAGGTACCAAGACCTTCGTCCGCCAACGGTCTTACTCCGCCGACCCCGTCATCGACGATCCATCGGCCTCAAAATCTCAATCTGACCCAGCCTTAGTAGCCAAAAAGGCGACTCTGCGCTATTTGATCCATCTAAACATCTGCAGTACATCAAAAGGGCGGTTCTACCTATACCATCAAATCAGAGTCGTCTTCGCCAATCGCGTGCCGGACAACAAAGAGCAATTGCGGAACGAAATCCAACTATCCCAGCCAAGGTTCAGTGCTTACAAGCCAAATCGAGACCCTCTATCTGGTCGAGGCTCAAGTGCAGGTGCGAAACTTAGGGCAGAGAAAGCATTCCGCAGACGCAGCTCTGGGTTTGCATTCAGCACCGATGACCTGGATGGATGCAGCACGCAGAACTTTTCGGGTGGATCAACATTTCCCTTCAATAGTGGACCAGTGGTTCCACCTATCCCGGCTATACCTTTTAACATTGTGTCACGACAAAGGCCCGTCAAGGAGAACGAGAATGGAGACAGTGACGCCATGGGTGTCGATACTGTGTCGATGCCTACAACTGCATCTGACATAGAATCGTCGCTCAGCGACAAGGCAAATCGCTTCAAGGGCATACAGCTTTCGAGCTCATGCCGGAGTAATTCTAGCGAGGGCAGTAATGGCTATAGCAAGCTAAGCAAAGGCGACTCTGGTTATGGCGGTATGTTCGGGCGGCCCTGGACGCCTGAGGCGGGTGAGGGATTGCTGGCTAGAAGATTGAAAGGATTACCATTAGGTATCCCACGAGATGCTGATAAGGCTATGGATGAAGAAATGTAGATATGAGGGAGCGTTTGAATTGGGAAGGTGTTTGGGTACTCGTGTGGCGTCGTAAAGGAGATATTATGGACAAGGAATTTCTTAGACTTGTTTGCTTTGTAACACCCTAACGACATATGTAGCAGTTGACTATATAATTGGATACTATATATTACGTACTCTGCATCTACCATTCCCCTCGTCCCCATGCTTGCGTGGCGTGGAAAGATACAGAATGCATTAAGCATGGCTTTAGGGTTAAAGCCGTGGTATGAGCTTCGGGTCTACCGATTGCCGAGAAACTAGCGCTGCACCCCTGGAATTCAAAGAAAATCGTCCCACTTCAACTGTGGATGACTGCTTGAACTTTTGGAGTGTGGCGAAAGAGAAGGTTGTGTTGGCATTGCTGTGACAATCTCTACGGTCTTTACTGGCTCGCAAACCTGCGCAGGAGGGCTTCTACTCATTGGCACTGCTTGCATTGCCTCTCAACAAAAGCGACTCAAGCGCGAGTTCTATATATCATGGCTTCAGTCCTGAACGGTAGCTTTGCTTCTCCCCTCGCGAACGCTGATAACTCGGCGGTCTCGGATGATGGGCTCCTCTCGCGCGTGTACAATGGCATGAGTGGTTTGAGCATGTTTGTTACATTTCTCTTGATGCTGGTTGCGTATGATCAATGTAAGCTCCCTATCCTCAATGCTTCCGTGAAAGAACCCGTTGCTGATGGTGGACACAGTCAAATACATTCGGAACAAGGGATCGATTGTTGGACCAGCATGGAAGATGCCCTTTATTGGACCGTTTCTGCAGAGCGTGAACCCGAAGATGGATGAATACAAGGCGAAGTGGGCTAGTGGGGACTTGAGCTGCGTCTCGGTGTTCCACAAGTGCATATATGAAGAACGGGGAACTCAATTGGTCTATAGGCTGATTTGGTGGGCAGGTTCGTGGTCATTGCCTCGTCGCGCGACATGGCTCGCAAAGTCTTCAATTCGCCTATGTACGTCAAACCATGCGTGGTGGATGTTGCATACAAGCTGCTTCGCCCAACCAATTGGGTTTTTCTGGACGGCAAGGCTCATGTCGACTACCGCAAAGGATTGAATGGCTTGTTCACTCGCCAGGCTCTGGATATCTATCTACCAGGTCAAGAGGAGTGCTACGACAAATACTTTGCCAGATTCCTCGAAATATCAAAGCAAGCCGACCCCCAGAAAGGCACACCTTTCATGGCCGTCTTCCGAGAGCTCATGTGCGCTGTATCCTGCCGGACTTTCGTAGGCCACTACTTGTCGGATGCCGCAGTCAAGAAAATCGCAGACGACTACTGGATGATAACAGCGGCTCTTGAACTCGTCAACTTTCCCATCATCCTACCCTACACAAAGACCTGGTACGGCAAAGGAGCCGCAGACATGGTCCTCGCCGAATTCGCCAAATGCGCCGCAAAGAGCAAAGCCCGTATGGCCGTTGGCGGTGACATAACCTGCATAATGGACGCCTGGGTCAAGTCCATGCTCGACAGCGCCGCCTACAATGCCAAAATCGCCAAAGGCCTCCCCGTCGATCCTTCCGAAAAACCCACGACAACCATCCGCCATTTCTCGGACTTCGAAATCTCCCAAACGATGTTCACATTCCTCTTCGCCTCCCAAGACGCCACCAGCAGCGCCTGCACCTGGCTCTTCCAGCTTATGGCCGACCGCCCCGAAATCCTTGACAGGGTGCGCGCCGAAAATCTCGCTGCCCGTGACGGCGACAAGAACGTCCGCTTTAGCATGGATCTCCTCGAAAAACTTCCCTACACGCGCGCCGTCGTAAAGGAAACCTTACGTTACCGATCCCCTGTCCTCCTTGTCCCTTATGTCGTAAAAACGGCCTTCCCAGTCACAGACTCCTACACATGTCCCAAAGGCTCCATGATAATACCCTCTTGCTGGCCCGCGCTGCACGACCCTGAGGCTTACCCCAACCCGGATAGCTTTGATCCGGAGAGGTGGGTGACGGGTGATGCGGAGAGCAAGAGTAAGAACTGGCTGGTTTTTGGAACGGGCCCGCATTATTGTTTGGGGCAGACATATGCGCAGATGAATTTAATTGGCATGATTGGGAAGGCGAGTATGAGTATGGATTGGGTGCACAGGGCTACGATGCTGAGTGAGGATATTGAGGTCTTTGCTACGATTTTTCCGCAGGTAAGTCGCTTTGTCAAGCTTGGTTTGAGGTGGTCTTTGGATGCTCATGTCTTCATAGGATCATTGCCCGCTCGTGTTCACGGAGAGACCATAGATGTCATCCGCCCAAACCATCTTTTAGTCCAAGCTCTTCTCTCCGAACCCTGTAATTAAGCTCTTGTTGTCATCTATCATGCCTCGAAAGGTCATGTCACCTTGGCTGGCGTTCTTTCTTTCGGAGCGAGCCCATAGCATTTTAATATCATTAGACATCATGCAAGGAGAATATCCCAATACTGTATAGCCGTCGAGTATCTCAAACGACCTTCCGCGCCAAAATCCCATTACGATTGAGCCTTCCTCCAAGTGGTTATCCTTCCTCTTTTACCAAACACATTCCTCTCAAGCATCATCTCTCCACCCGCCCACCCCTCCCCTCCCACTCCATCCAACCCCCCTTCATATCCCCCACCCTAACCCCCTGCCACTCCCTAGCCATCCTAGCCGCGGCTCTCGATCTCACGCCCGCTTTGCAGTAAAAGACCACTTCCTCTACGCCCTCCCCCTCTCGAGACCCCCCCGCTTCTCGATCAATAGCTTCAGAATCGACATTGCCGTCAGAATCGAAACTGAGTCCGCTATTCGCCTCCGTTTGCTTCATCTTATTACTATACGGCGACTGCGATGTTGCTGCCGTAGATGGCGCAGAGGTAGTCGAAGCGCGTGGTTTCTCAAACCCAAACCGCTCCAAAAATTCCTCCTCGCCTAGATAGAACGCATCGGGGTTACTTGTGATTGGCATACTATAGGCCCCCGGTATGCGGCCGCTCTGCTGCAGTTCAGATGGTTCGCGGACGTCGATGATGATGCGCCTGGGATTCGGTTTGGAGGAGAGTGCGGCGATTTCTTCGTATGTGTAGGGTCTTGGATCGGAGGAGGAGGGGGAGGTGCTGTAGAGGTGTTTTTGGGGGTGGTAGAGACATTGTCGTGGAAGGAGTGGTGGAGAGAGGCAGAGGAGATGAGATGGGGTGTTTAGTTGGCGGCGCGCAAGGCATGCGCTGTGGGGTTTTTGGAGGGACGTGCGGAGGAGGGGTATCAGGAGGCGGCAGGGTGTCTTGGATGCCATTATTGCTGGAGATCTGGCAGTGCAGTTGTTGGGCGTTGCTGAATGGAGTTGAGATGAAAAAGCTTTTGCTTCAAACTTGGGGCTGTGGTCTTGGCGTTGATGTAATTGCAAGGCTACGCCAAGCAAGTGCCACATAGATTCACTTTGTCAAACGGTTGCTTGATTGCCATTCTTCATGCTAAGATACCATTTCATTTTTACTCGATTGCTATTCCTTGAAGCTCCTTGTAGGAATTTTCTACAATGATGCTCCTCATGTCAAGCGATCTCTTACCAGCCCTCCATTAAAGACAACAACATCAATTGATTTTCGTTTTATCATTTCATGCCCACGCTGAAATCCTCGCCAGCGTACAAAGCGCAGAGGATTCGTGCATCTGCTTTACCTACCAAACCCAAACCAACCCTTCCTCTGTTCTTTCTTCTCGTCCTCACCCTTTGCCGCTTCAACGGGGCCATTGGTACCTCTCTCAGCGACCTTCCTTGTCCGACCGGGATACTCAATGTAACTGTATGCTACATCCAGGAACAGTGGCTTGACAGGTATGGGCTCCACTTTCGGTGGGTAAGTGACCAGGTTTGTGAGATCAACAACTTGGGAGGGATATTCGTCAAGATGCTCAATCAACGGAGGTGATGGTCCGGACTGGGCCTTGTTGGAGATTGAGCCTAGACTGTGCAGCTCGACGAGGGCGCGATGTTGGAATACTAGGACTTTAAGAAGATCCCGGAGTGATCGTGCCTGAGATGATGAAATGTCGAGGTTTGGCGGCTTTTTTGCATCGGCGTGTGGGGTTGAAGCATTAGATAATGTATTAGATGATAGCTCCACCGCTCTCGACAACAGCGCGAGAGCGTTCCGGGTATCCCGAAGTAGTGCATAAGATCGAGCAATCGCGAGGCATCTCAGTGCCGCAAAATACGCCCGCTTGGCATCGAGTTCCGCGACGAGTTTCTGATCTGCCGCTACACCGGGTAGCTCCTTGACTGAGTCTAGACTCTGCAGAGTGGAGTCGTACAGGAAGACCCTCTCCTTTAGTCGAGTGATTTTTCTACCCGTGCTCTCATCCTGAACGGACCTTGTCTTGCCATCCTTTCGAGGCTTTTTGGGCTGCCGTATCTCTGGCTCCAACAGGGCACCATCCTGAACTCCACACAATATTCTATTCCTGCCGATTCGCCAGCCAACTAAAGCGTAATTGACTGCTGTCCTGGTAATTTGCAATGCTTGCATACGAGGGTCACCCTGGGGAACACCCTCAGCCGAGAGCTCGTCAATGGCAGTCTTCGTAGCATCCACTGCATCTTGACTGGGGATGAGGACTTCATCGTACGCGGATGCCCTTGCTAGAGGAGCTGCATCTGAATTTGCTGAAAGGAAAGAGGAGAGATTCTCTTCTGCGGAGGAGACTGCTGCAAGCGCCTGGGCCGTGTCCGCATCTTCAAGCTTGACAGTCCTTGTTCTCCACTGAATTGTCTTGGGTACATTCTCTGCATTGCCGCTCGGAGTCCGCTTTTGAGCGGTAGCTGGATCATCTAACGCTTCGGGATTCTTTGTCAATATTTCCTGGACGTACCCATTGTTGTCTCGGGGGACATAGTTCAATACAATAGTATCAATTGATGTTGTTCGAGGGAGCTTTAGCTGATAAGCTGCATATCTTATGCTAGGATCCACTGTCGTGTTCAACAGATCCTGGAAGATATCCTCCTGTTTGGTTGTCTTCGACTGTGCAAGCGTGATATAGATAAGTCTCGCTTCTGAGTAATGGCGTAGACATTCCTCCCAATTCTGTTTCTCAAAGTTGAGTGTCCCCTGTAAGGATACATAGTATGCGCGGGCTTCAAGAATAGCCTCGGTAGTGGCCTTGGAAACTTCCTGGTCTTTGAGCAGACCCACAAGCTGTCCAGCATATATAGTAGCTTTCTTGATTCGAGACCCTATATGTTTCTTGGTGGGGCCGGTAATACCTTTGGCTCCAGAGTCCGCAGAACGGGTTGCTTTCATGTGCATTGCCTGAGCCCAGGCTCGCTCGGAGATGAGTAGAAGTAAGTGCACATATCTGTGGCTCTAGATCAGTGGCTGAAGACCTCAAGAGAGGGGCCAACAGACTCAGGGTTCGTGGCTATGTCTTCAGCAGTAATGGGAACCTTTGCAGCATATTTTTTTCCTTTGGGAGAAGTGTGATTGAGCTTCTTTCGCACAACAAGCAAGCGTCGAGAAAGCTGCTTCCTGTAGGAGCTATAGTCGCCGACTAAGAGAGCTTTCTCACGCTGAGAGACAATGAACTTTGTGATATCCATGGTAGCTTGTGTTCCGAGGCGCGCTTGCCAGTGGAAGTTGAAGCCTTTTGGGGGGCAATTGCGGCCGAGTTGGCGGTCTTGGCAGGGCCGTCCTCCGATCATGATGATACTGTCGTTTTTGAATGTTCTAGTCTTGGCAGCACAACAAAAATATACCCCCCGCTCACCTGCTTTAAAGGCGGCAGGGGGGTTTTAAGAATAGTTATAGTAGAATCTTAATAGAGTTCTCGTTAACGGCCAGCTTCAGCTACTTTGTCTGTCCAAGACCTTTGAATATATTTAGTATATAAAAAGATTTAGGGCTAATAATCTCCTAGGATTATTTTAAAATGGGACGTGCTACAGAGACACCCCCTTTGCCTACATAGACACCCCCCAGATCGCTACATAGACACCCCCCCCATATTGGGTTAGTGGCGGCGGTTACCGTAATCATTAGTATATCTACCGCTGGCAAGCGGTACCGTCGCGTCGCCACTTCTCCCTCTTAAAATAAGCACTTCCCCAAATTATCTTACCTCACCGCAACGATAGTTATAGACCTCCTACCACCGTAGAATGACCTATTAGAGGGCTCCCTCGGCCTGCTCGTTAAGACGGTATAAACGTATATAAAAGAGTAAGGTTACGCGGTCGTTTAGGGAAGATCTAAAGTAAATAAAAAAGGGGTAAAACGGAAGGCTTAGTTAATATATAATAGAGATAAAAAGAAACGTACCCCTAAGGGCTAATTACGTCTATATACGACCTTTTATTCTACCGGCTATTTATTCGTTTACGTTACTATTAAAGATACCCTCGACGACTAGTATCTAGAGGTACTAGATAGTTTTTATAATTACGTCTTTACTCTCTTAATTTTATATCTCTCCTACCGAGTTATAACGATAACGATAACGATTAAATAGACTATTAAAGAGCGAACGAAGATACGTACTATATTAACGTAGATCGTTAACGGGTTTAAAGATAATAGTAATTTATTTAATCTAACTTTCTTAATAAAAGATATTTATAATATTAAGGCCCGAATAAAATATTAGGTCTTAAGAAACTTTACTTCTATATAAATATTAATAGAATATTTATATACGGGCGATTAGTAGGTAAAATACTTTAAAGACTATTAAAATCGTGTATCTTATCTCTTTTTTTTAAAGACTTTTTACTATACTATCCTAAAGTAGTATTAAGAAGTCGTTACTATAGACGCTATCTTTAAGACGAATAAATATAAGTTTTTACTATTTATTATTACTAGAATAACTACTCTAAATTATATATTCTACGTCGTTTTCTACTTCCTATTATAGGAAGAGATTAAGGACATCTATAAAAGTGTAAGCGACTCTAAGAATCCTAATTTGCTCGGAGCGCTCAGGCCCGCTCGCGAGCGCTAAAATAGCTCAGATTTAATTAGGGATTCTCAGGCCCGCTCAGGCTCGCTCAGGGTTATTTAGGATTCTCAGGCTCGCTCAGGCTCGCTCAGGGCCGCTCAGGGCCGCTTAGGATTATTTATTTACATGGCCATTACTACTGCTATAGATATACGCGCATACATGGCCATTGCTGCTGCCATAGATATGCGCATACATGGCCCATAGATATGCGCATTCATGGCCCATAGATATGCGCATACATGGCCATTGCTGCTGCCATAGATATGCGCATACATGGCCATTCTTGCCCCCATAGATGCGCGCATACCCCCATTTATGGCCTATACATATGCGTATACATGATGTTCCATAATCGCCCCTATCGACGGCAGCGACCCCCCGGAACCACCCCTAACGCCAGTAACTTTTGATTCCCGGATTCAATCGATTCGCGCGAAATCTACGCGGGGGTGACGCCCGGGCTATACGACACCGGATACATGGCGACGTTTGGCCAGGTGCATTTGTGTGGTGCGACAACGACAGGACCTTGGCCATGATTGGGGGCCTTGGCCATGAATGGAATGCGCCATGGCCATGAATGGAATGGGGCCATGGCCATGAATGGAATAGGGCCATGGCCATAAGTGGGGCCATGCATGGGGGCCATATTGGTGGCGCATTCTAAATTTAGGCATTCTCACGAGCCAAAAACATTCTCAGGAGCGCTCATATCGCTCTGGAGTCAAGACATAGTATCACCCCGCTTAAACCAGCTCAACCGGCTCACGAGCGCTTATAGCGCTCAAAGCCTACCCTACACTTTTGTAGATGGACTACGTCTAGGCCTTATAATAATACCGCGATATACTTCTAGAACTAGATATTCTAGATCCGCTAATTAATATCACTAACCGCGAGAAGGTGTTAATAGCGGTGTATTTTTATATCTTCTTTAGAGTCGCGAACCTTCTATATATTTAATATATTAATAAGAATATTATTATTAATTATAAAGATAAATTTAAGACGAAGAAAAATTAGGAAGAATTTTATATTATTTAGTCTACTATCATTTACGCGCCTATAAGAGAAGAATTTAAAAATAAATAATAATAACTATATAAAGACTACTTCTTTAAAGATATATTAATTTACTAGTACCTAGTAAAGACGTAGATTAACTCTTATAAAAGGAAGTTTATAAAAGTCTTTATTAACTAGATCCTCTACTTCTATAATATCGTTAATTCTAAAAGCGAGAGCGGTTATTAGATTTTAAAAAGAGAGTTGAAATTTTTAATAAATAAAACGTACTATTATTATTTATATAGACTTATTAGTTAATCCGTAATAAAGGATTTTAAAACGGTAGTTAATAGAATTAATAATCTCCTTATTCGTTAATTTAGAATATATATTAATAAATTAGAAATAAATAAAATATACTTTCTTTACGAGTATCGGATTCTTCTACTTCGGGATATAAAAACTCTAGTAATATTATTTATATTAAAAAAAAAAATCCTATAACTAGTTAAGATAAATAATAATCTCAAGGTTTATACCGATATATATATTAAATACTTTAGACTACTATATATTTATAAAGTAAAGACGAGAATAAAAAATAACGGTAATATTCTTAAAATCGAAGATATTTATCTTTACTAGCGATATATTAAGTTAGCTTTTTAGTTAATATAAAAATTAATTATTAAAATAGAGAATAATTAGAATATTTCGTCTTTAAAGAGGGTTTAGGAGCTAGTAATCGTATATATTAAAAATAAATCCTTTAATTTATAAAAGTTTCCGACGAGAGCTAAACTTAAGGTTAAGTAAATAACGCGATAATATTCTTCCTAATTCGAAGAGGTAGAAGAATATCTATTTTAATATAGTAATTAATTATTTTAAACTTTTATTTCTAGATCGCGCGTATCTATACCCCGAGTAAGAGGGGGAGTTATATTAAAACGGGGAGCTATATTAAAAGAGGGAGTTATACCGAGATAAAGTTAAATAATTATTACGAGCTAGGTCGAGCGAGAGGAGACCGACTTTATTATTAATATTTATTTTATAGTAATTAGTTTAGTCTTAAGATTTTAACGCGGAGGGTTTCTCTCTCTACTAGTATATTAATTAGGCGCTAGGCGAGGTACCTTTATTACGTCGGCGCTAGCGCTAGAGCTAGCTTTAGAGCTAGCTCTAATTAAAGCGATAACGTTACTAGGCCCTTAAGGCCGTAGATATAATATATTAACTTCGAGAATAAATTTTAATAAATTAGTTTAGTAGCTAAACTAATTTAACGATATTAAAATAATTTTTTTTTAAAAAAAAAGACGTCGGATTTAAATATTTTAAGGTATTTCTATTATAAGCGCGTTTTTCGGCTAGGATAAAGGCGAAAATAACGAAAATCCTATTTATATTTACTCTATAACGATTCTATTATTAAATACTCGTTATAATACCTAGTTATATATTATATTTAAAGATCTACTTATTTAGAATATTAATATATATAACGTCGTCGCTAACGGTATTAAAAATAAAGTAGTAGTTTTACTACTATATACCCACGTTACCTAAATAATTTTATTATATTTTATTATAATAACCGCCGCCACTAACCCAATATAGGGGGGGTATCTATATAGCGATCTAGAGAGTATTTATATAAATAAAGAGAGTATCTCTATAACACGTCTCTTTAAAATTTAAAGAGATTTCTTTACTAATATATTAAGATATAATAATACTTAATTAACCGTAATTTAATATTAAAGTCTAGTACTATAAATACTCGGGTATATAATCTCTACTATCTTTATTATACTTTATAATAATTAGCGCTAGGGTTATAATATAATAATATATTATTAATATAAATAATAAAAGAGTTATTATTTTTAAATACTAGGCCTACGTACCTTAAGGGAGGGCTAAGAAAGTAGATTATAATATATATATAATATCGTAACGGTTCTACGTATTATATTATAATCTTTATTTATTTATATTTATAGACTATTTTATTTATAATACATTTATATAAATAATACGTTATTTTATTTTTAACCGAGGTTTAGTTCTATTTAATTAGTTATAAAATACGAAATAAAATCTAAATTTAAAATAGACTACCTATACTAGTTTTTTAGATAGGTACTAGGTACTAGTAATTTATAAATATATAAATATCTTAATTTATTAGGTAGGCGTAATACTATAAATATATCTTTACGAGAAAATTAATTAAATCGACCGATTCTAGCCCTAAAATTAATAAAGCGTTGAGATCTATTATATATATTCTCGAGCGCTAGCCTTAACGGTTTAAAAAGTAGTATAACTGTATCGAGTTATTTAACTATTAATCGTAGGTTAAATAGTAGATATATAATATTAAAATAAATATATTAGTATATATATAACGCCTTTTTATTTTATTATAATCTTTTTAATATCTTTAAATTAGTAGGTATAAAATTCTAAATACGAATTATTTTACTAATTTATTAAATATACGGTCTATTAACGGTATCTAGTATTAATTATAGTATTTATATCGTTACTAGTAATTATAGCCCTCCGTTAAGATATTTATAGTATTTATATTAACTATATATAGTCTAGTATATTAAATAGTAGAAATCTACTAGTAAACCGTAATAATATATTATAAATAAAAGAAAGTTATAGTGTTCTCGCTAATATTTATAATAAGAATAAAATTAAATACTAAAGGCTATTAAGTTATATCGTAGTATAATTTGTATTATTTACTTCCGATTACGCCTTAAAACAACTACTATAAATATATCTAACTACTCTTTTTTCTAGAAGGTTATACTAGTATAATAAATATTTACCGAAGACTCTAGCGTGGAAATATAGTAAATATTTACGTAGTAGGAGCTAGTATTATAGGTACTAGTATTATAGGTACTAGTATTATAGGTACTAGTATTATAGGTACTAGTATTTTAGGTATTAATATTACCGGTATTTACTAAAGACTTCCGCGAGGTATAATCGACGGTATTGAATTAAATTTTATTATTAATATCTTATTTTTATATTCGTTAATAAGGTCCTAGGCGTTATTAAAGTATTTAATATTATATTATTAATTAAACTCAGGGTCGTAACTTTATTATTATATTAAATATTCTATTAATACTCTTTTACCGCGGCGGCGAACTCTTTTATTAAAGAGGCGCTCTATAACCTAGGATTTATACTCGTCGGTATCGTTATCGACGTAGTAGACCGAGTCGAGTTACTTCGGTAGAGGATATTTAAAAGAGTCTAATATACTAGGCCAAGATTCTAGTTATATTATTAAGAAAACTAAATAGACTCTTTAATAACCTAGTATTTTTAAATAATAAATTTATTTATCTATATACTCTAGGACTTTAAAAGATCCGATATATTATTAATTAAATTTATAAATTTTCGTAGTTATAATAGCCTAGGGGATAGTATAATCTTTATAAAAATATAATAAAATCTTTTCGCCCTTCTTAAAGTATATAAATTAATAGTTACGGTCGTAGTAATATTTCTAGTTTATTTATACGAAGTTAATAGTATCGGTTACTTCTATACGGATACGAGTCTACTACGATATAACTAGTACCTCTAAATTTAGTAAATTAAGAGGTTTATTTAAAATAAAACTATAAAAGACCTCGTTAAATATTTTCGATATTATTATAGAGAGTGAGTTATTTAATAAACCTTGTATTCGAGGTAATACCATTAACTAAAGTATTAAATCGTATATTATATATATATAAAACTATAGTATTATTTTAATAGTTTAGTTAGTATATTTACTACTTTTATCTATCTATAGGTAGTAGGCCGTCGAGTATAATAAATTAACTCCGAGATAATTAAAAATAACTCTCTAAAAGTCGTTAAGGAATTTAGGGTCTCTATTTAATAATAGTATTTTAAATATATCTTAATCACCGATATTAAGGCGGTCTAGTAATATAATAAACTAATTATTAATATTCTAAATAAATTTACCTAGGATATATATAATACGTTTAGTAAATTTATATATAATAGTTATAGCGTAGTTAAAGCCTTCTATAATTATAGGTATAACTAGGATCTAGTCGAGTATAAATATATAGAATAGGATAAATAGGTTTTTAATAGGCTATATAATACTATATAAATAATATCGATATATCTATAATATTAGATAGTTAGGGTAGTACTTAATATAGGCGCGGAGTTATTTTATAAATCTATAAATATACTAAGATTTAAATATTATCTCGAAGTATTTATTAAAACCTAGGTAACTAGCGCCGTAGGCGATATCTAGTATCTCTTTAATAAAGGGTTAAAATATATAGAGATACTCGATACTAGTAAATTTATTAAGGTAAAAAATTAGATCGGCGGAGTCTTCTATAATATTACGAATAAAAGAAAGACTAGCGACCGCGCTAGGGTCTATTTTTATTTATTTTATTTAAATAATTTCTACCTCTATAGTAGAGATCGAGGACGTCGGTTCTATTAACGTAATATTTAATTACTTTGGACGTTTTCTAGTATTAACTTTAATAAATTCGATAATTTTCTTTTAATAAAGATCTTTTACGTAACCTTCTATAAAATATTTATAGAAATTATTACTTATTTTAATAAGAGAAATTGTATACAAATAGAGTTTATCGTTATTAGCGAGGCTCTACGATATATAGCCGTAGAGTATATCTAGCTCCGAATAGTTATTTAATAATACCGAGGGGTTAGAGCTCGTAAACCTTAATAAAGTATTCAATATAATATACTCTTTACTAGGTTTATATTTAACGTCGAGGCGGAATTATTAAAGATACTATAAGGCCCGGATTAACTTTATATTTATTTTTATAATAGACGTAGTCGTTATAATAGAGGACTACTTCATAATATTAAATATAATAGAGTAGTCGGTTTATATAACGACGGTATATTTCGATAACTCTACTAGATATCTAATTTTTTTAATTATTTATATAAATCCTACTATTTCAAACTCGGTAGGCTAGTAGTTCTTTTTAGTAGATATAAAAACTCTAGATAAAAATATAATTAATTCGATAGTAGTTCGTAGCGGCTATTTACCTAGTTTAAGTTTATAGTTCTTTTCTATATAGAAGATCTAGATACTAAAGTCTTATTTTTAAAAAATATCGAGGTCAATTTATAGAACTCTACCTAAATCGAAGTAGACTAAAATCGATACTATTAATAGAGTTTACTAAAGGCTTTAGAAGTTTACTTCCTTTTAAACTATTAATAATAGTAAATAATAACGTGATAAATAAACTTTACGCGGGTTACCCCTAGTCGGTACGTTTTTAAATAAGTTTATTTTTAAATACTAAAGTAGACTAGCTAGTTAAACGTAGTAATATACCGAGTTATAGAGGTATCCCGTGAGACTAAAGTAATACTCGAGGTCTTTAAAAGTACTAGGATAATTTAGAGTACTAATTATTTTTAATTTATTCTTTATTATAACTATACCGAGGGAGTTTACTCTTTGTCTAAATAAATTAATATCCGGGTAACCTAGGAATATCTTTTTAAATATTATAATAATATTAATATTAATTAATAGTTAGAAGAGTACCCGAAGGTAGTTAAAATATTTAATAAAAAACTTCGAGCTAGTAATAACGTCGTCGATATAGACTTGAGTAAAGACTTTTATAGAACGTAGAATTTTATTAATTTAATATTAAACGTATATTATTAAATTTATATAATTTATAATAAATATATTAAAAGTTTCTTAACCGCGATATATTACGATAATAAATATATATTTATAGGCGGGGTATACTAGTTATTAATAGAAAAATAAATATATATTAAATACCGAGAAGTACGTATATCCTAGTAGTTTTATAATAATATCCAATTATAGTAGTTACGCTGCGGAATAGGGTAGGGAAGGGATAGGCCTGGGGCAATTCCCTTCCCTGGTTTAGGGAAGGGAAGGGATTCCCTGCTATTCCCTTCCTCCCTTCCGGGGTAGGGCTGACCCCACATATGGCCCATGTATGCGCGCATGCATGCCCCATTGCTGCTCCCATGTGGCCCATATATGCGCCCATATATGGCCCATGTATGCGCGCATGCATGCCCCATTGCTGCTCCCATGTGGCCCATGTATGCCCCCATATATGGCCCATGTATGCGCGCATGCATGCCCCATTGCTGCTCCCATGTGGCCCATGTATGCCCCCATATATGGCCCATGTA